>PJUL01000033.1_pt1 | contig 251212 bp, 222 predicted proteins | sample 1512221 | NCBI WGS metagenome assembly PJUL01 (sample SAMN08177667, study PRJNA422409) | Feces metagenome, whole genome shotgun sequencing project.
TAGATTTTTGATTCATTTTTTTAATATGCTTTTTGATTATTTATTTTGGGTATTATCCAATTTTCACAGGAAAGAAAATAAAAGCTGGCATGTTTTTATTACTTGTTCTGCATTATCTATTTTGATTTTTGCCTATATTTTTTTGTAATTCATGTAGTAGGTTTTTTCTTGAATGAAAATTTATTTTTGAAGATAGAAGGTCATTTTCCTAATGATGAGCTTTTATTGTTTATAATTTTTATGGGCTTAACATTAATCTTGAATTATATTTACTCAAAGCGAAACGATTTGATACGGCAAAAAGTAAAGAATCGTTTACCATCTTATAAAGACTATGTGAAAGTGTTATTTATCTTAATCGCACCGCTTGTTTTAATTTTTTTAATTCGGTAAAGGATAGTGTTTTCAAAACTGTTGTTTTTCAAAAATAACACACTAGAACCCCGTAAAATAAATGGTTTCAACTTTATAGCTGCTTGTAGCATAAAAACTATAGCATGAAAATTTTTACTGATGAAATATCGGAACGATACCGGAAGTACATTATACAATTAAAACTTCCTGCAAAGCGATCAATGTACCTCCTTTGGGGAACGGATACCGGTAATGAAGATTCGGACTATTTAATGTTGGACCCGGCCAATCGCTTATTGGGCTTTTCAACCATCAAAGCCTTGTTGCATTATGTAAAAACGACGAAGCATGCTCTTACAGATGAGCCCGCTACAAAAGAGTGGGTAAGCGCCTATAAGGCCAACAGGGCATATGTTAGCTATGATATAGAATTATTGATTGGCCTTATGGAAGTTAGTGATAAACGGCCCGAAAATTATACTAAAGCAGCCGCAGTGGAGCTCACTGATTTTTGTCATTTGTTTTCAGATTATGCTTACCAGCTCAATCAACAAGAATGGGTCCGGTTATACCAGGATAAGGACCTGCATGTTTTTATTGATTGGGTACATGCCCGATATCTTTGGAAGCCTGATGCCGCTTACCTGGCGGCATTAACGGATCAGCTGAAACATATAGATTTCGAAAAAATAAAAACTAAGGTCCGGAAAATGTACCATTACCTGATGCAAAACCTTGTTGTTATAAGCAATACTGATTGTTAAGCAGCAAGACTACAACTTCAGCGACAAATGCACCATTGGCTTATGCCCCAGGTTGTAAGGAAAAGCCACATCTACCCGGATAGGATAGCTGGCCAGTATCGTCTTCAGGCTGAGCCCGAAACTGTTCCGCCGCTGCCATTCCGCAGCCGGCTGCCAGGTAGCCCGGCTGTAAGCCAGGTCTGCAAAAGCGCCCAGCTGTAATAGGTTAAGAAAGCTAAATTTCGTCTTGCCGGGCAATATCCCGCCAAAGACCTGCGCAAAAAGTTCCGCGTTCATCAAGCCATAAGCATTGCCCCACATAGTATTTTGTTGAAACCCTCTTAATGGCGTCACCAATTGCTGGAAGATATAAGGCGCGTCCTGGGCAAATACGGCACTGGAATCAATCCGCACGATCACATTATTGTCCATCCCGCCAAAATTGTACAAGATATGCTCTGTACCGCCACTATAGCCGGCTGCGATATGCTGGTGCCAGTTGAGCCAGGCATTAAGCGGTTGGTACCAGTCCAGGCTTTGTGTAATACCATAGCTAAACCTCGTTTTGCGCTCCACGCCCAGTATCGCGTCGAGCATTGCTTTGTACTTAAATCCTTTCAGCAACAACCTGTTTGGCCCTGCCGGCCTTATGTTATTATAAGTATACCCTAAGGTATTAATATTCCATAATTCTTTCAGTTCCGGGTATTGCAGGCTATATTTATCGGTAGACAGGAATACCGTGCGACTCTGGCGCAGGGCTACACTAAAGCTGAGTGCGGCATTATAGTTAAATGGATGGTCTACTCCCGCTTCATAATAAAAGCTCTTTACTTTCGCCGTGGGCGGATAAGGTCTTCCCGAGGCATCCAGCCATTGGTTGGCAGCGGTGGGCTTTAGGCTTTCTACTTTCCGGTAATACATTACCCACCAATCCGTGCGCTTTTTTTTGTTTTTATAACGGAAGAAAAAATCACTGCCTTCGGTACCGGCCGGCATCTTGTAGCCTATATTGAACTCATGGTTGTCGAACAAGTCGGCATAGCCACCGGTAAGCATAGCGCCCACTTCGGGGAATTTATAAATACCGAGCTGGGCCTGGTAAGGTTGCAGGCGGTTAATAAAATAATCATTGTTGACCGAAGCGTTAAACCAGAGATTGCTCAGCTGGAGCAGGTAAGGCCGGGCTTTCCGGGCCTCATAGACTGCTTCCCGGTCTGCTTTTGCGGTATCGGCACCCTGGGCATGGGCTAATACACCGGAAAGAAAGGACGTATTGCTTTCCTCCCTGCGCGCCTGCTCCACCCGCAGCAGGCTATCGGCTTCGGTTTGCTGCCGTACGTAATCCCGGAACCAATACTGTTGATACACGGGTACGAAATCTTTGCCGGATTTATAGGATTGAAGTAATGTAGCAAAACCAGCACTGTCACTCCGTAGGAAAACTTCCGGCTGTCCGTTGGCCTGCAGGCCCATTTGGTAAGTGCCATAAGCTTTGGGGCTGATCCCAATGGTTGTATCCGGGTTGGCGGATCGGGGGAAGCCCGAACGGTAATGGATCGTTTCCGCCACATCCTGCAATACGGTTAAACCGGTATTATCGGCCAGGTCATTCGTTACACTTTTCAGGCTATATCTTTTGGGGTTAAAGCTGATGATGTCGCTGCGACCCCGGGTATAAGCAGCCATCAGCCAGGTATTGTCATCCTGCACTTTAAAATCGCTTACCCCTTCGATGGCTTGCGGCAGCTCTAGGGTACGGATCAGGGTCCCTGCCGGATTATAGATCTTCACCGTATGCACCCCGTTTTTCAGGTTCAACAGGTATATTTTATCCTGGTACACATCTGCCAGCGGATAATCAACCTTTACAGGTTCCAGCCACAAAGGCGCCCGAAAAGCGCCCAGCATTTTATCCCCTTTTTGCTGTTTCAGGTAAATCGCTTTCCGGTTATTACTTACCTGCGACCATATGGCGCCGGAGCGGCCGGCAGCGGGGTAAAGAGTATCAATCGTGGTAACAGGGGCCTTTGATTTTAAAGTATCGGCAACTCCATTAAACCGGGTCTCGGGCAGGCCATAGATATGTTTCAGGTAAGCCGAATAAACAATCATTAGTTCCTCCCAGTTCCTCTTGGTCACCAGGCGTACTGCTGTTGTAAAAGACTTTCTTTGTTTTAACTGGAATAAGATCTGCCTGAGCGCATCTTTGCGGTAATGCCGGGTCAGGAAGCGACAGAATCCCTGGGCCAGCAGTATTTGCTGCTCCGCGTCCGCGTCGCGGATCAGGGCCGCCATATCGGGTGCATTGCTGCGCTGCAGCAATTGGTACAGGCTGTCATTATCTGCCAGGCTAAACCCTTCTGCCAGGTAATGGATCAATCCTTCCCCGAACCATTCCTGCTCCGGCTTGCTGCCGCTAGCTATGTTCAATAAGCCTGCCCGGCTGATATTTTGCTCCCATAATTGCCTTGCCAGCGCAAGGCCCAGGTCGCGGTCAAAGGTTTCATAACTGCCTTTATAGGCGATCAAAACCCGGTTCCCGGCATCAAAACTTAGGGTAGGATAACTATACTGCCGGGGATCGTGGCCACCGATATTGGTCTCGAAAAATTTATAAACAGAAGGATAAATGATGAGATTATTCAGGCCCCTGGACTTCAGGCCGCTTTCTTTTTCCAGGCGTTTCAGCAAGGGCTGGTAATTTTCCAACGCGTACCGGCAAAGGCTGTCGGATGCAGTAGCAAAATAAAAATGAGCAAAGCTGGTGCTATATCTTTGCCAGCGCAGTGCTTGTGGAGATTGTATCCGGTTGCCCGGGCTTAATGCCGCGGCATTATATTGTGCAAAAGAATTGAATGCCTGGAAACAACAAATAACAAGAAGGGCTAAGAAAAGTCGCTTTGGCATAAATTCGGGCAGGTTTTTGCGCGCAGAAATCATAGCAGACAAAGTAATGTAATTTTCATAATATTGCCTTGATTTAGTCTTGTAATTTATTGCATTCCGCTGCATCTTTTTAACTTAAAACGTCTTTGCATTCTATCGTGCTTAAAAATCCACTAAATATTATCCTGAAGCTACTCTTATTGCTGATCTGCTTCCAGGCCCCTTCCTCCCGGTGCTTTGCCCAGGTAAAGGATGTCTGGAAAAACCTGAACGAAAAGCAGGAGAAAGCGCTGCAGCAAAAAGAAAAGAAGACAAGGCAGCTTAAAGGCTGGGTGAAGCAGGCAAAAGAATGGGGGCTTGATAATACTTATAAACATGAATTGTCTTTAGGCGCGAACCTGCATACCAATGGCGTAGGCGGGCACCTTCGTTATGCCAGGAACAGAAAAAATGCAAGCCAGGACATTTGGCTACTACAGGTGCTTTCTGTACAGCACGAAAAAGAAATCAGGCAGCAACGCAAAGGGACCTCTTTCCGCGAGCTGGGCCCTTTCAGACCCTACAATTTCGGAAAAATAAACAGCATCCTGAACCTGCAGCTAGGCTATGGAAAAGAACAGGTTTTACTGCCTTCCATTATCAATGAAAATATTTCTATCTACGGCAGCCTGGTAGGCGGAGCTTCTATAATCCTGCAAAAACCGGTTTACCTGAACCTGATCCATACAGATGCCGGTGGTACTTATTTTATACAATCAGAACGCCATAGTAGCCAAAACGAAGCATTGTTTTTAAATAACAGCCGTATCCTGGGCGCTGATAAATGGAGCAAAGGCCTGGGCGAAGCAAGGATTATCCCGGGCCTTTTCCTGGAGCCGGCCCTGATCTTTGTACCGGCAAAAAATAAGGCTTTCATACAAAAAGTTTATATCGGCGGTAATGTAGCCTGGCATTTGCGCTCTGTGGAGATCATGGCCTTACACAAATCCCTCCCGGTACAGGCTTCTTTCTTTGTGGGTGTAGGTTTTGGAAAAAGATGGAAGGGATAAGAGCAGGGTATAGAAATAAATTTATTTCAATTATCTTCGCAATAGCCGGTGCTGCCCAGCGCAGCATAACCCGGCTTGATATCATCTTGTAAACAGTTAAAAACTAAAATATAATGATCAAAAGAATCTTATTATTTGCGGCTACTTCCACTTTATTGTGGTCCTGCGGTAGCGAAGATAATTCGGGAAAAGAGGGGACTGCAACGGTCCCTGCCACGCAGAATGTCCCGGCTGCTAGCACCGATAGCCCGGGTAATGCATTGACAGAAGCGGTCCAGGCTAAAGACGGAGCCGCAACACCGCAAAACGCGGCTGTGGAAGCCCCGGCTAGTAATAAGGCTGCCGGCGAGGTAAAGCTAAACCCGGCGCATGGTCAACCGGGACATAGCTGTAGCGTTCCTGTAGGCGCGCCACTAACAGCCGCTGCTACGGCACCGGCGGCTGCACCTCAAGCGACCCAGATGGCACCGGCTTCCCCGGCAGCAGCGCCCCAGGGCCAGCAATTGCTACCGGATGGTAAAGTGAACCCGCCGCATGGTCAACCCGGGCACGTATGTATGTAATTTAAAAGAGAATAGGAAAAAGGCTGAATACTTTACCACATTTTGACAAGTTCAATGGGATAAGTATTCAGCCTTTTGTGTTGTACCAAGTTTTGTTGGATGGAGCGATGGACCCGCCCAATAATATGCGGGTTCTGGAAATAATCTGCGCCTTTTTTAAAAATTTACATCGACCATTACCGTCTTGCCATCTGCTTTCTTTACCTTATAGTATGCGCGTTCCCCCGTTTTGAATTTCTCCAGGGTCATCAGGTAGCTTTTTGCGTTAAAAATAGGGAAGCTGCCGATCTGTAGCAAAACATCGCCGCTCTGGAAGCCCAGTTGCGCCCCTTTACTGTTACTGGCTACTGATTGAATGACGGCACCGCCTTCTCTTTTGTCCAGTTCATTGATACCGATGCCCAGGAAGTCAATAATGATATTTGATGCCCCGGTATAAGGCGTTTCTACAGGCAGCTTCGCGGTAGCGACAGGACTGTTACTACGTGGTTTTCCTCCGGTCTGCTGGTTGTTTTTCAGGTTACTTTTTGCCTGCGTCAGCTTTTGCGCGGTAGAGGGTCCTTTGGGTGTAGTTGTTTTGGTTACCGGTGGTGGCGTTGGCGTTTTCCGGATCACCAGGTCTTCATCACTTACTTCGATATTATTTTTAGCAAAATAGATATTGCCGCTTTGGTTGACTTTTGTCATCACGGCTACTACAAATCTCAGGGTTTGTGCCATGCCGTTAAAGTTGATCGAAGCGATGTTGTCTTCAAGCGACTGTTTGGCCGCGTACCCGGTAGAAAAAGACAGGGTGGGGATTTCGCTGGCTATAAAGGCATTGAAGGAAGCATTATAGGGGTATGGGGCACCCACTCTTGGTGTATAGCCTTCCGATACTTCTTTGATAGCCGTGCGGAAACGTGTGGCGCTGGCAATACCGTTAATGAAAATTTCATTATCAGGGTTCAGTTTGCCTATCGCATTGAGGTCTATCACATAAGCGATCTTCGATTTCATTTCCGGGATATTCAGGAATGATTTGGCCCCTAATTGCCCTTTGGCACTGCCGGAGAAGGCGGCAAAGGCATAGTTATAAGTTTTAAATTCAGGTGCTTTCAGGATCTGGCTGAGCTGCAGCATGGCGGCTACACCGCTTGCCGTAGCATTAGCGCCCGGGTTATTTTCGGTGTTAAAAAGCACCTGGTCATAGTCCGCCATGATCAATACCGTTTTTTCCGCTTTATGATCAATGAGCCCTACGATATTATAGCCTTCCTCATAGGTGGTTTTATAACGTTGCACCGTATTAACGGGTATAACGGAATAAATATCTTTAAAATTTTCTGTCCAGGCTTTCTTCGAGATCAGCCATACGGGGATACGGATATCCGGGTCGATATCTACCCCTTTGAATTCAAAATCTTTCAGGTCCAGGGTGCTGGCACTCCGGTCGTCATAGAAATAGATGGCGTTGGCGCCGCGCTCCTGGGCGTTCAATATCGTCGGCTTCAGGATACGGGCTATGTTTTTTTCTGTAATATTATCGTTAGGCAATGCCAGGGTCCAGGGGGCATGCGCTTCATTTACCTTGGGAATGAGGTAAGCGGTATTATCCTCGACCGGTGCAAAGGGCATCGGAAGTACATCTTTATTGAGATGGAGGGCTTTCCCCTCTACATAGAACTTAGACTCTACCGAAAGCTGGCGGCCTACCGGGAACTTAAAACTGCTGCGATAGCCTACGGTACCATAACGGATGAGGCCCAGCTGCTGCATTCTTTTTTCGAGGTGCCCCGACAGGTTTTTGTAACCTGTAGTACCCATAAGGCGGTTATTATAACGCGCCTGTACCAGTTCCTGGAGATCGGTCCTGAAGTTCTGGATCAACACCTCATTAGCGGGGATCGGACCGCTGCTGGATGTTCCTAAAAGGTTTTTTAGAATTTGGCTCTGGCCTTTGAAACTAAAAAAGGGTGATATAAATAATAATAAGGCAATTTTCCGTTTCATGTGCTATTACAAGTCAAAAGCTGTCTGCTGAAAGTTTCTAATCCAAGCAAATCTATAGTGTATTGAGTTGCTTTTCAAATTATAAACGTTAAAAACGCTGTTGAATAGTTTTTTCAACAGCGTTTTTAACATTTGGTATCAGAGATGATTAACTGTTTTTTTTCTTTTTAAGTTTTTTCAGATCCACCTTACTTTCATTACCATGAATGAGGCGGTTAATATTTTTATGATGGGTAAGGATAACCAGTAAAGCCGTTGAAATGGCAAATAAGGTATAAGCCGTTTCCTGCCCTTTAAAAATGAATAAGAGCAAGACCGGGAAGGCAATACTCGCGGTAATGGAGCTTAAAGACACATAGCGGGTCAGCAAAAGCATGATCAGGAAAACAGCTACCAGGCACAAGGCTACGATCCATTGAATACCCAGGATCATACCAAACAAGGTAGCGATACCTTTGCCACCCTTAAAACCGGCAAATAAAGGGAATATATGGCCTATTACTGCCAGGAGGCCTAATGCGACCTGTAAATTAGTAAAGGCGTCATTATTGGTGTCATTAATCGCATAAACCGAAAGATAGGCCAGTTTAACGGCGGTAAAACCTTTCAGCATGTCAATGATCATTACTGCGATCCCTGCTTTTTTACCCAGGATTCTAAAGGTATTGGTAGCACCGGCATTGCCGCTTCCGTGCTCACGGATGTCCAGTCCAAAATATTTCTGACTTACCCAAACTGCGGTAGGAATAGATCCAATCAAATATGCAAATGCCAATAGGAATACTTCATTCATCATTAAACGCTCCGATAAAATTCGACCAAAAATAATCAAATAATTCTAAAAACCCTGTAAATGTTAACTTAATGTTTCTGGCTTTATACCTAATTGAGTAAAGGTCGACTGTTTTTGAATAAAATATTTAACAATGACACTTTTGTGGAACACCCCCGAAATCCGGTGACCCTTTTTTAGTGCTGCCCTTGCGGATTTACGCTGCCGGAGCCAGTAAGGTAAGGTGGCATAAAAGCTGAAATGTGCTTTAAGCACGGCCAGAATGTTTTTGAAATTCCCTTTCATTAAAAAAGGAAGACAGGATACGCCATCTAAAACCAGTCGCCAGGGGATCAGCCATAAGAGCTTACCGGCATGCTCGTTTTTCACGAGAATGGCTAAGTTGTTCCGGTAATTATAAAAAGTTTTTTGAGGGCTTCCATAAGAAATAACGCTGCCGCCAACATGGAATACGGTCGAATTGCCGATAGCCCCAATCGTATAGCCCCTGTTTTGCAAACGCCAGCAAAGGTCAATCTCCTCCATATGGGCAAAAAGCGCGGTGTCTAATCCACCGGCAGCCGTATAAGCTGCTGCACGCACCATAAAACACCCACCGGAAGCCCAGAAGACCTTAACATCGTCGTTATACTGACCGGAGTCTTTTTCTAAACGGTCAAAAACGCGGCCCCTGCAGAACATGTAGCCCCATTTGTCCATATAGCCGCCGGCGGCGCCCGCGTATTCAAACAATTCGGGTTCTTTCCAGTAACGCACTTTGGGTTGTACAGCCCCAAGCTGCGGGTCTTTTTCCATAGCCGCGAGCAAAGGGGGAAACCAGTTATCCGTTACCTGGAAATCGGCACTTAAAAGTACAAAATACTTGGCGCTGACCTGCTCAAGCGCGGCAGCATAGCCACCGGCAAAGCCCAGGTTTTTCTTTAAACGAATCAGCTTCACCGAAGGGAAATGCGCCTGAATATAATCAGCCGTATTGTCCGGTGAAGCATGATCTACAAGTACTACATCATAATCTGATGCAGCCTGCTCAACTATTTTAGGTAAGAACAGCTTGTGCCATTCCAGACTATTGTAACTTAAAATTACAACAGCGGTCAGCGTATTACAAACTATCACTTAAAAACTACTTATACTTAGGTTCGTACAAAGAGCTTTCATTTACCGGGACCTTTTCTTTTTGATCTACAAACTTATGGGTATAAAGATTGTAACATCCGGACCAGGCAAAAATGAAAATACCAAAAAAGCCTAAAAGAAAGAAGAACCTGGAAGAACGGGGTTTGCTTAATTTAATATCCAGCTCGTTATTCAGTTCTTTCATCTCTAAATTTTCGTTGTGTGCCATCTCTTGATTGTTAAAGCAAATTTAATTGCTTGCAAATTTAATAGAATTTGCCGCAACCTGCAAAGCTTTCTCCGTAATTATTTTACAGCAGATTGATAAAGGCAGTCATGTTATTCTTAATCTCCGCCCTGTTTTCACTACGGTTGGCTTTGACTATTTTGTCAAACACGTCAGTCATCTTATTGTATTTTTCAACTTCAGCCTGGGCTTCGTTGCTGGCTACCACCTTCTCTTTTTGATAAGCAATCATTTGGCGCATTAAAGCATTAAAACGCTCATAGGAAGGCACACCGTCTTTCGTGTTTTTCGTTTGATTGTAGGCTTTTTGAAGTGCTACAAAATCGCTTTTAGGAACACTCTGTGCCTTGGTACCCTGGGTCTGTGCTGTAGCTACCTGTGGTAAAACAGCTGCAGTACCGGAAAGCATTAATGCTACTACTAAAGATTTAATCATATACATATTGAACGGGTTTTTAAAAATCAAATATACCTTATTTTATTATTAAATTCCTCAATAGGAGGTTTAATTGTTTACTATTATAATGCCTGTTGGTAGCAGTTAAAGAGCCTGACCGCCTCTGCCGCTTCTTTTACATCATGTACCCTTAGCATATGCGCGCCATTGTTCAGGGCCAGCATATGTAAAGCGGTTGTGCCATTGAGTGCCTGCTCTGCCTCTGTTTCCAATACCTTATAGATCATTGATTTCCTGGATACTCCTGCTAACAAAGGTAATTGGAGCATTTCAAAACTCTTAAGGTGCTTGAGCAGGCTGTAATTCTGAGCAATGGTTTTTCCGAAACCGAATCCCGGGTCCAGCATCAGCTCCTTTATACCATGTGTCCTGGCCACCTGTACTCTTTGGTTCAGAAAATCAAAAACCTCAGGGACAATATCTTCATAAACCGGGTTTTGTTGCATGGTTTTGGGCGTCCCTTTCATATGCATCAATATATAAGACACCTTTAAATCGGAAACGGTTTGAAACATTTTTTCATCCATCAGGCCCGCACTGATGTCATTAACGATCTGCGCGCCTGCCTCAACAGCAGCTTTGGCTACAGGAGCATGAAAGGTATCCACCGAAACGAGTGCTTCCGGAAATCTTTTAATAATCGCTTCAATCGCAGGGACAACTCTTTGGATTTCCGTTTCCGGTCCCGTTAAAGCGGCGCCGGGCCTGCTGCTTTGTCCGCCAAGGTCTAAAACATGGGCGCCTTCCGTAAGCATTTTTTCGGCCAGGAAGAGGGCTCCGGTCACACTATTATTAATCCCTTTGGTATAAAAAGAGTCGGGGGTAAGGTTTACGATACCCATAATTTTCGGACTGTCGAAATTCAGTAAGGTACCGCCAAGGTTTAAAGATGGAGTCATTCTTCAAATTTGATGTTTTTTTCTGAATTCTTTAAGCATATTTTAAACCTATTTCCCAAGCTTTAGTCTGAATGATATTGAATGACCTGAAAACGTTTTAAAGATGAGCAAGCTAATTTACACTTCGATTGTTTTATGTTTAGTAGTTGCATTAAGCAGCTGTACCAAGTATTCATTTCAACCTTTGCACCGGAAGGTGGTAGGTACCTGGAGCTTTGAAAAAGTAAAGCACCGCCCCGGTTTTTTACAGGGAAGTATGGATGTGACCAAGAATTTTTCCAACTGGGAATTTACTTTCCGGGACAATGGGACGGCTGAAGCCTATAATATAACGAACCGCGAAACTAAAGCCGGCAGCTGGCAAATGGAAGAATATATTGATACTTATTATGACGAAGACGGGACCAGTACTTCTACTTCTAACTATGTGCTCCGTTTCTACCTTAGAGACAGCAGGGGAAGGGAAGAAACCTATGTATGGAATATCGGGTCTATCACTGCCAAGCGATTAAGGGCCAGCGAGTATATGGGCAATGAAACCTATACTTATGTAATGGCAAGAAAATAGCGTTTATGAGCGCGGGTATATAAAAAAGACCAGGTGTTTATAACATCTGGTCTTTTTTACCGGCGAGCAGGTAAAGGGCTGCCATACGGACGGCCACCCCATTTTCGACCTGGTCCAGTATGATCGCATTCTTGCTGTCAGCTACATCCGAGCTCAGCTCCACGCCACGGTTGATCGGTCCCGGGTGCATGATCACAATTTCTTTATCAATGCTTTGCAGTAAATTTTTATTGACGCCGTAGTACATGGCATATTCTCTAAGAGAAGAGAATAAAGGTTTACTTTGGCGTTCCAGCTGGATACGCAGTACATTAGCCACATCACACCATTTCAGCGCTTCTTTAATGTCATACATTACGCCGACGCCCAGGCTTTCTATATGCTTAGGGATCAGGGTTGGCGGTCCGCAAACCACTACCTGCGCGCCCATTTTGGTCAGGCAGTAAATATTGCTGAGAGCAACGCGGCTGTGCATGATATCTCCTATAATCGCTACTTTTTTACCTTTCAGGCCTCCTGTTTTTTCCTGGATAGAAAAGCTGTCCAGTAAGGCCTGGGTAGGGTGCTCATTGATACCGTCGCCGGCATTGATAATGCTCGCGTTAATATGCTGTGCCAGGAAATGCGGTGCACCGCTGGCAGAGTGGCGCATGACCACCATGTCCACTTTCATGGACAAAATATTTTTCGCGGTATCGATCAGGGTTTCGCCCTTGGATACCGAGCTGCTGGAAGCCGCAAAATTTATGGTATCGGCACTCAGTCTTTTCTCCGCGAGTTCAAAGGAAATACGCGTCCGGGTTGAGTTTTCGAAAAACAGGTTCACAACTGAAGTGTCTCTTAGGGTGGGTACCTTTTTAATCGGTCTTTGTAATACTTCTTTAAACTGGGCCGCCGTTTTCAGGATCAGCTCAATGTCTGAAGGAAGTAAATCTTTAATGCCTAAAAGATGTTTTACAGATAGTGACATATGTATATTTTCAGCGCTTTTTTTTATACTATAATAAGATAACTTCATCTTTACCGTCCCGTTCTTTCCACAGGACTTTTACTTTCTGGTTGTCGATCACATCAACGGCCATACCTACATAATCGGGTTGAATAGGCACTTCCCTGTTGAACCTGCGGTCGATCAGTACCAATAGTTCTACATGGGCGGGGCGACCGTAGTCCAGTAAAGCATCCAGGCCGGAGCGAATGCTGCGACCGGTGTAGAGCACATCGTCTACAAGAATGACATGCTTGCCTTCTATATTGAAATCCAATTGTGTTTCGGAAACCTGGAGTAATTGTCCTTTTTCATTGAAGTCGTCGCGGTAAAAGGTGATATCCAGTTTCCCGTATTCAATTTTAGTGTCCGGTAAGAAAGACTGTACTTTTTGATGAATCCGGTCTGAAAGAAAGATGCCTCTGGGTTGCAGCCCGATAATGACCGTGTTGTCGAAATTCAAATGATTTTCCACCAGCTGGTAAGCCAGCCGGGTAAGGGTAATATCCAGTTCTTTTTGAATAAAAAGGGGTTTCATTTTTCGTATACGTTTAAGGTGCTAACCTGGATTTTTGCCAAAGGAGGTCCTCTTTTTCAAATAAGATCCGGTCGTGGAGCCTGCTGCTTCTTCCCTGCCAGAATTCTATAGACATCGGGGTCAATGTATAACCGCCCCAGTGTTCCGGCCTGCTAACGTTCCCCGTCCGGGATAGTTCCTCCACCTTTTGTTCCAATATAGTTCTGGATGCAATTTTACTGCTTTGGGCCGAGGCCATAGCGCCGATCTGGCTGCTTACAGGTCTGGAATAAAAATATTCATCCGACAATGCAGGGCTTACTTTAGTAATAAGGCCTTCCACACGTACCTGTCTTTGCAGTTCGGGCCAGAAGAAGAGTAGGGCCGCGTTATTATTGGCAGCCAATTCCAAGCCTTTATTACTTTTGTAATTGGTGTAGAAAACGAACTGGCCGTTTTCCAACCCTTTGAGGAGTACAATACGGGCATGAGGCCGGGAATGCGCATCGACCGTGGCCAGGGTCATCGCGTTGACCTCTGTACAGGCGGCATGTTCTGCCTCTTTAAACCATTTGGCAAAAAAAAGGACAGGGTCATCGCCGGTCTCCTGCTCATTCAATGAGGATAGGCTATAATCCTGTCTTATTGCAGCAATATTTTTGGAAAAACTATCCATTATTATTTTCGCTTGCTCGAATTTTCGGAATAATTATTTCAGGTCTGAAGTGTCCAGATACTTATACATTACCCAGATCAGCAAAATAACTCCGAAAATGGTCAGGCCGTAAGCCGAATATTCGCCGATTGTATCTCCGATCTTGTAGAAAGAATTAAGTAGTACAGATTGCATTGTTGTTTGATTTATGTGACTGCAAATTTAGCTATTAATTTTTATATAAAAAAGGTATAAGCAAATACTATATACTTATACCTTTCCTGTTTGTTTTATGCTGCAATGTTTTACTTCAGATGTGCGTCCACAGCGTGGTAAACCCGCTTATTTTCACCGCTGGTGGCATTATGTACAAAAGCGATAATGTGTACATTGTCCAGGTTCCAGTTTTTATGACGGAACTCGTTGCCTTCACTCAGGTCCAGCTTGAAGCTGTAATTGGTTTCATATACCCGGCCGGCCACTTTTGTAGGCAGGCTGTCCAGGACCACCGCACCGTTGATCGGCGTAATGGCCTGGCGGTATACATGCCTGTAAGTATAATCTGGAATAAGCGGTACAATCTGGTTATCTACAATACTGTCTTCAATCAGTAAGATACTCAGGTATTGTGGTTCTGTAACATTCGCGGTATAGGCCAGCTTCACTTTAATATTATAGGCTTTCTGATCCTGGTCATACTCACTGCTTAGGTGAATGTTAACGGGTGTATTAGGGTGGTTGGATTTTATCGTATTCAATATACTCTCCCATTGCGAGTATGGACCTACAAGCGGGTTAGTGCCTGTAAACAGGCTCAGGCGGTCAAAGGAGGCCTGTGGTTTTGACATATCGCCACCATAGATGAGGTTCATTAACTGTTCGCCTTGTTTAGAACTCAGGTCTTGTTTGCTCCCCTTGGTGTAATCGGGCGCTGTAAAACTGGCTGCATGGATCGTGACGATTTTCAACCTGCCTTTATTGGCGGTCATATTACTCAACTCTTCCAGTTTAGCAGCACCTTGCGGGCAGTTTACACAGCGTACCCCTGAAAATTCTTCAATATAGTAATTTTTGTCCTGCGCGGGCTCCACCGTTGCTACATAGGTAGTGTCTGACTTCTTTCCTTCACCGAAATCCACACCTACAGGTTGCTCTTTACAAGAGAATAAAAACAGGGAAGCCAGGCCTACAAAAGAAAGGCCAGTGATAATTTTTGTCATTTTTATATTACTGGTTGTTTGAATATAGAGGATATTATTAAGTCCCGAAGTTAATGAAATATTGTAAATCCATTAAAAAAATGTTTGCGGGAGGCCGGCACAATTAACTGTTGCAAGCAAACGATTTTTTTAGGCTGGAAATTAGCTGTAATTTTAGCCTTCAAAATAAAAGATATGCAAGAGAGCAAGCGGCAGCGCCAGGTAGGGCAGTTGATAGAAGAGGAGATGGCTTCTATTTTCCAGAAAGAAGGGATTAATATGGTCAAAGGAGGAATGGTGTCTATCTCAAAAGTTAGTGTAACCCCTGATTTACTGGAAGCCAGGATCTACCTTAGTTTATTCAAAATAGAACATCCAGATGTTTTACTGGAAGAGATCAAGGCAAAGACCGGGGAATTAAGAAAAGAGTTAGGTAACCGTTTAAGGCATCATTTAAGAAGGATCCCGGACCTGCAATTCTTCCTGGACGATACATTGGACTACGTATTTAAAATGGAAGAGCTGTTCAAAAAGATCAATGAAGAAAAAGGACCGGAAGCAAAAGAGTCTTAATGAGCCTAGCTTTAAAAATTGCCCTCAGGTATTTTAAAGGCAGAAACAGTACCCAGGCGATCAATATCGTCAGCTGGATCAGCATGGGTGCGGTTGCCTTATCTACTACCGCCATGGTAGTACTTTTTTCTGTGTACAATGGCCTGGAGTCTTATGTCAAGAATATGTACACCGCTTTCTACCCGGAGGTAAAGGTGAGTGTGAAAAAGGGTAAATTTTTCAGCCTTGATGAACAAAAAAGAACACAATTGGCCCAAATTGAAGGGATCGGCCATATAGGTATCTCTATCGAAGATATGGCTTTGCTGGAGGGGCACGATCACCAGAAAGTGGTACGCCTGAAAGGGGTGGACAACGAATGGTTTAAGGCGAATGAAATGGACCGGTTTATTAATACCGGTACGGCCTCCTGGCCTGAAGAGCGCACTGATATCCCTTCCAATATCGGTGTTGATATTGTAGCCGAGATGGGTATCGAACTGGACAATACTTTCCAGAAAATTCAATTATATTATCCGAAAGCGAATGCTTCTTTCGCGGGCATGGACGCCGCGGCGGCATTGAACGGTATGGCGGTAGCTCCTTATGCAAGCTTCAGGGTACAGCCTGAGCTCGACGGGCAGTATTTCCTGGTGCCTTTAAAAGCGGCACAAAATTTTTTTAATGCCGGTAACGAGATCAGCGCTATAGAAATAGCACCGGCGAGCTCCGGCAATGTTCACCGGATTATGAAGCAGGTAAAAGCCGTGTTTGGTCCCGATTTTGAAGTGCAAAGCCGGCTGGAGCAAAACCGAACCCTGTTCATGGCTACAGAGATGGAAAAGTGGATGATCTATGGTATTTTATCCCTGGTATTGGTGATCGCTTCGTTTAATATGGTGGGCGCTTTGTCTATGCTGGCTATAGAGAAGAAGACCGATGTATCGGTCTTAAAGTCTATGGGCGCAGAAGCAAAGACGATCAAAAAAGTGTTCCTGAACCTGGGAATGCTGATCGCCGGCGCGGGCGCGGCGGCAGGCCTGGTACTGGGACTGCTCATCGTGCTTAGCCAGATCCAGTGGGGTTGGATCAAAATGGGCGAGGGTTTCCTGGATGCTTACCCGGTAGAAATGCAATGGCCTGATTTCCTGGTCGTCTGCATTACCGTATTGATCGTAGGCCTGGCGGCGGGTTGGTACCCGGCCACTAAAGCGGCGAAGCAATTAATGATTTTTAAAGATGAATAGCCTGATCTCTTCTTTACCAATAACGATACAAGCGCCGCAACCGCAGATAGCGCATGCCGATAAGCTGATGCTGATCGGCTCCTGTTTTAGCGAGCATATGGGAAAGCGCCTGGCTGATGCGAAATTCAGGGTATTGGAAAACCCGCATGGTATTTTATTTAACCCCTTAAGCGTATGCCATAGCCTACGTCAATATATAGCGAACAGTATACCGGAAAGTCCGCGCTTCGTTTTCCTCAACGAAACCTGGAATCATTGGGATTTTCATTCCCGGTTCTCAGGTTTGAGCCAGGAAGCCGCGCAAACGTTAATGAGCGCTTCCATTCGCCAGGGGCATGATTTCCTGCAGGAGGCAGACTGGCTGATGATCACATTGGGTTCCGGCTTCCAGTATTTTTTAAAAGAGGGAGCGGTGCCGGTTGCCAATTGCCATCGCGCGCCGGGGCAATGGTTTGATAAAAAACTGCTTGGCATCACAGAGATCAGCAATGCTTTAAAAGAAACGATCGAAGTACTGCAAGCCTTTAATCCAAAGCTGAAAATCATATTTACCATTAGCCCGGTGCGGCATATAAGAGATGGGGTAGTGGAGAACAACCGCAGTAAAGCGCGCCTGATAGAAGCCGTCCATGAGCTTGTAGCACTTTTCCCGCATTGTTTTTATTTCCCGGCCTATGAATTGCTGATTGATGTGCTCAGGGATTACCGCTATTATGATGTAGACCTGGTGCATCCTAACTTTGCGGCGACCCAGGTAGTCTGGGAGCAGTTCGCGCAACATTTCCTTTCCGCTGATTGCCAGAAGACAGCAGCCGACATGCAGGCTTTAAGTACAGCCCGGCAGCACAGGGTCCGGTTCCCGGAAACGCAGGCTTCTGCTAAGTTCAGAGACAATTTTTATACAAAAATACAGCAGTACGAACAGCAATATCCTTATATTGACTTCGAAGCGGAAAAGCAATATTTCATGCCGGAATAAGTTGCCCTGAACACTTGGGGCAACCGGTTTTATATTTCTTTTTTATCTAAAGAAGCTTCATACATTTTCTTGTATACCCCTTCCCTGATCTGTAAAAGGGAAGGATGGTCTCCTTTTTCGATGATCTGGCCGCGTTCCAGGACGATAATCTGGTTGGCCTTGCGGATGGTGGAAAGCCGGTGCGCGATCACGATGGCGGTCCTGCCTTTGATCATTTTGTCGATCGCTTTCTGGATCAATATTTCCGATTCACTATCCACCGAAGAGGTGGCTTCGTCCAGCACCAGGATCGAGGGATTGAACAGCAGGGTACGGGCAAAGGAAAGCAGCTGTCGCTGACCTTGAGAAAGGGTGCTGCCGCGTTCGGTCACCCGGTGCCGGTAACCATCGGGCAATTGGGTGATAAATTCATGGATGCCCAGGGAGCGGCATACCGCTATTGCCTGTTCTTCGCTCACCTCCGGGTCTTTCAGGGTAAGGTTGTCGAGTATTGTACCTGAAAACAGGAATACATCCTGCAATACAATGCCGATATGCTTGCGCAGGCTGTAAATGTCATATTCGTGCAGCTCAATATCGTCGATGAAAATGTGTCCTGAGCTGATGGGATAAAGCCTGGTAAGAATAGAAATAATGGAACTTTTCCCGGCGCCGGTATGGCCTACCAAGGCCAGTGTTTCGCCGGGGCGGGCCTCAAAGCTTATATCCCGGAGTACGGGAATACCTTCTTTATAAGAGAAATTGACCTGGTCGAATTTTACCGCGCCTTTTATCGTAGCGGCTTCCAGCTCCCCATTGCGGTGCATATATTCTTCGCTGTCCAGCACCTGCATCACTCTGCCACCGGCGATCAGTCCCATTTGCAGGGTGTTGAATTTATCCGCCAGCATTCTCAATGGCCTGAAGAGTAAGGTCAGGTACATATTGAACGCGATAATGATCCCGGGGGTCACTTCATAGTTGAGCATTTTAGACGCGCCATACCATACCAGTAAGCCCATAGAGATGGCCAGGATAATCTCAACAATAGGAAAGAATACGGAATAGGCAAAGATCGACTTGATATTGGCATCCCGGTGCTCCCGGTTAATGGCCTCAAATTTTTTCTTTTCCCGGTCTTCAGCCGCGAACACCTGCACGATATACATACCGCTTATGTGCTCCTGGACAAAGGCATTAAGCGCGGCAACGGCATTGCGCACTCTTTTGAACGATTTGTTGACCGCCTCTTTAAACCAATAGGTGGCCAGCAGCAGTAGCGGGAAAACAGCAAGGCTGACTAAGGTAAGCCGCCAGTCGGTATACAGCATGATGCCGATCAGGGCGAGGATGGTCAATACGTCCGCAAGGATGGCTATAAATCCTTCAGAGAAGGTATCGTTAAGTGCTTCAATATCATTTATGGTCCTGGTGGTGAGGGTACCGATGGCATGCTGATCGAAATAGCTCAGGTTTTGAAACAGGATCTTTTTATGGACTTTTTTCCGGATATCGTTAACCACGGTTTGCCCCAGCCAGCTGGTAATGAACATAAAAACAAAACGGAGGCCGGTTTCCAGTAGCAGCAGTAGCAGCTGGACGACCGTAATGTAAATCAGGCCCTGGAATAAACGGCTTTCAATGTAATGGTCAATAGAGTACTGGATCAGGTAAGGCCTTAAAGGGGCTACAACAGCAAGTACAAGACTCAGGCTAATACTTAGCCAAAGCCTGGACTGGTAGGGCCTGGCAAATGATAGGATTCTTAAGAATAAATTCCGGTCAAACTTTTTTTGCTGTGCTTCCAATTGTTGATGCGCCTTAATGTGGCCGTTTTTTTAATGCGGCAAAGATACTTAATTAATAAGGCTTCGAAAGTGTTAAAACCTCCGAAGCCTTATATTTAATATTGTATTGTTGTATTAAACGGTTACAGCATTATTCAGATCTGAATCAACTAAAATACGACCGCAGTGCTCACAAACGATGATCTTTTTACGTTGCATGATCTCTGTCTGGCGCTGAGGAGGAATTACATTAAAACACCCGCCACAGCTATCACGTAATACCGGAACTACGGCTAAACCGTTTTTGTAGCTTTTGCGGATACGCTCGTAACCTTCAAACAGGCGGATATCCACTTTTTCCTTAGCTTCTTCAGAACGGGCTTCCAGCACTTTTTCTTCCGCTTCTGTTTCTTTGATGATCTTGTCCAGCTCCGTTTTTTTCTGCTCCAGCATTTCGCGCTTGGCTTCAATCAGGTTTACATTCTGTAATTTGATATTTTCACGCTCCTGAAGCTCTACCAATGCATCTTTCACATTTTTATCGCAAAGACGCATTTCCAGGTGCTGCATTTCAATTTCTTTGGTCAATGCTTCAAATTCACGGCTATTCTTTACATTGTCTTGCTGTTTTTCATATTTGGCGATCAAAGCTTCCGCATCTTTTTTCGCATCTTTACGCGAAGTGATGTATTCATTGATCGTTTTGATTTCCTGCTCAACATTGCTGATGCGCGTTTGTAGGCCTTCTACATCATCCTCCAGGTCGCTTACTTCCATCGGAAGTTCCCCTTTTAATGTTTGTAATTCATCAATTTTGGAGTCTATCTTTTGTAGAGAAAGTACTGCTGCCAGTTTTTCTTCAATAGAAAAGTCTTTTGCTACTGTAGCCATATTAGAAATAATAATTTATTGGGTTTGTTTTTGTCTGTGACAAATAGACCGCAAAATTAGGAAATTTTTTATTTATTATTTCATTAAATATTTCAACGGTAAATTGCTCCGACTCATAATGCCCGATATCGGCGATAATGAGCTGGTCTTCTGCTTCAAAAAACTGGTGGTATTTGTAATCTGCGGTTAAAAAGAGGTCTGCCCGGGCTGCTTTAGCCTGTTGGAGGAGAAAACTACCGCTTCCGCCACAAAGTGCGATGGTTTTTATGTTCTCCTTTACCAATGCGGTATGCCTGATGACCGGAGCTTTGAGCCGGGAGCTGATAAGGGCCAGCACTTCGGCTACAGGCAGGGCCTGCTCAAAAGAACCGATCATGCCCGCGCCCAGGTCCTGGTTCTTATTAAGAAGTGCAACGAGTTCGTAGGCTACTGCTTCATAAGGATGGCTTGCTTTTAATACGTTCAGGATCGTTCCTTTTAAATGTTCCGGAACAACCACTTCCAGCCTGATCTCCGCAACGCTCTCCAAAGCACCACCAGCCTGGCCGATAAAAGGTTGGGCCTGTTCATTAGCCTTAAAGGTACCTGTGCCCGGGGTGTTAAAGCTGCAGTGCTCATAATTCCCGATGGCCCCGGCCCCGGCACTGAAGAGTGCCTGCCGTACCTGTTCTATATGTGTTTCAGGAACATAGGTATATAATTTATACAGGGAGCCAGGCATTGGACTAAGTATAGACCGCTCGTTCAGACCCAGTTTTTCCGCGATTTTATCGTTTACCCCTTTCCGCATATTGTCCAGGTTGGTGTGCGCCGCATAAAGCGTAATATTGTTTTGAATGGCCAGTATAATGCAGCGCTCAATGGCATTCCTGCCCGAGATCTTTTTTATACCGCTGAAGATAAGCGGGTGATGCGCGATAACCAGGTTACAACCTTTTTCTTTTGCTTCCAGTATTACCTTTTCTGTAATGTCGAGGGTGAGTAAAGCGCCGCTGCAGGCTATATCTGTCACGCCTACCTGAACGCCGCTGTTGTCGTAAGATTCCTGGTAGCAGGGGGGCGCAAAGGTTTCTATTGCCTGGATAATTTCTTTTATTTGCATAAGTTCTTTATTATTGTAGCTATATATCCCTAATCTTTATCCGGTGAGGATCAGTATCAAAGAAAAGAGTTTTGTGGCAAAGATAGCGGCTCGCAAGCTTAAATCAGACCATGTAGCCATGGTTTTGGGCAACACTATATACTTAAGCGGCGCGGGCAGGGCTGATTTGTTAAATAACAAAAGCTGGCTCCGGCACGAGTTAAAGCATGTGGAACAGCAGCTCCGGTACGGTTGTTTATGGTTTCTCTTGCTTTATCTATGGGAGTCAATAAGGCATGGATACTACAATAACCGCTTTGAACAGGAGGCCCGGGCCGCAGAGCATGCACCTTCTTTGCTGGAGGATTTTATCTGACGGACTTATTTAAATGTTAATTTAATTGCTAGATTAATATACTTTTAATTTTTTTATTAATAAATAAAATTAGAGATTCCTTATCTTCGAAAGATATTTTTTATAAATTTAATAGGAGAAATGAATTTTAAGTCTATCTCAATGTTGGTAGCTACCACAGCACTGACATTTTCTCTTGCACATGCGCAGGAATCTCTTCAAACATTAAACTTTAAGGACGGAAGGATTGCCCAGAATTTACGAGGGCAGAAAGTTTCTGCAAGTGTTGATGGAAATATGCTGGTAAAGGCCCTGGGGCTTGCTGATGGTAATACGTTTAGCATTGTGAAGACCACAACGGATAAATTGAACATTACACATACCAATTTTCAGCAGCATTATAAAGGTATACCGGTAAACGGTGCAGTCATCATGGTACATGCCAAAGGCGGATTGATCCAAAGCATCAATGGGCACTATCTGGAGGTGAACGATCTTGCTGTGCAGGTAGCGCTGGATGATGCAAAGGCTTTGAGCATCGCACAGGAGGCTATCGGTATAAAAACCGTGACGCGGAATTACGCTCCTGAATTGCAGATTATAAAATCTGAAAGCGGGGAACCGGTGATGACTTATGCCTTACGTATTGACGGTAAGGATGAAAAAGGTAACTTGTTAATGAAAAAAGCGTACCTGGAGGCACAGAGTGGCCGGGTACAGGATATAGAAGAACTGATCGCTCATACTGATGTAAATGCTACTGCGCATACTTTCCACAGCGGGGAGCGGACGATAACTACTGATTTTGACGGAACGAGTACCTACAGGCTTTACGACAATGCCCGCAAAATCCAGACACTGGACGCAACCAGTGCCGATTTGGGTAATTTCGGTACTGATTTTTATACTAATGCTAAAGAGATAACGAATAACTCGACTGTCTGGCTGCCTAAAAAAGCGATCAAAGCAACACTATTATATTCGGCTTCTAACAATATTTTTTCGGGTCTTAGCATGAATAACGGGATTTTGCCGGTTGCCATGGTTGGCGTTGAAGGTACTGGTGGCGATATTTTGAATCCCTCTTGGCCGCAGATTCTTTTTAGTACTACTGCGCCCTTCAGAGCTTACGGCTGGTTTTATTTTGTAAACCCGGGCACTAATTATGTAGGTGCATTCGCTAAAGCGAACCTGGGGAACGGGAATGTGACTGATACTGTACGTTTCCCGATTGACATCTCCGCTACAGGCACTATTTTATGGTCTGATACTTTAGGGAATTCGGCTCGTTATATCATAGATTCTGTAGCAGACCCTGCTTTAGATGCACACTGGGGTATTACCCGTTCTTACGACTACTATATTGATAAATTCAACCGCGATAGCTATGATGGCCAGGGCGGCAGGATCATTAATTATATGAATGGTGTTTTCCCGATGGTCAACAGCCAGAATAATGCCGCGGCATTACAGGCCCCTTATAATTCAATGGTATATGGTTTAGGAGACGGCATTAATACGAATCCTTTCTCTGCATTGGACGTTACCGGTCACGAGTATACCCACCTGGTGATTTCCAATAACGGAAACGGTGGCTTAAGATACCGTGGCGAATCCGGCGCTTTAAACGAGTCATTTGCAGATATGTTTGGCGCCAGTATCGTCTTTTATGCCAAACCCGATATCGCTAACTGGAGAATAGGAGATGAGGTTTATATAGGCAATGGTTACATGCGCTCCATGTCTAATCCTAAGATTGTAAATAATCCCAATACTTACAGGGGACAATACTGGGTAAGCACTTCTTCCAACGAGGACAATGGAGGGGTACATACTAACAGTGGTGTACCTAACTATTGGTACTACCTGCTTGCTGAAGGTGGATCAGGGACCAATGATAATGGCTATAGCTATAATTTTACAGGTATCGGCCTGGAAAATGCCGAGAAAATCGCTTATAGGACATTGACAGAATACCTGACTTTTAATGCTACCTTTGAAGACGCTTTCGCCGGTAGTTTACAGGCAACAATTGACTTGTTCGGAGCAGATACTACAGCCGCTGAATATGTTGCGGTTAAAAACGCCTGGTACGCTGTAGGTTTGGGAGAGGGCTCTATCCCGGTTGCGGTGAAAGAGGTGAAATCAACTAACCCGGATATCGATATCTATCCTAACCCGGTAGCGGCTAATGCCAGCTTTACGATCCAGTCTAAACTGGGTAAAACGGTAGAAGCAACTGTATTTAACGCGTTAGGACAAGCGGTGAAAGTAGTTAGTATCAAAAATGGCAGCAATACTATAGATGCAGGCGGATTATCTGCAGGAATTTATAACGTAAGCTTCAATGTAGCAGGAAAACAATATGTACATAAAGTGACTGTTTTTTAATCACTCACTTATAATTTCAATAATAAAAACTGCCACGAAATTTTCGTGGCAGTTTTTATTTATAACGTTTCCAGGCGATTATTCCAGGTAGTTACTGTATGTAAAAAAGGTTACAGTTGTTAAAACTGTAACCTTTTTATAATTGATTAAATGGCGATGAACCCAAAAGTCCGTTTATGCTTTTTGGTTATTGTGAATATATTCAGCCATTGAATTTACAGAGCTAAGGATATTGCGGCTTTCTTTAGGATCTTCTAATTTAATGCCATAATTTCTCTCTAATAATACGATCAACTCCAGGGAGTCAATACTGTCTAAACCCAGACCATCACCAAACAAAGGGGCATCATCCACGATGTCTGCCGGTTGCATGTCCTGTAGGTTTAAGGCCTCGATGATCTGTTCTTTTAATTTTAGTTTTAACGCTTCCATTTTTTATTTTAATAATCTGCTTTTGAATGTTTATTCTGCCATCATTTGTTCGATAACATTGGCTATCTCTTCCGCATTGGGCTTGGAGAAATAATCGCCGTCTGTAGCGTAGGCCGGACGGTGCGCTTTTGCGGTTAATGTCCTTGGCGCTACATCCAGTAGTTTATAACCACCCTGGATCTCCATTACCTGCTGGAACATATAGGCCGCAGCCCCTCCCGGCACATCCTCATCAATGAAAATGATACGGCTGGTTTTTTCCAGTGATTTGACAATGCTGTGGTTTACATCAAAAGGCAGTAAAGTTTGTACATCTACCACTTCCACGCTGATGCCTTGCGGCGCCAGGTACAGGTCAATCGCTTCCTGGATCACGCGTAAAGTAGAACCATAAGAAACGACTGTGATGTCTTCCCCTTCACGGATCACTTCCGGCATACCTAAAGGAACGGTAAATTCCATCAGGTTATCCGGCATTTTTTCTTTTAAGCGGTAACCGTTCAGGCATTCTACCACAACTGCAGGCTCATCGCTTTTCAATAAAGTATTATACATACCTGCAGCCTGTACCATATTTCTAGGTACGCAAATGTGCATGCCTCTCAATGCGTGGATCATCATGCCCATCGGAGAACCGCTGTGCCAGATACCTTCCAGGCGATGACCTCTTGTACGGATGATCAAAGGGCACTTCTGGCCGCCTTTAGTACGATATTGCAAGGTAGCTACATCATCACTCAAAGTTTCAAGCCCATATAATAAATAATCCAGGTATTGAATCTCGGCGATCGGCCGCAGGCCTCTTAATGCCATACCCAGGCCCTGGCCTACGATAGTGGCCTCCCGGATACCGGTATCAGAAACCCTTAATTTACCATGTTTTTCCTGCAAACCGGCAAATGCCTGGTTCACATCACCGATCTTACCTACATCTTCACCAAAGGCGAATACCGCAGGGTTAGTAGCTAAAGTCTGGTCGAAGAATTTATTTAATACTTCGAAGCCATTCATCATCTGGCTGTTGTCAGAATAAACCGCTTTTATCTCCTTTATATTACCTACAGCCTGGGCGGATTGGGAATATAAGTGTGAGTTAAAGGTATCTGCCGCTTCGGCAACCAATTCGCCATAGTAATTACGTAATTGGTTAAAGGCTTGCCCGCTGTGATTACCCGCAAGTTTCAGCACACGCTGTACTGTGCGGAACACATCTTTGCGGATCGGCTCTTTTAAACCGAGTAATTCCTGTGAGATAGCGGCCATTTCCTGGCCTTTGGGATGTCCTTCCATAACCAGTTGCTGGATCAGTTGCGTAGATTTTTCAATCTGCGCTTTGATCGGCGCCAGGAAATTGTTCCAGGCAGTTTGCTTAGCTGTCCGGGCACTATCTTTAGCTTGCTCTGCTATCGTGTCCAATTCCTCTTCAGACGCGATATTATTGTCCAGGATAAATGCTTTTAGTTTGACCACGCAGTCCATTTCTTTTTCCCATTCCAGGCGCTCTTTGGATTTGTAGCGCTCATGGGAGCCGGAGGTAGAGTGGCCTTGGGGCTGGGTGACTTCCTGAACGTGGAAAAGGGCGGGGATCTGTGTTTCCCGTACACGGGCTACACCTTCTTCAAAGGTTTTTACCAATGAGGCGTAATCCCATCCTTTTACTTTATAAATCTCGATACCGCTTTCCAGTTTTTCGTCATACTGGAAGCCAGCGGTAGCTTCAGAAATAGAATTTTTAGTGGTCTGGTATTTCCTCGGAACCGAGATACCATAGCCATCATCCCACACGCATACGGCTAAAGGTACTTTAAGTACGGCAGCTGCGTTTAAAGTTTCCCAGAACAGGCCTTCAGAGGTAGAAGCATCACCTATAGTAACAAAACTTACTTCGTTACCATTATTGGTGAATTTTTCGAAACCCTCTTTTAAGTTGTCGCAGTTGCGGTATAATTTCGAGGCATAAGCTACGCCTAAAGAACGTACCATCTGGCCCGCAGTGGGGGATATGTCACTGGTGGAGTTAGGCTGGGCCATCAAGTCTTTCCATGCTCCTTTTTCATCAATCCAGCGGGTGCCGAAGTGGCCATTCATCATCCTGCCTGCTGTTGCAGGCTCTTTATCTACACTCGGGTTGGCATAAAGCTGGGAGAAGAATTGCTCCATATTGGACATGCCGGTGGCAAACATCAGGGTTTGGTCGCGGTAGTATCCGGAGCGGATATCGCCTGGTTTAAAGGTCTTCGCCAGTGCGATCTGGGCCAATTCTTTACCATCACCAAAGATGCCGAACTTAGCTTTACCGGTCAACACTTCTTTACGGCCAATCAAGCTGGCTTCACGGCTGGCAACGGCCAGTTCATAGTCTTTTAATACTTCCGCTTTTAATTCCTCAAAGGAAATCTGAGCTTCGGTTTCTTTCAGGTTATTTTTTGACGCCATATTATCTCTAAAATATACGGCACAAATATACAATATTGAATTTTAATAGTCGAGAAAGCTGTGGATAAATTGGGGGCAACCCGGCCGTTTAGGTTTATGAAAAAGTGCCGGGAGTGTACTTCTAGTTAATAACCAATACCTTTTTTTATTAATTTATTGCCCATAAATACAGTGTATGAGGGCATTGTGCCTCCACCGTAATTGCTTAGCCCTTTATACCACCCTCACAAAAAGAGAAAGAGAACTGCTGCGCCTGATGGCCCTGGGCATGACGCCTAAAGAAATTGGGGAGCAACGCACCACCTCTGAAAAAACGGTACGTACCCACAGGCGTAATATAAAGCGCAAACTACAGGTCAAAAAAGAAGTGGACCTGGTTTACTTCGCCCAGGCATTTAACCTGGGTTAAGCGGAACGTGATTGTTTCCTTATAAAAATACTTTAAACCGCTCATAAGCAGATTGATGCAGCATTTCCCGGTCCCCGGGATGCGCAATATCTATAAGCGCTTTCGCGCGCTGGCGCAGGTTAAGCCCAAAAAGGTTCACCACGCCATATTCTGTAACCACATATTGCACATGGCCCCGGGTGGTCACCACGCCGGCCCCGGGTTTGAGGCTGGGCACAATACGGGGTAATCCCTTTCTGGTTCTGCTATTGATCGCGATGATCGGTTTGCCGCCTTTACTCAGGGCCGCCCCACGCATGAAGTCCATCTGGCCACCAATACCGCTGTACTGGTAATACCCGATACTATCCGAGCAAACCTGGCCGGTAAGGTCCAGTTCTATACAGGAGTTGATCGCTACTACCCGGTCGTTTTTAGCAATGATGGAAGGATTGTTGACGTAATCAATGTCCAGGAAGGTTAGCCCCGGGTTATCGTCAACAAAATCATACAGCCTGCGCGTGCCCAATACAAAGCTGGTTACGATCCGGTTCGGGTGCAGCTGCTTGTAGCGGTTATCAATAACATCATTCAGGAATAGGTCAATGACGCCATCGCTCAGCATTTCCGTATGTACACCCAGGTGCTTATGATTGTTCAGGTAGGTTAACACAGCATCCGGAATGGTACCAATGCCCATTTGCAGTGTTGATTTGTCTTCTATAAGACCGGCGATGTGTTGACCGATCAGGCGATCGGCCTCACTGATTTTAGCCCCGTAATCCACCTCAGGCAGCTCCGCTTCATGAAACACCATTTTGTCGATCTGGGAGTGATGGATCAGGCCGTCTCCATGGGTGCGCGGCATTTTCGGGTTGACCAGGGCAATTATTTTCTTTGCATTGTTGATGGCAGAACGCGCGATGTCTATAGAAGCGCCCAGGGAACAATAGCCATGCTTGTCCGGCGGAGCTACATGGATGATGGCAACGTCCAGCTCATAAATCTTATTATTGAAAAGATCAGGGATGTCGCTCAGGAATATAGGTACGAAATCGGCGTAGCCGTTATTGACCGCTGCCCGTACCGGTGCACTTACGAAAAGGCTGTTGATATAAAAAGACTCCTTATATTCCGGTCGCGTAAATGCCAGGTCCTGGCCCTGCAAAGAGATGGAAACAAACTCTACATGCTTTAAGCGGTGCGCTTCTTTAGTAAGCTCTTCCAGCAGGTAAAGCGGGGTACAGGCACTCCCGTGCAAAAAGACCCGGGTATTACTTTCTATTAGGGACAGTGCCTCGGCAGCAGCAACATAATTGAACGCCATAAAAATGTGAATGGTTGATCTTCCTGCAAAGATACCTGCAAAAAGATCAACCATTGTTCACGGCCTGTCAATTTATTGTTTATTGAGGCTGGTAAATAATCTTGTATTCTTCTGATGAATTTTTGAATTGTATTTTGAGGATATACATATCACCTATATGGGCGGCTCCTTTTAAAGAGATCTTTTCAGTGCCGCTAAACCGGTTCTGATCGACCCATCCGGAGGCGACCTTGTGTCCTGCTATTGAGTAAACCGCCCAGTTAAAGCTTTCCTGCTTGTTGTTATACCACCTGAAGTAAACCGTTCCGTCATGGGTCGGGTTAGGGAATACCTCGAATTGGGAAGGAAGGTTTTCCCATTGCAGTTTGCGTATAGGACTATAGAATACTTTGCCATCCAGGCTCATATATTTTAACCGGTATGCTACATAGGGCCTTATCGGCAAGCCTGGCGTATCAATATAAGTGTATTCGTGTAGCGGATCTTGAACAGAAGCGGTCTGCCATAAATCCTGGAATCCCTGGCCTTCGTCATGTTGCAATTGGTAGCTGGCTACCTTATCGTCGATGGTATTGATCCAGCGTAGACGGGCGCTTCTTTCGCCCAGTTTCTCTGCAATGAAATTTAAGGTATTTAATGGTAACGGATTGCTCTGGGTTAACCCGCCGTCATTAAACCAGTATTCTCCCACCTGGTTGGTTTTGAATTGTGCATAATAGCCATCAAAATAAGGTACCCAACTTACTTTTTCGCTCGGGATAAACAGGAATAAACCATTAGTATCGTCTTCTAAAGAATGATTGATTACTGCGGGGTTACTATCTGTATAGGTGGTTACACCCATCCGGTACACTTCGTTCGGGTGAGTAGGGCAGGTGCTGCAGGCGCTTGAAGACCTTACGACTTTCATTAAAGAATCTTTGACATACAAGCTTATCCGCACACTATCCAGGGCGCCGTTGCTATTCCGGGTTATTGCAAAATTACGGGGCAGGAAAAGCTGTTGACTGTCCTCGCTTACATGAGAGGCCTGCAGGTACGATTGGAAATTTAGTGCACCCAGGTTTTGACCTAAAGGATCAATAAAACCTGAAATATTACCATCTTTTATAAATTCTGTGCTGGCCGATACATTATGTGTGATGGGTAGCGGGAAGCTGTCTTCATCTGAAATCGGTTTGATATAATCGAATATATGGATATCATCCAAGGCGATACCTTCAAATTGCGCTCCTACATCTGAGCTGAACACCCATCTTAAAGACAGGCTGGCCACGTTGGGCAAGGGAATACTAGCTACCTGCCAATAATTGGTATTAGTGCCCGTCCAGGAATTATTCAATTCATTGTACCAGTTGTAGCCTGAACCATGCTGGCCTAAGAGTGACCAGCTAAGCCCGCCATCTGTTGAATATTCCACATAGGCACTGTCAAAGACTTCGTTGTTGGCCGGCGTTTCAATTTCAGAAAATAAGCTGAAGCTGAGCATAGGTTGAGTAAGGCTGCTTAAGTTAAAGCAGGGGCTGTACAGGTAGGATAATTCTTCCGGGTTGTGGGTAGTGGTAAGACCGGTCTTCCATGCTTTTTGTCCACTGGCGGCATGATCCAGTCTTATTGAATTGGGGGTGCCATAGGCCCAGGAACTGTTTACCCCGTCTGTAAAGTAGTAACCGTCATTGGTTTCAAAATTTTCCAGGTAGGGGAAAGTCTGAACGAGCGGCTGGTTATGTAGCACAATGTCTTGAAGGGTATCATTGGCGCTGTAATTATCTCCCGGAAACGCGATCCAGACTTTAAGATCGTGTTGTCCCGGCGCAGAAAGGTCCATTAAAGTACTGAAGGTATAAATGATCGTGTCCCTTCCCGCGATTACAGGTATGGTTTCGCTGACTATGTTCTGATTGTCTACCTGATAGAATACGGGGATATTGGTCCTTTGGCTTATCATGGTATTGGCTACTTCTACCTGCAATGGCACGGCATTGCTGAGCCCGCAATTAAATTTTTTAAGGTCAATGACCCTGGTTAAGCCGAGGTCATTTTGCGCGATAAACATCCTGAAATTATCTACGGTCAGGCCAGTCCCATAGTTAACACTTGAAATTAAGGTAATGTCCCTTTGCTGTACCGCGATCTGTGTAGCGGTGCTGTATTGCTGGCCATTCGCCGCCAGGATATCCCGCAGCATTACCTGGCCATAGGTATTTACAGAGCCTACTATATTCGTATCAAATGGTTGCAGGGAGATCCAGGGATCAGTTTCCGTACCGCGTACCTTAACCCGGTTCATGGTGTCAAAAAGGGGCTTTTTGTGCAGGCGATAGTCAAATTCAAACCTGATCTCGTCCTGGGCGGTATTGTAATTGCTTAAATTAAACGTTCCGATTAACTGGTTCAGGCTGCTGGCCGAAGTGTCATATTTCTGATTGGCGCTCATATCCAGGCTTAGAGACCGGTTACCGCTAATGAGCACCGGAGCATTTACAAAGGTGCGTAAACGCCCCATTGGCTTAGACAGGGAAAAATCGAATTGCTCTGCCTGGTCAATACCTACGGTGTTATTTTCATAACTGGCAACATTGGTATTTTCAAAAGTTTCCAGGTAATCGTTGCTGAGGTCAACAGGGGCATTGGATATATGTTTAATACTGAATTTTACAGAATCATTCTGGGGAATCGGGTCAGTCATACTCAGGTTGTTCACTGTAGCCTCAATAGTGTATACGCCAAGGGTACTTAAATTTAAACCGTTAACGGTGACCGGTACCTGTCCCAAAGCGGGTATCGTAATATTGTGTACCGAGGTTACCCAGGGACCATTGTTGATGCGATAGCTTAATTCAAAACTATTAGAGGGGCTGTTATCCCGGTTGTCTATATTTAAAGTAAGATCTGTATTATTGCTCAATGCGCTAAGTGTAAACTGGCGACCGCTCAGTGGTGCTATAACATTCCGGATGGCCAGGTCGCCATTAAAAGATGGACCATTGCAGCTCCCATTGTCCGGTTTCCTGTTGAGCGCGGCTGCTCTCAGGCCTTTGGAATTGTTGATCGAGGCCGCTACCGAAACCCAGTAAGTACTATCTGCATTCAAACCACTGAATGTGTAATTGGTTGCGGTAGTCGAGTCTACAAGTGCCATTTCTGCACCGATCAGCCTGTAGAGATAATATTTTGTACTGCCGCTTACCGCCGGCCAGTCTATACTGATGCTGCCCGGGCATTGGTCTGCTGACAGCTGTGCCGCTGGTATGCCGAGAATGTTAAACCTGCCTGTTGTAGCCGTATTGCCGGGCCTGCTCACCCGGATAAGCGCGTTATCGGTGGCAATGCCCACCGGGGTCCAGATTATATATCTTTTCTGCGCTGCTGCCGTACCTATATTTTGCCAGTTGGCACCGTTATCAATAGAATAAGCTATGGTGAAGTCTCCCGTATTGTCCGGAGCTTCCCATTCGATCAGGGTTGCCGCATTGGCTTCCATTTTGGTGCCGGCGGTAGGGTAGCTGATCTCGATCTCGTTGGGGATGTAAGTGTAAACAATCACGTATTGCTGGTTACCGGTAGGAATATTAAACCCGTTGATGTTAACCGTATAATTTCCTGCAACCGGATTATTAATGACTACCTGCTCTACATTATTCAGATGGTCTGCACCGGGAGCCGCAGGATCGGTAACATGCGCCGGGTCCGGGTTGAGTACGAGCGGAAAGTTTGTAGCTCCCCCGGGGCTGTTTACCGTTAAGTCCAGGTCATTCACCAGGGCTTTAATACTGTTAGGAGAAGTCGGGGCATCGTTCCAGTAGAGCATGATCTTTACCTGTGCTGTATTAGCAGGTACCGGTATCGAATGGGACTGTTGCCCCAGGTGATTAATGCTGCCGGCAACAAAACGATTATTATTGATGATCTCTACTGCTTTGCCTACATTCAGCCTGCCGAAGCCGTTAATATAGTCAGGCCCGGGATTGCCCAGGTCTGTAGCGCTGTTCATCAGAATAGTTTTCAGCAGGGCGTTGGAGGGATATTGGTTACCATTAAGCTGCTTATAGCGTTCCTGTAGAAGGGCCGCAGCTCCCGAAACTGTAGGGCAGGCCATACTCGTACCACTCATGATCTGGTAATTATTACCAAAGGTTGCCGAGATGATCTGGTGACCCGGGGAGGTCATTTCAGGTTTTAGACGCCCGTCTTTCACCGGTCCGCTACTGCCCCCGTTATTGATATGGTCTTCATGCTTCCCGGTAAGCGCTACCACCAGCGTGTTTTTTGCCGCCTGGAAGGAGCCTACTACGGTGCCATATCTTAAGGGGTAAGCACCACATGTCATCCAGCCGTCATTTCCTGCCGCGAATACATTGAGCAGTTCAGGACTGTTGAGGGCCAGCTGGTCCATATATTGAGAAGTGGCATCATAGGTACCGGCATAGGCACAATTACCTACGATCGACGCGTAGGAATTATTCGTCAGCTTCATGTTGAAAGCTTGTTCGTAAGTCTGGGCGTTGGCTACCACCCGGCTGAAATAATCCGTTACCAGGCGGGCCTTTGGTGCATAACCTGCAAATTGTTCCAGGCGGTTACCTGCCCCTGCAGTCGTTCCTGCTGTATGAATGCCGTGATCGGTGAGAAGGTTTGGGTTGAAGTTGGTTACCCGCTTGTCAAAATCTATATGAGCAGGGTAGGTATCATCTCCTACACCAACTACTACATCTTTCCCGGAAAGACCATAACCTTCCTGCTTCCTTACCAATTCTGCGTTGGTATAAGCTATGGCCTCGTAGTTTAAGCTCTGGTCTTCAAATTTGGGGCTGATGCTTACTATACCCGGGTGGGCCGCAATCTGCTCCAGGCTGGCAACAGAAGCATTGACGATCCATTTATTCTGGCTTTTCCAGGGCTGATCGCTGTCAAAGTTTGCCTTTGCCGCGGATAGCGTACTGCTGATCGCTGCCGTGTCGCAGGAAGTGCCGAGACTTAAAAATACAGTAAGCGTACTGGCCTGGTTAAGGTCCGTGAAATAATTGCTGAGCTTATCTCTGGCCTGTACCGGGGTCCATCCTGCAATGCTGTTGTCCCTGAATCCCGGCTCCAGGGGCCTGCTTACTAAAGCAATAAAAGTATTGGCTGCTACATAATCCTGTAACTCAATACCCAGGCCGGCAAGGCGTTTTTTGTCCGGGGCGGTATTGAAGGTGATGTAGCATTGTAAGGGTTTAGCGTTACTTGCCTTTGTACTCATGGCCACAAATCTGCTATCCGGGGCCTCCAGGACAGCTACCCGGTTTTTTAAAGTCAGTGCGTGCTGCTGGCTATGGCTTTTTTGAGCAAAACCAACCATTAGCAGGCCCATCAGGGTCTTTATATAAAAAGAAGTAGAAAGTGTTTTCATCTTAACCATTCTGTTTGATACAGTAAAGATATCTAGTTTGTGATTTTAATACAAATAATAGGCATGTATTAAAATAAAAGTTTATAGTTACTTGCAATTGATATTTTTTAATATTAAATTTGAAAGAGAAATCACAGATCCATTAACCCTTAAAAAAAATGTCAGTATGCTCTTTAATACAACTTCGCGAATTTCGAGTAAAATGAATACTGGGCAAGTGAAAGAGGCTTTGGTAGGTAAACATGTTCAGATAAAAGAATTAGATTTCGAATTCAAAGAATCAGAGGGGATCATAAAAGTTATTCCTCATACCGAAAATGATGAACGCTCCAGACTGGTTCCCATTACACACATTACTACGGAAAACAATGGAAATGGTACTCATATCCAGATTAGCGCCAAGCCCCGAAGAATAGATGTGGGCGGGCTTTATCTCGCCATCGGCTCTATTATTTTATTGGGACTGATCGGCGTTTATTTAAGACTGACCTACCCCGAGCAGTCACCTATGGTGGCTATTAGTATCCTGGCACTTGCTTTACTGGCCTTCGTTATTTTCAGAATGAGATTACAATCCGGATATTATGGGTATATCGGTAATATAAAAAGCTTTATCAAAAAGCAATTGGTATAGCCGGGGACTAATTTATTTTTTTAGGAAAAATAGAATTTGTTTTTTTGTCTTTCAATCCTGAGAGATGAATAGCAAATTCTTTTTTATTATACCCTTGTTTGTTTTAATGGCCTGTAACGACGCGGAGCAGCCGGAAGATAGTAAGGAAGTCCATCCTGCTTTATTAAATCCTGTAGTAAGACCTTATACCGAAGCTATTGCCCAGGATACGGCAAACGCGGAACTCTATTATCAAAGAGCGGGTATGCTGAATAAGCTTGAGCTACCGGAACTGACACAAAAAGACCTTGAAACGGCAGTAAGGCTGGCCGCCAAGAATACAGAATTCCGGGCATCCCTGGCAACCTTATTGATCGAGCGTAAGCTTTCCGAACAGGCATTGACCCATATTCGTATATTAAAAGAACAATCCCCGGCTGACACCAATTATATCCTTATGGAATCCGAGGCTTACCTGGCGGGGGGAAAGACAAAAGAGGCGGACCAAATCATCCAGCAGCTTTTGGCGGCTAAGCCCAGAAATCCTTATATATTACTGAATGCCTCTAAAATCAAGGCGGCAGAGCAGGATACCCAGGCGGCTATAAGCTACGCGAAAACTCTGGCAGAAGTCGCCCCGACATTTTATGATGGCTTGTACCAACTGGCCGACCTGTACAGCGCGGCCAAGCAAAAAGAGGCGCTGACCTGGTATGAAAGACTGTACCGGCTGGATACCCTGAATGCCAATCCTTATTTTGATATGGCTAAATATTACCAGTCTGTAGGTGATGTAAAGATGGCCAAGCAGTATTTCGTAAAAGCGATATGGGTGGATAAGGATTTTGAAAAGGCTTACCTGGATTACGGTAAAATGCTATTGGCCGAGGATAGTATTGAAAAGGCCGACCGCCAGTTCCAGATCGCTACTGAAGTGGCCCCTGCCAATGCAGAAGCTTATTACAGTAAAGGGTTGATCTACATCCGGAAAGGAAATAAAGACCTGGCCCGTAACTTTTTTGAGCAGGCGCTGGTCTTCAATGGCAACCATGAACAGGCCAAAGCCGAGTTAGCAAAATTAAAGGCTAAATAGCCTGCAGGAACTTTTGAATTTCGGGGCTGTTTTGCTTCCTGAGCTCGCTAAAGCGGGCATCTGAATAGCCGGCCCTGCGATAAGCCCTTACCGTCCAGGGTGCGAGAGGCGCTTTATTTTGCCATAAACCTTTTTTTTGCTCCCGGGCCTTGGCCTGGGCTTGTGCCAGGGCATAGTCCTGGCTATATTGGCTATAATGCCAGGCATAACCGGCCTGCACCATAAGCAGGCTTACATTAACCCCCTTACAATATACCTTACCTACGTAACGACCATAGCGGTCTACTGATACCACGCGTAACTCGATAGCCTGGTCCAGCAATAAGGCAGCCAGGAATTCTTTCGATTTTCTGGCATAAGGCATGCCTTTTTCAGGCGCGTCAATGCCGTCCAGCCGGATGCGATAAGTGTTTTTGCCGCTGCTCAGGAAAGTAAATGTATCGCCGTCATCGACTTTAATACTTTTACCTTTATAGCGTTTATTGACCTTTAGTGCTGCTACCACTTGTTGCTTCTGTCGCGCGATAAGATCCTTTGCCGGTAAACAACAAAATAGAAACAGGGTAAGGTAAAGCAGTACTTTAGGCATCTTTGCCGGCAATGCTTTGCGGGTATTGAAACAGGTTGTGCGGGTCAAAATCAAGTTTTATTTGTTGTAGTTTTTCATAATGCTTGCCGTAATAGGCATGCTGCCAGTCCGGGAAATTAATGTCCGGGTAGTTGCGGTATTGCGCGGTAATACCCTGCTTCCGGATCAGCGCCTGTATCTCTTCAAACGCTTTTACCAGCCCTGCTTCCTGAGAAGGGTTGTCCCAGTAAGCCTGAAGTTCGCTCAGGTAAGGTAAAGACCGGTGCGGGTAGCAGGATTGTGTTTCAAATGCGGAAGTGTTAATAGCAGCACCCAGTGTATTGATCTGGTAGATCATACCTTTGGCCGCAACAACTTTTTCGAAGATCTGCGGGGCAATGGCGGCAATATCCTCATATGATTGATAAAGCCCTGCTGAAGCGTTTTTAAAGAGGATAGGGCCTTTCCTGCCGTAATACCGTTTCATGGCCTTAGGCAGGTCAGTACTGCTGTTGGTAGCGCTGTCCGCGATGCGGAGCAGCGGCCCGATGTTTTGCGCCAGCTTATTTTGATTGCCAAATGTAGTGGCCAGTATGGTGAGGGTACTGCCGTTCAGTACAAAAGCACAAAAGTCTTCCTCATGGAGCGTTTCACTTACTGAAAACCAGGTTTGCAGCGCCTCTGTAAACCGTTCTGCTTCCAGTTGCCTGAATTTAAGTACATGTGCATGAAAGGTCGCCGGCATGTCCTCGGTTTTAAAAACAAAATTCGTAGCCACGCCGAAGTTGCCATTGCCGCCGCCGCGTAATGCCCAGAACAGCTCATCGTTGGCAGCAGCATGTTGTACCTGGCCTTTACCGTCTACAAATTCAATATCCACCAGGTTATCGCAGGTCAACCCGTATTTACGGCTGAAAAAACCATAGCCACCCCCAAGAGTAAGGCCGGCAATACCAACGGTGCCACAGCTCCCCGTAGGGATCAGTCTTTTCCGGGCAAAAATGGCATCCTGGATCTCCTGTAGCAAACACCCGGGCTGCAGGCTTACCTGCTCATTTTCCTTCCAGCTAATTCCTTTCATCTGGGAAAGGTTGATGACCAGGCCACCATCATTACTGGAAAAACCTTCAAAACTGTGTCCGCCGCTTTTTACGGCGACCGGTAATTTTTCTTTTCGCGCATGCGCTATGGCGTATTGAACGCCCAGGGTAGTTTTGCAGAGCGCGATATAAAGGGGTAATTTTTTAATGCGGCCATTGAAGGCTTTATTGAAACCTGCGAATTGCGCGTCGGTCCGCTTTAATAAAATGATATCTTTAGGGTCGGCCTTGCTGATATCCAGTTCATCGGCTTTAGACTGTGCCGGGGCCTTATCCTCTGCTGCAGGTTCATTTGCTTTAGTTTTATTTTCCGTATTGCCATTACTGCTGCAAGCGGAATAAAGGGAAATAAACGGGGCGAAAGCAAGACCCAGGCCCATTATTTTTAAGAACTCTCTTTTGCTGTACTGCTTCATAATAGACAACTATTTTACATTGTTTTTATCGGCCCAGGCCCTGTAGGCCGCTGCGTTTACTTCCTGCTCTTTCAGCGTTTTGGCGAAAAGATGGTAACCCGGCCTGGCCGTATCGGCGACAAAATAGATATAATCATGTTTTTCCGGCTTTAAAACGGCATCAATCGCGGAGGGATTAGGCATGCAGATCGGGCCGGGAGGTAAGCCTTTGTTGGTATAAGTGTTGTATGGCGACACAATTGCCAGGTCTTTGTAGTATACCCGGGATACCTTTTGCGTAAATCCCTGTTGCATTTTTTTTATAAACACAATAGTGGGGTCCGCGTCCAGTTTCATGCCTATTTTTAAGCGGTTCAGGTACAGGGCGGCCACTCTGGCCTGCTCATCTGCCTTGGCCGATTCCAGTTGCACAATAGAGGCCAGGGTGGTCACTTCCAGGGGCGACATATTGGCCGCCCGGGCTAAAGCAAGGCGTTCTGCGGTCCAGAACTTCTGGTATTCTTTATACATCTTTTCTACAAAAAGTTTCCCGGAGGTGTTCCAGTGGAAATTATAGGTATTGGGCAAAAAGAAATAGAGCTTTTTGGCGGTATCTACTTCTTTCGTGAAATCGGCCTGTACTATTGCTTCGAGGAGCTGCACTGAGTCCGCCTCCAGGATATTGCCCAGTTTGCCCGCGAGCTCTATAATGCTGGCGTAATTGCCTATCCTGATCGCGATCTCATCTTGTTTGCCTTCCTGGATCATTTGCACGATCTCTTTATTGCTCATGCCTTTTTTGATGGAATAGCGCCCTGAATAAAAACGTTTTCCCAGGTCTTTACCTTGTGCATATTTCCTGAAGCTTTCCGTATCCTTTAGCAAGGGCTGTATGGAGTCGATGATCTGTTCGAATTGAGCATTGGTCGGGATATGTAATTTGCCTTCTTTGGCTACATTATTGCCCAGGCCACAAGCCATAAAATAAAGTGCGCCTGTACTGATCAGGGCTATTGCTATGCTGTTTTTTATCTTGTTGGTCACTATTATAGGATGCTAAAAATGAAGACTGATTGAGGTAGCAAATTAGAGAAAAAAGTTCACATGGAGCTTAAGAAAGCAAATTGTTTGTCGCTTCCGGTTTTGTGTTTTTATTAAGTTTATCTGCGCTGATATAAGCTTAATTTTGTTTCCTTTGTCCCGTTCCAGGTAATTTAGATTGAATGAGAAAACGTGTTTTTGGATCCCGAAAATTATTATGCCAGCTGAGTAAAATTGTACCTTTAAGATTGAAAAAAGTAAAGGTTGATAAAAAGCGCAGCATAAAATTATACTTGTATAAGCGGCAACTCAAACTTCAATATGGCCGGGTACTTTATTCCGATGGTACCGAATATTTCCCGTTCAAAATGGCTTTTAGTAAAATGAAGACCCGTTTGTCGGAGGCTGAAAATGTGCTGGTACTGGGTGCCGGTATCGGTAGTGTAGGAATGATGCTGCATGACAAATTCCCGGGAAAGCAATGGCAGATGCATTTTGTAGACATCAGTAAGCCGATTCTGGAAACCTGCTCTTCTGTGATGGATTTGTTTCCGAATGTAAACGGGGAATATACCCAGGCAGATGCCTTTGAGTTTATACAAAATAAACCGGGTAAAAAATATGACCTGGTCTGTGTGGATGTATTTAATGAAGACCGGGTGCCCCAGGAAATATTAAGTGAAAACTTTGTACATGCCATAAAGCAGGTCCTGAATGACAGCTCTTCTGTGGTGATGAATGTAATGTTTGAAGATGAAGACCAGCAAGAGGATTTTGAGCAGGTACTTACAGATGAATTCTCCGTGTTTGACCGCTTGGAAAAAGAACAGAACAGTATTTATATCCTGCCCGCTAAAAATTGATAAAGGGCTTGCGGCATTCACCACAAGCCCTTTGGCTTAACTTTCGGATTGCTTTTTAGTAGCAGCTTCCTGTTTCTTCCGGAGATTGATATTTAATAGCTCCACCACTAAGCTGAATGCCAGGCAGGAGTAAATAATGTTTTTGCTCACATGCTGGTGAATACCTTCCGCTACCAGGATTACGCCAATCACTACGAGGAAACTTAAGGCCAGCATCTGCAGGGTAGGGTGCCTGTTGATAATACGGGCCACCGCGCCGGCAAATATCATCATGATCACCATAGAAATGACAACGGCAATGATCATAATGGCTACATTGTCTACCAGGCCTACCGCGGTTAAAATAGAGTCCAGGGAAAAGATCGCGTCTACCAGTATGATCTGGAAGATCACGAGCATAAGGGCTCTGCCGGCCACACCAGTAGTCGATTTTGCTTCCGCTACAGGATTTGCCGCATGCTGCATTTTATGGTGAATCTCCAGGGTACTTTTTCCTACCAGGAATATACCGCCGCATAATAAAATGATGTCCTTCCAGGAGAGCGCAAGCGCGGCTCCGGTGTCATCTGTAAACCAGTCAATCGTAACTACCGGGTCTTTAAGGCCTATGATCCAGTTGATCATTAAAAGCAGGCATACCCGGAACAGCATGGCGGCGCCCAGGCCGATATTGCGGGCCATACGTTGCTGGTGCCCGGGCAGTTTATCAGAAATAATGGAGATGAAAATAATATTGTCGACCCCTAATACAATCTCTAAAAACGTAAGGGTTAAAAGGCTGATCCACACCTGGGGATCAGCAAAGTTCAAGTGGGCAACACTTTCTTCGAGGTTCATATGATTCAGGTATTAGCAAATATTGCTTGGACTATAGTGCTTATTTTGTGTACTGCTTCGTCAAGATCATCATTAACCACGATATGGTCAAATTGATCGGCAAACGAGGTCTCGAAGCTGGCTTTATTGATTCTTTCTTCTATAGCTTCCGGGCTGTCTGTGTTCCGGGCTTCCAGTCTTGCTCTTAATACCGCTATGCTGGGCGCCTTAATGAATATGGAAACGGCATCCGCTCCATACTGCTCTTTTACTTTCAGCGCGCCTTTTACATCTATATCGAACAGGGGTAGCTCATCGTTTTGCCAGATGCGCTCCAGTTCTGACTTTAAGGTGCCATAATATTTACCTTCGTAAACCATCTCCCATTCCACGAAATCATTATTGTGGATCTTGTTTTGGAAATCGGCTACCGAAATGAAGTAATAGTCAACCCCGTTTTGTTCTTTTCCTCTTGGCGCACGGGTACAGGCAGAGATAGAAAACCTGATCTTAGGAAATTGTTGTAATAATCTTTTGGTTATGGTCGATTTTCCCGCGCCTGAAGGCGCGGTAATGATCAGTATTTTATTCAAAGCCGGACTGTTTTTGCCAAAATTAAAAAATGCCGAGGAACTTTTTACGTTTTTTGTTGTCTACCAGTTTTTCTATGTCTGGTATCGCCTGGTCGGCAGTCAGGTAGGCACCGATTACTTTGCCGTTAGGATCCAGTAAAAAGGCCTGTGGGATGTACTGTACTGCATATTCTTTAGCGGCTTCAGAGTGCCAGCCTTTAAGATCGCTCATATGATTACTCCAGTAAAGGCTGTCTTTCTGTATTGCGGCTACCCAGGCTTCTTTTTCCTTATCTAAAGAAACGCTGAGGATATCAAAACCTTTTTTAGCGCCTGTGAACTTTTTATGGGAATAGGTTTTATAAAATTTAACCAGCCCGGGATTTGCCCTGCGGCAGGGGCCACACCAGCTGGCCCAGAAGTCTACCAATAGGTATTTCTTGCTATTGATCTTTCTTAAGCTGATTGCTTTGCCTTCAGGATTGTTGAAGACAAGTTCGGGGGCTGTTGTGCCAACCGTTATTTTCGGGTTTTGTGCCGTGACCGTCATAGAGGCGCCGGCAATCAGTAAAGGAAACAGGAGTTTTTTCATTATTATCGCTTAAAAATAAACAAATCTCTATTGATAGCATCCGATCGTCGGAGGATTGCTGCGCGCTGTTCCTTCAATATCTACAGGAGACATGCCGGTAAACATAATACCCCTGCCTTTGGCAGGTGAAGCATCCTCCACATGATAATTATTGAAATGCAGATCGTTAGGATTGGTTTCCAAAAATAGCGGATTTTCGTTAAATATATTGTTGGTTTGTTGTACCCAGGTTGCGACAGGTTCGGCTCCTTTGATCAGGCAATGTGCTAGTGTAATGGTAGCGCCAGCGGCATCCAGTTTATTGGCAAAAAATTCATCTGCCGCGTTACCATAGATAATACAGTTTTTAAAATCAGCCACAAGCGGCGCCACGTCATACTGGTTATTGCCGATGTCAAAGAAGTTAACCGCGGCTACCCCGTAATATTTTTCTGTGGCGGTACTGATCCTGGAGGCATAGCCGGCAATGGTACAACCATAAAATTGATACCAGCCACCGCGTACCAGGGCGACATTTTCTTTGGCACTGGCAAAAATAAGGCAGTTTTCTGCCCGGATACTACCTCCGTAGCCAAAAATGCCATACCCCCCGGAATTACGGATAATACTGTTCCTGATATCCAGCTTGAAATTCCCGTTGCCCAGGTTAAGTGTGTCCGGGTCAACCTGCAGTGTGGCGTCAATGATCGCACTTTCGCCAAGGTTAGTGGTAGCGCCGCCGTTTTTAAGCAGCGCATAATTGATATGATTGTTATAACTGGTTTGCGCGATGTAAATACCACCCCATTCTCCACCTACACCATTTACGAAATCTTCATCGTCAAAATAGATCCGCCTGTCAATACGATCACCCTGGAAGACTACGCTGTCAGCACGGGTACCGTCGATATTTAAGCTGCCCAGTACAAAAAGACGGGAGTCTGCATGTACATAGACGCGCGTGCCGGCCTCTATGTTTAAAGTTTGTCCTTCAGCTACATAAGCGTTGTTGACGATAACATAAGGCTTGTCCCGGGTCCAGGTTTGTGATTGCAGCAGGCTATCGGTAATATAAATAGCATCCTGCCCATAGCCCAGGACCGGAAGTATAAATTCACGGTCACCAACTGTAGCAATAAGTCGGTCCTCTACAATAAAGGGATCATTTACATTGCCCGGTTCTATATTTACAGAGGCAAAAACGTAGAGGCTGTCGTTGGCTTCAATAGGAATATTACTGATAGATTTACCGCTTTCCCCGTTCACATTAATAAAATAGGGTGAAGACGCGCCTCTTTGCAGGCGTATCGAAGAAATGTTCAGCCGGCTTTTTTCCTTATTGATGATCTTTACGGACCTGGTAGAGGTACCTCTCGCGGTAAAAACAGTATCAAACAATAGGGTATCTGCAGAGAAGGCCAGGTTCCCGTTGTCGGAGGTATTGGAAAGTTTTCTGCAGGATGCTGTAGCTACGATACAAGCGATCAACGCTGCTAAAGCTATATAAGCACCGAACTGTTTTGCCTTATGCATGGATTTTAAGATGTTAATTTAAATATATTGTTTATATATTGCTAGAACGCAAATTTAGGCTTTTAAATTATGTTTGAGCCGAAAACCGGTAACCTCTCAGGAAATCTTCAACAGGCATTCTTTTTTTTCCCTCATATTGCAGCTCTAAAGCATTGATCCAGCCATCTTTCCCTGCAAAGCGGAGATAGGATTTGCCATCAGAATCAACGGTGCCCGGTGCCACACCGGTATTACCCGGGCTGATCGATGAACTGAATATTTTTAACTGCTTGCCCTCCAGGCTTGTAAATGCCGTTGGTACAGGCGCCAGGCCGCGGACCAGGTTATGAATGCTTAAGACATCCCGTTCCCAGTCGATCTGGCAGGTTTCTTTGAAGATTTTGGGCGCATGGGTTTCTTTATGAATATCAGCCTGGGGAACAGGTTTCAGCCGGTCATGTATCAAGCCGTCTACAGTATCCAGCAATAATGCCGCGCCGGCCTGCATGAGCTTGTGGTACATCGACCCGAAATCATCTGTTTCCAGAATAGCTTCTTTATGTTGGAGCAGGATGTCGCCGGTATCTATTTCATGCTGCAATTTAAAGGTTGTAACACCGGTTTCTTTTTCGCCGTTTATGATCGCCCAGTTAATGGGCGCTGCGCCACGATAATAAGGCAACAGGGAGCCGTGTACGTTTACCGTACCCATAGGTGGCATGTCCCAGACGGCTACCGGAAGCATTCTGAAAGCCACTACGATCTGCAGGTCGGCATTGTAGCTTTTTAATTCGGCCAGAAAATCAGGATTTTTGAGTTTTTCAGGTTGCAATACCGGCAACTGCTGGCTAAGGGCATATTCTTTAACCGCAGAAGCTTTTAGCTGGCGGCCTCTGCCTGCAGGTTTATCCGGCGCGGTGACTACGGCTACTACCTGGTAACCGGCATCGACCAGGGCCTTTAAAGAGGCCACCGCGAAGTCGGGAGTGCCCAGGAAAACTATTCTTAAATCCTTTTTTGATCTCATGCGGCAAAATTAGCTATTTCGGAATTTAGCTAATTGGTTATTTTTGCGCTATGCCACAAAAAACAGAGATCAGGATCTCGCCGCGTGATGCTGCGGATGATAAAATTTTAAAGCAGCACCTTGCGCAGAAATTAGGAATAAAAACCGAGCAGATCAACGCTTTCCAGGTGCTGAGGAAATCCTTGGATGCCCGCAGCAAGAATATTGTGGTGCAAATGCAGGTAAATGTTTTCGTGAATGAAGTGTTTGAGGATGCGTTTGCTTTTGAACCTAAATTGAAAAATGTAGCCCGGGCCCCGGAGGTCATTATTGCCGGCGCCGGACCTGCAGGCCTGTTCGCGGCTTTGCAACTGATAGAACTGGGCTATTGTCCCATCATTGTAGAAAGGGGTAAGGATGTGCGCAACAGGCGCCGGGATCTTGCCGCGATGAATAAAGAAGGGATCGTCAACCCCGAATCCAATTATTGTTTTGGAGAGGGTGGTGCCGGTACTTACAGTGACGGTAAACTGTATACCCGTTCTAATAAACGGGGCAGTATTCTGAAAAGTTTACAGCTGTTCCATTATTTTGGGGCTACAGAGCGTATTTTGTACGAAGCCCACCCGCATATCGGGACCAATAAACTGCCGCATATCATTACGGCAATGCGGGAAGCGATTGAAGACTGTGGCGGAAAAGTATTATTTGATACCAAACTGACCGATATCATTTTAGAAGGTGATAGCGTGGCAGCGGTGGAACTGAACGGTAAAGAACGCATGCCTACAAAGACCCTGATATTGGCTACTGGACATTCGGCCCGCGATATATTTCAGCTGCTGGGCAGGAGAAATATTTTACTAGAGAGTAAGCCATTTGCATTAGGCGTGAGGATCGAGCATCCCCAGCGTCTTATAGATGCTACCCAGTATCACTGCCCGTTAGATCAGCCCAGGGATCCTTATCTACCCGCGGCTTCTTATGGCATCGTGAGCCAGGAAGTAGGCCGGGGCGTGTTTTCTTTCTGTATGTGTCCCGGTGGTATTATAGCTCCTGCAAGTACCGATGAAGGCGAATTAGTAGTAAACGGCTGGTCCCCTTCCAAGCGGGATGGTGAATTTGCCAATTCAGGTATGGTCGTTACGGTAGATGAAAAGGATTTTGCTAAATATGGTTTTACAGGCCCCCTGGCCGGTATGCAATTCCAGCAAATGGTGGAGCGAAAAGCCTGGGATGCCGGTGGTGGTAAACTAGTGGCCCCGGCACAGCGCATGACCGATTTTGTACAACAAAAACTGTCTGGCTCACTCCCTGACTGCAGTTACCTGCCCGGTACCAATGCCGCAAAAATGAATGAGATACTGCCTATGGAAATCTATGTGGCCATGGCGCAGGCATTTGTCACATTTGGTAAAAAGATGCCCGGTTACTACACCAGGGACGCGATCGTATTAGCCACAGAATCACGGACCTCGAGCCCGGTGCGTATTCCCCGGGATAATGAAACCCTACAGCACACACAAATTAAAGGCCTGTTCCCTTGCGCCGAAGGCGCCGGGTATGCCGGTGGCATTATCTCTGCCGCAATGGATGGCGAGAATGTAGCGAATGCCGTAGCCCGTTATTTAAAGCACTAAAAAACTATTTGACCTGCCTTCATAAAAGTCGACATCGTCTAACACTTTGTTTTTAATAAATGCAACTTGGACATTATCGGCTGCAGTTGCTTTAGGCCGGATATCATTATACCCGGCTTTTCCTGGGCTCCCGGCTGAATCTGAATACATCAGTGACCGGGACACGGCCACTAAAATTGGTTTGGAGGGCAATTGGGTCAATAGCGGATCCCTGATCTTTTGTTCCAGCAGCACATCCATCATCTGGTCAGAAAAAGCAACATGAGCAGCAGGACGAGCATTGATTTGCTGCGTAAGTGTGCAACTCTTGTATACCAATAGCGGAGGATAAATGAAAATAGAATAGAGCGGCAAGTTCCCGATTCTTATAAGTAACCGCACTATTTGTTCAAAACCGGCAGGTAAAATAATGGCCAGGTCCATAGCCCATGCTTTAACGGGTAAAATCCGGGATCATAAATAATATAAAAACAGCCCGCAAACAATGATATTTATCTAGATTATTTCAAAAAGGTACCGGTTGTAAAAAAATATGCCCAGGCACTGCGAATGATACAATGCAGGTGCAAATCTTTAGTTTTGAAATCTATTCGTTACTTTTGTCGAATATACCAAGCAATAAATATGGCCATACTAAGTCCTGCTATTAAACAAATCATGAAAATGCGCCTCAACGCGGTGGATAATTTCATGTTGAACCCGATTGATGCACAAAAAACTGTATTTAATGATTTAATAGGCTCGGCAAGGTTTACAGAATTCGGCAAACAATACAATTTTGACAATTTAAGTTCCATCCGGGATTTTAAAAATACGGTGCCCGTAAGCGACTATGATGATCTCAAGCCTTATATTCAAAGAATATTGGACGGGGAGCAGAATGTGTTATGGAATACCCCGATTACCTGGTTTGCCAAAAGCAGTGGTACGACCAGCGATAAAAGCAAGTTTATCCCGGTAAGCAAAGAAACCCTGGATGAAACCCATTACCGCGCAGGCAAAGATGTGTTAGGCCTTTACGTGCGGATGTATAATGATACTAAACTTTTTGGCGGTAAATGCCTTACCATAGGCGGCAGTCACCAGATCAATCAAATGAATGCGGAAAGCTTTTATGGCGACCTCTCTGCCGTAATGCTGCAAAATATGCCTTTTATCGGGCAGGTAATGCGTTCTCCTGATCTTAAAGTAGCCCTTATGGATGAGTGGGAGGCAAAGATAGAGAGTATCATAGATGCTACGCTCACAGAGAATATTACTTATATAGCCGGTGTGCCGACCTGGACCCTGGTTTTATTAAAGAGAATACTGGAAAAAACCGGTAAGCAGGATATCCGGGAAGTATGGCCCAACCTGGAGCTCTACATTCACGGTGGCGTAAGCTTTAAACCTTATCATAACCAGTTCCGGCAGCTGATACCACATGAGGACATGCATTATGTGGAAACCTATAATGCCTCGGAAGGCTTTTTTGCCGCGCAGGATACCGTTAATTGTGAAGATGGTATGCTCTTATTCCTGAATCATGGGATCTTCTTTGAATTTATGCCCATGGAAGAGGCCGGAAAGCAGTTCCCGGAGACCTTAAGCCTGCGGGAGGTAGAGCTGGATACCAATTATGCTTTGATCATCAGTACCAACAGCGGTCTGTGGCGTTATATTTTAGGAGATACGGTAAAGTTTACTTCATTGAATCCTTTCCGGATTAAAGTTTCCGGGCGGATCAAGCACTTTATCAATGCTTTTGGTGAAGAAGTAATTATCGATAACAGTGATTTTGCCATTGCGGAAGCGTCCCGTATTACCGGGGCGGTAGTGAATGATTATACAGCGGCACCTGTATATATGTCCGGCGAGAGTAATGGCGCGCATGAATGGATCATTGAGTTTGAGCAGCTACCGGTTCCTTTGGAAGTATTTGTCAAAGAAATGGATAAAGCGTTGCAGGCGGTCAATTCAGATTATGAGGCCAAGCGCCACAAGGATATAGCCTTACGCATGCCACTTGCTCATAAGGTCGAAAAGGGCACCTTTAATGCCTGGCTGAAGTCTAAGGGTAAATTAGGGGGGCAAAACAAAGTGCCCAGGCTTTCTAATGAAAGGAAGTTTGTGGAAGAGATCCTGGAGTTTTTAAACAGCTGAGGATTGCATCTTTCTTAAATTGCTATATTTCAGATAAGTATATCTTGCGCTTTCCCGGGCAAGCTGCCAGCCTATACTACCGTCCAGTAAGCCTTTTTTAAAGAAATACTGTTTCATAAAAGCCATAAATGCAGCGAGACCGGGCTTAAAAATACCTGCCTTTTTACCGCGCTGTAGCATATTTTCGGCACTCAGGCGCGCATAATGATCGTTTTTGTTCTTTACTTCGGCCAGGTTTTCCGCGGTCAGGTGCCAGAGTGTGCCGGTTAGTCTTTCTACCTTACTGCCAGGAGGTATTTGCAGGTCTTCATGTACTTTCTCCAGGTCCCAGGAAACGGTATGCTTGTTGTATAAACGTATTTTCCATTCAGGGGCGCCGAAGCTGCCAAAGCGTATTTTATGAGCACCGATTTTTTGAATGCGCTTGACTGCATACACTTTGTTTACTTCCAGGTCAAGTTGCATTAAGCTGTCTAGTAATGTTGCTTCAGCGATCTCGTCGCTGTCAATGGATAAGATCCAGTCTGCTGTCGCCTTTTGTGCTAAACTATTTTTTGTCGCGCCATAACCCTCCCAGGGCAGGTCGAATACCTTCACTGCAGCTGTAATCTGCTGGAACGCGTTTATTTTTCCTGCTGCTAAACCATTAAAACCCACGCAGATTTCAAAAGAAGGGTGCTTAAAGCTATCAATGACCTGGTAAAGCCTTTCGTCGATCATGTTGGAGATGATACATACAGATAGTTTTGGTTTCATATCAATTTGATTACTTTTGTGCAGCAGGCAAATTTAATCATAATCCTTTTAGCACCGCATCATGAATGTATTTCTCGTAGGTATGCCCGGAGTAGGGAAGTCATTTTGGCTCAAAAAGCTAAGAGCTAGATACGATTGCACGACCACGGACCTGGACCTGTTCCTCGAAATCAAGACCCAATCCCGCATCGCGCAGTTATTCGAAAAAGGAGAGGCTTATTTCCGGGAAGAAGAAGCCCGCGCATTGCGTCAATGTGTGGAAAAAGGATCGGGTCAACCTTTGCACATCATCTCCACCGGTGGAGGTACCCCCTGTTTTCATGATAATATGCAGTACATGCTCGAAAACGGCCTGGTGATCTACCTTAAGGCCAGGCCGGAGTTTATTAAAAGCAGGCTGGAGCAGGCGAAAGTAGTGCGCCCCTTGATACAGAATGTTGCGGAAGAAGACCGTTTGGCTTATTTGCAGGAATTACTGCAGCAACGGGAACCTTATTATGCACAAAGTCATTTAAGTCTTGATGCAGTAACACTTAGAATAAGTAACTTTGCGGAATTTTTTGAACGCTATAAAATTTTTCCCTCATGTACAAACAAGCAATAGTAGCCGCGACAATATTCGGTATGCTGGCCGTTATCTTAGGCGCTTTTGGCGCTCATGCCTTAAAAGAAAAATTAGAACCGGAATTACTGAATACTTTTGAAACGGGCGTAAAATACCAGATGTACCATGCGATCGTCCTGCTTGGGGTCGGCCTGTTGTTTGCCCATAATCCTTCCGCCTGGATGGTGAGAGCGACCTGGATGTTCGTGATCGGGATTGTATTGTTCAGCGGCTCCATTTATGCTTTAGTGGCCATGAAGCATGCCGGTTCGGTAGGCCTGAAAGGTTTCGGGATATTGACGCCAATTGGCGGCCTGTTTATGATCCTGGGCTGGCTCTTTACATTAATCGGCGCTTTAAGTACCGTTCAAAAGAGTTAATCAATAAGCTATGCGCAAAGCGGTCTTATTTTTTGGATTTGTCTACGGTGTTTTGGCCTGTGGCAATCTCCCGGAAAAAAATGGTACAGATCGTTTAGACCTTTCCAGTCACCAGATCACAATGGAGATTGGAAAGGTTTTGTTTTTGAAGAACTGTGAAACTTGCCATTCCCGTAGGAAGGGCGGAAACCTACTTGTAGAAAGATACCGGTCTTCAGAAAAAGATTTTGCTGAATTGCAAAAATTTGTCCGCAACCAGGATAGTTGATTAAAGTCAGGTGACCCCTACGCGCTTGAGTTGAACAAAAAGTGGGGCGACCAGATTTACAGGCATAGCTTTACCCTGACCGATGCTGAACTAAAAGCTATGTTTTACTACCTGGATCCTACTTTTTAGTACTTCTCACTTTTCACTTTTTACTTTTCACTTCTCACTTTTTACATACTATTTCACAATAACAACCGCCATTAATTGTTTTTCCTGCTGCTTCAATAGTAAATTGGTCTTTACCAGCTGCTCTACTTTTGCCGGGTCTTTACAGAGTTTTAGTTCTTCCAGGTTTTCCGCAATATACTTCCGCAGTAATTTCAGTTTAAAATAAGCAAAAGAACTGATCACATCGTCCAGGTAGTTAGCTTCCGTGTCCGGGATCTCTATATTATACTTTAACTGCCAGTTTTCACTGGGGGTAAATTCCACCTGGATCAGGTCGATCACTTTCTCCTTGATCGATTTCATCGTATAATTGGTGAAAAAGCTCAATGGAGGGAACGCTTTGTTGTCCTGCCAATATTTATAATAGATCATCGCGATATCGTGGGCCATAGGCTCCTCGAAAATACTGATATCGATTTCTTCGAAAAAGTGAGTAGCTACCGTTTTGCCTGCTTCGTACATTTTATCGCCATGCTCGATCAGCATTTTGATGAGTTGCCATTCTTCCTTGTGTTCTTTCTTGTAAAGGTTTAAAGAAGCTTCTTCGGGCATGCTGACGATCTGCCCGTATTCATCCAGGATAGGTTCATCAAAGGTTTGTGGCACAGGAGTTTGCTCTTCTTTGGCCGGCTTTTTTAAGCGTTCCCGGATGAAGTTATTGACAATGCCTACAAAAGCTTCTTCATCAATATTCAGCTTGGCAGACGCCTCTTTGATATAATGCAGGTGCAAGCCGAGGTTTTTACCTTTGTCGATTTTGGCTACTGTAGCGGCTATCTCATTGGCCACGGCAGATTTTTTAAACGGATCATTCTGGGCCTCTTTCAGCCCCTGCTCCATCATAAAGTCGATGATGTCCACTTTATTGCCAGCTACATAAGTTTCAAAAGCGGCACTGCCGTTCTTTTGCACAAAACTGTCCGGGTCTTCGCCTTCGGGCAGCAAAACGAGCTTGACAATGAAGTTTTCCTCGATCGCCATGTCCAGCCCTCTTAAGGCCGCTTTGATACCCGCAGCATCCCCGTCATAAAGAATGGTCAGGTTTTTGGTCAGGTTACCGATCTGCTTCAGCTGGCCGGTGGTGAGGGAGGTACCGCTCGAAGAAACGACATTTTCAATACCTGCCTGGTGTAAAGAAATTACATCGGTATAGCCCTCTACCAGGAAGCATTCCTGTTTGTCATTGATAGCCTTCCTGGATTGGTATAGGCCATAAAGTACCCTGTTCTTTACGTAAAGTTCGTTCTCGGGGCTGTTTACATATTTCGGGGCTTTCTCCGTCTTTTTTAAGATCCGTGCGCCAAAGCCCAGTATTTTGCCGGTATTGCTGAAGATAGGAAAGATCACCCGGCCCCGGTAGCTGTCATAAACCCGGTCGGGCCTTACTTTGATCAGGCCGGCTTTTTCTAAAAGAGTTTTGTCAAAGCCTTTGGCCAGCGCCGATACCAAAAAGGCATCCCATTGCTCCAGGCTATAGCCCAGCATAAATTTCTCAATGGTCGCGTTACTAAAGCCTCTCTCCCGGAAATAACTCAGGCCTATGTTTTGTCCTTCTTCGGTATTCAGTAAGTTGTTTTTGAAGTATTGCGCCGCAAAGTCATTGATGATCCGGAGGCTTTCTTCTACCTGCTGATGGGCCACATAGGCTTCAGAAGGCGCGGACTCTTCGAGTTCTATCTTGTAAAAATCAGCCAGCCAGCGAATCGCTTCTACAAAAGAGAATTTCTCATGTTCTTCTAAAAAGGTAACGGAGTCGCCGCCTTTACCGCAACCAAAACATTTAAAGATATTTTTGGCCGGGTTAACATTAAAGGAGGGTGTTTTCTCATTATGAAAAGGACAGTTGCCGATGTAATTGGAGCCGCGCTTTTTCAGCTGCATAAAATGGCCGATTACCTCTACAATGTCCGCGTGTGTGAGTACTTTCTGTATGCTGTCGTTTGTGATCATCTGTTGCCTGCAAAGTTAAGGGAAGCCGGGCTTAATATATAGCTTTATACTTTGGAGCGCCGGTATTTATCTCCCGGTTCCAGGGAGCGCCTTGTAACTCCGTTAGAAATCTTTGCCACAGTGAAAACAATGCCAGGTTTCTTTATCAAAAAGTTTTGGGAACTTCCGGTAAAGTGTTTTGCCGAAGAAAGTTTTCCGGCTGGCATCCGTAATACTGGTATTCCGGCTGCCACAGTAAATGCAAATCCTGTTGTTGGGATCGAAAGCCGATTTGTCTTCGCTTCAAAAGGCGTCCGTTTCCCTGGCCTCATCCGCTTCGGCTTCCAGCCTGGTGATCAGTTCCCGCGCCTTTGCTTCATCTGATTGCAAAACCTGCAATTTGATGCCGCCTACCGCCATCGAAGGCAGCATGGTGCCGGAGTTCTCGTTCAGCAGGCGGGCCTGGATGCCCGATTCCTGTAACACCTGCAGCATGGTATTGGCAGAAAAATAATCAGAGTAGGTGCCTACGGTTACTAATTTATCCATTGTTCAGCTTATTTATTCGACCAAAGATACTAAGATGCTGCTATAAATATTGAAGCAAGGCTATAGCAGTTTTGTTAAGATTTTGCAGGGCCGGGGCCATTTGCCAGCGACTTTTATCCCTGGGCTCCACCCAGTTGGAAATACTCCTGAGCTGTACAAACGGTACTTTAAGAGCCGAGCAAACATAATGAAGCGCAGCGCCTTCCATACTTTCTACAACTATAGATTCAGGAGCAATAGCGAAGCGGTTACGTCCTGCAGGGTCGCCGGTGTTATGATTGATGCTAATCCCTTCTGCCGCCTGTAATTGCTGTAAAAATCCTGCTAAATCAGCCGGTGGGTTACCGGGCAGGACGCCTGCGCTGGGTTCTTCCAGTCCTATTTGCTGCAGGGTTAAAAAATCGCCTTCTTTTGTGCTGGCGCCCAGGTCACCGATACGTTCTGCCTGCACATAAACGATTCCGCCCAGGTCAATGTGCGCGGTAGGGTAGACGCCGCCAATACCCAGCTGGACCACGCAGTCGAATGTGCCGGTATTTAAAGCCTGGCCCAGGTTAAAAGCGGTTGCCAGCATACCAATGCCACATATTTCTACCCGGATGCGTAAACCTTTACCGGCAAACAACAGTTCGTGCTCATTAAGCCGGGTATATGCTTCCTGCAGGTGTCCGATCAGGGTACTTATTTCCGGCATCGTGGCGGCTATGATCAATATGTTTTTATTCCCTTTTTTCATATTTCTTCGTAAAGCAAATGTACTATAAGCGCCATTAATAAATATAAGCCCGGTGTTTAACGATTATTTTCTTGCCAGTTAAAGCAGTATTTTTATAACTTAGCATCTTTATTTTGAAAAAATAGATCATAAACTATCATGATGCAAACGAAATATCTTTTGGCTTTAAGCCTGAGCCTGGGTTTAAGTATCGGTTCGGGTTCCGCGCAAACCGTGTTCACGGTAGGAAAAGAAGCGGTGAGTAAAGCGGAATTTCTGAGCTGGTATCAAAAAAACAACAGCCAGGACCTGAAATATGATAAAACTTCTTTAGAGAATTTTGCCAATCTCTATGCTTTATATAAGATGAAGGTAATGGAGGCTGATGCGCTTCAATTAGATACGATCCCGGAGATGCGTTCGGACATTGATATGTACCGGGCACAGCTGGCTAAGAACTATATTGCCGATAAGTCTATCCTGGATAAGCTGGTGAAAGAAGCTTATGAGCGGAAAAAACTGGAACGTAAGGTTGCTCATATCATGTTGAATGGTTATGGGGACGTGGCGGATAACGCAAACAGTAAAAAGCTGGACTCTCTGGCTACCGCGATCAATTCCGGTAAAATTACTTTTGAAGCTGCAGCAAAACAATACTCGGCTGATAAAGGTACCGCGGTACACGGTGGCAGCCTGGGTTATATTAATGCTTTCCAGACCCCTTATGATTTTGAAAATGTAGCTTACACTACTGCGGTAGGCTCCATATCCAAACCATTTAAATCTCCTTATGGTTATCACTTACTGAAGGTAATCGCCGAGCGTCCTTCTATAGGTACACTGGAAGTGGCACAGATCTTATTGGCTACAGACGGTAAGGATAACAACGAATTATTACAAAAAATTGAACTGGCTAAAAAAATCAGGCAGGAGGCACAATCCGGTACTGCATTTGAAAGCCTGGTAAAACAATATTCAGACGACGAGTTCAGTAAAGACAAGGGTGGGCTTATAGCGCCAATCACGTCCGGCTCTACAGACGAATTGGTGGAGCAGGCGGTACTTAGCCTGAAAAAGCCGGGCGATATCTCAGAACCGCTGGTTACTAATTTCGGCGTACACCTTTTTAAACTGGTCGCTAAAAAGGACCTGGAGTCTTTTGAGGCCCAAAAACCGGCCCTGCAGGCTAAAGTGGAGCAGTCAAGAGCCGAGGTACTTAAAGCGCAGAATATTGCCGTAGCGAAGAAAGATGTCGGTTTTAAAGAGCATAGTGCGGCACTGGGCCAGTTGATTGAAACAGTAGACCAGGGAGATTTCGGAAAAGATAAAAAACTGGGCGATTACCCGCAATTGAAAGCGGTAATGTTCGAGATCGGCACCCAAAAGTATAGCCAGCAGGATTTCTTGTCTTATGTAAAGACACTTACACAAGGCAGGCTGAATGGCCGCAAAGAAGATGCTTTCCGGGAACTGTACCGTATCTATAGTGAAAAGCAGATACTGGATGCGCAGATGAAAAACCTGGAAAAAACCAGCCCTGAATTTAAAAAGCTTGCAGGTGAATACCGCAATGGCGTACTGATTTTTGATATGATGGACAAGAACATCTGGTCAAAAGCGAATAAAGATACCTTAGGTTTAAGAACTTATTATGAGAAAAACGCTAATAAGTATACCTGGAACCCGGGTTTTACAGGGGTCGTTTTCCAGAGTAAAAACCATGAAGCTTTACAGCAGATCCTGGCTGCCTTACAGGCCGGGGCGAGTGTAGAAGACGCGTTGGCTAAAATGCAAACCCCTTCAAACGCCGAAAAGGTATACCAGCAAACCGGCCGCTTCGATTTTGAACATGTGGCGAAAGTGGATAAAAAACTCATCGTAGCACAAAAGCCGCTGGGTATTTACCCGGACGGGAAGGATGGTGAAGTAGTTATATTAGCCGATGAAGTATATAATACCCCGGTGAAAAAGACCTTTGCTGAAGCAAGAGACCAGGTAGTGGATGAATACCAGAAAGAGCTGGAAAAACAATGGGAAGCTAAATTGAAGCAGAAATATCCTTTAAAGATCAATACTTCCGTCTTGACCAGTATGGTTAAATAGTATTGTAATTATAACATACCAAAAACCTCGTTATACCCGTTTAATGCGAAGTGTAATGAGGTTTTTTATTGATCCTTGTCCCTATATTTTACTATTTTTGTTCGATAAATTTTCGCGATTGACCGTTTTTACTGATAGTAACAGACCGCTTTCTTTTTTGCAAAAGATGTTTTTTGTTTCAGGGCTTTTCGTCCTGTTGCACCTGCATGCGCTCGCGGTGCCTATAAAAGGTATTGTCCTTGACCTGCTTACAGAACTTCCATTGTCGGGGGTAAGCATTACCAATGTGCATAGCAGCCAGGAAGTGCATACGGATAAAAATGGCAGCTTTGAATTGGAGGTCACTAAGGGGGAACTCGTAGAATTCCGGATGGCGGGCTATGATGTAGCAAGAGTGCGCATAAAATCGGAGCAATACCTGCCTTTTTACAAAATCCAGCTGAAAGAAGCAGCAACCCTGATTGAAAACCAATTGGCTGCCCAGGATTATTTTATGGGTGCCAAAATCGACAGCATCAAGCGCCACGAATTATACCAGCAGGCCCTGGATCATTATAAACTCACCGGCCTTGATATTATCCAGCATCCTTTTGACGCGATGAGTAAACGCAATCGTATGATCTGGGCTTTCCAGAAAAACTACGAAATCTGGGAACGGGATAAATTTGTAGATTATGTGTTTAATGACCGCCTTATCGTGCAACTCTCCGGCCTGGATGAAGAAAGCCTGGAGCTGTACAAAAAAAGGTATCGCCCGCCTTATGAGCTAATAAGAGGGATGAACGAATACCAGTATTATTCTTATATCAAGGATACGGTTAAGGACTTTAAACTATGGCAGGAGCGGCTTAAAAACCCGGATACCAGGCAATATAATTTTGACAGATAAGCATATGCGTGGTTTTAAATTATTCACTTTTATTATTTTATTGTTTACCGGCTTAAGCTGCTTTGGCCAGGACTCCTTGCGGGCCGGCACATCGAAGCCGTCTTTCAGGGATAAGATCAGTAATGACCTGACTACCGATTCTCTAAAGGTAAAGAGGGATACTATAAGTGTTGCGCGGCCTGTTGCATTTGACAGCAGCAGTCATATTATTGTAGTGCCACAAGAGCAGCGAAAGGGCATTTTTGCCTGGCGGGACTCGGTGGTGATCCCCAAGCGTTCAGCATTTTATTCGCTTATTTTCCCGGGCCTGGGCCAGATCAATAACCGCGATCATCTTTACATTAAATTACCGATCATTTACGGGCTGTTAGGGGTAGGAGTTTATTTTTTTATTGATAATTCAACCAATTATAATGATGCCCGGCGGGAGTATGCCTACCGGCTGGATAAAGGGACCTTCCTGCTGCCTAAATACGAAAACTTCAGCCTGGCTGATGTACAAAGCGACCGCGACTACTATAAACGCTTCCTGGACATGACCGTTTTACTTTCCGTGGCCGGCTACGGCCTGCAGGTTATTGAGGCTAATGCCGCAGCCCATCTGAAAGGATTTGATGTTTCAGACGATATTAGTTTACAGGTGCGTCCTACAGGCATGCCGACACCGTATGGTATAGTGCCGGGTGTTACATTTGCATTTAAATTAAAGTAATGAAAAGGATCATAGCGATAGATTATGGCAAGAAGCGTACCGGTTTGGCGATCAGTGATCCTTTACGTATGCTGGCTACAGGCATTAAAACCGTGGATACCGAAAAACTCGTATGGGAACTGAAGCAGGTTTTCCTGGAGCATGAGGTCGATACCATATTGCTGGGGCATCCCAAAAACCTGGATGGTACGGCTACTGATATTACAGAGAAAGTAGAAAAAGTACAGGGGCAATTACAAAAACTCTTTACCGATAAGCAGGTCCTGCTTTGGGATGAGCGTTATACTTCCAAGATGGCTTTCCAGGCCATGATCGATAGCGGCCTTAAGAAAAAAGACCGCCAAAATAAAGCGCTGATAGATGAAATGAGCGCCAGAATACTGCTGCAGGGCTACCTGGACGGGCAGCAGTAGAAGCAACTCATTTTATTTATTTACTTAAGGAGCGTCGCAAAAGTATTCCACAAGAATACTTTTACTTTTTTATACAAATTACTCAAATCAGGGAGCCGCTTATTATGACCTGGCTATTTATAATTAAATAATGCTTTAAAAATGGTATTTGTATAGGATTAAAATTATATAAGTATTAATTTTGTCACCTTTAGGTGAATTTTTTAGTATTTTCGAAGCTCATAATCATCCCTTTTTATGAAGATAAAATCTACACTACTAGCCTTGGCGGTCGCTATTGGCTATACTGCTCATGCACAACAACAATTGACAGGTGCCATAGATGGCGTTTTTGATGTGTCTAACCTGGGCGCGGCAACCTATACCATACCGGTTGCCACTCCTGAAGGTGTAGGCGGACTAAAGCCTACCATTAGCATTAGCTACAATAGCCAGAACCCGGCTAATGGCAATCTTGGTATCGGGTGGTCCGTTGCTGTAGGTTCGGCTATCACAAGGGCTAATAGTACAATATTACTGGAAGGAAAAACAGTCGGAGCAGCGATAACTACAGATAAGTTTGCACTGGATGGCAGTAGGCTGGTAAGAAGCGGTGATCTGAATAGCACTTCCAATTATACTTATGCTACAGAGTCGGAATCTTACGTAAAAGTTGAGGGACAGAATACAGGTTCAGATTTTCAATCGTTCAAAGTAACCAATCAATCCGGGATAGCCGGCGAATATGGTATTGCCACTAACTCCAGGCAGAATATCAGTAATGTTACTTATGCCTGGTTACTGGCACGGCAGACGGACCTGAACGGGAACACAGTCAATTACGATTATTATAATGTTCCTGGGGAAGAAATAAGGATAAAATCAATTACTTACGGTGGCGGAAGTACGCCTATCAACAGGATTACATTTCATTATATCAATAAAGCAGCGCAGAACTTTGTCTACCTCTTAGGGCAAAAGCTGGACAGTAAATATAAGCTGGATAAAATAACGATTGAATCTACAGGTGGAACGGGGAATTATTCCCTTTTATACACCTATCAATTTGAATATACTGCGCAGAAAGACCAATTGATTAAGGTGAGGCATATCAGCAATTTTACCAACCAGGAAATGCCCGGAACAACATTCGGGTATTTTCCTGAAACGAATGCTTTAGGACAACAATCGGTCTCAGATCCTGATTTTAATTCCAGGGTTACTGAAGACAATGTCTTCATAGCAGGGGATTTTACCGGAGACGGTAAATCTGATGTCATTCAATACTGCAGAAAATTTAATTTCTGTGCAGGAGAGCCGTTTTTTACCTACAGTAGTTTGGGAGAAAGTTTTCTTCCTCTTCAAAATGGCAACCTGCCGGCTCCTCCAAACGCAATAAAAGAAAGGACAGATGTTGATAGAAATCTTTTTAGCCAGTTTTTCGATTTTAACGGAGATGGTAAAGAAGATTATGTATATAAGTCCTACGAGCTGGATAATGGTAAGGAGACTTTTAATGAATATACTATTTTATTAGCAGATAATAATGGAAATTTATTACCATTGAATAATCCGCTGAAACCGCATATTACGAGTAGCGGGATATGCCCACCTTTTTATAAATCAAGGCCGATAGTTGGTGATTTTGATGGTGATGGAAAGTCTGAAATGTTTGTTTTTAATGAAAGGTTCTCTTTCGCGAGTGTTTCCTATAATATGGATCCGGAATATATAGATTATTCGGGCGTGACAATACTAGGAGAAAAATATATGTCCTATTCTTACTCGAATCTTCATGGTGCCTACTTTCATCATGGTATGGGATTGCCTGCAAATAGTGGATTGCCCGGTCGTTTTGGTCCTGAAAATAATGGAACCGAGCGTCAGGAAATTTTTACTGTTGACTACAATGGCGATGGAAAAAATGAGATTCTTGTAGTCTATAATGGCACGGCATCGGTATATGAAATGAATGTAAGTTTTGATGCTAATAATAAACCCGTATTTGGTAGCCCAATGTTCATCAAGGTTAGTGAAGATGGATACCCAAGCGTATGGCATGATAAATATTTTGGCGACTTTAATGGCGATGGCGTTACCGATGTGTTGACTTACCATGATAACGCCGGATGGGAGATTGGGTATGGAAAGGGAAATGGGTTGCTAAGTGATATTAGAGGTTTAGGGATTTCAAATTTTATAAAGCCTAAACCTTTTACAAATGTTGCTTTAAAACATAGAAGAAGGCCAATTCTTCTGGCTGATTTTAACGGTGACGGGAAGACTGATATTTTTGATTATACAGATTCTGAAAGTGGTGTACAGGCGCCCCGCGTTTTATTCTCCAAGGGAAATCATGTATTCGAAACATTAAACTTGAATATTCCATCGCAATTTCTTAATAGATATGATCAAGGTTATACTGTAGGCGATTTTAATGGAGATGGCAAATCGGACTTTCTTTCGGCATCGGGAAACAGTACTTTGCAGCTATTTACCATCGGCGCCTATGAGCATGCCGGCAAATTGAAAGTAACTGGTGATGGTCAGGGTCGATTCGGCGAGGTTAAATATAAATATCTGTCGGAAAAAAATAACCAATCCTATTATACAACAAGTACAGCGGTACAATATCCTTTATTAAACAGGCCTTTTCCTTTTGCAGTAGTCACAGAGGCAGCTGTCGATAATGGGGGGCAAAACGGAAGTACTAATATTTCAAGGTATAGTTACAATGATTTAATCATTGCAAGGTGGGGGAGGGGTCTTTTAGGTTTCATGGGAACAAGAAGCGTAGATCAGGCTCATGGTGTAGTTTCTTCAAATTCAGGTATACTAAATTATGATAAGTTGCTGCTACTACCTTCGATATCGCTGGTAACTAAGAATGGGAATGATGTTTCCGAAAGCCGCAGTCATTTTGAGGTAAGAAATTTGACAGGCAAGAGATTTGGTATCTATCCAAAATTCACCGAAAGCTATGATTACGTCACTGGTCAGAATATAAGAGAGGACTTTAGTTTTCAGGAAACGCATATAGTTGATGGCGGTGGGGTATATATCGAATCCTCTTATCATATTGGTAAGCCTATAAAGAAAACGACCAATAAAGGATTTTACCGTAATAGTTCCAACAGTCTTGGAATTGATGGTGCATTGGAAACTATAACTGAGACTTTTAGTTATCCAGACCCTATGCCTAACCCACTTTTTCCACCCCCACTTTTTCACAGTTACTTTCTCCCTTCCCGTATTCAGACCACCAGTATTAGAAAAGGACAAAGTGCGTTTACTGCAGATGTACGCTTTTCTTACAATCCTGATAAAGGCTGGTTAACCAGAAAAAGAGATAATCTTGGTTTGCCACATGCGGTAACTACCAATTATACGTATAATACATTTGGTAATATGGTTACTCAGTCAGTTTCCAGTACCGGTTGCCCGACAGTAACAGACTCTATCGAATATGACCCTACTAACCGGTTTGTAAAAACAAGGTTTAATAAGGCTTACCCGCTGTTAAAATCAACTAATACCTATAACGGGTATACCGGCTGGATCAACACTACTACAGATAATGTAAATAGTATTATTCAAACCTTTGGTTATGATGGTTTTGGCAGGCCTACTTCTGTTACGGATAACACAGGTTTGCAAACAACTACAGCTATTGGACCACCGGAACAGGGCTCCCCCGACGATACGCGTTATACTGTAACTCAATTTAATAATGTGACCGGTAAGCGTATTTATAAAAACTATGACCGTTTGGGTAGATTGTTAAGGACTATAAGAACTGACTTCAACGGTGATATTATATACGAGGATATGACCTATAATATTTTAGGTCAGTTAATGACCAGTAGTTTACCTTACAAAGCGATTGGTGGCACACCTTTATACACTTCATTTAGTTATGATGCCCTGGGCCGGCAAAGCCAAATCTCGGCACCAAACGGTAATACTTTGATCAACTATAATTTATTGACCAATACAAGCAGTACAAATAATGTAGCCCGGTATACCGTCACTACAACCGGCCCGGATAGCATATCAAGGGCTACAAAGGCTGATGCAGCCGGGAAAAAGGTGGAAGCGAGTGATCCGGGAGGTACTTTATCTTTTACCTACCATAGTAGCGGGCAGCTGTTGAATACTGCCTTAAATGGAAGCATAGTTACCAGCTCGACCTATAATGGTGCCGGACGGGAAACAGAAAAATATGATGTTAACTATGGCACTTATCAGTATACTTATGATAATTATGGTAAATTAAAAATGCAAACGGACCCTAAAGGTAACCAGTATACGATGGATTATGACGCGCTGGGTAACCTGCTGACAAAAACCGGGCCTGAAGGAATATATACTTATACCTATAATCTTAACACAGCAGGAGCTAGTTTGGGTAAACTTACCGGAATCACTGCGCCTGGAAATATTTCAGAAACTTATAGCTACGGTTCTTTCGGCAGGCTGACCCAGGAAGTGAAAACTATAGACGGAATTAACTTTACCAACGCCTATGCTTATGATGGCTTCGGGCGCCTGAGCCGTAAATACTTTGCTGATTTAACCCAGGGAGTTGCACTTAATTTGGGTTATAATGCCAATGATGGTAGCTATGAGCGCACTTATTTGAATGGAGGAACGGTTCAAAATCCCAAAAATTTATATACGGTTTTGAAAAAGAATGTTCTAGGGCAGGCGACCAGCTCCGGTTTTTTCAGCGTTTTATATTCAGGCCCTTTACCATTGCCTAATCCTGCGGAGAATCCGTTTTATAAGCTGAACTCATTTAAACAAATATCTAATATTGGAAATTTGCAATATCAGGAGACATTTGTACCCAATAGTGGAGGATGGTTTCAGGACATTAACTTTGGGTTTAATGAAAATAGTAGTAATTTGGAGTATAGACAAAATCATTTGGGGGCTGGCCCTGCAGAAGAGTTTACCTATGATAATCTAAACAGGTTACAACAGCATTTTGTGTACAGTGCTCCTATAGGTAATATTGAATATTCACAGAATGGTAACATAATGGAAAAATCTGATGCAGGTACTTTTACCTATAATTCAGCCAATAAAGTGACGGAGATAGCTCCATTCACTAATATCCCTAGTGCAACGCAGACGATTACTTATACCCCTTTTGATAAAGTAGAAACCATTAAAGAGGGAAATATTACTGCCCACTTTAAATACTGGCCAGATGGACAAAGGGCTAAAATGGAACTAAAAAATAATGGAGTGATCTATCGTACAAAGTATTATATGGAGGATTTTGAGCGGGAGATCAGTAATGGACAAACCCGGGATCTGGTATATGTACGGGGTGAAAATGATCAGTATGTATCGATAGTTGAGCGTGTCAACAATACGAATGAAAAGACCTATTCTGTAATGACGGATTACCTGGGCAGTGTTGAACGTATTTTGGATAATAGTACATTAGCGATTGTTGCCGATAAGAATCATGATGCCTGGGGACGTGAGCGTGACCCTAACGATTGGTCTTATTTACCAACCACCCGTAATAGTAATGGCTGGGATCGTGGTTATACCGGTCATGAACATATACCTGAATTTGGTATTATCAATATGAATGGCCGCTTATATGACCCGGTTCTAGGCCGTATGTTGAGTCCGGACCCTTATATTATGGGAACAGACAATACTCAAGGGTACAACCGGTATGCCTATGCCATGAATAATCCAATGAGCTATACGGATCCAAGTGGAAATGTAGTATGGTTTGTACCTCTTATATATGCGGCTGTAAATGTGGCAATGGATTTATCCATGAATAATGGTAAAATGTCTTTTGGACAAATTGCATTATCAGCAGGTATGGGTGCTTTAGGAGGATTGACTAGTGGCGCAACAAGTGTGGCTGGTGCAATTGTAGGAGCGGGGTTGAGTCAGGTTAATAGAATCATGCCGAACATTCCGATCTATCAGTCTGGAAATTTTAGTCTGGGGATTTCGCCTATGATTGGCATGGGAAGCAGCGGCTTAAATTTTGGAGCAAGTCTAAATGTAGGTGGTAGAGTTGGTAATTTGTCTTATGCTGCGAGTATAGGTGCAGGGTTTAATAGTGGAATGAGCAGTTTGGGTGACGCAGCTAGTGGTAGCTATTATTGGAATGGAGGCGGGTTTTTAGGTTACAATCATGGAAGTGCTTTATATGGTGCCGGTTATTCCTATAATAGCTTTTTTGGAGGAAAAACTGATCAGGGAGTGGGGGCAGTTCATGCTCAAATAGGTGGTTTTGCTGCCAGATTTGACGAAGACTTTTTGGGTGATGGCGGCGATAGATATCGTACCGGAGGGTTGCTGCTCTCATATAAAGTAGGTAAAAATGTTACCCTCGCGTTTGGCGGAAGTATGACCACGGGCAATGCAATAAAAACAGGAAACAGTCCAATAGATTATTGCACTACATGTGGACCAAATGGAACTTGGAGTAATGAAGATATAAATTTAAGAGGAGGTACCATGTATGGAGGTATTGTTTATAAGGGGCAGAGTTCTTTCTACGGAAGTAATAAGGAGAGTAGATTACACAAAATACAGAATTACATACATAAATCCCGGTTATTAAATTTAGGGACTCCTTATTTTCAGGATCTTGGATACAGAAATTCATCATATTTTTATTCAGGTTCTTATCATAAATTATATTTATTTTATTAGATATGAAAAATTATATTGTATTGACTTTAGTTTTTGTATTATGTTCAAGTTTTAGTAATGGACAACAAGCAAATAAAAATATACCCTTTAAAAAATCTTTCTTTGATGAAGGGTATTTTATTGATCGTAAATTATTGAACAAACACCAACACAGCAGTGAGATTAACTTTTTGAAAACAGGTATAGTTATTTTCTTTAATGATGGAAATGTTATGTATTGTAATTTAGGAATTAAAGATACCGATAGTTTGAATTTTATTAATATAACTAAACGAATAATTATAAAAGATTTCTATGGAATTAGTTGGGGAAAATATAAAATCGAAAATAATGTAATAAAAGCCGAATTTTGGTTCCAGTTTTTTACTAGCGGATTGAAATTGAAATATTATAAGACTTATTTTGAAGGAATATTAACGGATACAAATACAATTACAAATTGGAAAATGGTTACGCCTTATCCTAAAACAAATAAAAGATTAAATGAAAATTTTGAGACGTTGAAAATAGAAAAGGATCTGAACTTTGTACCAAATCAAGGCACTAAAATAATTGATTCTAAAAAGGCTTGGATAAACTGATTTATTAGTTATTAGAAGATACATTCATGATAAAAAATATAAATAGATCAGAATTGTAATAATGTAATAATTTTTAAGAATTGATTATGTGTGATTAGATAAATTAAGAAATCATGAATAATGTTGTTGTAAATTTGTTTTTTATGAAAAAAATACTTTTATCATTATTTTTAAGCCTCATGGCTTATACAGGCTTTTCTCAAACCTATAAGATCCTGATCTCGTATGATGCCAATGGGAACCGGATTAAGCGTGAACGGGTATGTGTAGGTTGCTCGGCGCCGATTATGGCCTTAACCCAAAAAGTGAGTAATGGGGTAAGCCTGTATCCTAACCCGGCTAACACACAATGTTTTGTGCAAGTGCCACTCGAATGGTTGGCCAATGAAAGTCAATGCAAGATCATTGTAACAGATGCCACCGGAAAAATGATGCAAACGCTTAATGTAACCCAAACCCTGAGTACTTTAAATTTTACCGGTTATGCGGACGCCACCTACCTCGTAACAATATTTGTGGGTAGCGAACGAAAATTCAGTGAAAAAGTCGCGAAACTTACTCCATAATATGTGCTGACTGTAATTAAAATATCCGGCAATCTTAAGGTTGCCGGATATTTATTTGTATAGAACAGTGATATTTGTTATTCTTTTATTATCAATATTTTGAATCAATATAAATCAGATTCATTTGCTAACTTTGCCTTTGATATTGGAAAAACTCTGATTTTAATTATGAAAACAAACATTACACAAGTATGTGCTGCAGCGATCGGGACGATGTTGTTAGCAGGTTTGGTTACTAAATCAAATGCGCAAGTGAGCGTTACAGCCGGTTCACTGACTTACACACAAGATTTCAACACGCTGGAAAATGGTTCTGCAACCAATTACACTACGTTGCCAAATGGCTGGGCGTTGAATGAATTAGGTACTAATGCGAATGGACAGTACAGAGCAGGCAATGGTGGTGCTAACACAGGCGATACCTATAGCTTTGGTGCTGCTTCTGCAACTGAAAGAGGAATTGGCGGTGTTGCGTCAAACGGTCTGCAGTCAACGTTTGGGGTTAAATTCGTTAATAATAGCGGGGCCGCGATCACAGGTCTGAATATTTCTTTCAAAGGAGAGCAATGGAGAGTAGGTGGTGGAACAAGTACTGATACGCTTGCTTTTGCTTACAGTACAATTGCTGCCGCTGTTTCTGATACTGTATCGGCTAACTGGACTAATGTAACTGCATTAAACTTTAATTCATTAGTTACAGCAACTACCGGTGCTGCTTTAGACGGTAATGCTGCTGCAAACAGTACTACTAAAACTGGTACTATTGCCGTTAATATACCGGTAGGGGGTTCTATTATTCTAAAATGGAGCGATATTAATGTTGCAGGAAATGATGATGGTTTAGGTATCGACGATTTAAGTGTTACCTTCACTACTGGCTCTGTTCCTGTAACTACTCATATCGTATTACAAAATAAGGTTCCTGCACACGCTGCTACAAATGTTGCTTTGTCTACTAGCAGGTTAGCAATGGTATTTGATTCTGCAGTTGCAGCCGGTACTGGTAACATTAAACTGGTTAAAACCGGTGGTGCTACACAAACCTTTACCGTTCCATCTGCCGCAGTTACATTTGTGGAAGACTCTGTGATTGTAACGGGTATTACCTTAGAAAATAACAGTGACTATCACGTTGAATACGATTCTACGGTAGCTACTAACTTATCAGGTACTATGAGAAGCCTTGGTATCTACAATGCTACTAGCTGGGTTTTCTCTACTGAAGATACCGTAACGCCTCCGCCTCCTACACCACTCACTTCTTTAGACGAAAAATTCTTAAACTGTATCAATACAGAAATGGGCGTTTTTGTTCAATACAGTGAGCAAGGTACAGCAACCTGGAGATGTTCCAGATTCGGCAGAAACAAATCTTCTTCTAATGCAGACTCATTTGCCGTATACATTAACGGCGGTTCTCAGTCAGGTGTATCTGACGCGAACAAAGACTGGTTGATCTCTAAAGCACCATTTGACTTCTCTGCTATGAGCAACCCGACTTTAAGCTTCTGGCAGCAAAGAAGATTCGCTGGTACTGTAACCAGAAAATTAATGGTGTCTACTGATTATGTTGCCGGTGAAAATCCTGCTAACGCTACATGGACTGAAGTAAGTGTTCCAGGTTTAGCTACAGATCCGGGCCAGGACGTATGGTCTCAGATCAGCGGTGTCAGCTTGAATGCTTATAAAGCAACTCCATTCTACCTGGCATTTACCTATGAGTGCGGTACTAACGGTACTTACGAATTGACTTATGACGATATCAAAGTGGATAACGGTGGAACAAGCATTAAAACCGTAAAAGGTACTAACATGGATATCCAGGTTTTAGGCGAAGCAACAAGCAATCAGATCAACCTGAATGTTGAAGTGAAAGCTAACCAAAACATCGAACTGCAATTATTCGACTTATTAGGCCGTAAAGTAGCTACTCAAAAAGCTACTATACAAGCTGGTGCTAACCGCTTAAGCTTTACAAGCCTTAACCTGAATGCCGGTATGTACGTGATCCGCGTGATCAGCGAAAACGGTTTCGGTACGGTTAAAGCTGTAGTGAAATAAGCAATAGTTTATAGATGAACCTAAAGGGCTGCTTCGACCGAAGCAGCCCTTTTTATTTACCGAGCGCTCAATGACATTCGCCGAAAGGCTGTTGTGCTGCGGCTTCTAGCAGGTGTATCTTTGCATAAACAATTAAAAATCCCCCTTTTAGGGGTACGAAATTTAAAGAGCGACTCTCTATTTTTGTACCATAAAACTTGTCAATAATGAGAACACTTCCACTTACTTTAAGCTTTTTAGGGCTCACCGCGCTAAGCCCGGCAATGGCACAGGTTGATTCAGTCCTGCCCCAATCAACCACTTCGGCCGAAGTGGCAAGTTATACGGTATCCGGAAGGATCCTGGATAAGGTAGATGGTAAAGGCCTGGACCTGGCAAATGTAGTGCTGGTAGCCAAAGCAAATGGAGGCAAACAATATTTTAATTACACCGAAGAAAATGGAAACTTTTCTATCGAAAACGTACCGGCGGGAGCTTATAAACTGGTGATCTATTACGTAGGATTTCAAAATTATGAGCAGGACATCACGATTGCTGAAGGCACCAAAAACCTGGGCGATGTAGTCATGATTGCTGACGGTTCTCAATTGAAAGAAGTGGTAGTGACCGATTTTAAGAAAGTGATCGAGCAAAGACCGGATGGCATCAATTATAATGTAGAAAATGATAAATCGGCGCAGGGTAGTTCTGCTACAGACGTATTGCGTAAAGTACCTATGGTAACCGTTGATATGGAAGGCAATGTGAAGCTGCGTGGCAATAGTAATATTAAAGTGCTGATTGACGGCAAGCCTTCTGAATTAATGGCCTCTTCAGTAAAAGATGTGCTACGCCAGATCCCGGCGGATAATATCAAGAGCATTGAAGTTTTGACCAGCCCGGGTGCGAAATATGATGGCGAAGGCGCTTCCGGAGTGATCAATATCATTACCAAGAAAAAAATGATCGGTGGTTTTAGCGGCACTATATTCGCAGGGCCTAGCTATAACTTTGACCAGAACCTGTTGAACGGACATGTGGGGGCCAACCTGAACTATAGAAAAGGTAAATTCGGGCTGAATACCAGCTTTGGCGTAAGCCGCTGGTCTATGGTGCTGGAAACGGAAGGAACACGTACAGACTTCCCGGGAGAGGCAAGAGAGTCTGTTTTTAATACCAGTCAGAAAATGAAAGGTTATGGTAATTTCGGCTGGGCAAAGGTCGGTATGGATTACCAGATCGATTCCCTGCAATCTTTCCAGGCCAGTGTAAATTACAATCCCGGTGAATGGAACCAGGACATGAGCCTGAACGGAAGCTATGCTGCTTTAGGCACTGCATTTACCCGTACAACGGATCAGAGAAATCCACGCAATACCTATGGCATTAACGCTGCTTATTCCGCCAAATCAAAAGCAAAACCAGGCCGGTCTTTAGAATTGCTGGGAGCTTATGCTATCAATAACACAGATGCGGGTTACAGTACCTCAAATTTTAATAATATTGATAACATTGTTGATTACAGGGAGATCAATGATAATAAAAGAAAAAATAATGAACTGACTTTCCAGGCAGATTATACGGAGCCTTTAAAGAAAAAAGGGCAGAAACTGGAATTCGGTCTTAAAGCAATTAACAGGGATATTGCCAGTGATTTTACTTTGCGTAACTGGAAGAAAAATCAGACCGCAGATTATATCGTTGATCCGAATCGTTCAGGATCCTTAACATATAACCAATTGGTAGGTGCAGGGTACGGGCAGTTTACTTCTCCACTTACAGAAAAATTAAGTATGGTAGCGGGCGCGCGTTATGAACTGACGCACATTAGCGGAGAGAATAAAATGAATAACAGTGGCGGAGAATTTACCTTACCTGTCTATCATAACTTCCTGCCAAATCTAGTGTTCATGTATGACCTGGGTAATTTCAATAAACTGAAACTATCTTATAACAAACGTATTAACAGGCCGTCTATTGATTTCGTAAACCCTTACATTGATTATAGCGATCCATTGAACTTAAAGCAGGGTAATATCAACCTGGATCCTGAAAGGACTCATAACATTGAACTGGGTTATAGTACTTATATCGGCAGATCAAGTATCAATGCCAGCTTGTTCCACCGCATCACCGGCAACGGAATTGAGCAGATGACTACGGTAGATACCTCCAACGGGGTAAGTATGACCACATTCGGCAATATTGCCAAAGTGAATGCTACAGGGCTGGACCTGTTTGGTAGCACTACCTTGTTCAAAAAACTGATGCTCAACCTTAACGGTAACCTCTATTACAAACAACTGGAAAGCAATACACCAACCTTGAACCTGAAAAATAGCGGCTGGGAATATAGCGGTAATATGTATGCCAATTTCCAGATAAACCCGAAATGGAGCATCAATGGTTTTGCGATGTATAGCGGTAACCAGATTATGCTGCAGGGCTTACAGGGAGGGTGGTACTATTACTTCATGGGCGCTCAGGTGAATATTTTAAAAGGCCGTGGCCAGATCGGGCTTGCTGCAGAAAATATCCTGACCCCGAGAATGAAGATCCCGACAAGACTCAATTATACCAATGCATCCCAGGACTTTAATACCGTATATGTAGGTAGAGGGGTACGCCTCAGCTTTAACTGGAGTTTCGGTAAAATGCAGTTCGCCCAGGAAAAAGCCGTTAAAAATGATGATTTGAAACAAGCTGAGAATAACCAGATGGGCGGTGGTGCCGGTGGCAGATAAAAAAAGTCTTTTCATATATACCCTTTATAGTTTAGCCGTTCTAATTCTTTAGAATGGCTTTTTTCTGCCTGTTTACGGGTAAACAAAAAGGAGCGATACATTTAAATGAATGTCGCTCCTTTTGCATTAATTTTTACTTACCGGCTTATTTATGAAACATTTCCAGGTACTCATTCGTCCGGATCACATCTTTCAATAATTCCGGGCTGGGCAGTTTATCAAATTCTTTAATGAAATTACCTTTCTTATCTACCAGCACAATGAACGGTACATATTGAAACTCAAACCAGTTGTGCATGCCTTTGGAGAAATCGTACAGGAAATGTAGTTTGGGTACATTCCTCAGTTTAAACTCATCAGCGAATTTATTAAGCAATGCCGGTTCATGCGAAGAGGCCATCCAGAAAGGAATTTCATACTGAGGTACCAGCTCCGGCAGCTTTTGCGCGTCCAGGCGGCAATGGCCGCATTCTGTACTGTAATACATGATCAATACCGGGGTGTCGGCAGGCATGCTATTAATGTCAACCAGGGCATTATGGTTGAATACATCATGAAACTGCATACCATAGAATATCTTACGCATTTTGGCCGAAAGGCTGTCTTTAGGCGCATGCTGATGGTCCTGGGCATTGACCTGGCTGCTTGCCGCGAGCGTCATACCCGCTATTAATATAGAACTTAAAAATTTCATCTTTAATCAGGTTTGTGTATACATTACCAGCCGGAAGCCAGCACATCCGCAATGTGCATGGTTTTCATGGTTTTGTTTTGCTTTTTGATATAAGCGTCAATATGCATCAGGCAGGACATGTCTGAAGAGATGATCATCTGGGCGCCGGTTGCTTCCGCACTCTCCACTTTGTTTTTAGCCATGCCTATCGAGATAGGTTCATATTTTACCGCAAATGTGCCGCCAAATCCACAGCAGGTTTCACATTCTTTCATTTCGAGGAGCTCCAGCCCGTTCACGTGTTCCAGGAGTTGACGGGGTGCTTGTTTGATGCCGCATTCTCTTAAAGAGCCGCAACCGTCATGGTAGCTGGCTTTGACATTAAGGCGCGCGTTCATCTTGGATACGCCCATTTTGTTCACCAGGAAATCACTGAACTCGAATATCCTCCCTTTGATATTTTTAAATTGGGTGTAAGTACTGGAATGCTTGAGCAGCCGGTTATACTGGTTGACGATATAGCCTACACAGGAACCCGATGGGGCTACAATATAATGATCGTTCTGGGAAAAATCATTACAAAACTTTTTGGCAATATCCCGGGCTTCATCCTGGAAACCGGCATTACAGGCAGGCTGCCCGCAACAGGTTTGCCCCTTGGGATAATCCACATTACAACCCAGGCGTTCCAGTACCTTGACCATATTCATACCCGTCTGCGGGTAAAGCTGGTCTATAAAGCAAGGAATAAAAACTGATACATTCATTCTTTCGTCAATTAAGGGAGGAGCGGTTTAGCCGATCCTTTTTAATAACTGGTCTTCTACTTTCTGAAAAACTATGGCCGGCAGGTGCGTGCGCCACTCATCATATTCCTGCTGGAAAATATAATAATTGATCCCCGCCGATTTTACTTCCTGCTTCAAATGCTCCGGCAGGTTCAGCATTACGATCCAGCCCTCTTCATCTGCTATATCTTCGTTCCACTCTTCGTAATAACTGTCGTCACTACTGTGAAAATTCAATACATTTTCCACGATAAGAATGAATTTATAGATACCATTCCGGATCATATCATCGATGATATTGCGCTTCAATTGCATGATATCATTGCCGATCGCGTCATTCCATTCCCCCAGGAACTCAATGATAGCAAATCCTTCTTCATAATCTACGAAAAGGACTTTCAGGTAGAGGGTGGGTGAATCGAAATTGTCCCATTGCGGGTGAATGTAGTAATTGTAAATGGTATCACTGAATTCAAACTCGCTGTATATTTTTCCATAAAATGGCGAGGCCGGGTCTTCTTCAGCCATATAGAGATGCCGCCAATGGTAAAATGGTTCCAGGTACTGCATTATCTATCTGAAAATCTATCGGTAATTCCTTTCGCCTAATTGCTGACGCCATTCCATAATGCCGCCTTCAAGATTGACCACGTTTGTAAAACCCATTTGCTCCAGCAACAGGCAGGCTTCGATGCTTCTTTTACCACTCCGGCAGTGAATAATCAATTCCTGGTCTTTAAAATCTTCGATAGCTTCTGCATCAAAATTTCTTAATGTGCTTAATGGGAGCAGGGTCGCACCGATATTATCTTCAGCATACTCGTTGGCTTCTCTTACATCAATGATGTGAAGGGCCTCACCTTTATCCAGCCTTTCTTTTACCTGGCTTATAGTTGTATTGGTCATTATTGCTTTGTTTTTAAAACGTATTGCAAACCTAAATAAAATACTTGTAAAATCATCTTAAATGCTTCCCGAACCGTACCCTGTATTCCTTTTATGATTTGTTTAGAATCTATACACCCGCTTTTGGTGTATATTTACAAAAACTAAGGTACTTATATGAAACTTACGAAATTCACAGCAGGCTTATCTTTAGGAGTAATAATCGGTGTGTTTTTTGCACCGGCCCAGGGACGCAGGAGCAGGGCAACCGTTGCCAGCGCTGCCGGTAAGGTAAATGCTACCTTCAAAAAATGGTTTGGCAGTAAAGAAAAAGAACTGGAAGAACTGAAAGCATTGTTGGCAGACGAATCCGTAATGCTTACGGACAGCGACCGCAAGCGATTAATGCAATTGATTGAAAATAATCAAAAAGCCTTAAAAGAGCTGGATGTCTGATCAGCCGGTTTCCTTTGCAAAAGTAATCAATGTATCAAACCTGAGTTGAGCGCTTTGAGCTCTATATAGAGCCTTTCTACACATTGCCATTGATGTTCTGAAGGCTCCAGGGTGCTTTTTATTGTTTTTTCGGCGGCCCAGTTAATGCCCATATCCAGTTTATACCTTTGCTCCAGGAGCGTGATCGATTGCTGGAACAAATAATGAATATTGGTCAGCATGGGAATCACAGAGTCGTCATGCCGGTATGCAACCCGTTTTTGCGTATCCTCGGCTTCCTTATCATCCTGGTAGAAATTCAACTCCCTGGTAATCCTTATATTATAAGTAATGGCGGTAAAATAAGCCGGTACCAGGTTTTTCTCCCTATACTTTGGTTCTGTAAGATAACGGTTCAGCGAGTCATATGCATTACTATTACTGGACTCTGCGGCAATTTTATATTGGACCCAGTTCTGGCTGTCCGGTTCCTCTTTCAGATCGTAGAACAGGTGGATGAAATATTTATAGTTAGCGGCGATAGCCTGTGTCAGGTACTTTGGTAATAGCTTTTTATCCCAGGCGGGGAATAAGATAAAACCGGAAATGATAGAGATGGCGCCGCCAATGATAGTGGCAACAATACGTTCTACAATCAGTGAGCTGGCCACTTCATCCCCGGTAGACATCAGACCGATAAGAAACAAACTGATGAAAAAAGCCGCCCAGGCATAATTTTTCCTCAGGTTATAAATCATAAGGATGGCCCCGAAAAAGATAAGGACATACCGGATGGCGAAGGCAAAAGGTAACATCAGTAAAAGGCCTCCCGCCACAACACCGGCCACGGTACCTATGCTTCTTTCAATACCCCGCTTAAGCGTAGCGCCAAAAAAAGGTTGGGTAACAATGATCGTTGTCAGCGGCAGCCAGTAACTATGCTCCGGAAGGTACAATACACCAATAAGATAACTGAACATTGCCGCGATGGCCATTCTTAAGGCATACTTCAGCGTAAGATTGTCAAAATTGATAAACTGTCTGAGATTGTAGATCAGGTGTTTGGGATGCAAAATATTTAGGGTTTGCAATAAAGAATATTGCTGGTAAATACGGCCTTCTTTGTTCCCCGAAATCGTTTGAATGGAGATACGTACCAGCCTGCTGAAGCGGCTGATATGTAGCAATAAGTCCTGGCTGTTTTGCTTGCTGGCATCAGGCATCTTTTTTAATTGCTCCTGGAATTGCTCCAGCCGTTTCAGCCGCGATTGGAGCAGGAGCAGTTCTTCGTCTTTTGTGGTGTAAAAGAAAAAGCCCATCCTGTTAGCCATTTGTTCCAGTACTTTTAAAATAGAAAATATCTGCGCTTTAAACAGCGGGTCCAGGTTGTCTTTGAATAGCTTTTCGGACAGCTCGGCCACACTTATGATCTGCAGGCTGGCCAGGGACGCGCATCGGCGGGCATAGCTCAGTTGCTGGTCCGTTTTATTCCCGTTTTGCTTATTACCATAAAGTGTACTGAACTGGGCAATAGATTCGTCTATGGCTTTCCGTATATCCTTTTCTTTTAAATAGATCGCTCTTACCGAACTGCGTTTTGCTTTCGTATCCCAGCTGTTGGCCACCAGGGCCACCAGCTGTTCCACCGCCAGCCAGATATGTGCGATGGTTCTCCGGTAAGGCTTGCCTTGCGGCAGAAAAGAAAAGCTGAAAATACCTACAGCCATAGCCCAAACGCCTCCCAGCGCTACATAAGCCGTTCGCTCTATTAACTCAGACCAGCTGTGGGTAGGGTGATTCGAGGCAATCAGGTAAAACAGGTAAATATTTAAGGCCAGGGCCAGGCCCCAGTCACCGAGGTTTTTCATCAGGCCGGTGGCAAAAGCGACCGGGAATAAGAGCAGTACCGCAAGATAAGGGCTAAGTCCTACAAGACTACCGATGATGGTAAACAGGACGGAAAAGGACAGCGCAGCGATCAAAAGCCGGGAGCGCAGACCGGCAGAGCCTTTCAGCTCTACGATTGATACCGTTTCAGCAGCTATGATCATCCAGAAATAATCATGATTCCCGGTATATATGCTCAATATAGTAGGCAAAATTACGGAGATCGCGACCCTGAAGCCCCAGCCCCAGGCGGGTTCAATGATCTCGTTATCCAGTCGCTTTTTTAAAACGTTATATCTTTTTTCTACAATACTGTGCAAGACTATTTTCTTTAGTTTTCTTCTACACCGTTAAACAGGAAGGTCACTACTTTTTGGATATCTGTATGTAAGCTTTCAAAAACCGGGCAGGTCATGGCCGCATGTTGCAGAATCATTTTTTCTTTAGCTGAAAATACTTCCTGGCCTTCTACATAAATAGTTACTTCTATACGCCCGATTCTTCTTGGATCAGCCACCATTATTTTGGTCACCTCGGCATGGGTATTGATGATATTGATACCATGAGCATTGGAGGTGATCCCCATGATCGTAAGCATGCAGGAGGCCAGCGCGGTAGCGACAAGGTCTGTTGGCGAAAAATTTTCACCTTTACCATGATTATCAACCGGTGCATCCGTTTGTATTACAGCATTTGAACTCAGGTGGGTAGCTTCGGTTCTTAAATTGCCCGTATAAATTATTTTTGAGGTCATTGTGGTAAATTTCTTATAAATTTACAAAGATAATTTTCTAAATGCATGAAACTCCTTTTTAAACTCTTTTTAAGTTTTGTTTTAGTCCTGGCGATAGTCCCTCAAACCTTCGCTCAGCCCAAAAAGATGACTTACCGTAACAGGATCGCGGATTCCGTTAAGCTGGTAAATACGCAGGAGGTGGAGCAAAGGGTAAAAGGACCGAAACCATTAACCCGGGAGCATTCGGTCGGCGCGAGGATCAATACCGACGGCTGGGGCTTATATTTTAACTATGGGCTCATCAGGAAAAATGAAGGCCGTAAAACAGAAATCGATCGCTTTTATAACGTACTTTACTTCCAGGTAGAAATAGGGGAGCGTTACCACCCCAAAGAGTTCCGGGATTTTGCTGTGACGGCACAACCTTATCGTAGTTACTTCCTGAGCATTTTTTCCACGGATATGTTTAAGTTCGGTAAAGTCAATAATTTTTATACCGGTAAGTTAGGCGTCGGTTATCGCTATTTGCTGGCAGGTAAGCCGGAAGCCAATACCATTTCGATTCACTGGAATACAAATGTCGGTTTGGCCCTGGCCCTGCTAAAACCCTATTATTTTAATGTAAGCGCGGGCGACCAGATAAAATTAGACCCTAATGATGAAAACCTGATAAATACCCTGGCTAATACCCAGTTTACCGGCGGGCTTGGCTACCGGAAAGGATGGGATGAGCTTAAAGTAACACCCGGAGGCTACCTGAGGACAGGTCTGAAATTTGATTACGCCAACAGGAAAAAAAGAGTAGCCGGTTTTGAAGTGGGTTTAGGAGCTGAGATGTATGTTAATGGTATTCATCAAATGGCCCTCCAGGAATCAAAAAGTTTATTTGTTAATGCCTTCGTCAGCTTTGAGCTGGGCTGGAAGAAATAGTTAAACAAAGCTTTTACAAATTAAGCTTGTACCTTTGCCAAATCGTTAATGTAGAATATAGGATACACAAGTATAATGATAGAGTTACCAGTAATATCGTCTGTAGCGGCGCAACAAAATAAAGAAACAGAGGTCACCTATGTGAACGGCAAGCCTAAAAAGCCTAATTGGCTCAGGGTAAAATTGCCTACAGGTGAAGGATATAAACATGTGCGGGGATTGGTAGACAACCATAAGCTGCATACCATATGCGAAAGCGGCAATTGCCCGAATATGGGTGAATGCTGGGGAGAAGGTACCGCCACATTTATGATCCTGGGCAATATCTGTACCCGTAGCTGCGGCTTTTGCGCAGTAGCTACCGGCAGGCCGGAAGCTGTAGATTGGGACGAGCCGCAAAGAGTTGCGGAAGCAATTCACCTGATGAAAGTCAAGCATGCCGTAATTACCTCTGTAGACAGGGATGAATTAAAAGATGGCGGCTCTCTTATCTGGGCTAATACCATTAAAGCCGTAAAAGCTTTAAATCCCGAAACAACTTTAGAAACATTGATCCCGGATTTTCAGGGAAAATGGGATAACCTGCAAAACGTAATTGATGTCGCCCCGGAAGTAATTTCCCATAACGTGGAAACTGTAGAGCGGATGACCCGAAAAGTACGGATACAGGCTAAATATCACAGAAGCCTGGAGGTGATCAGGAGATTACATGATGCCGGCGTGCGTACCAAAAGCGGGATTATGCTGGGCATCGGTGAAGAAAAAGAGGAAGTATTGCAAACCTTGCAGGACCTTAAAGATAATGGTTGTGATGTAGTGACCATAGGCCAGTATTTACAGCCTACGCCAAAACACCTTCCTGTAGTGAGATTTGTACACCCGGATGAGTTTGCTTTCTATAGAGAAGAGGGCTATAAGATGGGTATTGACTACGTGGAAAGCGGCCCTTTGGTACGTTCCTCTTATCATAGTGAAAAACACGTGATCCCGGGCTATGGCCGTAAACAATGGGAGCAGGAATTAAAAATGAAAATGTCTTAAACGCATTTGTCATAAATTACATTTAAGGTTTGATTGCGCTGTAATCAAGCCTTTTCTTATTAAAGAAAACAGAGCTAAAAATGATGCAATTTGTACTTAAAATAGCAGCAATTTGGATAACCGTTTTTTTGATTTCATGTGGGAGTAAAGAAAAGGTGAAATTGCTTATTGTAAGAGATGCTGCCAATAGCAGCCATCTGGTATTCGATGAAAAAGATACGGTGAATTGTAGTGGCAGTTGCCGCTTGGATAGTATATTTTTAAGTTCCGATAGGCACGACTATAAATGGAACGGTGTGGATTACTCGTTCACGATGCCCGGGAATGGTGCAGTACTTAATCTTGCCAGGAAAGAATTCGTAGTCGTCGCGCTGGAGTATGAAGATAACAATACCGGTAAAAATTATGGCGGATATGCGCCGTACTTGCAGCCCAATTTCATTTTAGTGGATTCTTTTTTAATTTTCAAAAAAGTCTTTATTGAAAGACTAAAGGACCCGGAATCTCTGAAAAATGTTTTGATCAATATTTTGCAGGCGGAAAATGGTAATTATGCCCCACTGACTGAGCAGGAAAAGCTCTATAATGAAACAAATTATGATACTAACCAGGAAGTTTGGGGCTTTAAAAAAATCGGTTCCCGGCAGGTCTTTATTCCCAAATTTTGGGATTTTGACCTGGACCAGGAAATCCCGGAACAAATAGTAATAAGCCGGCCTAAGCATGCAGTTGGGTTCAGTGAAAGAGCGCTGCCCGAAACAAAAACCGCATTACTTTTTTCAGAAGATTTTTTGGATTATGCAAGGTCCTCGCCCGCGACTTTTGAAGTGCTTGATGTAAGGAATTATTTGTCAAAAATGTAGCGAAAATTATTGACCAGGATAATTGGCAGCACACATAGCGGTTCTTTTTTCATTTAGCTACCCTGATCTAAGGATTGCGTCCTGAAAAGATGTTCGGATCAATAGTATCTTCCAGCTTTGCTGCTTATTTTATATAAACAGTCTTTATATTGACAAATTCTTTAATCCCATAAGCGCTCAGCTCGCGGCCATAACCGCTTTGCTTAATGCCCCCAAAAGGTAATTTAGCATTAGAGCTCACCATCGTATTCACGAAAACAGAGCCTGCGGCTATTGATTTACTGGCCAGGCGTTTGCCTTTTTTCAGGTCAGTAGTGAATATAGCACCTCCTAAGCCAAATTCTGTGTCATTGGCAATGGCTATGGCTTCTTCTTCGTCTTTGGCAATAATAATACTGGCTACAGGACCGAAGAGCTCCTCTTCATAAGCCGGCATACCTTTCGTTACTTTTGTTAAGATCGTGGGCGGGTAAAAAGCGGCTTCACCCGCTGGAATATAACCTCCGCATACTACCTGTGCCCCCGCGGCAATGCTTTGCTCTACCTGCTTATGCAATTCATCTCTTAAGTCGGTACGGGCCATAGTCCCTACTTTGGTAGTCTTGTCGGCCGGGTCGCCGAAAGGCCTTTCTTCAAAAGCCTCCAGCAACAGCCGCTCAAATTGCGCGGCAACAGGTTCTTCTACGATCATTCTTTTAGCAGCAATACAGCTTTGACCGGTATTGTTTAACCTGGATGCGGCACAGATCGCGGCGGCGGCCTTCAGATCGGCATCTTTCAGGATGATATAAGCGTCACTGCCTCCAAGCTCCAATACCTGCTTTTTTAAATACCCGGCTGCAGTTGCCGCTACTTTCCTGCCCGCGTCTGTGCTGCCGGTAAAGGTTATGGCATGCACCCTGGGATCCGCAATTACGTTAGCTACCGCATCTGACTTGATCTGCAATAATTGGAAAACACCTTTAGGAAAACCACATTCATCCATTGCTTTTTGAATGGCCAGTCCACAGCCCGTAACGTTGGAAGCATGCTTAAGCAGCATGGTATTCCCGGAGATAAGTATGGGTCCCATCGCCCGGAATACCTGCCAGTAAGGGAAATTCCAGGGCATAACCGCTAATACGGTACCTAATGGTTCAAAGGTGACGAAGCTCTCGCTGGCATCCGTTTTGATCTTTTCTTCTTTTAAAAAAGCTTCCCCGTTCTCCGCGTAATATTGTAAAGTATAGGCACATTTTTCAAGCTCAGCAATACTCTGGCTGATAGGTTTACCCATTTCTTCTGTTGCCATACGGCCCATGTCTTCTTTATGGGCTTCGAGGTATTCTGCCAGCTTACTCAGGTAGGCGGCTCTTTGTTTGATACTTAATTGGGACCACGAAGATGCCGCTGAGTGGCTCGAGGCTATTTTTTCCTGTATTACCTTCGCGGTATCCGTTTTGTAATTTTCAATGACAATGCCGGTGTAGGGGTTGATGGATTGCAACATAATTCAGACGATTTATGAGAAAGGAAGTATAAAGTTAGGCATATTTTATTTTATGAAAGATCGGTGTACTATTAGTCTTAACTAATATTTATTTTGCTAATTTTGGATACAGGTTATTATTATGTTTATTATTGTATTATGAGAAAAATATTGCTATTAGGTCCTTTATTTTCAGTTTTGTCTTTGTTCACTGTTTCCTGCAGTAACGGAAAGCCGGAGCAGGGTACCGGAGCTGCGGCAGCTACGGAAACCTTTACACCGGAAAGCTTCCAGAAGCTGATCAAAGAAAATGAAGTGGTGGTCGTGGACTTTAAAGCCGATTGGTGCGGCCCCTGTAAAATGCTGGCGCCAAAACTGGAAAAGGTAGCGGCCGAACTCGGCGGTAAGGTGAAGTTGCAAAAAATAGATGTGGATGAATCTCCCGAAGTAGCCAAAAGCCTGCAGATCCAGGGTATTCCTTATGTGGTTAAATATGTAAAGGGCGAAGCGGTGAAAAAAATAGAAGGAAATGTATCCGAAGAGGAAGTGAGAGCCTTTTTCGCGGATTAAGACCCCGATGGATATAAAGTTTAAGTAAAAGGCGCGATATACCGTGTCTTTTTTTATTTGTATACCTATAAAAACCAATATTAAAGTATTGATATTCCTATTGTCAAAATTTATCCGAAAGAACCGGAAAAAGGCTTAGGAATAATTAACTTTGCAGGCTATGAGTAAAAAAACGATGTTGATCATAATGGATGGCTGGGGAAAAGGCCAGGTGCCGGCTTCCGATGCCATCAGGGCGGCCAATACTCCTTTTGTAAACAGTTTATACGAAAAATACCCGAATTCAGAATTGATTACATGTGGCGAAGCAGTGGGATTACCGGATGGACAAATGGGTAATTCAGAAGTGGGACATTTGAATTTAGGGGCAGGCAGGATCGTTTACCAGGAATTACAAAGAGTAAATGTATCCATTAAAGATTCCAGCTTACAACAAAACCTGGCTTTGATCGCTGCATTCGATAAAGCGAAAATGCGGAATACCAAGCTGCATTTTATAGGCTTGCTGAGCAATGGCGGGGTACACGCGCACATAGATCATGTAAAAGCATTATGTACTTATGCAGAACAGGCAGGGGTAGAGCGATATTTTGTACATGCCTTTACCGATGGCAGAGATACCGATCCTAAAAGCGGGGTTGGGTTCATTCACGATATGGAGCACCACCTGGCAGATTCCCGTGGTCTGCTGGCTACGGTTATAGGTCGTTATTATGCAATGGACCGGGATAAGCGCTGGGAGCGTGTTGCAAAAGCTTATCACTTGCTGGTGAATGGAACAGGTACTGTGACCGATGATTTCGTACATAGTATCGAGGCCTCCTACCAGGCCGGTATCACGGACGAGTTCTTATTGCCTTTATTAAAAACAGATAGCGAAGGGCATCCTTTGGCAAAAATTGAAGACGGTGATGTCGTGGTTTGTTTCAACTTCAGAACTGACCGTTGCCGCGAAATCGTGGAAACGCTTTCGCAGAAAGCCTTCCCTGAGTTTGATATGCACCCGCTGAATATAGAAATGCTTACTGCTACCGAGTATGATGCCACCTTTAAAAATGTGGATGTCATTTTCAGGAAAGATGACCTGAGTAACACATTGGGAGAGGTACTGTCGGCAAACGGTAAAAAACAGATCCGGATCGCGGAAACGGAGAAATACCCGCACGTGACCTTTTTCTTTTCGGGTGGTCGCGAAATGCCTTTTGCAGGCGAGTCCCGTATCCTGAAAGCGTCGCCGCAGGACGTGCCTACTTATGACCTGAAACCGGAAATGAGCGCTTTTGAATTAAGGGATGCCATCATTCCTGAAATAGAAGCGGAATCCGCCGATTTTATCTGCCTGAATTTTGCCAATACCGATATGGTAGGCCATACGGGTGTCTGGGAAGCCGCTATTATAGCGGCGGAAACGGTCGATCAATGTGTAAGTGCCATTGTGCCGAAGGCATTGGAGCATGGCTATGCGGTTTTCCTGACCGCTGACCATGGTAATTCAGATTACCTGATGAATGAAGATGGCTCTCCGAATACCGCGCATACCCTGAACCCGGTTCCTTTATTCCTGATCAGTAATGATTATAAAGGGGAGCTGAAAAACGGTAAACTGGGAGATATCGCACCGACCATTTTAACTTATATGGGGCTGCCTGTTCCACAGGAAATGACCGGGAATATTTTAATTGAACAATAATTTTTTGAAACAATGAGTTTATATAAGAGTAACGAAGACGTAGAGATACAAAGGGAAAGCTGTTTAATGGTCAGCAAGACCCTTACGGAGATCGCGAAGATGATAAAACCGGGTATCCAGACCCTGAAACTGGATGATTTTGCTTTTGAGTTCATCAAAGATAACGGCGGTTATCCTTCCTTTAAAGGGTATCACGGGTTCCCATATTCTTTGTGTATTTCTGTAAATGAGCAGGTGGTACATGGCTTTCCGAGTAGTTACGAGTTGAAAGAAGGGGATATCGTATCTGTAGATTGCGGCGTTTATATGAATGGCTTCCATGGCGATCATGCCTATACTTTTATACTTGGAGAAGTCGACCAGGCTGTTTTAGACCTGGTGCGGGTAACCAAAGAAGCCGTTTACCTGGGTGCCGAGCAGGCCATAGTAGGTAACAGGGCCGGAGATATTGCTTATGCGATCGAACATCATACTAACGGCAAGCATGGCTATGGTGTAGTACGTGAGTTAGTAGGTCATGGAGTAGGCAGGCAAATGCACGAAGATCCGCAAATTCCGAATTACGGCAGAAGGGGCACGCTTAAAAAGCTGCAGGAAAATATGGTGCTGGCCATCGAGCCCATGATCAATTTAGGAACCCGCCAGGTCGACTTCTGGGATGATGGCTGGACGGTAGTTACCCGCGACGGAAAACCTTCAGTGCACTTTGAGCATGATGTTTGTGTACGCCAGGGTAAGGCCGAGATCCTTTCTGACTATGCACCAATTGAGGCCGCGGAAAAACAGAATATAAACCTGAATAGTTCTTACTATTAAACGATAATTTTAGGAAAGGCAATATCATTTGGTATTGCCGCCTTTAAATTTTAATTTCGAAAACATGTCATTACTTGATCTGATAGAACCAACCATTCCTGTTTTAAAACCGGGCGATACGGTGGACGATGCTTTGCGCATGATGTCAGATGCGCACTTTGACCGGTTGCCATTGATCGATAAAGGTGTTTATGTCAGTATTATAAAAGAGGCAGCTTTACTGGACTGGGAAGAGCCGGATACGGCGCTTGCTAAACTTCCCTATGAGATTATACGCCCGGCCTGCATTGTCACGGCACACCCTTTTGATGCGGTGAAAGTAGCCCTGCAGTTTAAATTGCCTATGGTGCCGGTGTTGAATGAAAGGCAGGAATACCTGGGTTGTGTTTCCAGGGATGCCTTATTTTATTACCTGGGTGAGAGTGGCAGTTTAAGCGAACAGGGCGGTATTATCGTGCTGGAAATCAAGCCCCAGGATTATGTATTAAGCCAGATCGCGAAAATAGCGGAAAATGAAGATGTGAAAATTCTCAATAGCCGTGTTTATTTGAACCCGAAAACAGAAATGCTCGAAGTGACCTTAAAAATGAGTAAGGTGGAACTGCAGCGTGTCGTATCCGCGCTAGAGCGGTATGACTATCATGTCAAGGAGATTTATGGGGATATCCCGGCCCAGGACGACCTCGACGACCGTTACAAATTACTGATGAATTACCTGAACATATAATTATTAAGTCTTCACCCAGTGAAGACTTAATTTTTTGAGCTACAGTATTTTATTCTTATTTTTCTTTTCAGAAAATAAATTGCTTGTTCTATTTTTACTTTTTCGATTTTAACCAGTCTATTTAGAAATTATTTTTTATGAAGCACATTTTTACAATTGCAGTATTGATTTTATCCTGTTTTTTAGGCAAAGCACAGGCACAGGCAAGATTGGGACATTTATCTATAGTATCGGAAGATAACGAACCGTTTTATTTGTACATTAATGGCATAAAGTATAACAGCCAGGCCAGTTTGATGGTAAGGGTAGAAGACCTTAATGTGCCCGATATCAATTGCAGAATAGAATTTGTAAGCAGGCGTGCCCCTGTATTGGTCAACAGTCTTGCTATTGCCGATGAGCAAGGCTATATGCAGGATATCACTTATGCCTTATCTTCCTCCAGAAGAGGTGCCAACGCATTAGTAGTATACCAGGTGATCCCGATGGAACCCATCCAGATTAACCAGAACGCGGCACAAACATTCCGTTATGGCAATCCAAGAGTAGGGTACCAGCCTAACTACCAGGGCGGATTTCGTCCCGGAGGAACAGCAGGTGGCCCGAGAGGCGGCAGGGGTGGCGGAAGACCTGGTGGTCATGACGGGCCAGGCGGGCATGGCGGACACGGACACGGGCACGAAGGAATTCCTCCCTGTCCTATGGTTGCACCAACCGAGTTTAACGCTATCAGAAGCCAGGCCAATGGTATTGCAATGGATAAAGAAAAACTGACTTTCCTGCAAATGATGACCAAAGAACGCTGCTTTACAACAGACCAGGTGGTGACGCTGTCCCAGCTCTTCTCTTTCAGCTCTAATAAGCTGAGCTTCTTTAAAGAAGCCTACCGGACCGTATTGGACCCGCAGCTGTATTATTCTACCTTGAAAGAATTAAGCTTCAGCAGTGAGCGTAATGAATTATCCAACTTTATGAACCAGAATAAACGATAAGCTTTAGAAGGTCAAAAAGAATAAACAAAATGGTTAGCAATGCTGCTAACCATTTTGTTTTATAAACGCCCGGACTTGATCTCTTCTATAACCGAAGGGTCGACTAAAGTAGAGGTATCTCCGAGCTGATCGAATGCTCCTTCCGCTATTTTACGCAATACCCGGCGCATGATCTTCCCGCTTCTTGTTTTCGGCAGGTCCCTTACAAATTGTATTTTATCCGGCTTGGCAATAGGACCGATAATTTTGGCAACCGTTAAAGCGATATCCTGGCGCGTCAGGTTATCCTCCTCCTCGTGGCCTTTATAAACAATATAAGCATAAATACCTTCGCCCTTTACATCATGCGGGTAGCCTACAATAGCACTTTCGATTACACCTAAATGCATATTGATGGCATTTTCTACTTCAGCAGTACCCAGCCGGTGCCCGCTCACATTCAACACATCGTCCACACGGCCGGTGATCTTGTAAAAACCTTCTTCATCCCGCAGGCATCCGTCACCGGTAAAATACAGGCTTTCATAAGTGCTGAAATAGGTTTGCCGGAACCGTTCATGATCGCCGTAGGTGCTGCGTAGCATACCCGGCCAGGGAAATTTGATGCATAAATTGCCGCTGACACCATTGCCTTCCAGAACCTTGCCCTGCTCATCTACCAGTACAGGCTGTACGCCGGGCATTGGTAAAGCAGCACAGGAAACTTTAGTAGGTGTAACGCCGGAAAGGCTACCTATCATTGGTCCGCCGGTTTCTGTCTGCCACCAGGTATCTACCAAAGGCAGCATACCTTTACCCGCGTTTTTATGCAGCCAGTGCCAGGCTTCTGTATTGATGGGTTCGCCAGCAGTACCCAGTGTTTTCAGGCTGGACAAGTTTTTGTTGTTTAAAAATTCTGTGCTGAAGCCCATCAGGCTCCGGATCACAGTGGGCGCAGTAAACAGGTTGGTAGCATTATGTTTGTCTACGATTTCCCATAAACGCCCTGCATCCGGCCAGGTGGGAATACCTTCATACATCAGCGTAGTAGCACCGGCAGAAAGCGGGCCGTATACGACACTGGTATGACCGGTAATCCAGCCTATGTCTGCCGTACAAAAATGGACTTCGCCAGGCTGGTATTGAAATACATTGACAAATGTATAATTGGCCCAGACCAGGTAGCCGGCCGTGGTATGCACCACCCCTTTAGGTTTCCCGGTTGAGCCGGAAGTGTAGAGGAGGAACAAAATATCCTCGGCATCCATAGGTTCCGGAGCCAGGTAAGTATCTCCTTGCGCTAATACTGCTGCTATTTCATCTTCCCACCAGGTATCCCTTCCTTTGCGCATGCTTACCGGTGTACGGGTATGCGTATATACAATTACCTTTTTTACGGAAGGGCAAAAAGGCAGGGCATCATCAATAGTTGCCTTCAGCGGGATGATTTTATTGCCGCGATAAGCACCGTCGCAAGTAATCACGGTACTGGCCCGGGCATCCTGTATCCGGTCTGCAATGCTCTGGGCACTGAAGCCTCCAAAAATAACGGAATGCACGGCCCCGATACGGGTACAGGCGAGCATAGCAATCACCAGCTCAGGGATCATACCCATATAAATACATACGCGGTCGCCTTTTTGCACCCCGTTATTTTTGAGTACACAGGCAAATCGCATGACCCCTTCATGTAGCTCCCGGTAAGTAAAGGTCCGGGCTGCATCTTCCGGGTCATTGGGTTCCCAGACCAATGCGGGTTGGTTCCCTTTTGTTGCCAGGTGCCGGTCCAGACAGTTTTCTGAAACATTTAAAAGCCCGCCTTTGAACCATTCAATATACCCGGGTTTAAAGTTCCATTCCAGTACTTTATCCCATTTTTTGTGCCATTTAAAATGGGTTGCAATGTCAGCCCAGAAGGTTTCCGGATCGTTGATGCTGGCGGCATAAGCGCGATGATAATCTTCGTATGATTTGATTTGATATGGGTAGGACATGACCAGAATTTAGTGTGTTATTTTCAAGATCTAAATTAGAATCATATTGTAAGAATGATAAAGTGTATGTTGGTAAAAAGGTATATTTATGGTAAAAAGGTATATAATTTATCCGAAGCAATAGTTAATTTTAGGTCATGGAAAAGATCTATTGCCCCAAATGCAAGTCACAGGAGTATACCAAAAGCGGTGTGGTGAAAGGGCGCCAGCGCTACAAATGCAAGGACTGTGGCTATTTTTATACCGTTACCAAAGAAGGTAAGAATATTGATTCGTATTACGTGATCAAAGCACTTCAGTTATACATTGAAGGCGTTACTTTTAGGGAGATTGAACGGATTTTAGGGATCAGTCATGTAAGTGTGATGAACTGGGTGAAGAAGTTTGGCATCTCCCGGCCTGAAAATCTGGAGTATAAACCTACTTACCAGGTTTTGTCTCACGATGAACTGATCGAATTCTCTAAAGACCGCCAGGGATTGAAAGGAGCCGGTGTTTTGATCACAGAGCTGGGGGATAAATATATGGTGATCCGCTGGGACCGGTTTAAGCACTAGCTATACATTTAGCAGGGAAGTAGTAAAAATTTGTATTCCAAATTCTTTAATCCAAAATTAGCATAAGAAAAAATCACAATCTTATGCTGAACAAAAGTTCCTTCTTCCCGGTATTGATCGCTGCTGTAATGCTTGGCCCTGCTGCATTGGCACAGACTGATACTACACAGGCAAAAGCGCTTACGGATAACTATGGCGCCGGCCTTAAGATCAATATAGATCAAAGTGGTTCAAAATATCTTCGCTTTCTGTTTATGAACCAGGTATGGGTACGTTCCAACCAGAACAACCCAAATACTATGGTAAACGGTGAGGCAAAAGATAATACTTTCGATATAGGACTACGCAGATCGCGTTTGATCTTCTATGCGCAGATCTCTGACCGTTTCCTCATTCTTACCCATTTTGGGATCAATAATCAATCTTTCTCCAGTGGTGGTGCCAGCGGTTCTTCGGGTACAGGTGGCTATGGCGCGGGAAAAAAGCCGGGTCTCTTTATTCATGATGCTTATGCAGAATACGCGATCATTCCTGAAGTCGATAAGCTGAAAAATAAAAAGAACGACTTTTCTTTATACTTCGGTGCCGGGATACATTTGTTTAACGGCGTAAGCCGCATTACCAGCGCGAGCACCTTAAACATGATGACGATGGACGCGCCAATCGTTAACTGGGCACTGATTGATAATTCAGACCAGTTTGCCCGACAGATGGGGATGTACATCAAAGGTAATTTCAAAAAATTTAGCTATAACTTCTCGCTCAACAAGCCTTTCGCTACTAACCTTGTTCCCGTATATGATTCCCTGATGGGTAGTGTGGCCGTTGATAATAACGGGGACAGTAAACCTGCGATCCAGGGTTATGTCGATTACCAGTTTTTTGATAAAGAGTCTAACTTCCTGGGTTACCGCGTTGGCACTTACCTGGGTGCAAAGAAAGTGCTTAATGTAGGCGCGGGCTTTTATCATAACAGTGATGGTACTAAAAGTATGAGCAGTACCGGCAGCCTGGAAAAGCACGATATCAATATGTTTGGCGCGGATGTTTATGGAGATATGCCGGTGGGCGATCCCGGGAAAAAAGCGGCAATCAGTTTCTACGGGGCTTATTACAATTATAATTTCGGGCCAAATTATAACAGGAGCCTTGGTATCATGAATGTGGCCGGCGGCTTAAATCCTTCGGCTACCAAGCCTTCCAGCATTAGTGGTGCGGGTAACAGCCGGCTGATGTTCGGTACAGGGCAAATGATCTATACACACCTGGGCTATTTATTGCCCAAATGGAGTAACAACCAAAAGGTAAGGATCATGCCATATATCGCTAATACTTACAAGGCATTGGAAGTGACCAGCCAGAATTCCAACTCCTGGGATATCGGTTCCAACTTTTTCCTGAACGGGCACAATGCCAAGATTACGGCACAGTACAGCCATCGCCCTTTGTACTTCAGGGAAAACAATGAATATGTGGTAAGCGATAGCAAAGGCGAGTTTATTGTGCAATTCCACGTGTTCCTCTAAGCGCTCTGTAAAATAAAAAAATAATAAGTAGTAAATTATCTAACCCTTCAAAAGCAATCAGAACTATGAGCAGTCCAAGCAATAACAAGACCTTACTCAAGGTGATCGGTGCCTCCTCGGTGGGCACCATGATCGAGTGGTATGACTTCTTCATTTTCGGCAGTCTGGCTACCATCATTTCTTCTAAATTTTTCCCTCAGGATAATCCTACAGCGGCCTTCCTCAGTACACTGGCCACCTTCGCGGCTGGTTTTGTCGTGCGGCCTTTCGGGGCATTATTCTTTGGCCGCCTGGGCGACCTGATAGGTCGTAAATATACCTTCATGGTAACCTTATTGATCATGGGCGGGGCTACTTTCCTTATCGGCTGTATTCCTTCTTATGAAACCATCGGTTTTCTTGCGCCGTTACTGGTATTGATATTAAGATTACTGCAGGGCCTGGCGCTCGGCGGCGAATATGGGGGGGCTGCAACCTATGTGGCCGAACATTCGGATACCAGTAAGCGTGGCTACATGACCTCCTGGATACAAGCTACCGCAACTTTAGGCCTGTTCATCTCCTTATTGGTGATCATGGGTACCCGGATGACTTTAAGTAAAGAAGACTTTAGCGCATGGGGCTGGCGGGTACCTTTCTGGGTGTCGATCCTGATGGTACTGGTGTCTTACCTGATCCGTAAAAACATGGATGAATCGCCCATGTTTGCCAAAGCCAAAGAAACCGGTAAGATCGTAAAGAACCCGCTTAAGGAAAGCTTCGGGAATAAGCTGAACTTTAAATATGTATTACTGGCCTTATTTGGTATGGTGATGGGGCAGGGGGTAGTCTGGTATACCGGCCAGTTTTATGCCATGAGCTTCCTGGAGAATACCATGAAGGTGGATAAGGGCCAGGTGGATAACCTTATGTTCATTGCTTTAGTGATGGGAACGCCATTGTTCCTTTTGTTCGGCTGGCTGAGTGATAAAGTGGGGCGTAAATGGATTATGCTTGGAGGTATGCTGATAGCGCTATGCTCTTACAGACCGATCTATGATAAAATGTTCCAGACGACGAACGTAGCCAATAAAACAGCTGCCGCAGCGCCCGAAATAAAAACAGAAACGGAAAATGACCATGGTACAACTGTCGCTAAGGAAGTAACAACTACAACTTATACGGACGGTACCATACACAAGAAGACTGTAACCACACCATTGGATGAAGCCGGTGTACAAATTACGGCTAAAGCAAAAGAAGCGGTAGAAGTACATATAAATGACAGCGACCGCTGGACCCTGATCCTTTTGGTATTTGTACAAGTTGTTTTTGTGACCATGGTATACGGACCCATCGCGGCCTTCCTGGTAGAGCTCTTCCCTACTAATATCCGTTACACTTCGATGAGTTTACCTTATCATATCGGTAACGGGGTGTTCGGCGGACTATTACCGGCAGTAGGCACTTACTTAGTAGCTAATGCCAAGGCCGGCGGGCATCAGCAATGGTACCTGGAAGGCCTTTGGTACCCGATTATTGTAGCCGCGGTATGCTTCGTGATAGGGGTTATCTATGTAAGTAATAAGCCCCGGAACTTAAGTGAATAAAATTTTAAACGATTAAATGATTTGGATATGAATGCAATCAAAAGAATTTTAGGCGTCGTTTGGATAGCGATGGCCTTAGCGGTGGCCTACTTTGGTATTACTGAATTCGGGTTCCCGAAAATTACCAGCGACAAGCAAGAAGACCTTGTGTTTGGTATCATTATACTCTTTGTCTTGTTGCCGATCATTGTCGGTGGCCTGGTTATCTTCGGTATGTATGCCCTGCAGGGAGAATACGGGGACGACAGACCTTAAAGATGAAGTAATATTTCAGTATAAAACCTTAGGTTTCTGCCTGAGGTTTTATACTTTTATAGCATCATTAAATCCTTTACAATGAAACAGCAAATAGTGGTATTGATAGGTTTTTTATTGATGCTGTTTATGGTTTTTCCTTTGATAACGGTATTTGATACCTATAAGCTGGTATGGGGCATTCCGGTACAGGCTATTTATATTTTCGGCGTCTGGATCATTTCCGTGCTGGCCATTGCATTAGTGGTAACGAATAAAAAACTGAGAAAGAAATGAATACCTGGGTCGTTGCTTTCGGGTTACTTTACCTGTTGCTTTTATTTTTGATAGCTAACAGGGCCGAGCGGCTGAAAAAAGATAATAAATGGATCCGGCATCCCTGGCTGCACACTTTTGCTATGGCTGTTTATTGCACCACCTGGACCTATTATGGCGGGGTGGGCAGTGCTTCTCAAAGCGGGCTTGATTTCTTGACCATTTATATAGGTCCTACTATTATGCTGGCCATGAGCTATGGTATGATGCAGAAGATCTTTAAGATCAGTAAGCAATTGCACATCGCTTCCATTGCCGATTTTATCAGTGTGCGCTTTGGCAAAAGCTCTACGCTGGGTGCACTGGTGACGGTCTGTTGTATTTTTGGTCTGGTGCCTTATATCGCTTTACAGTTAAAAGCCATTGTGTCCAGCCTGGAAGTTTTTAACCATGCAGACCTGATCGAAGAGATCAAGCCGGCGTCTAACCTGAATTCCATTGCCTTGATCACAACCATCGTGATCGCGGTCTTTTCAATTTTGTATGGCGCCCGTAAACTGGATACTTCCGAAAAGCATCCCGGGCTGATGGCCGTAATTGCATTCGAATCGGTATTTAAACTCCTTGTTTTACTGGTCGTTGGGGGCTTTATTGTTTTTGGGGTCTTTGACGGCCTGGGCGACATGGTGGAGAAAGTAGGCGCTACGCAGGATATTTCAAAACTCTTTACCTTAAAAGGTAGTGGCGGCTATATGAATTGGATGACGATGCTTTGCTTGTCTTCTTTCGCGATCCTTCTCTTGCCCCGGCAATTTCATATTAATTTTGTAGAGAACGGCAGTAGCGCCAATCTGAAACATTCTGCATGGTCTTTTCCTACTTATCTCCTGTTGATGAACATAGTGGTGATTCCCATCGCCCTGTGTGGTATGTACCTTTTTAAGGGAACGGAGGTGTTGCCGGATACCTATGTGCTGGCCATACCCATTAAACTCAAATCCTATGCCCTCGCGGTTTTTACCTGGCTGGGCGGCCTGAGCGCGGCTACGGGTATGATCATCATGGAAACGATCGCTTTGAGCATCATGGTAAGTAACAATATTGTAATTCCATTATTTTTGACTTCGTATACCGTCAGGAAAGGAGAAGCCCAAAACAACCTGAAACGCATTTTACTGATCCGTCGCTTGTCTATCATCGCGATCCTTTTATCTGCGCTGATCTTCTATGTATTCTTTGCGCCCCGTACCTCCCTGATATCAATTGGCCTGTTGTCATTTGCCGCGGTTGCTAATTTTGCTCCTGCTTTATTTGCCGGCCTGTATTTCAAGGATGCCAATAAAAAAGGAGTAATAGCCGGTTTATGTATAGGCTTTACCGTGTGGATGTACACCGCTTTAGTACCACAATTGGCAGGGTCTTTCCTCATCCCGAAAAGTATTTTAGAAACTGGTTTATTCGGGATCCCATTCCTGAAGCCTAATGCCCTTTTCGGGCTCCGGGCTTTGCCGCCACTGGCACATAGCCTGTTCTGGAGCCTGGGGCTGAATATACTCACCCTCGTATTGGTGTCTATGTTTACCAAAAAAACTTCGCAGGAATCTTATTTCAGTGAATTATATGTTGCCAATGATAAGTACGACCAGGAGCTGAATATTGATATGGCCTGGAAAGGAAGGGCGCAGCTAAAAGACCTGTACCAGGTACTGGGTAGCTTTATCGGTCTGCATAAAGCGGAAGGGCTGATCAATAAATACGCGGAGAAAAATGAGCTTGACATCAACCCGAATGAACCCGCGCATAACCGCCTGGTGGCTTTCACCGAAAGGCTTTTAGGCGGCGTGATCGGGGCTACGGCAGCACGCTCGCTGATTAAGCGCTCTACATTAGAAGAGGAAATTTCCTACCGGGAAATGTATGCGATTATCCAGGAGAACCAGAAAGTACGCGAATTCAACCGGGAGCTGATGAAGAAGTCCGCTGAATTGCAGAAAGCAGGTCTGGCACTTAAAAAGGCAAATGATGAATTAAATAAGGCCGACCAGGTCAAAAACGAATTCCTGTATACCGTAACGCATGAACTGAAAACACCATTGACCTCAATTATTGCCCTGAGCGAGATCGTGCTGGATAACCCCGACCTGGACGAGGCGACAAAAGAAATGTATTTACAATCCACGATTAACGAGGCTAACCGCTTAGCGCAACTCATTAACCAGGTATTGAGGATAGAAAAATTTGAAGCCGGAAAACAAAGATTGAACCTGAGCCAGGTAGACCTGCGGGAACTGATTAAAGAAGTGGCTATAACCCTGGAGGGCTCGGTACAGTTGAAGGGCCTGCAACTGGACCTGCAATTGACTAATGCCATGATGCTCCTGAGCTGTGACCGTGACCTGATCAAGCAGGTATTGGTCAATCTCCTGGGCAACGCGCTTAAATATGCGAAAACAAAGATTACCGTCCATACCCATTTTACGGAAGATGAATGGCAGGTATGGGTAAGCGATGACGGGAAAGGGATTGATCCGGCAGAGAAGGAGCTGATCTTTGATAAATTTTTCCAGGCCCAGCATCAAAGCCTCAGGAAACCTGAGGGCAGTGGCCTCGGACTGGCAATTAGTAAAAAAATTATAGATTTGCATAATGGCAGGATCTGGGCCGATACCAGTTATGCCGCTGGTGCACATATAGCATTCAGTTTGCCCGCACATTTTGAAAACAACGAATAAACAGAGGTATGGCTTATAAAGTATTAGTAGTGGATGATGACCCGTATATATTGATGTCGCTTGAATTTCTGATGAAGAAAAGCGGTTATGAGGTGTTGATCGCCCGAAATGGCACAGAAGCGCTGGAACATATCCACACTGAGCATCCGCACCTGGTCCTGCTGGACATTATGATGCCCGATGTAGACGGTTACGAGATCTGTAAGACCATAAAAAACACGGAATCACTTAAAGACATTAAGGTCATCTTCCTGAGTGCGAAAACCACGGAAGACTCGATACAAAAAGGCCTGGCACTGGGCGCGGAAAAATATGTGACGAAACCTTTCAGTACCAAGCAACTGGTAGCAGATGTAAAAGCCTTGCTGGCTTAAATTTATTGCGATGGCCCAAGTCCAAGTTCCGCTGTAGCCATTGCCCGCATTTCATTCTTTTTTACTTTACCTGTGATGGTCATTGGGAAGCTATCTACAAATTTCCAGTATTTGGGCACTTTGTAATGAGCGATGTTTTGCCGGCAATAATCGGTCAATTCCTGCTCAGTAGCGGTTTTATGCGCTTTTAGCTTGATCCAGGCCATAATTTGCTCCCCAAACTTTTCATCGGGCACACCAATTACCTGGACGTCTTCAATGCTTTCATGCGTATAGAGAAAATCTTCTACTTCTTTTGGGGATATATTTTCGCCTCCGCGGATGATCAGGTCTTTAATACGGCCGGTGATTGTAATGTAGCCTTCCGCGTCCATCATACCTTCATCGCCGGTATGCATCCAGCCGCTTTCATCTTTTACCGCTTCTGTAGCGATGGGATTATTCCAGTATTTGAGCATGACCGAGTAACCACGGGTACACAACTCTCCTTTCACGCCTTGTGGCACAGTTTGCCCGGTAGCAGGGTCTATGACCTTTACTTCTAAATGGTCCATAACCGTGCCTACTGTACTCACCTGTTTTTCCAGCGGTACGCCAATTTTTGTCTGTAAAGATACCGGGGACGTTTCCGTCATACCATAACATACAGATACCTCTTCCATATGCATCCTGGATTTTACCTGTTGCATCACGGCCACCGGGCAGGTAGCACCGGCCATTACACCAGTCCTTAAACTACTTAGATTAAACTGGTCGAATTGCTCCACGGCCAGCATGGCGATAAACATAGTGGGCACGCCATAGAGCGAGGTGCATTGATATTTTTCCACCGCCTCCAGCGATTTGATGGGGTCAAAGGCTTCAGACGGAATCACCATAGTGGCTGCATGGGTGCTGCAGGCAAGATTGCCGATGACCATACCAAAACAATGATAAAAGGGAACCGGGATACAGACTTTATCCGAAGCACTGTATTTCAAACGCTCCCCGATAAAGAAACCATTATTCAGAATATTGTGATGGGATAAGGTTACACCTTTTGGGAAACCGGTGGTGCCGGAAGTGTATTGAATATTTACCGGGTCATCGATCTTTACTTTTTCTTCCCATGAGGCCAAAAGGGTATCATCAATCGAATTTCCTTTATCCAGGAAGTCCTTCCAGTTTGTTTCAAAGTAAATTTCATGTTCGAGGGACGGGCAGTTATTCCTGACCGTTTCGATCATGGTTTTATACTCGCTGGATTTGAACCGCACACAGGCGACTATTATTTTGATCGTCGATTGCCGGAGCACATACTCCAGTTCCGATACCCGGTACGCGGGATTGATATTGACTAAAATGATGCCGATCCTTGCCGTGGCATACTGCAGCAAGGTCCATTCATAACGGTTGGGTGACCAGATCCCCAGACGATCACCGGCTTGCAGCCCTAAAGCGATCAAAGATTTCGCGATCCGGGTGGTGGCCTGCCAGAATTCGGTATAGTCCAGCTGGATATTTTGCTCCGCGCTGATGATGGCTGCCTGATGCGGGTAAGCCAATACGGTTTGCCTGAGGTTTTGACCTATAGTTTGGCCTAATAAAGCGGTGGCGGAAGCGCCAAAAGAGTAGGAGGGAATCAATGTCATCTTGCGGATCAATTTGACACTGAATTTACAGAATATATAAACCAGAATTACATGCCGGGGAGGCCGGCTATATTAAATTGGCAAAATATTGAAAGATAGGCCGGGATATAATATAGAAATGCAGCACGAATTTACATCCATGCTGCACTAAATATGGTAACGATTGATTGTGTATGTCGATCTTATTTCTTAGCGAAATACTCAGCTACTTTATCTTTGTGGATAATAGCTTCTTTAAACGTGTAAGCGCCAGTTTTAGGGCTGCGTACGGTTTTTACAACTTTAGTAAAGTTTTTCGCGTCTAAGTTAGCATTAGGATCTTTCTTGATCGCGGTTTTTGCTGCTTTTGCCATTGTTAATACGTTTTGGTCTTAAGCTTTCTCGTATGGAGAAAGGGTCAGACAATTAATTAAAATTATTTGATTTCTTTGTGAAGCGTTACTTTCTTAAGAATAGAGTTGTATTTTTTCAACTCGATACGCTCAGGCGTATTTTTCTTATTCTTAACTGTGATATAACGACTTGTTCCCGGCATTCCAGAATCTTTGTGCTCTGTGCACTCTAAAATAACCTGAACCCGATTGCCTTTCTTAGCCATCTCAGATGATATTTTTAAATTTTTAAACTAAATTAAACGGTTACACCTTTAGCGCGTAAATCTTTTACGACTGCTAAAAGTCCTTTCTTGTTGATTGTGCGGATTGCATCAGATGATACTTTTAAAGTCACCCAACGATCTTCTTCAACTAAATAGAAACGCTTAGTTTGCAAATTTGGCAAAAAGCGACGCTTAGATTTCTTGTTAGAAAAAGATACTTTGTGACCTGTAATAGGCTTTTTTCCGGTTACCTGACATACACGTGCCATATCTTACTATTTTTTTAATTTTTTAGGACTGCAAAGGTGCAACTTTTATTTTAATCAGCCAAATATTTTACAGAATTAATTGTTTTTTATCTTTAATTCTTTCACCCGGTTAAGATATTTCGGGGTAGGTAAACTGGTCTAAATCCTTTACACCTATAGAAAATTCTGAAATAAACCCTTCCCCGTAAGCGGTACCTATACGGCTGCCCAATTGAGCCGCCCGGTTACGCACTTTGTTCAAATAGGCATCCGTTGAGATATAAGTTACCGGTTCACTCTCATTTTCTTTGCTGAAGAACTGGCTGCCATAAGCTTCTACAGACTGCATTTTGATGTCCATGCTCTGGCTGATATCCACGACGAAAGTAGGTTCTATGAACTTATCCTGTATGTAATGGAATACTCTTTTTGGGCGCCATGCTTCCTGTGCCTCCCCGTCCAGTTCCGTTTCAATTTTTCTTAAACCGCTCAGGAAGGCTGCATCGCGGATCAGCTGCCCGGCCCGGCCATGGTCGGGATGCCGGTCTGAAGGGGCATTGGCCAGCAGTACATCAGGTTTATGCTTCCGGATGATGCGGACAAGCTTAAGGACGTTTTCCCTGTTGTGCTCAAAAAAGCCATCTTCCATCTGCAGGTTATAGCGATAGCCTACCTGTAAAATCTGTCTTGCTGCTTCCGCTTCAGCATACCTGGTGCTTACACTGCCTCTTGAGCCAAGTTCACCTTCTGTCAAATCTACGATAGCTACTTTTTGCCCTTTGCGTATATGATTGTAAATAGTACCCGCGCAACCTAACTCTACATCATCAGGATGGGCGCCTATTGCCATTAAAGATACCTTCATTTATAATAAATTAGGCCACAAAAGTAGCCTAATTTATTATAAAGAATATGCTAAAAAGAGGACAACAGAAAGGTTGAATAGCTGAAGTATTGTATAGGGTGAATACCGCAATTATTTAACCCTTAGGATCATTATTTGATAAGCTCTGTTTGAATAGTTTCAGCACGAATACGCCCATTTTTCAGGTACTCTTACAGGTTATTTTCGTCGGTCTGACATTTTTAACACCGGGGTATTTTGCACCTGGTAGTTATAGTAAGCTTTGGACTCTATTTCGCGTACGACCATTTCGATATCTTTATCCGCGTTAAAAGGGTCATAGTTGGCTTTTAAATCATTGTCAAAAAAGTAAAAGGCTGTTTGAGAGATCCTGGCGTTCAGCCCGCCTTTCAACTCCTTGATGATGGAATAGACATCGCGGCCGCTTTGCCTGTTGATCAGCTTAACCAGTATGCTGCCCTGGGTAGTGCTCAGGTTCTTAAGGGGTTCTTTAAACTTTTCGTTCAGTTGCGCTTCTACCGCTTTCAGGTACTTTTTCCGGTCTCTTCTGCCATCTGCTTTTTTGAGCTCTACATCCAGCTCATTTAAAATCCGGGCGGCTTCTACGGCATAAGGATATACCAGGTAGACATTACGGCGCAGGCGGGCCATTTGCGAGCTCCGGTTTTTGTCCAGGTAGCTCTCTACCACGGCAAATTCCTGCAGGTACCAGTGCGGCAGCGTGTCGCCTTCGAATATTTTCCCGTAAGCCAGTATGGTATCATTGGGCCCTATGTTGGCCTGGCCGATATCGTATACACCGTTCTGGGCCCCGGCCTTAAAAGAGCAGGCAAGGAGCAGTACAGCCAGTAAGAGGTTACCGGGATTCAGTATGGATCTTTTCATGTTTTGTTTAACTAGGTAATACAAAATTAATTTTAATTTATATCATTTTATGCAGTACTTGGATATTTGACAATCCGTTAAGTTTAATGCGCGCTGCAAGTAAAGTTGGTCATTTGACCATTCCGGTGCAGGATTGCTTCAAAGATAATGCTTTATAAATGTAAATTAAAGCCCGGGGATATTGATAGGACTTAATTTTGTACAGGAGTAAAGAAAGTTCTATTTTGCATATCAATTGAATGCTATTTACAAGATGATAACAAATTTAAGCACACAAAATTCGTTGGTGTCCAACTGGATGCAGGAGATAAGAAGTATTGATATCCAGAAGGATAAAATGCGTTTCAGGAGAAATACGGAACGTATCGGCGAAATTGCTGCTTATGAGATCAGTAAAATGTTGTCTTTCGAGGAGCTGGAAGTGACGACACCGCTTGGCATAAAAAAGCAACAGGTTTTAGCCGAAAAGCCTGTTTTGGCCACCATTTTAAGGGCAGGGCTTCCGTTGCACCAGGGGCTATTGAATTATTTCGATCATGCGGACGCCGCTTTTATCGCCGCTTACCGGAAGCACAACAAGAATGACGGTACCTTCGAGATTGAGCAAAATTATGTAACCTGCCCGGACCTTGAAGGACGTACCCTGATTATCGCGGACCCGATGCTGGCTACAGGTGCTTCTTTGTTATTAGCGATCCAGGGCTTACTGGAGTTCGGGAAACCTAAGGAAATGCATATTGTTACGGTTATTTCCTGTACGGAAGGCCTGGAAACAGTATTGCGTAAATACCCGGAAGTGCACATCTGGGCCGGTGATATTGATGAGGAGCTTACGGCTAAAGGATATATCGTTCCCGGTTTGGGAGATGCCGGTGATTTGGCGTTTGGCAGCAAATTGCAGTTCTAGAATGAAGTGTTTCAGTAAATTTTAGAAAAAAAAACAAGAAAGTTATAGGAATGTGAATATTTAGAGTATATTTGACAAGAATATTACCCTGAACAATCATCAAAATTTATTCAAGATCAATGAAGAAAATTTTACTCGGTGCTACAGTCGCTTTGATGGGTGTTGGTTCTGATGCTATTGCTCAAGACCCGCATTTTACTCAATATTTCTCTTCACCATTAAACCTTAACCCAGCGCATACGGGTCTTATAAATACCGATTTTAGGATGACCGCTATTGCAAGAACGCAATGGTATAACGTGTCAAATAATCCATATATGACAGGGTCTATCTCTTATGACAGACAGATCCTAAGAGATAAATTACCGGAAGGTGATGGTTTTGGTTTCGGGTTAAATCTTTTGTACGACCGGGCGGGTACTGGTGCATTAACTACTATTAACGGTGCGGTTTCCCTGGCATACCATAAAGCTTTAGGCCTTGAAAAACAACATCATATCTCATTAGGTGTTCAGGCTGCTTTGGTACAGAAATCTGTGAATTTCTCTAAATTAGTGTTTGGCGACCAGATCGATCTGAGCCAACCGGATGCTTATCTGCCTACTCAGGAGAACCTGCAAAACGCAGACCTGACTTACCCTGATTTTAATGCAGGACTTTTGTATTCCGGTAAAGCTTCTGAAAACGCTATGGTATATGCCGGTGTTTCTTATTTCCACCTGACCAGGCCGGTAGAGAAGTTTACGGGTCAGAATGTATCGGCTGATGTACGTATCCATTCCCGTATTAACGGTTATATCGGTGGCCAGTTGAACCTGAACCCGAATACGGTAGCCTACCTGAGCACAATGTACCAGCAACAAGGCTCTGCTTATGAGTTGCTGATTGGCGGTGCGGTAGGATTTGTATTAAACCCTTATAATGATGAGGATCATAATAATACGACTTTATACCTGGGGGCCTGGTACAGATATGGTGATGCGATCGCTCCTTATGTAGGTTTCGAATTTGGTAAATGGCAGTTAGGCTTTGCTTATGATGTTACCCTTTCCGGTATGAACCAGATCAATAATGGTCAGGGTGCTTTGGAAATGTCGGCCATCTATAACGGCGTTATCGATAAGATCGTTAGAAAGCGCTACAATTTCTCTTGTCCTAAGTTCTAATAAAAACTAACTATAATAAAAGAGCCACTCGATTGAGTGGCTCTTTTTATGCTTAATAAAAAAACAAATGGTTTCAATTTAGCCCGATAACTGCGATAACGAAAAACCTATTAGGTTTCTGATGCCTTATAGGTTTATACTATGAATAAGTTTATATTTTCCAGCTGCTTTTAAGCCAGGATTTTACGTCCTGGTCGGTGAGGTCAAACTTGACGGGTACAACAGAGGCATAGCCTTCTTTTAAAACTTCAAGATCAGTATCCTGGCCCACATCGTAATTAACAAATTTTCCGGTCATCCAGTAATAGTCCTTACCTCGCGGATCAATGCGTTTTTCGAAGTTTTCCTTCCATTGCGCCATAGCCTGGCGGGCCACCTTTATACCTTTATAGTCTTCGGCGGCAATACGTGGTATGTTTACATTCAGCAGGAAATTTTCAGGGAGCCTGGAGCTGAGCATGCGTTCTGCTACCTCCCGGGCTACCTGTTGGGCTATCGTGAAATCGGCGTCCCATTTAAAATCCATCAGGGAAAAGCCCGCGGCGGGAATCCCGTCAATAGCCGCTTCCATGGCTGCCGACATGGTCCCGGAATAAATAACATTGATAGAAGCATTAGAGCCGTGGTTAATGCCGCTTAAGCAAAGGTCCGGCTTACGCTTTAATATGATGTCCTGTGCGATCTTGACACAGTCTACCGGTGTACCGCTGCATTGATAAGCTTCCACCCCTAATTCATGAAAAATATCCACAGGTTCCAGGCGTAGCGTATTGCCGATGGTTACCGCATGGCCCATGCCCGACTGCGGGCTGTCGGGAGCTACTACTGTAATCGTTCCTAAATGTTGTACTGCTTCTATCAGGCGTGCAATACCCGGAGCGGTAATGCCGTCATCGTTTACAATAAGTATGTTTGGGGTCATGGACATTTTTTTGTTGGTTTTGAGATGCGCAAGTTTACGAATTTTTACGCGATCCGCCTTGGCAAATTTCAGCAAATTCCGGCTTTCGATACGATGATTACCGATCATTTTCATATACTCTTATTGTAAATTGCCCTAAGTTTGCTGTTTAAATTAATACCACCTTGTCAGAAGTTAAAAAATTAGCCGGACAAACGATCTGGTATGGTACCAGTGCAGTAGCTGCCAAAATGCTGAATGCATTGCTGACTCCATTACTGACTTACTTCCTGGTCAATCCCGGGGAGGTAATCCAATATGGCAGTATCGGCCTGATCTATTCCTATTTCGCTTTACTGAATGTAATATTTACTTATGGTATGGAAACCGCCTATTTCCGGTTTTGCTCCCTGGAAAGGGAAAATACCCGGAATATTTACAATACGGCATTCGGATCTTTAATTATCAGTACTTTATTGCTATGTGCTACCATGTATTGCTGCCGGCAACCCATTGCCGACTTTATCGTGTTAAGCGATCATGTCAATTATATCAACCTGGCTATTGGGATCTTGTTTTTTGATACCTTACAGACTATTCCTTTCGCGAGGTTGCGCCAGGAGCAGAAGCCACGGAAGTACGCTTTTATCAAAGTGTTTGGCATTGTGATCAATATCCTGGGGGTGTTCTTTTTCCTGGTAGTCATGCCTAAACTGGTAGCCATGAGTCCGGACGGGTTCTGGGCGGGTATCAGCCGGAAATATGATATTGTCAGCCTGGTCTTGTTTGCCAATTTGCTGCAAAGCATTTTTACCTTTTTAGCCTTGTTTGCCGAGTGGCGGCAGTTCCGGTTTAAGTTGGAGCCTGGTCTCTGGCAACGTATGTTCCGTTATGCTTCACCGATGATCTTTATAGGCCTGGCAGGCGTTGCTAATGAAGTGATCGACCGGCAAATGCTGATCTGGTATATTGATAATACCGAAGAGTATGCCAAAACAGTGCAGAGTATTTATTCCGCAAGCTATAAGGTATCTATCGTGGTTACCATGTTTATCACTGCTTTCCGTATGGCTGCGGAACCATTCTTTTTTAGCAGGGCCCAGGATAAGAGCGCGCCCGGCCTGTATGCCAAAGTAATGAAATGGTTTGTTATTACTGTTTGTATTGCCTTTTTAACCACCGCCTTATTCCTGGAAGATATCTGGATCAACTATTTGGGTAAAGCGTATCACTCAGGGCTGTATATCGTTCCCGTGTTGCTTTTTGCCAATGTGTTAAGCGGTATTTATTATAATCTATCTACCTGGTATAAGGTGACCAATAAAATGAGGATCGGTGTGGCCATCACCATGTTTGGCGCTTTGATTACCCTGGCTGGTAATTATTTCTTTATTCCGAAATACGAAATGTGGGCCGCGGCATGGACCACCTTAGCTTGTTATGCTTCTATGGTCGTGCTGTGCTATCTGGTAGGGCAAAAGTATTTCCCGGTACCTTACCCTGTAAAAAGAATCGCCGTTTACCTGCTTGCAATTATTATTTTATACTTTGTACAGCATAAAGTAGGTGCTGCGTTCCCGGGTGCAGGCTATCTTTTATTGCGCCTGGCTTCCGGAGGTGTGTTGTTTGCGCTTTTCGGTTTGTTAGTGTTACGCCTGGAGAGGGCGGAGCTGAAATCCATGCCGGTCATTGGCAAGTTCCTAAAGTAGTGTGGATATTGAATGAAGATGAAGTATATAAAATATATTGTTTTTATAGTTGCAGGGCTTTTGTGTTTCGGCACACGATTGGTGCAGGCACAAACAGATAAAACTGCGCTCCCGGATTTTAATGCACAGAACGCTTATCAATATATAGAGCGGCAAGTCGCTTTTGGCCCCAGGGTGCCTAATAGCGCAGCACAGGAAGCATGTGCGCACTACCTGGAGCAGTTGCTTCAGTCTTTTACAGATACAGTCTTCCGGCAGGAAACCATAATAAAAGCAAAAGACAGGAAGAAATTACGTTGCATTAACCTGGTCGGGTCTTTTAACCCGCATGCACAAAGGCGTTTATTACTGCTGGCGCATTGGGACAGCAGGCCCTGGGCAGACCGGAACAAAAAGAAAGAACCGGTACCTGCCGCCAATGATGGGGCCAGTGGTGTTGGCGTGCTTTTAGAACTGGCGGCTTTGCTGCAGCAGCATAGGGTGGACACTACTTTGGGCATAGATATTTTGTTTACAGATGTGGAAGATTACGGTAAAGTAAAATGGGGCGCGGAGTCTTACGGTTTGGGCGCCCAATATTGGGCACATCAACCGCATGTGAAAGGCTACCAGGCTTTCGGAGGTATATTGCTGGATATGGTGGGGGGCAAAAAAGCAAGATTTGCTTTGGAAGCTTATTCGCAAAAATACGCGCCGCAATTGCAGGCAGCGGTTTGGGAAGCTGCGGCAACCGCCGGTTACGCCACTTATTTTGTTCCTGAAAAAGAAGGGTTTATTACTGATGACCATGTGTTTATTAATGGCATCGCCCGTATCCCCTGTATTGATATTATTGATCTGCCGCAAAACTCAGCTACCGGTTTTGTTGATTACTGGCATACGACCGATGATGATATGAGTAAAATTGATACGGCAACTTTAAAGGCTGTCGGGCAAACGCTGGTGCAGTATATCTATGCTCTTTAAACAGATTTTAATTTCAGGAGTACTCAGTTCTTATTCAATCATTTGTTTTAATTTTAAGCGTATTTTCAAGTACCGGTTTCTTACACATGACATTGAAATTTGTTTTAAAACGTATTTTTTACTCCCTTTCGGTATTGTGGGGCGTAGTCACCCTGGTGTTTGTTTTGTTCAACGCCTTACCGGGCGATCCGGCCCGCCTGACGATGGGGCAAAGGTCTGATGTCGCTTCCCTGGAGAATGTACGTAAGGAATTGAACCTGGACAAACCCTTGCTGAGCCGTTATGGCTATTATCTTAATGATCTCTTGCCGCTTACGGTACATGCCTCGGATAGTATCAGTCAGAAAAAATACCAGTATGCTTCTTTATTGTCTTTGGGGGATCATTATGACCTGGTGGTTAAAAAACCTTATTTTGGCCGTTCTTACCAAAGTAAAAGGCTGGTTTGGGATATTTTGTCCGATTCGCTCCCCGGTACTTTTGTACTGGCTACAGCGGCTATGATCATTGCTACCGTATTCGGAATATTGCTGGGTATACTCGCTGCTTTAAAACAGGACACTTTCTGGGATTTCGGTGCTATCTTTTCCAGTGTTATAGGAATATCTGCCCCAAGTTTCTTTGCCGGTCTTATTATTGCTTATGTGTTTGGATACCTGCTGGCTGATATTACCGGATTACAAATGGTAGGTAGCCTTTGGGAATATGATCCTTTTGGTGGCAGGCGTTTAGCGATCAGTCACCTGGTACTGCCCGCCATTACTTTAGGGATCAGGCCTTTGGCCATTATCGCGCAACTCACCCGGAGCGCCATGCTGGATGTACTTTCCCAGGACTATATCCGCACGGCTTATGCCAAAGGATTGAGCAAAAGCAGGGTAGTGTTCCGGCATGCTTTACCTAATGCCCTTAACCCGGTGGTTACGGCTATCTCGGGTTGGTTCGCCGAGCTCCTGGCCGGCTCTTTCTTTGTAGAGTTTATCTTTAGCTGGAAAGGCCTGGGTAAATTAACGGTCGATGCATTGGATAAATTCGATTTCCCCGTCGTGATGGGGGCAGTTTTGATTTCCGCTACCATTTTTGTCGTCATCAGTACCCTGACCGATCTGTTATATACCCGGTTGGATCCACGTGTTAAATTAAATTAACCGGAATCACTTTGTATTTATTTTGGGAAAAAGTTCCGTTTTTGTGCGGAAAAAAAGCTATATTTGTAATAAAGATGGTGTTATGAAAAGTGCAGCTCCTGATAAAGGATATAGTAAAATCATGAAAGACTTACCTATGGTGAATGAACCGGGCAGTGTATACTTTTATCTTTCCAAAAACAAGGTAGACAATACTTACATTGAATTAATGGATGAGCTGGTAACGCTGAATGATACTATTATTTCCAATTGGCTGAATATTACCCCGCGTACCCTCCGCAACTATCGTTCTAAAGATGCCGGTTTAAAAGACAATACCAAAGAGCACATCATTTCCATTTTATCTTTATTTAAGCATGGTATCAGTGTTTTTGGCGCCACCGCGGTTTTTGAACAATGGCTGTCCACCCCCAATTATTTCCTGGACGAAAAGGCCCCCATGGATTTCATGGATACTATTTCAGGCATCCGTTTAATTGATAACCGGCTTACAGCCATGGAATATGGTGAAAACGTTTAGTGGCTATGCTTTTGTATAATATCAGAAAAGCGCAATATGCCAATGCTTTAGTAGCATCTGGTGCGGCTAACCGCTGGAACCGGACCGATGAGTTCGTGATTTATACCGGGAGTACAGCCTCCCTGGCTACCTTAGAGTTGGTCGTGCATCGCTCGGGTATAAGGGTAGACCAGACTTATAAATTGCTCATTATAGAAGCCAAAGCCGGCCCTAAGGATATTACCACGATCGACCTGGATCAGTTGCCGGCCAACTGGAAGTCAATACAAAGTTATCCGGAGTTACAGGCTTTGGGTTCGGAATGGTATCAATCACAGAAAACTCTGCTGCTCAAAGTGCCTTCGGCTGTATTGCCACGGGAGGCTAATTATATCATAAATACACGTCACCCCGATTTTGCTTCAAAAGTTAAGATCAAAGAGACCGAACTATTTGTTTGGGATAGTCGTTTATTGTAATTGCTAAATGTTCCCAGGTAGTGAAATCGACCAAAAGTATATTGATTATCGGCACCGGCCCGGCAGCTTTGATGGCCGGTACCTTTTTGCTGGAAGCCGGGCATAAAGTGACGTTTTATGAGCAGAAAAAAGCGGCGGGAAGAAAATTCCTGGTGGCCGGGCACGGCGGTTTTAATCTTTCTAATAGCATTGAACAGGAGGCTTTCCTGGCAATGTATGACCGGCAGGAGATCCGTGAAATGGTGCAGGCTTTCGGTGTTGAGGAGCTGGTGCGTTTCCTTTCCAAAATAGGTATTCCTACTTATATAGGCTCCTCCGGGAAGATATTTCCACAGCCTCATATCAAACCTATTGATGTGTTGAATGCCTGGCTGGACTATCTTAAAAAGTTAGGTGCTGCTTTTCATTTTGAGAGCCGTATGGTTGATTTTGATGCTGCTACGGTAAAAATATTATCACATGGTGATATAGAAGTGATCCAATATGATAAGCTGGTACTGGCATTAGGAGGCGCATCCTGGTCAAAGACCGGTGCAACCGGTGCCTGGTCTGCATTATTTAGAGAGAAGGGGATCAATACCCTCCCATTTACGGCCAGTAATGCCGGTTTTGAGATCGATCTGCCGGAAACCGTCAGGCTATTCCGGGGGCAGCCCATCAAACATATTAAATGCTGCCTGGGAGAACAGGAAAAGTATGGTGAAATAGTCCTTACGGAATACGGATTCGAAGGGGCGCCGGTTTTTTTCCTGAACGGTGCATTCAGAAAAGGTAATCATCAATTACTAATAGACGCCAAGCCGGGTTTCGAAGCGGATAAAATAATTGCCCTTTTAAAGCAGGCAAGAAATCCTACAGAAGGCTTAAAGCAATTGAAGATAGCTAAACCCCTAATCGCTTACATTAAATATATATTGACGAAAGAGGAGTTCCTGAATTTAAGTACTCTGGGTCTTTTTCTTAAGCGAATTCCTTTTGAGGTTAAGGCTTTGCGACCTGTAGAAGAGGCGATCTCAACGGTGGGTGGCTTGCCTTTTGAAGCCGTAAACTGTGATTTGTCGTTGCGACAATTCCCCAATATTTATTGCTGCGGAGAGATGCTGGACTGGGATGCGCCTACAGGCGGATACTTGTTGCAGGCTTGTTTTGCCAGTGGTGCCTGGGTAGGGGAAAGGGTGAAGTGAAAAATGATAAGCATAAATTGGTGCCGCATTTAGACCGGCTTAATGTGACACCAGTACGGTCATTTATTTAATTCTTATTAAACCAGTCAAAAGTCTGCAGGTGGTCTATGTAATAGATGGGACCACTTATACTTACCTGGTTTTCCTCGTTAACATTAACCGGACTTTTGCCAAAGCGATCCAGGAAAGCTTCGTTCATTGCTATCAAATAAAGGGTTTGCGCATGTACACCCACGACACGCTTTTCTGTATTATACGCATCGATGAGGGTGTGGTTGTCATAGCTATTCAATCGGGCATAGAAAGTATTGATCCGGTCTATGTCTTCAGGGCGGTTAATTTTTGTCTGTGTCATCACCTCTATCTATTAAAATATACTAATGTGCAATTAAGAGAGGGCAAAGGTAAAGATTAAGGAGATGCGGGGAATGTCATTTTTTAAATTTTAGGAATGTTTATATAATGACACAGCGCTTCGTTAAAAGGATTTAACGAAGCGCTGTACTATAGATTATAATTTAGTGGGCTTCCAGCCAGTTTTGGCCAAAGCCGGCTTCGGCAATCACCGGTACATTATTAGGTAAAGGCAAGGCATTGCTCATCAGCTCAATGATCAGCGCTTTTACGGCTTCCTGCTCTTCTTTATAGACATCAAATATCAATTCATCATGTACCTGGAGGATCATTCGGGATTTGAAGTTTTTTTCCTTCATGGCCCGGTCAATATTGATCATGGCCAGTTTGATCATATCGGCGGCAGAACCTTGTATCGGGGCGTTAATAGCTGCACGCTCGGCATAGCCGCGCACCACAGCGTTAGCCGATTTGATATCTTTCAGCCATATTTTACGGCCCAGGATCGTTTCCGCAAAACCATTGTCCTGTGCCATTTTTACCCGCTCCGTCATGTAGTCGGTAATGCCGGCAAATTCAGTCTTGTAACTGTCGATAATATCTTTTGCCTCTGTTCTGCTGATCCCTAAATTTCCTGCAAGGCCAAAGGCGCCCTGGCCGTAAATAATACCAAAATTTACACTTTTAGCTTTATAGCGTTGCTCTTTTGTTACATCAGCAAGCTCCACACCATATACTTTGGCGGCGGTGGCGGTATGGATATCATGCCCGTTTTGAAAGGCTTCGCACATGTTTTTATCGCCGCTTATGGCTGCTACGATCCGCAGTTCGATCTGGGAATAGTCGGCGCTTAGCAGGATGTGGTTTTCATCTCTCGGGATAAAGGCCTTCCGGATCTCCCGGCCCCTGTCGGAGCGTACCGGGATATTCTGCAGGTTAGGATTATTGCTGGCCAGCCTTCCGGTTATGGCTGTGGTCTGGCTATAAGAGGTATGTACCCGTCCTGTTTTGGGATTGACCATATTGGGTAAAGCATCCAGGTAAGTATTTCTTAGCTTGGTCAGCTCGCGGAACCCCAGGATGTCATCGACGATCTTATGTTCCGCGGCCAGTTTGGCAAGCACTTCCTCGCCGGTGGCATATTGCCCGGTTTTTGTTTTCTTGGCTTTAGGGTCCAGTTTTAATTTTTCAAAAAGTACTTCTCCTAATTGTTTCGGAGAGGCCAGGTTGAAACGAACGCCGGCCGCTTCATAAACATTTTCTTCAAAGACTTTAGCATCCGCTTCCAGGACTTTTGAATATTCATTCAGGAAGTTTTCATCGATGCGTACGCCTTCAAATTCCATATTGGCCAATACTTTTACCAAAGGATTATCAGCTTTGTAAAAAACATTTTCTACCGATTTTTCCTTGAGCATCGGTTCGAATTTATGTTTGAGCTGCAGCGTTATATCCGCATCTTCGGCGGCATATTCCGCCACCTCATTTAGCGGGGCCTCGCGCATAGTGATCTGCCCTTTCCCTTTTTTACCAATTAGTGTGGTGATGGAAATGGGATCGTAGTTCAGGTATTGCTGGGCCAGCAGGTCCATATTGCGACGACCTTCCGGTTCTACTACATAGTGCGCGACCATAGTGTCGAATATAGGTCCTGTGAGCTGCTGGTTGTACCACTTGAGTACAATGATGTCATATTTTATATTCTGCCCGATCCAGGTAATTTCCGGGTTTTCAAACAGCGGCGCAAAGGCATGGACCAGTTTGTAAGCCGCTTCTTTTTCTTCCGGTACCGGTACATAATAAGCCTTACCTTTTTCAACGCTGAAGCTCATGCCTACCAGTTCTGCTTCATTGGGATCAATGCCGGTGGTTTCCGTGTCAAAACAGATTTCTTTATATTGAGAAAGGTCTTCCAGCAATTGTGCGATTTCCTCTAGCGCGGATACGATCTTATACTCATGTGGGGTATTCGCTGCGGTCTGGTATTCGGGAAATTCCAGGGTCGCGGTAATTCCTGCACTTTCCTTTTTGTCTGTACTTACCTCGTTGCCAAACAGGTCTTTTTGTACCGGCTCGTTATTATTTACTTTAAAATTTTCGCCTAAAAGTCTTCTGCCGATGGTACGGAATTCCAATTCGTTGAAGATCTCGCTCAGTTTGGTTTCGTCGATAAGGCTTAATTCAAAATCACCTTCATGGAATTGTACCCCGGGGACATCAGTTATGATGGTCGCCAGTTTTTTAGAAAGGATAGCGCTTTCGCGGCCGGCCCTGATCTTCTCGCCCAATGCGCCTTTGATCTGGTCGGCATTGGCCAGTACATTTTCTAAAGTGTCATATTCTTTAAGAAGCTTGGCCGCCGTTTTTTCCCCTACCCCGGCAATGCCCGGGATATTGTCTACCGCGTCGCCCATGAGCCCTAAGATGTCGATTACCTGCTCGCAACGTTTGATGTCCCATTTGGCACATACTTTCTCACCGTCCATGATCTCTTCTTTATTGCCAAATGCTGGTGGTTTGAAAATGAAAACATTCTCTTTGCATACCAGTTGCCCGTAATCCTTATCCGGCGTTACCATGTACACCTCAAACCCTTCGGCCGCGGCCTGCCAGGCCAGGGTACCGATCACATCATCTGCTTCATAACCCTTACTTTCAATAATAGGGATATTAAAACCTTCTATGATCTTTTTGATATCCGGGATGGCAGCCAGCAGGTCTTCGGGGGCTTCCTGGCGGTTTGCTTTATACGCCGCGAAGTCCACATGCCGCTCGGTATCACCGGGCGTGTCGAAGCAGACCGCGATATGCGTAGGTTTGTGTTTATTGATAAGGTCAAGCAGGGTATTGGTAAACCCGAATTGAGCATTGGTATTTTTTCCGGTAGAAGTAATTCTAGGATTTCTGATCAGGGCGTAATAGGCCCGGAATATTAAGGCAAAGGCATCTAAGAGAAATACTTTTTTCATCCTGCGAAGATACTTTATAGCGGCTAAACTAAAAATCCTTATAATTAATAATTAATTAATATGGAGATGAAGGCGGAGATAAAAGGCAATGATACATTTGCGTTTTATTTTAAAAAATAGTTAAGTTTTTATGAACAAAATGTTCTTTACGGTTTCCCTGGCCGTGCTTGCTTGTTTCGGGGCCTATGCACAGGAAACCAAACTGGACCCTTTACCTAAGCGCAATATGAGTACCGAATTGTTGACCGATATGATCGATACTTCAACCGCAATGGGTAAGCGTATGCTTTCGGTTGCTACAAAATTCGGTAATATCAGCTTCTCCGGTTATATACAACCTCAATATCAATGGATACAGGAAAGAGGGGCGGCCAGCTATAATGGCGGCGATTTCGCGGCTAATTCCAACAGCCGGTTCCGGATGCGCCGCGGCCGTATCCGTATGGATTATACGGGCTATACGGCTTCAGGGAAACCGATGACTTATTTCGTGGTGCAGTTTGATGGTACGGAAAGAGGCATGAATGTAAGGGATTGCTGGGGGCGTTTTTATGAAAATAAACTAGAATTGTTTCACTTTTCAGCAGGGATAATGGCCAGACCTTTCGGTTTTGAATTGTTGTATTCTTCTGTAAACAGGGAAACACCGGAGCGTGGCAGGATGTCGCAGATACTGATGAATACGGAGCGGGATTTAGGAGCGATGATCTCTTTCGCACCCAGGAAGAAGGAATCAAAGCTAAAATGGCTGGGCCTGGATGTGGGCCTGTATAACGGGCAGGGGTTAACCGGCACACAGGAGTTTGACAGTTACAAAGACCTGGTTGCTAAATTGTCTTTCCGGAAAATCGGTATTCCCGGCACCAGGATGCTTTTCTCCGCGGGTTTAAGCTATTTGCATGGGGGCTTAGAGAGCCAGAATAATACTTATTACCATTATGCCAATGACTATATGGAATTGGATAGTGCTGGCTCTATAAACGGTAAAGTACTGCCCAGGCGTTATTATGGCGCGGATGCGCAATTGCAGATACCGAACCGGAAAGGGGTTACGGAGTTCAGGGCGGAATATATCATGGGTCAGCAGACTTCAACCTTAAGCAGTTCGGTAACCCCCGGCACTTATCCGGTAACAGCAGCGGGAACTCCCGGACCTCTGGCAGTAAGAAATTTTAACGGGGCTTATTTTTATTTGCTCCAGCATTTAGGTTCACCTAAGCACCAGGCGGTATTAAAATATGACTGGTATGATCCCAATACGAAAGTTGCCGGAACGGATATCGGAACAAAGAAGAATATAACGGCTGCGGACATCCGTTACAATACATTTGGCGCGGGCTATGTTTACTATGTTTCCCCCAACTTTAAAATGACCTTTTGGTATGAGCATCCTATGAATGAAAAAACGGCCTTAAATGGCCTGGATAAGGATCTTAAAGATGATAATTTTACCTGCAGGGCCCAGTTCAGCTTTTAAAGTACCGGTAAAATATTGTTAATAACAATGTACGCAATTGTGCCCTGTAAAGGGCACAATTTTTTTATGGGTTATCCAGGTTAGTATCTCTTGATCGTTTCTTTCCTTTAACTGGCTTTTTCTTTTCTTCCCAGTCGCCGCTCCATTGGCCTGGTCCGGTACGGCGCATTACGGGTGTGCCTTTACTGATAATCATTTTTATATAGCCCCAGACAGAAAGGCTTAATACGATGATGAAAAATACAAGTAGGGCAGTGGCCCAGCCCGGAACGTCATTGCCATAAAATAAGGCATAGATCAGCAGGGCATCAAAACCGATCATCAGGAATGGTAAAAAAAAGTGGAAGCCGATTGTAGCAATGAGCGCAAAGTAGCGTTCCATAGGCCAGCCCAGGACATAACGGATCATTCCTGCGACCAGGAAGGTAAGTATAAAACAGAAAATAAAGGAGCCTATAAATTTTATTACCATTGTAAAGCCAAGAGTGATCACCTCACCGCTGGCCACATCGTAATTGACCTTGTAGGTGTCACCGACTTCAATATTAGAAGTAGAGAATTTCAGTTGTTTGGTGATCACTTCTCCGGATGCTGTACTGAATTGTACGGTAGGGGTATGCATGGTATAGTACCGGTGATCTTCAGAGTCGTAATGCTCCTCAGTCGTGTAACTGATCACTGTGGCGGTATATTGCCGGCCGGAGCTGATTACTTTATAGATATCTCTGCAGCTGCCTATCATAAACATCCAGGAAAATAGGGCAAAGAGGTTAATGCAAAAAATTACCGCACCTACGTAAGCGAAGGTAACACAGCCTTTTCTGTCCATTCTTTTGACAAAGAAATAGGTAAGCAATATAGTAATGATCACAAAGGAGCAGGAATAGATCGGGTGGATATACATATTTGTTTATTTTAAACAGAAAGAGAGCAATATTCAAATATAAACATCTGTTGTGGATCATTAAAGCACTATATTTGAGCTTTGGCTAATTAAAGTGTAAATAATAATTCTAATGAAATCAATCAAGCTTGCCTGTTTATTTAGTTCCGGCATAGTAATCAGTGCCTTTTTGATAGCAGCAGCTAAACCTGAAAGTATCGTTGGAAAGTGGCGGATGGTAACCTCTGCTCAGGAAAAGATGGGAAGAGACGCTGATTTTAAATTACAATTAAAATCCGTAGATACCATGACAAAATTCCCAGAAGATTTTCTCGCAATGAAAGATGAGTTTGCTAAAATGGATGCGGAGACAAAAGCCCAGATTCAGCAGGGAATTGTAGATATGCTGGTAATTGATGATTTAGAAGTATTGAAAAGTAAAATAAAGGAGCAATTAATAACCGGGAAAAACACTTCCGATTCTCTGGAAAAGAACAGGATGGTCATTTATAATTTCAGAAATGACAATGTGATAGAATTTTATACCACAGACAATATAGCAAACAAAGATACCAGTACGGCTTTCAGGGAATATAAGCAAAAATAAAAGGCTTGTGTTAATTGCTAATACTGAAGAGGCAAAAGCGAGTAACCCTAAAGATACACTGGAGGCAGAGATATTGTATTTGTCTGCGGATAGCCTGAGTATAAAATTTGATTGGCCGGAAGAGGAATTTGTTCTGGGTCCTCGTAATAGAATCATGAATTTTAAAGCGTATAAAGATTAGGGGATTTTTAACCTGATTAAAAAGCAAATGCCATAACAATCAGGTTATGGCATTTGTATTTTAAGCAGGAACAGTTTATTCCAGTTTCGATTTTTGCGCCATCTTACCGATAGTCAGGCCCTGAACGATAATGGAGAATACTACTACGATATAAGTCGTGGCTACAATCACTTCTTTATAAGGACCATTCTCTACCGATAGTGCGAGTGCGATGGATACACCGCCCCTTAAGCCGCCCCATACCAGGATTTTGATTACATCCTTGGTGAATTTTTGCTTGAAGGGTACAATTTTGGTAGGTAACCAGATAGCGATAAATCGGGCCAATAATACTACTGCGATAGCGATCAGCCCGGCCGCGTAATAATGGTTCAGGTCTTTTATAATCAATAATTCAAAGCCCATTAACAGGAACAGGATCGCGTTCATGATCTCATCAATCAATTCCCAGAATTTGTCCAGGTAATCTTTAGTCTCGGCAGACATGATTGAGCTCTTACTTTTATTGCCGATAAACAAACCGGCACATACCATGGTCAACGGACCGGAAATGTGAATAGCATGTGCGATCAGGTAGCCTCCCATGACGACAGAAAGGGTAACGAGCACCGACACTTTATAGTCATTTATTTTTGAAATGGCCCTACTTGCAGTCCAGCCTAAAATAAGCCCCAGTAGTACGCCACCACCGGCCTCTTTGGCTACCAGCCAGCTGATATTGCCTACAGTCAGGTCTATATCCTGGCCCTGGGCAATAGCCAGTATGATCACAAATACCACAACGGCTATGCCGTCGTTGAAGAGCGATTCACCGGCAACTTTTGTTTCCAGGGATTTAGATACATTTGCTTTTTGCAGGATACTCAGTACAGCAATAGGGTCAGTAGGAGAGATGAGCGCACCAAATAATATACAGTAGATGAGCGGGAGCTCTATATGGATAAAAGGTAAAATGTAGTAGAGTGCATAGCCTACGACAAAGGTGCTGATGATTACACTTACTGTTGAGAACACGAGGATAGAACCTCTTTCCTGTTTGAGGTCGTTTACATTAATGTGTATGGCCCCCGCAAAGAGCAGGAAATTCAACATGGCACCCATCAGGATCTCTGTAAAGTCCAGTTCGGCAATGATATTTGTGAATTTATTGACCTGGTTCGGAAAAAGGTGGTTGCCGAACAGTACCAGCAGGATGCTGGTCACCATCGCGATAACCATAACACCGATCGTAGAGGGAAGTTTTAAAAATCTAAGGTTCCAGAAAGAAAAAAGCGCGGCTAAAACAATTAAAAAAGAGAAAGTGTAATATAATTCCATTCAGTATCAAAATAGTTTAAACGTTCAATGAATACATAGGCCTATAATGAAAAATCCTGCACAGGGCAGGACTTTCACAATAACTATTGATTATTTTTTCTTCAACTTCAGGATTGAGAAGTCGGTGTCCACCGCCTTGATCGTATTGCTCAAAACACCCATCTGCTCGACCTCCAGTACCACTACATCATTAGGCTGCAGCCACTGTGGTACCGCATTGGGGTTGTTTAATTTAGCGGTTCCGTTCAGCTCCAGGAAGCATCCGGTACCAACTGTTCCGCTACCAATCACATCACCCGGCAGGATATCCGCTCCGTAAGCGCAACGTTCCAGGATTTCTGCAAAGGTCCAGTCCATATCACCTACATTACCTTCACTGACTTTTACGCCGTTTACGGTGCAGGTCATTCTCAGGTTGTAGTTATTACCTACATGATTAGGCTTGGCCGGGATCTTAAAGGCTTCCAGTTCATCCGGGGTGATCATCCATGGGCCGATCACGGTAGAAAAGTCTTTACCTTTAGCCGGTCCCAGGTTCAGCAGCATCTCTTCCATTTGCAGGGTGCGGGCACTCATATCGTTCATGATGCAATAGCCGGCAATATAATCGTCTGCTTCTTCAGCTTTGATATTCCGGCCTTTTTTACCTACGACTACGGCAACTTCCAGTTCGAAATCCAGTTTATCGAAATGGTCCGGCATACATTCAATCTCTCCGGGTCCCTGGATCGCATTATGATTAGTAAAATAGAAAATAGGGTATTGGTCGAATTCAGCGATCATTTCCACGCCACGGTTACGGCGGGCAGCGGCCACGTGTTGACGGAACGCATAGCCATCGCGGCAGGAAGTAGGGCGGGGAACCGGTGCTAACAGCTGAGCGGCTTCAAAAGCAATGCCCTCAATTTTCAGGTCTCCGGAGCTAACCGCACCTAAAGCATCTTTAGCGATGGCCAGGTTAGTGTCCCAGTCCTGCAGCATTTCTGCCATGGTGGCCGGAAGCTTAATATTCAAGGCTTCCGTATTCAGCAATCTGCCGTTGTGTAGTACTGCCGCTTTTTCCTTTCCTTCTTGTAAATGGCTTACAAACTTCATATAATAATGGTTGTTTTATTTTTTGGGAATGGCGCAAATTTAAGATTTTATGAGCAGCTTTAAAAACGGATAGTCATAAAATATGCTTTTGAAAATTAAAATATAATTATTATTTGTATGCGATTTTTTTGTTTAAGTTTGTCATAAACCGATCTGGGTGCTGGAGCGACAATAAACAATTGATAATTTATACTTATCTTTGCACGCATAATTTTTCAATTCATTAAGCTTAAAAGCGTTCACCATGCCAGTGTTACACAACAAAGTTTCTAATGAGGAATTAAAGGCGCGTATGCTTGCCGAAACGACTCCTCGTACTACTATCTCCTTTTACAAATATTTTACGATTGAAGACCCGCAGCAATTCCGCAATGAATTGTATGTAAAATTCGAAGCTTTAAAAGTTTTCGGGCGTATTTATATTGCCCGGGAGGGGATCAATGCCCAGATATCGGTACCTGCACCGGATTTTGAAGCGTTTAAAGCAACCTTGTATCATTTTCACCCGGCGCTGGATGGTATCCGTTTAAATATCGCGGTAGACGATGATGGGAAATCATTCTGGGTATTACGTATGAAAACCCGGGAGAAGATCGTAGCCGATGGCATCGATGATCCGACCTTCAGCCTGGAAAAAGTAGGTAAATACCTGAAAGCCGATGAAGTGAACGAGCTTGCCCGAGATAAAGAAACGATCTTTGTGGATATGCGTAACCACTATGAATATGAAGTGGGCCATTTTGAAAACGCGCTGGAGGTTCCTTCTGATACCTTCAGGGAGCAATTGCCCATGGCCGCTGAAATGCTCAAAGACGCTAAAGATAAAAATATAGTGATGTACTGTACCGGTGGTATTCGTTGTGAGAAAGCCAGTGCTTATATGTTGCACCAGGGATTTAAAAATGTATTTCATGTAGAAGGCGGTATTATTGAATACGCGCGCAAAGCGAAAGAGCAGGGTTTACCCTCTAAATTCATCGGTAAGAACTTTGTCTTTGACGAAAGGCTGGGCGAGCGCATCACGGAAGATATCATCTCGGAATGTCATCAATGTGGCGCACCCTGTGATACGCATACCAATTGTAACAATGACGGCTGTCATTTGCTGTTCATTCAATGTACTGCCTGTAAAGAAAAATATGACGGTTGCTGCAGCGAGGAATGTACTACAGAATATCATTTACCTTTGGAGGAACAAAGAGCACGCAGGGCCGGCCGGGAAAACGGCATAAAAATATTTAACAAGTCTAAAGATCACCCTTTAAGAAAACATCGTTCTGAATGGCAGAAAGAGCGCAATAAAGACGGTGCGTGATTAGAGGCCCCGATTTTTGAAAAAGATAAAAACGACAATGTACCAACTATCAGTGAATAAATCAAAAAGCCATACTATAGCAAATACTATAGTGTGGCTTTTGCTTTGGGGGCTTGCCATGGGCCTGAGTGGCTGTACTAATCGCCGGGAGCAAAGGGAAAAAATACTGGCAGGAAAAAATGCCGCATTAAGAATCCATTTGACCGAAGCCCAGAAAATAGAGAGTCCCGGCAGCGCGATCGTTTTTTATAAAGACCTGTTGCAAACCCAGGATAGTTTTGCCAACTACCCGACCAAAGCGCTTTCGGTATTATACAACCGCTTATTCAACCAATACCTGAAAGTAAATAACCGGGAAGAAGCGATGAACGCGGTGTTGCAGGCCGTAAAGGTGTCCAGGAAATTAGCGGCAATGCCGGGAAGCGATTCCAGTAACCTGGACAATAGTTTGTACAACCTCGCAAAGGCCTACCGGATGAATGAAGCCTGGCCACAGTATAAAGCCAGCCTGGACAGCGCCCTGAAGTACAGCAACCCTAATGACCGGCAAATGAAAGCAATGGTTTATCATGGTTATTCCGACTATTTCATTTACCGGCAGGCCTTGGATTCTGCGGTAAGCTATATCTCTGCGGCTAAAAAGATATACCTGGAGCTGGGCGATACCCTTGAGGCCAGCTGGGCCGACCTGAACCTGGTAGGTGCTTATTATGATATGGGTAAAGCCCGTGAAGCAGTAAGCCTGCTAAAAGAGGATATTGATATGCTGCGGGACGCGGATATGCCTAAAGCTTTTGCTTATTCGCTGATGGCGCAGGGACTTATAGACCTGGGAGCATTTAAAGCAGCTACGGCTTACCTCGATACCGCCTTAATATTTGCCAATAAGGAAAACAGTAATGAAGAAAGGAAAGAGGTCTATGTCAATTACCTGAACCTTTATAAAGCGCTGGGAAACTACAGGAAGGCCGCCGCGATTTATGATACCCTGGACGGGATCAAAGAAGCCATAATTAATAAAGAGCAGGTACGCAAGAGTAAAGAGCTGGAAGAGAATTTCTTGATCAAAGAGCAGAATAGCAAAATCAATGAACTGAACCTTAAAAATGAGATGACCCGCTCTAAATTGACGTTCCGTACTTCATTTGCTGTTGTGGTATTCCTGATTGGTCTTATGGTGGCCTATGGTATTTACCAGCATTTACAACTACTTAAACAAAAAGAATATACACAAAGGATAGAGGTAGAGCAAAAACTCTTTGGCGCGCAAATGAACCCGCACTTTATATTTAATGCGCTTTCTGCTATCCAGGCTGAAGTATTAAACCAGAATACCAAGAAAGCCAACCGTTACCTGGCCCGTTTTGGCCGGCTGATGCAAAGTATTCTTACCGCTACCACCCAGGAGTATGTGTCTGTTGCCAGTGAGTACAGGAACCTGGTCAATTATTTGGAACTGCAGCAATTACGTTTTGAGCATTTTAACTACGTGGTGGAAGCTTATGAAGGGATCAGCGGGGACGAAGACCTGGTACCTCCGATGCTGGTGCAGCCTTTACTGGAAAATGCGGTAGAACATGGCTGGAAAGCAGCCGGCGAAGGAGTGGTTACCTTATCCCTGAAAAAAGAAGGCGATATTTTAACCTGTATCGTAACAGATGCCGGCCCGGGCTTAGGAGTGCAGGAAAAGCGTTCTGATAAAGTTTCTGTAAGTGTGGGGTTGATCCGGAAACGCCTGGTTTACCTGGCAAAAAAACATAAAATGAATGCCCGCCTGGAAGTGAAAGACCGGGCCGGGGAGAATGGAGTGGAAGCTAAAATTATATTACCGGTGATTGAAATATTCTAAAGCGTGAAACAAACTAAGTATGAAACAAAAATTAGTAAGATTTTTATTGGTAGATGATGAAAGCTCCGTGCGTTCTATTTGCAAATCGTATCTCGAAGAGGTGGAATATGCGGTGATAGTAGGAGAGGCCAGTACCGTAGACCAGGCCTATGAGCTCATCAGAGCCTGTAGCCCGGACGTGGTTTTGCTCGACATCCAGCTCGGTAAACAGAACGGCTTTGATCTCTTGCTTAAATTTCCTGAGAGAAACTTTAAAGTCGTGTTCATTACCGCTTATGAGCAATTTGCTTTGCGTGCCATTAAAGCCGGGGCGATGGAATACCTTTTGAAACCGATCGAGGAAGAGGAGTTTTATGAAATGGTTGAAAAGGTATTTGCTACAGAAGGTCATACTTTTAGCGGCCAGGCCGAGCTGATGGCTGACCATTATAACCAGCGGAAGATGGACCGGATCGCATTGAACGCGCATGACGGTTACCATATTATCTGGCTGAAGGATATCTTGTACTGCTCCGCAAACGGTAACTATACCACCTTTTATTTAACAGATGGTAACCAGGTAGTTATATCCAAAATACTTAAAGAATATGAAAACCTGCTGCCCGCGGAAAATTTTGTCCGGGTACATAATTCCTCCATTGTCAATATGGATTATGTAAAGAAATTTACCAAAGACCTGGAACTGATCCTTGTTGATGATACCGCCATCGGCGTTTCAGTACGGAAAAAAGATGATGTGCTCAATTGGATAAAAGGCCGGAATACAGATTTTTAGAAAAAGGGTACACTTATTTATTGTTTCCAGCAGGCTACGAATTGGCAGGATTTTTAAATTATAATTTTTGCACCTTTGTTGCTTCAAAAACAAGTATGTAACCCAACTAAAACCTTATCCTTTAGAAACTTAGGTAATTTATTTAATGAAATTTTTTCGTAGTTCGTGTTTTAATGTTGATGAAAAAGTAACCTAAACATGCTAAACCTTCACTTATCATTAAATAATCAGAAAAGCCTAAAAGCATTCTTCCTTCCGGGTAGAATGCTTTTTTATTTCCGGGAGATCAATTACCTTTAGGCCATGCAATTATCTACACTCCGGTTTGATACCGGGAATTTGGAATTACTGGCCAGGCAGGTGGTGGAAGGGTTTATTATTGGCCTTCACAAAAGCCCGTTCCATGGATTTTCTGTAGAATTTGCAGAGCACAGGGTGTACAATGCCGGGGATAATCTGCGGCATATAGACTGGAAAGTTTTTGCCCGGCGGGATAAGATGTTTGTAAAGAAGTTTGAAGAGGAAACTAACCTGAGGTGCTGTATCGCCATAGATACTTCCAGGTCTATGAGTTTCCCGGAAACCGGCTTAAGTAAGATCCAGTTTGCCTGCCTTGGCGCAGCCGCTATAATGCAATTATTGAGAAAGCAGCTGGACGCGGCAGGTCTGAGCCTATTTGCCGAACAGGTTTACTGGTCATCGCCGGTAAAATCCAGCGAAAGACATTATAAAAGCCTGGTGGTTGAGCTCGAGCGCTTATTGGCGCAGCCATTGACGCATACGGCCACGAATTTACCAAAAGTCCTGCACGAGATAGCTGAAACGGCGCAGCAACGTTCCCTTGTCGTCGTCTTCAGTGATTTTATGGATGATATAAGCCGGGAACAGGAGTTTTATACGGCTTTGCAGCATCTTAAATTCAGTAAGCAGGAAGTGATCATTTTCCAGGTGGGCGATGGCAAAAAAGAATGGGATTTTGAATTTGAGAACAGGCCTTATGAGTTTATCGACCTGGAAACACAGGCAAGGATCAGGCTGAAGCCGGCAGAAGTGAAGGCGCAGTACCTGGAAGCCCTGAATGCTTATCATAAAAGGCTGGAACAGCAATGTTTAAAATTCGGTATTGACCTGGTACGCTGTGATATACACACTGATATGGCCCATATTTTACAATCTTATTTAATAAGAAGAAATAAATTGATGTAGAATCAAAAAAAAAACATACCTTTGCAAGCCGAATTTTATCGTATGCGTTGAGAAGAGGTGTAAAAACTTCATTATCAGGTGATAGTTGAATAGTAGGTTATCGTTTAAAACTTATTAGAGATGAAATACCGTAGAGAATTTGAGATAGCGTATGTTGGATTGAAGAATGGTACTCATACATACACATACAATATCGGGAAACCGTTTTTTGACTTAGTAGAAGCAGATAGTTCAGAGTTTGAATCCGTAGAGGTGCAGGTAGTGGTACATTTTGATAAACACCCGGATTTTTTTGAACTTAAATTCGAGATCAACGGGGCTGTAGCAGTTCCCTGCGACCGTTGCGGTGATGTCTTCGACCTTCCGCTCTGGGATGAGTTTAACCTGGTCATCAAATTAAAAGAACCTACAGGGGAAGAAGAGGAAGACGATACTGAAGATGATGGAGACATCGTTTTCCTGTCAAAAAATGAAACAGTCATTGATTTGTCCGAATGGATCTATGAATTTTTATTGCTGAGCATGCCGATGCAGAAAATTCACCCGGTAGATGCCGAAGGAAATTCAACCTGTAACAAAGAGAACCTGGCTTTACTGGAAAAGCTGACACAGCAAGCTTTAGAAGCTGAAGAGAAAGCCAAAGAAGAAGAAACAAAGAGTATTTGGAAAGGTTTAGATGCCTTCCGCGATAAAAATAATAATTAATAATAATAGTAAAAACTAATCAGTCATGCCAAATCCTAAACGTCGTCATTCTGCGCAAAGAGGTGCTAAGCGTCGTACGCACTACAAAGCTGTAGCAGCAACATTAAGTACAGATGCAGTTACTGGAGAAACACATTTACGCCACCGTGCTCACTGGAGCGAAGGCAAAATGTACTACCGTGGTAAAGTATTAATCGATAATACTACAGCTACAGAATCTACAGAAACTGCTGAATAATATTCAAAAAATGTTGGTAAGTTAATAAGGAAATTACCAACATTTTTTACTTTTACGCTTTCCTAATTCCCAATAGTTTAAAGCTGAATATGAATATTGGATTTGACTTAATGGGCGGAGATCTCGGACCCCAGGAGGCTATCAAAGGTGCTTTGGCTTATTTTGAGCAAAGTACTGCCGGTAACCTGGTGCTGATCGGTAAAGATTCCGCATGTGTTGAGCACCTTATTATTTTAGAAAAATTTAAAGAACGGTATACTTTTGTTCATGCAGATGAGGTTATCACGATGCATGAGCATGCTACCAAAGCATTGAAAGAAAAACCGGGTTCCAGTATTGCGATCGGTTTCGGGATGCTGAAAATGGGTAAAATAGATGCCTTTATCAGCGCCGGTAACACCGGGGCCATGCTGGTAGGCTCTATGTACTCTGTAGGTGCTATACAAGGTGTTTCCCGCCCTACTATAGCCACCCTGGTACCCAGGACGGATGGTGATGTAGGTATACTGCTGGATGTAGGCGCTAACGCGGACTGTAAACCAGAGCACCTGGCACAGTTCGGACAGTTAGGTGCTTTGTATGCAGAATATATCCTGGGTAACAACCATCCTGAAGTAGGCTTGTTGAATCTGGGAGAAGAAGAAGGAAAGGGGAATATCCTGACACAAAGTACTTATCCTTTACTTAAAGCAAATCCGCACATCAATTTTATCGGGAATGTGGAAGGGCGCGACCTGTTTAACGGCAAAGCCCGGGTAATCGTTACGGATGGCTTTACCGGTAATGTAGTATTGAAGATGGCGGAATCTATTTATGACCTGTTCCATCAGAAGATCCAGGATGATCCTATTCTTGAAAAATTGAATTATGAATTGTATGGTGGCGTCCCGGTACTCGGGGTAAACGCCCCGGTGATCATCGGTCATGGTATCTCCTCTGCAAAAGCTTATGTCGCTATGATTGAGAGTGCCGCAAAAGTGATCAGAACGGGATTGATTGATGCCATAAAACAACAGTTTGCCGGCAAGTAATCTTTTTCTGAATATTAAAATGTATTTTAAAGGCTGAACAAAATGCTTGTTCAGCCTTTTTTAATAATAATTCTTAGCCATATTTATCAGAGATGGAATTTGATTTTTACGCAAAATACCAGCAACTGGATACCGGGCACTTATTAGCTTTAGTAGCTGCCCCGGAAAAAATGCAGGCCGCGGCACTGGAAGCTGCACTTAAAGTACTTGCTGAAAGAGAGATTACAGCGTTGGAAATTGAAGAATATAAAACCACATCTCAGGCGGTTGTTACAGCCGCAGAGCAAAAACGGGAAGAGCGGAAGCGATCCAGGTTTTTGGCTTACCTGGAAAAGACCTTTTTTCATCAGGACCAGAGCTGGGATTTTGAAGTAGAAGCAACTGTTGCAGGATTTACGAAAGATGAAAACAAAAGTATTATTCGTTACCTGCTGTGGATTATGGTAGCTCCTCTGTTACAAACAATCGTTATTGTTGTAGGTATCTGCTCCGTTGTGTTGGCCGCAATTGAGTATCAGATGTATGATGCAATTTTAAGGTTCAGCCTGCCCGTTATGTTACTCTCTTTAAGCCTTGTCGTATTTATTACAATTTCTTTCCTGAAACGAAAAAAGAATGCCTGGTCGGCAATGCTTATATACACAGTTTATTATGTAGGGAATTATATATTCACGCTCTATAAGATAGACACCCTGGGTTTTGAATATACCGGTTATTACAACCTCACTATCTATTTTGTTATGATCCCTTTGGGCCTATACACATTATTCCTGCTTAATAAGAAGCTGCTGCTTAATGCTTTTGAGTTAAGTAAGAAACGTATTGAAAATACATGGGCCATCGCCATTATATTTCCTGTTGTCTTATTTTTTATCCTCTACCTCTACAGTTAGCGGCTAAATTGAGTTATTCCCAAACTGTGGATTCGACATAACAAGAATAGGTATTATATAAATAGTTTCTTGTAAAGGAAGTGCATTAAAGGCATTTCCTTTTTCTTTAAAAGGGCTTGCCGTGGATGGGTTTGCTAAACAGCTTCAATAAAAACGGGAAAAACCGGGTAAGCGCGATACCGGCGTCGGTCAGGTACTTTTTGCCTAAAAGCGAATGCACCCACCTGGCCACGCGGATACGTTTTGAAAAAAGTTGGTAATACTGTTGCCGGTACTTTTTTTCCATCGCCGACCGGTCTGCTTTACCGGCCAGGTAATCCAGGAGCGCTGTGCCTGCAAGCAAGGCGCTGTTAAGTCCTATGCTCATCCCGTTGCCACTAAGTGGGGCGATATTACCCGCGGCATCACCAATCAGCAATACATGGTCTTTCACAGGTGTGTTGATCCGGAAATGTAGTTTTGAAATAGTCAGTGGTTTATCCAATACAAATTCGGCCTCATCGAAATAGCGCTTCAGGTATGGGTTTTGCGCTAGCACCTTATTTTCCAAAGCAGGGATCGAGTTGTATTTTTTGAAAACATTTTTTTTACAGATGCAACTCATATTAATCAGGCCGTCTTCTATGGCAGACAGGCCACAGTATCCCCCGGGAAAACTATGTAATTCCACCGTGGTACGATCAAAATCTGCATGCCGGATATGGTACTTCAAGGCTATATATTCGCTGGGGAGCTGCTGATTGTCCAGTACCGTATCGATATTTGAATGCTTGCCGTAAGCACCTACCAGTGTTTTCGCAGAAAGGGTATCCTGAGGCAGCTGTAGGGTAAACCGTTCTTCTTTAAAATCTATCGCCCTGGCTGTAGTATCCGTATAGAGCAGCACTCCATTTTCAAGCGCTAACTGGTATAGCTTATGGTCCAGTGCGTAGCGTGAAAGCCCCATGCCGCCAATACTTAAAGGGCCTTTTACGGTAATGCCCAATGGCGAGCTGACTTTTAATCCAGACATGTAAGGCAAATGCAGGGCCCGTAAATCAAGCCCCAGACGTTCCAGGAAGCCGAGGCTTTCTGTAGAAATATATTCCCCACAGACTTTATGTTGCGGATAATGCTTCTTCTCAATGACGGCGACCTTCGCACCTGACTGCGCAAGGTAAACCGCCAATGAAAGCCCGGAAATGCCGCCACCTATAATAACGCAATCATAGCTCATCATAACAACAGGTTCCAGGTGAAATAAACGGCAATGGGAAAGAGGAAGCTATAAGCGCCAATTTTCAACCAGCGGGGTACCTTCATCCCGTTCTTTTTAATCGTTTTGATCGCCTCTGTTTCATTCTCTTTATTGATTTTGGCGACCACTTTCCAAAACTCCGCTACGATCATCAGCCAGCCGATCGTAAATACGGTTAAAGATAGGTATAGATAGAGCGGGACTTGTTTATTATAAAGCCACAAGGCCAATGTAAGCTGCATGCCTATGCCACAGGCAATCACCAGGCCCCAGGCAAAGCGCATCGCCCGATGCAGGCCTAAGCGGATGACTATCGTGTTTAAGCCGTCGGCCTTATCCTCGGTATAGTCTTCCGCGGTGTTCAATAAAATAATACCCATCTGGTGGAAGCCATACAGGCTGAAGATGCTCAGCTGTAGCAGTGAGGGGAATCCTGCAGTAACAATGGCCGTATACAACATCGGGCCGAAGAATATAATGCCCCAAAGGCACAGGATCTGCCAAAGCCCCCTGGATTTGAATTTAAAAGGTTTTGCAGAATATTGTAAACCGATGATCGTACCTGCGAAAGTTAATGGAATCAGGTAGCGCTGATCCGATTGTACCGCAACAATAGCCGTCAAGATCATGGCAAAAACACCGGATAGAATGATCTGCCATTTTACATTATTCCGGCCCAGCTCATAAACCGCGTTGGACAAATGGCTTTTAAAAATAGCGTCCAGTTTATAATCCACATAACAGTTGATCATATCCCCGATGTTGAACAGTAAAATAATGGCCAGTAATCCCAGGTAGAGCAAAGGATTGCTAAAATCGCCGGCCCCGGAAATATTCATTAATAAGGGAATAAGAAAAATAGGCAGCTCCGCCACAAAAAACTCCTTTCGCCTTATCGTAAAGCTGTTCTCAATAAATCTTTTCAATGAAAACCCTTCCGGCCGGTGAAGAATGTTGATGCGCTGAATATAACGTTCATTGGGGTTTTTAAAGGCTTCCCGGCCATGCAATAAATTATGATTATCGGCCAGTACAATGTCATTTTGCTGCCAGCGATGAGTATATAAATAATCAGGATGATAGAGTAAAGATCGCATTGCTGCGATAAACTCCGTTTCGCTTTGCCCGTTCAGCCCTTCTATCGACAGGCTTACGGGGTTAAGGTCATCTACAGGTTCCGCATAGCGCAACACCTCGATATCATCTACTTCATGTTTTTGGACCAGTTTCTGCCGGATCGTACCACCATAGTGAACGACTTTTTTGGTCGTATAGCTAATGGTGATATTTTTCCAGCGCTCTTTTTGCTCGGGACTTAACCGGTTTACGATCGCGGAACTGTCACAGAAGGTAGTGCCGCCCAGGTCTTCCGGCTTTGGGGCCACCAGGCATTGAAACAAGATGATATGCGGTATGGTCCCCACAAACGCGCCGTCCCAGTGCATAGGCACCGCATGGTCGGTAAAGATATAGTTCTCGGTATCCGGCTTTACTTTGAGCTCATTGATCGCCCCAAATTCCCATTGCAAAGGCTTGCCGAGTTGCTGGCCGTAGAGGGCCAGTTCCTGTTTGGGCATTGGCTGGTAGCCCCTGAAAACAATAATTTTATATTCCCTTACCCAGTCCCGGATCTGCTCCGGTGAAAATTGCCCGATCGAGGAGTCGGTACCCTGGTTTTGGATGATGGCGCCAAAAGGCTGTAAGCTTTCAATAGTGTAGTTCATGTTGCCGGTCCGTTTTATGCGGGTTTTGAAATTAAAGGTGTCTTTGCCTGTTTGCCGGTAAGCGCATAATAATAAGGCCGGCCATCGTTGTACATTAGTTGGGCGCCGGCTTGTTCCGCATCCTGCTTTTTCATCAGGACATACTCATTGTCCTGCAATACAATGACGCCATGCCAGGGGGTAAGCCAATTATCTGCCGCTTTTGTGATCCTGATGCCTATCTTATCAGTATGCGCCGCATAAGGATGTATTGAAAAACGGATAGCATTGGGGTACACATAATTCAGGAAACGCGTCCAGGCATTACTATGTTGGATCACTTTTAAAGCGATAGGTTTAGCGGCTTCTTTTGCCTTGCTCACCGATAATCCCGGCTCCATGAATTTACGGTCCTCCACGATAAACCGGTGAATGCCATTAAACAAAGATTTAAAAGAGTCGCTGGCTTTTAAGCTTTCCTGCAATTGCTCCAGCGGGTCGGCAAACTGTTCCAGTACTTTAGTTCTTGCTTCGTCAAAAGACAGATCTGCTACGAGGTCTTCCAGGTTGACGATACTGAGGCTGTTTAAACCATGTTTATCGATCATTGATTGGATCCCGGCAACATAATTACTGATCGCTTCATCGCTCACACCAACCAGTTCTGCAAAAATGCGACCGTCAGAGCAAATGATCACCTGTGCGCCGGGCGTGTAAATACTTTTAATTTCGTCACAGATCGATTGCAGGGTATGTAAGGCTATTTCCTCGCCCAGGTCCGGGAGTTGTCCTAAAACTTTTGAAGCATTCGGCGATTTGGCCGGGAAGGCGGGTAGGATGAATTGTAATGGTAATTCCTGACGGGTGAAAAAATCCACGCTTAACTCGTGTTGGCGGATGCAATCTGAGCATTTATTTTCTATACAGTGAGGCGCTGCGTTTATAAGCTTCCTGTTCTTAAAAATGATGTGTAAAATATCGGTATTGATCTGCCGGGCGGGCAAGGCATCATTGGTGACAATTTTCCCCGACCAGGCGCTTAATTCATTGATAAATGGTAAAAACTGTACCAGGATGGAAAGATCATTAACTCTTTGGATCATCTTTGACATCATGTCGATCGTATCATTTGTTTTTGCGGGATCACGCGTCTGTAAGTCTAAAAACATAAGGCCCCAGTGCATCATAAACAAGAGGGAGGGGAGATCGGCCACCCTTTTTTGCAGCCCTTTCGCATCTGTAGCACCTTGTATAATAGTTTCAAAAGTTTGTAAACCCATAGCCCGGATATGGCTGGTGTGCAGCCCCTGTACCGCTACGGTCTTATCCTGTAGCAAAGCCGGTAATATACGGCTCAAAAATGATGCGTAGGGCTGCATTAATTCGATCTTGCGCACGGACGCCTGCCGGAAACGATCGGCCAGCCTGCCTTTGGACAGCTCTGCCACATAATGCTGCCAGTCTGAATTGATACAGTAATATAGGAATAATACAAGGTCTTGTTTGTGGCCAAAATAACGGAATAGGGTAGCTTCATCTACGGATGCGGCATCGGCAATTTCCGACATGGTTACCGCCTCAAATTCACGGGTTTTAAACAAAGCCATGGCGGCCTGGCAAATTTTATATCGAAGGGTGTCTGTTCTGTTCATACCGCTGTGGGTCCTTTACAAACAAAGTTAATCAATGATTCGGATTCTCAATATTCAGGGCAATTGCTTTACTTTGCAAAAAATTTAATCAGCATGTCTATCAGGATATTAATTACCGGGGGTACTTTCGATAAAGAGTACGATATGATCAATGGGAAGCTCGACTTTGAAGAAACGCATGTACCGGAGATGCTGGCCCTGGGAAGATGCACGGTCGATACCGAAGTGCGTACCCTGATGATGATCGATAGCCTGGAAATGACCGACACGGAAAGGGAGGTGATCGCCCTGAATTGTCAGAAAGCGGAAGAAGACCGTATCCTGATCACTCATGGTACCGATACCATGCCCGAAACGGCGGCCTACCTGGCAGCCAGGGATCTTGGGAAAACTATCGTACTGACCGGCGCGATGATCCCTTATAAATTCGGTAGTTCCGATGGTTTTTTCAATCTCGGTTCGGCCCTGGCATTTTTACAAACCCTGCCTGCTGGCGTATATGTGGTGATGAACGGCCGTTATTATACCTGGGATAATGTGCGTAAGAATAAAAAAACAGGTTTTTTTGAAACCATAAAGTAAATAAAACAGAGGCTTGTGTTGTATACAGAATTTGTGAAGGAGGCCAAAGAAAACCAGGGTAAATACCGGAGTTTTCTAAAGAAAGCCAATAAGAATAAAGTGCTGGAAAAGCTGCCGGCTTTGCATGAAGAAGCATTTGCAAAGATCGATTGCCTGGAGTGTGCCAATTGTTGCCGCAACTATTCTCCGCGCTTTAAAATGCCCGATATCAAACGCATCGCGAAGCTGTTCCGGATGAAAGAAAGCCAGTTTATCGATACTTACCTGAACCTGGACAGTGATGGCGATTATGTAGTAAAGTCCAGTCCATGTCCTTTCTTAGGGGATGATAATAAATGTTCTATTTATGAGGACCGGCCGAGGGATTGCGCCCGCTATCCTTATACGGATGAAGATGTGCTGATCAAACAACCTAATCTTACCCTGGTAAATGCGACTATTTGCCCGGCTATGCACTATGTGATGGAAAAATTGATCCATTCCGGAATAAGCAAATAAAAGCGGCGCTGAAGCGCCGCTTTTATTTGCTTATTCCCAATCGTTATTGATTTTAAGTACTTTTTCGATCACATCCCGTACGCAACCCATACCTCCTTTTATCGGGCTGATATAATGGGCTATGTTGCAGACCTCGACCGCGGCATCGTTCGGGCAGGTAGCCAGGCCGCAAAGCCTCATGCTCGGTATATCCGGCATATCATCACCCATAAATAAGACCTGCTCTGTAGTTAGGCCATGCATATCCAACATTTCCTGCAGCTTTTCTAATTTGTTCTCTACCCCAATAAATACATCCATTACCCCAAGGTTATTCAGTCTTCTTTTCGAAGCATTGGAATGGCCGCCGGAGATGACCCATACCTTATATCCCTTTTTTACGGCCAGTTGTAAGGCATAGCCGTCCTTAATGTTCATTCTTCTCAGCAATTCCCCGGTTTCCTGCACATGCAGCATACTGTCCGTCAGGACACCGTCAATATCAAATACAAAAACTTTTACTTTTTCAAATAAGGAGAGTACATTCATGAATAAATCCGCTTTTTTGGAGTAATATTAAATAGCTATATCCGCAAATGTACAAAAATAGCGGCCATTAAGTTGGCTGTTCAGTGTACATTTCAATTATGGACGCGCTTAGGCTACGGTAAACTTCCTGCCATTCGGGGTGTTGCGCCAGTAGTTCCAGTTGTGCCCGCATCGTAGCGGTATCGTTTCTTTTGGCTGGCCCGGTTTGGTTTTCGCCCGGCGATTGTTTCTTCACCCTTTGAGCGGTCTGTTCTATGATAGGCATCAGGATGTCAAAATCAATCTGCTGCTCCTTACTGATCTGTTCTGCAATCGCCATCAAATGATTGGTGAAATTATTGACCAGCACGGCATTCAGGTGCAGGTACCTGCGTTGTTCAAAATTTAAGACCCGTACATTTTCAGAAATTTCGGAAGCCAGTTCCAATGCCGTTCTAACCGCTGCCGCGTTATTGCCATCAACGATCAATGGAATGTTTTCTTTTGCCGGGTGTGTGCTCTTTGTAATGGAATAGATGGGCCAGATCACTGCATTATTTTTACCCGAAGCGGCGGTCAGCTCTGTTGCCTGAGATCCGGCACAATGTATATTGAGCGCTTTAGGCCTTTGTATTAAAGCCGCCAGCTCTTCAATAGCACCATCATTTACGGCAAAAAGGTAAATATCGGCATCCTGGATGATATTTTCAGGGGTACCGGTTACGGAGAGCCGGAACTTTTTTTCAAAATACTGGGCTTGTACCGGGTTACGGGCATAGACCTGTATGATACTGAATTGCTGGTTGCCGGTTAACGCAGTACAAAAATAGTGTGCGAGGTTACCGGCACCAATTACGACAATGTTCATGGCTTACTGGTTTTTAATGATATACTGCTCCATGAGGGAATAAACGCGATCCCTGAGCTGGTTTTTGTCACTCATTGCCATTCCCGAAGTACTGATGGGGTCCAGGAAGTCAAACCTGATGGTGTAAGGCCAGGCCCAGAATTTAGGCCGGGAGGGCAGGATCTTTTTGGTGTTGAAAATAATGCCAGGCATAACCGGTTTTTGGGCCATGATGGCATTGGCAAAAGCCCCGACATGAAAATTTTGTAAAGGTTTGTTCGTCTTGTTCCGGGTACCTTCCGGGTATAAGGTAAGGTGCAAGCCCATCTGTAAAGTTTCCTGCATCGCATGTGAGCTTTGCTGCCGGTTTTCAACGCTGCTGCGGTCCAGTAATATAGAGCCGGCTTTATAAATAATGCCGAATAAAGGGATCTTTGCCATTTCTACCTTCGCCAGCGTTTTATTGGGGCCGGGAACCCAGGGCATAGATACCGGGATATCTACCAGTGAATTATGATTGACTACCACTACGTAGTTCTGTCCTTTGACAAATTTCTCTTTCCCCTTTCTTTTTACCCTTATGAATACCAGTGGCAGGAAAATACTCATCCATATTTTATAGCTTGGGTGCAGGATCTTTGCTCTCCTGGGTTCGGGAAACATTAATGCGATACCGGCTGGAATCAGGGCCACTAACATGGTACTGATGAATAGTAACATGCCGTAAAAAAAATAAATATGGCCTAGAATTCTCTTGAAAATATTCATCCCTGCTTGTTTGGGTGCGATAAATAATTAAGCTCACAAAGGTAAAGCAGATGCCGGGAATATCCGAATTAAAAACTTGCTTTAAAAATTGCGCAGCTGGTATATCTTTTTTTACCTTTGCTCCATAAAAAATCAAGTATTCATTTTCATGTCACTATCTTTTGATAATACCCAGGTTGCTTTCCAGTATAAAAGCAATAAACAGTTAAAGCAAGCGAATTTTCTGTTTTCCTCTATGTCTTCTTCGATGCTTACAAGCCTGGGCATTAGCTTTACCAGTGTGGCCCTTAAATTGAAATTACCGGTTGAAGGGATCATCAAAAGAACCATTTTCGAGCAGTTCTGTGGCGGGGAAACCTTACAGGAAGTGGCTAAAACAGCGGCGATGCTGGCCAAATATAATGTGGATGTCTGCCTGGATTACGGGGTAGAAGGTAAAAGTGAAGAAGCTGATTTTGATGCCGCGGTACCCGAATTTATAAAGGCGATACAATATGCGGCTTCCCAAAAAAATATTCCCTTTATTCCTATTAAACTGACCGGCTTTGCCCGGTTCGGCTTGCTGGAAAAGCTACATTCCGGGGCCGTATTGTCTGAAGCGGAACAAAAGGAATACGCACGGGTAAAAGACCGAATAGACGCGATCTGCAGTGTGGCCAATGACTGTAAACTAATGATCCTGGTAGATGCGGAAGAGACCTGGGTACAGCAGCCTATAGATGACCTGGCTGATGAAATGATGGAAAAATATAATAGAGGCAAGGTCGTTGTGTTCAATACATTCCAGATGTATTGCCATGCGAAATTAGCGTTCTTGAAAGAGTCCTACGAAAAAGCAAAGTCCCGTGGGTATATCCTGGGCGCAAAACTGGTACGTGGCGCTTATATGGAAAAAGAAAGGGCCAGGGCCGCAGAGATGGGCTATCCCAGCCCGATCCAGCCTGATAAAAAAGCCTGTGACGATGACTACAACGAAGCGGTTAAATTCTGCTTAGGGCATAACGAAGTGGTCACTACATTTATTGGTACCCATAACGAGGACAGCTGTTATATCGCCGCTAACTTAATGAAAGAGCAGGGACTTGCAAATGACGTTGAAAAAGTGTATTTTGCCCAATTATACGGTATGAGCGATAATATGACCTTCAACCTGGCGAATGAAGGTTATCACGCTTCCAAGTATTTGCCCTATGGCCCGGTAAAAGATGTAATTCCTTACCTGATGCGCAGGGCAAGGGAAAATACCTCTGTTAAAGGCCAAACCGGAAGGGAGTTGTCTTTAATAAAAAAAGAGCTTAAAAGAAGAAAATTATAGCCCGTTTTGTTTAGAATCCTTTTTACCTCATTATGCTTTTTATTGGCTGTTTCCCATAGCCAGGCACAGTTCAATGAAAGTGCGGCAGACCGGAAATACCGGCGCGCCACGCAGCTTTACCAAAAAGGACAGCTTAAGAAAGCAGATGAGCTCTTTAAAGAGATTGTTCGTTTATCTCCCCGGGACGCCCGGGTTTATAGTAATATAGGAAAGTACTATTACGACAATAACCGCTTCCAGGATGCTGCTTATTATTTTGAAATGGGTAGCAAGTCTACCCTAAACGGCCGGCAGAGTTTTGCATTACCATTAGCAAAAGCTTATTACCGGGCCGGCGCACAGGAGCGTGCGGCGGCTGCATTACGTGAATTCCGGAGAAACGCGGCCACTCCGCCCTTTTTGCTGGAAGAAGTACAGCAATTGCAAAAATCTATTGAATTTTCCCGCCTGGTGACTTACAATACCCATAGTGTAAATGTAACGAACCTCGGCATGGCCATAAATTCATCCTACGATGACTACGCGCCCTCCTTTTCCCCGCTTAACCGGGACCTTGTTTTCACCCGTAAAGTAAATGGAATTGATGAAAATTTCTTTGCCTCCCGGCTGGATACCTGCGGTTTCTGGTCGGTAGCGGAAGATATGGGCTTCCCCCTGAATTCGGCCAGCCCGGAAAGCTTTCAAAACCGGGCCTACAATGATAAATACATGATTTACCAGAAGTGCGACAACCGGAGTGTGAACGGTTGGGAGCGGGGTGGTTGTGACCTTTATTTGTCTTATGCTACAAAACAGGGCTGGTCAGAGCCGCGCCCTTTTGGCTATACGATCAATACCGTGGCTTTTGAAGGTATGCCAAGCCTGAGTGCTGATGAAAGTGCCTTATATTTTGTGAGTGACCGCCCCGGCGGTTATGGCGGCAAAGATATCTGGGTCAGTTATTTTGTAAACGGGAGATGGCAGGTGCCTAAAAACCTTGGCCCTAATGTGAATACAGAAAAGGATGAAACCGCTCCCGGCATTGCAGCGGATGGGAAAACGCTTTTCTTTTCTTCTAATGGCCGGCCGGGAATGGGCGGATTTGATATTTTTTCCAGTAAGCAACTCGCGGATAGCAGTTGGACTGTGGCGGCTAACCTGGGTAGCCCCATAAATTCGGGTTTTGATGAAATCGCGGGCTCGGTAAGCCTTAACGGCCGGGAATTGTATTTCTCTTCGGATAAACCGGGGGGCTATGGCGGAATGGATATTTATAAAACTGAATTACCCAAACCCTTCCAGCCCAGGCCAATGAGCATTGTTTATGGCCGGCTGTTTGATTTCGAAACAAAAAGCGTAGTGACCAATGCTTCTATCCAGATAGACGCGCTCACCATGGATGGTAAAGATGCCCACTTATGGAGCAATAAAGGGGACGGCAGCTTTTACATTGCCCTGCCGCGGAATACTAAATACCTGGTGAATATTGAACATACTTATTATCAGCCTTTTAGTGATACCTTAGTGGTCGGTGCCCGGGAGATAGATACGCTACAATATGCATTATATGTTAATGGCTATGAGCCGCTGCGGCAGGAGGCGATTGTAACAACTTATGATTTTACTCAATTGGGCCGTGAGCAGGAAGACAGCATTTGCCTGGACCTGAACCAGGTTTTGCAACCATTTTCGGGCAAAATGGTGGGTATAAAGGTAGATGGTTATTGCAGCCCGGATGATTCTGCTCAATTAAAGGCGTTTAACACATCGCTAATGCAGTGCTTCTACAAAATGGGTATTGGTGAAGACTATGTTCAATTTACCTATCAGGCATCCAAAGAGTTATCCGGTAATGATACTACCGCTTCGCATCCTGCAGCGCCCGGGAAGGTGGTATTAAAAATCGAATACTTCAACCCGCAAAAACAGGAATAAGTATTCGATTTCAATAAGCAGTAAAGCTATTGCCAGTATGTGATTAACTTAATGATTTATGTTTTTCCGGGAAAGCGTAATCTTCCAGGTAGTGAAAGTTGGGGCCCAATGCTCCATTGGCACAAATAGTAGCCCTTTCCAGTATGGCACTTTCCGGCTTCAATAATTCAGGTAAAATAAATTCTAAAATATGCTCTCCGAAAACCCTTGAGGCATCTCTTGGTAATTCATTGGGCAGGTTGTCTACCGCCATTATATCAATGATATCAGGATCGTTTTTAAAAGGTACATCTCTCTCGCCGGTTTGTTTATTGTAGCCATAAACAGGGTCGGGGATAGAAGAAGCGCCCAGGTTGATAGGTACTGAACCATCTTTATCGCAGGTAACATCCGCAATTACGGAGAGATTAAAGTCCGGGTTATTTACTTCGTATTTTTCGAAAAGACGGGGAATATTGGTATCCCAGTAAATGCCGTTGATCAGTATGTCGGCACTGCAATAAGGTGTAAATAAGCATTCATACAGCTCCGGATGCGCATGGAATTCTTCACGGGAGTAATCATGCGTACGTTTGTTAATGTATAAATGTTCGTTTTTTAATTTTGTAAATACGGGAACATCGTAAGTGGTATTCAGAAACGCTTCAGGGCTTACTTCCATAATGTTCATCGCGTTCATGATATGAACGATACCATGTGCTACACGGCCGTCGCCGGTAACGACGATTTTAACCGGAGGGATCTCAATATTTTGATATTGAGCGACCATCTGCAGCATATCCTTACATTGATAAGCAGGCTTCAGGTCAAACTGGTGGTACTTTTTACCAAAGGTAAGCAAGGCGTTATGAGCGCCTACGACCCCGGCAAAAAAGCCAAAGCCTATAATGCGTTTCCCATTGTCATAAGTCAGCGCTTCATAATCAATCATCCTGATTTTCCGGTCGATCAAGGCTTTCATCAATTGTTGATTATAGCTTTGTTTCTTCTTGGTATGAGAAAAGAAAAAGTAAGTTTTGTTAGGGATCAGGTCTTTAATCGGCACTTCTTTGATACCGAGTAAGACATCACAATCATTAATAGCTTCACTCATCGGGATGCCTGCCTCCAGATATTCGTTATTACTATAGCTACGATTAGGGGAAGGTTGGACGACCAGTTCCACCTGATTGAAATTTTCACGTAAACTTAAGCACTGCTCTGGTGTAAGGGCCACACGAGTATCTGTAGGAATTTTTCCTTCTTTTATCAGTCCAATCTTCATTATAGGAACTATACTTTAAGCATCAATAAACGACTCAATACAATAGCGAATCGTTCTGTTTACAAAGGTAAACGAATTGTAAGAAATTGCATATAGGTAGTTTTGTCGATATGTGAATGATAGTTAGATAAAATACCTAAAATTGATGGAAATTTTAATTCGGGAAAGATTTTTTATATCCTTTTCTCCTGATTGTACCGGATATGATAAATGCTTTAAATATTAAAAATAGATAATAGTTAATATTTAAAGCATTTGTTATATTTGTATTTGAGGTGGAACCTCATCGGGTTAATTAGAAAGGTACATCGTCATCCGGCATTTTTGGAAATCCTTTTGAAGGATTAAAATCATCATCATCAAAATCTTTAAAGTCATTCATTTTTGAGCCTAATGTTTTGAAAGGAGCATCTGCACCATCCTGGAGATAAATGCCACTGTTGCCACCGCCAAAATTGTCAGCAGGATTAATGCTGCCAAAACTGCTGCCTCCTGAGAAATTCCAGTTGTCTTCCGGTTCCAGTTCCACAAATTTCTGTATTTCCAGCTTCGCCTGTAACTTTACCGTATCCAGTCTACCGTTCCGGTGTTTCGCGATATTGATATGGGTTTCTCCTTTTACACTTTCGCCATTCTCATCGTTAGTAATGCCATGGTATTCAGGACGATAGATGAACATTACCATGTCCGCATCCTGCTCGATGGCTCCGGACTCCCTCAAATCGCTTAATTGCGGTATTTTTCCCTTGTCCCCGGAACGCGTTTCTACCGCACGACTCAATTGGGACAGTGCCAGGATAGGAATGCTGAGCTCTTTTGCGAGCCCTTTAAGCTCCCTGGAGATCTTGGAAATCTCCTGTTCGCGGTTCCCGTTTTTACTGTCAGGGCCGCCGTGCATTAATTGCAGGTAATCGATGATGACCATCTGGATATCATATTTTACCTTAAGCCTGCGGCATTTTGCTCTCAATTCAAAGATGTTCAGGCCGGCCTGGTCGTCCAGGTAGATAGGGGCGTTCACCAGTTTATCCATTCTTTCTGTGAGCTGGATCATTTCATGGTCTTCCATCTTACCACGGCTGATGCCTTCCAGTTTTACCTCGGTTACCATACTCAGCAGACGTTTTACCAACTGCGTACTACCCATCTCTAAGGAGAACACCGCTACGCCCATAGGTTTTGTAGGGTTGAGCGCCGCATTTACCGCCAGGTTGAGGGCAAAGGCTGTTTTACCCACCGCCGGACGTGCCGCCAGGATGATCAAATCCGTTTTCTGCCAGCCACCGGTAATGGCATCCAGTGCCGGGAAGCCGGAGGGTACACCGGTGAGGTCATCTTTTTGCTTACGGGCTTCTTCAATTTCATCCAGTGTGCGTACGAGGATATCTTTAATAGATTCGGAGTCTTTTTTCAGGTAGCTGTTGCCGATCTCGAAAAGGTCCTGCTCCGCTTTATCCAATAATTCAAACACATCTGTCTTGTCTTCGAACGAGTCAGATACGATCTCGCCACCGATCCGGATCAGCTCTCTCTGGATATATTTTTGCATGACCACCCTGGAGTGGGTAATTACGTGGGCTGAAGTAATTACAGATTGCGTGATTTTTGTGAGCGCGTAAGCACCGCCGACCTGTTCCAGCTCATCCGTCTTACGCAGCTCTTCCATCACGGTGAGCAGGTCGATCTCCATTTTACGGTCCTGGAGGCGCTGGATAGCGCCATAGATCACCTGATGCGCATTTACATAAAAACACTCCGGTTTGGGCAGGATCTCCATTACATCAGAAAGCTTGTCTTTCTCCAGCAGGATGGCCCCGAGTACCGCTTCTTCAATTTCCCGGGCCTGTGGCGGTACTTTGCCATAAACATTAGAACTGAGGTCGCTGACTTTAGGTTTCCTGGTTGATGTAGTCTTTTTCGTATTGAGATCCATATTAATTTTAAGTTATTTTCCCGCAAAAAAATGAAGTGGGAGAGCGAAGTTAAGCCTAAAGATTCAAGAAAAAGGTCTTTTGCTTTACCTAAATTATTAAAACTAATCACGGGCTTATAAACATGTAAACTACACTTATTCACAAAGAAAACCGGTTTTTTCACTAAATCTTACCTTTTTCAACAGTTATACACATTAGTGTTAACATTTACAGACTTTTACACATTTCGCAAATATTATTAACAATACCTTGTGGATAATATTGGCGGACCGAATGAATTCATTCCTGATAATCCATACATTTTAAATATCTTTGTACACCAATCAAAAAATTATAATTTCATGGCGCTTATCGCTCCTTCCGTACTTTCCGCTAATTTTTTAAAACTGTCTGATGATATTCAAATGATCAACCGGTCTGAAGCGGATTGGTTCCATTTAGATGTTATGGACGGTCGTTTTGTTCCGAACATCAGTTTCGGGATGGGGATTATCCAGGCTATTGCTAAAGAAGCTAAAAAAACTTTAGATGTACACCTGATGATCCTGGAACCCGAAAAATACGTTACTGAATTTGCCCGTGCCGGTGCCCATAACTTAAGTGTGCACATCGAGGCTTCCACGCACCTGCATCGTACCATTCAAATGATAAAAGGGGAAGGTATGAAAGCCGGGGTGGCGATCAACCCGCATACTTCTGTGCAGCAGCTGGAAGAGGTAATCAATGATATTGACCTCGTATGTATGATGAGTGTAAATCCCGGATTTGGCGGGCAGAAGTTCATTCCCAATACTTTGAATAAAATTAAGCAACTGAAGCAAATGATCCAGGAGAGGGGTAGTTCCGCTTTGATCGAGATCGATGGCGGGGTAACCTATGAAAATGCTGCTGAAATCATTGCGGCCGGCGCCGATGTGCTGGTAGCCGGTAATACGGTGTTTAGCGCACCCGACCCCGTAGCGATGATCGCCGCGCTCAAGAAATGCTAAAATATTAAAAGAGCTATAAAACAGATCAGCCGTTCACAAAGTGAACGGCTGATCTGTTTTATTCGTACCATAAATTAATTCTGCACCGATTGGATCTGGATAAGAATACTTTCCAGGGTTGTTTTCAGCGTTTCATATTCCGTATAGCCTTTGGCAAGCAGGTAAAATTTTGAATCCGAAATTTGCAGCAATACCTGCGGGAAACTGTCTACTTTTAACTGCTTTACCAGTTGAAATTCGTAATTGGCCTTTTCTTTATAGGCAGGGTCTTTCAGTTTGGCATAAAACTCATCAGGCGCTATCTCGTATTTTTCTAATAAATGGCGGTACGCTTCATTGTCGGTAAGGTCGCGTCCTTCAAAATTTAAAGCATACTGCAGGTCGTAAGCGAATTGAATGGCGCTTTCAGGATAGCGTTCTTTAAAAATGCATAAAGCGATCGCCGGTTTTTCTGAGCTCGGAAACCAGTCGCTTTCTTCAGGCTGGTTAATGTGGAACAGGAAATCTTCGCCAAATTTTACACCGGTACGCTCTTCTACGGTTTTATAAGTTTCCTGCATATAAGGCGCGATAAGACTGATCGGTTGCGGCGTTTCCGGCAATATCATACCGCCACTCAATACCTCAAACCGGAATTTATCTTTATATTCTTCTGCGATTCTTTTTATAACATCACTGAAGCCATAACACCAGCTACAGTAAGCATCATAACAATATATTATAGTCATAGCACAAAAATAGAATTTTATTTGCCATAATTTTAACCCCTAATTCTTAAATTAATCTTATTATGGAACCTGACTCCCGGCTGCTTACTGAATTGTTTGAAGTTAAAATGCCCTTTGGTAAATACAGCGGTACCTTTATCGGTGATTTACCGGAGCATTATATCCTATGGTTTGCGCGGGCCGGTTTTCCTGCGGGAAAGATAGGCTTACTGCTCCAGACGATGTACGAGATCAAGTTGAACGGCCTTAGCTATTTACTGGAGCCGATCCGTAAAATGAAAGCCGGCAGGCTTTAATGGCCGGTATACTTTTGTGAGAATATGAACTTCATTTTTGTATTTTTGTGCCAAATTTCGAACTTCGATGAACAATAGTAAATTAGTTTTACTTTTTATCTTTTCCTTATTACTGATTGCTTGTAAAAGTACCAACTCTCCCAAGGCGGTTACCGAAACCTTCCTGGTAAGTGTGGCCCGCCTGGATATGCATACCGCCAGGAATTATTCCACCCGGCAGACCTGGAGTTTCCTGAAAGTACTGGAAAAAGAGACCAAGGAACTGACTGATGAGCAAAAGGAAGCTTATGTGAGTAATTTTAAGGTAAAGATCATAGGGGAAAAAAAAGTGAACGATACCATGTATACGGTAGACTTTACCACCACCCCCGAACTCTTCCCTTTTACGCAATTGAACCTGGTTGCTGAAAAGAACCTGGAAGGTAATATCCGCTGGAAAATAGACTTTAATAGCTTTGAGTATATGCAGTCCGATTCAACCATTCACGAGATCATGGCGCCTGGAGAAGAGCCTAATGAACAAGTCATGGTAGATTCCTCCCTGAGCCAGTAATTTGCGATATGATTATTAATATCTTTTTGTACTTTTGAACCTGTTTAATTTTTAACCCAAGTAATATAAATTTTAATGCCATATTATTTTACGTCCGAGTCAGTTTCTGAAGGACATCCTGATAAAATTGCTGACCAGATTTCCGACGCCCTTATTGATAATTTTCTTGCATTTGATAAAGACAGTAAAGTTGCTTGTGAAACGCTCGTTACTACAGGACAGGTTATTTTAGCCGGTGAAGTAAAATCCAGCGCCTACCTGGATGTTCAGGAAATCGCGCGCGAAGTGATCCGCAAGATTGGCTACACGAAAAGCGAGTATATGTTTGAAGCGAATAGCTGCGGTATCTTATCTGCTATTCATGAGCAATCCCCGGACATTAACCAGGGTGTTGAGCGTAAAAACAAAGAAGACCAGGGGGCTGGGGACCAGGGTATGATGTTTGGTTATGCAACCAATGAAACTACCAATTATATGCCACTGGCATTGGACCTTTCCAATAAATTACTGATCGAATTAGCGGAACTGCGCAGGGAAAATAAACAAATTAAATACCTGAGACCAGATGCTAAAAGCCAGGTGACCTTAGAATACAGCGATGATCATAAACCATTGCGTATTGATGCGATCGTTATTTCTACCCAGCATGATGATTTCGGAGAAGAAGCCGCAATGCTGAAAAAAATTGACAAAGACATCAGGGATATCCTGATCCCACGCGTGATTAAGAAATATCCTGAATATAAAAAATATTTCAACAGCGATATCAAATACCATATCAACCCTACCGGGAAGTTTGTAATCGGCGGCCCGCACGGCGATACCGGGCTTACCGGCAGAAAGATCATCGTAGATACTTATGGTGGTAAAGGTGCGCACGGCGGTGGCGCTTTCAGTGGAAAAGACCCGAGCAAAGTAGACCGTAGCGCTGCTTATGCGACCAGGCATATTGCCAAGAACATGGTTGCTGCCGGTGTTTGTGATGAGATCCTGGTACAGGTGTCTTATGCGATCGGTGTAGCACAACCTATGGGTATATTTGTAGATACCAAAGGTACTGCGAAAGTCGATATGACCGACGGTGAAATTGCACAAAAGGTAAGCGAGCTCTTTGATATGAGACCTTATGCTATCGAAACGAGACTTAAGTTAAGAAATCCTATTTACGGGCCTACCGCAGCTTATGGCCATATGGGTCGTGAATCAGAGGTAAAGGAATTAAGCTTTATGGATTATACTACTAAAAAGCCTAAGAAGATGAAGGTAGAATTGTTTACCTGGGAAAAACTGGATTTTGTAGCTAAAGTGAAAAAGTCTTTCGGAATAAAATAAAATTATTATATTACATCCCTAAATTATTGTCAAATAACCCTTTAGTTCATGAAAAAACTCATTATTCTGGCACTTGGAGCTGTTTTTATGGCGGTAAGCTGTCAAAAAGTAGACGGAGAATCCACCGATCAAAAGGCAGGCGAAATCCTGCAGCAAAAGAATTGGCGCATGACAGGTTATTACGACGATGGTAATGACAGGCTGGTAAATTTCACCGGTTATTCTTTCACTTTTAATGCTGATGGTACGGTACGTGCTATCCGTGATGGAAAAGAGTTTGTTGGTACCTGGAAGGATACAACTTATACCGATACCCTGACTACGACCGCAAGCCTGAAGCTGCAATTTGGTAACGAAAGGCCTTTTAATAGTTTGAATAAAAACTGGATGGTGATTGAAAAAACCACCAAAACACTGCATCTAAGGTACCAGGACTTCCCGAAAAGCCCTTATGATGATGTATTCCTTAGGATCAATTATTAATAAGATACATATACTGTTTAATTTAGAAAAAAGGTCGGCATTTTGCTGACCTTTTTTCTAAGTAAGTAAATAGTTTTTACGTCTATCTTTAATAATGATAGTTATAGGGTGTATTGCAGGGAACCGTGATACATCTTTGATGTGTTTATATTTTGAATTAACTTTATATAATAAAACCAAACAAAGTAATTAATGAAGTGTATTTTACTCTTTGCGGCAACTGTTATGGCAATTAGTTTTGGCTCTTGTGCCAAGCTGTCAGACTGCCAGGCTGTTGATGCGAAATGCCTGCAACAACCTCCTGTAAACGAGGCTTGCCAGCAATCTTTTGAGCGATGGTTTTACAATTCCGGCTCCAATCAATGTGAATTGGTATCTTATAGCGGTTGTAACGATTTCGGGTTTAAAACCGAAGCGGAATGTAATGCCTGTGCCTGTAAAAAATAAAATAGGTAAGCATAGCGGAATCAATTAATGGATATTAGTTTAGATAAACTTCAGGGCTTAGTTGAGGGCTGCCTGGCGGGAGACCCGCTCAGGCAAAAGGAGTTTTATTTTACTTTTTATCCGATAATGATGAAAGTATGCGTGCGTTATGCCCCGAATGCGGAAGACGCGGAGCAGTGGGTACATGACGGTTTTATGAAAGTTTATACCAACCTGGCGCAATTCGGATTCCAGGGTTCTTTTGAAGGTTGGGTGAAAAAGGTGACTACCAGGGTCTGCCTGGATAACCTGAGAAGCCTGAATGCCAAGAAGAACGAAGTTGAAAAGAATACTTATTTTAACATAGAAGATAATACTGCGGCTAACAACCTGGGCGTTTTAAATCATGTGCAGGAACGTATTTCTGCAGATGAAGTACTTAATATTATGCGAAAATTGCCCGATAAACAAAGGACTGTTTTCAATTTATACGTCTTTGAAGAATATAACCATAAAGAGATCGCGCAGGAGCTGAACATAACAGAAAATCATTCCCACTGGTTGCTGCACCAGGCAAAAAAGCAGCTAAAATCGATTATTACCACAAATTCAAAAATAGAATTATGAAACCGGATGCGTTTGAGAGAGATATCAGAAAAGTCTTAGAGGAGGTTGAGTACAGGCCATCTGAAGCATCCTGGCAAAAAATGCAGCAAGCCCTCGCAGAGAGCCGGAACGCAGGATTTGCTACGGATATGAGTGCGCATATTGTTAAAAAGAAACCTTTATGGTCTTTCAGCCGTGCGGTGGCCGCGGCTTGCTTTGGCGTACTGGCTACTGGGGCGACCTTGTTTTATGTAAACAATAAGACCGTAGCTCCTGGACAGGAATTAGCCGGGACAATCAACTCCGGCAGGAAACCAATAGCCGAACTGTTTAATACGCCGGGGGGAGAGAATAAGAACATGGATGCTTTGCGGCCAGCAGCGGTTGCTGTTCCGGGACTACAGGGATTTAGTTCAAAAACAAGTTCGGGCGCCGGTATGATTGCTCAACCGGAGCATTCTGCTATTGCCTCAATAGGAGGAGCATTTGATGCGGCAACACTAGGCCAGGTGTATAGTGCAAGTATAAGTGTTACCCCGGAGACGCGTAATGCCTTACACCCGGTAAATAAGACAACGGAAAGATATGAACGCTTTAAAATAGCGGAAGATATGGGCTCTAAACTTTACAGCGCAGCCGACTGGTCCGATAATCCTGAACATACGCTGGCCTTTGAAGATCCGTTTATTTATGGGCTCTCTGTTAAAGGCGGTTTGCCCAGGGTGGGGCTGATGCAATTTAACGCTGGTATGACCGTAAAACGCGATTGGAGCAAACGCGTATACACGGAAGCCAATTTAGACGTTTCCTATACTGATGTTCGTTACCGGAAAGCACTTTACTATAAGCGTAATGACAATGGATCCTTCACCAATCTGGGTGATCTGGCCAATGGCGGCGAGGCGATGATGGCGGCTTCTGGTGGTAAAGCAAGTGCCTACACTTATGGTAATCATGTGATTGGCGTGGGGCTGGCGGTGCTTGGTGGCTATAATGTGACCAAAAACCTGTCGGTAGCGGTGGGTGCTGATATGTACCGAAATTTTAATAATAAGCTGGTGCTGGACGCTAATAATCCTCTGGTGGAATCAACTTCCCTGAAAAGTACCATCAACCCGGTAAAATGGATTAATGTTTGGGATGCTGGGGCAAAGGCGCAAATAAGGTACCGGGTGTCTGATCATGTGACTTTACTGGCCCAGGGACGTTATGGCCTGGTTGACTATATAGCGAATGAGGAAGGGACTAAAATAGAGAACTCATCTGCAGGCTTAGGGGTCAACATTTCTTTGAACCCTTAAGAAGAAAGTTATTACCAAAAAATAAGCAGCGATATTTATCGCTGCTTATTTTTATATCAATTAAATTTTTCTACTAGGAAATTTTTTCTACCTGTGTGAAGTTGAGCTCAACGATCTGCGCACGGCCAAAGATCTTAACACTTACTTTCAGCTTACGTTTTTCTTCACTTACTTCTTCGATAGTACCATTGAAATCGTTGAACGGGCCGTCAATAACTTTAATGGTTTCACCCAGGATAAACGGTTCAGCCATAGTAACACCTTGTTCCATAACCTCATCAAGATTACCAAACATTTTGTTTACCTCTGCTTTGCGTAAAGGAGTAGGGTTTTCTTTACCTAAGAAATGGATGACGCCGGTTACCGCAACAATTGTTTGTAACATGGTATCATTGAATTTACCCTCTACCGCTTCGATCATCAGGTAACCCGGGAAAAGGATCTTTTCTCTTAATGCTTTCTTCCCATTCTGCACCTTAAACACTTTTTCCATCGGGCAGAGGATCTGTATAATCGCATTACTCCATCCGCTGATGCGGATCTCTTTATCCAAATGTTCTTTTACCTTTCTTTCTTTTCCACTAACCACACGTAATACGTACCATTTAGTATCCTGTACCGGTTGTGTTTGCAAAGTATCACTCATTGTTGTTGTGTCGGATTAATTTAATTAGGAAGCAAAACTGTAGATCAATTTCATCAAAGCTTCACATGCCGCATCCATTCCTAAAACTACTAAAGTAATGAAAAGGATACCCAATAAAACCACCCAGGTAGTTTTTTGAAGCTCACTCCATGAAGGCCAGCTCACTTTATGAACTAACTCATCATATGCTTCCTGAACGTAAGTGCCGAATTTAGCCATAATAACTTACAGTGTTTTAAAAAATAAAAAAGCCCTTTTGGGGCTATGTTTTGCACGGGCACTAGGATTCGAACCCAGATCGAAGGTTTTGGAGACCCGCATGCTACCATTGCACCATGCCCGTATTAATATTTCAAAATAAATGATCAAGGCGTCCCTGGATCATCATTTTCCCCGTTGACAGGATTGCAAAGATAGGGTTTTATTTTTCCTGAACAAATTATTTTTAAAGATTTGGCCGGTCATAGCATTTTAAGCAGCGCCGGGAAGGGCTGACTGCTTCCAGGTAGCAGTAAAGGGTCCCTGGTGGTAACAGATCCGGTGCTTTTTCCCACCATTCTATTATTTTTATTCCCTGCTGCTGTAGCATATCTTCCAGCCCGCTGGCGATGGCTTCCTCTTCATCACCGATCCGGTACCAGTCACTGTGGTATAAGGTAGCCCCGGCTAGCTCGTATTGATTGATAATAGAAAAGGTAGGACTGCTGACACTGTCCCTGCTGCCCAGCGCTTGCAACAGTGCGGCCGTAAACGTGGTTTTACCGGCGCCAAGCTCACCGCTTAATGCCCATACCTCAAATGCTGTGGCTACCTGCAGAAATTGCTTTGCGGTCAAAGCAATTTCATTGAGTTCAAATGTCGTTTCAAGAATTAAAGCCATTGTCTTATTGGTTTTCAACTAGTGGACCGATCAGATATAATCCAGGTTGATGATAAAATTTAATTGCTTTTTGGCTGCAGATGCAGCGGTAAGGCGCAGCGCAAAATTACGGAAAGCTGCCGCATATTTATTTTCCAGGTGTGATATATGTCCTAATAGCCGGCTTTGTTGCACTATTTTCTTAACCCTTTTCCTCCTTAGCTGTTGTAATAATGGGAAAGTGTCTTTAAGCGCATATCCCTGTTCCAGGAGCTTACCGATCGTATAAGCATCTTCTATAGCCTGGCAGCCGCCCTGACCCATATTAGGGGTGGTGGCATGCGCTGCATCGCCGATCAGGCAAATGTTCTCTTGATACCAAAAAGCCAAAGGCGAGAGATCCGCAAGCGTACTGTAAATTATATTTTCTTCCGGGGTGGCTGCTATCAGTTGCTGAGCAAGCGGGTTGAATGATTTGATCCGTTCAGGAACCTGGCGCCCCATAGTGTATTTGCTTTTACTGACCGCGTACCAATAGATCTGTCGGGAATTCAAAACAACATACCCGAAACGGTCTCCTTTACCCCATTGCTCTATACCCAGCTCCCTTTCCAGACCTGGAACAGGTTGTGTGCAGGTACCGCGCCAACATACCTGCCCGGTATCGCGTATTGTGCTTTGTGGTGCAATATGATTTCTCACTACGGATTTGATGCCGTCCGCAGCAAACAGGAGATCGCAGGTAGCCCGATGCCCATCTTCAAACAACAACTTTGTTTTTGAGCCTTTTTCTATTGATTGTAGGCGCCTGGATAACCGGATTTGTTCATCGCCAGCGGCGGCGGCTAAGATCCTTTGTAAATCAGCCCTGTGAATGGCTATATTGTATATGCCTTTTTTCAGGTCGGACTGGCTCAGTGAAGTAGTCATTATCAATCGCTCCTGCTGATCAGAGATCTCAAAACCTTTTATCCTGTTGCCTGCAGCAATGATACTTTCGGCAAGCCCGAGATCCTCAAATACCTGCATCGCATTATAGGCCAGCATGATCCCGGCCCCTGCCGGCTCAATGGCCGGCGCGCTTTCATAAATGACCGGGTTAATGCCCTGTCTTTTGAGGTACAGCGCTAATGTGAGGCCGCCTATGCCCGCACCGATGATCGCAACTTCCATAAACTTATCAGGATTAAACGGAACGGTTGTTCTATAATTCTCTTAATGCTTTGCCGGTGAGGTTTAAGAAAACGTCTTCCAGGTTGGCATCCTTTACTTTTTTGCTGCGGCTAAAGCCCCCGGCGAGCAGCTCGTCAATTAACAGGTCGGGGCTGCCCTGCTTGATGATCGTGCCACTATCCACGATGGCGACCCTGTCGCAAAGAATTTCAGCTTCGTCCATATAGTGGGTGGTAATGACTACAGTGGTACCTTTTTCTTTAAGACTTTTGATGAGTTCCCAGAGGTTGCGCCTTGCCTGCGGGTCCAGGCCGGTGGTTGGTTCATCCAGGAAGATAATTTTAGGCTGGTTGATCAGGGTTGTGGCAATCGAAAAACGTTGTTTTTGCCCTCCGGACAAGTGCTTGAATTTGCTTTTTGCCTTATCTTCCAGCTGTACGCTTTGCAACAGGGCTAAAGGGTCTATAGAGGCATTATAAAGCCCGGCAAACAGTTCGATGATTTCCTTTAGGTTCAGGTTGGGGTAGAAGCCGGCTGCCTGCAATTGTACCCCGATGATTTTTTTTATCTCCTGGGATTGCCTGTCCAGGTCCAATTGATCTACCCAAACTTTGCCGGATGTTTTGGGCCGCAGCGTTTCAATGATCTCTAAAGTCGTGGTTTTACCGGCGCCGTTGGGCCCTAGCAGGCCAAAGATCTCACCTTGCGCTACCTCGAAGCTTATGCCGTTAACCGCGGTGAAATTTTCGTATTTTTTTACCAGCTGTTCTACTTTTATGATGCTGTTTTCCATAATGTCTTTACCAGTCGTGTTTTGCTATAATGATACAAACGTAAGTTTCCGGGTACCCGGCTTCCCTTTCTATACTGGCAAACCCGATACCGATATCGGTCAGCGAACTGTTCCAGTCGCCTATACCCAGCAAGTGCTTGCGATGCCCGAGACCGGATACGCCTTTATCAATTATAAGTGTATTAATAGTGGCCCTGCCATCTTGTAAGCCATAGGCCAGGGACTCAAAGTTGTTGCTGCTTTTATGCCGCAGCCAGTCTTTGCTAAGCTTATAGCCGCCCTTATTGATATAGTAATTCATGCCGTAACCTTCCGGGTCCACATGCGCAAAATATTTCCGCTTAGCCATATCCAAAGCCTTAGTTTCCGCTACTTGGGCCAGCTGACGATTCCAAACCAATGCTGTTTTCGTGATTTTATATTTAGCAAGGAAGGGGAATTTATCCTGGAACTTTAACGGGTTGGTCCTGATCTGGTTGAGGTATTGAAAGGCGCGTTGAGCTTCTCCTTTGTTCAGCGCGGCTGTTTTGTTCGACTGGAAGCTGCTCGATACGAAAGCAAAGAGTAAAAGTAGTAGTTGAAATACACGCATCCTGATTCCTGGTAATGGTAATTTAGGTCAAAAACAAAGATACGATTGCCGGTTAATCAGGCAATCGTATCTGTTGCTATTTTGATTTTATTTATCATTTAAACCGTTGTATTATTTCTTCGGTGTTGTTTTCTTAGTCGCCGTCTTTTTAGGGGCAGCAGCTTTCTTTGCCGCGGTTTTCTTGGTAGCTGTTTTTTTAACGGCAGCTTTTTTCGTGGCCGTCTTTTTGGTCGCAGCTTTCCTGGTCTTCTTTTCGAATGCCTGCGGGTTAATGCTGATGATCATTTGTTTTACTTCCTCCAGCGATACGCCGGCAAGATCTTCTGCTTCATATTTACTGCCATCTGCTTTCCGGCCCAATTTCAGCATTTCTTTACCGAAACGGATAAAAGGTCCCCAGCGCCCGTTTTCAATCGCTATTTTCTCCTCCGGCCATTGCTGTATATAGCGGTTGGCTTCTTTTTCAAGTTTCTTACTTACCAGTTCCTCGATGTCTTTCTGGCCCAGTTGCTCAAAATTATAGGCCCTGGGTACATTAATGTAAAGGTCATTGTATTTGATAAACGGACCGAAACGGCCGGTACCTTTAGTAACAGGTATACCTTTATAGGTACCTATAGGCGCGTCGGCAGCCTGCTTTTCTTTAATGATCTCAATTGCTTTATCAATATCAATCGTTAAAGGATCAATATTCTTCGGTACGGAGATAAATGCTTCGCCCCATTTGACATAAGGTCCGAAGCGGCCGATACCTATCAGTACCTCTTTGCCTTCATAATCTTCCAGGTTGAACGGTAGCTTAAACAGGTCTAATGCCTGCTCCAGGTTGATGGTCTCAATACTTTGATCGCGTTTCAGGGAGGCGAATCTGGGCTTTTCAGTCTCATCATCTGAGCTGCCGATCTGCACCATAGGGCCGAAGCGGCCCAGTCTCGCGATCACATTTTTACCGCTTTCGGGGTCTACGCCCAGTATTCTTTCGCCTACTGCACGCTCCGCGTTTTCCAAAGTATCGTTCACTTTAGAATGGAAAGGAGTGTAGAAACTGCCGATCATCTGGTTCCATTTCTTTTTCCCGGCCGCAATTTCGTCAAATTCGGTTTCGATATTAGCTGTAAAGCTGTAGTTCATGATATCAGGGAAGTGCTCTGATAAGAAATCAGTCACTACCATACCGAGATCAGTAGGGAATAATTTGTTCTTTTCGGCGCCGGTTATTTCCGCTTCCTGCTTTTGCGCGATCTGGTCATTTGTTAAGGTCAGTACCTGGTAGCTCCTGCTCAGGCCATCTTTATTCGCTTTCTCCACATAATTTCTCTGCTGTACCGTACTGATGGTAGGCGCATAAGTAGAGGGGCGGCCTATGCCCAGTTCTTCCAGTTTTTTTACGAGGCTGGCCTCGGTATATCTTGGCGCCGGGCGGGTAAACCGCTCTATCGCCTGCATTTGTACTAAAGGTAATGCCTGTCCTCTTTGTAAAGGTGGCAACAGGCCTTCCTGGTCATCTTCATCTTCATCATCCTTGCCTTCCAGGTATACTTTTAAAAAGCCGTCAAATTTGATCACTTCACCACTCGCCGTTAATTGATTGTCCGGTTGGGTAGAAATGTTGATGGTGGCTATGGTCTTTTCGGTAACGGCATCAGCCATCTGGCTGGCAATCGTACGTTTCCAGATCAGGTCGTATAGTCTTTGTCCGTCCGGGAAATCGATATGGCTTACCATCATATTAGTCGGCCGGATGGCTTCGTGGGCCTCCTGTGCCGATTGGTTTTTGGTCTGGTATTGTCTCCTTTTATGATAGTTAGCGCCCCATTGTTGTTTAATGGCGTCTTCTGCATTATGCAATGCCGTTTCGCTCAGGTTGACGCTGTCGGTACGCATATAGGTAATATACCCGTTTTCGTATAAGGTCTGCGCTACCCGCATGGTGCGGCTCACCGAATAACCCAGTTTACGGCTGGCCTCCTGTTGTAACGTAGAGGTGGTGAAAGGGGCAGAAGGGGTTTTCTTGCCGGGCTTTACTTCAACATTATCCACGGTATAGCCGGCGCCGATACATTTTTGTAAGAAAGTACGGGCATCCGCCAGTTGTTTGATCTTCTTGCCTTCAGCTTTAAAGGTAACTGCGCGGTTATTGATATCCTTTGCTGCAAAAAGCGCTTCAACTTTATAGCTGCTTTCGGTATTGAACTTATTGATCTCTCTTTCCCGTTCTACGATCAGTTTTACGGCTACAGACTGTACCCGGCCGGCTGAAAGGCTTTTGCCGCTCAGCTTGCGCCATAATACAGGAGATATTTCAAAACCTACGATCCGGTCGAGCACGCGGCGGGCCTGCTGCGCGTTCACCAGGTCCATATTTACCGTTCTCGGGCTTTGTACCGCTTTTTGAATGGCCGGCTTCGTGATCTCATGAAATACGATCCTTTTCGTGGTTGCAGGGTTTAAGCCTAATTCTTCGCAAAGGTGCCAGGAAATGGCCTCACCTTCGCGGTCCTCATCCGTTGCTAACCATACTTCCTGTGCTTTTTTCGCCAGGGATTTAAGTTCTTTTACTACTCTGATCTTATCTTCCGATACTATATATTTAGGAACAAAGCCATTGTCTATATCAATACCCATGCCCTCTTTTTCGAGGTCGCGGATATGACCAAAGCTGGACTTCACCTCGAAGTCTTTTCCCAGTATTTTTTCAATTGTTTTAGCCTTCGCGGGCGACTCTACAATCAACAAATTTTTCGCCATATATACACTAATGTAGTTGGCAAAGGTATATTTTAAATTGAAAAAGCAAAAAAAATGGAAAATTACTTATCCCTTGTTTTGCGATAAGCTTATTTGGCAATGTAGTTGAAATGATATAATTTTGATATCATAACAATAACAATTTAATTTTATCTTATGGAAAAGATCGTTAAGCCCATTTCAGGTTACCTTGCATTGGTCATTGCTTTAGCCTGTGCCGTTTTGTCGGTGTTTTGTTTTATGAATTTCGAGTCAGCCGACGGGACCAATAATCCTTTGGCAATTATTGGAGGGGTTATCCTGGTCCTGGCTTTTATTTTCCTGTTAAAAGGTTTGATGATCATTAATCCTAATCACTCCCGCGTCCTGAATTTTTTTGGTAAATATGTAGGTACTGTTAAAGATAATGGCCTGTTCTTTGTGAATCCTTTATATACTTCTTTAAGAGTGAGCCTGCGTGCGGATAACCTGCAGGGGCAGACCTTAAAAGTGAATGATAAAATGGGTAATCCAATTGAGATCGGGGCGGTGATCGTGTGGCAGGTAGGTGATACCTATAAAGCGGCCTATGATGTGAGTAATTATGTTTCTTATGTAAAAACACAAAGCGAGGCGGCGGTGCGTCACCTGGCGGGTAGTTTCCCATATGACAACCTGGAAGATGAAGGGGCTAACATTACCTTAAGAGAGGGCGGTGAGGCCGTAAACCAGATCCTGGAGAAAGAATTATCAGATCGCCTGGCACCGGCCGGGGTAGTGATCAAAGAAGCCCGTATCAGTCACCTGGCTTATGCTTCAGAGATCGCCGGCGCTATGCTGCAACGGCAACAGGCCACGGCTATTGTGGCGGCGCGCGCCAAAATCGTGGAAGGAGCGGTTGGTATGGTAGAAATGGCTTTACATAAATTATCTGAAAAGGATATCGTGGAGCTGGATAATGAAAAGAAAGCAGCTATGGTGAGTAACCTGATGGTGGTCTTGTGTGGAGAAAAAGCAGCAGCTCCTGTACTCAATACCGGAACTTTGTATCAATAAGGAGTAAAATTATGGCAGATAAGAAAAATTTTGTGTTAAGGTTGAACGCGGCGATGTATAAAGCGCTGGAGAAGTGGGCTGCTGACGATTTCCGGAGCGTGAATGGCCAGATCGAATATTTGCTGAATAATGCGCTTAAAGAGCAGGGACGTTTGCCCAAGCCGGAGCAGAAACCCGCAGCTAAGAAAGAAGATTAACAAAATAAACGGGCCATCGCAGATGGCCCGTTTATTTTGTTGGTAACTAGCAGATGCAATTATTTAATAAATTTTACACTTGCCTTTTTACCATCCAGGTTTTGCTGGATATAGAATACACCGGCAGGAAGTGCAGTTACATCAATTTTCATATGTTTGTCGAAGCCGGCATTAAGCATGTTTTGCCAAACCGTTTGCCCAAGTGCATTAATTATGGTTAATTCAATGTTTTTATTGGCTTCAAGTGGCGTTACAAACAATTGATCTTTTACCGGGTTTGGGAATATTTCGAATTGATGATGTACAATTTTGTTATTGATATATGTACCACCTGGCGCGGCCATGGTGACGGTTACACAGCTCGTATCGTTTAAGGTGTTAGCATCCTGGTATGTGGTAGCCGGATGGCCACCGTTCACATAGGTAGCCAGGGACTGGGGAATATGGAAAACGCAAAAATCTCTTACTACAGTATTATGGGTGTTGTTCCAGAGCTTCAAGATGCTGTCCATCATAATTGTTCCGCCTACCGGAAGGTTAGCGTTCAGCCTGGAAAATACGATGAGATTTCCGGTAGTGACAAAAAACAGGGAATCGCCGGCAGGGAGTGTGTCCTGCCCGTTATTGGCAAAGGCAAATGATAACCAAAAGGTGTCGTTAGGCGCAATGATGGCATGATGAGCGGGGCTGGTTACCGTTACGCTGATATCAGCCTGTTTAAGCTGCGCGTTTGCCGTAAAGGCAAGGATACTTAGCAGGGCTAAAAATGATAGAATTGGTTTCACGGGTCTTAATTGGATGATTCATTACTAATCTTATCTATAATAGTGTTAATGTCTACCTCGCCCAGGCTACGATGGATCATGGTTCTTTTTTTATCATAAATATTGACCTGGGGTAACCTGTATTCATAAAGGTTATATAAAAACTCGGAAATCTCGTATGGTGTGTCAGACTTTTTAGTCTGGTCGGTGCCTATATAGATATTTTTTTTATCCATTATCGTGCTTAAACCGGTTTCCTTTATAAAAGCAGGGATATATTCTTCCACGCCTTTGGCGCCGATATAAATAATCGCTACATCTTTAAATGCATCATAGTTGGTTACGATGTCTTTAGCCAGGTGCTGGCAGTGGTCACAACCGGGGTTAAACAGCACCAGCATCAGCTTGTCATAACCTTCAAAGTCTTTATTGCTGATCATTTTTCCATCAGTCGTTTTGACTTCAAAAGGTGGTATATTAGCCCCGGGCATTTTATAATTATATTCCTTACTCAGGTCCTTTTTCTGGGCCGATACACTGCCTGCGAAAAACAGGAGTAGGGTGGTAATCAGGTAAAAACCGCGCATAAACACTTAAATTTGTGCTAAGTTAAGGAAAAAAATAAGCTTCAATCAGGATGAACAATAAACCTCTAGCAGAAAGGATGCGCCCGGAAACATTGAATGATGTGGTGGGACAGGAACACCTTGTGGGTGCAAACGGTGTGTTAAGACAGATGGTGGAAAGCGGTCGACTGCACTCTATGATTTTCTGGGGTCCTCCGGGTATCGGTAAAACCACGCTGGCGCAGATCATCGCATCGGAATCCGGGCTGCCTTTTTTCAGCCTGAGTGCGGTAGAATCAGGCGTAAAAGAGGTGCGGCAGGTGATCGAGCTTTCCCGTAAATCCGGGAAAGCGGTATTGTTCATCGACGAGATTCACCGTTTTAATAAATCACAACAGGATAGCCTGCTTGCGGCAGTAGAAAAAGGATATATAGTGCTGATCGGGGCCACTACGGAAAATCCTTCCTTTGAAGTGATCAGTGCTTTGCTGAGCCGTTCACAGGTATATACTCTGCATCCATTTACCGCGGAAGACCTGAAAAAGATGGCTGCGCGGGCAATGACCCAAGATGTTTACCTGCAATCCAAACAATTAGTGATTGATGAGTGGGAACTGCTGCTTTTACGCAGCGGAGGTGATGGCCGGAAGCTGCTGAATTTACTCGAACTACTTGCTGAAGCGCTGCCAGCAGGCGAGCATCATATCAATAATGCTTTTGTGCAACATATTGTACAACAAAAAATGGCTTTATATGATAAATCCGGGGAGCAACATTATGATATTATTTCTGCGTTTATTAAATCTATGCGGGGCAGCGATCCCAATGCTGCGGTTTACTACCTGGCGCGCATGATAGAGGGCGGGGAGGACCCTAAATTTATAGCCCGGCGGATGATCATATTTTCCAGTGAGGACATCGGCAATGCAAACCCCAATGCACTTTTGCTGGCCAATGCCTGTTTCCAGGCGGTGGAAAATATAGGATATCCCGAATGCCGGATCATATTGTCACAAACGGTTACTTACCTGGCTACTTCCCTGAAAAGTAATGCTTCCTATCTGGCCATTCATAAAGCGCAGGCGGCTGTAAGGCAAACCGGTGACCTGCCGGTACCGCTGCATATCAGGAACGCGCCTACAAAACTGATGAAGGAATTGGGCTATGGTAATAACTATAAGTATGCCCATGATTATGAAAACAATTTCGTAGAGCAGGAATTCTTACCGGATATGCTTTCCGGGACTACCTTTTATGATCCCGGTAATAATCCTTCAGAAGAGAAGATCCGGTTATTCTTAAAGCAAAGATGGAAAGATAAATATGGTTATTAGTGACTGTTGGGGTTGACCGGTGCAATCACGGATTGGGTAATCTCCAGGCTGAATTCTTTGGCCGCGACCAGGATATGGTCAAAAATGTCGGATTGCAGGTTTTCAAAATCCCCCCAGATACCTAGTTTGGTAAAACAATAGATCTCTAAAGGCATGCCTTGCGGCGTGATCTCCAGCTGGCGCACCATGATCGTTTGTGTTTCATCTATTTTTTCATGATGTTTCAGGTATTCCAGTACGTACATCCTGAAAGTGCCTATATTGGTTAGTTGCTTACCATTGATCAGGTCTTCTTCCGCAGTACCTTGTTCCATATTTTCCAGCCTTCGGATCTCGTTTTTTACGGTCCCGAAATAGTCTTTCAGTAAGTCTATTTTTTGTAAACGCTGGAAAAGACCGTAGTCGATGAACCGGAAGGATTTAATGTTAAAGTATACCGATCTTTTGATCCGGCGGGAATTCCGGTCGATGAGTACCTGGGCGTTACGCACTTCACTGGAAATGAGATCGTAGGTAGGTATGGAGGAAATGGTATTGTCAAAATTTTTTATTTTGGTTGTGAGCAGGTTGATCTCTACTACCGTTCCTTCCAGTTTATACTTGGTCAGGTTGATCCAGTCACCCACTTTAAAGAGCTTGGAGGTAGCCACGTGTATACCGGAGATAAAGCCCAGGATACTATCACGGAATACCAGTAAAACCAGGGCGGTCATAGCTCCAAGCCCGGCAAGGATACTGCCCGGTGACACGCTTAAGAAAATGGATAAGGAAATGATGACATAGATAAAAGACCCGGCAATTCTTATAGACTGGCCTACCGCCTTAAAGCTGGTGGTATTGTAATCCGCGGTCTGGTAAGTGGTATGGTCTTCAATCGCTTTCGTGGTCCGGTAAAGGATCTGGCCGATGATGGTAACGATGAACCAGTTGAAGAACATGTCCACATAGGGCAGGTATCTCTTGCTCCGGTAAAAGACCTCTTCGATCAGGAAATAGCAGAACATCAGGGGGATGAAGTTCAGGAATGCGCGGAAGACTTTTCGCTCGTAAAGTGCTTTATACAAGGGCCGGTCCAGTTTATTTACTGCCCAGCGAATTACCGGCAGTAACAATTTTTTCAGCAGATAAGCCAGGGTGACGAAGAGGATGAACAAGCTGATGGCCTTATAGGCTAAAACAGAAATTTCCCTGATTTCGGCAGGGAAATTTGTGCGTATATATTGGTCAATATCGGTAATGTATGGTTGTAGCATACTGTAGTTTATTCTTTCAAAAAAAAGGATAGGTTTCCTTTTATTTATCATTATTCTTCTCGCTGTTTTTCTTGCGTTCCGCGTTGACTACTTCACTTTTGGCCAGTTTTATATAGCTTTCGGCTTTAGTCCTGTTGGGGTAATCTTTTACTTTAGCGGCGGACTGGAAGTACATGATGGACGCTGAATATTGTTTCTTATTGTATAATTCCAGGCCTTTTTTATAATCCTTATCTGCCTGGGCTAAGGCCTGGCCGGTAGCCGGAACTTTACTTTCAGCAGGTTTTGCCGTTTCTTTAGCCGCTGTCGTACGGGTATTGGCCGGGGCAGCAGCGGTTTTGTTTTTCGCGTCTTTACTATTTGCCGCTACTGTTTTATTATCTGTTTTCGCAGGCTCTGCTTTGGCTTTTGCCGTCGATGCCATTGTCGTTACTTTAGACCTGTCGGCGCTTGCCGGCGCACTGGCCGCTGTTCTTCTCTGTTCTTCTTCCCGGGGTAATACCGGGCCTACAAATCCGCTGGAACGTTCCTCCGCCCTGGCTATTGCCGGGCTGGCCTGCTCTGCGGTCGCGTCGGCCATCATAGCCATGGAGGTCGAATCGCTCATCTGGCCCTCGCCTGCATAGCCGGAATGACGTGTCGCGTAATGACCGCCACTCAACGGTTGCTGGTTCTGGAAGCCATATTTGGCATTCATCGCGGAATCTTCTGCCCGGTTGATCGAAGATTCATTGAACATGCCATCTTCTACTTGTTGACCGGAGGCCGCGCCGCCATTTTCAGCAAGCATCGTATTGGTATCTTTATCGCCGCCTATCTTTGAAATGCCCCAGATGCCCAGACCCAGAGCCAATGCTGCAGCAATGCCTATTGGTACGAGTTTACGGGAACGCTTAGGCTCATTTTCAAAAGTAACGTTCCTTACCGGTTCCGTCGGGGGCGCTTTTTTGACTTCTTTTGTTTTTTCGGCTACCGGAGGCGGTGGTGCCGCCGCTTTCTTTTCCGCCGCTTTTACTTCCGGCGCTTTGGGCGCTGCTACTATGGGCTCCGCCACAGCCTCTTTTGGGGGTATGGCCGTAAATGAAAATTCGTCAACAGTACTTAGTATCTGGTTGGCATTCCCGGACTTGGTATAGCCTTCCACCGCATCATTGCAGAAAGGGCATTCATTTAAATGCATTTCTACCACATAGAGTTCTTCGGGGAACAATTTATTTTGCAAATAGTCATCAATCTGTCTGCGGGTAAGACAGGCACTATTATCTATAGCTTTTATCAATCTATCTCTACTGTACATGGCTGCTATAAGGTGTTTTTATGTTGACTAAAACAAATTTTCAGGTTTCTACGCCCGTTTTGCAGGTACGTTTTTACTTGTTTGTCGGATAAATTTTGCAGGCCTGCGATTTCGCTATAGGTTTTCATGCCTCTATAGAATAATTCTATACAATTTTTTTGCGGCGCCTGTAGTTTTTCCAGACAAGATTCCAATATCCTCAGAATTTGTTCCTGTTCCATTTTATGATGCGACAAGTCTTCATATTCCATAAAGTCGAAGCCATTATCCGGGAGGTCAACGGTATGGTTCGTCTTCCTTAATTCCATTAAACACTGGTTTTTAACTACGGTGTACAGCCAGGGTTTGAAACTTTTAACTTTGTATTGCGCCGCGTCGGTCCAGATTTTTACAAATACGAGCTGTACAATATCCTTAGCGTCTTCATGTGGCAGATATTTTAAACCTACACCCATGGCCAGATGGGCGTAGCGTTTATAGAGCATGTTCATCGCTTCCTGATCTTTGCGTTGTGCGATCCGGTAGAACAGCTCCTCATCCAAAAGGTTTCTGTAAGAAGTGTTAGACAAAGTTTTTTTGTTTTGTTGGTTTGGACGTAAAAATAGGAATTTTTGCGCGATAATATTTTCTGCGCTGATTTAATTTGTTGGCCTTTTGGAAAACAAATGGTTAAAAAATATACCCGGTAAAATACCGGGCATAATAAATTTGAATACCTATATATTATTTGGGCTGGAATGTGTTCTGCCTGGTCGTAGCTCAGAGGTGCATACTATTCGTAATTTTGAGCTCGTTGAGGTCCAGTTGCATTTCCGCTTTCCGGATCTCTTCATCGCTAAAAAACTTTTCTTTGCGGAGCAGGAATAATTCTTTGCGTTGGCGGGTATAGATTTCCAGTAGCATTTGATGATAAGCTTTTACCTCTTTGGCCTGGGAAGCATCACATTCCATAGAGGCCAGCCTTTGGGTAACATTGAGGAGCTCATTTTCCATATTTGACTTATAAATGCGGATCAGTTCGTTATGTTGCATTGCTGTATCGTATTTTTCGCCGAGGATTTTTAGGGCAACCTGGTCCAGGCGCAGCTGTATGCCGGCCAGCTGTTCTTCTTCGGGCACAATATTGTCGATCTCTCTTACTTTAAGCCATTTTATAATTAAAGGTAAAGTAAGGCCCTGGAAAACCAGGGTGATAAAGATCACCACAAAAGTGATAAAGATAATAAGGTTACGCTGCGGGAATTGAGTCACCTTGTCGTCCATTAATACAGGTATAGATAAGGCCGTGGCAAGTGAAACTACCCCTCTCATACCTGCCCAGCTGATGATCAGGGGACCTTTCCAACCCGGGGAAGGGTCTTGCCTGACTTTGGCACTGAGCCAACGGGGGATATGTGCGGCCGGGTAGACCCAGAGAAAGCGTAAAGCTATGATGATCCCGCTTACGATAAGGCCATATTTGATTCCATCGGCTACGGAGTAGTCGCCCAGGCCGGCTATGATGTCGGGGAGCACCAGCCCGATCAGCACAAACACCAGGGCGTTCATGACGAAGATCATGGTGTTCCAGACGCCCAGCATATTGATACGTGTGCTGCCGGTACGGAATACCTCGTGGGAACGGTAAGACATGAATAAGCCACCGCTGACTACAGCCATTACACCTGAGTAATGAAACTGCTCGGCAGCCAGGTACAATAAATAGGGCGTCATTACGGTAAGCGCCGCATCAATGGCCGGAGTGGTAGGTAAAAAACGGTGTATGGCATACATAATATGCGCGCCGGCAAGGCCGATAACAATCCCCATCCCGGCTACCTCGAAGAACTGGCCTGTTGCCTGCTGCATGGAAAAGGTGCCGGTGAGTATCGCGAGGAGCGCAAATTTAAAGACTATAAGGGAGGACGCGTCATTGACCAGGCTCTCGCCTTCAAGTATGGTCAGTATTCTTTTGGGTACGCTCATGCCTTTAAGTACGGTGGCCGCGGCAACCGCATCAGGCGGGGAAACGATACCACCTAAAAGGAAGCCCAGGGCAAGTGTAAAGCCGGGTATGATAGCAGTAGTGGCATAGGCGACAATGGTTGAGGTGAAAAATACCAGTCCGAAAGCTAACAAGGCAATCGGGCGTTTCCATTTCCAGAAGTCGTTCCAGGAAGTATACCAGGCTGCTTCATATAATAAGGGGGGCAGGAATATTAAAAAGATAAGGTCAGGGTCCAGGTGTAATACGGGTACACCGGGCATAAAGCTGATGCCCAGGCCCGCGATCACCAGGAAAATGGGATAGGCTACTTTTATTCTTTTGGCCAGTAATACGAGCAGCATGACGGCAAACAATAGGCCCAGGATGAGGAGGATGTTGTGGTGCATTTAATGATCAATTAATAAATTGTCTGTGCTTGTTGGGAGTTATGAACTCTTAGTGTTCCAGAGATAAAATGCTAAAATTATAAGAATTCAATTAATGTGAAAATTTTCTTTTGTTTAGTTTTAAGGCTTGGGTGGTTCCTCTATAAAGTAGGTGTAATAGTTCTATTCCTTTGCTGCCTTTAATGGTTGCCGGGTAGGCAAGCAAAAAGGATCCTGCCTTTTGTGCTTGAGAACAGGCTAAAGGAGGACCCATAGTATGAAACAAAGAGATTAGTAAAAGGAAAATATGGCATGCGTAGCCATAATTGCCTGCAATAACCGCCCGAAAGTGGTGCAGGTGTGCAAAGGTGGGGTATTTTCCACAAAACAGGAAAAAGAAATCAGATTTTTAACCTGTTTTTTTAAGTAGAATCAAGACAGTTATCTTACAGATTGATAATATTATTTAAGATTTAATGTATGAGTGGTTGTGGCCAGATTACTTATATATCCGGGCAATTGAGCCGGTTAATTGTTTTGTTGGTTATCCCTAGTGTACTTTACGGTTCCTAGCAGGAAACACAAGATTTGCTAAGTATTATTTGCGGATAACAATAGCCATTTGTTAAGAGCATATTTAATTCCAGGGTATTCCTGTTTTTTCCATTGATGAATATACTGAGCATCAAATCTCTGCCATCATTTTCAAAATAGCCGAGTACTTTATGGTCCTGATCTGAACTTAAGCTTTCCTCAACTGTCCACAGGAAATCAGGAGTAATTTGAAAAATGTTAGTTCCCGGCTGTTATCCAGCGTTAAGCATGCTATAAAATCCTGAACTATTCTTTCTGCTTCAATTATATTTAATGGTGTGCCTGAAAGGCTTTTGCTCAAATGGTTTCCTGCTCCTTTCAGCAAGTCAATTATCAGTTCTTTTGCTATAGCTGTTGTAATTGAGTTTATTTTTAATTCAGTTGTACCATTCCAGGTTGTGCCCGGGTATAACAACCTGCTTGTATTGTGTTTCGGATGTTCCGGGCAGGATACGCAAACCTAATTTTCCCAGCCGCGTAGTATAGCACTCTTCACCAGGGCAAATGAAAGTGTCTGGTTTTTAACTGTGCTAATAGAAATGCCTGGAGGTCAAAAGCTGCAGCGGCATTGAGCTCAAACTGAAGCCAGGCTGTGTTGGCGTTGGCACTTTTGTCCAAACGGCCCAATGAAATTTCTATTTCGTTTTTATAATTACTCATGATTTTGTAGCAGTCTGCAGGATAGGGCCTTTACCAAAAATTAATCGTTCGACAAATGGCATGTAAACGAGGTAGTCCCATTTTATTGCAGCCAACTTATTGTGTTTGGTTTCCTTTTAGGCAACCGGATAGATGATACACTTTATGAAGCGGATTGAGCTAATAAAATGTGGCATATGGAAAAATATTTTTTTATATTACAGGAATGAATTATTTTTAATCTACACAATCATAGCGTATTCCGAAAAGCTTATAGAGTAGGAAACATCTAAACTTATAAAGAAATGAAAAATCAAACCAACCAATCAGAAGTTACCACATTATCTAACAAGGTTATCCAGACTAATTTCAGAGAAGAAGATATTCCTGGATTCGACCCTTTATGTCCTGAGTGCCGTTCCGGATTTACAGGCATTCCGCCCACCTGCCCTTCTTGCCGATCAGGGTTTACCGGTGGAAAAATTGCTGACTATGTCGGTGTATTCTCCGAAAAAATTTAAGGATCTTATTTTAATTTTCCGGCAAAATAGATATAACACACATTGACAAAATGTATTGTTATATCTATTTTGTGTTTAAAAAACAATGAACTTATGAATGATTTTATAGGTATCGGGATACTGTACAACAGGTCACTCGATACGCTATTAGAAACAGTACCGGCTGCTGTGGATTATATAGAAATTATACCTGATACCTGGTTTTCTGATAATGGAGTAGGTGCAGCTAATCGTTTTGAAATGTTCCCGACTTATGAAAAGCGGATCATGGAGCTGGGGCGGCGCTGGCCGCTTGTAGCCCATCATGTGGGTTTTTCGCTGGGTACTGCCGGTTATTTTGATGAAGCTTATTTAGACAATGTGGTCCGTTTACAGGAGCAGTTTGGATTTTTATGGAACAGCGATCATCTTTCCTATAGTAAAGTACATGATGATGAAGTTACAGAATACAGCACCTGCCTTGCGCTGCCACTAACCTTTGATGAAGAAGTGATGGAAATGCTTACCCGAAAGATAGGGCAGATAAAAACGAAAGTAGACACTGCCTTCCTTATGGAGAATAATGTTTATTTTATAAAATTTAACCAAGAACAGTATGAAGAAGGCGCGTTCCTGGCTGAATTGTGTAACAGAAGCGGCTGCGGTTTACTATTGGACCTGCATAATGTGCATGCCAATGCCACTAATTTTAATTTTGACCGGAAACAGTTTATTGACAGCCTGGACCTGAGCCATGTGGTAGAGATTCATATTGCCGGGGGAAATGTAATAGGGGAGATGTACCTCGATTCTCATTCCGGGAGGTGCAATGAGGAAGTTTGGGAGCTGCTGGATTATGTGGTGCCTAACTGTCCCAATCTCAGGGGAGTCACTTTCGAGTTTCATGAATCCTATTTTAACACGATGGGTAATGATGGTATCATAGAACAATTGGAGTATGCCCGGTCAATCTGTATGAAATCAAAAACAATAGTATGTCCTTAAAACAATTTCAACAGGCCTTTGCCGACCTGGTGGCTAATGGTGACCTTTGCCGGGCCGTTAAGCAAAACCCCGGATTGCTGGATGCAAAGTATGTTTTAACACCACTTGAAAAAGACAGGATTATATCTTTATTGCAGCAGAGCAGGGGGATAGGCACCAGCTGTATGCTCTACCAGATCAACCGCTTTACCCCATTGTATGACCTTATGCCTTATACCTGCAATATACTGGGGGAGCGTACCCGGGAGTATACCCGTCAATTCTGGGATTACTATCCTAAAAGTAATTTCCAGTTCAGAGATGAGGTGATGATGTTTAGTAAGTTCCTGCTGGAGCAGATAGCCCTGGGACGTATTGCGCATATCCCGATTATGGAAAGCCTTGTGAACCTGGAAATGGCAGGTAATTGTATCCGCTTTGCGGTGACTGCTAATGTACCTTCACAAGCGGTTATTTTCCTGGAATCGCTGGGCACTGCCCATCGGCTATTGTTTAGCCGGTACGATGTAGTACAGATGCTGGCGGCCCTGGACCAGCTGGGTGCCGGTGTGCCGGTAGACTATGAAGCTATAGCCGAGGTAAATAGTTTTTATCTCGTTCATTTTACGGACCGCCGGTTTGCGGTACATATGCTTTCAGATGCCGAAGCTACAGCGATTATAGAAGAACGTATGGATAAGGAAGCTTTAAGCGCCTTGCTGGCGGCATTGGTCTGAAAAGTTAATCAGGACTTAAAGAGCAGTTATAAAATATCAAAATACGCCTTCCTTACCTTTCCTTTTAACACTCTTTTGTTAACTATACCGGCATACATTTCGTAACTTTATACAGCTACCTGGCGTGCCTTATGGTGTACGATTTGTTTGTTTGTGTGTTTAGTATATAAGGAACTGTCAGGGATATACCGGCTCAGCATTATTTGCGGGGCCGGTTTTTATTTTGGCCCGATTGTTGTATTAAATTGTTGTATTAAAATGTACAATAGCCTGGCAATCCAGTGAACGTCTGCTCTGTATGTTTTGTTTGTTGTATTGGTCATGACCGGGCTTTACAATTACCTGTTGTGGCAAAATCCCATTATGACCGTGGATTTTTACACGTGGAAAGTTGGGTAAGTTTAGAATTTATTAATGGCTTTAAATAAATATTTTATGTTAACAGGACCTTTAAAATTTAAGATGGGAGATCGGGTACAATTTATAAACAGCCCTTACAAATTACAGGACATGTCCGTGGTAAGAACAAATCATTCCTATTTGGGCGTACCGGTGGTTCAATGTAAATGGTTTAATACGATTAAAAAACGATGGGAGTATGAGACGTTCGACGAGGAGCTACTTGAGCAATCTGATGAATAACGAAGCCGGCATGATCTGCCGGCTTTTTTTATCCTTCAGAGTATGAAAAATAAGGGAAAACCAGTATTGTTATGTTTTTAATGTATATATAATTTTATGGCATAACCAAAACGTATTAAGTATGAAGTATTTATTTTTATTATTCGCAGCAGGTGCTTTTAGTAGTGGAGTCTACGCTCAGGAAAGGTACAAAGAGAAATCTTACCAAGCTATCGTACCAGGTAAGAAGTATAACGCCAAAACCAATTTAACTGAAGATACATCCGAACCTGAATGGTCTACAGTTATTGTTATTGATGAAAGAGAGGGAAACGTTTTCTACAGATATGCAAAGTCTCCTGATATAAGAAAAATGTCAACGACAGACTTTTATAACATGCCTCTTTTAAGAACTTACAGGAGATTTAAGGATGCAAGAGTGGGTGTTTATACAATACCTTTTAGATTCAGAGGGATTGGAAGCACAATCAGGGGCGAGCAGACATTTGACTTTGAATCTACATTATCCTTGACCACTAATCTTGTTTTTGGATTTGGTTCAAAATATAAAGAAGAATCATGGTCTGATTTCTCTGTGGGTCTTGGTTTAACCTCCGTGAATTTAGACAATAGTAATAGTTGGGCTACAGATAATAGATCAGCATCAGCCTTAACCTTATCTGTTGGGTGGGTAATTAAATTTAACGAGTACGTAAATTTTGGAATTTTTGCTGGTAATGATTTTTTGGGCAAGGCAGATAGAAAGTTGAAGTGGGTATATGATCAGCAGACATGGCTCGGCTTGGGAATAAATATCAATTTCAATGAAATCAGAAATGATGCAAGGCAGACAGACAGAGTAAGGGGAGTAAATTACGCAGGTAAAGATTATGGAGATAAAAAGTCTAAGCGATCGACCAATTGATTTTTATTTAAAAATTAAGTTGAGCGCAGATGATTCGCCGTACCTTTTTCTTATGGGTGCGGCTTTTTATTTTGACGTTATTATCGGAAAATTTAATTTATGCTTAATATGCTTATTGGGAGTAGCAGTATTAATAGTAAAAGTGTATATGAATATGATTGTAGCAAATGTTTAGGCACAAAAAAAGGCTGAAAATCAGCCTTTTAAACTTTTAGTAGTAGCTCCGCAGGGAATCGAACCCCGACCAAAGGTACCGGAAACCTTCGTTCTATCCATTAAACTACAGAGCCCTTTATTGGGAGTGCAAATCTAATACATTTAAGTATTAAAACCATCCTTTTTTCTTAAAATACAAAATCATCAGGATGGAAATGCCAAACATCAGGAAAATAGTAAGAAAAAAGCCCACCTGGTTATGCATTAATGGAATACGGTCAAAGTTCATACCAAAGATACCCCCGATCACCGTAGCCGGCGCCAATAGCACCGTCACCATGGTCAGGATCTTCATCACCTCGTTCATCCGCGTATTCACCTGGTTCATATATAAATCCTGCAGGTTGATCGTCATCTCCCGGTAGCCCTCATTGTACTCTATGGCCAGCTGTATATGGTCATACACGTCTTTAAAGAAGCGCGCATTACGGTTGTCCATCAAAGGCGAATTGGCCTTCCAGAGCGAATATACCACATCTTTTACCGGGGTCATCGCCCGGCGCATCACCATGATCTCGTTACGCAAGGCCGAGATTTCCAGTAAAATACTGTTCTGGGTTGAAACCGCTATTGCTTTATGCTCCAGCACTTCCAGCCGTGTCGCCAAAGATTCCAAAACCTGGAAATAATCATCCACAACAGCATCTACCAATTGATAATAAAGGTAATCGGCGCTTTTTTTACGGACCGCGTCCAGGCGGTTCTTTAGCTTTTTCCGGATCTCTCCGAAAGGATCTTTTTTATGCTCCGTCTGGAAAGAAATAACATAGTTCTTACCCAGCAGGATGCTCAATTGTTCTTTTTCTACTAACTGCAGGTTTTCATCATAGGTCAGCATCGGCAGCAGGCTGAAGTAGTGCTCGTCGATCTCGTCGGTCTTGGAACGCTGGCCCACGCTGACGATATCATTCACCAGCAGGTTATGCACATTAAAATGACTGCACAGGCGGCGCACATCTTTCCTGCGGATCCCGTCTACATTGATCCAGATAACCTTATCCAGGTTCTGGTAATCAATAAAACAGTCCTTAACACTCTTGGTCTTGAAAATCTCGGCCGAGGTTTCATCAAAAGTATATACCGTGTAATAGACATTCTTTTTCTCGGCCTCGGGATCCTGCTCGATCTCCGTAGCCTCGTCAGGATCATATACCTCGACCGGCCGGAAGTGATTCGGCACTAAAAAATTGGGGACCTTGTATTTTTCTAAAAGATTTGAAAATTTCACGCTGTAATTTAATGCAGATTGGCAAAATACACTAATTTACGCTATTAATTTTTCAAGACTTAAAACTTAATCATATGGCCGGAAAAGAGCAGTTTATAGCGCAAATGCAGGATGGCTATGCCTTTAAAGGAGCTTCTTTTTTTATAGGCAGCGGTGTGCTGGCGGGTGAGGTGATCCCCGAAGCTAAAATAAGTATACCCCTGAAAACAATGAACCGCCATGGCCTGATCGCCGGGGCCACAGGAACGGGTAAAACAAAGACTTTACAGCTCCTGGCCGAGGGCCTGAGCGATGCCAGCGTCGGCGTGCTGATGATGGACGTAAAGGGCGACCTTAGCGGTATAGCAGCCCCGGGTGAACTGAACAAGATCATTGAAGAACGTTATGGTAAAATGCAGGCTACCTGGAAACCGAATGCTTACCCGGTAGAGTTCCTGAGCCTTAGCGAAGAAAAAGGCACGCGCCTGAAGGCTACTGTAACGGAATATGGCGCTACTTTATTATCCAAAGTGCTGGACCTGAACGATAACCAGTCGGGCCTGCTGGCCATGCTCTTCAAATACGCGGATGATAACCAACTGCCGATCCTGGACCTGAAGGACCTGGTGAAACTGCTGCAATATGCCTCCGACCAGGGCAATGATGAGATCAGCCAGCTCTATGGTAATATCTCCAAAGCCTCGGTAGGTACTATTTTGCGTAAAGTAATCGAATTACAGAACCAGGGCGCGGACCATATTTTCGGCGAACGCAGTTTCGATGTAAATGACCTGATGCGGATCTCAGGAGATGGCAGAGGTATGATCTCTATACTTCGAGTAACAGATATCCAGGATAAACCTAAATTGTTCTCCACTTTTATGCTGCAGTTACTGGCAGAACTTTATGCTACCCTGCCGGAGGTGGGCGATATGGACCAGCCCAAGCTGGTAATGTTTATTGATGAAGCGCACCTGATCTTCAACGAGGCCAGTAAAGAGTTATTACAGCAGATAGAAAATGTGGTTAAGCTGATCCGCTCTAAAGGGGTAGGGGTGATCTTCTGTACGCAAAACCCCCAGGATATCCCGGCTTCTGTTCTTGGACAACTTGGCCTGAAGATACAACATGCCTTAAGGGCCTTTACAGCGAATGACCGAAAAGCGATCAAAACGGCTTCGGAAAACTACCCGACCAGTGAATTTTATAAAGTAGATGAAGCGATCACGCATTTAGGTATTGCAGAAGCTTTCGTAACTTTGTTGAATGAAAAAGGGATTCCTTCTCCCCTGGTACATGCCTACCTGGGCTCCCCGGCTTCCAGGATGAATATACTGAGTGAGCAGGAAATTACCGATGTGGTTGGCCGCTCGCAGATAGCCGGTAAATATAATGAGCCTGTTGACAGCGAGAGTGCCTATGAATTACTGACGGCAAAAATTGAAGCCAATGTAAGACAGGAGGTAAATATGAATACCACTGAAGACGCTTCAAAAGCAGGACGTCCAAGAAAACCGGAACCCGGTTTTTTTGAAAAAATGCTGAATAGTGCTGCCGGAAAACAGGCACAACGCACCGTAACCAGGACTTTACTCGGGGCCCTAATGAAAATTTTTAAATGAAAGAAGTAATGTTGTTGTTGGAAATTGAGGCAGGATTGATCCTGAAAAGTATGAATATTGATGACGCGGAACCTTTGCTGGATTGCATCCGCGAGAATACCGAACATTTGCAGACCTGGATCCCCTGGATCAACCCGCAGAGCCATTTGGTACAGGTGCAGGATTTTATTCATATGCAATTGCGGGACCTGGAGCACCAGGAAGGCCTTATGCTGGGCTTGTACCAGGATGAGGTACTGATAGGTATGGCGGGCTTGCAGGACTGGGACCATCAACTGGGCATGGCAGAAATAGGTTTCTGGATTTCCAAAAGACACCTGGGTAAAGGCATCATGAGGAAGGCGGTAAAACGTTTATTACAATTCGGGTTCAGGGATATGCAATTGCAAAGAATAACGGCTACCTTCCCTATCTCTAATCTAAAGGCGCACAAATTGCTCGAAAATACCGGGTTTAAAGTAGAAGGCGTATTGAGAAATCATATGTTGCACCATGGCCTAAAGTCACATATGGTGGTGATGGGCTACCTGACAGAAGAGTGGTTGGACTAAAGCCAAATGATAAAAAAAGTTTCATGAAAAAGCGCGGTATCACTCAACAGGATACCGCGCTTTGTTATAGCTGATTAACCTTTTAAAGGATCGTTGCTTTTACTGCTTTCAGGATATCAAATGTTTCCGCTTCATTGTCGCCTTCGGCATAGATACGCAGCAGGGGTTCGGTACCGGATGCGCGCAGCATTACCCAGCCACCGTTTTCCAGGTGATATTTTACGCCATCGATCTTCTCTACCTTATTCGCTTTGTATTTACCAAAGCCCTCGTTATACACATCATTTTGCGCATTATTGATGATGGTTTCTTTTTGTTCATTCGGGAGGGTAAGGTCATCTCTCTGGTAATTGAAAGAGCCGATTACGCTATAGATCTCGTTGATCAGTTCCTTGAGCGATTTACCCGTTTCTACCATGAACTCCAGTAATACCAGGCCGTCGTAGATACCGTCTCTTTCCGGGATATGTCCTTTCACAGCGATACCACCGCTTTCCTCGCCACCGACCAGTACATCTTCTTTTACGATCTTCTCACTGATGTATTTGAAGCCGATCGGGGTTACTTCTACCGGAAGCTCGTATAACTCGCACATGCGTTTTACCCGGTCGGTTACAGAGAACGCAATGATCACTTTACCGTTCATATCCTTGTATTGGGAAAGGTAATGTACCAGCAGCAATAAGATATGGTGCGCGTCTACAAAGTTACCGTCCTCGTCATACAGGCCAATACGGTCGGCATCACCATCGGTAACCAGGCCGATTTTTAATTCCGGTGTATTCTTCATCAGCTCCGAAAGTTCCTTGGTATTTTTATACAAAGGCTCCGGAGGGGTACCGCCGAAGGTAGGGTTATGCTCGCAATGCAGGAGCACGGCAGAAGGCATCAGTTTCCGGATTACATTCTGCCCCGCGCCATACATGGCATCATAAGCCATTTTGAAAGCGGAGTTATTCAGTTTTTCAAAATCAAATTTTGTATTTAAGTAAGTTAAATACATTTCTTCCAGGTCTATCCACTCAAACAGGCCCTGGGCGGCATAATCTTCCAGGGATTGCTGCGGGAGTTCGGCGATCTCCGGGATCAGCGCCTCTACTTCAGCGATATCTTCGGGATTGGTAGGGCCGCCATGAGCGCCTTTCAGTTTATACCCGTTATAGGCCGGAGGATTATGGGAGGCGGTGATGACCACACCCTGCTGTGCACCCAGGTTTAAAACACCGTAAGAAACCATTGGGGTACTCACAAAATCTTTTGCCATCAGCACTTTTACGCCGTTGGCACAAAGGATAAGCGCCGCGGTTTCACTAAACAGTTCACCGGCAAAGCGGCAATCGTGCCCAATAACTACTTTCGGGTTTTGATGTTTGGCATTCAGCCAGTCGGCAAGTCCTTTAGAAACACGGGCCACATTAGCTACGGTGAATTCTTTCGCAATGATGGCTCTCCAACCGTCTGTTCCAAATTTAATTTTTTCCATGATTATAATTAGAAAATTTTCGCAAATTTAGTGATTTGAAAATAATACGTCGTGCATGGAGAAGATTCCTTGCTTATTCCGGATATATTCTGCCGCCACTACCGCACCCATAGCAAAGCCTGCTCGGGAATGCGCTGTATGGGTCAATTCTATGTCATCTATTTCTGATGCATATTTAACGACGTGGGTACCCGGAACTTCATCTACCCTGAATGCCGAGATATGCAACTGTTTATTGTTAGGCTCCAAGGACCAGCTATCCAGTTGTGGGTAAGCTGCTATAATTTGTTCTGCAATAGTGATCGCGGTACCGCTTGGTGCATCCAGCTTCTGGGTATGATGGGTTTCCGATACCGATACGGTATAAGCGGAATGCGGTTGCATCAGCTTCGCGGCCATCTTGTTCAGCTCAAAAAACAGGTTAACACCGATACTGAAATTAGAAGCCTGAAGGAATGCCGTATTGTTTTCGGTACATATCCTTTGCGCTTCGGCTACCTGATTGTTCCAGCCGGTGCTGCCGCATACTACAGGTACGCCTGCGCGGAGGCTTTTACTTACGTTTTCAAAGGCACTCTCCGGGTTAGTAAACTCGATGACTACATCGGCATTGCTTAAGTTGTCGCTGCTGGCCGCTTCTTTATTTTTGGATCCTATTTTGAGTACGATCTCGTGTTCGCGTTCCAGGGCGATCTTTTCAATGGCCTGTCCCATTTTGCCATAACCCAACAAAGCTATTTTCATGCTTACTATTTAATTAATGTTTTTGGCCAGAATAATTTCTGGATCCCTCTTGAAAAATGTATAAAGTCTGGTTGCCCTTCAATAGAAAGGCCGCCGTAATTAAATCTGGTTTTAAATTTTTCTACGGTAACATCCCGGAACAGCCATTCCGCGTGGTGTACGCCGTATTCAAACAATTGGTTGTCTTTTTCGTAAAAGTACTTAAAGCGGTTAGACAGCCATTGTTCCAGGGCAGAAGGAGCTATAGGTTCGCCATAGTTGTAATGCAGGCCGAGCTTAAAGCCGGTAGCTTCATTGCTGGCAAAAAACTTGTGGATATCGCCCTCATCTTCGCGCTGGAAGTCGGTTTCGCCCTGTTTCAGTTTAAAAATCCTTTGGTACAGGTTTTTGGTAAAAGACTTTTCAAGTTCCTGGTTGAATACAAAAAGGCCGGGTTTACCGTTGTGGATCACATAGGTCTGCATCAACACCTGTTTGAATTTGAAACCTTGTTTGATCAGGTTAAGCAATTTGTTCCGGAAGTTTTCAATGGAGGCAACACACATGGTCACCCAGGCGCCGCCTTCAAAAGTGTCTACGGATAAGCTGGGGGGTAACAGGTGTTTGATCACACTCGCGTCCACCTTCCAATGAAGCATCAGCACATTTTTCCATTCGCTGTATACTACCCAATCAGAATCGGGTAAAGGAGCATTGCGATGCGCTGTTTGTTTTAAAATATCCTGGGGTTTTAATATATTCATCTAAACAAGCAAAGACTAAAGGGTGCCTTATTAATTAAAACAATTAAAGGGTTTAAGAGATAAAGGTACATAAGATTACTTAAAAACCCTTTTAATAATGAAATCATTGAAATACCTGAACCTTTTAGCAGATTTTTTATGTTCACAAATTAGTGACTATATGCCGAATGGTATTGAAATTCAAGGTACTAACTGTTTGGTAATGCACTGCAGGCCAAATTTTTATTTTTATGATTTGCCAATATTTATTAAGTTCAGGAACAATCTTATGGCCCCCCTGTTGCCCGCAGGTAATTGCCTGAAAAATACCAGGGAGGTATAGACAAAATGGCCTTTTCCATAAGGCGCATAAATAATGCCTCCTTTTAGCGCTTCCTCTTCCGGGTCATGCATGGATAGTAAGGCTTTATAATTTTTGTCCCAGGACTCCGGATAGTAGATGCCTCTTTCCTGTACCCAATGATCAAAATCACCGGCTTCTATTTTATTGGGACTGTTTAACAGTTTATCTGCAGGGTCCAGGATCGCTACCGTTGCCTTTTCATCCGTCACCCGGCTGCGCGAAAGCTTTATAGGTAATGGACTGAAGGAATTCAGCTCCAGGCCCATACTGGTATTGTACTGCATCACTACCGTACCACCCTGGTTGATGTATTTCCAAAGCTCCGGTAAATATTGTTCTATATCTTTACGGGTATTGGCCAGTCTTACGCCACAGACGATAGCATCGTATTTTTTTAAATTGTTTACATCGCTGAGGTCATTATTGCTCAGTATCGTAACATTAAGGCCCAGGTCAGAAAGGCTTTCCGCTACTTTATCTCCCGCACCGGTAATGTAACCTATGTTGGTCACTTTTGTACTCCAGTTTTCAATAATAACGTTGGCACTGGCATCGGTGAAATACTGAAGGGTAGGGATATGCGGATATTGGATCGTATGTAATTGCTTTTTATACTTTTTGCCATCAACCACCAGGACATAATTTAATTTTGATTCGCCTGGTAAACCGGCCACTGCACTACCTTTTACAGTTATGCTGATCTTTTTACTTTCATTTTTTTTCAAAGCAATATCCTGTTGTGCGGCAATAAGTGCCCCGGCATCGTTATAGATTTCCAGGGTCGCATTCGGGGCCTCTACTCTTGAAAATATTAGTGCAGCTAAATCGAAGTCTTTATCTTTTTGGATCACAATACTGGACACTGCGGGTGTTACATCAAAATCAGGCATTATTCTTACCGCTTCAATCACATCACCCCTGGTCGGATCCAGTTTTTTGTAAGCAACGGGAGTTTCGGCAGTAAAGGTTTCCCCTTCAATAAGGAGGCTACTTTTTAGTACAAAAGGATTATAACTCAAAGGCTCGTTTTGGTAGGGGGCAGGATAAGCGAACTTGTTGTCTTTACCTGCGTCCTGTAACCAATAAGCCTGGGTGATGCCAAAGGCGTTGAAAACAGTTGTTTCCGTTTGGGTTTCCCATATTTTATCCGTTTCCGGTTTGATGTCAGCGGCGAGTGTTTTGCCCTCCACCTCGTTAATAGACTTAATTTGTAAACCCGGGTAACGACTGATGGCTTTGATCTCGACAGGTAGGCTCGTATTAGCGGTAGTAGTAGGTGTTTTGCTCAATACCTCCATTTGAAAACCGGTACAATCCAGGATGATCTGGTCCAGCTCATTGAGTTTAGTGGTTAACCAGAAATTGTTGTCCGTTTTAGCGGATTTCAGTTTTTTCCTTAAACTGATCAGTGCCGGTACACTTTTTTGTGGCGCCTGGAACTGGAACTGGCTGATGATCTTATTGATTTCCTGCCCGATGATTTTTAAGCCGATCCTGTTCCAGGTAGTATCTACACCATCATAAATGGAAGATTTCATTTCGGAACCGGCCATCAGCTCAAAATGCTCATTGCTGATGCCATAACTCTGTGGGGTACCGGCGCCCTGGCTTTTATGTTCAGACCGGCTTCTGCCGGCTACTTCACCATAAGCTTCGCCCAGGATCGGGTCAAATTGGTTGATAGCCACTTCAAACTGCCCTTCTCTGATAGTACTGGCAGAACCAAAGCGAAAGGCGTTAAACAGGATACGCTTTGGCTTCCAGGTGTTTTTATCTTTAGATTGTTCTAATTGTTTGAACGCTTCCAGTGCGGCTATGGCAGATGCGGTATGTTGGCCATGTCCTCCTTCTCCGCTAGTGGGGAAGCGGCAGATCAATACATCTGGTTTATATTGCTGGATCGCTGTTTTAATATCATCGACCACCTGTTGTTTATCCCAAAAGTTAAAAGTTTCTACGGGCGATTTGGTAAATCCGAAATCAATGAACCTGGTGAATAATTGCTTACCGCCGTCAATTTTACGGGCCATCATCATTTCATTGGTACGAATAAGGCCCAGCGCGGCGCCCTGTTCATTGCCAATAATGTTTTGACCGCCATCACCGCGGGTCAGCGAGAGATAGATGGTATTAATATGGTCATGATGTACCAGGTAAGTGATCAGCCGGGTATTTTCATCGTCCGGGTGCGCGGCGATATACATCACAGTACCCATGCGTTGCAACTGCTGCAGTGATTTATAAATGCCGGCGGATGGGGCAGGCCGCAACTGCTGAGCATTAGACTTTTGCTGTAACAAAAGGATACTTAAGAGAAACAGGAATATCGATTTATTGCTCATCTGGAAAATTATAATATTATTATTGGTGCCCGATTAAAGGGGACAAAAATATACTTTTGCAGTGTAATAGAAAAGATAAAATGAATTTGCGATTGCCCCGGAATGTAATACTGATCCTGCTTTCTTTGCTGCTCTGGACTGCCTGTAAAAGCAGCCCGGACCGGTTTGTTGGCCGCGGGTTTTATTACTGGAAGACGAATGTGTCCATTAGTGATTATGAAAACCGCTATATGGACAGCCTTAAGGCGGACCGGATTTACCTGCGTTTTTTTGATGTGGATGCCGACGGTAAAAAAGTGAGCCCAAAAGCGATCATTAATTTCGGCAAGGGTTTACCCCGGAAGCCTGTAGTGCCGGTTGTGTTTATCACCCCGGCAGGCCTTAACGCCATGTCCTGGAAAGAACTGGAGTTTTATGCCCGTAATATTGCTACCCTGATCGAGGAAAAGGCGAAAGAGGCCGGTGTCGTTCCTGCAGAGCTCCAGATAGATTGTGACTGGACTCAAAATAATAAAGCACTTTATTTTGAGCTCCTGAACAAACTTAGGCAGCAAGCTTACTTTAAGGATAAATTATTAAGCGTTACCATAAGATTGCACCAGGTAAAATACCTGGCGGCTGCCGGTATTCCACCGGCAGATAAAGGACTTTTAATGGTCTACAATATAGACAATCTTAGGAATGTAAAGGTAGAAAACTCTATACTGAATACGCAATCAGCCAAATCTTACCTGGAAACAGTAGGATCTTACCCTTTACCCCTGGATATCGCTTTGCCGATCTTCCAATGGACTTTGCTATTTGAAGCGGAGCAATTGAAAGGAATTCTCCGGGATGTGGGTAGCACAGAGCTGCAAAATGATCCGCAGCTGGAAAAGGCAGGTGAGTATACCTATAAAGTAAAAGAAGATCATTCATTGAAAGGGTATACCCTTAAAAAAGGGCAGCTTTTGCGCCTGGAGGAAAGCCATATAGAGCGTATAAAAGAAATATCAAAGTATCTGCCCCAAAGAATCAAAGGGGATTCTTTAAATTTGCTGCTTTACCATTGTGATAGTCTGAATTTCAAAAATTATAAAACAAATGAGCTGGAAAAAGTCTTTAGCAGTTTCGATTAGTATATTAGGTTTAGTGTCTTCAGAACAGGTGATCAGTGCTTGTGCCGATTATAATAATTACGATACCTACCCACAGTTTTTTGGTAATGAAGCACCGGGGAAACCGGCTTATATGCCTTTCAACTTCGTGAGTGGTGACCTGTACTACAGCGATTATCGCTATTGGGATGAAAATTATTCCGGCACCTCCGCAGAGCAGATCAATAAACAATTGATCCTGGAAGAATGGAAAGCCGCCTTAGACAATAAATTCAGTATTGCTACCCTAAAAGCGATCGTCTACGATGCGGGACTGAACAGTTTGTTTGCATTAAAGGCGGAAGGGATTGCTAAAGGTAGTAATGACAGCCTTGCAGGCAATGAATTTTACCAATTTCTTGCCCAAAAGAAAAATAAAGAATTCCTGGACTACCTGATCTATGCAAAAAAATGCGAGATCAATGCCAGTGAAGCCAGCGCGGACTGGAACGAAAATAAAAAGCAACCGATCCAATCTAATAACAGCCTTAAAGATGAAGGTCTGACGGCCTTTAAAAAGGAAAAGAACGATTTCCTGAAAATGAAATATGCCTTCCAGGTATTGAGGATGGCGTTTTATGCTAACCAACATGATGAAGTACTGAATTTCTTTGACGAGTATCTGGCTAATAAAGCGGACCGAAGCGTGGCTTATACGCGCATCATTGGGTTTAAGGCGGGCGCGCATTACCGCAAAGGAGATAAACCACTGGCAGGTTATTACTATGCCAAAATGTTTGACAACAGCGATGCTTATAAATATGAGGCTATGGTAAGCTTCGACTGGTCCCGAATGCGCAATGATCCGGAATCCGGCGCTTTGCAAAAAGACCGGATAGCCGAGATTTATGCACTCTGCAAAACCGATCATGAACGTGCGGTAGTGATGGTCATGAAAGGCTTGCGCGCTTACCCGGACTTTGCCCTGGAAGATATAAAGAAAGCTTATGCCTTAGACCCGAAGGTGGAAGGTATAGATGTTCTGATGAACCGGGAAATCAACAAACTGGAAGAAGACTATTTTCAGAAACTGATCTACGCGGAAAATAAATTGCCGGATGCCAGAATCTGGTATTACAGCATCCGTAGTATGGATTATGGCGATAATAAAGCGGATGCAACAGCGGATAAAAAGTACAAAGATTATATTAAGTCGCTGAATGCATTTAGTGATCAGCTTATCGCGGATAAGAAAGCGGGAACACCGGCGCTATGGTACCTGACCAAGGCTTACCTGGCCTGTATGCAGAATAATGCGCCGGAAATGCAGGCCGGCATGGATAAGGCTGCGGCCAGCGGGATGAAAGAAAGTGAAAAAGGATTGTACCAGGTCATAGACCTGTTGTATACCTTATATAAATCAAAAAACATCACCGCCCAGATAGAGAACGATTTGCTGCCCAAGCTTAAAGCGCTGAATGAAGTAGCGAAAAAATCGGAACTGGCGGCTTACCAGTTCCGGGATGTAATGAACCACCTGGTAGCCGGGAAATATTTCCAGCAGGGGGATACGATAAAAGGTGTTTATGCCATGGCGCATGCCAATACCTGGGACAGTAGCCGCGCCACCTTTAATGCCGATGCGGACTTCCAGGATATTCAGGGTGATGTTTTGAGCAACCTTTCCGTGGCCAGCCTGAAAAAAGTGCAGGCCTTCAGGGCGGATGCTCAAAAATCGGCTTTTGAAGAATGGCTGGTAGCCCCTACGTATTATACGCTACCGGTATTGAAAGAGCTGGAAGGTACCATGTATGTGCGTAACGGGGACTTTAAATCGGCTATCAAAATTTTTGAACAAAAAGACGTGCCTGCAAGCAGTTTCCCGAACCCGTTCATGCCGCAAATCAATGACTATATAGAAATCTATGCGCAGGATACCGTAAGAACCTATACTAAATTAAGTTTTAGTAAACGTATGGCGGAATTGCAGGATATCATCGCCAAAAATCCCAATGATGCCGGTGCTTTATATGGCTATGCGGTAGCGCTTTATAATATATCCTATTATGGTAAAGCGGCTGATATGGTGGCCTACAACCGTATCGCTACAGATGATAACGGTTACTTTAAAGACCCGAATGATGCTAAATTACCTCGTCATTTACTGGAATATTACCGGGTGTTTTCTGCGGAACAATATTTTAATAAAGCCGCCGCCGCTGCAGTAGACCCCGAGCTTAAGGCCAAAGCGCTATGGGGCGCGGCTAAATGCTGGACCAAGCGCAGCCCGACTAGTGATGGAGGTAAAGCTTATTATTATGACGAAGCCTACTATACCAATGCCCTTAAAAATCCATATTTTGATAAACTGACCACGACATTCTCCGGCACCAGGTATATGCAATTGGTAAAAGGGACTTGTGAGTACTATGCTGATTATTTAAGCAAAAAATAGCCGATGAAATTTAAATATTATTTGGTATTCGCGCTGCTGTTGCTGGCCCATGTGATCGCTGGTGTACTCTACAGCGGGTATGCCTGGTGGTGGATATTAGTGACGATACTGGTATTGCTCGCTGTTTTGGTGCAGGGTTGCAGGAATATACAATGGAATTTCTTCCTGAGGTCTACAAACAGGGTGCCCCTTAGCCTGCAGCAGTTAAAAACAGGTACAAAGCCTGTAGCGCTTACATTTGACGACGGGCCGCATGAAAATACTTTAAAGATCCTGGACATATTAAAAGCTGAAGGGATACCTGCAACATTTTTTGTTATCGGGAAGGAAATCGCCGGAAAAGAATCTATCCTGCAAAGAATCAAAGACGAAGGACATTTGCTCGGGAATCATACCTATGCCCATAATGCTGCTTTTTACTGGCAATCTGCCCGCCTCATGGTAGAAGATATTGAAAAATGTAATAAATTGATTCATGCGGCTACAGGAGTAAACCCTAATATTTTCAGGCCGCCCTTTGGCGTAACGAACCCCAACCTCGCCAAAGCATTGGGCCAGCTTGGACTGCAATCGGTAGGCTGGACCTTAAGAAGTATGGATACTATTGCCAAAGACCCCGAAGCCTTATTGAATAAGATCCTTAAGAATGTGCGCAGCAATAATACCATCCTGCTGCATGACCGTTGTGACATTACCGTCTCGATGCTACCCGAGCTGATTACCCGGTTAAGGGAAAAAGGCCTGAGTTTTGGCTTTCCTGTGGTGATGGAATAGGCGCTTGGTACAATAACAAGTGGAAAACTAAAGAGTGCGGGTCATTTGCAGGTAATTTTTTTAACTTTGTTCCAAAAGAACTGTTTATGAAGAAAATATACTTATTGGGTATAGGTGCCTTATTAAGCGCCAGTACTATTTTTTACAGTGGCTGTGGTAAAAATGGGATCAACATTTTTTCTATTGATAATGATATAGAATTAGGACTGCAGACAAAGGCACAGATAGAAGCCGATCCTGCTCAATTTCCTATTTTAAATCCTGCAGCGCACCAGGCAGCCTATAGCTATCTTTACGCTATGCGGGATGATATCCTGAATAGTGGTAAGATAACGTACAAGAGCCAGTTTGCCTGGGAAATTTATATTATCGATGATGATAATACCGTAAATGCGTTCTGTACACCCGGCGGATACATTTATATCTATACCGGGCTGATTAAGTACCTGGAGAATAAATCTTCTCTCGCCGGAGTAATGGGCCATGAAATGGCGCATGCCGACCGCAGGCATTCTACCAATCAATTAACCAAAAAATATGGGGTGCAAACTTTGTTGGACATTGTTCTAGGAAATGATCAGAACATGCTGACGCAGATAGGGGCAGAACTGATTAGTTTAAGTTTTAGCCGCAGTGATGAGAAAGATGCGGATACCTATTCCGTAAACTATTTATGCCCTACAAAATACCGTGCCGATGGCGCTGCCGACTTTTTTATCAAACTGAACAACCATGGTGGTTCCGGTGTCCCGGCTTTCCTGAGTACGCATCCTAACCCCGACAACAGGGTACAGAATATCCAGGAACACGCAGCAGCGAACAATTGTGTGGCTACAATCCCGGCTGCCGAAGAAGACCAGGGATACCTGCAATTCAGAGCAATGTTTTAAAAATAAAATCTCGTGTACATAAAAGCTAATGCCCAGATTGGTCATCCTGAGTCTATCGAAGGATAATAATCTGGGCATTTAGTCTCTTGTTGGATTTCGCTTGCTCAATGAGGGAGAAGGTATTTTATCTACTTCCTCTAAACTTTTAAATATTTTTCATTGATCACAGCCTGGTGGTGCATTTGATGCCCGAGTATGATCCAGGCACAGGCCCGCACACTCATGGAATAGTTGCTGGCAATACCGGTCAGCAGCATTTGTTTTGCTGTAAGGTTATTAAAAAAAGCAAGGCTCAGGTTGCGGCAGGCATTGAACTCTTTTAAAAGCCTCGCGGTGGAGATATTATCGGCATGCGCGTTTTTAGCAAATTCATTTTCATCGAAAAAAGGCAGGGGCGTTTTGTCCAGCCTCGAAAAACGCATGGCCCGGTAAGCAAACACGCGCTCTACATCAACCAGGTGCATCAGGATGTCTTTCATAGACCATTTACCCGCTGCATAGCGGTAGCGCAGCTGCTCTTCGCTTAATGATTTATATAAAGCAGTAATTTCTTTGGCAGAAGACTTGAGCTGGTCTAAAATACTTACGGTCGGGTCCACCTTTTCAATATAAGGCTCGTAGTACATCGCGAATTCCGTAAAATCAGGCTTGCTTATCTTTTTCATCTTTTAATTGGGATTCTTTGCCGCAAATTAACTTTTTTTGTAGAAAAGCTGTTCAGGACGATTTGTATCTTGGCCCTGAATTATAATATACCTTCCATGCTATGGCAAAATTCAGGAAAATAAGGAAAATAGCGGTAATTACGGGAATCGCTGGTATCGTAGGTATCGCGGCTATCTGGGCCTATGTAAAATCGGTATCTGATGCTGATATTTATAAAGACCCGGAAACCGTGCCGGGTAAGTACGTCGCTATCGTTTTTGGCGCCGGTATAGGCCCGGACGGTAGGCCCAGCAAATACCTGAAAGACCGACTGGATGCGGGTGTACTGTTGTATAAGCGTGGAAAGGTGAAGCGGCTGTTACTTTCGGGAGACAATGGCAGTAACCGTTATGATGAGTTGAAAGTGATGAAAGAGTACTGTGCCGATGCAGGCGTACCTGCCACAGATATTTTTGTAGACTATGCGGGATTTGATACCTATTCGACCGTATACCGGGCCAAAGACCTGTTTAAAGTAGATGAAGCGATCATGGTGACGCAAGCTTACCACCTGGAGCGGGCTATTTTTATAGGGGAGAAAATGGGTATATCCTGTGTCGGCTTTGCTGCCGATAAAGGCAGCTACTATTTGGCTAAAAAGAATGAACTTCGGGAACAACTGGCCTTAGTAAAGTCCTTTGTGGATGTATCGCGGAACCGTAAACCAAAATACCATGGTGGTAATATTGATATTCACGGGGAATCTAATTTTTACAAAAAATAATTGCAGCATGGCATTTAGAAAAATTTCAGGGTTACTATTATTCCCGCTTATAGTTGCATGTGGCCATGCAGATAACAGTAAGCCCATCGCCGCTAAAAAAGAGGTAGCTACCAAAGAGCAATATCCCAAAGAAGTGTTTAAGAGCGAAGCGCTGCTGGTGCGGCAGATAAGCCCGAATACTTATGTGCATATCAGCTACTTGTCCACTAATGACTTTGGAAATGTACCCTGTAACGGGATGATCGCCGTTAATGGCGACAAGGCGGTCATCTTTGACGCAACGACGACTGATTCCACATCAGCTGAATTGATCCGCTGGGTAAAAACTGAATTGAAGGCAAAGCCGGTAGCACTTGTAGTCACTCATTTTCATGAAGACTGCCTGGGGGGAGCGGGGGCTTTCAGGGCGGATGCTATTCCTACCTATGCCGGTCTTAAAACCATCGCGGCTACAAAAGAAAAACAACTGTTCATCCCGGAGCATGGATTCGATAGCTTATACCAATTCGATCTCAATGGCGAAAAAGTTGAGGCCCGTTACTGTGGAGCAGGACATACCCGTGATAACACCGTCGGTTATTTTGCCAAAGACGCGGTTTTGTTTGGCGGCTGCCTGGTCAAAGAGCTGGAAGCTGATAAGGGTTACCTGGGAGATGCCGATACCCTTACCTGGCCGGCGACCATTAGTAAAGTGAAGCAGGCTTATCCCGGCCTTAAACTGGTGATCCCCGGGCATGGCGCTATAGGCGGCAAAGCGTTGCTGGACTATACGCATGATTTATTTGCGGCAAAAGCGCCCAAATAATCTTCATTACCTTAAATCTTTAATGTAAGTTAGCGGTTCATAATTTTAAGTATTGGTGCAACATCAGATTGTAATTGTCGGTTCCGGTTTAGGTGGCCTTTTAACGGCGGTGTTCCTGGCAAAGGAAGGTTACGATGTAGCCGTCCTGGAGCAGAATAAGCAGGTGGGAGGTTGCCTCCAGACTTTTTCTTTTGACAAAAAAGTATTTGACAGCGCGATACATTATATCGGTGCGCTGGGTGAAGGCGAAGTGCTGAACCGCATATTTGATCATGCGGGGATTATGTCGCGGCTTAAATTAAAGCAGCTGGACGCCGATTGCTTCGACCAGGTACTGTTAGCGCAGGAGAACCGGGAATTCCGCTTAGGGCAGGGGAGCGCAGGTTATAAAGAAAGCCTGGTGGCACAATTCCCGGGAGAAACAGGAGCGATTACTAAGTATTGTGATTTTTTAGAAAAGACCGCGCAAGCTTATCCTTTGTATAATTTAAGGCTGGGCGATGGGACGGAGAAATTACCGTATGAACAATTAAGCTTATCGAAAGTACTTGAGGAAACCGGGGCCAGTCCATTGTTGCAATCCGTAATCACAGGCAATAGCATTCTTTATGCCGGCGACCGGCGCTTTACTTCCTGGGCTGCGCATGTGCTCGTGTCTAAAAGCTATATAGACAGTTCCTGGCGCTGTGAGGGCGGCGCTTCGCAAATCTCTAAATACCTTTGGAAAGAATTGCAGGTACATGGCGGTACGATTTACCGGCATGAAAAAGTAAATAAGCTGCACTACGAAAACGGTAAGATCACGGCAGCTCATTGTGATTCCGGCAATATATTTTATGCCGAGCAGTTCATTTCCAATATCCACCCCAGAGCAACACTGGCTATGGTGCAGGAGGATGCGGCCTTTAAAAAAGTGTACAGGAACCGGGTCAATAATGCCCGGGAAAGTGTCGCCTGCCTGATGGTAAATGTTGTTTTGCAACCCGGGAAAGTGGCTTATAAAAACTATAATGTCAACTGGAACAATGGTGATCCGCTGGCGATCATAGAAAAGCTGCAAGAAAGTTTTCCTGTGAACTATTCTATTTACTACACGGAAGATGAAGCTAACAGGGGGTATGCGGAATCGGTATCCATATTGACTTATATTAATGCCGCTGACTTTGATACCTGGGCCGCTACTTTTAATAATACCATCGCTCCGGCAACGAGAAGCGAAGCATATGAGCGCTATAAGGAAGCAAAAACGGGGCTGTTGCTAGACAAAATTGCAGAAAGGTTCCCGGAGCTTATACAATTTAAAAAGAGCCTTAAAATAGCGACGCCATTGACCTACAGGGATTACCAGGGCTCGGGTAGTGGCAGTTTATATGGTATCCTGAAAGATGTCAATCAGTTTGCGGCCACAAGATTTTCTACCAAAACACGTATTCCCAATTTATACCTTACGGGGCAGAATGTCAACCTGCACGGTGTATTGGGCGTTGCCCTGACCTCGATCGTAACCGCTTCCGAGTTTTTAGGTATGGAATACCTGGTGAATAAAATCCGGTAACATAATCTTTTGTTTCATTTCTTTTATTAGCATCCGGTTTGTGTACTCCTAAAGTTTCTTTAAAGATAATTGGCTCCCTTGCTTATTTAGTAAATTTACAATGCTGAATGAACTTAACGCAGGATATTATTAATCAAAAAATTAATTTTATGGAAGCGAATAGTAACCAGGCGGATAAAGCCAAAAAAGTAAACGAACAGTCGAACAAACGTCCCCAGAATAAGGATGACCTGGATAGCAGGGATAACGAAGAACAATTATCCAAAGGGGATGATGAAACGCATAATAAGAAAGCACAAAAAAGCGAAAAGAAAAAGTAGCTTTGGCAAAAATGGCCTGCGATTCAATCGCAGGCCATTTTCTATTTACTATTCAGTTTATTGATCGTATCTGTAGTTGAAAACCCTTCCACTAAAGGAATAATAACGGTTTTACCCCCATAGTTACTCACGAAATCGTTGCCTACTACCGTTTCCGGTGTGTAGTCTCCGCCTTTTGCGATTACATCCGGTTTAACGGCTTTGATCAACTCCAGCGGAGTGTCTTCGTCAAAAATACATACGGCATCTACATATTGCATAGCCGCCAGAACGAGTGCCCTGCTCATCGCATCATTAACGGGGCGGTCAGCTCCTTTCAATCTTTTTACCGAATCATCGGAATTGATGCCTACAACGAGTTTATTGCCTTCCTGCGCCGCTAAAGCGATACTGGCGATATGCCCCTGGTGGATAAGATCAAAGACACCATTTGTAAACACGATGGTGTAGCTTTTTACTTTCCAGCCGGCTACCAGGCGGGTGAGCTGTGTAGCCGATACGATCTTGGACTTTATATTATCCAGTTTGTTGTGTGTTACGTTTTCCATTTACAATAGGTAATAAAATTAAAGAAGCTAATCCTAAAATAAGTACTAAAACTGTTTGTACACCCCAACAGATCCAGCCGAAGGCCATACCCACGCCCTCGTTGATGCCAAACAAAAGCAATACACCGGCTACGATCAAAGGATAAGTGCCGATGCCGCCCGGAGTAACGATCATGCCAATACTGCCAAAGGCGATGATCGCCAGCGCGGAGGCCATGCCCAGTCCGGTAGTGGGCTCCAGGGAAAAGTAGCCGATATACACCATAAGGGTATACATCAGCCAGATGAGGAAAGTGTAGCCCAAAAAAGCGCCACGGGCCTTCATGCGCCATACGGAAGCGATACCGTCGCCAAGACTTTTGATAATATTGCCCACTTTGGTATTTTTCAATTTCTTGATCAGGAAAATGAACGCGGCTATACCTGCAAGGATAACAATTACTGCTATGATCACAGGTTTCCAGATGATGGCGGTACCATCGTGGAAATATTTCCCGAAGTAATCATTTAATAGTGTAAAAGCGATATTCCTTTCAAATAATAATACGAGCAGCATCACGATCAAGAGGGAGATCATATCAAAAGCGCGCTCGCCGATAATGGTACCTATAGCCTTATCCGGTGCCGTATTTTCATATTTGGCCAGCACAGTGCACTTGGCCACTTCGCCCAGCCGGGGCACAACAGTATTGACCAGGTAACCGATCAATACCGCGAAAGTAGTATTGGCGGTACTGGGCGCTATGTCCACTGTTTTTAAAAGGATCTTCCACCTCAATGCCCTGAAGTAATGCGATAGGAAGCCAACCAGGGCTATTGGCGCCAGTACCCACCATTTTATGTTCCTGAAAGCGTCGGCCATCGCTGATTTATTCTCCGGGCTCATTTCGGTATAGCGCCAGTAAATAAGACCCAGGCCTAAGCCCATGAAGATAATGATCTGGAGGAAGGTATAAACGTGTTTTTTAGTCATGAAGCACAAAGTGGAATATGCGAAAATAAAGAAAGCTACCCACATGGGTAGCTTTCTTTGGATTATTATCTTGAAAAGATTGCAACAAATTAATCTTCAGATTCTTGTTTGCGGCCTTTAGATTTAGCTACTACTTCGTCCTCGATATTTCTAGGCGCCTGAGCATAGTGGCTGAACTCCATGGTAGAAGAGGCACGACCAGAAGATAATGAACGTAACTGAGTTACATAACCAAACATTTCGCTCAATGGAACTTTTGCTTTGATTACCTGTAAGTTGTTACGGGTATCCATACCTTCCAGCATAGCACGACGACGGTTTAAGTCACCGGTTACATCACCCATGTACTGGTCAGGAGTCAATACTTCAACTTTCATGATCGGCTCAAGGATAACCGGTTTAGCCATACGGCCTGCAGTACGGAAACCTTGTTTCGCACACAATTCGAAGGACATAGAATCAGAATCGACCTGGTGGAAAGAACCATCAAATACACGTACTTTCATGTGTTCTACAGGGAAACCTGCCAATACACCTGAGTTCATACAAGATTCAAAACCTTTGATAATTGCAGGTACAAACTCTTTAGGGATAGATCCACCAAATAAATCATTGATAAATTGGTAAGTACCTTTTCCTTCTGCTAAGAATGCCTCATCTGCAGGTCCGATTTCGAACTGGATATCCGCGAATTTACCACGACCACCAGATTGTTTTTTGAACACTTCACGGTGAGAAACCTGAGCCGTGAACGCTTCTTTATAAGCAACCTGAGGCGCGCCCTGGTTCACTTCAACTTTGAACTCACGCTTCATACGATCCAGGATGATCTCTAAGTGTAATTCACCCATACCGCTTAATACCGTTTGCATGGTATCTTCGTCAGTTTTTACACGTAATGTAGGATCCTCTTCGATCAATTTAGCGATTGCCATACCCATTTTATCCACATCCGCCTGAGTTTTAGGCTCGATAGCGATAGAGATTACCGGCTCTGGAATGAACATGTTTTCCAGTACGATAGGGTGTTTCTCATCACACAGGGTATCACCGGTTTTGATATCTTTAAAACCAACTGCCGCTCCGATATCACCAGCTTCGATAAAATCAAGCGGGTTTTGCTTGTTAGCGTGCATCTGCATGATACGGGAAATACGTTCGTTTTTACCGGAACGTACGTTCAATACATAAGAGCCCGCGTCTAAGTGGCCAGAGTAAGCACGGAAGAACGCCAGACGACCTACGAACGGGTCAGTCATGATTTTAAACGCCAATGCAGCGAATGGTTCTTTTGCATCTGGTTTACGGAATAATTTTTTCTCCGGATCATCAGGATCAGTACCTTCGATCGCTTCCACATCAACTGGTGAAGGCAGGTAGCGGATCACGCAATCCAGCATTTTTTGTACACCTTTGTTTTTGTAAGAAGAACCACATAACATCGGGATGATGCTCAAATCAATGGTTGCTTTTCTTACCGCTTCGTGGATCTCAGCTTCAGAAATTGAATTAGGATCTTCGAAGAATTTCTCCATCAGTTGATCATCATATTCAGCAACTGCTTCAACCAGTTCAGCACGGTATTGATTGGCTTCTTCCAGCATGTCTGCAGGAACTTCACCCTCAGTATAAGTCATACCTTGAGTAGCGTCATCCCATACGATAGATTTCATCGTAACCAGGTCGACAACGCCTTTGAAGTTATCTTCAGCACCGATTGGTAATTGTAATGGAACCGCTTTTGCACCTAACATATCACGTACCTGCTGTACCACCATCAGGAAGTCAGCACCGATACGGTCCATTTTATTTACAAAACCTACACGTGGTACACGGTAACGGTTAGCCTGGCGCCATACTGTTTCAGATTGAGGTTCAACACCGTCAACCGCAGAGAATAAAGCTACAAGACCATCCAATACACGCATAGAACGCTCTACTTCTACAGTAAAGTCAACGTGACCGGGAGTATCGATAATGTTAAATTTATATTGTTTAGCGTCAGGAGTTGCTTTACCCTGAACTGTTGGGAATTTCCAGAAACAAGTTGTTGCTGCTGAAGTAATTGTAATACCACGCTCTTGCTCCTGAGCCATCCAGTCCATTGTTGCACCACCTTCGTGTACCTCACCGATTTTGTGATTAACACCAGTGTAGTAAAGGATACGTTCAGTAGTCGTAGTTTTACCGGCATCAATGTGAGCGGCAATACCAAAGTTGCGCTGTAAGCGTAAATCTGCCATAACGGTTTTATTAAATATTTATAATTTTAGGGTGCAAAGGTAGTGAATTTGGAATAAAAAAATACATATTCAAAATAAAATTTGGATTATATTGGTCCTAAACTGTATAGCGTCCGGGATTTTTACCCGTATGAAATCCCGGATTATTTTTTTACAAGATTATACCACCTTTGAGCAATTGTTGCATAAGGCTTGTTTTCAATCAGGGCATCTGCCCAGATAACATACCGGGTATAATGCTCCTGGAAGCCATAGGGCACCTCCAGCTTAGCTATATATTTCAGTAACATGGATTTTAATTCCAGTAATGTACTATTAAGAACTTTGGGTTTTTCCAGGTTTAAGTCTTTCTTTAATGTATTAGCCAGCGAAAGTTCCAGCTCGAATTGATGACTCTCCTCAAAATGCTTTTTAAAAAATTTAAATGCGGAATGCGCGGCAGAATTGAGTACAGCGAAATTCTGATCCTGGAGTAAAAGGAATAGACGAAACAGGTAAAGATCCCCGTAAATATCCAGCCTTATGGTTTTGGATTGCTTGTTAAATAATTGGTCCCAGGTATTTTCACATTTATCGATTTCATTTAATCCCAGGTAGCTGTTCATTAAATTGGCCAGGATTACCTGCCGGTTGGTAAAAGGCAGCGATTGCTGATGGACCTGTAATAAGCGCTCTGTTTCACTAACAATTTCCCGGAGCTTAATAAGGTCACCCATATAATTATATACAATCATTTTATAGATAGAGTGATAGGTGAGCATCAAATGGGTAAAGGAAAGCGACTGGTTGAGCTTGTTATCACTGATGTATTGGCCACACTGCTCAATAGTGACTATGGCTTCATCAAATCGGATCACACATACCGAAGACGTAATATGCTGAAGCAGCCCGCTGATATAATCATTAGGTAAAACATTACATTCATTAGTCCTTGTCAATTGTTTGCTGTGTTGGAAGGCCAGGTCATGTTCAAAAGTCATCCAATAGTAAACCGCCAGGATGAGGTTGTAGTAATATACTGCTTTTTTACTCAGGCAGGCGTCCGGTTTAGGCATAAGGCTCGATTGTATGGTTTCGCGGTCCAGGATGTTTTTCACGGCTCCGCGGGCATAGCCATACTGTCTTTTCAGGCTAAGGATATGGCTATAAATATTTTCCAGGTTCTTCATCTGCATCATCTTTTCGAGCACAGCGCGCTCTTCTTCCATCAGCACTTCAATGGTTCGGGTATTTTGTGTGAGTACGATATTCAATCTTTTCTCCCAGTCCAGGACCTGTATGTGCAAGCCGAATTTTTCATATTTCAGGGCAAGGGTGTAAGCTTTGTGTAACATCAGTTTGGCCTGGTCTGCGAGGCCATGGTTGTAAAGGAGCTCTACATTCGTGAGTAAATTCTGGATACTAATGTCGATTGAAGCATTGTCATGAAGCGATCTCAGGCTTTTAAGCAGGTTTTCATATAAAAGCCGTTTGCCGGAAGTTTGTGCCCGGGCATCCATTTCCAGGTTTGGTGATTGACTTTTACCTGATCTTAAAGCTTCGTATAATAACCAGAAGTTGGCAGGCCTCGCGCCTTTGTTTGTTATACTGTATAAATGGTGAAAGTGTCGTTGTTCCCCATTGCTGAGCGCCTTTACCAGTTCATTTACATCATCTTTCTTTTTGTACATGAGGGCTTCTTTTAGTGACCAGGATGAAAAATAATAACAATTTCGTAATTGACAATTATTTTAAAATAGATTTTAAATAAAGTAAAGGTTTTAATTATTTCGAACCAGCAAAAAATAAAAATGATTGCTGCTTTTTTTGTTGGCACTTATGAAATGTAATGATTAACCCTAGATAATTTAAACAAAATGAAAATGAACAAAATTTTACTCCCGGGACTTTTGTCCGCGATTTTATGTAGTACGGGAAGCGTCTTGTATGCACAGGTGCCCTGGCAGGGCTTGGGTCCTAATGATGGTATGGTAAACGGTAGCAGTGACTATTCTTCTATAGCGGTTGATACTAATAATGTACCTTTCGTGGCTTATTCGGATATTACTGATGATTCCAAGCTAAAGGTCAAAAAATTTAATGGTACCAATTGGGAACCCGTTGGAACAAACCCTTCTGACGGGAGTTCATTATATATCGTTATGAAGGTCGACAGGGCTAATGTGCCGCATGTCCTGTTTCGGGATGGATCGGCTGGTTCCACCAAACTTACCCTGAAGAAGTTTGACGGAACTGCCTGGGTGAATGTAGGTGTTGCCAAGTTTACACCGGGTAACAGCGCTTTGCCTGATCTCGCTTTCGGACCGGATAACCTGCCTTATGTATCTTTTGTCAACTATGCTACAGGAGTCAATGGTAAAGCGAGTGTAATGAAATTTGACGGTACTGCCTGGCAGATGGTAGGGACACCCATGTCCACCGGCGAAGCAGGAATCACCCAGGTGGAAGTCGATGCTGCCGGTAATGTTTATTGCGCTTATACGGATGCAAGTTTGGGCGGCTGGGTAAACGTTAAGAAATTTATCAATAATAGCTGGGCGCTGGTGGGTAGTAATGTGACCACTTCCAGTACTAAAAATCTCTCCCTGGAACTGAAGTCCGATGGAACACCGGTAACAGGCTATTCTGACGCGAGCTCCATTCAAAAAATGTCCGTAAAAGAATTTAATGGTACCGATTGGGTAAATATAGGCCCGGCCGGCTTTACGGTAAGCCAGGTGGGTGAGTCCAGTTATGCTAACCAATACCGTTACGGGGTAATGGCATTAGGTAAGGATGATCAGCCTATTGTTGCCTACACCGATCTTGACAGCAGCTATTATATGACGGTAATGCGCTACGACGGTGCCGCCTGGTCGGTATTGGGCGTACAGCCCGCGGCACAGCACCGGGCAAAATGTGTTGGTTTGGCTGTAGATAAAACCAATACTGTTTATGGCTCTTATACTGCCGCACCAACAGGAAATTCCGGCCCATGGCCCAACTATACCATTAAATATGATCTTTGTGAAAAGCTGGAAAGTGTGACCGCTTCTGCTAATACCGTTTGTTTCGGAGATACTGTTATGCTTACCGTAGCCGGCAGCCTGGGTACGGCAACAGGATGGGAATGGACAGCAGGAGCTTGTAATGGTACTGCTATCGGTACCGGTGCCTCACTGGAGGTAATAGCAGATGCAACAACAACCTATTATGTAAAAGCGGTGAACGGCTGCTCCAGCAGCTGTGAAAGCGTGACCATTGATGTTAATCACCTGGAGCCCGTTGTGACCCACCAGGTTAGTAATGGTAACTATATTTTATCGGTAAGCGGCGGACCTTTTGCTACCTATCAATGGTTCCGCAATGGTACGGCGATTGCCGGGGCCACCGATGCTACTTATGAAACCACTATCCTAGCTATTTACTCGGTAACGGTTACCGGTGGTGATTGTACTGTAAGTTCAGAAGACTATAATTTGTCGCAACTGGTAAGTATTAAAGAGCATGCGGCATTTATAAAACAGGTTAAAGTATTTCCTAACCCGGCCGAAGAGCAGCTGAGCATAGAAGTACCTGCTGCCGTGAAAATCCAGGTCATTTCCTTAGAGGGTCGGATACTGCAACAGGGGGCACTTGATAGAGGTATTAATAAAGTAAATATCGAGTCTTTACCCGCCAGTACTTACATGATTCATTTTACCGATAAGAAAGGGACTCGTATAGGCACTTATCCATTTGTAAAGAAGTAAACCAGTGTTGGGTTTTCCCGATCTGTAAATGCACCGGCCATTCTCAACAAAAAGAATGGCCGGTTTTTATCATAAGCTTAATAGATATGGCCTGTCCCTGATTGTTTATTGTCCCTAACTTTACCTATTTTTGACTCTGTAAATATAAAATTTTGAGCAATAGAGAAAATATTTCGGTGTTTGATATGTTTAAGATTGGGGTAGGTCCCAGTTCTTCACATACTTTGGGTCCATGGAGAGCGGCTTTACAATTTCTAGACAAAATAAGAGCAGGAAATGGTCTTGAAAATGTGGCTAAAGTGCAATGTATACTTTATGGCTCATTGGCCAAAACCGGGGTAGGCCATGGTACTGATGTAGCGGTAATTCTCGGCCTGTTCGGGGCAGACCCCGTCACTTTTGATGTCAACCTTATCTATCCTACTATCGATGATATTGCTGCAAAAGGACAGCTATTTCTGGGGCAGGAGCATTTCGTCCCTTTTCAACCTAAAGAAGATGTCATTTTTATGATGGAGGAAAGTCTTCCTTTCCATCCTAACGGCATGACCTTTTTGTGTACCTTTAAGCATGGAGAGCAGATCGCGGATACCTATTATTCTATAGGCGGCGGTTTCGTTGTGCAGGAAGGTCAAAGCAATAGTGGTAGCCGGGAGGTAGAACTGGCTTTCCCGGTTGATAACGCCAATGATCTGTTACACTGGTGTATCAAAACGGGGTTGAGCATTTCTGAAATAGTGCAGGAAAACGAGCATGCCTGGCGTACTGAAGCAGAAACAAAAGCCGGCATTATGCGCATCTGGGATACTATGCGTAATTGTATATACCGGGGCTGTCATATCGAAGGTACTTTACCCGGCGGTTTGAATGTGAGCCGCAGGGCCGCGCGGTTGAATAAGCGTTTGTTAAAAGATAAAGCCTACGATAATTATGAACAATGGCTGGAGCATATCAAAGCGCAACCTTCAACCTTTCTTTATATTTTAGACTGGGTAAGCTGCTTCGCCCTGGCCGTTAACGAAGAAAATGCTTCGTTCAGCAGGGTAGTGACCGCACCTACTAATGGTGCCGCGGGAGTGATCCCGGCAGTATTGATGTACTATATTACTTTTTGCAACGGGGATGATGAAGATAAGATCTATCATTTCCTGCTATGTGCCTCGGAGATCGGCTCGATTTTCAAAAAAGGAGCCACCATTTCGGCGGCTATGGGCGGCTGCCAGGCCGAGATCGGCGTATCTTCCGCTATGGCGGCGGCGGCATTGACCGAAATGCTGGGCGGTAGTGCCCGCCAGTGTATGATGGCGGCCGAAATCGCTATGGAGCATCACCTGGGCCTTACCTGCGACCCTGTTGCGGGGCTGGTACAGGTGCCTTGTATTGAACGGAATACTATGGGCGCGATCAAAGCGATCACCGCCTCCCAATTGGCATTGCAAAGTAATCCTGATAATGCTAAAGTATCGCTCGATAATGTTGTAAAGACCATGTGGGAAACCGCCCTAGACATGAATCATAAATATAAGGAAACCGCTGACGGGGGCCTGGCTACCAACGTATCGCTGGCATTGCCCGAATGTTAGTGGAACCAACGATATAGAAACATAGTCCGGTAGTTCCGGACTTATAATAAAAAAATCACCTGGGAAAGGTGATTTTTTTATCTGTACTTTTGTCGGCAATAAAAAATCATAAAAAATGTACGAATATACGTCCTCTAAATCCCTGTTTGAACGTGCGCAACAAAGTATTCCCGGCGGTGTGAACTCCCCGGTACGGGCATTTAAATCAGTTGGCGGTACGCCGGTTTTTGTCGCGAAAGCAAAAGGCGCTTACCTCTATGATGAAGACGGGCAAAAGTATATCGATTATATCGCTTCCTGGGGGCCTATGATCCTGGGCCATGCCCACCAGCCGGTAATCTCAGCGATTCAGCAAAAAGCGGAAGATTCTACTTCCTTTGGCGCTCCTACTTTGCTGGAAATAGAAATGGCAGAGCTGATCAAATCTATGACCCGCAATGTAGACCTGGTAAGGATGGTCAACAGCGGTACCGAAGCCTGTATGTCGGCGATCCGCCTGGCCCGCGGCTATACCGGGCGTAATAAATTTATTAAGTTCGAAGGTTGCTATCATGGCCATGCCGATATGTTCCTGGTAAAAGCAGGTTCGGGCCTGGCTACTTTCAATATCCAGGCAGTGCCTGGTGTAACGGCTGCCAATGCGCAGGATACCTTAACGGCTCCGTATAATGACCTGGCTGCAGTAGAACAACTGGTAGCCGATCATAAAGAGGAGATAGCGGCCATCATTATAGAACCTATTGCCGGTAACATGGGCTGTATCCTGCCACAGGAAGGCTTTATTGAAGGTTTAAGAAAAATCTGTACGGAAAATGGTATCGTATTGATCTTTGATGAAGTAATGACCGGTTTCCGCATGGCTTCCGGCGGCGCACAGGAAATCCTGGACATCGATGCCGACCTTGTTTGTTACGGTAAAGTGATTGGTGCCGGTATGCCTGTTGGCGCTTTTGGCGGTAAAAAAGAAATTATGGAGCATATCGCTCCCCTGGGAAATGTTTACCAGGCGGGCACCTTAAGCGGTAACCCGCTGGCAATGGCCGCCGGTATCGCTTTATTGAAAGAATTAAAGGCCGATCCCGGTATCTATAAAGAACTGGAAGCAAAAACTATTTATTTAAGAGATGGATTGAATAAAGTATTGTCTGAATCTGGTGTACCTTATGTGATCAATCAGCGAGGCAGTATGATCAGTGTTCATTTCTCGGTACAGGCCGTTACCGACTTTGCCAGTGCGGCTGCCGCGGACCTGTCCCGCTTCAACCGGTTTTTCCATGAAATGCTGAAACGGGGTATTTACCTGCCGCCATCAGCTTTTGAATCCTGGTTCCTGAACAATGCCCTGACTTATACCGACCTGGACGAAACCATAGCAGCGGCAAAATCAAGCCTGGAAGCCATTACGGGAGGTCATTAAGCGGAAAATATGGGACAAACAATAGTTATAGTAGGGGGCGGCGCGGCCGGGTTCTTTTGTGCGGCCAATATTGTCAAGACGAGCGGCACAAAAATTATTCTGCTGGAGCGCAGCCAGAAATGCCTGAGTAAAGTGCGCATCAGCGGCGGTGGGCGTTGCAATGTGACGCATAACTCCGACAGCATTGCTGTCATGTCCAAAAAATATCCCCGCGGAGAAAAATTTGTAAAGAAGACCTTCCATCAGTTTTTTGTACCTGATACAATAGCCTGGTTTGCAGCGCGCGGCTTGAAGCTGAAAGCCGAAGCCGATAACCGGATGTTCCCGGTTACGGATGACAGCCAGTCGGTGATCGATGTGTTGACCCGGGCGGTGGCGAGAAATGGGGTGGACATAAGGCTGGGGCAGCATGTATATGATATTGTTCCCAAAGCGCAGGGCTTTACCCTCCGTATCAAAGGGCACCAGGATATCCATGCTGATCAATTGGTAATTGCCTCCGGCGGTTTCCCAAAAATAGAGATGTTCGACTGGTTGCAGCACCTAGGACATGAGATCGCCGCACCTGTACCCTCGCTATTTACCTTTAATATTCCCCGTAACCCGATAACCGATTTGATGGGTTTATCGGTACCCGAAGGTACCGTGAAGATATCAGGTACTAAATTACAGGAGTCAGGCCCGGTATTGATTACCCATTGGGGATTAAGCGGTCCGGGTATTTTAAAAACCAGCGCCTATGGCGCATTGCAACTGGCAGCAATGAACTACAATTTTCAGGTGCAGGTAAACTGGCTGGCCAATTATAATGAAGAAAGTTTCCGGCAGCACCTGATGACCTATAAGCAGGAGCATCCGCATCAGAAATTGAGTAACATAACCGGTTTGCCAATACCACAGCGCTTATGGAATCTCTTATTGCTTTTTTCCCAGATAGAAGAAACGCAGAAATGGGTAGATCTGCCCGCCAAACAGCTTAATAAGCTGGCAAAGAACGTGACTGCGCTGGAAATGAAGGTAAGTGGTAAAACTACCTTTAAAGAAGAGTTTGTTACTGCGGGAGGTATAGAATTGTCCGGTGTAGATAGCCAGACCATGCAGAGTAAATACCACGAAGGTCTATACTTTGCAGGGGAATTACTGAATATTGACGGGGTCACCGGCGGCTTCAATTTTCAGAATGCCTGGACCACGGCCTGGATAGCTGCGAAAACAATAAGTGCAAAAATATAAGGATATACTTTTGCACTTATACTATCACTGACTTGTCAGCTTAAATATCCGAACGAGGTGCTTCCTGCGCCTGTTCTGCAGCCCCGGAAGACTCGCCGGCCGGAGTAGCGCGTTCTACCGTAATTTTACAATCGGTGACCAATGCGGCCAATGCACCTACGGCAGCCAGTATGGGCGCAAATACAAGCCCCAGTAAACCAACGTTTACCGGGAAGCTCATGAACTCCTTATCGTTTTTGTCCGCGATGCTGATCTTGGTGACGTTGCCATCTTTGATCAGTTCCTTGATCTTTTGCAATAACTGTTCCCCGTTAATATTAAATGTTTCTTTAAATGACATGATCGTGTTTTGTTTTATCCCTAAAATTAATCAATTCTTTTGCGGGATAATGTTAAATATAATGGTTGCTTGTTAATTGTCAATGGTTAATTGTAAATTATTTAATTAATCCCAGCAATCGTTCATTACCCATTAACCATTCACAATTAATCATCACCTTTCACTCTTCCCTATTCACTAATAACTATCACTTCTCACTCAAGCGCTCCGCATATTGTGTAAACTCCTTTTGTGCTTCAGGCATAGTGAATACTTCTTTGAGGTTAGCAAAGTTTTGTTTATCCCTTATGCTGTTATAAGAAGATTTTAACAGCTCCATTTTATTGTCATCAAACATGATCCAGGAAGCGATGGTTTTTAGCTCTGCCGTACTCGTACCATTTTGAAGCACATAATTTTTAGCTGCTGCCAATTTCTTACTGTCCTCTTTGGTATTGGCAATGTTTTGCTGTAACTGGAGCAAACGGGCATCCATATTTAAATGATCTGAACTGTGGTCAATCGCCACATCGTTACTGGCATCAGGTACGGGTGGGGGTGGGGGTGGTATATAAGCGGGCTGTGCCGGGCTGCCATCTGTGCCCAGGTCTTTAACCAATAGTTTCCTGCTTTTTAGATCCACGATACAATCATACACAGAGCCAGGTGCTATTTTTATGGTACCGCTGTAGATTAATTCCGCTTTCCCGCCATTACCGTCTGCGTAAGGACGAAACCGGTAAACTTTTACATATTGCCTTCTCCCCGGCACATCGGCAATCGTGATGCGTGTATTCACCTTTTTATAATCCCGGTCGTTAATCGTGACGACAAGTGGCTGTCCGTCGCTAAGCCGGAAGTGTAAAGTGCTACGGTTTGATCTTTGCGCTAGAGCGCCAAATGTTATCAATGAACAAAGTAAAAAAAGAAAAAAGGGCTTCATCTTAAGAAATTTTTGCAATTAGACGGTCTAAACCTGCAAAAGTTACATCAATAGCTGGAAATTTTGCTAAATTCGCTTCATTGTTTTAATAAACGGCATGAATTTTAGCACTTATTTTATCTCATTAATTATAGGTATGCTGCTCCTGGCGGCTTGTAATCCGAAACCGGATAAAGAATATGACCCGGACACTTCTTACTGGTCCATGAACCAGTTCCTGATCGATCAGTATAACGTCAGGAAGCTGGACGCGGTAGTAATTAAAAAGACCGTAAACCTGAACGGGAAGATCGATTCCGCATTTATACCGATAGGCGATATAGACTGGGCAACGGTTTACAAAGTATTCGGGGCTGCGGATATCAGTAGCCCGTCTTTCTATAATCAATATGAGTATAAAAATTTTGACGATAACTTTTTAGAGATGTCGACAATAACTTATACCGCTAAAGATCCTAGCCTGTTTGTACAGCGCCTGGATATTAATTACGATAATATCTCCGGGAAAATAGATGTAGTATATGCCGAAACGAATGATGATGGCCTGCTGCGGCAGAAGCAACAAAAGTTATCTTACTATGTCGGGAAGAAAGTAATTGTCCAGGAAACGGAAAAAGGTATTTTTTCAAAAGAGAAAAATCTCACCGTAACTTATGAATTTCGTTAGCTAAAGTAATTTAATGTTACCTTATTTTTATCAGCAGCAATTAGAAGAAAAGACCGGGGCTTTCCAGCTTGATGAGGAAGCTTCTCACCATTGTACACAGGTTTTGCGTATGAAAGAAGGAGCAGAACTACTATTGACCAATGGAAGAGGGTTGAGTGCAACAGCAATGATTGTAAGTGCTTCAAGAAAGCGCACACAGGTTGAGGTGCGGACAGTGGAGAAAGTAGCGGCAACCCTTGCGCAATTCGGCCTGGCCATCGCCTTTACCAAAAATAAAAGCCGTAACGAATGGCTGCTGGAAAAAGCTACGGAAATGGGCATCAGCCATGTCTTCCCGGTTTTTACCAAAAGAGGAGAAAAAGATAAGATCAACCCGGAGCGCCTGAATAATATACTGGTATCGGCAATGTTGCAGTCCCAGCAGGTATACCTGCCGCAGCTACATGAAGCACAGCCTTTGGCAAAATTGCTGGCCGCTTCTGATGTATTATTTCCCCAGAAATTCATAGCGCATTGTGAATCGGAACAGGAGCGTAATCCTTATTGGAATGCCCTGGAAACGGGGAAGAATACTCTGGTACTGGTAGGCCCTGAAGGCGATTTTACAGGCGAAGAGATCACAATGAGTTTAGAGGCCGGGTTTAAGGCCGTCAGTTTAGGCAATAACCGGTTAAGGACCGAAACTGCCGGCTTATATGCCTGTACCATTTTTAATGCAAAAAATTATGGTTAGAATACTGTGTAGTTTGTTATTGGTTTTAGGGAGCTTTACGGGCTTTGCGCAGCAGCTGCGTATTGGATTGCTGGTATATGGCGGCGGCGGTGATTGGTATGCCAACCCGACTTCCATTAAGAACCTGGCCGCTTTCTGCAACCAGAACCTGGGTACGAAAATTGATACCAAAGAAGCACAGGTAGAGGTAGGTAGCGCCCAACTGTTCAATTATGCTATCGTGCATGCGACAGGGCATGGCCGGATCAGTTTTACCGACGCGGAGGCGAAAAACCTGCGCCTTTACCTGGAAGCCGGAGGTTTCCTGCATATAGATGATAACTATGGTATGGACCCTTACCTAAGACCGGAAATGAAGAAAGTATTTCCTGAACTTAGTTTCGTCGAATTGCCTTTCTCGCACCCGGTGTATCATCAGAAATACAACTTTCCCAACGGTTTGCCTAAAATACACGAGCATGACGGCAAACAACCCAAAGGTTATGGCCTGATCTATAAAGGCCGCCTGGTCTGTTTTTATACCTACGACTGTGACCTCGGCGATGGCTGGGAGGACCCCGAAGTACATAAAGACAGCCCCGAAAAGCGCCAGCAGGCTTTGCAAATGGGCGCCAATATCGTTCAATACGTTTTTACCCGCTAAATTTGTGGAAAAATAACCTGGTAAGCATCTTTACATAAAATCTTTTTTATGAAGTTACCGGTTGTAATTCCCGAACCCTGCCACGAGCAATGGGACAATATGCAGGCGCGCGACAACGGCCGTCACTGTTTCACCTGCCAGAAAACTGTAGTTGATTTTACCGGTTGGGAAGCCGATGCTATTTTGAACTATTTGAAAAGCAACAAACAAACCTGTGGCCGTTTTACAGCAGATCAATTACAAATGCGGGAACCCGCAGCCCCTGCGGTTAAAGACTTTTCCTGGTGGCAATCTATCATGAGCTCCGGTTTGTCTGCAATAAGCAAGATCGCGGCAGCCGTCGTACTACTCTTTCACCTCGCCTCCTGTGATACAGCAGGTCAGGTGGCGGAAAATGAGAAAGCAGTAGTTACCACTACAGGTGCACCTATTATTGCTGCAGCAGGCCCAGCTCATAATATTCCGGGCGATAAGGAAATAATCGGGGATACTATTGTACCCCCGGTCCCGCCAAAGCCACTGAAAATACCTGTTAAAGACCCGGAGCCTGTTCTAATGGGTGAGCCGGCTATTGTAGAAGATTCACCGGTAGTCGCAGCGCCTGAACCGCAGCCGCAAATTATGGGCGCACCGCTATTGGTGCCGCGGCAGGATTCCGCGGCTGTCATTCATAAGTAAGGTATATTCAGCCAGCTTAATGCTTTACAGAGAATTTTAATTTTCTTTCATTATTACTTTCATCTGTAGCAACGATTTCAAACTGTAAGTTGCCTTTTGGATCTTCAGCCGATAGGGTATAATAAAACTGGTTACCCACGCGGCGGAAGCAGGCCCAGGCACCATTGATATAAGCATTAAATGTCTTGATCCCGGTCAGCTGGTCGGTTGCTGTAATTTGGATCTTTTTTGCATTGCTGTTATTGACCTTTTTTATTACCGGTGGAATAGTGTCAATACCTACTGCATACTGGCCGAAGCTGCGTACCCTGGCCACCGCGTAATCGCCCTCCAGTTCCGCAACCTGTGCATACTGGCTATTGCTGCCCGGGAGGCTGGCATTGGGAATTTTATGGATGAAAACAAGTTTGGATGCTAACTGAGGCGGGAGTTCCCGGTGCAGTTTTATACCTAATTTGAAATAATCATGGCAGGGAATCTGTGCTGAAAGGATATCAAAAATACCGGACAGACCTTTAGGGTTCAGCCTGGCCTTTACCGCTACACATACATCATCATAAAGACAGGTTGCCGGGAGGTCGAGGAATAGCTGGTTGCTAAAATGCCGGTAATGATTGTCTGTGCCGGCTGTCCACCTGCCTTTGCAGGGGGCTATAGCTTTAACGGGCGCGCTATATTGCAGGCTATGGCTAATGGTAGCGCTATTGTGGAAGGCATCTTCCATTACGATACGCACCTGGTGTACCTTACCATCACTCAGGTCTATGATTCCATTGTTCCGGATATGGCTATAAATATCCAGGGGATTATTCTTTAAGCGGTATAAACCCTGGAACCATATATTTCTGGTTTTATATGTACGGTAGTCGGCGTAAGCATTGATAGCCCTGTTCTGGCTGAAAAATAAGCCTTCAAGCGATACTTCAGTAAGCAATTGCTCGCCTTCATATAATTTCAGGTTCCTGATCCCCAGCCAGTTTGGGATCCCATTGACATAATCCAATACATCAACGCCGGCAAAAACTTTTGCAAAAGGGAGTTTGGTATGCTTGGGAAGATATGTGCCGGAAGTCGCAGCTGGCAGGTTTATAAATATAGGCTTTGTGCCGTAAAAGTCTTCTGCATTGTAATAAGCGAGCTGTTTCGCTTTGGGTGCGATATTATCTTTCACCGCGAAGCCAAAAAGCAGCGGGTTAAAGACCTCTTCCGTTTTGCTGTCCCTGATCTCGAAATGTAAATGCGGGGCCGTAGACCCGCCGGTATTCCCGCTAAAGGCGATTTGGTCGCCCTGTTTGAAATTGAAGGTGCCCGCCGGAACCTTGATATCTACATTCCATTTCCTTTGGGCATATTGTTGTTGCTTCAGGTAGGCCATGAGTTCCAGTACAAAATCGTTGAGGTGCCCGTAAACCGTGGTGTAGCCATTAGGATGGGTCAGGTACAGGCAATTACCATAGCCGGAATGTGAAATGGATATACGGCTGACATAACCGTCTGCGGCCGCAAAAACCTTGAGATTTTCTTTATTGTTGGTTTTTAGATCAATGCCGGTATGGAAATGGTTGGGACGGCATTCGGCAAAGCTGCCGGCAAGTGTTACCGGGATTTCCAGCGGGTTGCGGAAAAGGCTTTGTGGAAATTGTTGTTGGGCGAAAACGTTGCCGGTGAAGAAACAAAAAATTGAAAGGGTAAGTAAAAGTCGGTTCATATTGCTTAAGGTCTTAGCTTCAAAAGTAATTAAAAAAATAAAAGGAGGCCATCGGCCTCCTTTTATACTAATTGATTAAAAAACCTATTTGGACGCGACTTTCAGGTCAACTCTCCTGTTTTGTGCTTTACCTTCATCTGTATCATTAGTAGCAATGGGGTGTTCGGGTCCGTAACCTACAGACTCTACTACCTGTTTCGCGGCAGCACCGGATTTTACCAGCTCCTTACCTACGATTTTCGCTCTTTCATCAGAAATCTTTTTGTTGATAGCTGCATCGCCGGTATTATCGGTATAGCCACCGATCTTAATAGCCGCCTGCGGGTAATTTTTAAGGATCAATGCGATATTTTTGATCTGGTTTTGAGACTCCTGGGTCAGTACAGACTTACCGGTTTCAAAATACACACGGTCAAAGGAGATCCAGTTTTTGGTTTTGTCTACCGTATCGATCTGCATGCCGGCATCTGTGATGAATTGATATAATTTATATTCGGTAGAGTTTTGTCCTACTTTTAACTCAGTACCGTCCGCCAGTTTGATGGTTTGCTCAGCACCCCAGTCTGAAACCCAGTTGCCGGAAGCATCCATAGTACCGGTAACGGTTGCGGGTGGTGTTTGTGGTTGTGGATTGGCGGTATCGCCTGTAGGGGTATTTGGCGTTTCAACCGTAGCGTTTCCATTATTCGCCTCTTCTTTATTGCAGCTTTTCATCAGGTACCAGATCAGGCCGCCTAAGGCTGCTAAAATGATCAATGGTACTAACCAGCCGTTCCCTTTCTTAGGTGGTTCTGGATGACTGGAATACGAAGGTGACGGTGGTGGAGTGTTACTGATATTGTTTCCTTCGCTTAAGGGGTTGGAGGCAAACAAGCTGCCCAGGCCCAGTACCCCGGCAACTTTTGAAAGGTCAAAGCCGGCTGGTGCCCAGGAGGCCAGGTTGCTCTTCTGGCTTTGCAGGAAGGAGCCTAACCCATTTGCATCTAAATTATTCTGTTCTACATGGCTGCCTACAGCTCCCAGGGTGGCGGCCCCGGACAATCCTAAAACAGTTTGTGCCGAAGATTCTTTAACGCCGGCAAAACCGGAAAGCGCGCTGATCAGGCTTTGCAGCTTGTCGCCGAATAATTGCTGGAGTATGGTCCAGATATTAAAGCTTCCGGCATTGGAAGTTTGATTAACATCCACGATGCTGCCCAGTTTATTTAAAATACCAGCGTTTGCGGCACTTTTAACCAGGGAGAAGATACCATTGCTATCTGTTTGGGATTTCGTGATCAGACCTCCTAAAACGGAGGGGATGGCAGCGTTCATCAAATTAGCAATACTGCTCTCGGATTCCCCGGTTTGTTGAGCGGTTTGCTGCACCAGGCTTGCAGGAAGATAATCCTTTACGATGTTGAGTAAATTCATATTTGTTTGTTTTGTGTGAAATTAATACTACAAAGGAAGAGTAAATAAATATAATATGAAAGCCTTTTGAATAAATATAAAGTTAATAAATGTTAAAAACGCTATATGCTTTATTGCTGCAAATAATGTATAATATTTGCTAGATTTGCCTTTTGATTAGCAACCCCGGTTGTTTTCTATTTTCACAGGTCTAAATATTATAAACATAAACTATGGCAAGTAACGCGTTTTATGAGCGGATCCAGAATGAGCTAAATGAGATTGAAGCTTCTGGCTTATTTAAAAAAGAAAGAAGAATAGATTCGGAGCAAGGTGCCGAAATACTGGTAAATGGTAAAAAAGTGCTGAACTTTTGTGCGAACAACTATTTAGGACTTTCTTCTCATCCTGCAGTGCTGGAAGCGGCCAAGCAGACCATTGATGAGCGCGGTTACGGGATGAGCTCTGTACGTTTTATTTGCGGCACTCAGGATATTCATAAAGAACTGGAAGCTAAACTGGCTCAATTTTTAGGTACGGAAGATACTATATTATACGTAGCCTGTTTTGATGCGAACGGTGGTGTATTTGAACCTTTGCTGGGTGAAGAGGATGTTATCATTTCCGACGAGCTGAACCATGCTTCTATCATTGACGGCGTACGTTTATGTAAAGCAAAAAGAGCGCGTTACAAAAACTGCAATATGCAGGAACTGGAGCAATGCTTGATCGATCATAAAGATGCCCGTACACGTTTTATCGTTACCGACTCCGTATTCTCTATGGATGGTACTTTAGCGCCACTGGACGAGATCTGTGACCTGGCCGATAAATATGACGCGATCGTTATGATCGACGAAAGTCACTCTTCCGGCTTTATGGGTAAGACAGGTCGTGGCGTACATGAGCTGAAAGGGGTAATGGGCCGTGTAGATATCATAACCGGTACTTTAGGTAAAGCGTTAGGCGGAGCCTCCGGTGGTTTTACTTCGGGTAAAAAAGAAGTGATCGAAATGTTGCGTCAGCGTTCCCGCCCGTATTTGTTCTCCAACACGGTAGCGCCATCAGTAGTAGGCGCTTCTATAGCCGTACTGGATATGCTGAGCGAAACCACGGCTTTGAGAGATAAGCTGGAAGCAAATACCACTTACTTCCGGGAGCAAATGACGGCTGCCGGTTTCGATATCAAGCCGGGTACGCACCCGATCTGCCCGCTGATGCTGTATGATGCAGTAGTGGCGCAGCAATTTGCCGCAAAACTATTGGAGGAAGGTATTTATGTGATCGGCTTCTTCTACCCGGTAGTACCTAAAGGACTGGCGCGCATCCGTGTACAAATCTCTGCCGGCCATGAGCGGGAACATTTGGATACCGCCATCGCCGCATTTACTAAAGTGGGTAAAGAATTAGGTGTAATTAAATAATTATCGGAAAGGCAGAAAATCCATATAGCTATGTGATTTTGGCTTTTTACTTTTGAATTGTATATAAAATGTCTCAAAACGTATATGTAATAGATGCCGTTCGTTCGGCAATTGGAAAATATGGTGGTGCGCTGGCAACAGTTCGCCCTGATGATCTGCTGGCAGCCGTGATCAAAGGGTTGATCGCCCGTAACCCGGATGTGGACCTCAATGCCATAGAAGATGTGATCGCCGGTGCGGCCAACCAGGCCGGTGAAGATAACCGCAATGTGGCGCGTATGTCCGCTTTACTGGCGGGCTTGCCGGTAACGGTTGCGGGTAATACCGTAAACCGCCTGTGTGCTTCCGGTTTGCAATCCATTATGGATGCCAGCAGGGCGATCATGGCCGGCGACGGTGATTTATTTATCGCGGGCGGCGTGGAAAGCATGACGCGTGCTCCTTATGTTATGGGTAAGGCAGACGGTGCTTTTGGCCGCGGCCAGGAAATGTTTGATACCACAATGGGCTGGCGCTTTATCAATAAAAAATGGAAAGATTCCTATCATCCTTATACAATGGGTGAAACAGCGGAAAATGTAGCCCATCAATGGAACTTAAGCCGTGAAGAACAGGACCAGTTCGCATTTGAAAGCCAGGAGAAATACCAGAAAGCACTGGAAGCCGGTAAATTCAAAGAAGAGATTATCCCGGTTACTGTTGACCTGGGTAAAGGAAAAACAAGCGTTTTTGATACCGATGAACACCCGCGTTTGTCTCCTTTGGATAAGCTGGCGGCTTTAAAGCCTGCTTTTATAAAAGACGGCACAGTGACCGCAGGAAACAGCTCTGGTATCAATGATGGAGCTGCAGCTTTATTATTAGCTTCGGAAGCTGCCGTGGCAAAATATGGCCTGAAACCCATCGCGAAAGTGATCGGACGTGCCGTAGCCGGTGTAGACCCCGCGATCATGGGTATAGGCCCGGTTCCGGCAACACAAAAAGCATTACAACGTGCCGGTATTACGGTAGCGGATCTTGGCCTGGCAGAGCTGAACGAAGCTTTTGCTTCCCAATCCCTGGCAGTTATCCGTGATTTAAAGATCAACCCGGAAATCGTAAACGTAAATGGTGGCGCTATCGCTTTAGGTCATCCATTAGGCTGTAGCGGGGCACGTATTTCAGCGACTTTATTGCACGAGATGAAACGTCGTAAAGTGAAGTATGGCCTGGCTACCATGTGTATTGGCGTAGGGCAGGGAGCTGCTATTGTCTATGAGCTTTTGGATGAAGCATAAATAAACATGATATTTCTTTAAAACGGCCCTGTATTTTCAGGGCCGTTTTGTTTTTTAGAGCGCTCTGTTTGAATCAGCTATTACAGGGGACTTAATATGTTATTCCTGAATCAATAAGTTTAAATTCCTGATTTTGTATACTGGAAAAATGCCTGCTGGATACTTTTGTGCCCTGAAAAAATTAACAGGAAGTAGTATATGAAAAAAAGCACACTCACATTAGGCTTGCTTACATCCTTTGTTGCACTGCATGCGCAGCAGCAGGCATCTTCTGAATCCCGGGATACAGTACAAAATAACGCACTTGATGGCATACAGGTATTGGAAGACCGGTATAAAAGCACCGAGAGCCACAGCGTGGGTAAACTATATCTGAAGGATATGGAAAATCCACAGGTATATAATACGATCCCCAAATCTTTATTAAAAGACCAGATGGTTACCAATATGAATGATGCATTGAAAAATGCTACCGGTATCACCCGGCTTTGGGAATCTACCGGCCGTGGCGGGGACGGTGCGGAATACTACAGCATGCGCGGTTTTGCCTTGCAGCCTACGCTGGTCAATGGTATGCCCAGCCTGAGCAACGGCGGTCTTGATCCCTCTAATATAGAAAAAATAGAAGTAGTGAAGGGACCTTCCGGTACCTTGTATGGCGGTAACCTTGTGGCCTATGGCGGGTTGATCAACCTGATTACTAAAAAACCTTATGAACGCTGTGGTGGGGAACTGTCTTTTATTACCGGTAGCTACGGGTTAAGCCGCTTTACCGCAGACGTGAACACTCCTTTAGGGGACAACGTATTTGTTCGTATGAATACCGCTTATCAATATGAACATACCTTCCAGGATGCCGGATTCCAGCAGTCTTTTTTCTTCGCGCCTTCATTAAAAGTGCTGGCCAATGACAAGCTGAGTTTCCTGGTCAATACCGAGTTCCGTTCCGGAGCCGCGGCCAATGCGCCGATGATTTTTTTGAGCCGCTACAGTACTTTGTCTTTCTCAGATAGGAGCATCTTTGAGGACAATTATAAAAAATCTTATACCAGCAATGAATTGACCATCAGGACGCCCACCTTTGGTATGCAGGCACAAATGCTGTATGACTTTTCCGAAAAATGGCGCTCACAGACCGTGATCTCGAGAAGCAATACTCAAAGCAGCGGTTATTACCAATATCTTTGGGATGCTGCAAATGGGGATGAATTTACCCGTTTTATCTCCAAGCGTAACGGGGCAACTAATGCTACCGGCATCCAGCAAAATTTTACCGGCGATTTCAATTTAGGCGGCATCCGGAACCGCCTGGTAATTGGGGTCGACCTGATGCAAAAGCAAATCCGTAACAGCAGCGCCGGTTATGTGGCATATGGGGTCGTGTCCCTGAAAAACCAAATCGATAGTGCTATACTTACCCCACAGGCCGTGGACAATGCTTTGCTGAATAGTAACGAGGGTGTTTCAGAGGTTAAGACCCGTATCCTGAGTGCCTATCTTTCTGATGTGATCAATTTTACGCCCAACCTGTCTGCAATGCTTAGTGTGCGTGTTGATAATTTCAACGGAAGCCCTACCGCATATAGCTCTGAAGAGGTTAAGAACCAGACCACTGTTTCTCCTAAATTCGGCCTGGTGTACCAGCCGGTATTGGATAAAGTATCGCTCTTCGCTAACTATATGAATGGGTTTGTTAATTTAGACCCGGTACAGGTGGCCGATGTAGACGGCAGTAATCCAAGAATGAAAATATTCAGTCCGGAGCAGGCCAACCAGCTGGAATTCGGGGTAAAAACGAATATCCTGCATAACAGGTTATCCCTGACCGCAAGCTACTACGATATCCAGGTCCGTAATAAAGTAATGACTGATCCGGATAATATCAACAATTCTATCCAGGGCGGTAAAGTGCAAAGCCGGGGCGCCGAATTGAGTTTACTGGCACACCCCGTAGCCGGGTTGAATATCGTAGCCGGCTATAGCTACAATGACAGCAAAGTAACCCGGGAAACAGAGGGTGCAGGTTACCTGGGGCTGCGCCCCGAAGAGGCAGGTCCTCAAAACCTGTTCAATTTCTGGGGAAATTATATCGTACAGGAAGGGGTGTTAAAGAATTTTTCGCTTGGGTTTGGCCTGAACTATGCCAGTGAATATAAAACCCTGAACCGTGCCAATATCGGTACATTCAGCTTGCCGGCCTATACGGTAATGAACGTTGCTTTAGCTTACAATGCGGCAAAATACACCCTGAACCTGAAAGTGGACAACCTGACTAATGAGCATTACTTCTCGGGCTGGTCTACCATTACACCGCAAAGGCTGCGGGCTTTATCTTTAGGCTTAAGCTTTAAATTCTAGGCATGAGCAGGTTGAAGAAGCGTATTGGGAAGGTCCATTTATGGTTGGGATTGTTGTCAGGAATTATTGTTTTCATCATAGCCATCACCGGCTGTATCTATGCCTTCCAGGAAGAGATACAGGATGCCACGCAGCCTTATCGTTTTGTGGAAAAGCAGGATAAACCTTACCTCCCGCCTACACAATTATTGCCGCTGGCACAACTGCAATTGCCGGGGAAGGAGTTGCATTCCCTGAAATACTTTGCAGCGGACCGTGCGGCAGAGGCCACATTCTATCATTATGAGCCGACCTATTATTATTCGGTCTACCTGGATCCCTATACCGGTAATACCCTGAAAGTAGTAGACCGGGATGCCGGCTTCTTTCGCTTTATACTGAACGGGCACTTTTACCTTTGGTTACCACCGGAGATCGGGCAGCCTGTAGTCGCTGTATTTACGCTTATATTTTTTATAATGGTCATTTCAGGGATCGTTTTATGGTTTCCTAAAAACAAGGCTGCCTGGAAGCAGCGGCGATGGTTCCGGTGGAAGCCCGGTACCAAATGGCGCCGTAAGAATTATGACCTGCACAATATCCTCGGTTTTTATGCCTCTTTTGTTGCGATCATATTTGTGATTACCGGCCTGGTATGGGGCTTTCAATGGTTTGCCAAAGGTTATTACAAAGTAATGGGGGGTGAAAAAAGCCTGGTTTATGAAGAGCCTTTGTCCGCGCCGGGCAGGCAAGATACCGGTGCAACAGCAGTAATAGACCTGTTGTATCAATCTGTATTCCTCGGACAGCAAGAGGTCGTTTCGGCAGATTTTCATCCTCCCGCTACAGATAGTGCAAGTATAGAAGTAGCGACCAATACCGAATTAGGTACTTACTGGAAAACCGATTACCGGTTTTTCGACCAGTATACGGCTAAAGAACTTTCCGTAAATCATATTTATGGCAAACACAAAGAAATGAAGTTTGCAGATCACGTAATGCGCATGAATTATGATATCCATACCGGCGGTATCTGGGGATTAGCAGGGAAGACGCTGGCATTCCTGATGAGCCTGCTGGTGGCCACTTTACCTATAACAGGGGTAATGATTTATATAGGGAGGAAAAAGAAACAGAAAAAGCGGCATTGAGCCGCCCGTAAGCAAGCAATTCAGCATAAATGAACAGGTGTGTCTTTTGGCGATTCTGTTTTTTTATGCTTCTTTTGTTTTCTTTATTATATGCATATGAAGGTTTCCAGGCCCAGGCCGATACATAAGATACTTATTATCCGCTTTTCCTCTATAGGTGATATTGTGCTTACTACACCGGTGATCCGCTGTGTGAAGCGCAAATATCCCGACGCGGAGCTGCATTTCTTTACTAAAAAATCATTTTACAGCGTAGTGGAAGCCAATCCTTATATCGATAAGGTGCACCTGTTGGCTGAAGATTTGCAACAAAACATTACCGAGCTTAAAGCCCTGGATTTTGATGTGGTCATTGACCTGCACCATAACCTGCGTACGCTTCGGGTAAAAAAAGCACTCAAGGTACGGCGTACATATAGCTTCGATAAGCTGAACGTGAAAAAATGGCTTTATGTAAATTTTAAATGGAACCTGATGCCGCCGGTAAGCATCGTGGAACGTTATTTTGAAGCTGTAGCCCCGCTGGGCGTGGTCAATGATGGACTCGGGCTTGACTTTTTTATCCCTGAGGATAAGGAGACCGTTAAAGATGATATTCCTATGGGACACTGGATGGGCTATGTGGCCTGTGTGGTAGGCGGTTCTTATGCTACGAAGCAATTTCCTGAAAACAAGTGGAAGGCATTCGTGGAGCAATGCAGTTACCCGGTAATATTGCTGGGTGGCCCGGAAGACCGGCCGCTGGCAGAGGCAATAGCCGCCACAGACCCTAATAAAGTTTATAATGCCTGTGGCAAGTTCAGCCTGATGGAGTCGGCCGACCTGGTGCGGAAGGCGAAGGTTGTAGTGAGTAATGATACCGGGCTGATGCACATAGCGGCGGCGTTTCAGAAACCTTTGATCAGTCTTTGGGGCAACACTACGCCCTGGCTGGGCATGTTTCCTTACTACGGCGCTAATAATTTAAAGGATACAATCAGCCCGAAATTTACCATAGCTGAAGTAAATTCCTTATCTTGCAGACCCTGCAGTAAAATTGGGTACAAAACCTGTCCCAAAAAACATTTTAAATGTATGCAGGATATTGATAACCATGCAATAATTAAGGATTTGAACAGCTTTTGGGATCAAGAGCTGAAGAAAAATATTAAAAAATAATTTGTCTGTTTAATAAATAGTCTTTAATTTTGCGCAAAATTTTTGGAGCATGTTTGCAGTTGTAACAATAGCAGGACAGCAGTTCAGAGTAGCTAAAAACGATGAACTTTATGTACACCGCCTGGCAGGAAATGCAGGTGAAAATGTTGAATTTTCTGATGTCTTAATGACAAGTAACGATGGTAAAATTGCAGTTGGATCTGCAGCTAAAGCCGTAGTAAAAGCTGAAATCGTAGCACACGAAAAAGGTGATAAAGTTTTAGTTTTTAAGAAAAAACGTCGTAAAGGATATCAAAAATTAAATGGTCATCGTCAATCTTTGACTAAAATTAAAATCGTTGATATCGCTTAATATTTGTTAAGCATTAGTAATTAACCATTAAAAGAAATTATACGAAATGGCACATAAGAAAGGTGAAGGTAGCGTAAAGAACGGTCGCGATTCACGTAGCAAAAGATTAGGCGTTAAAATTTTCGGTGGCCAGCCAGCCATCTCTGGAAATATCATCATTCGTCAACGTGGTACTCAGTTCCACCCGGGCGAGAATGTTGGTTTAGGTAAAGATTTTACCATTTTCGCTTTAACGGACGGTATCGTTCAGTTTAGAAAAACAAGAACCAAAACTTTTGTATCTGTTAGCGAAGTAGCTGCAACTGCAGAAGCATAATATTTGTTTGGAATTTTATTTTGCCATATATTTGAACAAAATATATAAAACGAACTTTTTTCTAACCCAATAAATAGTAAGTATTATGGCAACTTCAAAGAAAGCAGCAGCTCCTAAAAAGGCAGCAGCTCCTAAGAAGGCGGCAGCTCCTAAAAAAGCGGCAGCCCCTAAAAAAGCAGCAGCTCCTAAAAAAGCAGCGGCCCCTAAAAAAGCAGCAGCTCCAAAGAAAGCAGCAGCTCCAAAGAAAGCGGCAGCTCCTAAAAAGGCGGCTCCTAAAAAAGCAGCAGCTCCTAAGAAAGCTGTAGCTAAGAAAGCAGCAGCTCCAAAAAAAGCAGCGGCTCCTAAAAAAGCGGCAGCTCCTAAGAAAGCTGTAGCTAAGAAAGCAGCAGCTCCCAAAAAAGCAGCAGCTCCAAAGAAAGCGGCGGCTCCTAAGAAAGCTGTAGCTAAAAAAGCAGCTCCTAAAAAGAAATAATTTAGGAACCCGTTTGATAAAAAATTGAATTTAATCTTGAGCCGTTTCGTAAGAAACGGCTCTTTTTTATGTACGGCATATATTTGCTAAATTATTCCTTAACACATGCCGTTCCGGATAATTTAAGGCCCCTGTTCTTCGTTTTTAAGCAGGAAAAGAGCCCGCTGCTTTATACAAATTTTGTCTTTTCCATGTTTTTCGTCTTAAATGTATTTGCTATCTTTAAATGGTGAGAATTCTTCTTTTTTGTTTTTTGCTCCTGTGTATGGTAGCACTTAGTGCTGCCGGCTACGCACAGCATATGTCCGGTACGGTATTTGACGACCAGGATAATACGCCTTTGCAGTCGGCAGTAATTTTAAATAAAAGAACCGGCAACTCTGCACTTTCCGATCAGAAGGGTATGTTTCGCCTGCACGTGAAATATGGCGATACGCTTATCGTTACCCTGGTGAGTTATGAATCGCTTAGCTTTACGGTAAAAGAAACAAAACAGGAATTTGTACGGAATATATATCTTAGCCCGGAATCCGATATGCTGGAAACTTTTGTGGTTAATAACCTGACGCCCTATCAAAGAGATTCTCTGGCCCGGAGAAACCTTTACAATGCGCCGCTCAACCGGGAGTGGGTGTCTGGCGGCCGTGCGGTTTTCTCTCCTATGACAGCATTGGCACAGCAGTTTTCGCGTAAAGCCAAGCAAAGAAGACGCTTCCAGCTGAACTATAACGACTGGGAAAATCAAAAGTTTATTGAGAGCAGGTATACCCCCGAGCTGGTTGCTACAGTAGTGCCGCTACGCGGTGATACGCTGATTTCTTTTATCAATAATTATCCTATAGCCGCCGATTTCGCAAGGGCTGCGACTGACCTGGAATTAAAGATGTGGATCCGGTACAACTACCTGGAATGGGAGAAAAAACCGAAGATCATTAAGCTGGATGACTTTAAACCCGAAGAAAAATAAATGCGTTACTACTGTTTTATATTATTCCTTCTTTTAACGAATATAGCTGCTGCTCAGCAGAGCCGTTTCCGGGGATTTATAAAGGCTTCAGATGATTTTGAACCAGTAAGCCAGGTGCAGGTCAAAAACCTGAAGACCGGGCAGATCGTATGGTCTGATGCAACAGGCTATTTTGATATCAATGCGCTACCCGGCACGCAACTGGAGTTCAGCAGGGTAGGGATCAATACTAAAATATTGGAAGTCAGCCCGCAGCTGCTTAAAGCGATACAGCAAATCGTACTGAAATATGAAGTAGCAACCCTTGAAGGAGTTACTGTAAAGGAAAAAACACGTTACCAGCTGGATTCGGCAGAACGCTACGATACCTATCGTTTAACCCTGGAAAGAGAAAAGGATAAGGCCAAAGTAATTATCACCCCGATAGGTATAGGGGTAGCTAACCCGGTATCCAGCTGGATGCAATACCTGGCGCCAAAGACCAGGGCGAAGCTGAAGTTCCAGGAAAATTTCAAAGCATGGGAAGAACAGAAATTTATCGCAACCAAATATACGCCTGCTGTCGTAGAACGACTCACCGGCCTGCGTAAGGACAGTCTGGCTTATTTTATGAATACCTATGCGATGACTTATGAAATGGCAAGAGCCATGAGCGACCGGGAAATTGCGTACTGGATAAAAGCCAACTATGCTGACTGGGACAGGCAGGTAATTTTTAAAACAGATACTACTAATGATAAGAACCGGTAAATATTATTCTTTTTTATTGCTAGGTATCCTGCTCCTGTTTTCAGTTGCCTTATCAGCGCAGGAGCAAACATTAAAGGCTTATGTGCGTGCTTCCAATGATTTTGAAGTACTGAACGCTGTTGTGGTGAAAGATGTGCAATCGGGAAGAACAGCCACTACAGATGCTACCGGTTATTTTGAACTTAAAACGGCGGCCGACCATCAATTGGAATTCAGCCGGGTAGGTATCAATACCACGTTGATTACCGTGAAGGCGCCTATGTTCAGGGCCATCCAGCAGATCCTGCTCAAATATGATGTGGGCAGCCTTGAGGGAGTTAGTGTAAGCGGGATGACCGATTACCAGAAAGATTCCATAGCCAGGTACCAGCTCTATCAGCAAGACCTGGAACGCAAACGGGTGCGGATGGGGCTCGAAGATAGCGCATCACCCGGTAAGGAAGGTTTTGGGGTAACCATTAACAGTCCTATATCTTCCTGGATGCAATACATAGCGCCGAAGTCTAAAAACCGGATCCGCTTCCAGAAAAACTTCGCCGAATGGGAAAAGCAAAAATATATCGAAACCGTTTACACAAAAGAAAGAGTAGCGCAACTCACCGGTTTACATAACGATACCTTAGCCTGGTTTATCAATGCTTATCCTATGCCTTTTGAAACCGCCCGTACCGCAGGTGCTAAGGAAATTGATGCCTGGATATTGGCCAACTTTGAAGACTGGAAAAAGAACCCCCTGAAGATCATCCGCCTCTTCCGGATCAGGGATTGATAGTCCGTTCAGAGCCAGGGAATTATTGCCTGCAACAACATTTCAATAACGTGAAAGAAAGCTTAAATCGATTTTGAAATGTGGGTATTTTGCTATCTTTACCCCTCATGTACATGTGTATTTCGAAAATAAAACAAAACAAATGAATCCTTATAAGTTAATACCTATTCTTGGATTGGCACTAATGAGTGGCTATGCAGGTTTGGCGCAGGAATCCAGGTCCGGTAAGAATAAAAAGAAGAATAAAGCGGTAGAAGAAAAAGTGGACCCCGGACTAGCTGATACCTTAGTGGCGCCCATACCGCTGAACCGCCAGATGTTCACCGACAGGGTAAGTAGTGCGATAAGAGGTATTGACGCTAAAGACGGAAGTGTAGACGGTGTAGTGGCCAACCCGGACCCTACTAAATCTAAACTCCTGACCCAGGCTTTCCTGGTCGATGCATTGAAATTGCGGAATAAAATAGAGAATGCCAATATTACTCATCCTCAAAAAATCGCCTATCACAAAGCCCTGGCGGACAAGCTCAACCAGTTCAAGTCCGTGGCTAATGATAATGTTGATGCAGTTGGCTATCGCCAATTGATGAAGAATTTCGAAGGGTTGATCCTGGCAGAGATCAACGGGACATCTATGGACTTTGTGAAAACGAATGCCAACCTGTATACCTTAGATAATATAGAAGTACTGGACAATAATAAAGAGGCAAAGGCTTATGTTTACAAGTCAGTTGGATTGCAATATCCTGAAAAAATGCTGATGTATCTCGATAAGATCGCTACCGAACCTTATACCGATGAAATCATAGCGGCTGCGGCAAAATCCTCCCCGCGCTCTATCATGTCCTATGCGGCGCCTAATTCCAAATACGGTTATATTGTGCGCAGGAACCAGGATCCCGCAGTAAAGACCATCGTCAATATTATTGATAAATCACCAAAGACCTCTTTTAAAGTGCTTCAGTTCATGAACCAGATAAAAGATGGGGATATTACAATTGAGCAGGTTAACCAGATCGTTCAGAACCAGGACGCCTATTATAAGAGTCTCGTAAAACTTAAAATTTCAGGCAAAGCCATTTCCGAATCAGAGATTGATAAGGAACTGGAAGTGCAATCACTGGTTTATGTAAGAAGAGTTAATGAATTACATGAGGCCTCCGATGCAGTAAGGTTTAAGTCTGTTGAAGGCTTTGATCCTGAAGAATATTATTTTATGTTGCTGGGCGGGGAAACCAATGAGATTTATACCAGTTCTTATTTAGGGATCTTCAAGCGCATGATGGCAAAAATGGGTAAGGAATCCGGCTATGCCTTATTGGAAAAAGTAAAAATGTCCAACTTCAGGACCTTCATCCGGATGTCGGCAGGTTACAATACCATTTCCGAATTCCTGAAGACCATGACAGAAACGGAGAAGACCACCCTATTAAGAGATTTCGTGGCCGGATTGGAAAAAGGATCCCGCTCTGACCTGAAAGACGCCGTAGATGTGGCCGATGGTTTTGGAAGCCTGCAGGATAAAGACCTGGTAGAATTCCTGAAAAACGAGGTGAAAGATAATTACGAACGCGTTTATAAAAACAAGAATAAGACCTTAAGCAAAGCTGAGCAGGAAAAAGGTGTAATTATTTACGGCCTCCTGGCCAGCATCTTTAACAGTTCTGCCGACCCCGATAACCTGCAGGATGCGGTGAAGGAAATTCCACCCATCAATTACCTGGATATAGGCTCCTTAAGCAATGCTTCCGGTGAAGTAGTGGTTCAGGCTTTTTTCTACGGTGATAAGGACGGAAAAGATTCTTATGGCTTCTTTATGGGCAATTTCAAAGGAAACAAGAACTGGAAAATAGATGAATCCAATCCTAACTGGACTACAATCACCAGCGTTGGAGATAAGAAGGTGACTTATTATGCGAATAAACCGCTGACAGAACCGGATGATGAAAAGGCGCAAAACAAATTGTATGAATACCTGGATGCGAACGAGATCCGCCCTGCTGTAGTGATTCACCGTGGCCATAGCTATCACCTGGAAGGGTCCCTGAAAGGACTGACGCCGGATGTGAAAATTGTGATGCTCGGCTCCTGTGGCGGCTTCCATAACCTGGCCAATGTACTCGATAAAGCACCTGACGCCCATATCATTTCTACCAAGCAGATCGGGACCTATATGGTGAACGATCCTATTATCAGGAACATGAATGAATACCTGCTGGCGGGCAAAAGAGTAGACTGGCTGGAAATGTGGCAGAGCCTGGGTAAGTTCTTTGCCAATAAGAGCGCTCGTGAAAAGGAACTGTTCAGCGACTATATTCCACCAAATAAAAACTTAGGTGCGATATTTATTAAAGCATACCGGAAAATGGAGCTTTCAAGCCAAAGCTAATCTCGTATAATGGTGCTCCTCCTTATAGCGAAGATGGCACGAGGCAATATTATTTTACAGAGGGTGTTCAAAAAACGCCCTCTTTTTTTATCCTTATTTTTAATCAGGGGCAGCATTCCCTTATTCGTTTCTTCTTTCGGCACAGATTTGGAAAGACAATACCTATGCAATAACTTTATTCAAAAATAACCTATGCGAAAATCAAAAGCAGTACAACTATCAAAGATCAGTACCCGTGCGCCCAAAGACCTTAATAAAACCGATATCAAGGAAAACGTGTTACCTAAAATGTATGCGGAGATCGATGAGCTGCAGAATTTATTGTACGCGGAAAGCAAGCATAGCCTGCTGATCATTATCCAGGGTATGGATGCCAGCGGTAAAGACGGCCTGGTGCGGGATGTCTTCAGTCATGTCAACCCGAATGGGGTAGTCGTGCATTCTTTTAAAGTACCCACCGAGCTGGAGCTGTCGCATGACTTTCTGTGGCGTATACATGCCAAAGTGCCGCCTAAAGGTATGATACATGTATTTAACCGCTCCCAATATGAGGATGTGCTGGTGACGCGCGTACACGGCCTTGTTTCCGATGAGCTGGCAGCAAAGCGCATGAAAGCGATCAATGATTTTGAACAATTACTGACAGAACATAATACTACTACAGTACTTAAGTTCTACCTGCATATCTCCCCGCAAGAGCAGATGGAACGCTTACAGGAGCGCCTGACCATACCCAGCAAGATGTGGAAATACAACCAGACCGATATTATAGAGGCACAAAGCTGGGACCGGTATATGCGTTATTATGAAGACGTATTCACCCATTGCAATGACATTCCCTGGAATATTATTCCTTCGGACCAGAACTGGTATAAATGTTACCTCGTAGCCGATAAAATATTGAAAACTCTCAGGAGCTTTGATATGAAATACCCGGGACTGAAAAAGTAAATATTATGGGGAAAAAGCACCTGAAAAAATGAATATCTTGAGATTAGCCGGTAAGCTAAGCCTGGGCATATGCCTGATGATCTTTTCCTTGCAAAGTTCGGGCCAGGAGCTGTATGATATATTCGAGTCTTATAATACATTGGCCAATAAAACCAGGAATAAAGCGCTATTGAGCGCAGAGCAGTGGACCAAAACGGACAAAGGAAAAAGCAGGTTGATAAGAAGAGATTTTTTTAATGCCCGGGGATTACCTGATAGTATTGTCTTTTTTGAAGGGAGAGCTGCAGGCAACCGGTTTTTGTTTCATTATGATGAAAATGACCGGGTGGCGCTGATCACTGGTACCGTTTACCAGACCCCGATAAGAAATGAATTTGAGCACAGGGCCGATCACCGTATTATTCATACTTATATCAGGCCTGAAGATAGCTTTGTGCTGTTCCAAACGAAGCATATCATATTTAAAGCCGGGAAGCCGGCTCTTGAATATACCATTGAGGGCTTAAGTAAAGATACCAGTGAAATAATCTACTATAATGAAAACGGTAAGGAACAGTATGCCAGGAGCGATCTAGGAGATGAATTTATAAGAGAGCAGGTTTTTGAATGGAATGAAGAGAATACCCGGGTAGACATTTTTGAGCTGCGGGAAGGTAAACGGGAATTGACCGAAATACGCTATTATGATACTAAAGGTAACCTGTTGAAAAAAATGGAGTCGGATGGTACGTCTTTATCGGCTGCTTTTGAGTATGACGAAGAAAATAGAATGACCAGGTCGACTTATTTTGCTTATGTAAACAATTACATGTATGATGAGAAAGGATATCTAAAAGCAATACACTCGGAAAATGTCATCAAAGAAAGTATTGATAAAAATTTACCTGAACTTGTGCAGATTGAATTTAAATACCGGTTCCGCTGATTTTCTATTGCCCTCTTTCCATTGCCGGGCAGGCAACGAATGCTTAAATTCCTAATTATCTAATCAACAATTGTTGAAAACTCCGCTTCAAAAGCCCTGCGCAAAATTGTAATTTTGTTAGTACATTATGGCTAAGAAATCAAGTGAAACCCCGCTGATGAAACAGCATGGGGAAATCAAAGCACGCTATCCCGACGCGATCTTATTGTTCCGGGTAGGCGACTTTTATGAAACCTTTGGTGAAGACGCAGTAATCGCCGCAAAAGTATTAGGCATCACCCTGACCAAGCGGGCCAATGGCTCCGCTTCCAGTATTGAACTGGCCGGTTTCCCGCACCATGCCCTGGATACCTATTTGCATAAGCTGGTAAAAGCGGGCTACCGCGTGGCCATCTGCGATCAGCTGGAAGACCCTAAAACGGTAAAAGGCATTGTGAAGCGCGGCGTTACCGAACTCGTAACCCCGGGTGTAGCCACCAATGACCGCTTGCTTGATAATAAAACCAACAACTTCTTAGCCGCCGTTTACCTGGACGATAAAGAAAACGGGATAGCCTTCATCGACATCTCTACCGGCGAATGTTTTTTAGCCCAGGGCAACCTGGAGTACATGGATAAATTGCTCCAAAGCTTCCAGCCCTCTGAAGTGCTGATCGCCAGGGGCAAACAAAAATTCTTTAAAGAACAGCTGGACCAGAAATATTATATCTATGCCCTGGAAGACTGGATCTTCCAGCATCATTATGCTTATGAATTGCTGATCAAACATTTTGATACGCAATCCTTAAAAGGGTTTGGGGTAGAGGACTGGACCGCTGCTGTTACTGCAGCAGGAGCCGCCTTTCACTACTTCAAAGATACCGAGCACCCGCATTTGCAACACCTGACCAACCTGCAGCAAATCCATGCAGGTGCCTTCTTATGGATGGACCGCTTTACGATCCGCAACCTGGAATTGATCTATACCCCGGCCGAAAACGGCGTATCGCTTTTGCAGAGTATGGACGCGACCATCACCCCTATGGGCGCACGGATGCTGAAACGCTGGCTTATGTTCCCACTGGTAGACCTGCAGCAGATAGAAGAGCGGCACAGTATGGTAGCGGCATTAATGCAGGATACAGAGAATGCGGCTGAACTGCGGCAGCATTTAAAAGCGATTGGCGACATAGAGCGCCTGGTGGCGAAAGTGCCTCTGAAAAAGATCAGTCCGCGTGAAGTGGTACAATTAGCACGCAGCCTGAAGCATACCGACGCTATTAAAGCGATGTCGTCTGCGCTTGGCGAAGCAAGCCTCAGGCAATTGCTGGAAAACATAAAGACCACGCAAGAGGTACAGGATACCATTCAGCAATACCTCAGAGAAGAACCTTCTGTAAGTATCCAGAAAGGCAATGTGATCCAGGATGGCCTGAACGAAGAACTGGACACGCTGCGGCAAATCGCTTACCACGGCAAAGAATACCTGAACCAGATCCAGGAAAAAGAAAGCGCCGCTACTGGCATTCCTTCCCTGAAAATCGCCTTCAATAATGTATTCGGCTATTACCTGGAAGTAACCAATACCCATAAAGATAAAGTGCCGGACCATTGGATACGGAAGCAGACGCTGGCCAATGCGGAACGCTATATTACCCCGGAATTAAAAACCTATGAAGAGAAGATCTTAGGGGCGGAAGAAAAAATCTATGCATTAGAAGTACAGTTGTACGACGCGTTGCTGGATAAGCTGCAGCTGGGTTTGCGTACCATGCAGCGCAATGCGCAGATCGTAGCGCAGCTGGACTGCCTGCAAAGCCTGGCCTGTATTGCCGTACAGCATAATTACATCAAACCGGAAATGTCGGAAGAAGCGATACTGGACATTAAGGATGGCCGTCACCCGGTAATTGAGCGCCATTTGCCTCCCGGCGAGTTATATATCGCCAATGATGTATTCCTGGACCGCGAAGCGCAGCAAATTATCATCCTTACCGGCCCCAATATGAGCGGTAAGTCGGCATTATTGCGCCAGACCGCGCTCATTACGCTTATGGCGCATATGGGCAGCTTTGTACCGGCAAGCGCCGCAACTATAGGCCTGACGGATAAAATATTTACCCGCGTAGGCGCTTCCGATAACCTGAGTGGCGGTGAATCTACTTTTATGGTGGAAATGAATGAAACCGCGAGTATCGTCAATAACGTTTCTTCCCGAAGCCTGGTCTTGCTGGATGAGATCGGCAGGGGGACCAGTACCTACGACGGTATCTCTATCGCCTGGTCTATCGTGGAGTATATCCAAAAACACCAGACGCGTGCCAAGACTATATTTGCCACCCACTATCATGAGCTTAATGAGCTGGAGCATAAACTGGAACGGGTAAAAAACTATCATATTTCCCATAAAGAAACCGCGCATAAAGTGATCTTCTTAAGAAAACTGGCACCCGGCGGCAGCCGGCACAGCTTCGGTATCCAGGTGGCCAAGATGGCCGGTATGCCTAATGACCTTACGCGTAGAGCAGAAGAAATTCTTTCGATATTGGAGGAAAAAGGGAAAGACGAAAACAGTACCGGCAATAAAATGAAAAAAGTACATACTGATACCTTTCAACTGAACATTTTTGATGGCCTGAGCACCGACCTGAACCGTATCAAGGAGATCTTGTTCGCTACCGATATCAATACCCTTACCCCGGTAGAAGCATTGATGAAACTGAATGAATTAAAAGAAGTGGTAAAAGTATACCAGGATTAATAATGGACTATTTTTTTGAGCAGACCTACAAACAAGTAAATGCCCGGGAGCATAAATTGCCCATGGCGGAATACGAGCAATGTGTTTTCCAGAACTGTGACTTCTCCGCTGCAGACCTCAACCGCTTTAAATTTATCGACTGCCGGTTTATTGATTGTAATTTGAGTATGGCCACCCTTGCTGATACGGTAATGAACAAAGTTATTTTTGAACGCTGCAAACTTTTGGGCCTGCATTGGTTCCAATGCGACCGCTTCATGTTCGCGGTATGGTTTAAAGAATGCAACCTGGCCAATGGTTCTTTTTATAACTTCAATATCAAAAAAACATACTTTGAAGGTTGCGACCTGAAAGAAGTAGACTTCAGCGGCGCGGATATGACAGAATGTAAGCTGAAGGCCTGTGACCTGGCTAATGCCCTGTTTGACAATACTAATCTGGTGAAAGCAGACCTGAGTACCGCGTTCAATTTTTCCATTAATCCCAACCTGAATAAACTGAAAGGCACCCAATTCAGCCGGGACAATATAAGCGGGCTTTTGGACGTTTTTCAAATTAAGATTGTCTAGATTTCCGCAAACGGGAAAATCATACTAGTTTCGAACGTAATTGTGAAGGCTTGATGTGGGATAACATCAGCCTTTATTCATAAATTGCACATTATGAACTTTAAATACCTTACTGCGGCCCTGCTGGCTTTCGGAAGCGGGAAAGTCCTGGCGCAGCTACCTTATACTCCTTATTTCCAGCAGCGGGTAGACCATACCATACAAGTAGAGCTGGACGATAAGGCACATATGCTGAGTGGCACGATGATGATGCGTTATACCAATAACTCCCCGGACACCCTGGAGTATATTTATGTGCACCTTTACCCGAATGCCTACAGTGTGGATAACAGCGCCTTTTCCCGGCAAGCGGTAGAGAATCGCAGTACCGGACATTACCTGAGCAAAAAAACAGATTGGGGCTATATCGACAGTTTAGCTTTCGAGCAGGATGGCATGAGCGCTAAAATAGTGATGACCCAGGATGTGGACATTATCCGCGTCCTGCTGCCGCAACCGATCCTTCCGGGACAGAGTTCCGAGATCGTGACCCCTTTCCGGGTAAAGATCCCCAAAACCTTTTCCCGACTGGGCCATGAAGGCAATAGCTACCAGATCTCGCAATGGTTCCCCAAGCCCGCGGTTTATGACAAGAATGGCTGGCATCCTATGCCTTACCTGGACCAGGGGGAGTTCTATTCTGAATATGGTGCTTATGATGTAAGCATTACTTTGCCGGAAAATTATGTAGTGATGGCGACCGGTAACCTGCAAACAGCATCTGAAGAGGCCTGGCTGGATGAAAAAGTGAAGCAGGCGATCGTGGATTCCTTTAAAACAACGATAAAGGGTAAAATACCTTCTTCGGAAAAAAAGAAGACGATCCGTTATACCGAAGACAATGTACATGACTTTGCCTGGTTTGCCGATAAAGCCTGGCTGGTGCGTAAAGATACCGTTGCAGTACCGGGCAGCGACCTGGTAAGTACCGTTTACGTAGCCTACAACCCGGCTTCACATAAAAGCTGGGCCTCCTCGGTACAGGCGACCAAAGACGCGGTAAAACTATACAGCGAAAAAGTAGGCCCATATCCCTACCAGACGGTGAAAGTGGTGGAAGGCGCTTTAAGTGCCGGTGGTGGTATGGAGTACCCTACGGTTACCGTTATCTCTCCGGGTAATGGCGGCATGAATGACCTGGTGATCATTCATGAAGTAGGGCACAACTGGTTTTATGGTATCCTGGGCTCTAATGAAAGAATGCAGCCCTGGATGGATGAGGGCATCAACAGTTTTTACGAAAAAGTAGTAGTAGACACCGCTACGGATAAGAAGAAGAACCCGCTGGAAGACCTGCAAAACAGGAGTTACGCGATTACTATGGCTACAAGGCAAAGCATGGCGATCGGTCTGCCAGCAACGGATTATACCAATCCTGCTTATGGCATTGATGTGTATGGCAAGGCCCCGGCTTACCTGAAATGGTTGCAGGAATATATGGGTGCAGCGCATTTTGATGCCGCTATGAAAGAATATTTTGATACCTGGAAATTCAAACATCCTCAGCCGGAAGATTTTGCCGCTTTATTCCAAAAGCACAGTACCAAAAGCCTGGACTGGTTCTTTACAACCGGGCTGCATAGCGATAAACCGGTCAATTATGCCATAAAAGGAATTAAGCATACTAAAGACGGTAAGCTGGTGCGCATAAAAAATAAAACCGGCTTTGAAGCGCCGGTAGCCATACAGGTCGACAGCAGCGCGCAGCTTTACTGGACTGAACCATTTAAAGGCAGCACTACTTTAAAGGTGCCTGAAAATTTTAAAGAAGTACATATAGCTTCCTTTATTCCTGATTACTACCTGCCGGATAATAGCAATAAAAGATCGTTTGCAATAAAAGCTTTTGGCTCCTTAAGCCAGTCTATGCAGAATAAGCTGTTTATCGCCCCGGCATTAGGGTATAATGTTTATGACCGCTTTATGCTGGGCTTAAGCTTTCATAATGTACAGCTGCCCGAGCGTAGTTTCCAGTACTTCCTGGCGCCCATGTATAGCTTTAAAGCGAATACTATAGTGGGTACCGGCGTGATCAGCAAGGCGTTTTACCCCAACTCAGGCCTGTTCCGGGAGATCGATCTCAACCTGGAAGGAAAACGTTTTTCCTACAGCCGGACCTTCCTGGAAGATTATGATAACCCAAGACAGCAGTACCTGAAAGTAGCGCCGGAATTGCGTTTTATATTTAAAAAGTCCAGCCCCAGGAGCCCGCTTAATCAATACCTTTCCTTTAAAGGCTATTATATCCAGGAAGGCAAATTCGCTTATGACCAGGTCGACAGCAATGTGTACCATCCGCGCAGGGACGGCTATAATACACAATTGTACGGCAGGGTTAAATATGAATTAGTGAATAACAGGACTTTTAACCCTTATAGTTTCAGTGCCGAGGTGCATGGAGGGGAAACTTTTGCCAAAGTAAGCGCTACGGCCAACCTGAAAATTGATTATTTCTACAAAAAGAAAGCCATTTATTTAAGAGCTTTCGGCGGGAAAATGTTCCATTTTAATACCGACCCTATAGAGAACAGCAGGTATAGTTTTGCGGCTACATATTCAGGCTGGAATGACTACCTCTACGACCAGACCTTTATAGGCCGTAACCTGAACAATACACTGGCTGCGCAGCAGATCTATATCAAAGAGGGCGGCATGAAGATCCCTACCTTGATGTATGCCAACCCCGTGGGCATCAGTAATGACTGGATGGCGGCATTTAATGTGCAGGTAGACCTGCCTATTGGTTTGCCGGTTCAGCTGTTTGCAGACTTTCTCACCATTGCCGATGCTAAAAATGTAAATCCTAATGGCAGCAAATGGCTCTATGACGCCGGGATTTCGTTTACGGTATTAAAGTTTGCGGATGTATATATTCCGGTATTAATGAGCCGGGAATACCAGGACTATAAAACGTCTGTATTGGGCACAAATTCATTCTTAAAAACAATTGCCTTCAAGTTCGACCTGGACAAGGTATATTGGCCCCGGATGCAGCGGACGCTTGTAGGGATGTAGTTTATTAATAGTTAATGGTGAATTGTTGATGGGCAATAGTAATTAACCATTAACAATGGGACAATTAAACATTACTTCTTGTAGAACTCATTGAAGCATGAGCTATAAATGAAAAGCCCCGGAATTTCCGGGGCTTTTCATATGCAGTAATATGATTGTACTTATTTTTTAGGAGCAGCTTTTTTGGCAGCTGTAGCTTTAGGAGCTACTGCTTCTTCTGCTTTATGTTCAGCAACTACCTCTTCAGTTTCGCCTACGTTTACTTCAAGCATTTTTTCCAGCTGGCGTACTTCTTTTTTCAGTTCATAGATTGTCTTATATAACTCATCTAATTCTGATTTTGTAGCCACCGGGAAACCGGCCAGCATTTTCTCAGATTGCAGGTCGAAGTCTTTACGTAATTTTAATTGCATCGCGCTTACTTCCGCCATTAACTGGCTGTATTCGTCGCTTTCAAACAGTTCTACATAAACTTTATCGCCAATGTTCAACCACTCCTGGTATAATGCGGTGATATTGTTGATCTCAACACCATTTTCCATTTTGCTGATGATGTTATCTACCAGTGAATCTACCACTTTCTGACCTTGCTGGTAAACCATATATTGCATTTCCGCATTTTTGATATTGTAGATCGCCGTTTTATCTAAGATAGCAGACCAGTCAGTGGCGCTCTTAGTATATTGGTTAGGCGTTGCCATTTTTGCCAAAGGAGAGATCGCGTTGGCGAAAGTCTGTTGCATATTGGTATATACATTAGCGGCATTTTCAAAAATGTTCTGACCTGCAAAAGGATTCATGTTCTGGAATGCTTCCTGCGCTTGCTGGTAAGCATTTCTTCCCTGGCCGGCAAAATCTTTAAAGGAATTCTGGAACATTTCAGTCGCTTGCTGGAAATACTGGCGGCTGTCGTCGCTATTAAACCCGAAATAGTTATTCATCAGGTCTTTGTAAGCGTCAAAGTTGAAATTCTTTTTGAATTCTTCTGCATTGAAGGTTTTGTCCTGGATAGATTTCCAGAATGGTAACCACATTTCATAGAACTTCGTGAAGCCGGAAGAAACGTTCATCATGTTAGAAAAAGCGTCTTTGCTGCCGGCGCTTTGTAAATTCTCGGTCAGTTGACCAAAAGAATTTTTCATCAGCTCCTGGTATTGATTGAAGAAACCAGTAAAGTTGTCATTTTGCGTTTTGAACGCGTCCATCATATTGTTAGGATTAAATTGGTTCATCAGGTTAGCCCAGCTATTCGCTGTTTGTACCTGGCTGTACCATTTATTCCAGTTGTTGAAAAATTCCATAGGGTTCATTTTGCTGAAGTCCGCATTAGGCGTATTGTTCTTTAAGAAATTCTGGTTCATTTCCCAGCCTTTTTTAGCCATTTCCACCTGGTTATTCAACCAGTTCTGGTAGTAAGTGCCGGCTTTTTCAAAATTTTCCTTAGCGGTTTTAGTTGCGTTGTCTACTTTTTCTGTAGAACCGGCAAATGCTTTCTTTTGTTGCTCTAACCAGTTTTTGTAGAACTCCCTGCCTTTTTCCATACTATCGTTCACAAAAGAGTTATTGCTGGTTGCCTTCTTAGTGGTTTCAATAACATTGTCCACCAGTTTTTGTTGTGCTTCCAATACCGTTTCTACGAAATTTTTGTTGTCTGTAGCCATTGTTTCGGTTTTTATTAATGAGTTAAATGAATGCTTATTTGTTATCAATATGAGGCAAAATTATAATGCGAGGCCGGTTCCTGCAAATAATCTGTATTAATTTGATATGAATTTAGTTTTTTGATAAATTATATAATGTATAAAACATTAATTATAAATTAAATAAACATTGATAATTTATAATTTACAATTAATATAAGCGATTTAGCTTATAATGTTTTAAATACCCGGCAACAGTTCTGATAGTTTTGACATTTTTGAAACACAAATTCCGTTAACTTCGACAATCTTTTTTTATAATGTTTATGCGATTGATGAAACTATTGGTACCGGTGCTCTTTTTATTGCCGGTATTTACCCTTCCGGCGCAGGCCCAGAAAATACCCGAAGTAATCAAAACTTCCTTTACCCGGGAAGCTTTAAGCCAGTATGTTTATACCCCGAAAGGAGATTCTTTAACTATGGCTAAGGTGCTGGATAAATATAAGAAAAAAATAGTGGTACTGGACCTCTGGGCCGGCTGGTGTAAAGATTGTATCGCCGTTATGGAAGATAATAAAGCTTTACAGGCAAAATATCCCAAAGTAACTTTTGTATACCTGTCTTTGGACCGCTCGGATACGGCCTGGCACAAAGCCATGGAAAAACATGGCCTCAGTAAAGCCCCGAACTACTGGTTCAAGGCCGGCTGGAAAAATAAGTTTACTAATTACATAGACCTTAACTGGATACCGAGGTATATGGTACTGGACAAAAAATCGGCTATTAGAGGTTATTACCTGGTGCATCCCAATGACCCGGAGTTTACCGCCTTGCTGGACCGGCTAACAAAAAAATAACCGGCGATTTTTTGTAATAACACAATTTGTTAGATTATATTTTTATTTATTAAATTGCACGATTAACTTTTACTTAATAATGAATAGATTTCTGGTTTTATTGCTCAGCCTGGTGGCTAGCTTGAACACTTTAGCTCAAATCCAAAAAGATCCTACCAAATGGAGTTATGAGGTGAAGAAAAAGGCAGGTAAAGAAAATACTTACGACCTCGTTTTTAATGTAAAGCTGGACCCGCATTGGCATTTATGGGCTTTCGAACCGGGAGGGGACGGGATGCTGATCTCGCCAAGTTTTAATTTTCAGAAAAATCCCGATGTAAAACTAATCGGGAAAGTCAAAGAATCCGGTAAAAAGATCAGTAAAGACTTTGACGGGGAAGAAGGGGATGAGCACATGTTTGAAAACAATGTGACTTATACACAAACCGTAGAAGTAAAGCAGAACACAAAAATCACGGGAAAACATACGTATCAATCCTGTGACGAGAGCAAGTGCCTGTCCCCGGTAACCAAACCTTTTAGCTTTGCCATCCAGGATGCCGTTGCTACAAAGGATACAGCTAATGCGGATACCGCTGATGTTGCGGCAAATGATACCGCTGGCGCTGCCCTGGCAAATACAGGGGAGGATACTGCCAAAACACTGGCCGCGGCGCTGGGTGCCGGAAATGGCACTACAACCGCAAGACCAGGAGCAGGCGAACCCTCAGCTCCGGCAAAGGACACCAATTCTCTGTGGATGATTTTTGTAGCAGGTCTTGGCGCCGGGCTCTTAGCCGTATTAACACCTTGTATCTATTCTATGATCCCGATCACAGTAAGTTTCTTTACCAAGAAAGTAAGCTCAAGATCCCAGGGTATTAAAAATGCCTTATTCTATTCTTTTTCCATTATCGTCATATTTGCCGCTTTAGGTTTAGGACTTACCGCAGCCTTCGGGGCTAATGCTTTAAACAATTTAGCTACCAACTGGATCGCTAACCTGTTCTTCTTTGTATTATTCCTGGTGTTTGCCTTCTCCTTCCTGGGCGCATTTGAGCTGACCCTGCCTTCCAGCTGGACCAATAAAATGGGCTCTAAATCCAATAGCAGCAGTTACGGCGGTATCTTCTTTATGGCCTTGACCCTGGTACTCGTTTCCTTCTCCTGTACTTCTGCTTTCCTCGGTCCGCTGATCGTAGGTGCAGCTACAGGTGGTAAAATGGGGCCTTTAGTCGGTTTCGGTAGCTTTGGTCTGGGTATTGCCTTACCATTTACTATTTTCGCTATTTTCCCTTCTTACCTGAAAAACCTGGAAAAACCGGGTGGCTGGCAAAATGCCTTAAAAGTAACTTTAGGTTTCGTGGAGCTGGCCCTGGCGTTGAAATTCCTGTCTAACGCGGACCTGGCCCAGGGCTGGCGCCTGCTGGATCGCGAAGTATTTATCGCCATATGGGTAATCATTTTTGTACTCTTGGGTATTTACCTATTAGGCAAACTGACCTTCTTCCATGATAGCGAATTGCCTAAAAACCATTTTGGTATCGCTTATATTTCCGTACCGAGACTGGTCCTGGCCATTTCTTCCTTAACCTTTGCGGTATACCTGTTGCCGGGTATGTGGGGTGCGCCATTAAAAGCGGTAAGTTCATTTGTTCCGCCAATGGGTACCCAGGACTTTATTATTGGGGGCAATGCTCCTGCGCATGGTGGCGGGGGTAACGCGCACAGTGATTTTCCCGGGCCTAAACCGGTGAAGTATGCCGACCGCTTAATGATGTATGAGCCGGAAGTGGCTAAAAAATACGGGCTGGTTACCTACTTTGACCTGGAGGAGGCAAAAGCGGCGTCTAAGCAATTAAAAAGGCCGATCATGCTTGACTTTACAGGAATTAACTGTATCAATTGCCGCAAAATGGAAGGGCAGGTATGGTCTGACCCGGAGGTGATGCGTTTGTTGAAAGAAGAATTTGTCGTAGTTTCCTTATACTGTGATTTTGATGGGGTGACATTGCCTGAAAATGAGCAATATGATTCAAAAATACTGGGTGCCAGGGTGGTGACCGTAGGCGATAAAAATGAAGATTACCAGGCTACCAGGTTCAACGCCAATACGCAGCCGTTCTATTTCTTTGTTGATGCGGAAGAAGTGCAGCTACATCCAAAAGGATACCAATATGATCCTTCGATTCCTAAGTTTGTCGCCCACCTGAAAGAGGTTATTGCAAAATACAAGGAACTGCATCCTTAAAATTTTTTCTTATTGAAAAACGTTGTTGGAAGAGTACATTCCGGCAACGTTTTTATTTAGAGTGCTTTCATGTCGTTTATCCGGTTATCCATTCAAAAAATCCTGTATCAGTTACTGATCCTGGTCCTGTTTTATACCTTGTTCCGGTGGCTGTTCTATGCTTTTAACAGCGCTGAGCTGCGCCACGTGGAAAGCGGCGAGCTGTGGACGCTGCTGAAAGGTGGCCTCAGATTTGACCTTGCCGCGATCATGTACCTGAATGCCCTGTGGATTTTGCTTACTTTATTAGTGCCATTGGATCTAAAAAATAAAGCCGGCCGCGGGCTTATCTCCATGAGCTTCTGGTTGCCCAATACGATCGCTTTTTTACTGGAAATCAGCGATTGGGTTTATTTTAACTTCAACAGGAAAAGGGCTACCGTAGAGATCTTCGACCTGATCTTTTCGAAAGGTGATTTCCTGAATTTGCTACCTAATTACCTGCAGAAATTCTGGTTTGTGCCCCTCATTGCAACAGCCTGTATCGCTCTGCTGATCTGGTCGCACAGGCGGCTGAACCTTTATTTCGCGGCGCGCTGGCGCCTGTTCCGGCAATTACAATTTAAAAGTACGCCATCAAGCCGTTTTATTGCCCGCCCGTTTGTCTTGTTACTGTGCGCAGGTCTTGCAGTACTCCTGATCCGCGGTGGGTTTCAGTTACAGCCGATCGCGAACAGGACCGCGGTGCTCTATACCGTTCCCGAGCAGACCGCATTGGTATTGAATACCCCGTTCTCTATTATCAGTTCGCTGGAGAGCGGTCATTTACCGGAGGTTCATTTTATGGATGATGCTGAGGCCGACCGGGTTATCAGGCCGGTAAAGCAATACCATAGTGATCCGGGCTGGAATAAAAAGAATGTGGTCATCATCGTATGGGAGAGTTACTCAAAGCGCTATACCAAAGAGGGGGGAGGCATCAGTGTTACGCCTTTTTTTGACAGTCTCAGTACAAAAGGACATTTGTTTACTAATGCCTATGCCAATGCTTTACGTTCTAATGAAGGGGTGCCCGCGATCTTTTCGGGCTACCCGGCCATGATGGAAGGGCCGGTGAGCAATTCTATTTATGGTAATACGGTTATAGACGCTTTACCAGCTTTGTTAAAAGCAGAAGGGTACAGTACCGCTTTTTTTCATGGGGGTACAAACGGTACTATGGGTTTTGATATTTATGCAAAACGGGCAGGTTTTGAACGCTATTTTGGCAGGAAAGAATATGCTAATGAACAGGATTTTGACGGTACCTGGGGTATCTGGGACCAGCCTTTCCTGGATTTCGCCCTGCGGCAGATCAATACATTCAAAACCCCGTTTTTAGCCGGTATTTTTACGCTGACCTCTCATGTGCCTTTTCATGTGCCTAAAGGATTTAAGCCTACGGCAAAAGGACTGGACCGGGATATAGAGATCAGTATGAACTATACTGATTGGGCCTTGTCGCAGTTCTTTAAGCAGGCGGCAAAGCAGGCATGGTTTCAAAACACCGTTTTTGTAATTACTGCCGACCATACTAATCCCTATGTCGACAATGCTTTCCAGGGAGAAGGCCTGGGCCGTTACCAGGTACCTATCCTGGTCATTGACCCGGGCAACCCGCAGCTGAACCGGAAAGATTCAAGCCTTGTACAGCAGCTGGATATTATCCCTTCCGTACTGGATTATATTCAATATCCCAAACCCTTTTTCGCGTTGGGCAACAGCGCCTGGGATACTACAGCCAACCGATTTTTTATCACCTACCTTTCCGGTAATTACAATATGATACAGAATGGCTATCATATCAAGACCAAAGGGTTTGATATAGCCGAGGTCTATAAATTCCCGGAAGATATAAAAGCCCGCCGGAACCTGTATGTACCGGGTGTAAAACAGCCTGAAGTGGCCCATACGGAACAGTATTTTAAAGCTTTCCTGCAAATTCTTCATACAGGTATGATTAATGATCAGTTAAGTCTGCATACTTACCGGGTAAAGCGCGGAATACAATAGTTTTTTCGTTATTTTTGTAAGACACAGCAAATCGATATATACTGCATGCAAGTCCCTATTTTAAGCAAAGAACAGATCGCCCGTAAGATAAAAAGAATGGCTTATGAGATCTGGGAAGAAAATAGCAAAGAAAAAGAAGTCATCATATTTGGCATCGCTGAAGGGGGCGCCGTTTTGGCATCTTCTTTAAAAAGGGTTTTAGACAAGGAATCTGACCTGAAAACAACCCTTGAAATTTTGAAGCTGGACAAGAGCAATGTTACCACCTTTAGCCATACGCCTTCATCTGATCTCAAAGGTAAAAGTATTGTTATCGTTGATGATGTCGCCAATTCCGGTAAAACTTTATTATACGTGATGAAACCTTTGCTGGATTTCGAGCCGAAGAAAATCCAGCTGGTGGTTTTGGTGGACCGTAAGCATAAAAATTATCCTGTAGTGCCGGATGTGATCGGTTTCTCGGTAGCTTCTACGCTCCAGGAGCATATTCGCGTCAGTTGTGAAGGCGACAAGATTACGGGCGCATTTTTAGAATAAGTCAAAATGTCGCTAAAATTGTGTTCGTATGATTATTGCTGGCGATAATAGTATTATCTTAGCACAAACAAGGTTTAAAGAGTCTGGGGCGAAGGATACAAAGAATTGTTAACGAATTAATCAAAGAAAAAATGGATTCGAATTTCTCGCAAAGAGTGAAAGATATTATCTCTTATAGCCGTGAAGAGGCTATAAGACTGGGTAATCCCTTTATCGGTACGGAGCATTTTCTTTTAGGTATCTTAAGAGAAGGTGCGGGCACGCCTACGCATATCTTAAATGCAATGAACGCCGATATGAACGGCATCAAAAATGATATTGAAAACCTGATCCGGGATACCGACAGTAACGGGCAACAGGTGAGTAACCTGCCATTAACCCGCCAGGCGGAAAAGGTGATCAGGCTCGCTATCCTTGAAGCTAAAGCGCTGAAAAGTACTATAGTGGAGGCCGAGCACCTGATGTTGTCTATCCTGAAAAACAAGGAGAGCGCTACCGCCGAGGTTTTAAGAGGTTATAGCGTAACTTATGACAAGTTTATAGAGGAGCTATCCCATATCATGGGCGGCGACGTAAGCGGCCAGGGCGACAGCGATGGCGGCGGCTATGATTACGAAGGCGATGAGCCTAAGCAAAAACCGGCCAACCCCGGTAACAGCAAGTCTAAAACCCCGGTTTTAGACAATTTCGGCCGCGACGTAACGCGTATGGCGGAAATGGGTAGCCTGGACCCGATCGTAGGCCGTGAAAAAGAGATTGAGCGGGTATCGCAGATCTTATCGCGCCGCAAGAAAAATAACCCGATCCTGATCGGTGAACCCGGTGTGGGTAAAACAGCGATCGTGGAAGGTCTTGCCTTACGCATTGTACAGCGTAAAGTGAGCCGGGTATTGTTTGATAAAAGAGTCATCTCCCTGGATCTGGCAGCTTTGGTAGCGGGAACTAAATACCGCGGCCAGTTTGAAGAACGCATGAAAGCGATCATGAACGAGCTGGAAAAGAACAAGGATGTGATCCTGTTTATCGATGAGATCCATACAATCGTAGGTGCCGGTGGAGCCAGCGGCTCACTGGATGCTTCAAATATTTTCAAACCGGCACTGGCCCGTGGTGAATTGCAATGTATCGGTGCGTCCACCCTGGATGAGTACCGCAATAATATTGAAAAAGATGGTGCATTAGACCGCCGTTTCCAGAAGGTATTGATAGAACCACCTTCCATTGATGAGGCGATCATTATTCTGAACAACATCCGTCCTAAATATGAAGAGTTCCATAATGTAAGCTATGACCAGGAAGCAATTGAAGCCTGTGTGAAACTAAGCGAACGTTATATGACCGATCGTTTACTACCGGATAAAGCTATTGATGTACTGGATGAAGTCGGAGCAAGAGTACACCTGAAAAATATCAATGTACCTCAGAATGTACTGGAACTGGAAGCTAAGATTGAGGATATTAAACTGGAGAAAAACAGGGTTGTAAAAAGCCAGCGTTTTGAAGAAGCGGCAGCGCTAAGAGACCGTGAGAAAAAGTTAGGAGAAGAATTAGAGAAAGCAAAACGGGATTGGGAAGAAGAGGTTAAGAATAAGCGTTACCCGATTACTGAAGAAGATATCGCGGAAGTGATCAGTATGATGACCGGTATACCGGTGATGAGAATGGTAGAGGCCGAGTCTGCAAAACTGCGCCGTATGGGCGATGACCTGAAAGGGGCTGTGGTAGGACAGGATGAAGCCGTAGGTAAAGTGGTAAAAGCGATACAGCGTAACCGTGTAGGCCTTAAAGATCCTAAGAAACCGATAGGCTCTTTCATCTTCTTAGGCCCCACCGGTGTGGGTAAAACAGAATTGGCCCGTACACTGGCCCGCCAGATTTTTGACAGCGAAGACGCCCTGGTGCGTGTTGATATGAGTGAGTATATGGAGAAATTCTCCCTGAGCCGCCTGATAGGTGCTCCTCCGGGATATGTAGGATATGAGGAAGGCGGACAGCTGACCGAGAAAATCCGCAGGAAGCCTTATTCTGTAGTACTCCTGGATGAGATCGAAAAAGCGCATCCGGATATCTTCAATATCCTGTTACAGGTATTAGATGATGGCCAGTTGACAGATGGATTGGGAAGAAAGGTAGACTTTAAGAACACGATCATCATTATGACCTCCAATATCGGTGTGCGCCAATTGAAAGAGTTTGGTGATGGGGTCGGTTTTGCGACTTCTGCTAAAACTTCTAATACAGAGGAAAATAACCGCGCGGTAATAGAAAAAGCGCTGAAGCGTACCTTTAGCCCGGAATTCCTGAACCGTATTGACGATGTGATCATCTTTAACTCACTGACCGAAGCGGATATCAATGTCATCATCGACATCATTATGAAAGGTGTGCTGAACCGCATGAAAGATCTTGGGTTCACTTTGACCCTGTCTGAATCGGCCCGTAAATTCCTGGTGGAAAAAGGCTATGACCAGCAGTTCGGCGCCCGTCCATTACACCGTGCCATCCAGAAATACCTGGAAGATCCGTTGGCGGAAGAAATCCTGAGCAAGAACCTGGGTGAAGGAGATAAGGCATTTGCCGATTTTGATGCAGAAAGCGGTAAGATCGTCTTTAAGATCACTAAGCCCGGAACGGCTAAGAAGTCTACTAAATCAAAAGGGACTACCGATACCCAAACCGATGAACCGGTATAATAAGTAATAGAAGTAGTGTAAGAACGATAAATTCGAAAAGCCTTGTCCCCTTTGTGGCAAGGCTTTTTTTTTGATATTTATTTGTATAAATGATTGATTTTTATGGTATTGTTAAGCAGCGCCCCGGTATATGCCGCTAAGCGAATGAAATGATGGGAAATAATTGCTCATTGATATTTTTCTAATGCATAATGTTGTTTTATATTGCGCTATATTCTATATAATTATGAAAGGTTTATTGATCGGGCTACTATTGTTCTGCTGTGCCCAGCTATATAGCCAGGATACGCTTTTTTATAATGGAAATGAGGTGGTAGGAAGTAAAGAATACTGCACTTATTTTGAAGTTATACAGGCTAAGCAAAAAAAAGACGCCTATATGGCCAGGTCTTATTATAAAAATGGTCGTAAACGGTCCATATTGCCCTATTTTGTTGATGAAAAAGGTGCCTGGATACGGGATGGTAAAAAAATACAATGGTTTGAGAATGGCAGAAAGAAGCAACTGGTCCATTTTAAAAACAACCAGCTGCATGGCAAAGTAAAATCTTATTATACTAAAGGCAGATTGAAGCGCCGTGATGTTTACCGGAATGGCAATTTAGTTAAGGGGCAGTGTTGGGACGAGCGCGGGCAAAAGATTGCGCACCGGCCTTATTTTGTTATCGCACAGTATACAGGTGGTGATGCCGGGCGCCAAAGATTTTTATCCGATAACCTCCGCTATCCTAATATCGCGCGGGAGCATGAGATACAGGGAAAAGTGAAGCTGAGTTTTGCAATTGAAAAAGACGGCTCTATCACCGCTGTTAAGATAGATGAATCGGTACATGAATCACTGGACCGCGAGGCTCAGAGGGTAATCCTGAAGATGCCCAAATGGCAACCTGCTACAGAAGATGATGAGCCGGTAAGGTCTTATTTTGCATTACCGGTGACCTTTATGCTACAATAATTGGTTTATAGCTAAGCTTCAGTACCTTAAATTTCCTCTCGTTTGTTTTTCCTGTTAACCGGGTAACACTGGTAAATTACTCTTATAATGCGATCAGAAGATGAAGAAAGTATTATTTATTTTATGCCTCCTGCTTCAGGTGGTGTCTTTGCAGGCGCAACTGAACCTGAATGTTACGGATACTACGGTATGCCGGAATACGCCTATACAGGTATGTGCCAATATCCCGCCGGTAAATCTTTCCGGCCTTAATTTTGACGATAGGTTTTCAGGGACCATCAACATAGGTTTTCCCTTTGTTTTTTATGGGCAGACCGTAACGCAATGCCTGATCTCGGAAAACAATTTTATCACCTTTGACCTTGGTTTTTCCAATAGCCAATCTGCTAATTATACCTATAATAATTCTTTGAATAGTGGAGAATTGAACCGCGCTATCCTGTTTCCTTACCAGGACCTGGATGTGTCTTTTGGTGGCGTGATCCGGTATATGACAGTTGGGCAGGCCCCGAACAGGAAATTTGTTGTGGAATTTTGTGATGTAGTGTATTATTCCCCCTCCTGTCATAATTTAAAAACGAGGAACCAGCTGGTATTGTATGAAGGGGCTAATGTGATCGAAATGCACCTGGGCCAGGTAGCCCATTGTAACGGTTGGCCCACAACAAATCCTAACGGCCATGCCGTACAGGGAATAAGAGGTAATGGCAACCAGCAATTTGTAACAGGACGAGCGCCTAACAGCGCCGCGTGGACGGTAAGCAGCGCCGCGCCGGAAGGACATCGGTTTGTTCCTGCCGGTACCAATAGTTATACGATCAGTACCGTTGCTTATGATCCGGTTGCTTTCATCCAACAGAACCAGGGCAGCTACTCCTGGTACAGCGGTAACGCGACCACCCCGTTTGCCAATACTGTTTGCGCTACCATTACGCCCGATACGGCCATTGATTATTTTGTAGTCAAATACACTGGGCTGGTAGGTTGCGGTGCTACCAGCCCAAGCACACTGTTTGATACGGTGAGAGTAAACTACCAGCCTGTTCAGACGGTAAAATCACTTACCTACTGTGCCAGCCAGTTGCCGGTAACCTGGAATGGCATAACCATCCCGGCCGGGACAAGCTCCAATACGAATTATGACACCGTGATGGTGTATGGTGCTGCCAATGCCTGCGATACTAATTTTATTATTAACCTGACCGTGATCCCGGGTGATACGCCGGTATTTACGCAGGTGCCGCCACAATGTGCCGGTACTGTTATCCCGGCTTTACCGCTTAGCTCCAATAACGGCATTACCGGTACCTGGAGCCCGGCAATTAATAACAATGCCACGACTACTTATACGTTTACACCGGCAGCAGGGCAGTGCGCGCCTGCTGTAACCATGACGATCGTAGTCAACCCGGTGGTAACCCCGGCCTTTACCCCGGTTGGTCCTGTGTGTGCCGGTGCTGTTATCCCGGCTTTACCGCTTAGCTCCAATAACGGCATTACCGGTACCTGGAGCCCGGCATTGAATAATACCCAGACGACCACTTATACCTTTACCCCGGCAAGTGGCCAGTGTGCAACCACGACTACAATGACGATCGTTGTGAACCCGGTACTCACACCCGTCTTTACCACGGTTGGCCCTGTGTGTCCCGGTACGACTTTAAACCCTTTACCCACTACTTCTTTAAACGGGGTTACCGGTACCTGGTCGCCCGCATTGAACAATACAGCTACTACTACTTATACTTTTACCCCGGCAAGCGGGCAGTGCGCAAACAGTACTACCATGACGATCACGGTAAACCCTAATGTCGTACCCGCTTTTAATGCTGTTGCACCTATTTGTGCCGGAGAAAGCTTAAGTGCTTTGCCGACTACTTCTTTAAACGGGATTACCGGTACCTGGTCGCCCGCATTGAACAATACGGCTACTACTACCTATACGTTTACCCCGGCAAGCGGGCAGTGCGCGGGCAATACTACCATGACGATCACTGTAAATCCTTCAGTTGTTCCGGTTTTTACCCAGGTAGCACCTATTTGTGCCGGTGGTACTCTAAATCCACTGCCGGCGACTTCGAGTAATAATATTTCCGGTACCTGGTCGCCCGCTTTAGATAATACGCAAACGACTACCTATACCTTTACGCCAACCGTGGGGCAGTGCGCTGCCAGCGTAACGATGACCATTGTTGTGAACCCGGTCCTGACCCCCAGCTTTACGCAGGTGCCGGCTATTTGCACCGGCGGCACTTTAAATCCCTTACCCACTACTTCTTTAAACGGTGTTTCCGGTACCTGGTCGCCGGCATTGAACAATACGCAAACGACCACCTATACGTTTACACCTGCTGCCGGGCAATGCGCGGTCAGTACCACGATGACGATCAATGTAAGTCCTAATATAGTGCCGGTCTTTAATGCTGTGGCACCTATATGTGCCGGGGCGAGCCTGAGTCCTTTGCCATTAACCTCGACAAATGGCATTACCGGTACCTGGTCGCCCGCTTTAAACAACACTGCTACTACGACTTATACCTTTACCCCTAATGCGGGGCAATGCGGCAGCCCGGTACAACTCACCATACAGGTGATACCCAATACCACACCTGTGTTTACACCCGTCGCCCCGGTTTGCCCTGGAACGGTTTTAAGTCCATTGCCGGGCACGTCGAATAATGGTATAACGGGAACCTGGTCGCCGGCGCTGAATAATATGGCGACCACGACTTACACGTTTACGCCGGCAGCAGGGCAAACCTGCGTATTACCGGCTACGATGCAGATCACTGTACAGCCTTACCTGACCGGGCAAAGGAATGTACAACTCTGTGAAGGCAGTACTTATACCTTCAACGGTATAACTTATGCTACTTCTGTTTCGGGGGTAAGTGATACCATTCCTAATACCGGCACCTGCGATAGCATCATTACGCTTAACCTGGTTATCCATCCTAAAACATATGGGACGCAGCAGGCAACGATCTGTGAGGGCTCCAGCTACCTGTTCAACGGGCAGTATTATACAAGCAATAATAATACCGCAAAAGATACCCTGATCAACCAATGGGGCTGTGACAGTATCGTAACTCTTAACCTGAACGTTATACCGGTCAACCCGGTTACGGCCAGTGAAACAGCAGAGGGTTGCGGATCGCTGACGTATAACGGACAGCAATATACGGCCAGTACGCAGTTTACCGATACCTTGACTAATGTATTTGGCTGTGATAGTGTTTATAAAATGGTGAATTTAATTGTTTATCCCGAGTATCATGATACACTCAGGCTGGCTGTGTTTGGCTGTGACAGTGCCCTATACAACCAGGAACGCTATTATGCTTCCACGCAACTGACCGAAGTGTTTCAGACCAGTCATGGCTGCGACAGCCTGGTGAAAATCGTTACGATAGAAGTGCATCAATTTGACCTGGCTACCGTCGTAAACCCGGAAAGACCTTATGCCGGGGAATCGTTTACCATTGAAGCATTTGCGGCCAATAATGTTGCCTTTGACGTACTTTCCTGGACACCGGCAACGCTGTTCCCCAACCAGACGGCTAAAATACAGCAGCTCTCATTGGACGAACCGGTACAGATTATAGTAACCGGTACTTCTAAAGATTGTGTAGACACCGCGATGGTCAATGTCGGGGATTTGCCTACTTACAGTACCGACGTGCAGATGCCGAACGCCTTTAGTCCGAATGGGGATGGTAAAAATGATGTGTTCCGGCCGGTGTTTAAAATAGACCGGGCGTATACTATTGACCATTTCACGGTATACAATCGCTACGGGCAGTTGATTTATACGACCTCGAATATGAATTCCGGCTGGGATGGCTACTATAAAGGCCGTTTGCAGGACCAGGGTGTGTACTACTACATTGTGAAGATCCGGTTTATGGATGGCTCAGAAAAAACTTTAAAAGGGGATGTTACCTTAATCCGGTAGGAGGGTTTATACTTCGATGGTGCTTAGCATGACACGGTTAATAAATGTAATCTTGGGTTGATCGAAGAGAGAAAAACCAGGAGTCGTATAACTTACAGTAACAATTTTGTGGTTCAGTAAAATAGGTTAAAAACAGGATACTACCTTTTTGTCTTGATAAAAAAGGTAGTGTCAAAAGATCAAGGCGATGAAAAAAGCGGCTAAAAATGGTGCAGCGAACCTCAAATTCGCCAAACTCGCCTTGAGATCTAAATCATCTATTAAGTAGTCTGCAAGGCTCAGACAGTGTCGAATTTCCCTTCGCGTAGCGAAGGACGGCTCACTGCCCAATTTTATTCGCGGTATTTATTGTTGCTCATTTTAGTGCTCATGAATGCAAAGCATTTCTTCACGCCATTTTTTTCAAAGGCCAGTCCACCGTCATTTCTAGCGGAATGAAATGAAGTCGAGAAATCTATATAGATTGCAACCACTTACACATCATGATCGAAATTAATTATGGACAGCGTGCTCGGCACTGTCCTTCTGCCGATGGGCTTTGCAGCGGTGCCCAGTAACGGACCAAATCCGAAAATCGCCTCGGCAACCGATTTCCGGTGTCTTTTTTGCGCCACTTTTTGGACAAGCAAAAAGTGGAAAAGCAATAGTATACCTATTTCATGCTTCGACGGCGCTCAGCATGACAAACTAACTAGTGTCACCCTGAGTTCATCGAAGGGTGAAACGGACAGATAAAAACACAAGCTTCGACAGGCTCAGCATGGCACGATTAATAAATATTATCCTGAGTTTCATCGAAGGCAGGAACCTGTGAGTGAACAATATGCCTTATAAAATCTTTTCTAAATAATGCTGATCAATACCCCAGTAACTTTTTATTTTACCTAACTCCTTGAGGAAATCGGCTTTTGAAACAGCGCTGTGGTTTTTCTTTTTCTGCGCGATAATCAGTACGTTTTTTGGCGTGTGCAGGTCCGAGATAAAGTCAACGACTTTGGTCTGGTAACCGAAATATTCCAGGATCAGGGTACGGATACTATCGGTAATCATTTCAGCCTGCCGTTCAAAGAATAAACCATACCTGAGCAGGAAGTCCATGTCCGCTGCAGGTTTTCCCTGGCTCATGGCTTTCCTGATTTGCTTATGACAACAAGGAGCCACGACAATAAGCTCCGCGTTATTATGAAGCCCTTTAGCTATGGCATCATCGGTTGCCGTGTCACAGGCATGCAGGGCGATCAGTACATCCAGTTCTTTTGGCTCATAATCTTCAATTACCCCTTTTGCAAACTTCAATCCTTCAAAACCTGAGTCCCGGGCGATCCGGTTACAGAGGTCGACCATATCCTGGCGGTACTCCACACCGGTCACTTGAGTTGTTCTTTTAAGCTCATTGCTCAGGTAGTCATACAGGGCAAAGGTCAGGTAACCTTTACCGGAACCCATATCGGCCACATTAATAGTTCGGTCTGCATCAAAATCTTTGAGCATAGAGCTCAGTATCTCTATGTAGTGATTGATCTGTTTGTACTTGTCCTGTGCATTTTTATAAACAGTACCGCTTGCATCGGTGATCTGTAACGCGTGCAGGTAAGGTTTCGAAGTATCGGAAAGTTTTCTTTGTTTAGCCTTATCATGCGTTTCCGGCAATAGCTCTTTTTGACTGGCTTTTCTATGGTTCAATTTGGCAATGCCTTGCTTATTAATGCTTAGCTCCGTATCACCATCCAGGGAGAACAGGGTGATGATATTGAATTGCTGCGCGCCAAAGTAAGTCTCCAATTGTGCGAGGGCTTCTTCCTGCGTATAATTTTTGACGATATCCCGTGTTTTGTAACGATAGGTAAAGCTCAGTTTAGGCGCATTTTTGATCAATACTTTTTTGATATAAATATTCTTCAGGTCTTCCCCGCCTTTGTAAGCGCTCAAAGTAATTTTTATAAAACTACCGCTTGCTAAATGTTCCGTAAAGGCAGTCCCAAATTGTTGCCAGGCTGTTTGCATCCCCATTTGTTTAAAAAGCTAAAATGATAAACCGTCAATGCCACAGCGGTAGCGCCGGGCGCTGCTTTTTGTGTACATTGACGGCAGGATTATCTTTTACCGGAAGTTCCGGTAAAAAATTAGTGTTTAAAATGTCTTTGTCCGGTCATGACCATGGCCAGGTTATTGGCCTGGCAATATTCAATGCTGTCTTTATCCCGGATAGAACCTCCCGGCTGGATAAAGGCAGTGATGCCCGCTTCGTGCCCGATCTGTACACAATCATTGAAAGGGAAAAACGCATCCGAAGCCAGTACCGCACCGTTCAGGTCAAAATTAAATTGTTTGGCTTTCTCAATCGCATGTCTCAGGGCGTCTACGCGGCTGGTCTGGCCACAACCTTTTCCTACCAGTTGTTTGTCCTTTACCAAAGCAATCGCATTACTTTTCAGGTGCTTACAGATAATGTTGGCAAAAGTTAAAGCTTGCTTTTCTTCTTCTGTAGCAGGGCGGCCGCCAACTTCTTCCCATTTTTCAAAATTGCCATTGTCCAGGTCTTGTACCAAAGTACCGTTTAATACGGACTTGAAGCTGGTTTTTAATAAAGAGGTTTGCTCTTTTAAGGCCAGTAAAATGCGGTTCTTTTTAGATTTTAAGATCGTTAAGGCTTCCTCGCTATAGGCCGGTGCGATCAATACTTCGAAGAAAATCTCGTTAATGGCATTGGCGGTAGCGGCATCTACTTCTTTGTTACACACCAGTACACCACCGAAAGCACTTTCCGGGTCGCCGGATAAAGCAGCTTTCCAGGCATCATGTAATTCCGTTCTCGCCGCCACACCACATACATTAGTATGTTTGATGATCCCGAACATGGCATCGTTGCTGTCAGAAAAATCAGCGTGTAGCTGAACCGCAGCGTCTACATCTACCAGGTTGTTATAAGAAAGTTCTTTACCGTTGAGCTGGCTGAATACCTCGTCCAGGTTGCCATAGAAGGCAGCAGATTGGTGTGGGTTTTCGCCGTAGCGTAAGCTTTGCTTATGTTTTAATGGTTGTATGATAGATTGGTTGAAATAATTATTGATCGCGATGTCGTAATTCATCACCACCTCGAAAGCTTTGGCTGCAAAAGATTTTCTTTGCTCCAGGCTTAAGGCACCTTCCTGGTTGTCTAACAGTTCTTTTAAAACAGCATAGTCGTTTTTGTCCGCAAGTACGGCCAGGTCCGCAAAGTTCTTGGCAGCAGCGCGGATCATAGAAGGACCGCCGATGTCTATTTTCTCGATAATCAGTTGTTCTTCATCGGTCTGTGCTAAGGTTTCTTCGAATGGATACAGGTCTACAATGACCAGGTCTATTTCCGGGATATTATACTGGCGCATTTCTTTCAGGTCCTGCTCATTACTTCTGCGGCCCAGGATACCACCGAAAACGCCGGGGTGTAAGGTTTTTACCCTTCCGCCCAGGATTGCCGGGTAGGAGGTCAGGCTTTCTACAGGAATACAAGGAATATTCAGGTCTTCAATAAATTTTTGGGTACCACCGGTAGAATAAATTTTTACTCCCTGCTGGTGCAGCGTTTCCACTAATGGGGCCAGCCCATCTTTGTAGAATACTGAAATTAATGCAGATTGAATTTTCTTGTTTGACATAAAGCCTTGCTGTTTTGAATATTATAAAAAATTAAGCTGCAAAGTTCAGTAAATTAATCTAGTATTCAAAAAGCAGGGCGTTTAATTATTTGCCCTGATGGCTTCAATTTTGTATGTGCTTGTATTTATATGCGTAACTATTTTTTATTCATAGTAAAATGTATTTTTAATGTTTAGTTCATACGGCTCCAAACTGCATTTTTTTAAAAAACCTTAAATTCGCTGGTTGATTTTATTTTTCCGGGCGGATTTTCCGCTTAGGAATACCCTAAAAAATGGCTGAATGAAACATACTCGTAATATATTTTATGTAGTAACTATAGCGCTTTTTTCTTTGTTGATCTATTGGAGTGTGAGCAAGGGAGCCGGGCTTGAGGCCGGGAAAGCAATTGTAAGGCCAAATGGTGATGCCAGTCAATGGGATACCTTCATCAGTAGTTTACAGGATAATTTACACCATCCCCTGGGACTTTTGCTGGTGCAGATCATCACGATCATTGTCGCGGCCCGTTTTATGGGCTGGTTGTGTACCAAGATAGGTCAGCCGACCGTGATCGGGGAGATGCTGGCCGGGATACTATTAGGACCTTCTTTACTGGGACAAGTAGCGCCGCAGGTTTCAGAAGTACTATTTCCCATTACCTCCTTAGGCAACCTGCAGATGCTTAGCCAGATCGGCCTGATCTTTTTTATGTTTATTGTTGGTATGGAGCTGGACCTGAAAGTGCTGCGGAATAAAGCAAACGACGCGGTCGTCATCAGCCATGCCAGTATTATCATGCCTTTCGCCCTGGGTATAGGCCTGGCTTATTTTGTGTATGAGCAATTTGCCCCGGAAGGGACGCAGTTTCTTTCTTTTGCTTTATTTATAGGCATTGCTATGTCTATAACGGCCTTCCCGGTATTGGCGCGGATTGTCCAGGAGCGGGGGATCCATAAAACCCGCCTGGGTACAATTGTGATCACCTGTGCGGCTGCCGATGATATTACCGCCTGGTGTTTGCTGGCTGCAGTCATCGCTATTGTGAAAGCCGGCAGCATGATGAGCGCTTTGTATATTATGGCGCTCGCGGCGATCTATGTAGTGGTGATGATCAAGATCGTAAGGCCTTTCTTACACCGTATAGGCGCGCTGATCACGGCTAAGGGAATTGTAAGTAAGCCTTATGTAGCGATCTTTTTCCTTACTTTATTGTTGTCGGCAGTAGCGACCGAGGTTATTGGTATTCATGCCTTGTTCGGAGCTTTTATGGCCGGTGCGATCATGCCGGAGAACAATAAGTTCCGGGCTATGTTTATTGAAAAGATAGAAGATGTCGCTTTGATTGTTTTATTACCATTGTTTTTCGTATTCACCGGTTTGCGTACGCAGATCGGTTTATTGAACGATTGGGAGCTTTGGAAATACACGATCCTCATCATCCTGGTAGCCGTAGTGGGTAAGTTTGTCGGTTCTATGGTGGCGGCTAAAGTAGTAGGGCAGAGCTGGCGCGACAGCCTGATGATAGGGGCGCTGATGAATACCCGCGGGCTTATGGAGCTGGTGGTATTGAATATTGGTTATGACCTCGGGGTATTGAGTCCGCAAATATTCGCCATGATGGTAATTATGGCTTTAGTGACTACTTTCATGACCGGGCCTACTTTATCCCTGATCGGGCGTTTCTTTAAAAAGGACAAATCAGGAGAAGAGGCCAACCCGGAATGTGATAAGTCCAGGGTATTGTATGCTTTTGACGAACCTGAAGTCGGCCGTCAATTAGTAAAAATCGGGGCGGCTATATTCAATGGATCAAAAACGCAATATACCGCGGCACACTTCGCCGAAACGGAAGATCTGCACCTGTACGATATCGGGGCTTATGAAAATAAGGTATTCCAGCCCGCGAAGCAAGTGGCCCAAAGCCAGGACCTGAGCCTGAGAACGCATTTCGCTTCGGCAGGCGATGTGGATACCGCATTGATTGAAAAGACCAATAAAGGTAAGTACGATATTTTGCTGATGGAGTGCAGCCAGTCTATCTATGACGGTACTGCACTAGGTAAAATTCTGGGCTTCACTTCAAGGATCATCAACCTGGACAAATTGTACCGGAGTATTTCCCGCAAGCCGGATGTGGCCTCCTGGAATGTGATTGATGAGTCGATCTCCTCTGTAGCCGACCGCCTGAATATTGATTTCGGGATCCTGGTGCCCAAGAAGATGGCGGAGATCAACCATGTTTTGATTCCATTTGGGGGTATCGGGGATATATTCCTGTTTCAATATATGGAAAACCTGGTGCGGAGCGATAAGATGTCCATCACGATTGCCGCAACCGATGCGAATGCCATCCAGAGCCTGCAAAACCTGATCAGTAGTAAGGGCTGGGCTAATATAGCGGATAAAGTGACGATTGTGGATATCAAAACGATCAGCCGCAAAGAAAAGACTGATGTAGACCTGATCATTGCCAGCCTGGCCACCTGGGTGGGCCTGGTAAGGGCTAATAAGGGTTGGGCTTCTGTAGAAAGCTCTTCGCTGATCATTTCAAAATCCTACGAAAAGCTTAACGAAGAAGCCGTAAACTAAGCTTCCCTGGAAGCTATAATAACAGCATGGATTTCCTCCCCGGATGGTCTTGAGTAGGCTATTGCCAGTTTTGCGGCAACCCGGAATTTGTTGGTGTGCAGCAGTTCAAGAATTTCCTCTTGCCTATGAAAATAAAAGAGCGTCCGGTCGCCACTGCTGCCGGTCATCATGCCCGACTGCTGCGGATCCCCGGGAACGAAACTGAGGTAAAGTGTTCCTTTAGGTTCCAGCATGTCTTTTAAGTCTGCGATCAGGGCCAGTACTTCTTCCGGGTTAAGGTAGGGCAAGCAAAAGCCGCTGATGATCGCATCAAATTTACGGTTTAATGATTTTATTTGCCGGGCATCCAGCACTTTAAATTCGGCTTCCGGGTTATGCTTTGTCGCTAATGCGATCATGTTAGGGGCAAAGTCGGTACCTAATATTTTCAGGTCAGGTCTTTGTCGTAACAGGTATTTGCAGATCATACCCGGCCCGCAACCGATTTCTAAAACCTGCGCGTTGACTTTTTCGATATAGCTGCAAAACAGGTCATAGCTTTGATTATAAAGGTCGAGGTCCATAAACTTTTCCTGGTATAGACCGGCCATCTTATTCCAGCTTTCATAGGTTTCCTGTGCAGCATCCATGCGGCTATAGTTTTAGTTTATTGTTGTGCGGCTTCCAGCTCTTTTATGAGCAGGGATTTGACCAAGGTAAAGGCATAGTCTTTAGCTTCGGCGTACGAAAAACCATAACGCCGCGGAATAGCGCTTAAATGTTCCGGGAAGGGCGACAGTATTTTGTCATAATAAGCATCCAGCATTTCCTGTGAAGGCAACTCAAAGCTGATGCTGAGCTGGAACCGGCGTAGTAAAGCAATATCTACGATCTCCGGGTGGTTGGTCGCGCAGAGCAGTAAGGCATCATTGGGATAATAGTCGATCAGCTGGATGATGGTATTCACCAGCCTTCTCATTTCCCCCACATCTTTATCATCATTACCGCGCGCTTTGCCGATCTGGTCAAACTCATCAAGAAACAGCACTGCTTTATCCCGACCGGCTTTTTCAAAGATCATCTTCATGTTCTGAGAAGTTTCCCCGATTCTTGCATTAATGACATTCGCCAGGTTGAGGATCAGGATCGGTTTGTTCAGCGCCGTAGCAATGGCTTTTGCCGCCGTAGTTTTACCACAACCCGAAGCGCCGTGCAGCAGGATCTTATTGTTCACCGGCAGGCCATAAGCGCTCAGCTGATCTATGAAGCGGTGTTCTTTGATCAGCTGCTCAATCGCGATTTTATTTTCTTTATCCAGGAAGACATCGTCCAGCAGTATGGGTGTTTTGTCGTTGATAATAAGGTCAAACAGGTTCATGAAGGGTTGAATTGGTCGTGAAGCAAAGGTATAATGAATTATACTTTTTTAAGCATAGCCCATTTTTCGGCTGGTACCTGGTAGTTTTGCATCTGCTCAATCAGTTGCTCTATATCGGCACTTACGATGATCATTTCTTTGTATTCCTGCTTCAGGAAGCCTTTCTGTACCATTTTATCGATCATGGCGATCAGTTCATCATAGAAACCATCAATATTAAGAATACCGATCGGTTTTTCATGTAAAGAAAGCTGTGCCCAGGTAAGCATTTCAAAAAGCTCTTCCAGCGTGCCATAGCCGCCCGGTAAAGCAATGACGCCATCAGACAGCTCATTCATTTTTTGCTTGCGCTCATGCATGGTGTCTACGAGGATCAGCTCCGTTAAACCGGCATGGGCGATCTCTTTGTTTTGCAGGAAGTGGGGGAGCACACCGACTACGGTGCCGCCCTGTTCCAGCGTACCGTTGGCTACAGCGCCCATGAGCCCTATGCCGGCTCCGCCATAGACGAGGCCGATGTTGTACTTGGCCAGGCTTTTACCTAATTGGTAAGCCTGTTCTTTATATTGCGCTTCGTTGCCCGCACTGGAGCCGCAAAAGACGGTGATATTGTTCATTATTGATCTGCTGGTTCTTGTCTTAAAAGCAATGATTAATCACAGTTGCCATTGATATCGCAACTCGGACCCGATTGGATGTCCAGTTTTATTTCCGGGTTCTTTTCCCGCCATTCGGTATGCGATTGCGTCAAAGTTTGTAAAAAAGCTTCAACCGGTTGCGCGCCGGAGATGGCATATTTGCGGTCGAAGACGAAGAACGGAACACCGTTGACGCCGATCTGGCGCGCTTCTGCGATATCGGCATGTACTTCTTTGGCATATTGTTCTTCTTGCAAAGCCGTTTCGCGGTCTGCCGCAGTAAGGCCTAATTGTTCGAAGATGGCTAATTGTACCGCTTCATCCGCGATATCTTTTTCCTCGGTAAAGTAAGCTTTAAAGAACAGTTCTTCGGCCTGATCGCCCAGGCCTTTAGCCGAAGCAAATTGCAGTAAGCGATGCGCGTTAAAGGTGTTGACTACTTTGGTATGTTCCAGTTTGTAGTCCAGGCCGGAGGCTGCTGCCATGTTGGTTACAGAGCCCAGGGCTTCGCGGGTTTGCTCGATGCTCCAGCCCCTTTTTTTAGCCAGGTAGTCCATGTGGGTTTGACCGGCTTCCTGTGCGGTGACGGAGGGGTCCAGCTGGAAGCTTTTCCAGCTGATCTCGATGTTTTTACTATCGGGGAATTGCGCGAGGGCGGCTTCAAAATGGCGTTTGCCTATATAACAGAAGGGGCATACTACATCACTCCAGATCTCTACTTTCATTTTGTTTAAATTTTTAATGGCAGGTTTGCTGCGCAAAATTAAGTATTTAGGGTCTTGTGCAGGAATTAATATAGTGTTACAATAGAATCTCTTTATACAGGAATTGGTTATGGGTATGCTGTAAGGTTGCCGTTATTAATAATCCTGCTGCCATACAATCTTAACCGCGGAGATCTTGTCCAGCTCCAGCCGGGTATCGGGCAATGCGTTAAAACTATTTTTGAGGTAAAAACCCAGCGGAGAACGGTAGGGGCTGCCGTCAGGTCTTACTGCCCGGTCGTGATCGATTACCCAGCCATTGAGTACTTTATGCTTTAATTTGAGTCTGTCGAGCAGCTTGCTACCAAACCCTTTTCCGTGTAGCTGGCTGTCGAGAATGATGGCAAACCAGGTAGCTTCTTCTCTTTCAAAAGTAATGGCCCAGCCTTGAAGGATATCTTTTTCATCGGTCAGTAGCAGATGCTCCAGCTCTTTTAATCCTTTAAGATAATCCTCAAATTGCGCTTCTGTTTGGTAAGAGAGGGTGTCGGGGTATTCCTTATTCCAGAGACTGATCACTTGAGCTTGTTGTTCGTTTGTTAGTGCTTGTTGTTCGATGATTTTCATGATGGAATGAGCTAAGTTTTTGATAAAAACAAGTGGTAAAGAATTGGTGTAAAGATATAAATAATGCAGTGGGAACTTACATTTGCTCCTCCACTTTTTGCTTGTCTAAAAAGTAGCGCAAAAACGACCCCGTCCCAACACCTTGTCGGGACAATCGCGAGCATGATTTCCGGTTTGGGCTTGTTACCGGGCATCGCTGCAAAGCCCATCGGCAGCATAGCGTTGCCTGGCAGGTGCTCTATTGAATATTTAATTGGGCAGTCTGGCTTTTAACTTTGATCATAATTGTTGATCGGACTCGGCCTCGGCCTTTGAAAAAATGGCGTTAATAAAATAGGGCAGAGAGCCGTCCTTCGCTTTGCGAAGGTAAATTCGCCACTGTCTGAGCCTAGTACACTAGCTTTATTGATGACGTAAATGAATGGCGAGTTTGGCGAATTTTAGGTTCTCTGCACGATTTTTAGCCATTTTTTTACAGCCTTGATCTTTTGGTTCTTTTGCATCAAGGTAAAAGAACATAAGTATGAAGGTAGGCACATAGTTTTTTTTGCTACTTTTTGCTTGTCCAAAAAGTAGCGCAAAAAGGACACCGGAAATCAATTGCGAACGTGATTTCCGGGGTGGGTCCGTTACTGAGCATGGCTGCAAAGCCCATCAGCAGAAGTGCAAAACCGGGCAATTTCTATTAAACACGAGTGAGTTCTTTCCACTTTTTGCTTGTCCAAAAAGTGGAGCAAAAAGGACCCCGGAAATCAATCGCGAGCATGATTTCCGGTTCCGCCCTTGCTGGTGTTATCACCAGCAAGTACTTGCATAGTATAATAATTCCGTAATTGGCAGTTTGGGAGACACCAACCTTGGCAAGTATTTTCTTTTTCCACTTTTTGCTTGTCCAAAAAGTGGAGCAAAAAGACACCGAAAATCGGTTGCCGAGGCGATTTTCGGAGGGGATATCTATTAAGCTGAGTGCTTGGCCAGGCAACATTTGAATGTTTGATTGAGCACGCTGGTTTTTAATTTTTGATTATAGTTATGAGGGTGGATTGGCCTTTGAAAAAATGACGTTAATAAAATGGTGCAGGGAGTCGTCCTGCGCTGTGCGGAGGGAAATTCGACACTATTCGAGCCTCTTATTACTTCACAGGAGTTTCAGGCGAGTTTGAGGTTCTCTGCACGATTTTTAGCCATTTTTTTACAGCCTTGATCTTTTGGTGCTGCCTGTATCAAGACAAAAGAACGGAAAAAGTAGCGCAAAAAGGACCCCGTCCCAACACCTTGTCGGGACAATCGCCAACATAATTTCCGGTTTGGGGCCGGTACTGAGCAGTGTTGCAAAGCCCATTGGCAGTATTACAATGCCGGGCAATTTTCTATTAAATATGAATGAGTTCTTTCCCACTTTTTGCTTGTCCAAATGTGTTAGTATTCATAAGCACCGATAAACAACAATGCGAATGAAATTGCGAAGGAAGCTTTTTCTTTTGCTACTTTTTGATTGTCCAAAAAGTAGCGCAAAAAGGACCCCGGAAATCAGTCGCGAGCATGATTTCCGGTTTGGGTCCGTTACTGAGCACGGCTGCATAGCCCATCGGCAGTATTGCAATACCGGGCAATGTGTTCTTTTAACTTATCAGGTGTTTCTTTTCTGCAACATGCTAGGAACTACAATTGTGCAACAAAGAAAGCAGCACCTAAGTGCTGCTTCCTTACTTATATAGATAACCAGAAAAAATAAGTTAATAGGGGTTACCTTACCAGGGTCACTTCCCCGGCGAACACCTTATTGGTGCCATCCAGGAAGTAGATCACCAGTTTATAGCTATACACGCCTTTGTCAGCAGGACGACCATTGTACATCCCATCCCAGCCATGGTTCATGTTGGCCGTAGCATGTACCAACTGGCCATAACGGTTGTAGACCCGGAAGTCCATGGTATTGTAGGCCCGCTCCAGTTTCAGTACCGGCCGGAAGATGTCATTGAGACCATCACCATTCGGACTGAAGGCATTCGGTACCGCTACCTCTTTGCTGTATTCCCGCGGATCAATGTTCACCCGGAACTCATCCTCACAACCGCCATCCAGCGACCGGGCTCTTACGATTACCTGGGTAGGTGCGGTGAAGGAA
>PJUL01000038.1_pt1 | contig 232908 bp, 213 predicted proteins | sample 1512221 | NCBI WGS metagenome assembly PJUL01 (sample SAMN08177667, study PRJNA422409) | Feces metagenome, whole genome shotgun sequencing project.
CCTCCAGCCCGGTCATCCCGGTATCGCATTCGAGCTCGATGCCTGGATGGAGGCTACAGAATTCGGCGAGGATGGGAGCCAGCAGCCTTGGTGCCTCCCCGGGCATGCACATCTTCAAAGGACCGCGCAGTTCGCGCTGTACCGCACCAAGCTCTTCCTGCGTGGCGAGCAGGGTGTCGAGCAAGGGCTTTGCTCGTTCGTAAAGCAGTCGGCCAGCTTCCGTCATGCGCAGGTGACGGGTGCTTCGCTCCAGCAGGCGTGTGCCGAGCCTGCGCTCCAGTGCGGCAACGTGGCGGCTGACGTTGGACGAAGGCATGGCCAATAGACGCGATGCGCCAACAAAGCTCTGCTCATCAACAACTGCCGCATAGACACGGACCGTATTCAGATCGAGTGCATCGCGCATTGATTATCCCGCTTGAGGTATGAAAGCGTCCCATTTTTGCATGCTAGTTCCCTGTAGTGGCGAAATCTAAGATGCCCTTTTGTCCGATGTGACGCGGTGGACCGTGCACCGGGCACTGTATGAGCAAGGAGAGCTTCAGCGTGGAAATAGGAATACTGGGCGGCGGCGTTGCGGGCCTGAGCGTGGCGCTGGCATTGCGCAAGCAGGGTTACAACCCTCGGGTCTATGAGCGCCGCGCGATGCCGGCAACCATGGGAGCCGGCGTGACGCTCTGGCCCAACGCCAGCTTTGTGCTGGAAGAACTGGGGCTGCTGCAAGACATCGAGGCCATTGGCGGTCGGCCGCAAGCAATGCGTCGCCAGGATGCTGCGGGAAATGCACTGGGGGGCCTCGATATTGGTTTGCTGGACCGGACGATGGGATACCCAACCTACACGGTGCTGCGCAGGCACTTGCAGGAGGTGTTGCTGGACCATGCGGCACGGGCGGGGATTCCGGTGGAGTTCGGGCGCCGGGCGGTGGCCATTGAGCTGGATGCTCATGGCAGAGCCGTGGCCCATTTCGAAAATGGCGCGAGCATCCGCCCGGATCTGCTCATTGGCGCCGACGGCCGCATGGAGTCAGCGGCGCGCAAGTTTGTCGCGGGTGACAACACACCAATCTATCAAGGCTTTGTGAATTGGATCGGCGTGGCGCAGGGGCCGCATGCGCTGGTGGACGATATTTCGATTCAGGATTTCTGGGGAGCGGGCGAGCGCTTTGGTTGCGTGGCGATTCGACCCGAACTGGTGTATTGGGCTGCGGCGCAGGCACGGCCCCTACATGAGGCCACGCCCACCGCAGATATGCGCAAGGAGGTCGAGGACCTGTTCGCGGGATGGCCCGAGCCGGTCTCAGACATCATCCGTGCCACGCCCGAGAATGCGATCCGGCTGATTGCGGTGCATGACTTGGAGCCGCTGCATACATGGAGCCGGGCGAATGTGCTGCTGATTGGCGATGCCGCGCATGCGCCGTTGCCGACTTCGGGGCAAGGTGCGTGCCAGGCGCTGGAAGATGCATGGCATTTGGCCCGGTGTCTGGATGCAAGGGGTGGCTTGGACGACGTCTTCCAGGCGTTTGCGAGAATCCGTGCCCCCAAGACCGCAAGGCTGGCGGAACAGGGCCGGGTCTTTGCACGCGGATTGTTCGCCACCGATCCCGAAATCTGTCGCATCCGCAACGAGCGGGCCAAGGCGTCCGATCCTGTGAGTGATGTGCAGGCCTTGGCCGCCGGATGGGGACAGGGCCTGCCTATGCCTGGTGACACCGACGGCACGCCAGCGCAAGGGGGCGGCTTAGGCAGCCTGTACCGTATCGAATGACGTGCGTGGGATGTACTGCATCGGGGGCGGAGGCAGGTTGCCAGGCGCGGGCTTTGCGTAGTCCCATTTAAAGGCGTGGATACGGGGAGCGCTGATACGTTTAATCGGCGCGTCCGCGGGTGTCTGCCGTTGGCCAGAAGCGGGCGGTCAAGCTGGAGGCATCCACGCACTTACCGAAGCAAACCGCTCGATCTGCTCTTAAGAAATTCGATTAGCGCTTTGTTGACCTCTTGCGGAGCCTCCTGCTGCAGCCAGTGCCCGGCTCCGGGGATAATTTTGGTCGCACACAGATGCGGCACAATTTGTGGCATGGCTTCAATGATGCGATCCATCCCGGGAATCGCCAGCCCGGTGTCCCGTTCCCCCACGAGATACAGCGCGGGGACTTCCACATTCTTACCCTCCAGGGCCGCCTGCAAAGCCCAATTCCGGTCCAGGTTCCTGTAGTAGTTCAGCCCGCCACGAAAGCCGCTGGTTTTGAAGCCCAGGATAAAGGCATCCAGATCGCCCTGGGTAAGCCATGGCGGCAACTCATCGGGAATTGGAAGCGAGGCGAGCAGGCCTTCCCCTTTAGCCACCATGCCAAACGGATTTGGCGTTCCCGGGTCGTTGCGCGGGCCAGCCTGACCTGACGCCGCCCAGTAGATCGCGCGTAGCGTTGCGCTGATGTCCCGTTCGAATTCTTCCTCGGCGATGCCGGGCTCACTGAAGTAGTGCGTGTAAAACACTGCGGAGTCTGTCTTGGGAAACAGTCTGCTCGGCATGACCGGAGCCCTGCGCATCATTGGAACTCCCAAGGCGACAACCGCCCGAAAGACATCGGGTCGCAGTTGCGCCGCCTGCCAGGCGATGCTGGCGCCCCAGTCTCCGCCTACGATCACCGCATCTTCTGCTTGCTCACTCTCGACCAATGCGACCAGATCGCCGATCACATCCATCGTCGTGAAGGCAGCCACGTCCGACGGACTTTCGCTGCCGCCATAACCTCGCAGGTCCGGGGCCACCGCCCGAAAGCCCGCCTGTGCAAGCGCCGGCAGCTGATGACGCCACACATGGGAGGTTTCCGGAAAGCCGTGGCACAGCAGAACGAGGGGCCCTTTACCGAGCGCAGTCACGTGGATCTTGATGCCGTTAACGTTTACATCGCGCGTTTCGAGCTCAGTCATGGTGCCATCTGATAGGGAAGCTTACGGAGCGTCTATAATATCGTAACTCACACTGTTATGGAATCTGGCTTTCATGAGTTGCGACACTCGCTTTGCTCGCTTGTTGCACGTACTGGTACACATGGACTTGCGCGGCGGAACGACGACATCGGGTACGCTCGCCAAGATGCTGCACACGAATGAGGTCGTTGTGCGGCGGACCATGGCGGCACTGCGCACAGCCGGCATGGTGAGCTCCACAGGAGGTCGCAATGGAGGGTGGACGCTCGCCAAATCGTTGAACACGATTACCGCGCAAGATGTCTATGAAGCAATTTCCCACGGCGCCGTGTTTACCATGGGGCCTGCCAACGACAATCCCGCTTGTCCTGTCGAACTCGCTGCCAATCAATTGATTGTTGACGCCATGCGAGTAGGCGAAAGGGCGCTGCTGCAATACCTGGGCACTCGCTTGCTTTCCGATTTCGCTGCGCAGATTCGGGCAAGGTAGAAGCGCTTGGGACTCGCGATGATCATCCGCTGGGGCGGGGCACCCGGGTCGGCTGCGATGGCATGCGGCCCGGAGCGGTCGTCGAGAAATTCCTGCGCTGAAAAAAATAGGCGTCGGAATACCAATTCGCTACCCAGGGCTGCGAATTTGTAGTCTGACTCCTTTATTGCTGATGGGGACCCGGCTCTCGGAATCAAAATCCGTCGCGCGGACTAGTGCCACGGATCGTCGGCCATGTTATTGCCGTAATGAGAATCATGATTGATAATTCCGGCCTGGTCCCCCTGCAACCGCCTCCTGCCGTTCCATGCCCCGTCATCCGCCATCCGAAAAAGGTTGGCTCGCGCATTATCGCGAGCTGATCGGGACGTGGACGCGGCGCAGCGCCAGCCGGCACGATGCGGAAGACGCCGCGCACGACGTGGTGACGAACATGTTGCGCAATGGCGACGCCGCCGTGTTGGATCCGAAGGCCTACCTCTATGGCGCCAGCCAGAATCGGTTGAATGGAGAATTCCGGCGCCAGTCGCGGCGCGAGGTGATCAGCCTTGAGGGGCTGCCGGACGCCGAGCATCCCGTGCAGACGGACCCCGAGTCCGCGATCCGGACCGCGCAACTGGCCGATGCGCTAAAGTCTGCGCTGGCCGAATTGCCGCTGAAATGCCAGCAAGTGTTCCTGTGGAACAAGCTTGAGGGCTACACGCAGGCCGAGATTGCACAGAAACTCGGGTTGACGCAAAGCACCGTCGAAAAGCACATGAAGCGCGCGTTAACCCACATCCACGACCGGTTGCAAGATCATGCCCCGCACTGATTCCCGCCCGGATCCTTCCAGCATGGTCCGCGACCAGGCCACACACTGGTTCGCGCGCGAACGTCTGGGCGCGTTGGATGCGGATGAACGCCAGGCGCGCGACGCCTGGCTGGCCGCCGACCCCGAACACCTGCGGCAGTACCAGTCGATGCAGGCCCTGTGGCGCGTGGCGGATGGCCTGCCGGACGATGAGATGCGCGGCATCCTGGCGCAGTCCGATGGTATGCCCGCGTACCCGCGTCGCCGCCGATTCGCCATGGGGTTGACGGCCGCCTGTGCCTTGACGCTTGCCGCTGGCGTACTAGGCCCCCGGCTATGGTCGCCCACGCCGGAATTCAGCCAGACGCTGACGGCGGCTCGCGGCGAACGCAAGCGCGTCGCCTTGCCGGACGGGTCCCTGCTGGAGCTGAACACGGATACGCAGGTCCGCGTCGTGCTGTACACGGACCGCCGCCAGGTGGAACTGCTGGCGGGCGAAGCCCTGTTCACCGTCGACCCCGACGCCGCTCGGCCTTTCACGGTGCAAGCGGGGGACGCGCAGGTCGTGGTGACGGGCACGCGCTTCAATGTCCGGCGCGACGGCGATACCGTGGCGCTGGCGGTGGACGAGGGCAGCGTGGCGTTTTCCGCCGGGTCTTGGTGGAACAGGACGACCCGGCACCTAACTGCCGGCTATGTGGCGCAGTACACACCCGGGGTCGCGCTGGCCGCGCCGCACCAGGAAAACGTGGCGGCAGTCACCGCGTGGCAGCGTGGCCGGCTGGTGTTCCGCGATACGCCCCTGGCGCAGGTGGCGGCGGAACTGAACCGCTACTTGCGCAACCCGCTGCGGATACGCGACCGGAAGCTCGCGCAGTTGCGCGTGGCGGGCACCTTGCCCATCGATGAGCCAGAATCCGTCCTAAACGTGCTGCCTCAGATCGCGCCGGTGACCGTGCTCTACCTCGGCGACGGCAGCGCCGTCCTGGTCCCGCGCTGAGCACCGCTCCTCCTTATTCCTTTCAGGCATTCGTTCCGGCGGCCGCATTGCATGCCCGTTCCCTGCGCGTCGGGTATGAATTATTTTGTTTCAAATTATCTATCGAGAATCATTCCGGTTTTCCCCCGTCTGCGGCGTCTAGGCATTGAAGGGGGACGTCGCAAGCCGATCTCGACCCTGAAAGCAACCTTAGGCCAAGGGTATCGGGCGCTAAATGCGCGGGCAGTTGAACGGGATTTTCTCTACTGATGATGAACAAGCAAGACAAGCAGCGCGCCTCGGCGCACGGCGCATGCGGCGCCCTGGCGATTTCCTTGGCGCTAGCGTGGGGCGGGATGCCTCGCGACGCCGTGGCGCAGACGGCGCCCGTGCAGATCAGCATCACGGCGCAGCCGCTGGGCGATGCGCTGCTCCAGCTGGGCGAACAGGCGTCGCTGGTGATCTTCTACCTGCCCGAAACCGTGCGCGGCCGCTACGCGCCGGCGGTGTCGGGCCGCCTGACCCCGGACGATGCGCTGCGCCGCCTGCTGGCCGGCACCCAGCTGACTTTCCAGATCAGCGGCAACAGCGTCACGATCGTTCCGGCCGCGGCGCCGGGCGGCGTCACGACGTTATCGCCGATCTCGGTGACGGGCCGCGTGGAATCAGCCACCGGCCCGGTGGACGGCATGGTCGCCCGACGCAGCGCCACGGGCACCAAGTCGGACGTCAGCGTGCTTGAAACGCCGCAATCCCTGAGCATCATCACTCCCGACCAGATGGACGTGCAGGGGGCCACCAACCTCGAACAAACCGTGCGTTACACGCCCGGCATCCGCAGCGAAATCCTGGGCGCGGGCACCGAACGCGACAAGATCTACATCCGCGGCTTCGAGCCGAACTACTACCTGGACGGCATGATGCTGCCCTATGGCGCCGCCGGACAGGGGTCGCGCATCGAGCCCTACGGCCTGGAGCGCATCGAAGTGCTGCGGGGCCCCTCGTCCGTGCTGTATGGGCAGAACCCGCCCGGGGGCATCATCAACATGGTGAGCAAGCGCCCGACCGCGGAGCCGCTGCGCGAAATCGCCCTGGAAGGCGGGAATTTCGATCGCCGCCAGGTGGCCGCGGACTTCAGCGGCCCGATCGACGAGGAAGGCAAGTTCCTCTACCGCCTGACCGCGCTCAAGCGCAACAGCGACACGCAGGTGGACTACGCGCGCGACGACCGCGATTACGTGGCGCCCAGCTTCACCTGGAAGCCTTCCGCCGCCACCAGCCTGACAGTGCTGGGGCAGTACCAGCGCGACGACGCGGACGTGTCGGTGATGTACCTGCCGGCCTGGGGCACGCTGTACAAGAACCCGTACGGCGACATCCCGCGCGACCGCAATGTCGACGAGCCCGACCACGACAAGTTCAAGCGCTACTACCGGTCGATCGGCTATCTCTTCGAGCATCACTTCAACGACAAGCTCACCGTCAGGCAGAACCTGCGCTATGCCGACGTGGACGTCACGGCCTATTCCGTCTACGGCACGGGCCTGATCATGACCCCCGTCACGCAGCTTCCCAGCGACTACCGCACGCTGTCGCGCTACCAGTGGGACGTGGACCGCTATCAGTCGTTCTTCACACTGGACAATCAGGCGCAGGCCAAATTCCAGACCGGCGCGCTCAGCCACGACCTGCTACTGGGCCTGGACTACAAGCGCGCAACGCTGGACCAGACGGTGCACGGCGGCGTCGGGCCCACCATCGACGTCTACAACCCGGTCTATCACGACATTGGCCGCGGCGCGAAGGTGGTCGACGGCTACGAAGAGCAGCACCAGATCGGCCTGTACCTGCAGGACCAGGTCAAGCTCGAACGCTGGCTGCTGACGATGGGCGGTCGCTATGACTGGACCGACAAGACCAACCGCAACCGCATGACCAACGTCAAGACCACCTCCGACGACAACGTCTTCACCGGCCGGGTGGGCCTGACGTACCTGGCGGAGTCCGGCCTGGCGCCGTACGCCAGCTATTCAACGTCGTTCGAGCCCGTCTCCGGCACCGGCTATGGCGGAACGCCGTTCGAGCCCACCAAGGGCCGCCAGTACGAAGTGGGCGTGAAGTACCAGCCGCACAACTCCAACAGCCTGGTCACGGTGTCGGCCTTCCATCTGACGCAAGAGAACGTGCTGACGCCGGACATCGAGCACCGCAACTGCGCGCTCTATCCCGGCACCTGCGGCAACTTCAACGAGCAGACCGGCGAAGTCGAGGTCAAGGGCCTGGAATTCGAGGGCCGCGCAAGCCTGACCGACAGCCTGAACCTGATCACGACCTACGCCTACACCACGTCGGAAATCACGCGCAGCAACACGGCCGCCCTGGGCAAGCAGCAGCCGCTGATTCCGCGCCACCAGGCGTCGGCGTGGGCGGACTACACGATCGGCGGCGGGCCGCTCGCCGGCCTGCGCATCGGCGGCGGGGTCCGCTACGTAGGCACGTCCTATGGCGACAGCACCAACACCCTGAAAACGCCGTCGTACACGCTGGTGGACGCCGCCCTGCAATACGACCTGGGAATGCTGAGCTCGCAGCTCAAGGGCGCGCGGGTGTCGCTGAACGTAAACAACCTGTTCGACCGCCGCTACCTGACGACGTGCGCCGCCGTCAGCGCGTGCTTCTACGGCCCAGGCCGCGTGGTCGTGGCCCAGGTGCGCTACCGCTGGTAGCCGCCCGTCAGGCGCGCATCGTCCGGGCCAGCTCCCCGGCTATGCGCGCACAGGCCTCGCCGGCCTCGGCCACCATGTTCCCCATGCGCAGGAACTCGTGGATCATGCCGGCATACACACACAGCGACACCGGTACGTCCGCGTCTTCGGGCCTTGCCGCATATTGCCGTCCTTCGTCCGGCAGAGGTTCATTCACTTTGGCCGCAATGGTTCATGAATTTGTAGTCTGACATCGTAATTGCGAAGCAAGGATTCAGGCCTGCGCTCACCTGGAGACATCAAGCAGGAGGAGGAGCAAGAGCACTGATCTACCGACAAGAAAGAAGCAAAAGAGTCCTGCGAGTTTGCGTATTGTGGAGGAGACTCTTGGTGCTTGATAGCCGGGGGCGGTCTGTTCGCTAGCCGTGATAAGAACGAAAAAGGCATACGTAATCAAGAGCCCTGCAAGCAGGCCTGAGCACTTGAGGAATAGGATGGAGTAGGTCAACGGTGGCGGCAGGTCTTGTGCAGAGACGACCGCAGCAATAGTGACACCCCAGGCTATGCCAACATAGGAAGCGCCGATACCCAATGCGAGGTTGGGAAAGTAAACGCCGAACAACTTCATGTCACGGCTGCACAAGTTCTTGATGGGGCCGCTCGCGGCGACTTTGAATGACAGATAGATCAGTGCAATGGAGCACAGAAGTTCGAAGGTCTTCGGTGCTCTGTTTTCGTTGATGAGATCGACCGCCTGTTGCGCATAGATATCGTGAAACGCCATTAACGAGAGGGGAACGGCGAGAACCATGAAGAACAGGCCGATGTTTCGCATGACGTTGAACGAGATCGGGTGTTCTCGAAATAATGTGAACAAATGAGTGAACGTCATGGATAATTTTTAGAAAAACAAGGCGTTGTGCTGAAGCCCTGGTCGTGAGAAGTGCCGCCTAATATTATTTGTTTTGACGTCATAAAGTGTAGTCTGGCAGCTTTTCCCCTGATCCGTCATCGTTAGTGCACCTCCCGGCTGCCGATAAGAATTCGACGGTATCTTCAGGAGAGCGTCCACGATTGTGGTCGGAACAATTCTCCGCAACTTGAAAACAAAGCTATGGGATACGACGTCCACATTACCCGAAAGGAAAATTGGTTCGACGAAAGCGGTCCTCAGATTCGTCTGGAAGAGTGGAAGGCACTTGTTGTGGCCGATCCAGAGATGCGTCTCGATGGGTACGCGACGGCCGTTGTGGGCGACGGCAGTATTTTGCGTGTCGACAGCGAAGGGTTGGCTGTTTGGACTGCCTACGCGGGAACGGGCATGGATGGAAACATGGCGTGGTTCGATTTCAGCCAAGGTAACGTAGCAGTCAAGAATCCCGACAGCGCGATTCTCGAAAAGATGTGGCGAATTGCCGGGAAGCTAGGCGCAAAGGTACAAGGCGATGACGGGGAAGAGTATGGCGCAGATGGCGGTGTTGTTGGCTAGCCAGCCTTCACTGCTGTGAGGAGCGTTGATATGGAGCGGCTAATCAAGGCGGTTCATTCGGCTCTGTGGTATCCATATGGCGCCCGCATTGCCAATGCAGGTCTTTGTCCAGCGCCTGCTGACCTGCGAAAGCTCTGCGATTGAGGATGCTGGCCCGAGCTTTAATCCCGGGCCTAGGCATGTCCCTATCCGCTTTTCTGCCGCCTGGCGATCAACCGCAGCGAATCGCCGTCATCACGTCCTTATCGTCCACGATCAAGTTCAATCGCGTGGCGTTGTATTCCATGGTCACGAGCTGGCCCGGGCGCAGCATGCGCGCGGTGGCGCTGCCGCTGCGCGAGCGGAGGTCTTCCAGCACGGAGGGGGTGGCTTTCTGGCCGATCTGGGATTGCAGCGCGGTGGCGTCGCAACTCTTGCCGCCGCCGTAGCCGGAGGCGCTGGACATGCCGGAGGAGGAGCTGGGCGCGGTCTCGGACGAGGACGACGCGCTGGACGAGCCGGAGGCCGAGGAGCTGGACGAACGCGGAGCGCCGGTGTTGGCGCATGCGGTCAGGCTGGCGACCAGCAGGAAGGGGATCAGCTTGCGGATCATGTAACGCTCCTTACAACAACACGTCGAAAAAGCCATGATAGACCAGCCGGGGCGGGCTGTGATCGGGTCGAGGCTTGAGAGGGGGATGCCCTCAGCGGCTGCCGGGGCTTGCCGCGCGGGCCAGCCCGGCGAGCGATTTCAGGATGACCGCGGTAACGCCCCAGATGTCCTGGGGTTGGTCGGCCCAGTACCAGGAGCCGGCGCGTTCGCCGTCGGCATATTGGCGCGGCAGGTCGGGGTTCAGCAGCGCGGTGAATGGGAATTCGAATATTTCTTCGACTTCGGCGGGGGCGGCTTCCCAGCCGGCGGCATCGGAGGCGATGCCGATGACGGGGAAGATGGCGTGGTTGCGCTTTCTGGTCTTGTGCAGGGGCAGGCATCCGACCAGTTGGATCGAGCCCGGCGTCAGGTGGATTTCCTCGAAAGCCTCGCGCAGGGCAGTGGCGCCGACGTCGTGGTCGGACTCGGCGGGGCGTCCGCCCGGGAAGCAGACGTGGGAGGAGTATTCGCTGAGGCCGGATGAGCGGCGGGTCAGCAGGATCGTGGGCTCGGGACGCGGCATGATCGCCACCAGCACGGCCGAGAATTTCCATTGCCCGTCGTTGTCCGGGAAGTGCAGCCTGGCTGCGGGCCAGTCCAGGTTGGCGGGGATCCGCAGGTCCTGTACGCCGCGCACGATCGTGTCGAGGATCGGCTGCCGGGGCCCGGGGGCCGCGGAGGGGTTGCCATTGCTATCCTGTCGATGCCCTGCCATTTCCATGTCTTCCTCGTTCCTGTTGCGGGGATCCGGAGGCGCGCGGTGACCCAGGATACTGCGCGTTTGCGCGGTAGGGGCGCGCGGCGACGGCATGCACGCCGCGTTCGATTTTGCCTGATTCCGGACGTCCGGTGCAGGGGGGCGGCGTTGGGCGCCGGACGGCCGGCTTCAATGGAAATTGCGGCTCTGGGTGTTCAGCCCCCCCAGCAGGTCGGACAGGTTCACCAGCCGCTGGGCGATCAGGTGGCGCACGCCGTCCACATTCTGCCAGGAACCATACACGCCCAGCAGCGTCGACCCCAGCAGTTCGCGGCGCTGGCGTTCTATCAGTTCGGGGCGCACGACTACGTTGACGGGGCCGGTCTCATCTTCCAGCGTCACGAAGATCACTCCTTTGGACGTTTGTGGGCGCTGGCGCACGGTGACGATGCCGCAGGCGCGCGCCACGCGCTTGTCGGGGTAGCCGTTGAGCACCGCGGCGGGCTGGAAATTGCGCGCCGCGAGCTGGGGGCGCAGCAGCGCCACGGGATGGCTGCGCAAGGTCAGGCCCACGCTGCGGTAGTCGGCCGCCACGCCCTGGCTTTCCGAGGGCGCGGGCAGCTGCGGCGCGGCGGTTTCGACGATGGCGGCGTCGCGCAGCAGGTCGCGGCTTTGCACGCTGGCGGCGGCTTCCCAGCTGGCCTGGCGCCGATGGCCGGCCAGGGTGCGCAAGGCGTCGCCGGCGGCCAGCGAGTTCAGGTCGTGGCGCGTGAGCGCGGCGCGGCGGGCCAGGTCGCCGGTGTCGGTGAACGGCGCGGCGGCGCGCGCGTCCTCGATGCACCGGGCGACGTCTTCGCGCATGCCCTGGATCAGGCTCAACCCCAGCCGGACGGCGGGGCGGGGGGCGTCGGCCGGGGGCGCGTGCGGATGCGGGACGCGCCGGGCGTCGGGGTGGCCATCGGGCAGGGTTTCCAGCGCCGAATCCCAGCCGCTGACCGTCACGTCGGGAGGCAGCACGCAGACGCCGTGGCGGCGGGCGTCCTGCACCAGCTGGGCGGGGGCGTAGAAGCCCATGGGCTGGGAATTGAGCAGGGCGGCGAGGAAGGCTTCCGGCTCGTGCCGCTTGAGCCATGAACTGGAATAGGCCAGCAGGGCGAAGCTGGCGGCGTGGCTTTCGGGAAAGCCGTATTCGCCGAAGCCTTCGATCTGCCGGAACAGCGCCTCGGCGAAATCCAGTGTGTAGCCATGGGCCAGCAGGCCGCCCACCAGCTTGACGCGGTACTTGTCCACGCCGCCCTTGCGTTTCCAGGCGGCCATGGAGCGGCGCAGCTGGTCGGCGTCGCCGGGCGTGAAGCCGGCGGCCACTACCGCGATCTGCATGACCTGTTCCTGGAAGATGGGCACGCCCATGGTGCGCTTGAGCACGCTTTCCACTTTGGCGCTGGGATAGGTGATGTCTTCCTTGCCCTGGCGGCGGCGCAGGTAGGGATGGACCATGCCGCCCTGGATGGGGCCGGGCCGCACGATGGCCACCTGCACCACCAGGTCGTAGTATTCCCGCGGCCGCAGGCGCGGCAGCATGGTCATCTGCGCGCGCGATTCGATCTGGAAGACGCCGATGGTGTCGGCGTCGCAGATCATGTCGTAGGTGGGCGTGTCGTCGGGCGGGATGTCCTGCAGCCGCAGGGGCGCCCCGCGGCGCTGGCCGGCCAGTTCCAGGGTGCGCCGCAGCGCCGACAGCATGCCCAGCGCCAGGACGTCCACTTTCAGCAGGCCCAGCGCGTCCAGGTCGTCCTTGTCCCATTGCACGACGCTGCGGTCTTCCATGGCGGCGTTCTCGATGGGGACCAGGCGCGACAGCTTGCCGCGCGAGATCACGAAACCGCCCGGATGCTGCGACAGATGGCGCGGAAAGCCCATCAGGGTCTGGGCCAGGGACGCCCACTGCCGCGCCACCTGGGATTCCGGGTCCAGCCCGCAGGCGCCCAGCGTGCGCAGCATTTCCTTCTTGCCGTCCCACCATTGGTGGGCGCGGGCCACGGCGTCGATGACGCCCGGATCCACGCCCAGCGCGCGGCCGGTATCGCGCAGCACGCTGCGCGGCCGGTAGGAAATGACCACGGCGGTCAGCGCGGCGCGGTGCCGGCCGTACTTGCCGTAGATGTACTGGATGACCTCTTCGCGGCGCTGGTGCTCGAAGTCCACGTCGATGTCGGGCGGTTCGTTGCGTTCCTTGCTGATGAAGCGCTCGAACAGGTTGTTGCCGCGCGCCGGATCCACCTCGGTGATGCCCAGGCAGTAGCAGACCGCGGAGTTGGCGGCGGACCCGCGGCCCTGGCACAGGATGCCGACGCTGCGGGCGTGCTGGACGATGTCGTAGACGGTGAGGAAATAGGCTTCGTAGTGCAGGTCGGCGATCAGGTTCAGCTCTTTCTCGATCTGGCTGGCGACTTCCGGCGGAACCCCGGCGGGAAAGCGGCGCGCGGCCCCGGCCTGGGTTTCCTGGCGCAGGTAGGTGGCCGGCGTGTGGCCGCTGGGGATGATCTCGTCCGGATATTCATAGCGCAGCTCGTCCAGGGAGAACGCGCAGCGCCGGGCCACCACCAGCGTCTGGGCCAGCGCCTGCGGCGGATAGAGGCTGGCCAGCCGCATGCGCGTGCGCAGGTGCTGTTCGGCGTTGCCGGAGAGCTCGTAGCCGCACTGGGACACCGGCTGGCGGGTGCGGATGCCGGTCAGCGTGTCGTGCAGGGGCTTGCGCGAACGCAGGTGCATCTGCACCTGGCCCAGCGCCACGATGGGCAGCTCGGCCGCGTGCGCGGCCTGTTCGACCGCGGCGCGGTGCAGGTCGTCGCGGGAGCGGTGGAGCAGGGTCAGCCCCACCCAGGCGCGGTGGGGAAAGGCCTGCGCCAGCCAGCGCGCCTGCTCCGCCATGCGGTCGGCGTCGACGCCGTAGGCGGGGCTCAGGATGGCCAGGCATTCGGGCAGGTGGCGCAGGTGCGCGTAGCCCGCGGGCGGATGGGTGAGGTCGTCGGGGGCCAGCCGGTATTCGCCCTTGGGCGCCCGGGTGCGGGCCAGAGTGATCAGTTCCGACAGATTGCCGTAGCCTTCGCGGGTTTGCGCCAGCAGCGTCAGGCTCAGCGGCGCGGCATCGGGCGCCGCGCGCAGCTGGAAGGTGGAGCCGATCAGGAGCGGCAGCTTCAGGGCCTTGGCTTCGACGTGGGCGCGGACCACGCCCGCCAGCGAGCATTCGTCGGTGATGGCCAGCGCCGCGTAGCCCAGTTCGGCGGCGCGCGCGACCAGTTCCTCGGGGTGCGAGGCGCCCTGCAGGAACGAGAAGTTGGACTGGCATTGCAGCTCGACATAGGCGGGCAGGCTGGCCGGTTCGACGGCGTCGGGGAAATCGTCGTCCATGGCTCAGGCGTACAACCCATGCAGGAACCAGCGGGCGTGCTCCGCGTCGCGTTCGCGGTAGATCCAGTAGCGCGCGGCGGCTTCGTCTTCGGCGACGAAGTAGTCGCGCACGGTCAGGGCCGGGTCCCACCAGCCGCTTTCGATGCGTTCGGGGCCGCGCATCAGCCGCAGCGCCTGGCCGCCGTACTGCGGGCGATGGCCGGACAGCTTCAGGGGCAAGGGGGGATCCAGCAGCCAGAAGGGCCGGTCCAGCAAGGCGGGCAGGGGGGCGGGACGCCGGGCGGGGGCCAGCGCGTCGCCCCAGGCGTTGGCGGCCTCGGGGCGATGGTCGGGCACGGGACAGGCGTGGCGCACCTGCTCGCGGCCCAGCCGCGCCACCAGCAGGTCCAGCAGCCTGGCGTGGTCGTCGGCGGTGCCGCCGGGCTCGGGGAACAGGGTGGTGCTGGCGGCAGGCTGCTCGACCGTGTCGGGCGCCAGCAGCGCGACGGCGATGACGGGCGCCTCCAGCGTGTAGCGGGCCAGCTTTTCCCGCAGCAGGTGGAGGATCTGCGGCGCCTGCCAGACCGGCTGCGCCAGGGCCAGCTCCAGTTCGGAGGGCGGCCGGGCGTGGCGGCCGCGTTCGTGTTCCATGCTGAGCACCACGCGGCGCACCGCCAGTTGTCGGGCGGCGAGCCAGCCGCCCAGCTGTTCGGCCAGCCGTCCGGCCACCGCCAGCACCGCGTCGGCGTGTTCGACGTAGTCCGTAAGCTCGATGCGCCGCGAAAACTGGTGCGGCGGCTCGATCCAGCGGTGGAGTTCGGGCGCCTGGCCGTAGGCGGCGTCCAGGGCCTGGAGCAGTTCGGGCGCGCTGCGCCGCTGCAGGCCCGCGCGCGGCAGGGCGCGCAGGTCCGCCAGGGTGTGGCAACCGATGTCGTCGAGCCAGTCGCGGCGGGCCTGCGCCTGGGGCAGCAAGGCCAGGGGCAGGGCGTCCAGCCGCCGGGTCAGCGTGGGCAGCGTCAGGGTGCGCCGGGGCGCGCGCCGGCCGGGGTTGCGCGCCAGCAGCCAGGCGCCGGCGGCGGTGGGCGCCATGCCGAGCGAGACGCGCAGGTCCAGCGCGCGCAGCGTGGCGGCTACCCGCCGGTGCAGGGCCTTCGGGCCGCGGAAGAACATCAGGCTCGCGCCCACGTTCAGGAGCAGGGTGTCGCCGTCGGCCAGGGCGACTTCGGGGGTGTATTGCAGCAGGGCCAGCGCCGCGCCCTGCAAGGCCTCGGCCTCGGCCGGGACATCGCGCGGCAGCAGCTCGACCTCGGGGGCGATGGCGGCCGCGCCGGCGCGGCGCATGCCGGGCCGCACGCCGGCCCGGCGGGCGGCGGGCGTCAGGGCGGCGACGCGTTCCTGGTCCAGGACCGCGAACGCCTGCCCCTCAAGCGGCCAGTGCGGGCGCAGGGCGTCCAGCGGCAGGCAGCGCAGGAAGGCGGCGATCCAGAGGCGCATGGCGGGGAGAGGCAGGAGTGGTGGCGCCCGGTTCCAGGCCCACGTATAGCGGTGTGTCGCAGGCGGGCCCGCGGCGCTTCAGGATATGCGCGGACAGGCCGCCCGCGGCCGGCGCGAGCGCCAGCCGCAAGGGGGCGGGGGTGGCGTTCTGCGCCGCGCTGCTGGGGCGCACGGCGATGAACAGCAGGTCGCTGGCCTGGGCGGCCAGATGCAGGCGGCGCAGGGATTCGGGGCGCACGTGGGGCAGCCAGCAGATCAGGGCGCCGCAGCTGCCGTTCTTCAGGATCTGCTCGGCGGCCCAGAGCGCGTCCACGGGTTTTTCCGGCGCCACCCAGAGCAATTGGCGGGGATCCAGCCGCCAGCTCATCCAGCTGGCGATGTGCGGGGCGTGCGGCGGCTGCACCAGCGCGATGGGGCGGCGGGTTTCCAACTGGGCCAGCGCCGGGCGCAGCAGGCGGATTTCGCCGATGCCGGGGTGTGGGACCAGCAATTCGGTCAGGGAACCCAGCGGCCAGCCGCCGTCCGGCAGCTCGGCGGAAAGCACGGCATGCCCGGTGGGCAGGGTGCGGGCGGCGCCTTGGGCCAACTGGGTGGCGCGCCACAACGCGGGGTGGATACGTTCTGGGGACTGCATGGCGGGCGGACAAGCCGGTTTCCGGGGAAAAGGGGAATCGAAGAAAAGTGCCGACGATTGATTATAGCTGTATGAATATACAGTAGTCAGCAAGAGGGGCGCCGGTCCGCGCGTGGGGGGCAAGGGGGCGGGCCCCTCATTGCGTCGCCGGCGTTGCGGTTCCAGACCACTTGCGCCTGGCTCCTGACGGCATCGAACCTTGGCTGCCTCTATCTTTTGCGCGGCGCACTGGCGCGTGCCATTGCGCGAGATTCGAGCAGACGCCGTGTGCTTTCCAGCTCTTTTTGCAGCAGTTCGGCATCTGGCAGCACAGTACGGTAGTTGGCCGCCATGACCTTGGTCGGCAAGCCATCCAGCGCATATCGTGCCAGGGCATGCCCCTTGTCGGCACACAGGATCAGACCAACAGGGGGATTTTCGTCCGGGTACGCCCAGTGCTCCTTGGCATAGTTGCAGTACATGTGCATCTGGCCGACGTCAGCATGAGAGAGGCTGCCAAGTTTCAGATCGATGATGACTAGGCAGCGCAACTTGCGATGGAAGAACAACAGATCCACCCGATACCACGTCTGGTCGATGCGCAATCGGCGCTGCCGTCCAACGAAGGTGAATCCTTCCCCCAATTCGAGCAGGAAGTCTTCCAGCCGCTGGATCAAGGCCGTTTCAAGATCGGACTCGGAATACTCGTCCTTCAGGTCTAGGAACTCCAGCACGTACGGATCTTTGATCGCATCGCCAGGCGTGACGGCATCCTCGGGCCTTGCTAGCGCGGCCTTGGCCAGCATCGCCGTTTTGTCTTTTGACAAGGCTGTGCGCTCGTAAAATTGGCTACCAATTTGCCGGTCAAGCTGGCGCACGCTCCAGCCGCCGCGCAGCGCTTCGGCTTCATAGAATTGGCGTGCATGGACATCCTTCACCGACAGCAGCCGCACATAGGCCGACCACGGCAATGCGAAACGTTGCGCCAGTTCGCCGAGCTGCCAAGGCCGTTCCTGCGCCAGGACGGGGCGTCCCTGTAACGACGCTGGAGAAGATTCGCCAGACAGTGTCTGGCGAATCGGCCAACCCAAGAAGAAGGACCGCATCTGCTGCAAGTTCTGGCGGCTGAACCCGCGGCCGAACCGCTGGGTCAGGTCGCTTGCCAGCCGTTCGATCAACTGCTCCCCGTAGCCGGCTCGCCGTTTGCCTTGTTGCTCGGCCTCTACGATACGGCGGCCGACCTCCCAGTAGCTGGCGGTCATCAGCGCGTTGATACTGTGCGCCGCAGTTCGGCGCGCAGTATCCAGAAGGTCCACGATGCCGCCATGGATGCCGGCATAGCCGGCGGGTAAGGCGGCGGGCTTCTTCGCCGCCGAAGGCGCTTTGTTTGTCATGCGGTTACCTCCACGGAGCGGGATGCGCCGGTGTCGGTAGCCTGGCGCGGGTTCATCCTCGGCATGAACATAGCGCGTGAACATCGCCACAGTCTTGTGTGGGTGTGAGCATGATGTCCGCCTTTGACGGCACGCGCCCGTTGCGTCTCCAGACCGCAGCGCCTGCTGCGCGCGTTTGCTGTCTCCAGCGTTCCTAAGCCTTGGCGTCCGCCGCAAAGGGCGAGACGGCTTGGGCGCCGGCCCCGGCGTCCCGCTCCACCTCGTCAAACCGCATGTCCGCGTACCGGATCCAGCGCGACTTGCGCAGCAGCCTATGGCCCAGCCACAGGGCCAGGAACAGCGGAATCGCCAGGTAGGTGGAGACCACGCCGATCCAGTCGATGCGCTCCTCCAGGAAGGCCTGGTAGTTCTGGCCCAGCGTGACCAGCAGGCACAGCGCGAAGGCGAGCAGCGGGCCGAAGGGGAAGAGGCCGGCCTTGTAGGGCAGGTCGGCGGTGTCGTAGCCGTGCTTCACGTAGCCCTGGCGGAAGCGGTAATGGCTGACCGCGATGCTCAGCCACACGATGAATTCGGTCATGCCCGCGAAGTTCAGCAGCCAGATGTAGACCGCCTTGGGGCTGTAGACCAGGCTGAACAGGCACAGGCAGGCCAGCAACGTCGTGGCCAGCAGCGCGTACAGCGGCACGCCCTTGCCGGTCACGTAGCGGAACACGGCCGGGGCCTGGCCTTCGGCCGCCATGTTGAACAGCATCCGCGTGGCCGCGTACATGCCGGAATTGCCGGCCGACAGCACCGAGGTCAGGATCACGGCGTTCATCACGGTGGCCGCCGACAGCAGCCCCGCGTGCTGGAACACCAGCGTGAAGGGGCTGACTGCGATGTCTTCCACTTCGTTGCGCAGCAGCTGGGGATCGGTATAGGGCAGCAGCAGGCCGATGATCAGGATGGCCAGCACGTAGAACAGCAGGATGCGCCAGAACACGTGGTTGATCGCGCGCGGCACGTTGCGCCGGGGGTTCTCGGATTCGCCGGCGGCCACGGCCACCAGTTCCGTGCCCTGGAACGAATAGGCCACCACCATCGCCACGCCGACCCAGGTGGCGGCGTTGCCCACGAAGGGCGCGTCGCCCACCTTCCAGTTCTCCAGGCCCACGGGCACGCCGCCATGGATGATGCCCGCCAGCATCGCCAGCCCGACGCCGATGAAGCACAGCACGGCCACGACCTTGATGATGGCGAACCAGTATTCGGCCTCGCCGAAGCTGCGCGCCGAGAACGCGTTCAGCCCGAAGGTCAGGGCCAGGAAGGCCACGCTCCATATCCAGCCGGGCGTGTCGGGGAACCAGTAGGCCATCACCAGCTGCGCGGCCACCACGTCCACGGCCACCACGGTGGCCCAGCTGATCCAGAAGTTCCAGCCCAGCGCGAAGCCGAAGCCCGGGTCCACGTAGCGCGAGGCATAGGTGCAGAAAGAGCCCGATACCGGCATGAAGGTCGCCAGTTCGCCCAGGCTGGTCATGATGAAATAAACCATCAACCCGATCGCCAGGTAGACCAGCAGGGCGCCGCCGGGGCCCGCCTGCGCGATCGCGGCGCCGGAGGCGACGAACAGGCCGGTGCCGATGGCACCCCCTAGCGCTATCATCGTGAGGTGGCGCGCCTTGAGCACGCGATGCAGCTGATGCTGGCCGGCAGGCGTGGCGCCGGCTTCCGTTGTCGGTATTTGCATTGCAGGGTGAGTGATGGCCGCCGCGGCGGAAAAGGCTTCGGTGTCCCGGCCACCCAGGGCGGGTGCACCGGTTTCCGGCGTCCGTCGGGGGACGGGCTTCGGCCTGCGGCGGCGTATCGAGGGTGTCAGTCACGGAAAGACACCGGGCCGCGCATTTTACAATGCGGCCATCGGGGCGCGTTTCAGCGGCCCCAGGCCAGTACGGAGCAGTTTCATGGCGTCTTCCAATTCTCTCGAATTCCTTCCCGATCCGGGCGTCGACGTGCGCCAGCTTTTCATCCTGCTGCATGGGGTGGGCGGCTCGCCCGACAACCTGGAGCCCCTGGCCCTGGCCGTGCGCAAGGCGTTTCCGGCGGCGGCGGTGCTGGTGCCCGAGGGCTTCGAGCCCTTCGACGGCGGCGGCGCGGGCCGGCAATGGTTCTCGGTGCGGGGCGTGACCGAGGAAAACCGCCCCGAGCGAGTGGCGCAGGCCCTGCCGCCCCTGGAAGCCTACGTGCGCCAGGCGCAGGCCCGCTTCGGCCTGCTGCAATCCGACACGGCGCTGGCCGGCTTTTCCCAGGGCGCCATCATGGCGCTGGAGCTGGTCCAGGCACACGACGGCATGGCCGGCCGCGTCATCGCGTTTTCCGGCCGCTATGCCCAGCTGCCCCGGTCCGCGCCGCAATACACCACGCTGCACCTGCTGCACGGCGCCGACGATCCGATCATGAGCGTGGCGGACATCCAGGCCGCCCAGGCGCGGCTGACCGAGCTGCACGGCGATTCGACCATCGACGTCGCCACCCACGTCGGGCACGAACTGCACCCGGCCCTGATCGAGCGCGCCATCATGCGTCTGCAGACCTGCGTGCCGCTGCGCAGCTGGGAAGCGGCGCTGGGCCTGAACCAGACGCCGCCGGACGGCAGCACGGTGCATTGATCCGGCGGGGCGCGTTCAGGGCAATTCGCCGCGCACGCGTTCCGAGAAGCCTTCGGCCAGCATGATCTTCTTGCCGTCCAGGTCCAGCAGCCCTTCGCGCTTGAGCCGGTTGAGCACGCGGGTGACGGTGACGCGGGACAGGTCGACGAGGCTTCCGATCTGTTCGTGCGTCAGATTGACCGTAATGGGGGCCTGCGGCCCGCAGGCTTCCTGGTGGGTCTGGCGGAACTGGTCGAAGAAGCGGATCACGCGCTGTTCGGGCGGGTCGAAGATGGCCTGGCGCAGGCGCGCGACCATCTGGCGCTGCTTGACGCTCAGCAGATAGATCAGCGCAAGCGCGAAGTCGGGGTCCTGCCGCACCAGGCCGGGAATGCGTTCGATCTCGAACCGCAGCAGCGATGTGTCTTCGATGGCGCGCGCGCTGGAGTAGCGGGGCTGGCCCAGGAAGGCGGCCGCTTCGCCGATGAGGCTGCCCGGCCCCATGATGTTCAGGATGGATTCGTGGCCGTCTTCGCTGAGCATGTGGACATGGACCTTGCCGGTCACGACCACGTAGAAGACGTTGTCGACCTGCCCCTGGCTGAACAGATTGGCGCCGCTGGGCAGCGCGACGCGCTGGCCCACGTGGCCGAGCGAGCGCAGGTAGGCCGCCTGCTCGCCCTGGGGCAGCCAGGTCTCGGTGGCGACATGACGTGCCGGGCCACTCGCTGGTTTGGCCACGATTTCCCTTGATTTGTGTTTGTCGTTCTATGTGCCTCCGGATTATACGGCGGGCTGGCGGCAACCCGGCGGGCGGCCGGGTCCGGGAAAGCGCGGGTCAGACGCCCCAGCGAGGAATGGCGTGTCCGCCCATCGAGATGCAGACGTTCTTCATTTCGCAGAAGGTCTCCAGGCTGGCGTCGCCGCCTTCGCGGCCCACCCCGGAATCCTTGATGCCGCCGAAGGGCTGGCGCAGGTCGCGCACGTTCTGGCTGTTGACGAAGACCATGCCGGCCTCGATGCCGCGGGCCAGGCGGTGCGCCTTGCCCACGTCCTGGGTCCAGACATAGGAGGCCAGCCCATAGCGGCTGTCGTTGGCCAGGCGCAGGCCCTCGTCCTCGTCGTCGAACGGAATCAGGCAGACCACTGGACCGAAAATCTCTTCCTGCGCCACGCGCATGCGGTTGTCCACGCCCGTGAGCACGGTGGGTTGCACGAAGTTGCCCTTGGCCACCCGCGCCGGCAGGCCTTGGGGCACGCCGCCGCCGGCTGCCACCACGGCGCCCTCGCGGCGCCCGATCTCGATGTAGCCGGTGACCTTTTCCCAATGCTGGCGGGTGATCATGGAGCCCACGTTGGTGTTCGGGTCCCGCGGATCGCCCACCGTCAGGCGCGCGGCGCGCTCGGCGAATTCGCGCGCGAAGCGGTCGTAGATGGAACGCTGCACGAACACGCGCGAGCCGGCGGTGCAGCGTTCTCCGTTGATCGAGAAGATGGTGAATAGCGCCGCGTCCAGCGCGCGTTCCTGGTCGGCGTCGTCGAACACCAGCACGGGGGATTTCCCGCCCAGTTCCATCGACAAGCGCTTGATGCCCGCCCGCTCGGCGATGCGCCGGCCGGTGGCGGTGCCGCCGGTAAAGGAGATGGTGCGCACGTCGGGGTGGCGCACCAGCGCGTCGCCGGCTTCCGCGCCGTAGCCGTGCACGATGTTGAGCACGCCCTTGGGCACGCCGGCTTCCAGTGCCAGGCGGCCCAGCCGGTCGGCGGTCATGGGCGAGAGCTCGGACATCTTCAGCACCGCGGTGTTGCCCAGCGCCAGGCAGGGCGCGACTTTCCAGGTGGCCGTCATGAGCGGCACGTTCCAGGGGGAAATCAGTCCGCACACGCCCACCGGCTGCAGCAGCGTGTAGTTGAGCATGGCCGAATCGACGGGAAAGGTCTGGCCGTTGATGCGGGTGGCCACCTCGGAGAAGAAATAGAAGTTCTCGCTGGCGCGCGGAATGAGCTGATGCGAGGTCTGGTGGATGGGCAGCCCGGTGTCGTCGGTTTCCAGCTCGGCCAGTTCGGGCACGTGGCGTTCGATCAGGTCGCCCAGGCGGCGCATGATGCGGGCGCGCTCCTTGGCGGGCAGGCCGGCCCACTTGGGGAAGGCCTCCTTGGCGGCGGCCACGGCCAGGCCGATTTCGCGCTCGCCGCCGAGCGCGACCTCGGCCAGCGCGTCGCCGGTGGCGGGATTGGTGTTTTCCAGTACGGCGGGGCTTTCGACGTCCTTGCCGTCGATCAGGTGGGGAATCATCACTGCGTTCTCTTGGTCTGGAGGAGTGGAAACGGGCTCAGGCGCCGCGCGCGGCGATGGCGTCGATCTCGATCTTCAGGCCGGGCCGGCCGAGGTGGGAGATGCCCACGGTCGTGCGGCTGGGCGGCCGGTCGGGAAAGAACTCGCGGAACACCGCATTCATGGCGCCGAACTCGCCGATCATGTCGGTCATGTGCACCGTCATCTGCAGCACGCCGCCGGCCTCGCAGCCGGAGGCGGCCAGCAGGTCCAGCACGTTGTCGAGCGCCTGGCGGGTCTGCGATTCGATGTCGGGCGCGAAGTCGCGCGTGCCGGGCGCGAAACCGACTTGCCCGGAGACGAACACCAGGTCGCGCCAGGCCACGGCGGGCGAATGCGGCAGGCCGGCATCGCGGCCAATGATCTGTTTTTCCATGGCGTAATCCCTGGGCCGCGGATCAGGCGGCCGATCCGATCACGGCGACGGCCTCGATCTCGACCTTCAGGCCGGGGCGGGCCAGGTGGGCCACGCCCACGGTGGAGCGCGCCGGCGGCCGGTCGGGGAAGACGCGCTTGAACACGGCGTTCATGGCCTGGAAGTCCGCGTCCATGTCGGTCATGAAGACGGTGGCCTTGGCCACGTCCGCCATGCTGCCGCCCGCGGCTTCGATGACGGAACGGAGGTTGCGGAAGGCCTGTTCCGTCTGCTCGGTGATGTCGTCGGAGAAGGCGCGCGTGACGGGGTCGGCGCCGGTGTGGCCGGAGACGAAGAGCAGGCGGTCGATCAGGACGGCGGGCGAATAGGGGCGGTGCGGCAGCAGGCCGGTGGGCGGGATGATGACGTGGCGGTTCATGGGCGGGGAATCCTGGGTGAAGGCGGGGTCAGTCGACATAGGTCGGGATGGCGCGGGTGATGGGGTCGGACACCGGCTGCGGGCGGCCGTCGACGAGCGAGGCGACGGACATGGATTCCTCGTACCAGCGACGCGGAGGCGGCGTGCCCCAGAGGCTTTGCCGGCGCGGGTTGTCCAGCTCCCAGCGAAGGGGCGCCTGGTCGCGGTCCACCGTCAGGTAGTCGCCGGTGTATAGCTCGAAGCGGTTGCCGTCGGGGTCGCGCACATAGACGAACAAGGCGTTGGAGATGCCGTGGCGGGCCGGGCCGCGCTCGATGTTGTCGGCGTAGCCGGCCGCGGCCAGGGCGTCGCAGGCGCGGATCACGCCCATGGGTTCCATCAGCGAGAAGCCCGCGTGGTGCACCGTGGGGCCCTTGCCCGTCATCACGGCGATGTCGTGGATGGTGGCCTTGCGGTACAGCCAGCTTGCCCAGACGCGTTCCTCGGGCGGGGCCGACACGGTGTATTCCGAGCAGAAAAAGCCGAGTTCGCGCGTGTACCAGTCGAAGCCGGCCTGCGCGTCGGGCACCAGCACGTTCAGGTGGTCGAGCCGCGTGGGGCAGCCGTGGCGGTGCAGGTGATACTGCTGCAGCATCCATGGCGCCTGGTCCATGTGCGCGTAGTACTCGACCGGAAAGCCGAACGGATCCTGCACGCGCAGCGCGCGGCCCTGGCCGCGTTCTTCGCCGGCTTCCAGCCAGCGCATCGGCAGGCCCAGGCCCTTGAACTTGGCGGCCAGGCGTTCCAGGTCTTCTTCGCAGGACACGCGGAAGCTGAAATGGCCGATGCCGGGCGAGGGCGAGCGCGTCAGCACGACGCTGTGGTGCTCGCGGTCCTCGATGGCGCGCAGATAGACGTGGTCCGCGTCGGATTCGGTTTCGAACAGCCCGACCACGTCCACGTAGAAATCGCGGGCGCGGGCAAGGTCCGACACCAGGTATTCGATGTGGCCCAGCCTGAGGATATTGAAGTCGGGCTTGCCCGGCGTGTAATCGATCATTGGTAGTCTCCTTCCGGAACACGCGGCGCGGTCCGGTTCGTGTCGATGAAATTCTGCGCGCCCCGGGGGCGCGGCGTCTGTATCGCGGGATACACCGCGCTATTCCGGTTCGGCCGCGGTCCGTACCGGGAATCGCGTTTCCAGCCAGCGGCCCAGCGCCAGGAGCCGGTCTTCGCGGTACTTGGGCGCCACCCATTGCACGCCCGCGGGCAAGGCTTCGCCCTGGGGCCATACGGGGTAGGACAGGGCCGGGGCCTGGGCGCTGTTGAACGCGGGCGTGTAGGGGTTCCAGGACATCCAGTCGTCTCCAGGCTGGTCCGGCGGCACGTCGCGGCCGGCTTCGAAGGCGCACAGCGGGACGGTCGGCAGCATCAGCAGGTCGACCTGGCCGAACAGCCGGGCCAGCTCGTTCGCGTGCTGGTCGCGCTGCTGGCAGAGGGCGTGATAGCGTGAAATGGGCCAGTCGTCGACCCCGCGCACGAAGGCGATCAAGCCGGGATCGAGCCGGCCGCGCAGTTCGGGGGCCACGGCGCGCACGGCGGCGGCGCAGCCCAGCCGGTACAGGTCCTGGCCCACGCGCGAGGCCGCCTCGATGTCGATATCGATTTCCACGACGTCCATGCCGTCGGCGCGCAGCGCGGCCAGCGCCTCGTCCATGGCGGCGCGTACCGGGGCCGCGCAGCGCGGGCTCCAGCGCCGGGGCGACAGCAGGCCGATGCGCGGCCGGCCGGCGGGCACATCCGGGCCATCGTCCCCGCCCAGGCATGAGGTCCAGTCCAGCGCCGACGCGCCGCGCGCGGCGAGATAGGCCGCTTCCAGTTCGTCCATCCCCGCGGCGATAGGCCCCGTGTGCACGATGTTCGAGAAGGCGCTGGGCAGGGGCGACAGCGGAATCCGCCCGTGCGTGGGCTTCAGCCCGATGGTGCCGGTGAACGCGGCGGGGATGCGGATCGAACCGCCGGCGTCGCTGCCCATCGACACGCGCACGATGCCCGCGGCGACCGCCGCGGCGCAGCCGCCGCTGCTGCCGCCCGGCGTGAGCGCCGGGTTCCAGGGGTTGCGCGTGATCCCGAAGGCCGGGCTGTCGGTGACGCCTTTCCAGTTGAATTCAGGCGCGCGCGTCTTGCCCAGCAGGACGGCGCCGGCATCGGCCAGCCGCTGGACGAACACGGTATGGGCCGCGGCCGGCTCGTCGGACGTGACCGCCGAGCCGCGCCGCGTGGGCCAGCCGCGCACGGCGGCGAATTCCTTGATCGCAATCGGCATGCCGTCCAGCGGGCCCAGCGGCGCGCCGCGGCGCCAGCGTTCCTCGGATCGACGCGCGCCGTCCAGGGCGCCCTCGCGGTCGATCAGGGCGAAGGCATTGAGCGCCGGGTTGGCGCGTTCGGCGTGATCCAGCGCGCTGCGCGTCACCTCTACGGGCGAGGCGCTGCGCGCCAGATACTGCTCGCCCAGGCGCTGGAAAGGAAGTTGATGCAACATGGTTTGGCTCCTAGTGTCGGCCCGCCTTAACTGGCGCTGGCCCCGAGATAGCTGGCCAGCAGGTCCGGGTCTTGCGCGAGTTCGGCCCCGCTGCCTTGCTTGACGATGCGGCCCAGTTCGATCAGATAGGCCAGGTCGGCGCTCTTGAGCGCGATGCGCGCGTTCTGCTCGACCAGGATGACGGTCAGGCCCTCGCGCCGGCGCAGGTCCACCACCACGTCCATGATCTGCTGCACGATCAGCGGCGCCAGCCCGATGGACGGCTCGTCCAGCAGCAGCACCCGGGGATGCGCGATCAGGGCGCGGCCGATGGCGACCATCTGCTGCTCGCCGCCGGACAGGGTGCCGGCCAGTTGTTCGCGGCGCTGCGCCAGGACCGGGAATAGGGTGTACACGCGGTCCAGTTCGCGAGCGAAGTCGGTGCGCCGGCGAAAGGCGTAGGCGCCCAGGCGCAGGTTGTCTTCCACCTTCATGGACGCGAACAGCGAACGCTTTTCGGGCACCAGGCACATGCCGCGGCGCACGCGTTCCTCGACCGGGGCGTTGCCCAGCGAGTCGCCATGCAGCAGCACCCGGCCGGCGCGGGCGGGCAGGGCGCCCATCAGCGCCTTGAGCAAGGTGGTCTTGCCGGCGCCGTTGGCGCCGATGAGCGATACCAGCGTCCCCTGGGGCACGTCGAAGCTGATGCCGTGCAGGGCGTCGACCTGGCCGTAGCTGACCGCCAGGTCCTTCACTTCGATTGCGTTCATGCCTCGGCTCCGAGATAGGCGGCCACCACGGCCGGATTGCGCTGCACTTCCTGGCGTTCGCCCTGCGCCAGCAGCGCGCCGTAGTTCAGGACGAACAGATAGTCCACGCAGCCCATCACCAGTTCCATGTCGTGCTCCACGAGCAGGACGGCCATGCCTCGTTCGTCGCGCAGCTTGCGCATCAACTGGACCAGCACGGCTTTCTCCGGGCCGCGCAGCCCGGCGGCCGGCTCGTCCAGCAACAGCACGCCGGGTCGCGCCATCAGGGCGCGGGCCACCTCGACCAGGCGCTGGCTGCCCAGCGTCAGGCTGGCGGCCGGGCGCAGCGCCTGGTCCGCCAGGCCGACCAGCTCCAGCGCGGCGCGGGCCTCGCGCGCCAGGCGGCGTTCCTCGGCGCGATCCAGGCCCAGCGCGGCCGACAGCAGGCCGGCCTTGCCCTGGATGTGGCCGCCGATCAGCACGTTGTCCAGCACGGTCAATTCGGGCACCAGCTGCACGTGCTGGAAGCTGCGGGCGACGCCGCGCCGCACCACCTCATGCGCCCGGGCCGGCAGCGCATCGCCGTCCAGCGCGACGCGGCCGCCGCTGGCCGGCAGCACCGCGGTCATCACGTTGAACAGAGTGGACTTGCCCGCGCCGTTGGGGCCGATCAGCCCGGTGATGCGTCCCGGCGGGATATCCAGCGTCACGTTCTTGAGGGCCTGCAGTCCGCCGAAGCGCTTGTGGACGGCGTCCACGCTCAGGCGCTGGCCGGTGGACACGCGATGCGGCGCGGCCTCGGCCTCGTCCGGCGCGGCGGGACGCGATGGCGGCTTCAGTCGCACCCAGGTCAGCAGGCCGTTGGGCCAGCGCAGCAGCGCCACGATCAGGATCAGCCCGAACAGCATGGTTTCCATCTGGCCCGGAATGCCCAGCAGGTTGGCGATCAGGTACTGCGCGCCGAGTTCGATCGCGGTGAAGGCCAGCACGCCCAGCAAGGGCCCCAGCGGGTGCAGGCAGCCGCCCAGCACCACCATGATCAGCAGGTTGAAGGAGACGCCGATGGAGAACGAGGTGGGACTCAGGAAACTCATGTAGAAGGCGTAGATCCCGCCAGCCAGGGCCGCCAGCGCGGCCGACAGGACGAAGATGCGGATCTTGGCCGCCGCCACGTCCACGCCGAAGGCCGCGGCCATGGTGGGGCTGGCCTTGATGGCGCGGGCGGCGCGGCCCATGCGGCCGCGGTAGATCCGGCAGTAGGCGATGAAGGCGAGCCCCACCGCGATCCACGCCACCGCGCCCATGCCCCGGGTGCCGAATTCCAGCCCGAAGACGCGCGGCGGCGGAATGTCGGACAGGCCGGAGGCGCCGCCGGTGAGGTCGGTGGCCGCCACCAGGCAGACATAGGCGGCGATGCCCCACGCCAGCGTGGCCAGCGGCAGGTAGTGGCCGCGCAAGCGCAGCGTGAGCCGGCCGATCACATAGGCCGCGACCGCGCACGCCGCCACCGCCAGGGCGATGGCCAGCGGCGGCGGCACGCCGTAGTCGCGCGCCAGGATCGCGGAGGCGTAGGCGCCGCCGCCCAGGAAGGCGGCGTGGCCCAGCGACAGTTGCCCGGCCGCCAGCAGGAAGGCCAGCCCCAGGCAGACCAGCGCATTGGTGCCGGCCAGCGTCAGCAGGCCGACGTAGTAAGTGGGCAGCAAGAGGATCAGCGCCGCCACCGCGAGGGCGGCGCCGGACAGGTACAGTTTTTCGGGTTTCATCGGCATGGGCGGAGTAGCGTTTTCAATGTTCGTCCAGGTCGGCGCCGGCGCGGCTGTTGCGCCAGAGCAGGATGGGAATCACCATCGCGAACACCAGCGCGTCGCGGTAGGAACTGCTGAGAAAGGAAGCGAAAGACTCCAGCACGCCCACGATGAAGACGCCGGCGACGGACAGCGGGTAGTTCACCAGCCCGCCCATCGCGGCGCCCACGAACCCCTTGAGCCCGACGACGAAGCCCATTTCGTAGTGCGCCGTCACCAGCGGCGCCAATAGCATGCCGCTGGCGCCGGACAGCGCGGCGGCGAGGAAGTAGCTCAGGCGGCCCGCCATCACCACGGGAATGCCGCAGTACTGCGCGCCCTCCCGGTTGACCGACGCCGCGCGCAGGGCCTTGCCGGTCAGTGTGCAGCGGAAGAACAGGTACAGCCCCAGGGCCGCCAGCAGCGAGAACGCCATGATGAAGAGCGATTGCGCCGCGATGTCCACGCCGGCCAGCTCCAGGCGGGCCTCGCTGATGGGCGGGACGGCGCGCGGATCGGCGCCCCACAGCAGCAGCGCGAGCGGGTGCATGATCATCGACACGCCGACGCCGATGATCACCAGCACGACGGTGGAATTGCCGGGATTGGGTTCCACCGTCAGGCGATAGACGATGGGCCCCAGCGACGCGACCAGCGCCAGCGCGGCCAGCATTTGCAGGGCGGGCGAGGGCACGCGCCAGGCCAGGGCCGCCAGGGCGGCCAGCGCCGCGCCCGCCGCCGCATAGGCCGCGAGAGGCCGCAGCGGCGAACGGCCGTCCGCCCGGGCCCGCAGCAGATCCAGCAGCAGGCAGGCCGCGCCGCCCGCGCCCACCACGTAGACCACGGGGGCGAGCGTGCCCTCGATGAAACTGGCCAGCGTCAGCGCGCCGAAGGTCACGTACTCGCCTTGCGCGATGTTGACCACGCGGGTGGTGGTGTAGACCAGCACCAGGCTCAGGCCCACCAGCGTATAGACGGCGCCGTTGGTCAGGCCGTCCGTGGCCAGGAACAGGGTAGTGGTGAGGTCCATTCCTACTCACCCAGCAGTTCGAACTTGCCGTCCTTGACCGTCACCAGGAAGGTGCTGCGCCGGTCCAGCCCCAGGTGGTCGGTGGGGCTGTAGCTGAAGAATCCGTTCACGCCGCGGTAGTCGCGCGTGGCCTCGATGGCGTCGCGCAGCGCGAGCCGCGCCTGGGCCAGGTCGCCGGTCTTGCCGTCGGCCACCACCTGCCGGTAGGCCAGCAGCGGGATCTGCACCGTATCGTAGGCCTGGGCGGCGAACATATCGGTCTTGCCCGCGCCGTACTTGCCGTCATAGGCCTGGATGAAGCCGGCGATGACGGATTTGAGCGGATGGTCGTCGGGCAGCTGCCGGTACACCGTCAGCGCCGAGGTGCCGACGATGGCGCCTTCGGCCGCCTTCTTGCCGACGGCGATGAAGGCCGGCGTGGCGGAGCCGGCGCCGTGCAGGACCGGTCCTTTGTAGCCGACGCGGCGCAGCGTTTCGGTGGCCAGCGCGGACGACGGGGGGATGGCGTGGAAGTAGACCGCGTCGGGCTTCTTCTGCGCGACGCGCAGCGCCTGCGGCGTGAAGTTGGTGTCGCCGCGGGAAAAGCGCTCGACCGCGACGATGTCCAGGCCCTTGCGCTTGGCGATCTGGCTGAACTCCACCCAGCCGCCTTCGCCGTACGAGTCCTCCAGGCCCATGAACGCCACCTGCTTCCAACCCTGCTTGAGCATGTAGTCGACGGTGTGGTCGATCATCAGGCGGTCGGTCACCGGGGTCTTGAACGTAAACCGGTGCGCATCGGCCGGCTCGATCACCGAGGCCGCCGAGGCCAGCGACAGGTTGGGCACGCGCTCTTCCTCGATCACCTTGTTCACGGCCAGCGAAGCGGGCGTGGTGGTGCAGCAGACGACGAGGTGCACCCGGTCTTCCTGGATCAGCTTGCGTGTCGCATTGACGGCGCGCGCCGGATCGGAGCCGTCGTCGTATTTGACGAAGGTGACGCGGAACGGCAGGGTGGCGTCGGCCGCCGTGCGCGCTTCCATCAGATTGATGGCGGCCACTGCGCCGGTGGCGATGGCCGAGGCGCCGCCGGTGACCGAGCTGACCACGCCGATGCGCAATTCCGGACGGTCGTCGGCTTGCGCGGCGGGTGCCAGCAAGAAGCCGGCGCATGCGAGGCCGGCCAGCAAAGGGTTGATTCTGCTCATCAATAGCTCCCGAAGAGGACAAGACAGGATGCCGGCGGGCGGCACGGGTCTGGGTGGGAGCTAGTCTGGCAGGGACGTGTGGGCGGGGATGTATCCCGCGATACAAAGCGCGGCCGCGGGTCTCGGGGTTTTCCTCAGTTGTCTGGGAGGGGCGGTTCAATCGCCGCCTTTTTCCCACCCCCCGCCCAGCGCCAGGAACAGCGCGATCTGGTCGTTGCTGAGCTCGGCCTGGGAGGCCGCCAGCGCGCTTTCGTTGGTGGCCAGGGTGCGTTGGGCGTCCAGCACGGTCAGGTAGTCGGTCTTGCCGTAACGAAAGAGCTGGGTGGCCTGGGAGGCGGCTTCGGCGCTCTGGTCGCGGGCGGCGCGCAGGGCGGCGTCGCGGTCCAGTTGGCGGGCATAGACCACCAGCGCGCTTTCCGTTTCCCGCAGGGCGTTCAGCACGGTCGCGTCGAAACGCGCCGCAGCGGCCTTGGTATTGGCCTGCGCCTGCGCGATGCGGGCCTGCGCGGCGCCGGTGTTGGGGATGGTCCAGGAGATCAGCGGGCCGACGCTCCAGCTGAAGGTGCCGCGGTCTCCGAACATCGTGGCGGGGCCGCCCGACGCGGCCGACAGGCCCAGCGTGATCTTCGGATAGAGGTCCGCGGTGGCCACGCCGATGCGCGCGGTGGCCGCGGCCAGGGTGCGTTCTGCCTGGCGGATGTCCGGGCGGCGGCGCAGCAGGGCGGCGCCGTCTCCGACCGGGATGGTCTCGGCCAGTTGGGGCGGCGCGGCGCATTGCAGCAGCGCGGGCGTGACTTCGGCCGGCGTCTGGCCGGTGAGCGCCGCGAGGCGGTACAGCGCGGTGCGCTGCTGGGCCTCGAACGGCGGCAGGTTGGCCTGCAATTGTTCCAGCTGGCTGCGGGCGCGGGTGACGTCGAGCGTCGTGCCGCGGCCGGCGCGCTGTAGCCGCGCCACGGCATCCAGCGATTCCTTCTGCACTTGCACGGAATGCCGGGCGGAGGCCAGCTGCATGCCGGCCGAGCAGATGTTGGCGTAGGCGCGGGCCGTCTCGGCGGCCACGGTGACGCGGGTGGCGTCGTAGGCCGCCTGCGCGGCCTGGACGTCGCCGGTGGAGGCTTCGACGGCGCGGCGGATCTGGCCGAAGAGGTCCAGCTGGTAGGACACGCTGGCGCCCGCCGAGTACGACCAGCGGTTGGGCGGGTCGATGCCCGGCTGCAGTTCCTGCAGGCCCGAGGCGTGGCCGAAGGTGGGCGAGGCGTTGACGCCGATGCCGGGCTGTTGCTGCGCCTGCGTTTCGCGCAGGGCGGCCTGCGCGCGTTCGAGGTTGGCGCTGGCCACGCGCAGGTCGGTGTTGGCGGCGAGGGCTTTTTCCACCAGCCCGTCCAGCGCGGGATCCTGGTATAGGCGCCACCAGTGGCCGGGCACCGCCTCTTGCCGGAACACCTGCTCGCGGGCTTGCGCAAAAGGCGCCTGCGCGCTCTGCCGCTCGGCCACCGCGTCCGTGGGCACCTGGTAGTCAGGGCCGACGGTGGTGCATCCGGCCAGCGCGAGGGCCAGCATCAGCGGCAGGAGGTTTCTGGTGTTCATGGCAATTACGGCTAGTCGTTCGGGGTAAGGGTTGGGGGGCGGGAAAGAATCAGGACGGCAGGCGCGCGCCGGCCGACGCCTGGGCGGGTTGGGGGTCGACCGAGACGGTGGCGGTCTGGCCGGCCACCAGGCGCACCCCTTCGGGGACGTCGTCGATCCGCACGCGCACCGGGATGCGCTGCGCGAGCCGGACCCAGTTGAAGGTGGGGTTCACGTTGGGCAGCAGGTTGGCGCCGGTGCTGCGGTCGCGGTCGGCGATGCCCATGGCGATGCTCTCGACGTGGCCGCGGATGCGGCGCGAGTCGCCCATCAGCGTCACCGTGACGGGATCGCCTTCGTGGATGCCGGGCAGCTTGGTTTCCTCGAAGTAGCCTTCCACGTAGAAGGAGCCTGCGTCGACCAACGCCATCACGCCGCGGCCGGCGGTGGCGTAGGAGCCCGCGCGCAGGTCCAGGTTGGTGATGCGGCCGTCGTTCACGGCGACCACGCGGCTGCGTTCGAGGTTCAGGCGCGCGGTGTTGAGCTGCACTTCGGCCTGCGCCAGCGCGGCTTCGGTCTGTTGCAGGCGGGTCTGGCTCTGCTCCAGCGCTTCGGCCGCCACCAGCTGGCCCAGCGAGCGGTTGCGCTTGGCGTCGCGCAGCGCCTGGTCGCGCGCCACCTGTTGGGAACGCACCGAGGCCTGGGCCTGGTCGAAGGCGAGCTGGAAGCGGGCGCGGTCGATTTCGAACAGCACGTCGCCGGCCTTCACGTCCTGGTTGTCGTGCACGGGCACGCTGGTCACCAGGCCGGAGACGTCGGGCGCCACCTGCACCACGTAGGCCTTGACTCGGCCGTCGCGGGTCCAGGGTTCGACTTCATAGTGGTCCCAGAGCTGCCAGCCGGCGTAGGCGGCCGCGGCGACGACGACGGCCGTCACCGCGAATTTGCCGAGGGCGGCGGGGCGCAGGGCATTGGGGAGTTTCATACCTATCTCTGGAGAAAATACGGGGAAATGAGAGAGACGCCATACAGCAGCACCACGAACAGCGCGAGATCGAACAGCGCGGGGTGCCAGACCAGGCGGTACAGCCCGGCGCGGGCCAGCACGCGGCGCACCGCCCAGGCCACGCCCAGGGTGACCACGCCCAGCACCAGCAGCCAGGGGAAGTAGATGCCGTAGAGATTGAATTCGCCGATCATGGTGTCAGGCCCTCCAGCGTGGGGTGGGCGGGTTGGTAGTCGGGCGCGTCGGGGAAGAAGGCGCGGCGGATGCCCACCAGGGCGACCACGGCGCGGTCGCGCGCGGCGGCGCCTTGCGGCGTGGCGGCCACGCTGGACAGCGCGCGGTCGATCTGCGCGAGGAACTCGGGCGTTTTATCGCCGCTGCGCCAGGCGGAGCGGGCGCGGAAGAAGCCGGCCAGGCTGTCGAGCACCGGTTCGATGGTGGCCTCGGCCATGGGCAGGTGGCGGCGCGCGCGTTGCAGTTCGGTGATGTCGCGGCCCACGCGCAGGTCTTTCAGCGCGTCGGCCGCCACCACGTCGTCGGGGCGCTCGGCCAGCGCCAGGCGCGGCTGCAGCAGGCCGATGCGGTCCAGCATGCGGGCGGCATAGGTATGGCGCGACGGCGCGCGCGGCGAGCTCGCCAGCGTTTCCAGTTCCTTCCAGTTCGCGGCCTGGATGCGGCGCGCGCTCCAGTCGGCGCTGACGGTGCGGAAGATGGCGGCGATGATGGCGGCCGTGGCCACGCCCATGCACTGCGCGACCTGCGTGTCGATGAAGGAGACGATGTCGGCGGTGTTGGTGTCCTGCAGCGCCATCGTGCCCAGGAAGCCGAACAGCATGGCCATGGCCTTGCCGGCGGTGGCGGGCCGGGCGATGAAGATGCCCAGCACAAAGGCCGTGGGCAGCATCGCCAGGGCCAGCATCTCGAACGAATGGATCGCGGGCATGATGCCCAGCAGGTACAGCGCCGACAGCGGGATGGAATAGACCGTGTAGGTCAGGAACTGCATGATGCCGGGGACGGGGTTGTCCTGCGACGCGAAAAAGCAGCTGAAGATGGCGGCCATGAGCGCGGCGGTAGCGCCGTTGCTCCAGGCCGTGCCGATCCAGAAGGCGCAGCAGACCGAAATGGCCACGCCGGCGGCCAGCGCCGACAAGAGCGCCATGCCGCGGTCGCGGTGCAGCACCGTCTTGGGGCCGCGCTTGGCGCGCGGCGAGCGCAGCGGCGCGCCCTGCAGCCCGGCGCGGATTTCGCGGCGCAGGGCCAGGCATTCGTCGTAGGTGTCGATGAGCTCGCGCAGGCGGGTCATCAGGCTGGCCAGCAGGGCGTCGCGCCAGGTGGAGCGGCTGTCGATGGAAGGCGTGAGCCGGGACACCGCGGCGCGCAGGCGCACGGCGGTTTCGTGCGTGGCCTGGGCGCCCGCGTTGATCCATTCGGAGATGTCGTTCAGCAGCGCCGACACCGGCTCGGGCAGCGCCTGGCCGTCGGCCTGCAGGGCGCGCATGCGGTCTTCCACGGCGGAGACGGCGGGCGTCAGGGCGGCGATCTGGTCCTGCATGGCGCGCACCGCGCCCGAGGTCCAGCGCAGGTTGCTGGTGTCGAAGGGCACGTGCGTGGACAGCAGGCGCAACTGCGTGATGTCGTTGGCCAGCACGCGGCGGTCGCGGTCTTTCTGTTCGGCGGTCTGGCCGCTGAGCGTGTCGTGCATCCAGTTGCGGGCGTCGCGCACCGCCTTGTCCAGCTGCAGGGTGAGGGCGGGCGCCAGGCCGCGCGGCAGCACGATGCTGTGGATCAGCGTGGCGCAGACGATGCCCAGGCTGATCTCCTCGACGCGGGCGAGCGCGGTGTCGAACACCAGGGAGGGATCGGTGACGCTGGGAAACCCGATCATCGCGGCGGTGTAGCCGGCCAGCATGAACAGGTAGGAGCGCGGCGTGCGGTCCAGCACGGACAGGTACAGGCAGGCGCCCACCCACAGCACCATCGCGGCGGTCATGACGACAGGGGAATTCGACAGGCGCGGCACCATGTAGACGGTGGCGGCCGAGCCGAAGAAGGTGCCGGTCAGGCGGTACAGCGCCTTGGAGCGCACCGCGCCCGACCAGGGTTGGGCCACGACGTAGGCGGTGGTCATGGCCCAGAACGGACGCGGCAACCCGATGCTGTAAGCCAGGTAGAGCGCCATGATGGCGCTCAGGTAGCTCTTGAGCGAGAAGATGGTTTCGCGGACGTTCGGCTGCTTCACGGTTGTTCGTCCGGTTGCTGCGCGCCGGCGCCGCTGCGGCCCAGCGATACCTTCAGGCTTTCGAAGACGCGCAGGCAGGCTTCCAGGTCCGCTTCGCTCACGCCCCGGAACAGGCGGCGGCGCAGTTCCACCAGCACTTCCTCGACCTGCGCGCGCAGCGCGTGGCCGGCCTCGGTCAGGTGCAGGGTCTTGGCGCGGCGGTCGTGCGGATCCTCGCGGCGTTCCATCAGGCCGGCGGCGACCAGCTGGTCCAGCACCCGGACGAGGGAGGGGCCCTCCACGCCCAGGGCTTCGGCCAGCGCGCCCTGGCGGACGCCGTCTCCGAGGCGGCCGGCCAGGATGACGGGCCAGGCCGTGGCCTGGGAAAGGCCGTAGTCGGCCAGCGCCTTGTCGGCGGCGCCGCGATAGGCGCGCGACAGGACCATCAGGTTGGCGGTGGTGGCCATGAGACGGGAGTCGGAAGGAGTATTCATGGAATAGATTGTATCCTATCTATTAGCTTACTATTAATTGAAAATGGCGAATATCTCCATAGATTCTCTCAATCGGGAAAATAGGGAACGGGCTTTCCATGGATGGAAAACCGGGGGCGGAAGAAGGGGGGGCGCGGCGCCGGGCGGGGCCGCGCGCGTGGCGTCCGGGGCGGCTCCGGGGACGGAGCCGGCCGTGGTCAGCCGTTGCAGTCAGCCCAGCAGTTGGGCGTTTCGTACAGGCGCACGCGGGTCAGGCGCAGTTCGGCGCCATAGTGGCCGTGATAGTGGGGCGCGAGGGTGTCGAAGACGATGGCCGCCAGGTTTTCCGCCGTGGGGATGCGGTCCAGCACCACGGTCTTGTGGTCGGGCAGCGAGTCCAGGAAGGCGCGCACGGCAGCGTCGCCCTCGTAGACCAGGAAGGCGTGGTCCCAGACGTCGACGATGTGCGTCTTGGCGATCTGCTTGATCTCGGAGAAGTCCATCAACATGCCGTTGTCGGACTCACCGGGCGCCTGCACCACGTCGCCGGTCAGGGTGATTTCCAGCACGTAGCGGTGGCCGTGCAGGTTGCGGCACTGGCTGCGGTGGTCGGGAATGCGGTGGCCGGCGTCGAACTCCAGCCTGCGGGTCACGGAAATCATGGCGCGCTCCGCAGGGGGCGGGGGTGAATCATGGAATGCCTATGTATTTGTGGGTTTGCAGGCTGAGCCGCCATTGCGGGTGCTGCATGCAGTACTGGACGGCCTGCTCGGTATTGGCCGCGCGCGCGGGGCCGTCCATGGGTTGCAGGAAGAAGTGGTCGAAGTCCAGGTGGGCGAACGCCTCCGGCAGCGCGTTGGCCTGCGGGTAGACGAGCTTGAGCTCGTCGCCGCGTTCCAGCACGACGGGCGCGGTGCCCTTGGGGCTGACGCAGATCCAGTCGATGCCGGCGGGCGGCTTGATGGTGCCGTTGGTTTCGATGGCCACGGTGAAGCCGCGGGCGTGGATGGCCGTGAGCAGGGGCGCGTCCAGCTGCAGCAGGGGTTCGCCGCCGGTGAAGACCACGTAGCGGTCGTCGGCGCCGGGGCCCCAGCATGCGGCGATGGCGTCGGCCAGCAGCTCGGGCGTGGCGAACTTGCCGCCGCCCTCGCCATCGGTGCCGACGAAGTCGGTGTCGCAGAAGGTACAGGCGGCGCTGGCGCGGTCGCTTTCGCGGCCCGTCCAGAGGTTGCAGCCGGCGAACCGGCAGAATACCGCCGCGCGGCCGGCATGGGCGCCTTCGCCCTGCAGCGTCTTGAAGATTTCTTTGGCGGAATAGGTCATGGGTAGTGCTGGCGGCCGGAGGGCGGACGCCGGAAAAATCGGGCAAAGCGCGCTATTTTACTTGGCGCGGGGCATCGGGCGATAGCGCCATCGGGTAACCGGCGGCCGGCCGCCCGACAGCGCGCCGCGGCGACGGCGCGCCAGGCCCGGCTCCCTCTATACTTCCGCCCTATGTTTCACGTCCAAGATTCCCTCTACCTGGATGAACGCGAACTGACGTTCACCATGATCCGCGCCCAGGGCGCGGGCGGCCAGAACGTCAACAAGGTGTCCAGCGCCGTGCACCTGCGGTTCGACGTGAAGGCGTCCAGCCTGCCGCCCGAGATCCAGGACGCGCTGTGCGCCCTGAGCGACCACCGCGTCTCGAAGGACGGGGTCATCGTCATCAAGTCGCAATCGTTCCGCAGCCAGGAGAAGAACCGCGCCGAGGCCATCGAGCGCCTGCTCGCCATGGTGCGTTCGGTGGCGCGGCCCGACAAGCCGCGCCAGGCCACGCGGCCGACGCGGGCCTCGCAGCGCCGGCGCGTCCAGCGCAAGGTGCGGCACGGCGAAATCAAGCGCCTGCGCGGCCGGGTCGAAGGAGACTGACCGTGGCCGACGCGCGGCGGCGTTACCTGTACACGTTGGGCCTGCTGTTCGCCGTGGTCTGGGTGGCGCTGGCCATCGCGCCGCACGACCGCGCGGACTGGGCGCTGGAGAACGCGCTGGTGCTGGCCTTCGGCGCGGCGCTGCTGATCACGCGCCGCTGGTTCGTGTTTTCGCGCGTGTCCTACACGCTGATCTTCCTGTACCTGTGCCTGCACGCCATCGGCGCGCACTACACGTACTCGCTGGTACCCTACGACGAGTGGTGGCGGGCCCTGACGGGCCATGGCTTCAACGCCATGGTCGGCTGGGAACGCAACAACTTCGATCGCGTGGTGCATTTTTCCTACGGGCTGCTGCTGGCCTATCCCATCCGCGAGATTTTCCTGCGCGTGGTCGAGGTGCGCGGCTTCTGGGCGTACTTCCTGCCCATGGACGTCACCCTGTCGACCTCGGCGCTCTACGAGCTGCTGGAATGGGGCGCCGCGGCCACCGTGGGCGGCGACCTGGGCGCGGCCTACCTGGGCACGCAGGGCGATATCTGGGACGCGCAGAAAGACATGGCGCTGGCGGCCGCCGGCGCGGTCATCGCCATGGCCGTCACGGCGCTGGTCAATTGGCGCGCCCGGCGGGACCTGGCGCGCGACTGGGCCGACAGCCTCAAGCCCCGGCGTCCGCCGCAGTCATAGCGCGGGCCGCCGCGGGGGCGGGTCCGCCGCCTGGGCCATGCGGCGCCGGAACAGGTCGGCCATGGTCGCGGCGGCCAGCGACAGCGGGGTGCCGCGAAGCGTCATGATGCCGATGCCCGCCACCGGCATGGGCACCTCCGGCCGGACCCGGCTCGCTTCGTCGCCGTACGGCTGCACTTCCAGCATGCCGGCGGGGCAGAGGATGAGCGCGTCGCTTCGCGTCATCAGGTTCCACATCACGCCGAACGTGTCGCAGTCGATCACGCGGTCCGGCGCTTGCAGGCCGTTGGCGCGCAGGCCTCGCAGGAAGGCCTCGGTGTGGCTGCCGGCCGAGGCGTTGAGCAGCCATTCACAGCCCAGCAGATCTTCCCAGCGCGTGGCCCCGGCCAGGGGATGGCCGCGGCGGCAGGCGATCATGAATTCCAGCGGGCGCAGGACTTCGAACTCGAACTCGGAGTCGCCGCTGCTGTCGGCCATGCGCGACGCCACGGCGAAATCCAGCGTGCCGTTGCGCAGCGCGGGCTGCACCGCGGGCAGCAGGCCTTCCGAAACCTTGATCTTGGCGGCGGGCATGCTGCGCCGGAAATCGCGCAGCACTTCGGGCAGCACGCTCAGCATCACCATGGGCGTCACGCCCACGGCCACCCGCGCCTGCGCGCCACTGAGCAGCTGGCGGATGTCCTGGCGGGCCAGCGTCAGCTGCGCCTGGGCCAGCCGCGCGCGCACCGTCAGGTGTTCGCCGCATTCGGTGAGGGCGATGCCCTTGGCGCTGCGGGTCAGCAGCGGCGCCTCCAGCTCGGCCTCCAGTTCCTTGATGGCCTTCGTCACGGCGGCCTGGCTCAGGTGCAGGCTGCGCGCCGCGGCCCGGATGCTGCGCAGTTCGGCCACCTTCAGCCAGGCGCGGAGATGATGGTCCTTCATACGGTTCCAGAGACAACTCTTGGTTGTCACCTTAACAAATAAATAGCCTTACATGCAGCGCCCACGATCTCTAAGCTTCACGACGACAAGGCCAGGTGCGATTCCCGAGTCTGGTTCCGTGTAGCGCTTCAGGAGAACGTCATGCCGATATTTCCACGTTGTGCCCGCCGGGCCTTGGCTCTGTGCCTGGCCCTGTTCGCCGCCGCCGGCGCGGCCCATGCCGAATGGCCTGAGCGGCCGATCAAGCTGATCGTGCCGTATGTGGCGGGGTCCGGTCCCGACGTCGTGCTGCGCCCGATCGCCGACGCCCTGGGGCGCGAACTGGGCCAGCCCGTGATCGTGGACAACCGGGGCGGGGCGGGCGGCATCGTCGGCACCCAGCAGCTGGCCGCCGCCGCGCCGGACGGCTACACCATCGGCTTCGGCAATCTGGTGACGCTGGCGATCAACAAAAGCATGTATTCCAAGCTGTCTTACGACCCGCAGCACAGCCTGGCGCCGATCAGCCTAGCCATCAGCAATGCCCTCGTGCTCATCGCCCGCAACGACTTCCCGGCGAGCAACGTGCAGGAACTGGTCGAATACGCCCGCAAGCACCCGGGCAAGGTCAGCGTGGGTTCGCTCGGCGTGGGATCCAGCGCCCACCTGGCCGGCGAGATGCTCAAGAGCGAGACGGGCACCGTCATGCTGCACGTTCCCTACAAGAGCGGCCAGCAGGCCGTGGGCGACATCGCCGGCGGACAGCTCGACGTGATGATCGATAACGTCGCCGGGGTGTTGCCTTTCATCCGCTCGGGCCAGGTCAAGGTGCTGGGCGCGACCAGCCTGGCGCGGGTGCCCGTGCTGCCGGACGTGCCGACCGTGGATGAGTCCGCGGTGCGGGGATTCGAAGTGGTTTCCTGGGGAGGCATCGTCGCGCCCGCGGGCACGCCCAGGCCCGTGATCGACCGGCTCAACGCCGCGGTGGCGAAGGCCTTGCGGGATCCGGCGGTCCTGAAGCTCAACGAGACGCTCTCGGTCGACGCGACGCCGTCCACGCCCGAGCAGTTCGCCAGCCTCATCGCCAGCGAAATCCCGCGCTGGGGCGCGATGGTGCGGCGCTCCGGCGCCTCGGCCGACTGACCGCCTACGCAGCAATGGGAGCCATCATGACGAACGACCTCTGGCGCTGGAGCGCCCTCGACCTCGCGCAAGCCATCCGGCACCGGGAGGTTTCCAGCCGGGATGCGGTGCAGAGCTGCCTGGAGCGGGCCCGGCGGCTCAATCCCGTGTTCAACCCGCTCACGGAAATCTACGCCGAGCAGGCCTTGCGGGCGGCCGATGCCGCCGACGCCGCCGTCCGCGACGGCCGCGCGCCGGGCCTCCTCCACGGCGTGCCCGTGACGATCAAAGCCAACGCCGACCTGGCCGGAACGGCCACCACCAATGGCGTCGTCGCCTACCGGGATCTCATCGCCCGCGAGAACAACCCGGCCGTCGACAACTGGATCAAGGCCGGCGCCATCGTGATCGGCCGCACGAACGTGCCGGCCTTCTCGTGGCGCTGGTTCAGCGACAACGATCTGCACGGCCGCACGCTCAATCCGTTCGATGCGGCGCGCACGCCGGGCGGCTCCAGCGGCGGCGCGGCCGTTGCCGCCGCATTGGGCCTGGGGCCGCTGGCGCACGGCAGCGACCAGGGCGGATCGATCCGCTACCCGGCCTATGCCTGCGGCGTCGCGGGCTTGCGGCCGTCGCAAGGACGGGTGCCCGGGTACAACGCCAGCCAGCGATCGGAGCGGCCGGTGGTGTCGCAGCTGGCCGCGACCCAGGGCCCGCTGGGCCGGACGATCGCCGACCTGAGGCTCGGATTGGCGGCGATGTCGCCCGGCGATAGCCGCGATCCCTGGTGGGTGCCGGCGCCGCTGGAATGGCGCGAGCCCGGCGAAAGCCGGCGCGTTGCGCTGTTCCGGGGCACGGCGGCGTTCCGGCCCGACCCCGCGGTATCGGCCGCGTTGGAGCAAGCCGCCGCCTGGCTGGAGGACGCCGGCTACCACGTCGAAGAAGCGGAGCCGCCCCGGTTCGGCGAGGCGGCCGGCCTGTGGCTCGACGTCCTGATGAACGAGGCGGCCGGCTCCATGGGGCGCGAGATCGAACGCGCCGGCGACCCGGCGATCCAGCGCGCCTACCGCAGCATGCTGGCGCGGGTGCGGGACCTGGACAGGGACGCCTTCGTCGAAGCCATGGCGATGCGCACCACGATCCTGAGGGAGTGGGGCGAGTTCTTTGAGCGCTTTCCGGTGCTGCTCATGCCGGTGTCGTTCGAGCGCCCGTTCCCGGTGGACCTGGACCAGCAGGGCGACGAGGCCATGGAGCGCTTGCTCCGGGCCCAGAGCCCGCTGGTCTCGACCGCGATCCTCGGCCTGCCGGGCCTGTCGGTGCCGGTGGGGATGGCCGACGGCGTGCCGATGGGCGTGCAACTGGTGGCGGGCCGGTTCCGGGAAGACCGCTGCCTCGCCGCGGGCGAGGCGATCGAGGCGCGCGCCGCGTGGTCCGTCCTGGACCGCTGCCCCGCCTGATCGCAGCCGTTTCCCCGGGGGATCGGCCCGGCCGTTTCAGGTCGATAGCCCTGGAAGCGGCAGGGGCATGACTATATATCGTATAGTTCCGATATATGATTCGGTAAATTGCGATATATCAATATGACTGCCCCCACTTCCAACCCCGATCCCGCCGCCGCGCCGCCCGGCATCGACGCCGACGCCATCCTCAAGGCGCTGGCCAATCCGGTGCGGCGCGACATCCTCGCGTGGCTGAAGACGCCGCAAGCGTACTTCGAGGAGCGCCCGGGCCATACCTTCGAGCATGGGGTATGCGCGGGCCACATCGACAGCCGCTGCGGCCTGTCCCAGTCCACCGTGTCTACGCACCTGGCCGTCTTGCAGCGCGCGGGCCTGATCACGTCCACGAAAGTGGGGCAGTGGATATTTTTCCGTCGCAACGAACCCGTGATCGCCGCCTTTCTGCGGCAACTCAACCAGGATATGTAGCGCTCCGCTACCACGGGCCCCGCCTGCGGGGCCGAGGATTTCGCATGAACCAGCTATTCGAACCCCTGCGCGTCGGCGACCTGACGCTTCCCAACCGCATCATCATGGCGCCCCTGACGCGCATGCACGCCGACCCGGGCCGCGTGCCCAACGACCTGATGGTCGAGTACTACACGCAGCGCGCCGGCGCCGGCCTGATCCTGACCGAGGCCACGGCCGTGACGCCGCAAGGCGTGGGCTACGCGGACACCCCGGGGCTGTGGACGCCCGAGCAGGTCAAGGGCTGGCGCAAGGTCACGTCGGCGGTGCATGCCGCCGGCGGCCGGATCGTGGCGCAGCTGTGGCACGTGGGCCGCATTTCCGATCCCATGTTCCTGGACGGCGAGCTGCCCGTGGCGCCCAGCGCCATCGCGGCCGAAGGCCACGTCAGCCACGTGCGTCCGCAGCGCGCCTACGTGACGCCGCGGGCGCTGGAAACCGCCGAGTTGCCGGGCGTGGTCGAGGCCTATCGCCACGGCGCCCGGATGGCGATGGAAGCCGGGTTCGACGGCGTGGAAGTGCATGCCGCCAACGGCTACCTGCTGGACCAGTTCCTGCAGGACAGCACCAACCTGCGCACCGACGCCTACGGCGGGCCGGTGGAGAACCGCGCGCGCCTGCTGCTGGAAGCGGTGGACGCCTGCGTATCGGTGTGGGGCGCGGGCCGGGTGGGCGTGCATCTGTCGCCGCGCGGCGAGATCCACAGCATGGGCGATTCCGACCCCGCCGCCACGTTCGGCTACGTGGCCCGCGAACTGGGCAAGCGCGGCATCGCGTTCCTGTGCGTGCGCGAGCACGAAGCCGCCGACAGCCTCGGCCCGGCGCTCAAGGCGGCGTTCGGCGGCGTCTATATCGGCAATGAAGGCTATACGCGGGAATCCGCCGAGGCCGCCATCGCGGCGGGCCGGGTCGATGCCGTGGCTTTCGGCGTCCAGTACATCGCCAACCCCGACCTGGCGCGGCGCTTCGCGCTCAAGGCGCCGCTGAACCGGCCCAATCCGGCCACGTTCTACGCGCCCGGCCCCGGCGGTTATACGGACTATCCGGCGCTGCCGGCCTGACGCGGGTTGCGCCGGGCCCGCATGTGCCCGGCGGGCGTCAGAAGGCGGCGCGCATCGGATAGGTGAACAGCGCGAAGTGCGCCGCGTTCAGGCCCAGGTGCGCCAGCACGGCCGCGGCCAGGCCGCCATGGCGGTAGGCCCAGCCATAGGCCGCGCCCGCCAGCCCGGCCAGCAGCATCCATTGCCAGCCGCCGGCGTAATGCGCCAGCCCGAACGCCAGGGCCGCCACGGCCAGCGCCGCCTGGCCGCCCCAGGCGCGGTCGCGCCACAGGAGGCTCAGGCGCTCTTGCAGATAGCCGCGGAACAGCGCTTCCTCGGCCAGCGTGACCAGCAGCGCGTTATTGAGCAGCCAGATCGGGCCCGCGGCCGGCCATTTGGGCGCCCAGTCCACCACGCCCAGCGCCAGCGCGCTGCCCAGGCAGACGGCCGCCGCCGCGGCCCAGGCCAGCAGGGCCGCCCGCAGCGTGGCGCGCGCGTCCCGGCCGGCCATGGGCGGGGCCAGCGCCAGCACCACCCAGAACGCCACCAGGGGCTTGTCCAGGTTCAGGTGCATGCCGAAGGGCGCGGCGCCGGGGCTGAGCGGCGCGGGGTCTATCACCCGCGGATTGTGAAAACCCGGCAGCAGATGCAGGAACAGCAGCGCGGCCAGCGCCAGGAACAGCGCATGCCCCGCGGCGCGTGTCGCAGGCGTGGCGTTTCGCAGCAGCACCGCCGCCAGGATCAGCAGCGCGGGCCAGGCCAGCGCCGCCGGATCGAGCGTGCCGTCGGCCCAGGCCCAGCCGTAGGCGGCCGCCAGAGGCGCCAGGGCCCAGCGCCGCGTCGCGGGCGGCCAGAGCAGGGCGGCGGCTACGAACAGGAAGGACCAGGGGCTGAGCAGGGGCACGGGGCGCGGCGGCGAAAAGCGATGAGTGTAAGCGCGGCGCGGCCGCTTGCGGTATCGTGCCTGGGCGCATACCTGGGAGTCGCACCATGAAGACGATCGCGTGGTTGATGCTGGCGGCGGCCTTGCTGCCTTTCGTGTCGACGCTCATCGCCAAGGCCGGAGGCCGGCAATACGACAACAACGATCCGCGCGCCTGGCTGGCGCGACAGGAAGGCTGGCGCGCCCGCGCGAACGCGGCGCAGATCAACACCTTCGAGGCGCTGCCGTTCTTCTACGGCGCGGTGCTGTTCGCGCTCTACAACCAGGCGCCCGCCGCGCACGTGGCCACCTTGATGGCCTGCTGGCTGGGCGTGCGCCTGGGCTATCTGGCGATGTACCTGGCGGGCTGGGGCGCGCTGCGCTCGCTGGTCTGGGCGATCGGCGTGGGCTTCGTGATCGCCATCCTGTTCTCGGGCGTCTAGGGCCTGTTGCCCCTAAAAGAGGCCCGGGCTACTTCCATTCGAACACGGCGCGCGCGGTGGCGCCGTTCTGCACCGAGACTTCGCGCTCCTGCGCGGTGCCGTTGTAGGTGGCCGAGACCTTGTAGCGGCCCGCCGGCAGCTTCACCAGCATGTAGGGGCCTTCGGCCGTGGTCTGCAGGACCGGCTTGCCGTGCGCGTCCTGGATCGAGACGTTGACGTTGGCGACGTAATCCGCGTTGCCGTCGCGCTGCGCCGCGAAGGTCAGGGCCAGCGGGTAGTCCTTGGCGGCGGCCTTCATGGCCTCGGACTCGTCCAGGCCGATGCCGCCGCTGACGTATTCCACGGCGCCCTGGTGCTGCACCGCCGGCAGGCCGGCCTGCACCGTCGACAGGACGCCGGCGAAGGCCATGCTGCCCACGGCCATCGCGGCGGCCATGGTGCAGCGTTCGATACGCTTGTTCATGAGGTTCTCCTTGATGGGATGGCCGGCGCCGCTGCGCGCCGGCCGCGGCCATATGCCGCGCCACTGAGGGGTGACAGGAAATTCGACCCTCGCCAGCGCCCGGAGTTCGCGCCGCGGCGTCTTCGATGTCAACCGATTGTTTCCGCGGCCCGGGGGAGGGGATCGCCGCCGCCGGCCGCGCGCCAGGAGAACGTCAGCCGGCTTTCACCGCTGATCGAGCCGTCGGGCGCGAAGCGCCTTTCATCCAGCTGTCCGGCGCCGCCGTCGCGCAGCGCCAGCACGCTGGAGCTGCGGGTGCCATAGTTCGGACTGACGATGAAGGGGCTGCTCAATAGCCTTTCGCGATCCAGCGGCAGGCCGGTGGCGGGCAGGTCGGCGTCGTCGGCGGGCGCTCGGTCGGCCAGGGCGGCCATGAGCGCGGGCAGGTCGGGCTGCGGGCCGGCATGCAGGACGGCCGTGAAGGCGGCCTTGGTGCGGGCCAGCTTGGGCCAGGGCGTGTCGAGCAAGTGATTGGACAGGGCGTAGACGCCGGGCGCGAGCGCGCGCGGCCCGCCGTCGCGGTTGCTGAGATACCAGGCTTCCCGCGTGTCGCCCACGATCAGGTTGAAGCCGTTGTAGGCCTGGCCGGCCTCGTGCACGCGGGCGAGATAGGCGGCGGGCGTGTCGTCGCCGCGCAGAAAGTCTTCCACCAGCGCGCCGCGGGACGGGGCCGGGTCCAGCACTTTTCCCGGTTCGCGGAAGTTCGTCACCAGCGCATAGTGGCCCTGGACGGTGGCGCCCATCCAGGTGCCGCCGGCGCGGCCATCGCGTCCCGCGTAGATGCCCGGCGCGTCCGGCCATCGTTGGGCGGGCAGCGTGGGCCTTTCGTGGAATTCATCGCGGTTGGCGGCGATCAGGACGGGGATGCCCGGCAGGGCGTGCAGGGCCAGTACGGCAAGACACATGGTTCAGACCTGGTTGGCGGGTTGATCGGGGGTGGCGCGGCCCGGCGCGGCCGCGAAATCCGGGCCGGCCAGCGTCGCGCGCAGGGTTTCTATCTGAGCGGCCACGTCGCGCAGCGCGGGCGAGGGCGAAGTGACGGCGGCCGAAGGCATCGGCGCGCCCTGGGCGACGGCGGCGCTCATCTCGTGCAGGCAGGCGGCCAGCTGGCCCAGCTGCGCGGCCGTGGGCGGGGCCTGGCCGTCGGGCGCGGACCATGCGGTGTCGGAGATTGCGTTGGCCACGCGTTCCAGGGCCACTTCGACCGGCCACCAGGCCAGCGCGCGGCGGCTGACCAGCCGGGGCTCGGACAGGCCGCGCTGCAGCGCGACGCGCAGGTCGGACAGGCGCGCGTAGGCGCTGGCGCGCAGATCGTGCCGGCTGGCGGGGTCGGCCTGGAATACCGTGTTCAGGTAGGCGGCCAGCGTCGCCATGGCGGCGGAGACGGCGTTGTCGAGGTTGTTGCGCTCGATCCGGATCCAGGGCAGGTAGCCGACCAGCAGCACGATGGACGCGGCCACGCCCACGTCGATCAGGCGCGCCAGCGCGATCGGCCAGCTGCCGGGCTGCAAGGCGCCGATCAGCAGCATGAGGATGGGCAGCAGGATGGCCGAGAACAGGCCGTAGTTGCGCCGTATGGACCAGGGCAGCAAGGAAGCCAGCGCGGCCACGGTGAGCAGGCTGACGATGCCGTTGCGGTCCAGCGCCAGCACGGTCGCGCTGATGGCCACGCCGATCACGCTGCCCGCGCAGCTTTGCAGCGCCCGCGCGAAGACCGAGCCGAAGTTGGGCTTGAAGACCACCACGACGATGAGCGGCACCCAATAGGAACGCGGCAGCGACGCCGCGTGCGCCACCACTTCCGCGGCGATCAGGCACAGCCCCAGCCGGATCAGGTAGCGCAGCGTCGTCGGCCCGGGGCGGTAGGTGCGCGCCAGCACCCGCCAGGGCGTGCGCGGCCGCGCCGGGGGCAGGCCGGCGAAAGCGTCGGCCTCGGTCAGCTTGCCGCCGTCCAGCAACTGCTGCACCTGCGTCAGCGCATCGGCCAGCTGCGGCATGCCCGCGCGCTGCAAGGCGGCGATGTCCTCGCGCGGATCCGGCACGGCGTCGTTCTCGACCCGGTCGGCCAGCCGGTTCATCACGCGCGCGCAGTCCGGCGGCAGCACGCGGCCGGCGCGGGCCAGCGCCAGGGCGGCGTTGGTCAGCGGCGTGCAGGCCTGTAGCTGCGCGGCCAGCCGGGCCAGCCGCGGCGAAGGGCCGGCCGCGCGCCCGCGCGCCGCCAGCACCGTGTCGTAGGCGGTGGTCATGGCCGCTTCCATGTCGCGCCGGGCGGCCATCGTCCGCGAGGTGCCGATGGCCGCGAACATCGCCGCCAGCTTGCGGTAGGCCATCGCCACCGCCGCGCGTTCCGGGGCGATGGGATTGACCACCCAGCCCGACAGGGTCAGGGCCAGGCCGAACAGGCCACCCGCGCCCACCAGCACCGAAGGCAGCCAGGGCGGCAGCGTGGACGTGAGGCTCGCGCCCACGATCACGTAGACGGCGAATTGCAGCGTGGCCACCGCGGCGATGTTGTTGAAGGTGCCGACCAGGCTGGCCGCCAGCACCAGCACTGTCATGGCGCCGGCGGTCCAGAGGCCGTGGCCGGAGATCAGGTTGCCCAGCAAGTAGCCCAGCGCGCCGCCGAACACGGTGGAGCCGATGGACAGCGCGCGGTTGCGGTAGGGGCCGCCGTTGTCGCCGGTAATGGCGGGCAGCGCGCCCAGCGATACCAGGGCGGCCGCCGCGCTCTGGTCCAGCGCCAGACCGGCGGCGGCGGGCAGGCCGATGGCCAGGGCGGCGCGCAGCGCCACCCAGCGGCTGACCGGCGAGGGCTCCATGTGCGCCAGGCTCATCAGCCAGCGCATGTTGGAGCTGCGCGCGCCGCGGCTCATCGAGGGGCGGGACACGATGGCCTCATGGCGGCACGGGGGCTCAGGCCTTGATCAGCGGCGCCTCGTCGGGCGCCGCCAACCGGAAATAATCCTCCGTATTGAGGAGGATGGAAGCATCCAGGCGGCCGGCGTTGAACACGATTTCGCCGTGGCGTTCCCGGAGGCTGGGATCCACCAGCAAGTGCAGTTCCGGATTGAAGCTGAAGGGAGGGATGGCGCCGATCTCGCAGCCGGTGAGTTCGCGCGCCAGGTCCTGCGACGCCAGCGACGCCTTCTTGCCGCCGGCCGCGCGGGCGATGGCGTCCAGGTCGGCCTGCTTGTCGGCCGGGAAGACGGCCAGCACGTTCTTGCGCAGGTTGGACGACACCTTGACCCGGCACACCAGCGCCTTGGCGCCCTGGCTGACCTCGGTGCCGCGGATGGCCGCCACTTCGACGGACCGGCCGGCAGCCGGATGTTCGATCAGGCGGTAGCGGGCCTGGTTCTGGGCAAGCAGGGCTTGCAGGCGTTCAAAGACTTCCATGTCGGGCGCGGGCGGTGGGCGATCGGGCCGGCGCCGGGAGTCGACGCCGTACGCCGCATGATACGCCGGCCGGGAGCCATGCAGGCCCTAGATGTCTCCGGTGAAGGCGTAGCCCCAGCCCCACACGGTGCGGATCGGCAGTTCAACGCTCAGGTCCTGCGCCTTGCGCCGCAGGCGGCTCACCACCACGTCGGTGCGGCGCATCGAGTCGCGGGCGCCCTGGGCTTCCAGGCCGGGCGAATCGCCGCGCGGCAGGCGCTTGTCGGGGCTGGCCGTGAGCTTGAGCAGGAACTCGCGTTCGGCCTGGGTCAGCGACAAGCGCGCGCCTTGCGGGCTGACCAGCGTCCAGGCGGCATCCTGGAATTGCCACTTGCCCGCGGCTTCGGCGGAGGGCGCCGCGGGGGGGCGCGGCTCGGGCTCGGCGGACGGCCGGCGGCCCGCGGCGGGCACGCGCCGCACCAGCGCCTGCAGCGCCGCCGCGATCTCGGGCGTGCCCACGTCGGCCTGGAAGCAGGCGTCGGCGCCGCAATGCAGGCCCAGGATGCGGTTTTCGGGGGAGTCGAAATTGGAGATGGCGATGATGCCGGCGGTGGTATCCATGGCTCGCAGGCCGGCCACGGCCATGCAGAGATCGGAGAGTTCGGCTTCCATCACCAGCAAGGGGGTGCGGCGCGCCTGGAACAGGCGGAACAGGCCGTTGGAGTCTTCGCAGGGGCGCGGCGAGAAGCCCATTCCGGCCAGCGCGCCGCTACGGCGCTTGCGTTGACCGGCATCGGGCGAGAAGACGATCAAGTCGAGGAGGTCATTCATGAATCGTTGTGATCTGTGCAGCATAAGCTTCTGCATGATGCAACGGATCCAGCGGTTTCCTAAACCTCGCTCAACACTACTTTCCGGCCCGAATTCTCGGACATGCGCGCGCCGCGGGCGCCGGGCGCACCGTTGTGGTGCGCGACCGGCGTTTCAAGGGGCGCCTGCTTCGTTCCACCAGCCGCCGCCCAGCGCCTGCAGCAGCGCCGCGGTGTCGGCGTAGCGCGCCGCGTCGGCCTCGGCGCGCGCCAGGCGCGTCTGCAACTGTTGGCGCTGGCTGTCCAGCAGGCTCAAGTGGCTGATGCCGCCGGCGCGATACCGGCCTTGCGCGATCCGCTCGGCTTCGTCGGCGCGGCGCCAGGCGTCGTCCTGCGCGAGATAGGCCTCGCCGTCGGTCTGCAGGGCGCGCAAGGCGTCGGCCACCTGGCGGAAGCCGTCCAGCACGGTCTGGCGGTAGGCCGCCGCCGCCGCGTCGTACGCGGCTTGCGCGGAGCGCTGCCGGGCGCGCAGTTCGCCGCCGTGGAACAGCGGCTGCGCGAGGCCCAGGCCGAGGTTCCAGACGTTCACGCCGTTGGACAGGTCGCCGGCGCGGGTGCGTTGCGAGCCGAAGCTGGCGGTCAGCGTGAACTGCGGATAGAGATTGGCGGTGGCCACGCCCACGTCGGCCGAGGCCCGGTGCCACAGCGCCTCGGCGGCCAGCACGTCGGGCCGCTGGCGCGTGAGCGCCGACGGCACGCCGGTGGGCACGTCCGGCGGCAGGGTCAGGTCCGCCAGCCGCAGCGGAGGCTGGCGCAAGTCCGCGGGCGGCAGCCCGAGATAGGTGGCCAGCTGGTGCGTGACCTGCGCCAGCTGGTAATCCAGCGGCGGCAGCGTGGCCCGCGTCTGCGCCACGAGCAGCTCCTGGTTGCTCAGGTCGGCCTGCGACACGCCGCCGGCGTCCAGGCGCTGGCGCATGATGTCCCGCTGCCGCACCTGGGCCGCGAGCAGCTCGCGGGTGACGTCCCGCCGCTCGCTCAGGTCGGCCTGGCGGATCGCGGCGGTGACCACGTTGGCGGCCAGCGACATGCGCGCGGCCTGCAGTTCGTGGCGCTGGTAATCCACCTGGGCGCCCAGTCCTTCCAGGGCGCGGCGGTTGGCGCCGAACACGTCCAGCGTGTAGGACACGTCGATGGAAGCGTTGTAGAGCGTGAAGGGCGCGGGCTGTTCCGCCACCGGCACGCCGAAGGCCGAAGGGTCCACCTTCTGCCGCGCCACGGACAGGTTGCCGTCCACGGAGGGCAGCAGGCGTCCGCCGGTCTCGGCGTTCAGGTCTTCGGCGGCCTGGCGCAGGCGGGCGCGCGCCTCGTCCAGCGTCGGGCTGGCCGCCAGCGCCTGGCGCACCAGGGCGTCCAGCGCCTCGGACTGGAACAGCCGCCACCATTGGGCGGGGATGTCGGCGCCCGCGGCCAGCTGCTGGCCGGCATCGGCCGCCGGCGCGGCGCCGGGCGCCACGTAGGCGTCCACGGCGGGCGCCGCGGGGGACTGGAAATCCGGCCCTACCGCGCAGCCCGCGAGCAGCAGGCTCAGGGCCAGCGCGGCCAGGCCGCGCGGCGCGAGGTCGGAGGGGAAGGGCGGAGGCAGGGAGCGGGACATGGCGGCTCAATCCAGGGTGCGGCGGTAGAACTTCACGGCGGCGGTCATGACGACCACGGTGAACAGCAACAGCGGCCAGATGCTGGGCCAGAGATCCCACCAGCCGTTGCCCTTGAGCAGGATCCCGCGGATCAGCCGGTTGAAGTGCGTCAGCGGCAGCAGGTTGCCCAGGTATTGCGCCCAGACGGGCATGCCCAGGAACGGGAACATGAATCCCGACAGCAGGATGTTGGGCAGGAAATAGAACATGGTCAGCTGCATGGCCTGCAGCTGGTTGCGGGCCAGCGACGACAGCGTGATGCCCACCGTCAGGTTGGCCGCGATGAACAGCAGCGCGGCCAGGTACACGCTGAGCAGCGATCCCTGGAACGGCACGTGGAAGACGAACCGGGCGGCCAGCAGGATGATGCTGGCCTGGATCAGGCCGATCGCGATATAGGGCACGATCTTGCCGGTCATCACCTCGACGGGCCGCACCGGCATCGCCAGCAGGTTTTCCATCGTGCCGCGCTCGCGTTCGCGCGTCATCGCCAGGCCGGTCATCATCACCAGCGTCATCGTCAGGATCACGCCCATCAGGCCCGGCACGGTGTTGTACTGCGAGATCTGTTCTTCGTTGTAGAGCCGGTGCACGCGCACCTCGAAGGGCGGCTGGCCGCTGGCCAGGCCGGCCAGCGGCCCGGTCAGGTCCTTGTCGGCCACGGCCTGGGTCAGCTGGGTGGCCGCGCCGATGGCCAGGCCGGTGGCCATGGGGTCGGTCGCGTCGGCCTCCAGCAGCAGCGCCGGGCGTTCGCCGCGCAGCAGGCTTCGGCTGAAGTCCGGCGGAATGGTCAGCACGAACAGCACGCGGCCCTGCGCCAGCGCTGCGCGTCCGGCCTCTTCGTTGTCCAGCTCCTCGGTGACGTGGAAGTAATCCGACGATTTCATCGCCGCGACGAAGCTGCGCGTGAAAGGACTGTGGTCCGCCGCGATGATGGCGGTGGGCATCTGCTTGGGATCGGTGTTGATGGCGTAGCCGAACAGCGCCAGCTGCATGATGGGCATGCCCACGATCATGCCGAAGGTGATGCGGTCGCGGCGCAGCTGCAGGAACTCCTTGAGCACCATGCTCCACCAGCGGGACCAGGAAAAGCCTTGCAGGCGGCGGATCATGGCGGGCTCGCGTAGTTGTCGGTGGAGCGGTTCATCAGGTAGATGAAGACGTCTTCCAGGCTGGTGTCGATGCGCTCCAGGCTCAGGTCCTGCCCGGCGATGGCGTCGTGCAGCGTGCGTTCCAGCAGCGCGGCGTCGCGGCCGCTGATGTGCAGGGCGGAACCGAAGGCCACCGTCTGGTCCACGCCGGGCGCGCCGCGCAGGCGCTGCGCCAGGGGCACCAGGTTGTGGCCGCGGATGGCCCAGGTGGTCAGCCCCTGCTCGGCGATCACGTCGTCGGCCGTGCCCTGCGTGAGCAGCCGCCCGTAGGACAGGTAGGCCAGCTTGTGGCAGCGTTCGGCCTCGTCCATGTAGTGCGTGCTGACCAGGACCGAGATGCCGCGCGCGGCCAGCTCGTGCAGCTGCTCCCAGAAGTCGCGGCGCGCGGTCGGATCGACCCCGGCGGTGGGCTCGTCCAGCAGCAGCAGACGCGGCTCGTGCAGCAGGCAGGCGGCCAGCGCCAGCCGCTGCTTCCAGCCGCCGGACAGGGAGCCGGTCAGCTGCGCCGCGCGGCTCTGCAAGCCCAGCCCCTCCAGGGCCCGGTCCACCGTCTCGCGGCGCCGGGGCATGCCGTACATGCGCGCCACGAAGTCCAGGTTCTCGCGGATGGTCAGGTCGTCCCAGTACGAGAACTTCTGCGTCATGTAACCGACGTGCCGCTTGATCTGCTCGCTGTCGCGCAGGATGTCGTAGCCCATGCAGGTGCCGCTGCCCGAATCGGGCGTCAGCAGCCCGCACATCAGCCGGATGCAGGTGGTCTTGCCGCTGCCGTTGGGGCCCAGGAAGCCGAAGATCTCGCCTTCGCGCACTTGCAGCGACACGTCGTTGACGACCTGCTTGTCGCCGAAGCGCTTGGTCAGGCCGCGCACGTCGATCACGTAGCCGCCGGCCGCGTCCCGGGGAGCGGAGGCCGCGCTCATTGCAGCGCCGCTTCGAGGGGTTGCCCGGGATGCAGGCGCGGCGCGGCCTCGGGCGTCGGCCGGGCCTGGATCATGTAGACCAGCTTGCTGCGGCTTTCCCGGCTGTAGATGACGGGCGGCGTGTATTCGGCCTGGGTCGAGATGTAGTCGATGCGCACGGGGATGGGGTCGCCGCAGCTGTCGCAGCGCACCATGAGCTGCTGGCCCATCTTCAGGCTGCCCAGGGCCGTCTCGGGCACGAACAGGCGCACCTTGATGTTGCCCGGCGGCAGCAGGCTGACCACGGGGCTGCCCGCCGGCACCCATTCGCCCTCGCGGTACAGCGTATCGAACACCAGCGCCGCGGCGGGCGCGGCCTGGCGCTTCTGCGACAGGGTCCAGTCCGCCTGCGCCAGCGCCGCCCGGGCGGCCTCGACCTGCGCGGCCTGGGCCAGCCGCTGGTCGTCGCGGCCGGGCAGCGCGGCCACGTCCAGCTGGGCCTTCAGCTCGCGCACCCGCGCGGTGTCCGACTGGGCTTGTTCGCGGCTGTCGTCGAGCTGCGCCCGCGCGATGCCGCCGATGCGGAACTGCTCGGTGTCGCGCCGCAGTTGCGCGGCCGACCGCCGCGCGGCCGCCTCGGCCTGGGCCAACTGCGCTCGGGTGACGTCCACCTCGGCCGGACGCTTGCCGGTGGCGATGTCTTCCAGCTGCGCGGCGGCGGCGGCCAATTGCGCGCCGGCCTGGTCGCGCGCGGCGGTTTCGCGTATGGCTTCCAGCGCGAACAGCGGGGCGCCGGCTTCGACCTGCTGGCCGCGCCGCACCGGCAGCTCGGCCAGCCGTCCGGCTTCGGAGGAAGCCACGTAGACGTACTCGCCTTCCGCGTAGCCCTGGAAGAACGCGGCGTTGTCGTTGCCGCAGCCGGCGAGCAGCAGCAGGGCCAGGGCCGGGGCGGCGGGCAGGGGGCGGCGCAGGGCGGTGGGGATGCGCATGGTCAGCGTCCTGAAGGAGCGGAGGGCGGGGCGGGCGGGGAAAACAGGCCGCCCGTGAGCATGGCGATGGCGTGGGCCGCGATCGCCTCGGTGTCGATGGCCTGCGCCTGCGCATCGCCTTGCCACACGCGCCGCCACAGGGCGGAGGTGGCCAGGGGCAGCAGGGTCAGGCCCAGGATGGAAAGAAATACCAGGCGCGGCTCCACGCCGGGGGTGATGGCGCCCCGGCGCTGGCTGTCGGCGATCAGGCCGGCGAAGGCCTGCAGGCGGTCGGAGGGCAGGTGGCGCAGCACGCGTTCGCGCAGCTGGCCGCCTTCGTTGACCACTTCGTGCAGCCACAGGGCCGGCAGCCACGGCCGTTCGGCCGCGCACCGGACCAGGCGGCCGACGATTTCCGCGATGAAGGCGCGGGCCGCGGCGGCGGGATCCGCGGCCGGCGCGGCGTCTTGCTCCAGCGGCACGGGCGCCCAGACAAAGCCGATCACCGGCACGATCCGTTCCAGCACCACCGCGTCGATGAGTTGGTCGCGGCTCTTGAAGTAGTAATGCACCATCGCCGGCGTGACGCCGGCGCGTTGCGCGATGTGCGAGATGGTGGTGGCGGCCACGCCGCGCGCGGCGAACAGTTCGGTGGCGAGGTCCAGCAGCTGGCCGCGCACGGCGGCGTTGTCGGGGCGCGGCGGCCGGCCGGGCCGGCGGGAAGGGGGAGGCGGTACGGGGCACATGCGGCGTATGTTAATTAAATTATTAATTAATTAAAAGGGGGGCACGCGCCAGGGTTACACCACGGGGGCGCGGGCAACGATGGTGTAATGGGGCGGATCCCCCCTTCCTGCCGCCCGGGCGCTGCCCGCCAGGCCCGGACGGCTTTTCGCAGGAGACTGGAACTCATGTCGCAATCGTCTTCCATCAACCGCCGCATCGTGCTTGCCGCCCGTCCTCACGGCGAGCCCGCGGACAGCGATTTCCGCCTGGAAACCGGCGAGGTGCCGCAGCCGGGGCCGGGCCAGGTGCTGCTGCGCACCGTCTATCTCTCGCTGGATCCCTATATGCGCGGGCGCATGAGCGACGCGCCGTCCTACGCCGAACCCGTCAAGGTGGGCGAGCCCATGGTGGGCGGCACGGTCGCGCGCGTCGAAGCGTCCAACAACCCCGCCTACCAGGCGGGCGATTGGGTGCTGGCGCAGTCCGGCTGGCAGGATTACGCGCTGTCGGACGGAACCGGCCTGCTGCACCTGGGGCCGGATCCCGAGCATCCTTCCTATTCGTTGGGCGTGCTGGGCATGCCCGGCTTCACCGGCTACATGGGCCTGCTGGACATCGGCCAGCCCAAGGCCGGCGAAACCGTGGTGGTGGCCGCCGCCAGCGGCGCCGTGGGCGCGGTGGTGGGGCAGATCGCCAAGATCCACGGCTGCCGGGTGGTGGGCATCGCCGGGGGCGCGGACAAATGCCGCTACGCGGTGGAGGAGCTGGGCTTCGACGAATGCCTGGACCACAAGGCGCCCGACCTGCCGGCCCGCCTGGCCCGGGCGGTGCCGCAAGGCATCGACGTGTATTTCGAGAACGTCGGCGGCGCCGTGTTCGACGCCGTGCTGCCGCTCTTGAATCCGCGCGCCCGGGTGCCGGTCTGCGGCCTGATCGCCGCGTACAACGCCACCAGCCAGCCCGAGGGGCCCGACCGCCTGGGGCTGCTGATGCGCGCGATCCTGACCAAGCGGCTGAAGGTGCAGGGCTTCATCATCTTCAATGAATACGCGCACCGGTATGGCGAGTTCCGCCAGGCGATGGAAGTCCTGGTCCGGGACGGCCGCATCAAGTACCGCGAAGACGTGGTCGAGGGGCTGGAAAACGCGCCGCGCGGCCTGATCGGGCTGCTGCGGGGCGAAAACGCCGGCAAGCGCATCGTGCGCGTCGGCCCGGACGAAAGGAGCGCGCTATGAATATCCTGATTGTGCTGACCTCCCACGACACGCTGGGCGACACCGGCCGCAAGACCGGCTTCTGGCTGGAAGAGTTCGCCGCGCCGTACTACGCCTTCGTGGATGCCGGCGCCAAGGTCACGCTGGCCTCGCCCAAGGGCGGCCAGCCTCCGCTGGATCCCAAGAGCGACGATCCCGACGCCCAGACGGACGATACGCGGCGCTTCCGCCAGGACGCCGACGCCCAGCAACGGCTGGCGTCCACCCGTCTGCTGGGCGAAGTGCAGGCGGCCGACTACGACGCGGTCTTCTACCCGGGCGGCCATGGCCCGCTGTGGGACCTGGCCGAGGATCCGAAGTCGGTCTCGCTGATCGAGACCATGCTGGCGGCCGGCAAGCCGGTGGCCGCCGTGTGCCATGCGCCCGGCGTGCTGCGCCACGCCAAGACGGCTGACGGCAAGCCGCTGGTGCAGGGCAGGCAGGTCACCGGGTTCTCCAACGCCGAGGAGGCGGCCGTGCAGCTGAGCGACGTGGTGCCTTTCCTGGTCGAGGACGAGCTGAAGAAACTCGGCGGGCTGTATTCCAGCGGCCCGGACTGGCAGCCTCTCGTGGTCGGAGACGGCCTGCTGATCACCGGCCAGAATCCGGCGTCGTCGGTGGGCGTGGCGCAGGCGCTGCTGGACCGGCTCAAGGCCTGAGGCCTGAGGCCGCGGGGCGCGGGGCGCGGGCCGGCCCGCGGCGGCCGGCTCGGACGGGCGCGGGGCGGTCCCTCGCGGTGCGCCGCGTTGCGGGGTCTGCAACTGATCGGCAATATTCGGTGCGCATTGTGTCAGAATCGCCGCTTTCTGAAACAAGCGCATGGCGCCAAGCCGCCTTGCGAGCCCGTCCCGATGCCTCCAGACGTACCCGAAATTCCCCAAGGCTCCTGCGTGGCGGCGTTGTTCGCCGCCATGCGGGCGCGCGATCCCGCGACCGGCCGCCACTGCGACAGGGTCGTCGCGTTGAGCGTGTCCCTCGCCCAGGCCTGCGGCCTGCCCGAAAGCGAACACGAAGCGGTGGCCGTCGCGGCCAGGCTGCATGACGTCGGCAAGATCGGCACGCCCGACCGCGTGCTGTTTTCGCCCGGTCGCCTGAACAAGGACGACTGGGAAATCATGAAGGCGCACGCCGCGGTGGGCGCGGACATCATCCTGCACAGCGCGATGGCGCGGCGCGAACTGGTCGCCCTCGCGGTGCGCCACCATCACGAGCACTTCGACGGATCCGGCTATCCCGCGGGCCTGGCCGGCGAGGCCATCCCGCTGCATGCGCGCATTATTTCGCTGGCGGATTCCTACGATGCGCTGGGCGATGCGCGTCCCTACCATCCCGCCCGCTCGCACACGGAGATCATGCGCATCCTGAACCAGGAGGCCGGCTCCAAGTGCGATCCCGCTCTTCTGCGCGTCTTCGAGCGCATGATCCAGAAAAGCCAGCTGAGGGTGCCGTAGGATGGGTGGAGCGCGGCAGTTCCTAGGCGAGAACCCAGGTGCTCAACGCGCGAAACCCATGCGGCCGTGGGCAGACAGTACCCTGCAGCGGCCGGAAAACACGCTCTTGCGGCCGCATGGGTTTCGCGCGCTGGATACTTGAGTTCTTCCTTAAGAATTCTCGCGCTCCACCCATCCTACAACCGGTAATTCGCTGCGACCGTTGCCAGGTCCTGCAAGGTGCGTTGCTGCCAGGCGGCGTCGTGGCCGAGTTCCTCGGCGAGGATGCGCGCCACTTCGGGCGCGGCCAGCATGGCGGCCTCGCTGTCCAGGAACAGGGCGCGGTTGCGGCGCGCCAGCACGTCCTCGGCGCTGCGCGCGAGCTCGAAGCGCGCCGCGAACCGGACGTGGGCTTCGGACAGCCCGCTGCTCTTGACCAGCATGCGTTCCGCGCCGGGCAGGGCCTTCAGGGCCGGCAGGTCGCTGCCGTAGTAGCTGTCCGGAGTGCCGGCGTGTTCCTGGGAAGGAGCCAGTCCCGAGGCGCCGTGCAGCGGCAGCGATTCGGTGCGGCAACTGGCCTGGGTCAGCAGCTGGTGCTGGATGGCCGTGTCCACCACGTCCTGCGCCATGCGGCGGTAGGTAGTCCATTTGCCGCCGGTCACCGTGACCAGGCCGGCCTTGGACACCAGGATGGTGTGCTCGCGCGACAGGGATTTGGTGGACGCTTCGCCCGTGGCCTTCACCAGCGGACGCAGCCCGGCCCAGACGCTGGTGACGTCGTCGCGCGTGGGCTTGCGGCTGAGATAGCGCGCGGCAGTGCCCAGGATGAAGTCCACGTCCTGGGCGCCGGCCTGCGGATCCAGCGGCAGGTCGTCGCGCGGGGTGTCGGTGGTGCCGACGATGGTGTGGCCGTTCCACGGCACGACGAAGAGCACGCGGCCGTCGTCGGTCTTGGGGATCAGGATGGCGCGGTTGCCCGGCAGGAAATCTCGCGGCAGGGTCAGGTGCACGCCCTGGCTGGGGGCCACCATGGTCTGCGCGTTCTTGTCTTCCATGCGCCGCACCGCGTCCACCCAGACGCCGGTGGCGTTGACCACGCAGCGCGCGCGCAGCGTGAAGGTCGAGCCGCCGATCGCGTCCTGCGCGGTCACGCCGTCCACCTTGCCGCCCGTCATGGTCAGGCCCGTGGCGCGCACGTAGTTCACCGCCGTGCCGCCCAGATCGAACAGGGTGCGCATCAGGCTCACCGCCAGGCGCGCATCGTCGAACTGGCCGTCGTAATACAGCACGCCGCCCCGCAGCTTGCGGCCGTTCACGCTTTCGGCGAGCGTCGGCGCATTGGCCAGCGTATCGCGGCGCGACAGCCAGCGGCTGGGCGACAGGTTCAGCTTCCCGGCCAGCATGTCGTACATCTTCAGGCCGACGCCATAGAAGGGCTGGTCCAGCAGGTTGTACGCGGGCACGACGAAGCCCAGCGGCCACACCAGGTGCGGCGCGTTGCGGTTGAGCAGCCCGCGTTCGTGCAGGGCTTCGCGGACCAGGCTGACGTTGCCTTGCGCCAGATACCGCACGCCGCCGTGCACGAGCTTGGTGGCCTTGCTGGAGGTGCCCTTGGCGAAGTCGGCGCCTTCGATAAGCAGCGTGCGATAGCCGCGCGACGCGGCGTCGACCGCGGTGCCCAGGCCCGTGGCGCCGCCGCCGATGACGATCACATCCCAGGAATGCGTGTTGTCCAGCGTGGCCAGGAGGCGATTGCGGTCGGGCGGGGCGACGGAGGCGGGGGAGGAGTTCATGGAGATCAAGGTATTTGCTTCAAAGTATTCGGGGCCGCGGCGACGTCGCAGCGCACGCCGGCATCCAGCAGGACCTGGGCCAGCGGCTCTTGCGGATGCGCATCGGTGAAAAACCGGTCTATCTGCGAGATGTGCGCCAGCTCCACCATCGCCTGGCGCTTGAATTTGCTGCTGTCGGCGGCGAGCCAGACTTCGCGCGACTGTTCGATGATGGTCCGGGCCACGCGCACTTCGCGGAAGTCGTAATCCCGCAGCGTGCCGTCGGCTTCGATGCCGGAAATGCCGATCAGGCCGATGTCCACCTTGAACTGCCGGATGAAGTCCATGGTCGCTTCGCCCACGATGCCGCGGTCGCGCGAACGCACCACGCCGCCGGCCACGATGACTTCGCAGTCCGGGTTGTCCGACAGGATGTCGGCCACGTGCAGGTTGTTCGTGATGACGCGCAGGCCGCGATGGCGCAGCAGCGCGCGCGCGATGGCTTCGGTGGTGGTGCCGATGTTCAGGATCAGGGAGCAGCCGTCCGGCACCGCCCGCGCCACCGCCTCGGCGATGCGCTGCTTGCCCGCGGCGTGCAGGCCCTGGCGCTTGCGGTAGGCGATGTTCTCGATGGTGGACGCTTCGATTCGCACGCCGCCGTGGAAGCGCGAGAGCAGGCCGGCTTCCGAAAGGATATTGACGTCGCGCCGCACGGTCTGCAGCGTGACGTCAAAGCGTTTGGCGAGTTCTTCGATCGAGGCGGAGCCCTGGGCCCGCACCATTTCGATCAGCGCGCTCTGTCTGGGATTCAGTGTCATGTTCACATCATAAAACAACAAAAGCGAAAAATAATGACGCGCTGCAAGATTGTTTTTTGTTCGCTTCTTGAGTAAAACGCACAAAAAACGAAAACTATCTGAAAGGGTATGCTCACGGTGTGGTTCGTTTGACGCACGCTGGGCCGCTGTACCGAATACCGAAGTCCGCCTTGAATAAGTAGGGACGCATAGTAGGTAGAGGAGATCAGATGCAGCTGAACCTGGACAGGATAAGTTTGCGCGCCGGCTCGCAAACGCACCTGTACCCCATGAGCCTGGCCCCGGTCGAGGGCGCCATGACGGTCTTGCTGGGCGCGACCCTGGCCGGCAAGACCTCGCTGATGCGCATCATGGCCGGGCTGGACCGGCCCACCGAGGGCCGCGTGCTGGCCGACGGCGCGGACGTCACCGGGGTGCCGGTGCGCCAGCGCAACGTCGCCATGGTGTACCAGCAGTTCATCAATTACCCGTCCATGTCGGTCTACGACAACATTGCCTCGCCGCTCAAGCTGCGCGGGGCGGGGGACATCCGCGAAAAAGTCCGCGCCATGGCGGCGCGCCTGCACATCGACCACCTGCTGGAGCGCTACCCGTCGGAACTGTCGGGCGGGCAGCAGCAGCGGGTGGCGCTGGCGCGCGCCCTGGCCAAGGATGCGCCGCTGATCCTGCTGGACGAGCCCCTGGTCAACCTGGACTACAAATTGCGCGAGGAACTGCGCGACGAACTGTCGGCGCTGTTCGCCGAAGGGCGGTCCACGGTGGTGTACGCCACCACCGAACCCGGCGAGGCGCTGTTGCTGGGAGGCCACACGGCGGTGCTGGACGCGGGCGAACTGCTGCAATACGGCCCCACGGCCGAGGTTTTCCACCGGCCGAATTCGCTGCGCGTGGCGCGCGCTTTCAGCGATCCGCCGATGAACCTGTTCCCGGCGCGCCGCACGGCGGCCGGCTTCGTGCTGCAAGGCGAGATGGAAGTGGCGCGCGCGCTTCCGCCGGAGGCGGGCGGGGACGGCGCGGACATCACCGCCGGCCTGCGCGCCGGCGCGCTGGACGTGGAGCCGCGCCCCGGCCATCTCGGCCTGCCGGGGATCGTGAAGCTGGCGGAGATTTCCGGGTCGGACACCTTCGTTCACGCGGAAACGGCGGCGGGCGACGTGGTGGCGCAACTGCCCGGCGTCCATCGCTATACGCTGGACGAGCGCGTGCAGCTGTACTTCGATCCCGCCCAGACCTACGCCTTCGGGGCGGGCGGCGCCTTGCTGGCCGCGCCCGGGCAGCCCGCGGGCGCGGGGGAGGCGGCCTGATGGCGCAGATCGAGCTGGACCTTTCCCATTCCTACGTGGCCGATCCCCGGACCGATGACGACTATGCGCTGCTGCCGCTGAAATTCACGTTCCAGGACGGCGGCGCCTATGCCTTGCTGGGGCCGTCCGGCTGCGGCAAGACCACGTTGCTGAACTGCGTATCGGGGCTGCTGCGCCCGTCGCACGGGCGCATCCTGTTCGACGGTCAGGACGTCACCGGCAAGACGCCGCAGGCGCGCAACATCGCCCAGGTGTTCCAGTTTCCCGTCGTGTACGACACCATGACGGTGGCCGAGAACCTCGCGTTCCCGCTGCGCAACCGCGGCATCGCGCCGGACCGCATCCGCGAGCGGGTGGGGCGCATCGCCGAAATGCTGGAAATGTCGGCGGTGCTGGACCGCCGGGCCAGCGGCCTGACGGCCGACGCCAAGCAGAAGATTTCGCTGGGCCGCGGGCTGGTGCGCAGCGACGTCTCGGCCATCCTGTTCGACGAGCCCCTCACCGTCATCGACCCGCAGCTGAAATGGGAGCTGCGCCGCAAACTCAAGGAGATCCACCACGAGTTCAAGCTGACGCTCATCTACGTCACGCACGACCAGACCGAGGCGCTGACCTTCGCCGACCAGGTCATGGTGATGGCGCGCGGCCGGGCCGTGCAGGTGGGCACCGCGGACGACCTGTTCCAGCGCCCGGCGCACACCTTCGTGGGCCATTTCATCGGCTCGCCGGGCATGAACTTCCTGCCCGCGCAGTGGCGCGACGGGGCGCTGGAGGTGGGCGGACGCCGGGTGGCGGGCGTGCCCGACGCCCTGGCCGAGAAGCTGGCCGGCGCGGGCCCGGTGAAGCTGGGCGTGCGCCCGGAATACCTGAGGCTGGCCGAGCCCGACGCGCCCGGCGCCGTGCCGATGCGGGTCGAGCGCGTGCAGGACGTGGGCACCTATACGCTGCTGGTGGCGGATTTCGAGGGCGCGCCGGTGCGCGCCCGCCTGGGCAACGGCGCGGTGGCCGCCGCCGCCGGCGGCACGGTCTGGCTGTCCGTGCTCAACCCGCACACCTGCTTCTACCGCGACGAGGAGCTGATCCGATGAAACCCATAGATCACCGGGCCTGGTTCCTGGTCCTGCCCGTGGTGCTGTGCGTGGCGTTCTCCGCCATCCTGCCGCTGATGACCATCGTGAATTATTCGGTGCAGGACATCATTTCGCCCGAGCGCCGCGTGTTCGTCGGGACCGAATGGTACGCGGCCGTCCTGCAGGACGAAGAGCTGCACGGCGCGCTGTTTCGCCAGATCGGCTTTTCGCTGGCCGTCCTGGCCATCGAGATCCCGCTGGGCATCCTGCTGGCGCTGTCCATGCCGGCGGCCGGCTGGCGGGCCTCCGCCGTGCTGGTGATCATCGCGCTGTCGCTGCTGATCCCGTGGAACGTGGTGGGCACCATCTGGCAGGTGTTCGGCCGCACCGACATCGGCCTGCTGGGCGCCGCGCTGTCCTGGCTGGGCGTGGACTACAACTACACCGGGAACGACGTGGACGCCTGGGTCACGGTGCTGGTGATGGACGTCTGGCACTGGACGCCGCTGGTGGCCTTGCTGTGCTACGCCGGCCTGCGCGCCATCCCCGACGCCTACTACCAGGCCGCGCGCATCGACGGCGCCTCGCGCATGGCGGTGTTCCGGTACATCCAGCTGCCCAAGATGCGGGGCGTGCTCATGATCGCGGTGCTGCTGCGCTTCATGGACAGCTTCATGATCTATACCGAGCCCTTCGTGCTGACGGGTGGCGGGCCGGGCAACGCCACCACCTTCCTCTCGCAATACCTGACGCAGAAGGCCGTGGGCCAGTTCGACCTGGGGCCGGCCGCCGCCTTCTCCATCATTTACTTCCTGATCATCCTGCTCTTGTGCTTCATCCTGTACAACTGGATGCAGCGCGCCGGCACGACCGGCGGCTTCGACGAGGAGCGCGCAAATGCGTGACAACAACACCTGGTGGCGCGGCGCCTTCCTGACCCTCTACCTCGTCTTCGCCATCCTGCCGCTGTACTGGATGCTGAACATGTCGTTCAAGACGAACACCGAAATCGTCAGCACGCTGACGTTCTGGCCGAACGACTTCACCTTCGAGCACTACCGGACCATCTTCACCGACCCGGCCTGGTATTCCGGCTATATCAATTCGCTGATCTACGTCGTCATCAATACCGTGATTTCGCTGGCGGTGGCGCTGCCGGCCGCCTACGCCTTCTCGCGCTACCGCTTCATCGGCGACAAGCACGTGTTCTTCTGGCTGCTGACCAACCGCATGACGCCGCCCGCCGTGTTCCTGCTGCCGTTCTTCCAGCTCTACAGCTCGTTCGGCCTGATGGACACGCACCTGGCCGTCGCGCTGGCGCATCTGGTGTTCAACGTGCCGCTGGCGGTGTGGATCCTGGAGGGCTTCATGTCGGGCGTGCCGCGCGAGATCGACGAAACCGCCTATGTGGACGGCTATTCCTTCCCGCGCTTTTTCCTGACGATCTTCCTGCCCCTGATCAAGTCCGGCGTGGGCGTGGCCGCCTTCTTCTGCTTCATGTTCAGCTGGGTGGAATTGCTGCTGGCGCGCACGCTCACGTCGGTCAACGCCAAGCCCATCGTCGCCACCATGACCCGCACCGTGTCCGCCTCGGGCATGGACTGGGGCGTGCTGGCCGCGGCGGGCGTGCTGACCATCGTGCCCGGAGGCATCGTCATCTGGTTCGTGCGGCACTACATCGCGAAGGGCTTCGCGATGGGCCGGGTATAGCGCCGGCCGCCTTCAGGAGGACCGCCCATGTTCAGCTGGATGGTATGGACCACCCCCGTCGCCGTGTTCTTCACCTGCGTCATCCTGATGCTGGTGGGCATGACGGTATGGGAATTGAAATCGCCCACGGTCGAGCGCAAGGGGTTCCTGCCCCTGCGCACCACCCGGGGCGACCGTCTTTTCATCGGCCTGATGGCCGCGGCCTGGGTCAACCTGGCGTTCGTGGGCCTGGGCGGCAAGGCGGCCGAATGGTTTTCGCTGGATGAGCCGCCCTCCGTGTGGATCGGGTTCGCCGCGTCGATGCTGCTGCTCGCATTCGTTATGAGGAAGGGCTGAAGAGGGGCGACAGATCCCTCGTCAACGCAAGCGGTGTGGAAGGACTATCGGCCAGCGTCTTCCCCGGCCAGCAGTCCGCAGCGAACATAGGGGAAGGCTTATCGAGGAGACAGGTCATGAAATTGCGCATGCACGCCATGGCGGCCGCTATCGCCCTGATCGGGACGTCGGGCGCGTGGGCCGGCGAGCCGGAAGCGAAGAAGTGGGTCGATTCGGAGTTCCAACCCTCATCGCTGTCCAAGGACCAGCAGATGGCCGAGATGAAGTGGTTCATCGACGCCGCGGCCAAGCTCAAGGCGAAAGGGGTCAACGAGATCAGCGTGGTATCCGAGACCATCACCACGCACGAGTACGAGTCCAAGACGCTGGCCAAGGCCTTCACGGAGATCACCGGCATCAAGGTCAACCACGACCTGATCCAGGAAGGCGACGTGGTCGAGAAACTGCAGACATCCATGCAGTCCGGGAAATCCATCTACGACGGGTGGATCTCGGATTCGGACCTGATCGGCACCCACTACCGTTACGGCGCCATCCTGCCGCTGTCGGACTACATGGCCGGCGCGGGCAAGGAATGGACCAACCCGAACCTGGACCTCAAGGACTTCATCGGCACCAAGTTCACCACGGCGCCGGACGGCAAGCTCTACCAGCTGCCGGACCAGCAGTTCGCCAACGTGTACTGGTTCCGGGCCGACTGGTTCGCGCGCCAGGACCTGAAGGACAAGTTCAAGGCCAAGTACGGCTACGAGCTGGGCGTGCCCACCAACTGGTCCGCCTACGAAGACATCGCCGACTTCTTCTCCAACGACGTCAAGGAGCTGGACGGCAAGAAGGTCTACGGCCACATGGACTACGGCAAGAAGGACCCGTCGCTGGGCTGGCGCTTTACCGATGCCTGGCTGTCCATGGCCGGCGCCGCGGATAAGGGCCTGCCCAACGGCATGCCGGTGGACGAATGGGGCATACGCGTGGCGGACGACAAGTGCACGCCGGTGGGCGCGTCGGTCTCCCGCGGCGGCGCCACCAACAGCCCGGCCGCGGTGTATGCGCTGACCAAGTACGTGGACTGGATGAAGAAGTACGCGCCCCAGCAGGCCATGGGCATGACCTTCTCGGAGTCTGGTCCCGTGCCGGCCCAGGGCCAGATCGCCCAGCAGATCTTCTGGTACACGGCCTTCACCGCCGACATGACCAAGAAGGGCCTGCCGGTGGTCAACGACGACGGCACGCCGAAGTGGCGCATGGCGCCGTCGCCCTATGGCCCGTACTGGAAGGACGGCATGCAGAACGGCTACCAGGACGTGGGCTCCTGGACCTTCTTCAAGTCGACCAACCCGGACAAGATGGCGGCGGCCTGGCTGTACGCGCAGTTCGTCACGTCCAAGTCGGTCTCGCTGAAGAAGTCCATCACCGGCCTGACCTTCATCCGCGACAGCGACATCAACAGCGAGTTCTTCACCAAGAACGCCGCGAACTACGGCGGCCTGATCGAGTTCTACCGCAGCCCCGCGCGCGTGGCCTGGACGCCGACCGGCAACAACGTGCCGGACTATCCGAAGCTCGCGCAGCTGTGGTGGAAGAACGTCGCGACCGCCGTGACGGGCGAGAAGACGCCGCAGGCCGCCATGGACAACCTGGCCAATGAAATGGACCAGGTGATGGCGCGGCTGGAGCGGGCCGGGATGGCGCAGTGCGCGCCCAAGCTGAATCCCAAGAGCGACCCCTCCAAGTGGCTGTCCGACCAGCATGCGCCGTGGAAGAAGCTCGCCAACGAAAAGCCCAAGGGCGAGACCATTCCCTATGAAAAGCTGCTGGCCGCCTGGAAGGACGGGAAGGTCAGATAGGCCGGCCGCCGCCTGCCAAAGCGCCGCGTCCGCGTGGCGCTTTTTTTTCGCCTGGCGGTGGCGTCAGCCCAGCACCAGCGACCGGTGCGCGCACACGCCGGCCATCACGCCCGAGGCGCTGGCGAGCGTCGCGTTGCTCATGGGGATGGCTGCGTCGCCCGCCGCGAACACGCCTTCCACGCTGGTCTGCTTGAGCGCGTCCACGCGGATCACGGGGCCCAGCGGCCCGTCGTCGAAGGCGCAGCCCAGCTGCATCGCCAGCGGGCTGGCCATGTGCGTGCGGCTGGCGACGAAGAGCGCGTGGATCGCCTTGCGGCGGCCGTCGGCCAGCTGCACCGCGTCCAGCGCGGGCGACGCGCCCAGCAGTTCCACCACGGGCGCGCGTTCGATGCGCACGCCGCGGCGGGCCAGCAGCGCCGCCTGTTCCGCGTCGGGCTCGAACTCGCCCTGCGTGAAATAGGTGGTCGGGCCCCAGTCCGGCAGCAGCGCCGCCTGGTGCGCCGACAGCGGGTGCGCGGCCAGCACGCCCAGCGGCCGGCCGGCGTTCTCGTAGCCGTGGCAATAAGGGCAATGCAGGACGGTGAGGCCCCAGCGTTCCCGCAGGCCCGCCAGGGCGGGCAGCTCGTCGCGCAGGCCGGTCGCCAGGATCAGGCGCAGCCCGAGCGCCTCCCGGCCGTCGGCCAGGGCCACGCGGAACGGGCCGCCGGCGCGCACGGCCTCGGCGCTTGCGGCTTCCCCATCCAGGAAGGCCACTGTGGGATAGCGGGCGAGCTGGTCGCGCGCCTGCGCCACGATCTCGCTGGGCGGCTTGCCGTCCTGGCCCAGGAAGCCGTGGGCATGCGCGGCATAGCGGTTGCGGGGCAGGCCCGCGTCGATCAGCAGCACGCGCCGCCGGGCGCGGGCCAGTTGGAGGGCGGCGGACAGGCCGGCAAAGCTGCCGCCGACGATGATGGCGTCGTAGGTCATATAGGGATTCCGGTGGGCGATTATCAAGATACTTCAGAAGTTGCATGATAGGGCGAAAAACGAGAGTCACGCAACTTTTAAAGTATCGTTTGACCATCCCCGGGGGCGGGACTAACCTGATTTCTTCGTACACCGAGCGGCGGGCGCCACGCGCGCGCCGGGCAGGAGGCGACATGCAGCAAGGTTCGGACCTTCAAGGACGCGTCGCGCTGGTGACCGGCGCGTCGTCGGGCATCGGGCGGGCGACCGCCATCGCGCTGGCGCAGGCCGGCGCGCGCGTGGTGGTCAATCACCGCGGGGGCGGAGACTCGCAGGCGCGCGCGGCCGCCGTGGTGGAAGACATCCAGGCCCTGGGCGGGCAGGGCGTGGCGGCGGCGGCCGACATCAGCCGAGAAACCGAGGTGGACCACCTGTTCGCGCAGGCGCTGCGGCATTTCGGGCGGCTCGACATCCTCGTCAACAACGCCGGCATCGAGCATCCCTCGCCGATCGCCGACATGACGCTGGCCGACTGGCGGCGGGTCATCGACGTGAATCTCACCGGCCATTTCCTGTGCGCCCGCGCCGCGGCCCGGGCATTCGAGACGCAGCCGGCGGACCCGGCGCGGCAGGGGCTGGCGCAGGGGAACATCCTGTTCATCAGCTCCGTCCACGAAGTCATTCCCTGGGCGTTCCAGGTGAACTACGCGGCCTCCAAGGGCGGGATCTCGCTGCTCATGAAATCGCTGGCGCAGGAGTTGGCGCCGGCCAGGATCCGCGTGAATTCGATCGCGCCCGGCGCCATCCGCACCGCCATCAACCGGCCCGCCTGGGAGACCCCGGAGAACCTGGCCAATCTGCTCAAGCTGATTCCCTATGGCCGCATCGGCGAGCCCGAGGACGTGGCGCGAGCGGCCGTCTGGCTGGCCGGCGACGCGTCCGACTACGTCACCGGCACGACCCTGTTCGTGGACGGCGGGATGACGCTGTATCCCGAATTCCGCGGCGCGGGCTAGGCATGTCCAAGCCCCTGGAGGACTACGGCCTCATCGGCAATATGCTCTCCGCCGCGCTGGTCGCCCGCGACGGCTCGATCGATTGGCTCTGCCTGCCGCATTTCGATTCGCCGGCCTGCTTCGCGGCGCTGCTGGGCGACGAGCGCCACGGGCGCTGGCTCATCGCGCCGCGCGGCAAGGGCGTCACCGTGTCGCGGCGCTACGTGCCCGATACGGCGGTGCTGGAAACCCGCTACGAAACCGCCACCGGCGCGGTCACGCTGTGCGACTTTATGCCGCTGAGCGACGACGACGAGCGCGCCGACGTGGTGCGCATCGTGCGCGGAGAGTCCGGGCACGTGCAGATGGACATGGAGCTGGTGCTGCGCTTTAACTACGGCCAGGCCGTGCCCTGGGTGCGGCGGCGCGACTACGGCCTGAGCGCCATCGCGGGGCCGGACGCGGTGGAGCTGCACACCCCCGTCGAATTGGAAGGGCACGACCTGAAGACGACGGCGCGCTTCAACGTGCACAAAGGGCGCGTGGTGCCGTTCACGCTGTCGTACCACCGCTCCCACCGCACCCCGCATTTCGTGCCCGACCGCGTCGAAAGCATGGACCGCACGGTGTCCTGGTGGCAGGAATGGTCCAAGCGCTGCCACTGGGAAGGGCCGCCGAACGAGCGGCGCGACGCCGTGCTGCGTTCTCTGATCACGCTCAAGCTGCTGACCTTCCAGCCCACGGGCGGGATCATCGCCGCGCCCACGACCTCGCTGCCCGAGGCCCTGGGCGGCAACCGCAACTGGGACTACCGCCATTGCTGGCTGCGCGATTCGGCGCTGACGCTCTATGCGCTGCTCAACGCCGGCTACCGCGAAGAGGCCGAGGCCTGGCGGCAGTGGCTGCTGCGGGCCGTGGCGGGCCATCCGGACCAGTTGCAGATCATGTACGGCATCGCCGGCGGGCGCTGGCTGCCGGAGCTCGACATTCCCTGGTTGCCCGGCTACGAGGGCAGCCTGCCGGTGCGCAGCGGCAATGGGGCGTCGGGCCAGAGCCAGCTCGACGTCTACGGCGAACTCATCGAAACGCTGTACGCCGCGCGCGTGGCGGACCTGGCGCCGCTGGCCGAGGCCTGGCGCCTGCAGAAGGTGCTGCTGGAACCGCTGGCGGAGCGCTGGACGCAGCTGGACCACGGCATCTGGGAAGTGCGCGGCGAGCGTCGCGCCTTTACGCATTCGCGCTTGATGTGCTGGGTGGCCTTCGACCGCGCGGTGAAGGGCTGCGAGCGCTTCGGCCTGAAGGGCCCGGTCGAGGCGTGGCGCCGCCTGCGGGAACAGATCCGGGCCGACATCTGCGACCACGGCTACGACCCCGCGCAGGGCTGCTTCGTGCAGAGTTACGGCTCGGCGGCCCTGGACGCCAGCCTGCTGCTGATCCCCCAGGTCGGCTTCCTGCCGGCCGACGATCCGCGCGTGGCGGGCACGGTGCGCGCGATCGAACGCGGGCTGTTGCGCGACGGATTGCTGCGGCGTTACTCCACCGAGCGCACCGACGACGGCCTGGAAGGCGAGGAAGGCGTGTTCCTCGCCTGCAGTTTCTGGCTGGCCGACGCCTACGTGCTGCTCGGCAGGCTGGACGACGCCGAGCGCCTGTTCGGGCGGCTGCTGTCGCTGCGCAACGACCTGGGCCTGTTGTCGGAGGAGTACGACGTGATCCGCGGGCGCCTGGTCGGCAACTTCCCGCAGGGCTTTTCGCATATCGGCCTGGTGAACACGGCCTACAACCTGAGCCGGGCGGTCGGCCCGGCGCGGCAGCGCGCCCGCCAGGATGCCCCGCGCGCCTAGCGGCCCGCTGCGGTGTATTCTCGCAGTCATGCGGGGCCCCTGAGACGGGCCCCGTTTGCGCGGACGAAGCCAGGCAGCGACCCCGCTCGCCGGCCGCGGCGCCCAGGAGAGACAAGCATGCTTTTGACGGAAGAACAGCAGAGCATCCAGGAGATGGCGCGCCGGTTCGCGCAGGAACGCCTGGCGCCCAATGCCGAACGCTGGGACCGGGAACATCACTATCCCGCCGACGCCATCGCCGAAATGGCCCAGCTCGGCTTTTTCGGCATGCTGGTGCCGGAAGAATGGGACGGCAACGACAGCGGCTACGTGTCCTACGCCGTCGCGCTGGAGGAAATCGCGGCGGGCAACGGCGCCTGCTCCACCATCATGAGCGTGCACAACTCGGTGGCGTGCATGCCCATCCTGAAATTCGGCACCGATGCGCAGAAGGAACGGTTCCTGCGGCCGCTGGCCCGCGGCGAGCACATCGGGGCGTTCGCGCTGACCGAGCCGCAGGCCGGGTCGGACGCCAGCAGCCTGCATGCGCGCGCGCGCCGCGAAGGCGACGGCTACGTGCTCAACGGCGCCAAGCAATTCATTACCTCCGGCCGCAACGGCCAGACCGTGATCGTGTTCGCGGTGACCGACCCCGAGGCCGGCAAGCGCGGCATCTCCGCCTTCATCGTGCCCACCGATACCCCCGGCTACAAGGTGCTGCGGGTGGAGGATAAGCTGGGCCAGCATGCGTCCGACACCTGCCAGATCGCCTTCGAGGACCTGCGCATCCCGGCCGAGTACCGGCTGGGCGAAGAGGGCGAGGGCTACAAGATCGCCTTGTCCAACCTGGAAGGCGGCCGCATCGGCATCGCCTCGCAATCCGTGGGCATGGCGCGCGCCGCCTTCGAATGCGCGCGCGACTACGCGCGCGACCGGCAGGCTTTCGGCAAGCCCATCATGGAACACCAGGCCGTGTCGTTCCGGCTGGCCGACATGGCCACGCAGATCCACGCGGCGCGCCAGATGGTGCTGCATGCCGCGGCCTTGCGCGCCGCGGGCCGCCCGGCCCTGACCGAGGCGTCGATGGCCAAGCTGTTCGCCTCCGAGATGGCCGAGCGGGTGTGTTCCGCGGCCATCCAGACCCTGGGCGGCTACGGCTATCTGAAGGACTTCCCGGTGGAGCGGATCTACCGCGACGTGCGCGTGTGCCAGATCTACGAAGGCACCAGCGACATCCAGCGCCTGGTCATCGCCCGGAACCTGTAGGGCCGGGGCCTGGCCCGGCTCAGCGCCGCGCCGCCGCCCGCCGGCCGCGGCGGGCCCACAGGGCATAGATGAGAAGGTTGCCGGCCACCAGCAGCACCGCCAGGATGATCTGCGTCTCGCGGGTGATGGCTTCGGGATAGATCAGCGGCACCAGGTAGTGCTCGATGAAGCCGCCGTCGTAGCCCTGGTCGCCCGCCCGTTGCCGCAGCGACACTTCCAGCGGGGTCAGCGGACAGATCCAGCCCATGCCGATCACCAGCGCGCCCCAGGCGAGCGCGGGCAGATGCAGGTAGGCGATCCAGCGCTTCCAGAGGGCGAGCAGGCCGCCGAACACCACGAAAGCCACGAACAGGCCGTGGACGGCCAGCACCAGGTCGGCCAGCAGGCGATAGTCCATTGCCGCGTCCGCGCCTCAGGTTTTCAGGTCGCGCAGCAGCTTGGTCAGCTCGGGGGCGGTCATCAGCGACACGCCCTGCGCGCGGGCGTATTGCAGCGCCTTGTCCGACACGTCGCCCAGGGCGATGTAGATGGCCTCGCGCGCGCCGCGCCGCTCGCGCTCCGCCTGCAGTTCCCGCAGCGGCTCGACGCCGACGCGGGCGGCCTTCCAGCGCTTGGCGCTGACGATGGCCACGTGGCCGTCCTTGCTGAGCGCGAAGTCGGCGCCAGCGACCTGCAGGCGTTCCACCTCGCAGCCATCGCGGCGGAAGCCGGCCTCGACGGTGCGGGCGAAATCCGTCCACGACATACCGGCCGCCGCCGTGGCCACGGCCTGCACCCGCGTGTCCGAGGGTGCGCGCAACTGTTTGTAGGCCGCCATGATGGCGATGACCGCGAAGGGCACCGCCGCGAAGACGCCCATCGCGGCGTACTCCAGGGGCAGGGCGGCGAAGCCGCCCGCGGACAGCAGCACGGCCACCCCCGCGCTCATCCACCACGGCGAGCGCAGCAGGACGGCGAAGATGGAGTTCTGGGACATCTTGAATTTCATGGCGGCTCGCGGTGCGGCGGGAACGGGGGAGGAAGGGATCAGGCCGGGTCGTCGGCGGCTTCGGCGGCGCGCACGACGATGCGAGCGTCGCCGCAGGTCACGATCTGGCCGGCGCGGATCTTCGCCGTCTTGCGGGTTTCCACGACCCCGCCCACGCTCACGTGGCCTTCGGCCACGAGCATCTTGCCCGCGCCGCCGCTATCGCACACGCCGGTGGCCTTGAGCAATTGGTTGACTTCTATATAGGGGCTGCCTTCGGCAAGCGTGAATTCGATGATGGGCATGTCGCGCGTGATGGGAGTGTGAAGGGGGCGGGGGCTCAGGCCTGGCCGCCGGTGCCGCCGGCCGCGCCGGGGGCGTCGTTCGGCGGTTCCGGCATGGCGGGAGCGGGCGGACGGTTGTTGTTCTCGGCGCGCGCCATCCAGGCGATCAGGGACGAGCGCATCGCTTCCTCGACCGACATCTCGATCGGCTGCACCCATTCCTGCGGCACGAAGACGGTATAGCCGCCGATCATGTAGCCCATGGGCAGGTAGACGGCCACGCGGCCGTCCTGCGAGAAGCCCTCGGGCAGCCCGTCCATGTTGCGGCGCGTGACCAGGCCGACCAGCTCCAGCTGCTGGCCCGGGATGCGCAGGATCACCACCTGCTGCGCCGTGTTCTTGGAGCTGGGCGAGAAATAGTCCGCGAAGCTCTTCAACGACGAATAGATGCTCTTGACCACCGGCAGGTTGGTGAACGGCATTTCCAACAGCGTCAGCACGCGCTGCACCCGTTCCTTGGACACCAGGTAGCCGATCGCGAGAATGCCCAGGATGCCCAGCGCCAGCCCCATGCCCGGCACATAGAATCCGCCGATGAAGGGGCGCAGGAAGGTCAGCGCCACGGCCTCGGTCCAGGCCAGGAAGATATAGAGCAGGTAGATGGTCAGCGCCAGCGGCAGAACGGTAATCAGTCCGCGGAAGAAGTATTTATAGAGACGGTGCATAGGCAAAAGGCAAAGAAAATTGGGGTCGGGTGCGCGGCGGCGCAGGCCGGGGGGTCGCCAGCATAGCAGCCGGCGGGGCTCTATCCGGTAACAAACGGCAGGGAAAGCATGCCGCAGGGGCGGCCAGGGGAGGAACAGGCCCTAACGGTCCACGGGCAGGTACAGCGTCTCCTTGATCTCCTCCATGACCACGTAGCTGCGCGATTCGGCGGAGGCCGGGAGACGCTTGAGGATTTCGCCCAGGAGGCGGCGGTACTCGTTCATTTCGGTCAGGCGCGCCTTGACCAGGTAATCGAAGTCGCCCGACACCAGGTGGCATTCCATGACCTCGGGCACGTACAGCAGTTCCTTCTTGACCTTGTCGAACACGTCCCCGGACTTGGCCGATAGCTTGATTTCCAGGAAAACCAGCAGGTTCTTGCCCAGCGCGGACGGGTTGACGCGCGCATGGTAACCCGTGATGACGCCATCGCGCTCCATGCGCTTGACGCGGTCCGAACAGGGGGTGGCCGACAGGTTCACCCGGTCGGCCAATTCGGTCACCGAAATCCGCCCTTCGCGCTGCAGGATATCCAGGATTTTCAGGTCGATACGATCTAGGTCGCGCATTTCACTTTTGGCGATCGGAAAACAGGAGGGGGGCGAGAAAAACCACTGCCAAAGGAATTTTTTCAGTGTCTTTCACTGCGAGGAGGCTCATAGACTACCGAAATTCCTGCACAAAACCAAACACTGGAAAGAATCATGCATGTGATCGTCCTCGGCAGCGGCGTCATCGGCACCACGACCGCCTACTACCTGGCCCGCCAGGGCGCGAAAGTGACCGTGCTGGACCGCCAGCCCGCGGCCGCGCTGGAGACCAGCTACGCCAACGCCGGCCAGGTCTCGCCGGGCTATTCCACCCCCTGGGCCGCGCCCGGCATTCCGCTGAAGGCCATCAAGTGGCTGTTCCAGAAACATGCGCCGCTGGCGATCCGCCTGGACGGCAGCCTGTACCAACTGAAGTGGATGGCCGCCATGCTGGCCAACTGCTCGGCCGACCGCTATTCGGTGAACAAGGAGCGCATGCTGCGCCTGTCCGAATACAGCCGCGACTGCCTGCGCGAACTGCGCGCGTCCACCGGCATCCATTATGAAGAGCGCGCGCGCGGCACCTTGCAGCTGTTCCGCACCGAGGCCCAGCTCGTAGCGGCGCGCCGCGACATTGCCGTGCTGGAAGAAGTGGGCGTGCCCTACGAACTGCTGGACCGCAACCGCCTCGTGACCGCCGAGCCCGCGCTGGCGCGCTCGGTCGGCAAGCTGTCCGGCGGCCTGCGCCTGCCCAACGACGAAACCGGCGACTGCCAGTTGTTCACCACCCGGCTGGCCGAAATGGCCGCGGGCCTGGGCGTGGAATTCCGCTACGGCCAATCCGTTGCCGGGCTGAGCACCGCGGGCGGCCAGGTCACGGGCGTGCGCGTCGGCAACGAGGTCCTGACCGCCGACCGCTACGTGGCCGCCTTCGGCAGCTACACCCGCGGCTTCCTGGAACCGCTGGGCCTGGATCTGCCGGTGTACCCGGTCAAGGGCTACTCGCTCACCATCCCCATGACGGACGAGTCCGCCGCGCCGGTCTCCACCATCCTGGACGAAACCTACAAGATCGCCGTCACGCGTTTCGACAAGCGCATCCGCGTGGGCGGCATGGCCGAACTGTCGGGCTTCGACCTGCGCCTGAAGGACGCCCGCCGCAAGACCCTGGAGCTGGTCGTCAACGACCTGTTCCCGGGCAGCGGCGACGTGGCCCGCGCCGAATTCTGGACCGGCCTGCGCCCCATGACGCCGGACAGCACGCCCATCGTCGGCCCGACCCGCTACGGCAACCTGTTCCTGAACACCGGCCACGGCACGCTGGGCTGGACCATGGCCTGCGGCTCCGGCAAGCTCGTCGCCGACCTGGTCATGGGCCAGCGCCCGGCGATCCGCGCCGACGGCCTGGACCTGTCCCGCTACGACCGCAAATCCTCCGCCAGCCGTCCGCTCGTCCTCGACAGCAAGGGCGCCTGACGGCGCGAGGCGCCTCGCCCCATTGCCTCGGGAGGGTTCGAGGCAAAAAACGCCCCCCGCTGGGGGGCGGCAAGCACGCGTAGCATGCGCGGCGTGGGGGTCCAATACAGGCATCTCTTTTGCCTACAATGGCGCATGACCCATTTCCTGCATACCGCCGACTGGCAAATCGGCCGTCAATACGGCCAGTTCGAAACCGATGACGCGGCCATGCTGGCCGAGGCGCGCTTCGATGTCGTGGCGCGCATCGCCGCCCTGGCGGTCGAACGCCGCGTCGATGCCGTGCTGGTGGCCGGCGACGTCTTCGACACGCAGGGCGTGTCGGACCGCACGATCCGCCGGCTGTTCGCCGCCATGGCGGCCTACACCGGGCCGTGGGTGATGATCGCCGGCAACCACGATGCCGCGCTCGCGGACAGCGTCTGGAGCCGCGCGGCGCAGCTGGGTTGCATCCCGTCCAACGTGCATGTGCCCCTGGGCACGGGCGTGGTCGACCTGCCGGCCATCCGGCTCGCGGTCCTGGCCGCGCCGCTCACGCAACGCCATACCTACGACGACGTGACCCAGGTCTTCGACGCGCTGGAGACCGAGCCCGGCCGCATCCGCGTGGGCCTGGCGCACGGCAGCGTGGCGGGGCGCCTGCCGGACAATATCGACGCCACCAATCCCATCGCGCCGGACCGCGCGGCGCGCGCGCGCCTGGACTATCTGGCGCTGGGCGATTGGCACGGCTGCCTGTCGATCGACGAGCGCACCTGGTATGCCGGCACGCCGGAGCAGGACCGCTTCCGCGGCAACGAGCCGGGCTACGTGCTGGACGTGCGCATCGAGGCGCCCGGCGCGGCGCCGGCGGTAGAGCGGCTGACCACGGGCAAGTACCGCTGGTCGGCCTGGTCGGAAACGCTGAGCCTGCCCAGCGACGCGCAGGCCCTGGCCGAGCGCATGGCCGCCTTGCGCGCCGAGGACGTGTTGCGGCTGGACGTGCAGGGGCACGTCAACATGGAAACCTGGGAGGCGCTGCAACAGGCCGTGGACCGGGCCGCCGCGCAGGTGCGCGCGCTGCTGCCGGATCTCTCCGGGCTGAAACTGGAACCGGACGAAGCCGACCTGGCCGAGTTGCGCGTCAGCGGCTACGTGGGCGAGGTGGCGGCGCAGCTGCAGGCCTTGCAGTCGGACGCCGCGCAGGCGGCGGTCGCGGGCGAGGCCTTGCGCCTGCTGCTGCGGTTCCAGCGCGAAAGCGTCACCCCGGGAGGCGCGAAATGAAGCTCGCGCGCATCGCCCTGGAAGAATTCCGCAAGTTCCGCCAGCCGCTGGTGCTGGACGGCCTGCAAGACGGCCTGAACCTGTTCGTGGGGCCGAACGAAGCCGGCAAGAGCACGGTGGCCATGGCCATCCGCTCGGCCTTCCTGGAACGCTACAGCACCAGCAAGGTGGCCGACCTGGCGCCGCGCGGCGAATCCGGCGCGCGTCCCAGCGTGGAGCTGGCCTTCACCCATGCCGGCCACAGCTATGTGCTGAAGAAGCAGTTCCTGTCGCGCGCGCGCTGCGAACTGCTGGTCGATGACGGCGCGAAGCGGCTGGACGGCGAAGAGGCCGAGAACGCGCTGGCCGCGCTGCTGGGCTTCGAACTGGCCGCGCGCGGCCAGAGCAAGCCCGACCTTGCCGGCATCCCCGGCCTGCTGTGGATCCAGCAGGGCGAGGGCCAGAACCTCCAGGAGGCGGCGGGGTACGCCGGCACGCACCTGCGCGATGCCTTGACGCAGTTGTCGGGCGAGCTCGCCTCGGGCGACGGCGACCGCCTGTACGAGCGCGTGGCGGCCGAACGTGGCGCGCTGCTGGATGCGCGCAACGGCCGGCCCAAGGGCGCGTACAAGGAAGCCGAGGACGCGCTGGCGAGCGCGCTGGCGGAACGCGACGAAAGCGCGCAGGCCATGGCCCAGTTGAACGCCGATGTCGACCGCCTGGCGGAACTGCGCCGCGCGCACGAGCGCGCCCAGGCGACCGAGCCGTGGAAGGATTTCGAGGCCAAGGCGGCCGAGGCGCGCGCCAGGCTGGCCGCCGTGGCCAAGGAGCGCGAAGCGTTCGAAGGCCTGCGCCGCGAACAGGCGCAGGCGGCCCAGACGCTGGCCTTGCTGCAAGACCAGGTGCGCCGGGACCAGCAGGACGAGGCCGATCTCCAGGCGCTGGCGGGGGAGGCCCGCGCCGCCCGCGCCCGCGCCGAGGCCTCGCGCGAGCCGTTGGCGCGCGCGCAGCAGCAGCGCCAGGCCCATTCCGACGCGGTGGACGCCGCGCGACTGCGCGTCGCGTCGGTGCAGGCCGTGGCCGACCGGCGCGACCTGGAACGCCAGCTGGCCCAGCTCGATCCCGAGATCGAGCGCCTGGACCATGCGCTGAAGGAAACCACCGCGCTCATCGAACAAGGTTCAGCGCTCAAGGCGGAAAGCGTGCGCATCGAAATCGCCGACGCCGACATCGACGCCTTGCGCAAGGCCGAGCGCGAGCTGGCCGCCTTGCTGCTGCAGCAGCAGGCCATCGCCACGCGCCTGTCCTACCGGCTGGAACCGGGCAGCGACGCCCGCCTGGACGGCCGGCCGCTGAGCGGCGCCGACGAAGTGCTGCTCACCGCCGCGGCCGAACTGGACCTGCCCGGCGTGGGCAGCTTCCGCATCGAGCCGGGCGGCAAGGACCTGCCCGTGTTGAAGCGCGAGGTCTCCGAGGCCCAGGCGGCCTGCGCCGCGTTGCTCAAGCGCGCGGGCGTGGACACGCTGGCCGAGGCCGAGCAGCGCCATGCGCGCTACAGCGCGCTGTTGCGCGAGCTGGACGGCATGCGCAAGACCCTGGGCATCCATGCGCCCAAGGGCGTGGACGCCTTGCGCACCCAGCGCGACGAGGCGCTGGCGCGCCGTGCCCAATTGGAGGAACGCCTGTCCAAGCTGCCGGCCGCCGACGCGGCGGGCGGCGACGACCTGCCGGCGGCGGCGCAGGCGCTGCGCGAGGCCGAGGCCGTGGCGGCCCAGGCCGAGAAGGCGCTGGCGGCCGCGCAACGGGCGCTGGACGCCGAGGGCGCCCGCGCCCAGCTGCTGGAAGGGCAGGCGGCGGCCCGCGGCGCCGACCTGCAATCGCCCGAACGCGCCGCGCAGCGCCAGTCCCGCGCGAGCCGGCTCGCCGAGGCGCGCAGCGGCCACGACGAACTCGAACGCCGCGCGCGCGAGGCGCAGGCGGCGCTGGCCGGCCACCAGCCCGAGCTGGTCGAGCAGGACGTCCAGCGCTACGAAAAATCCGCCGCCATCGAGCGCGACGCGCAGCACAAGCGCCACGGCGAAATCCTGCAACTGCAAGGCAAGCTGGACCAGGCGGGCGCGCAGGGCCTGGGCGAACGTCTGTCGGAAGCCGCCGCGGCGTGCGAGCGCCTGGAACGACGGCGCGACGAACTGGCCGGCCGCGCCGCGGCCCTGGACCTGTTGCTGAAGCTGCTCACGGACCAGCGCGCCGCTGCCACGCAGCGGTTGCAGGCGCCGCTGGCGCGCCGCCTGAATCACTACCTGGCGCTGCTGTTTCCCGAGGCCGACCTGCGCCTGGACGAGTCGCTGCTGCCCGCAGCGCTGCGCCGCGGCGGCGGCGAAGACATGCTGGCCGCGCTCAGCTTCGGCACGCGCGAACAGCTCGGCATCCTGGCGCGCTTCGCCTATGCCGACCTGCTGCGCGAAGCCGGGCGGCCGACGCTGCTGCTGCTCGACGACGCCCTGGTCCATACCGACGATGCGCGGCGCGATTTCATGAAGCGCGCGCTGTTCGACGCCGCGACCCGGCATCAGATCCTGATGTTCACCTGCCACGGCGAAGCATGGCGGGACATGGGCGTGGAGCAGCGGCGGATCGCTTGACGGCAGGGCGCGCGGACGGGTAGGCTACGCCCATGCCTGATTCCACGCGCCTCGCCGATCCCGCTTCCGCTGCCCGCGCAGCCGGTAGCCGCGCGCGCCTGGCATTCCGGCATTCCGCGGTTTCTCCCGGTTTTTCTCCTGTCGTCTCCACGGTGGTATCGCCGCCCGTCTCGCCGCCCAGCGGCGTGGTGGCGGGCGCATGCCCGCCTTGCGCGGTCGTCGTCGGCTGACGCCGTCCGCTCGCGACTCCAACCCCTCCCCAAGCCCGTTCGCCTGACGCCCTGACGCGATGCGTCCGTCTTGCGCCTGCTTGCGCCTGCGCGCGGCCCTGTGCCGCGCCGGGGCCGGGGTGGAGTCTGTCATGACTTCGACAGGTAGAAACCTTATGTCTTTCGATCGATCCACGTGGACTTCCTACGGGTCCACCACCTTGTTCGTGCTGCTGTGGAGCGGCGGCGCGATCTTCGCCAAATGGGGGCTGTTCCACGCCTCCGCCTTCGGCTTCCTGCTGCTGCGTTTCATCCTGGCCCTGGCCGCGCTGCTGCTGATCTGCGCGCTCAGGCGGCGCTGGCTGCCCGAGCCGGGCACGCGCGTCACCGTGGCGGCGACCGGCCTGCTGCTGATCGGCGGGTATTCCATCTGCTATCTGCTCGCGCTGGATCACGGCATTACGCCGGGCGTGCTGGCCACGCTGCTGGGCGCGCAGCCCATCCTGACCCTGGCCCTGGTGGAACGGCGCTATTCGCCCGCCCGCGTGGCCGGGCTGTGCCTGGCGCTTTGCGGCCTGGCGATGGTGATGGTCCAGAGCATCGCCATGGCGCGCTTTTCGGTGACGGGCATGGCCTGCGCCTTCGGCGCGCTGGCCTGCATGACGGCGGGCGCGATCCTGCAGAAACGCGCCAACCAGGCGCCGATGGACGTGATGCCCCTGCAGTACGCGGTCAGCCTCGCGCTGTGCCTGCTGTTCGTGCCGTTCCAGCCGATCCGCGTAGAGTGGGTGGCGGGCTTCGTCCTGCCGCTGCTGTGGATGGGGCTGGTGATCTCGGTGGTCGCGACCCTGCTGTTCTACCGCATGATCCAGGCCGGCAACCTGGTGAACGTCACCAGCCTGTTCTACCTGGTGCCCGCCGGCACCGCCGTGCTGGACTACCTCGTCCTGGGCAACCGCCTGTCCGCGTTGAGCCTGGCCGGGATGGCGGCGATCCTGCTGGGCCTGATGCTGGTGCTGCGGCGTCAGGCGAGGGTGGCAGCCGGGGCCTAGCTCCGCGATCCGGCCTTCTGGGCGGCCGATGCGCGGCCGGCCTGGAGGCTGGGGGCCGCGGCTTCGTCGCGCCAGCCGTTCCAGGATTCTCCGGAGCCCTCCGGCACGTCCTCGTGCTCCTGGCCGTCCCAGTGCCCGCTGACCAATTGCTCCGGCCGCGTTTGCGCCACGACCCGGGCGCAGGCCGACCAGGCGTCCAGGCGCACGCTCAGGCCGGCGTAGATCCCGTGTCCGGCGCCGGCTTCGATGAGGCCCGCGGCCTGCACCCCTTCGCCGGCCCGGATCGCGCCTTCGGCGCGGATGTCCTCGCCCGCGATCAGGCCCCAGCCGGAGGCCAGGTGATCGCCGCAGACGATGGAGCCGCCGGCCTGGATGCCGCAGGCCGCGTCGATTTCCTTCTCGGCGCGCACGTCGCCGCCGGCCTTGATGCCCTGGCCGCATTTGATCGCGCCTTGCGTTTGAACGTCCTGCCCGGCATGGAGGTGGCCGGTCACGGCCAGGTCCTGGCCGGCGCAGATGTCCCATTTGGCGCGCACGTTGCCGACGCAGTCCAGGCGGGTGGCGGTCTCGATGCCCCAGTCCGCCGAAATGTCGCCGCCGGCGCGCAGGTTGCCGCCGCTGGCGATGTTGGCGCCCGCCGTGATGTTCTCGCCGGCCATGATGGTTTCTCCGGCGCGGATTCCGCCGCCGGTCACGATGCTGCGGCCGGCGCGCACGACGGAGTCCACGTTGATGCCCATGCGCACTTCCAGGGTGCCGGCGAAGACGATCGCGTTGGCGTCGACGGCGTCCAGCTTGAGCACGGCGTCGGTCGGGCCGAACTGGTCCAGCAGCCAGCAGGCGTCGCTGACGCGCCCGTCGGCGACCAAGGCGTCAAGCACGGCCTGGTAGTCCCCCTGTCCGTTGTGGTCGCGGAGGAACCATTTGTAGCCGCCCGCGCAGGGGTTCTTGGCTTTGACGAATTTCTTGGTGAGTTGCATGGCGCTTGGAAAAGGTCGGTGCGTGGCCTGGCCGCAGGCCCTCCAGGGCATGCGGAAAACGTAACGAATGAGGCGAGGCGGGACGCCCGGCCACGCGGCAGGGCGTCCGTCGGCGGGCGGCGGAGCTGGGATGCGCGGATGTGCGCAGGCAGCCGGCGGCGGGCCGGTAAGGCTTCTAGAGAGGGGAAAAGCGGGCGATTAGCCGGGCTTGGAACGCGCGTAGGCGGAACGCGCGGCGACTTCCTGCGAGCTCAACAGGGTTGAGCGCAGGGCGCAGATGGCGCATGCGGCGCAGGGGAGGGGAGAAAAATGGGATCGCACGGACGCACATGCTACCAGCCGGGCGATTGCAGTCAAGCGCCGGCCCCCGCGAAAGGGGCCGGCCGGGGAAGCGCGGGATCAGTTCGTGGACTGGATATTGCGTTCCTTGGCGATGCGCTGGCGCAGTTCGAGCTCGCGCTTGATCTGGGCGGCGTATTCGGCCGGGGTGTTGCCGTCCACCAGCGAGCCGCCGTCGGCCAGGCGCTGCACGGTCTTGGGATCCTGGAGCGCCTTGACGGCGGCGTCATGGATGCGGTCGATCACCGCCTGCGGCGTGCCGGCGGGCGCGACCAGGCCGTACCAGGCCATATTGTCCATTTCCGGCAGGCCGCCTTCGGTGAAGGTGGGCACGTCCGGCAGCGCGGGCAGGCGCTTGGGGGCCGCCACGGCCAGGGCGCGCAGCTTGCCGGCCTGGATGTGGGGCATGGACGAGGGCAGGTTGTCGAACTGGGCGTTGACCTGGCCGGCGATCACGTCGTTGAGGGCCGGGCCCGAGCCGCGGTAGGGCACGTGCACCATGTCGGTCTTGGTCAGCGATTTGAACAGCTCGCCGTCCAGGTGGCCGATGCCGCCCGAGCCCGAGGAGGCGTACGCGTACTTGCCGGGATTGGCCTTCAGCAGGGCGATGAATTCGGCCAGCGTCTTGGCGGGCACGGCGGGGTTCACCGTCAGCACGTTCGGCACGTTCACCATATTGGTGATGGGCGCAAAGTCCGTCAGCGGGTTGTACGGGTTCTTGGGATTGGTGGCCGGGTTGGTGGCCATGGTGCTCACGGTGGCCACGCCCAGGGTGTAGCCGTCGGGGGCGGAGCGCACCAGGGCGTCCGCGCCGATGGAGCCGCCGCCGCCGCCGCGGTTTTCGACGACGACGGGCTGGCCGAGTTCGCGGCCCAGCCCTTCGGAGACGATGCGGGCCACGATGTCGGTGGTGCCGCCGGCGGCGAAGGGCACGATCAGGCGGATGGGCTTGTTGGGGTAGGGGTCGGCGGCTTGCGCGCCGGTACTAAAGCAGACGCCTGCGATTGCGGCGGCCAGGACGGCCTTTGCTTGGGACAGCACGGTCAAGAGTCTTCTCCATAATTATTGAAATCCGACCCGGCCGGCTGCGATGGCCGGCGTCGGTGAAGCGCGCCGGGCTCTGATGCCGGCTCGGCCGACGCTTCGTGGGCGCCATTCCACACAGGAATCCCGACCCGGTCAACTCGGGTCGACCCTGAGCGGATCAGCTTGTTTGCGTTGTCGCAATAACGCGCGGAATAGCTGCCGATCACGGAAAAACCCCAATGCTGACAACGAGATGAATCGAGCGGCAATACCGTCGATTGCGCAATCATTGCGCATCGATCGTGTCGTCATCGCCCCGGTTCACACATAAATTCCTGCATAACTTACAAGAATCTGATATTTTTCGGATGAGATTCTTGGCCGGTCTTGCAAGAAAACTATTGCGTTTGTTTCTGTCTGCGCCGTTCAATGGCGTTGGTTGATGTCCCCGCGGGGCAACGTGTAGTGCAGCGACGCACCGGGCCAGGGTTCCGTCCGTTTTTCAATCCCCGGTCTGTTTCGTCTTTCGCTGCCTTGCGCTGGCGGGAGGGGGCCCGGACATTCTCGGAACGCCATGTCGCTGATCCTGATCCTCGCTCTGCCGTTCGCCGGCAGCCTGTGCGCCGCGCTGCTGCCTTCCAATGCCCGCAATGCCGAGGCGTGGTTGGCGGGCCTCATCGCCCTGGCCTGTGTGGTTCTGATCGCCAGCCTGTATCCCGACGTCGCCCACGGCGGCGTGGTGCGGGTCGACATGCCCTGGGCGCCCGCCCTGGGCCTGCAATTCACCCTGCGCATGGACGGCTATGCCTGGCTGTTCGCCCTGATCGTCTCCGGCATGGGCGCCCTGGTGGTGCTGTACGCCCGCTACTACATGTCGCCGGAAGACCCGGTGCCGCGCTTCTTCTCCTTTTTCCAGGCCTTCATGGCCGCGATGCTGGGCGTGGTGCTGTCGGGCAACCTGATCCAGCTGGTCATGTTCTGGGAAATGACCAGCCTGGCGTCCTTCATGCTGATCGCCTACTGGCACCACCGCCTGGACGCCCGGCGCGGCGCCCGCATGGCGCTGACCGTCACTGGCGGCGGCGGGCTGTGCCTGCTGGCCGGCGTGCTGATCCTGGGCCATATCGTCGGCAGCTACGACCTGGACCGCGTGCTGGCCGCCGGCGACCTGGTGCGCGCCGACCCCTGGTATCCGGCCGTGCTGATCCTGGTGGCGCTGGGCGCCCTGACCAAGAGCGCGCAATTCCCGTTCCATTTCTGGTTGCCCAACGCGATGGCCGCGCCCACCCCGGTGTCGGCCTACCTGCACTCCGCCACCATGGTGAAGGCGGGCGTCTTCCTGCTGGCGCGCTTCTGGCCGGTGCTGTCCGGCACCGACGAATGGTTCTGGATCATCGGCGGGGCGGGGCTGATCACGCTGGTGCTGGGGGCCTACGCCGCCATCTTCCAGCAGGACATGAAAGGGGTGCTGGCCTATTCCACCATCAGCCACCTGGGGCTGATCACGCTGCTGCTGGGCCTGAACAGCACGCTGGCCCTGGTGGCGGCCATCTTCCACATGATCAACCACGCCACCTTCAAGGCCTCGCTTTTCATGGCGGCCGGGGTGGTGGACCACGAAACCGGCACGCGCGACCTCGGCCGGCTGTCCGGCCTGTACAAGGCCATGCCCATCACCGCCACGCTGGCCATGGTGGCGGCGGCGTCGATGGCGGGCGTGCCGTTGCTCAACGGCTTCCTGTCCAAGGAAATGTTCTTCGCCGAGACCACGTTCGTCAGCGGCGACCGCATCACCGAGATCGGCCTGCCGCTGCTGGCCACCGTCGCCGGGGCGTTCAGCGTCGCGTATTCGCTGCGTTTCATCCTGCAGGTCTTCTTCGGCCCGCCGGCGACCGACCTGCCGCGCGCGCCGCACGAGCCGCCCCGCTGGATGCTGTTCCCGAGCGCGCTGCTGGTGTTCATGTGCCTGCTGGTGGGCGTCGTGCCCAGCCTGACGGTGGGCCCGTTCCTGGCCTCGGCGGCGCAGAGCATCCTGGGGCAGGACATGCCCGAGTACAGCCTGGCCGTCTGGCACGGCGTCAACCTGCCGCTGGTCATGAGCCTGGTGGCCACCACGGCCGGCGTGCTGCTCTACTTGGCCCTGCGCGCCCACCAGCGCGCCAACCCCGGCCGCGTGCCCTTCATCTACCGCCTGGACGGCCGCCGCAGCTTCGAGGCGCTGCTGGACGGCTCCAGCGTGGCGGCCGCCTGGCTGCTGCGCTGGCTGGCGTCCTCGCGGCTGCAGGTGCAGATGCTGCTGATCGTGCTGGGCACCCTGTTCGTGGCCTGGCTGCCGTTGCGCGCGGGCGGCTGGCTGGACGGGGCGGGCCATCTGACCCCCGTGGATCCGGCGTTCGCGCTGCTGTGGCTGGTGGGCGGGGTCTGCGCCCTGGCCGCGGCCTACCAGGCCAAGTACCACCGCCTGGCGTCCCTGGCGCTGGCCGGCGGCGCCGGGCTCATCACCTGCCTGACCTTCGTCTGGTTCTCCGCGCCCGACCTGGCCCTGACCCAGCTGTCGGTGGAAGTCGTGACGCTGGTGCTGCTGTTGCTGGGCCTGCGCTGGCTGCCGCGGCGGATCGCGCAGGACGAGGATGAGGGCCTGACCGCCACGCTGCGCGCCCGCGGCCGCCGCCTGCGCGACCTGCTCATGGCCGTGGCGGCGGGCACCGGGATGTCGGCGCTGGCCTATGCGGTGCTGACGCGTCCCCAGGGCGAGACCATCTCCTCCTACTTCGTGGACCGCGCGCTGCCCGACGGCGGCGGCACCAACGTGGTCAACGTCATCCTGGTCGACTTCCGCGGCTTCGATACCTTCGGCGAGATCACCGTGCTCGGCATCGTGGCGCTCACGGTCTACGCGCTGCTGCGCCGTTTCCGTCCGGCCACCGAGAGCGCGGACATCCCGCGCCAACAGCTGGACCAGGATGGCGGGGTGCCGGCGGCGCCCGACATCAAGTCCCCGGTGCCCGACGGTTCGATGATGGTCCCCACCGTGCTGGTGCGGCTGCTGCTGCCCACGGCGGCGCTGATTTCGGTGTATTTCCTGCTGCGCGGGCACAACGAGCCCGGCGGCGGATTCGTCGGCGGCCTGATCTTCGCCACCGCCGTCATCCTGCAATACATGGCAGGCGGCGTGTACTGGGTCGAGTCGCGCAGCCGCCTCAACCCGCAGAACTGGATCGGCATCGGCCTGCTGTTCGCGGGGTCCGCCGCGATGGCCGCCTGGCTGGCCTACAAACCCTTCCTGGCCGCGCTGGCCTGGGACATCGCGCTGCCGCTGGTCGGCCACGTGCACCTGTCCAGCGTGCTGCTGTTCGACCTGGGCGTGTACATGCTGGTCGTGGGGTCCACGGTGCTGGTGCTGGTGGCGCTGGCTCACCAATCGCTGCGCGCGCAACGCAAGGCCGCCGCCGAAATCCAGGCGGCCGCCGCTCAAACAGGGGAAGCCTGATGGAATTGATCTATGCCGTCGCGATCGGCGTCTTGGCGGGTTCGGGCGTATGGCTGCTGCTGCGGCCGCGCACGTTCCAGTTCATCATGGGCCTGTCGCTGGTTTCCTACGCGGTGAACCTGTTCATCTTCGGCATGGGCCGGCTCACGTCGGGCCGCCCGCCGGTGGTGGACCCGGCCGCGGCCCATGATCCTTCCTGGTATGCGGATCCGCTGCCGCAAGCCCTGGTGCTGACGGCCATCGTGATCGGTTTCGCCACCACCGCGTTGTTCCTGGTTGTGCTGCTGGCCTCGCGTGGCCTCACGGGTACCGACCACGTTGATGGACGGGAGTCCCAATTTTGAGTTTCTGGCTGCAGCATCTCCCCATATTGCCCATCATCACCCCGCTGCTGGCCGGCGCGGCGATGCTTTTGCTGGCCGATACCAGCCGCTACGCGCGGGCCGGGATCGCGCTGGTCTCCACCCTGGGCCAGCTGGCCGCGGCCATCGCGCTGCTGGCGGTGGCCGGCGGGGCCGTGCCGGGCGTCTGGCCCGACGGGGTAGGGGTCTACCTGGTGGGCGACTGGCCCGCGCCTTTCGGCATCGTGCTGGTGGTGGACCGCCTGGCCGCCGTGATGCTGACGCTCACCGCGGTGCTGGGCCTGGCCTCGCTGGTCTACTCGCTGGCCCGCTGGGACCGCGCGGGCGTGCATTTCCATTCCCTGTTCCAGTTCCTCTTGATGGGGCTCAACGGCGCCTTCCTCACCGGCGACCTGTTCAACCTGTTCGTGTTCTTCGAGGTGCTGCTGGCCGCGTCCTACGGCCTGCTGCTGCACGGCTCGGGCGTGGCGCGCGTCAGCGCGGGGCTGCAGTACATCGCCGTGAACCTCGTGGCTTCGTTCCTGCTGCTGATCAGCATCGCGCTGATCTACGGCGTCACGGGCACGCTGAACCTCGCCGACCTGGCGCTGCGCGCCGGCAACCTGGCGGGCGCCGACCGCATGCTGTTCGAGGCCGGCGCCGCCATCCTGGGCGTGGCCTTCCTGGTGAAGGCGGGCGCCTGGCCGCTGAACTTCTGGCTGGTCAAGGGCTACGGCTCGGCCGGCGCGCCGGTCGCGGCCATGTTCTCCATCATGACGAAGGTGGGCATCTACGCGCTGCTGCGCATCGGCTCGCTGCTGTTGCCATCGGGCGCGCCGGCGGCCTTCAGCCTGGACTGGATGTTCGCGGCGGGCCTGGCCACGCTGCTGTTCGGCGGCCTGGGCCTGCTGGCCACGCAGCAACTGGAGAAGATGGTCGGCTATTGCGTGATCGTCTCCGCCGGCACGCTGCTGACCGCGCTGGGCATGCCGGGCGTGACGCTGACCGGCCCGGCGCTGTTCTACCTGATCAGTTCGGTGCTGACCACGGGCGCGTTCTTCCTGCTGGCCGAACTGATCGAGCGCACCCGCAGCTTCGGCGCCAACGTGCTGGCCGTCACGCTCGATGCCTTCGACCTGGACGATCCGGCCTCGGTGAACCGGTCCGACGACGTGGTGGGGGTGGCGATTCCCGCGGCCATGGCTTTCCTGGGCCTGGCTTTCATCTGTTGCGCGCTGCTGGTGACCGGGCTGCCGCCGCTGTCGGGCTTCGTCGCCAAGCTGTCGCTGTTGTCGGCGGCGGTGTCCGCCGCCAATGAGTCGGCCTTGCCGATGGACGCCTGGATCCTGGTGGCGGCCGTGCTGGTGTCCGGCCTGGCGGGCCTGATCGGCCTGGGCCGCACCGGCATCCGCGTATTCTGGGCGAGCGACGACCGCAGCACGCCGCGCCTGCGCGTGATCGAGGCGGGCCCGGTGGCCGTGCTGCTGCTGCTTTGCGTGGGCCTGGCCGCCGGCGCCGGACCGGTATCGGCCTACCTGGACGACGCCGCCCGCTCCCTGGACCAGCCCAAGTCGTACATCGAGGCCGTCATGTCCGCGCAGACGGTGCGCGGCGTCAAGGGGGGAAGCTGATGCGCCGCCTCTATTTCGTATTCCTGCCCACGTTCCTGTTCGTGCTGTGGCTGGTCCTGAACCAGAGCCTGTCCGCCGGCCAGATCGCGCTGGGCATCGCGCTGGCGCTGTGGTTCACCTGGGCCGCCTCGCGCCTGCGTCCGTTGCATGCGCGGCCGCACCGCCTGTGGAAGGCCGTGCCGCTGTTCCTGCACGTTACGTGGGACATCATCAAGTCCAACATCGCCGTGGGCAAGCTCATCCTGAACCCGCGGCCCAACGATTTTTCACCCGGGTTCATCATGATCCCGCTGACCATGCGCGACCCGCACGGCCTCGCGATGCTGGCCTGCATCGTGACCTACACGCCCGGCACGGTCTGGGTGAACCTCACCGACGACCACCACCTGAAGCTGCACGTCCTGGACCTGCAGAACGAAGGCGACTGGATCAAGCTGGTGCAGGAGCGCTACGAGCGCCCGCTGATGGAGATTTTCGAATGAACACCGTACTTTATTGGGCGGCGTCCTTTGCCTTGCTTTGCTTCGCGCTGGGCATGGTGTGCGCCACCGTCCGCCTGCTGCGCGGGCCCACCGCCCAGGACCGGGTCCTGGCCCTCGACACCCTTTACATCAACGGCATGCTGACCATGCTGGTGTTCGGCATCCGCTCTGGCACCTCGGTGTATTTCGACATCGCCTTGCTGATCGCGCTGTTCGGCTTCGTCGGATCCACCGCGATGGCCCGCTTCCTGCTGCGCGGGGAGGTGATCGAGCCATGATCGAAGCCCAGATTCCGCTGTGGGCCGGCATTCCGGCCAGCATCCTGCTCGTATTCGGCGGCCTGCTGGCCCTGACCGGTTCGGCCGGCCTGCTGCGGTTCCGCACCTTCTACGCGCGCATCCACGCGCCGACGCTGGGCAACACCATGGGCTGCGGCTGCGTCCTGGCCGCGTCCATCCTGGTGTTCTCCGCGCTGTCGGCTCGCCCGGTATTCCATGAGGTCGTCATCACCTTGCTGCTGATCGTGTCCTCGCCCGTGACCGCCATGCTGCTGATGCGCGCCGCCACCTACCGCAACCGCCTCACCAAGGCCGATGCGGACAGGGACGCGCGTTAGCAGACGCACGTTAGTAGACGCGCGTCGGCAGGCGCACTTCCTCGGCCCGCTCGTCGCCCAACGGCCGGCGAGATCTCATGTTGCATTGCGGCAACTGAAACGTAGACTTACGATTTCACGTCGCTGGACACCTCGCCGACGCGGCATCGTGGGATAGTGGGATGACGGCCTGCTCTCCATCGAGCGAGCAGGCCCTAAGCGAGCGGCGGCGTCCCCCGGGGCGCGCCGCTCTGGTGCAAACGCTATTGAAGGAGCTGGCCATGAATACACGACCCATGCACACCAAACGCCTTGCGGCGACCCTTTGCGCGGCAGGCCTGATGCTGGCCGCGGGGGCGCTCCACGCGGCTGATGCGACCGGCCGCGGCTCAGCCCAATCCCAGTATCAGCAGGACGTGGCGGCCTGCAAGAGCGGCGCGACCGGCCAGGACCCTGCCGCCTGCATGCGCGAAGCCGGCGCGGCCCGCCAGGAAGCCGGCCGCCAGAATCTGAAGGAAGGCAGCACCGACCAGTATCAGCAGAACATGATCGACCGCTGCAACCGCCTGCCGGCGGCCTCGCGCCAGGATTGCGTGACGCAGATGACCTCGCCCACCAACGTGCGCGGCAGCGTGCAGGGCGGCGGCGTCCTGCGCGAAACGGTGATCCAGGTGCCGGCGGATTCGGTTCCGCCCGCCTCCGGCGCCACCGGCGTTCCGGGCGCGGCGCCAGCGCCCGCCGGCGGCACGATGAGCTCGCCCATCCGCCAGTAGGGCCGGGCAGGGGCCGGGAACCCCGCGTTCCTGGCCGCAAGAGGCGCAGCCGCCGCCACATTCAGGCAAAATGGCGGCTGTCGCCCTTTTTCACGCATATTCATGTCCGACGTCATCGCCCTGGTTTTCGATTTCGACGACACGCTGGCCTCGGACAGCACGTCCGGCTTCCTGGAGAGCATCGGGGTGGACACGGCTTCCTTCTGGAAGGACGAGGTCGACCCGCTGCTGTCGCAGCAAGACTGGGACCCGGTGCCCGCCTATCTGTATCAAATGATCCGCCTTTCCCGGGAAGGCAGGCATGGACGCATCACGCAACAGCGCTTGAAGGACTGGGGCGCCCGCCTGGAGTTGCACGACGGCGTGCCCACGCTGTTCCAGCGCCTGCGCGCCGCCGTCCGGGCCGAGCAGCCGCAAGTGCAACTGGAGTTCTACCTGATTTCCAGCGGCATCGGCGACGTGGTCCGCTCCACGCCCATCGCCCATGAATTCACCGAGATCTGGGCCTCCGAATTCGTCTATGGCGCGGACGGCGGCATCGAGTTCCCGCGCCGCATCGTCAGCTTTACCGACAAGACCCGCTACCTGTTCCACATCCAGAAAGGCATCATCGGCCGCGACTTCCGCAACAAGCCCTTCGAGGTCAACCGCAAGGTGCCCGAGGACCGCCTGCGCGTGCCGTTCGATCAGATGGTGTTCGTCGGCGACGGCTACACGGACATTCCCTGCTTTTCGCTGATCCGCCGCGCCGGCGGTTACGCCTTCGGCGTCTGGGATCCGAAACATCGCGACAAGCGCAGCCGGGCCTGGGGCTTCATCGAGGAGGGCCGGGTGTCGAACCTGAACCAGGCCCGCTACGACGAAGAGGCCGAACTCTACCAATGGCTGGAAGAGGCCGTGACCAGCCTGGCCGGCCGCATCGCGCTGAAGTCCCGGGTGTACCGTGGTTGAGGCGGACGCCACGGCGGCGGTCTCGCCCTGGACCGCGCAGGACGCCCGTTTCATGACCCTGGCGCTGGAAGAGGCCCAGGCCGCCTACGATATCGGCGAAGTGCCCGTTGGCGCGCTGGTGGTGTCGGCGCAGGGCGATATCCTCGGCCGCGGCTACAACCGCACCATCATCGACCACGACCCCACCGCCCACGCCGAGATCGTGGCGCTGCGCGGCGCGGCCCGGGCGCTGGAAAACTACCGGCTGCCGGGCATCACCGTGTACGTCACCCTGGAGCCCTGCGTCATGTGCATCGGGGCCATGCTGCACGCGCGGCTGGCCCGCGTCGTGTTCGGCGCCTACGATCCCAAGACCGGCGCCTGCGGCAGCGTGCTGGACGTGGGCTCGGTGCCCAGACTCAATCATCACACTTCAGTCACCGGCGGCGTGCTGGCGGAACCCTGCGGCGAGTTGCTGCGCCGGTTCTTCCGTGAGCGCCGCAGCAAGGAATCCATCGCATGAGCACCCCCAAAGCCGCCAAGCCGCGCGGCGCGAAAGCCGCCGCAAGCCACGATCACGGCCACGACCACGGCCCCGAATGCGGCGACGATTGCGGGCATGACCACGCCCACGATCACGCGCTGCCCGACGCGCGCGGCATCTACCTGATCTCGCCCTCGTCCGCAGTGCGCGATCCGGCCACCGTCGAATTGGCGCGCACGCGCCTGCAGGCGCAGGGGTTCAAGACCGCCCTGGACCGCACGGCATTCGCCGAGCACCAGCGCTTCGCGGGCACCGATGCCCAGCGCCTGGCCAGCCTGGCTCGCGCCGTCAAGCAGAAGCTGCCCATCGTCATGGTGACCCGCGGCGGCTACGGACTGAGCCGGCTGCTGCCCGCCATCGACTGGAAGGCCATGGCCGACAGCGGCAAGCGCTTCGTCGGCATGAGCGACTTCACCGCCTTCAACCTGGGCCTGCTGGCGCAGACCGGCGCGGTCAGCTACACCGGCGCCACCGCCGTCGCCGACTTCGGCGGCAAGAAGGTCGACGACCTCACCGAAGCCCTGTTCGGCGAAGTGATGCGCGGCGAACTGGAAATCCTCAGCTTCGAGACCCAGGACGCGGATCCCGTGGATTGCCGCGGCATCTTCTGGGGCGGCAACCTCGCCATGGTGGCGTCGCTCGTGGGCACCCCCTACATGCCCAAGGTGCGCGGCGGCATCCTGTTCCTGGAAGACGTGGCCGAGCATCCCTACCGCATCGAGCGCATGCTGATCCAGCTGCACCAGGCCGGCATCCTGGCCCGGCAGAAAGCCATCGTGCTGGGCCGCTTCTCCGACTACAAGCTGGCGCCCCACGACAAGGGCTACGACCTGCACGAAGCGGTCGCCTGGCTGCGCCGCACCGTCAAGGTCCCGGTGGTGACGGGGCTGCCTTACGGCCACGTGGCCACCAAGGCCACGCTGCCGATCGGGCAGAAGGTCGGCCTGGCCACCGAGCGGGGGCTGGCGCACCTGGTGCTGGACGAGCACCACCACTAAGCCGGCCGGCGCGGGGCGCTAGCGGGCCCGGACCGCGGGCGCGCCCGCCACGACCTCGCGCGCCAGATCCGGCAACGCCTTGAAAAGCAGCCGCGTGGCCGCGGTGGCGGGGCGCTGGCGGCTGATGTCCATCAGCACCGTCTGGCGGATGACGGGATCGGTCAGGCGGATCGGAACCAGGCTGCCGTCCGCTACTTCCGCCGATACGGCGTGGGCGGGCAGGATGCTGTGCAGGCCGCCGCGCCGGATGGCGTCCTTGATGACGACGCCCGAGTCCGCCTCCAGCACGACGTTCAACTCCATTCCCGCGCGCAAGGTCAGGCTGTCCAGCACCGTGCGCAGCGCGTTCGGGCGCACGGGCAGCGCCAGGGGCGCCGCGGCCAGGTCGGCCAGGCGCAGCTCGGGGCGCGCCGCCAGCGTCGATCCGGCGCAGGTAACCACCGTCATTTCCGTTTCGCACAACACTTCCAGCAGGCGCGTGGAGGCGGTGCGATAGCGGTTGTAGATGCCGATATCGATCTTGCCGTTGGCCAGCCAGGCTTCGATCTCCCCGCTATAGCCTTCGAAGACCCGCAGCCGGATGCCGGGATAGCGCGCCTGCGTGTAGGTCAGCAGCATGCCCGTCAGCGGCTGCGACAACGAGGGAATCACGCCCAGATTGACGATGCCGGCCGGCTTGCGCTGGGCGGCTTTGGCTTCCTCCAGCAACTGATCGGCTTCGAGCAGCAAGGCCTGGGCGCGCGGCATCAGGCTTTCGCCCAGCTCGGTCAGGAGCACCCCGCGCCCGGTGCGAAAGAACAGCCGTCCGCCGAGCTCCTGCTCCAGCTCGGACAACTGGCGGCTCAAGGCCGATTGCACGATGCCCAACGCGGCGGCGGCCCGCGTCAGGCTGCCGGCTTCGGCGATGCGGGTGAATATCCGCAGGTTCTTGAGGTCCATGGCTATAACCCATCTCGAATCGAGATAACTGGTTTATCGAAAATGCCCGTTCCGGATGGCTCGATTTCAGCACAGAATTCCTCATCCCTCTCGTATTCGCGCAGCGTGGCATGCCGGATCGCTCCGGCAAGCCCCAAGGAGTCAGCAGATGAGTTTCGAGGAAAGTGCCGGCCCGCTCAAAGGCCTCCGCATTCTTGATCTGTCCACCGTGGTGGCCGGCCCCTGGGCCGCGACGCTGCTGGCGGACCTGGGCGCCGACGTGCTCAAGGTGGAAATCCCCGGGGTGGGCGATCCCTTACGGGCGCTTGCGCCGCACAAGGAGGGCGTGCCCCTGTGGTGGAAGGCGGCGAATCGCAACAAGAAGGGCATTTCGGTCGATCTGCGCACCGCCGAAGGGCGCGACATCGTGGCGCGCCTGCTGCCCGGTTTCGACGTGCTGGTGGAGAACTTCCGCCCCGGCACGCTGGACGGCTGGGGCATGTCGCGCGAATGGCTGCACGAGCAGAATCCGGCGCTGACCATCCTGCGCGTGACGGGGTTCGGCCAGACCGGCCCCTACCGCAACAAGCCCGGCTTCGCCCGGGTGTTCGAGGCGATGAGCGGGCTCACCAATATTTGCGGCGAATCGGACGGGCGGCCCCTGCACATGGGGTTCCCCATCGCCGACGCCGTGGCCGGCCTGTTCGGCGCGCTGGGCATCGTCGCCGCGCTGTACCGCGAGAAGGTGGCGCCGCGCGGGCAGGGCCAGGAAATCGATTGCTCGCTGATGGAATCGATGTTCCGGGTGATGGACTTTCTTCCCATCGAATACGACCAGCTCGGCATCGTCCGGGGACGGCTGGGCAACAGCAGCCAGTATGCGGCGCCGGGCAACGTGTACCGGACGCGGGACGGCCATTGGGCCTCCATCGCGGCATCGACGCAGCGCATTTTCGAGCGGCTTTGCGTGGCGCTGGAACTGACCGGCGTGGCCGAGGATCCGCGCTACCGGACCAATCCCGACCGTGTGCGCAACCGCGAGGCGCTGGACGCGCTGGTGGCCGACGCCATCGCGCGCCGCACGCTCGATGAACTGGCGGCCTTGCTGGACGCGCATGCCGTGGGATTCAGCCCCATCTACGACATCGCGGACATCTTCCGGGACCCGCACATCGCGGCCCGCGAGGGCATCGTGTCCGTGGACGACGACGAACTGGGGCCCGTCAGGATGCAGAGCGTCGTGCCGCGGTTCTCCGAGACGCCGGGTGCCGTGCATCACGCCGGGCCCAGCCTCGGGCAGCACAACGAGGAGGTGCTGGGCGCGCTGGGTTACTCCGGCGCGCAGCGGGCGGGCATGCGGGAGCGAGGGGTGATCTGAAGCCGGTTCCATCGCCACGGAGCCGCTTGCAGACAGGCCCGGGCGCCATCAGGAGGAGACAGCAATGCGTGCATGGACAGCAGGGTGGATATTTGCGATCGGCCTGATCGCGGCGGCGCCGGCGCAGGCGGCGGCCGAATGGCCCGCCAAGCCGGTCAAACTGCTGGTGGGGTTCCCGCCGGGGCAGGCGACGGACGCGGTGGCGAGGATCCTGGCCGAACGCCTGTCCGCCAAATTGAAGCAGCCGGTCATCGTGGAGAACCGGCCGGGGCAGGGCGGCAGCATCGCGCTGGCGGCGCTGGCGAAGTCCGCGCCCGACGGCTACACCATGATGCTATCGGCCACGGCGTCGCTCGTTACCAATCCGCATCTGTACAAGTCCACCGGCTACGACACCTTGCGCGATTTCGAGCCCGTGGGGCTGGTGGCCGACCTGCCGATGGTGCTGGTGGCCAACGCCTCGCAGCCATTCGACGACGTGGCGGGGCTGCGCAACTACGCGAAGCAACATCCCGGCGCGCTGAATTTCTCGTCGTCCGGCAACGGCACGCTGTCGCACCTGGGAATGGTGATGCTCCAGCGCGAGGCCGGGCTGCAATTGACCCATATTCCGTATCAGGGCAGCGCCAAGGCGATGACGGACATGATCGCCGGCAACGTCGCCATCGGCCTGGACACGGTGGCGGTCACGCTGCCGCATATCCAGTCCGGGCGCCTGAAGGCCCTGGCGGTGGGCGCCAGCCAGCGCCTGCCGATGCTGCCGGACACGCCCACCTTCGCCGAAGCGGGCTATCCCGCCTTCCAGGCGAATCCATGGCTGGGGATGCTGTTCCCGAAGGGCACGCCCAAGGACATCGTGCAGCGCATGAACCGGGAAATCGGCGAGGCCGTGGCCACGCCCGCGCTGGCCCAGTCGCTCAAGTCCATCGGGGCGTTCGCGCGGGTCGATACGCCGGAGGATTTCACGCAGCTGCTGCGCCAGGAATACCGCGGCTGGGGCGAACTCGTCCAGCTGTCGGGCAGCCGCGTCGACTAGGGCCCGGGCCCGCCGCAACGATCAATCACAAAGGAAAGCCGATGAAGCATGACGATCCCTTCAAAGCCCTGGTCCTGACGCAGGATGACGGCAGGACGCAGTCCGAGCTGCGGGACCTGACCATTGCCCGCCTGCCGCCCGGCGACGTGACGGTCAAGGTCGATTATTCCAGCCTGAACTACAAGGACGCGATGGCGGTGACGGGCAAGGGCCGGATCGTGCGCGACTTTCCCATGGTGCCCGGCATCGACCTGGCGGGCACCGTGCTGGAGTCCAGCGCGGCGGACTACCCGGTCGGCACGCCCGTGGTCCTGACGGGCCGGAGCGTGGGCGAACGCTTCTGGGGCGGCTACAGCCAGGTGCAGCGCGTCAAGTCGGAATGGCTGGTGCCGCTTGCGCCGGGCCTGGACAGCTTCAAGGCCATGGCCATCGGCACGGCCGGGCTCACCGCCATGCTCTGCGTCATGGACATCGAGGCGGCGGGCGTCGCGCCCGGCGCCGGGACGGTGCTGGTCACCGGCGCGTCCGGCGGGGTGGGCAGCGTGGCCGTGGCGCTGCTGGCCCGCCTGGGATACCGGGTCGCGGCGCTGGTGCAGCCCGGGCGCGAATCCGTCCACCCGTACCTGACGTCGCTGGGCGCGGCCGAGATCGTGTCGGGGCCGGAATGGGCGGAGCCGCCCAAGCCGCTGGAGAACCAGCGCTGGGCCGCCGCCGTCGATACCGTGGGCTCGAAAGTGCTGGCGCGGGTCCTGGCGTCGATGGAATATGGCGGCGCGGTCGCGGCCTGCGGCCTGGCCGGCGGCGCGGACCTGCCCGGAACGGTCATGCCCTTCATCCTGCGCGGCGTGCGGCTGCTGGGGGTGGATTCGGTGATGTGCCCGATTTTCAAGCGGCGGCAGGCCTGGGAGCGATTGGGCCAGGTCTATGAGGAAATGCCGTTCGGCGACATCGCCGTCACCGCCGGCCTGGCGCAGGTGCCGCAGCTGGCCGCCCGGCTGATGGCGGGGAACAACCGGGGGCGATACGTCATCGACGTGAACCGGTAGCGCGCAGGCGCGGCGGCGGCCGACGGGCCGCGCCGCCAGGGCGAAAACGCGGGGCGCGGGGAGGGGAAACGCGGGGCCGCAAAGGGGCAAACGCGCCCGGCGGGGCGCGTGACGGACGGGCTTGGTACAATGTCAGGTTACCCGCATGCGTCCCCGACGCCCTTAGCCTCTAAAAAATACCGTGATATCCACTGCCAATCTCACCATCCAGTTCGGTCCCAAACCTCTTTTCGAGAACGTTAGCGTCAAGTTCGGGGAAGGCAACCGGTACGGGCTGATCGGGGCCAATGGGTCCGGCAAGTCGACATTCATGAAGATCATCGGCGGCGACCTTGAGCCGTCGGCCGGCAACGTATCGCTGGAACCGGGCGTGCGCCTGGGCAAGCTGCGCCAGGACCAGTTCGCTTTCGAAGACCTGCGCGTGCTGGACGTGGTCATGATGGGCCACACCGAAATGTGGGCCGCGATGTCCGAGCGCGACGCCATCTACGCGAATCCGGAGGCGTCCGAGGACGACTACATGCGCGCGGCCGAACTGGAAGCCAAGTTCGCCGAATACGACGGCTACACCGCCGAAGCGCGCGCCGGCGAACTGCTGCTGGGCCTGGAAATCGCCGTCGACCTGCACAACCTGCCGATGCGCGAAGTCGCGCCCGGCTGGAAGCTGCGCGTGCTGCTGGCGCAGGCGCTGTTCTCCAATCCGGACGTGCTGCTGCTGGACGAACCGACCAACAACCTGGATATCAACACGATCCGCTGGCTGGAGAACGTGCTCAACGGCTACCAGAGCACGATGATCATCATCAGCCACGACCGCCACTTCCTGAACCAGGTGTGCACGCACATGGCCGACGTGGACTACGGCGAGATCCGGATCTACCCGGGCAACTACGACGACTACATGCTGGCCTCCACCCAGGCCCGCGAGCGTCTGGTGGCCAACAACGCCAAGGCCAAGGAACGCGTGGCCGAACTGCAGGACTTCGTGCGCCGTTTCGCCGCCAACAAGTCCAAGTCGCGCCAGGCCACCTCGCGCCTCAAGCAGATCGACCGCATCAAGTCCGAGCAGGTCGTGGTCAAGCCGTCGTCGCGCCAGAACCCCTACATCCGCTTCGAGCAGAACAAGGTCATGCACCGCCTGGCGGTCACGGTCGAGCACCTGTCCAAGGCCTACGACGCGCCCGTGATCCGCAACTTCTCCGCCATGGTCGATGCTGGCGAGAAGATCGCCATCATCGGCGCCAACGGCGTGGGCAAGACCACCTTGCTGCGCCTGCTGGCTACCGACCTGCAACCGGACTCCGGTTCGGTGAAGTGGTCGGAGAACGCGGACCTGGGCTATATGGCGCAGGACGTGTCGGATCAATTCCTGCAAACCGACGTCAACCTGCTGGACTGGATGGGCGAACACCGCCAGCCGGGCGACGACGACCAGTCGATCCGCTCCGTGCTGGGCCGCCTGCTGTTCTCGGCGGACGATCTGCCCAAGGCTCCCAAGGTGCTGTCCGGCGGCGAAAAGAACCGCATGACCTTCGGCCGCCTGATGCTGGGCCGGCACAACGTCATGCTGCTCGACGAGCCCACCAACCACCTGGACATGGAATCGATCGAGTCGCTGCAGTTCGCGCTGGAAAAGTACGAAGGCACGCTGGTCTTCGTGTCCCACGACCGCGAGTTCGTGTCCGGCCTAGCCACGCGCGTGATCGAAATCCTGCCCTCGGGCGAGATCGTCGACTACCGCGGCACCTACGACGACTACCTGACCTCCCGCGGCATCGACGCCTGAGGTCCGAGCTTGCGCGGCGCGGCCCCTTGAGGGCGGCCCGCCGCGTTCAGCCTGCTGCAAACCTGGCTGGGCTATCATCCGGGTAAACCCTGGCGCCGCTTCGGCCAGGCATTCCTGCCGCTCCCCCACATGTCCCCCACACCGCATGCCGCGCCCGATGGCGCGCAGATCGGCACGTTCACGCTGACGTTCCGCATCGTTTCCATCGCGTTCTTCACCTTCATCTGCTATCTGGCCATCGGCCTGCCGCTGGCCGTGCTGCCCGGTTACGTGCACGACCAGCTCGGCTACGGTTCGGTGCTGGCCGGCCTGGCGATCAGCGTGCAGTACGCGGCCACCTTGCTCAGCCGCTCGCACGCGGGCCGCATGGCGGACACGGTGGGGCCCAAGCAGACCGTGGTGATCGGCATGGCGGCTTGCGCCGCCAGCGGGGTGTTCCTGCTGCTGGCATACGCCTTCGAGCGCAGCGCCTGGCTCAGCCTGGCGATGATCATCGTCAGCCGGTTGGCGCTGGGCTTCGGCGAAAGCTGGGTGGGCACGGGCTCGGCCACCTGGGCCATCGCTCGGGTGGGGCCGCTGCATACCGCGCGCGTCATTTCCTGGAACGGCATCTGCACCTACGGCGGCCTCGCGCTGGGCGCGCCGCTGGGCGTGTACCTGGAGCAGCAATGGAGCATGGGCGCGCTGGGCGGCGCGGTGCTGCTGCTGGGGCTGGCCGGCCTGGGCATGGCGGTGTCGCGCGCGGCGGTCGCCATCGTGGGCGGGCACCGCATGGCATTCAAGAGCGTGGTGCTGCGCGTCTTCCCGCATGGCATGGCGCTGGGCCTGGGATCGGTGGGCTTCGGAACGCTGGCGGCCTTCGTGGCCCTGTACTACGCCAGCGCGTCCTGGGACGGGGCGGCGCATGCGCTGAGCGCGTTCGGCTGCGCCTTCATCGGGGTGCGGCTGCTGTTCGCCGGCACCATCACGCGTTTCGGCGGCTTCCGCGTGGCGCAGGCGTCCTTCGTAGTCGAGGCCGCGGGCCTGCTGTTGCTGTGGCTGGCGCCCAACCCGGGCGCGGCCTTGCTGGGGGCGGCGTTGACCGGCTGCGGTTTCGCCCTGGTGTTTCCCGCCATCGGCGTGGAGGCCGTGGCTCGCGTGCCCCCTGGCAGCCGCGGCGCGGCGCTGGGCGCGTACTCCGCCTTCCTGGACCTGGCGCTGGGTGTCACCGGCCCCATCGCGGGGTATATTTCGAGCGGATTCGGCTATCCGGCCATCTTCCTGGCGGCCGCCATGTCGGTGCTGACCGGTTTCCTGATTGCCTTCGGCCTGCAGCGCCACGCCGTCCGGACGGCATCCAGGGCCTGACCTTTATTACGAAAAGAAGTTAAGACATTCAATATTGATCGTTTGGATTCATATAACGAATTGTTAGATTTGAGGCTCGTTTTCCACGCGCGCCACGATTCGTTCCATGAACCTCACTTTCGACCACGTACACAAGCACTTCGGCGAACTCCCCGTCGTGGACGGTTTCGCCAGCGAAATCAAGGCCGGTGAACTGGTCGCGCTGGTCGGCCCGTCGGGCTGCGGCAAGTCCACCTTGCTGCATCTGGCGGCAGGCCTGGAGAAGCCCACCCAGGGCGCCGTGCTCGCCGACGGCCAGGCCGTCTCCGGCCCGCACCCCAGCCGCACCCTGGTGTTCCAGGAGCATGCGCTGTACCCCTGGCTGACGCTGCTGGACAACGTGGCGCTGGCGCTGGAATTCCAGAAGGCGCCCAAGGCCCGCGCCCGCGAGGCTGCGCGGCAATGGCTGGCGCGCGTCAGCCTGGCCGGCTTCGAAGACTATTACCCCCACCAGGTTTCGGGCGGCATGCGGCAACGCGCCGCGCTGGCCAGGGCGTTCATCGCCCAGCCGCAGACGCTGCTCATGGACGAGCCCTTCGGCGCGCTGGACGCGCTCACCCGGCTCAGCCTGCAGGACGTGCTGCGCCAGCTGATCGCCCAGGAAAAGCCCACCGTGCTGCTCGTGACCCACGACGTCGACGAGGCCCTGTTCCTGGCGGATCGCATCATCGTCTTCAGCCCGCGTCCCGCGCGAGTGCTGCGCGAGTTCAACCTGGCGCACCACGAAAAGACCCACGACCTGTCCGGCCTGGCCGCCGAGAAGCGCGAGATCCTGCGCCTGCTCGGCATCGCGGTGGACGGGGCGGGCGCGCCCGCCGACCTGGCCCTGGCCGCCTGACGGTCCCTTTTCGGATTCTTCCTGGCGGCGCTCGCGCCGCCGACCCCCGATTCCCCTGGAGCTCTCCTCATGAAACTGAAGCAATGGCTGTCCCTGCCGCTGGCTGCGGCGCTGCTGGCCGCGGCCCCCGCGATGGCCGCCGAAAAATTCCGCGTGGGCTATCTGCGCGTCATGGACGATGCGCAAGCCATCGTCGCCCAGGAGGGCGGCTACTACAAAAAGGCCGGCCTGGATTCCGAACTGATCGAATTCAAATCCGGCACCGACCTGATCAAGGCCATCGTCGGCGGCCAGCTGGACATCGGCGTGCTCGGCTTCACCAACGCCGTGGCCTGGGCCTCCAAGGGCGCGGACCTGAAGGTGGTGGGCGGCGCGCAGCAGGGTTACCACTCGCTGATCGTGCGCGACGATTCCGGCATCAAGGACATCGCCGGCCTGAAGGGCAAGACCCTGGCCTCGCAGGCCGAGGGCAGCACGGCGGACGTGGTCCTGAAGGGCGTGGTGCTCAAGCAGGGCAACCTGGGCGCCGACGACGTCAACGTCATGGGCGTGAGCCCCGCCGTGGCGGTGCAGTCGCTGGTGGGCAAGCGCGTGGACGCGGCGTTCCTGTTCGAACCCTATGACCGCATCGCGCAGCTCGTCGCCCCGGTCAAGCAGATCTACGAAGTGGGCCAGGCCTGGCCGTTCCCGTGCATGGTCGTGATTACTTCCGGCGAAACGCTGGCCAAGCGCAAGGACGACGTCTGGAAGGCCCTGGACGCGCAGAATCAGGCCATCGAGCTGTTGCAGAAGGAACCGGCCCAGGCTTCCAAGCTGATCGCCTCGTATTTCATCGCGGAGCCCACGCTCAAGACCCTGACCCGCGGCGAACTGCCGCGCGAGACGGTCATCGCCGAAGCCATCGGCACGCAGGTCTTCACGCCCAAGCTGACCGAGAAGGACACCCGCCGCATGCAGGAAATCGCCGATATCCTGCAGGCCCAGGGCTCGCTCAAGACGCGTGACGGCAAGCCGTACGACGTCTCCAGCATCGTCGACCTGTCCTGGCAAGAGGCTCGCAAGCTTTGAGCGCATCCACCCGAGTCACCGGCGCCCGCAAGCATCTCGCGGGCGTGCTGGGCGTAGTGTTCATCCTGGCGCTCTGGCAGTTGGCGTCGTTCGCGCTGCCGGACTTCCTCATGCCGGGCGTTCCGGCCGTCGTCGAGCGCCTGTTCGAGGACCTGGGCAAGCAATCCTTCCACCAGAGCCTGCTGGGCACGCTGGGCCGGCTGGGCGCGGGCTACGGCCTGGCGCTGGCCGCCGGCATCGGCTTCGGGCTGGTGGCGGCCGTGCTGTTCTTCTTCCGCGAAGTGCTGCGCAGCGCCATCGTCATCCTGCAATCGATCCCCTCGATCGCCTGGGTGCCGCTGTTCCTGATCGTTATGGGCTTCGGCAACACGCCCATCATCGTGGTGGTGGCGCTGTCGGCGTTTTTCCCGGCCGCCCTCAGCGTGATGAACGCCACGGAATCCGTGCAGCGCGTCCACGTGGCGGCGGCGCGGGTCATGGGCGCCACGCCCTGGGGCCTGGTCAAGCGCGTCTACCTGCCGGCCGTGATGCCGGAGCTCATTACGGGCGCGCAGCTGGCCTTCGGCAATGCCTGGCGCGCCCTGATCTCCGCGGAAATGCTGATCGGCTTCGGCAAGGGCCTGGGCCGCTCGCTGGCGTATTCGGGCGAGATCGCCGACATGACCGGCGTGATGACCAACATCCTGGTTATCGCGGTGCTGGCGGCGCTGATCGACCAGTTCGTGCTTGAGAACCTCAAGCATCGCCTGCTGCGCTACCAGTACGTGTGAGCGCGACGGAGGCCCGCATGATTCGCCATCTACGCCTGTTCGCCCTTGGCGCCTGCCTGGCGGCGGGCGCCGCGCACGCCCAGGCCGAACCGTTCGCGGCGGCGCGCGGGCGGGGGGAACTGGTGGTGGGGGTCCCGTACCTGGCGCCGCCGCCCGAGGCCGGCGCCAAGATCCGCACGCCGGACGGCCTGGACGCCGCCGCGGCCGAGCGGCTGGGGCAGAGCCTGGGCCTGCCGGTGCGCCTGCGGCAGCTGTCGGCCGAGCAGGCCGCGGCCGCGCTGGCGACGGGCGAGGCGGACCTGGTGCTGGCCGACGGCGCGGCGGGCCTGCCGGCGTCGGTCGCCGCGCAAGCCACCGGCTACGCGGTCCGCCCCAAGGCCGTGATCCGCAGCGACACCCGGCTGCGGCGGCCGGACGACGCGCGCGGCCGCAGCGTCTGCATGGCCGAGGCCGCCACGGCGTCTCGCGCCCTGGCGCAGCGCTGGGGCGCCGTCGTGCGCACTTACCGCGTGCCGTCCGACGCCCTGGTCGCGGTGCGCGAAGGCAGCTGCGACATCGGCCTGGTGGACGACGCGGTCTGGGAACCGCTGATGCGCTTTCCGGAGTGGAAGAAATTCTCGTCCACGCTGTCCGCCGACGGCGACCGGCATGAGCGGGTGTGGCTGCTGCGGGCGGACGACTCCGCCAGCCGCGGCTGGCTCGACCAGCAGATGCGCGACTGGAACCGCGCCGGCGCCTGGAAGGCCATGACCGTCAAATGGGCCCGCGACGTGGCGTTCGACGTCTATCTGGACCAGGAAGTCCCGGACTGCCACGGCTAGCGCCGGCGCGGCGGCCGCAGCCTGCACTTACAATGCCGGGCATGACGCACACGTTGACCGCTCCCTGCACCTACCAGGAAGACATCAAGAAAAGCCGCTTCGTCGCGCACGCGACGCCGGTGGCCACGGTGGAAGAGGCCATGCGCTTCTTCGCCGAACGCGGCGATCCGGAGGCGACCCACAACTGCTGGGCCTACCGCATCGGGCAAGAGTACCGTTTCAACGACGATGGCGAGCCCGGCGGCACCGCGGGACGCCCCATCCTGCAGGCCATAGAAGGGCAGGACATGGACCGCGTGGCGGTGCTGGTGGTGCGCTGGTTCGGGGGAGTGAAGCTCGGGGCGGGCGGATTGGTGCGCGCCTACGGCGGCTGCGCGGCGAATTGCCTGCGCCTGGGGGAGCGGACCGAGATCGTGGATCTTGCAACCGTTTCCTGCGCCTGCGGCTTCGCGGAATTGCCGCTGCTCAAGTCGCGCCTGGCCCAGGCGGGCGCCACGATCCAGCAGGAAGATTTCAACGCGGAAGGGGCCGTGCTGCGCTTCACGGTGCCGCGCGCGGCGGTCGACGAATTGGCCGTGACCGTGGCCAACATCACGCGCGGCCGAGCCGGATGGGATGTGACGTAGGATGGGTGGAGCGCGAGAGTTCTTGAGAAAGAACTCAGGTATCCAGCGCGCGAAACCCATGCGGCCGCGGGCAGATAGTGCTTGGCATCGGCCGGAAAACACGCGATTGCGGCCGCATGGGTTTCGCGCGCTGGGCAATTGCGTTTTTGCGCGAGTAATCTCGCGCTTCACCCATCCTACGCATCTTGCCCGTTTTGCGCGGCGGCGATTTCCTTGTGGACCTGTTCCATGTCTACTTCCTTGATCTTGGTGAGCAGCTCGTTCAGCTGGCCGGCCGACAGGGCGCCGGGCTGCGAGAACAGTAAGACCTTTTCGCGGAAGACCATCAGCGTCGGGATCGAGCGGATGCCCAGCGCGCCGGCCAGTTCCTGTTCGACGTCGGTATTCACCTTGGCGAACGTGACGTCGGGGTGCTCGGCGGCGGCCTGTTCGAAAACCGGCGCGAAGCCGCGGCACGGGCCGCACCAGGGCGCCCAGAAGTCGACGATCAGGGTGCCGTCGGGGGTGATGGCGTCTTGGAAGCTGTCTTTGGTGAGTTCAACGGTACTCATTTTGAATCCTTGCCGCGCGAGCGGCGAAAAAGCGGTGTCTGATCAGGCGACGCTGCGGCATTGCATGCTCTTTGGGCCATAGTAGAGCGGGTCGCCGTTGCGTCGCAATGGTTGGCGCCGGGGCGGGCCCGGCCGGCGGCGCTCAGGCGGGGGCGCCCTGCTTCAGGGAAGCCACGATCTCGAAAGAGCGCAGGCGGTCGGCGATGTTGTAGAAATCGGAAACGATCATCACCTCGTCGGCCTCGGTTTCGGCTACCAGCGCCTCCAGTTCGCGCCGGACGGTATCCGGGCCGCCGACGATGGCGGCGCCCAGTCTTTGATTGACCGCCTCGCGCTCCCATTCGTTCCACACGCCATCCATGCTGTCCACGGGCGGCTGCAGTTGCAACCGGTGGCCCCGCACCAGCGACAGGAACTTCAGCTGCTGGGTGGTGGCCTGGTGGCGGGCTTCCTCGTCGGTTTCCGCGGCCACGACCGGCACGCCGATCATGGCGTAGGGCCGGGCCAGCGTCGCCGACGGCTTGAACAGGTGGCGGTATAGGCGCATGGCCGCCATGCCCTCGGGCGAGAAGTGCCCGGCGAACGAGAACGGCAGGCCGAGTTCGGCCGCCAGCCTGGCGCTGAAATCGCTGGATCCGAGCAGCCAGATCGGGATGTCCAGGCCTTCGCCCGGAATGGCGCGAACCGGCTGTCCGGGCCGCGACGGCGCCAGGAAGCCGCGCAATTCTTCCACCAGCGCCGGGAATTCCAGGCCGCTGCGCGGACCGCGGCGCAGCGCGTGCTGCGTGGCGCCGTCGCTGCCGGGCGCGCGGCCCAAGCCCAGGTCGATGCGGCCGGGGTACAGGGTTTCGAGCGTGCCGAACTGCTCGGCGATGATCAGCGGCGCGTGGTTGGGCAGCATGACGCCGCCCGAACCCACGCGCAGGGTGTTCGTATGGCCGGCCACGTGCCCGATCAGCACGGCGGTGGCGCTGCTGGCCACGCCGTTGATGTTGTGGTGCTCGGCGAGCCAGAAGCGCTTGTATCCCAGGCGCTCGACGTGCTGGGCCAGCGCCACCGTGTTGCGGAAGGCGTCGGCCGCGTCGCGGCCCTGCACAATGGGGGCCAGGTCGAGGACGGAAAAGGGGATGCGGGCGAGGCTGCTCATGCGGAAACCTCCGGGCTCGCGGGGCGACAGGACAGGGCGGGGATAGGGGGCGTGAAACGCAAGGCGGACTCCATATACCGTGATACATGGGGAGTGTATCGGCGAAATCAACCTGGGCCGCCAGCAACCTTATGGGCCGGCGGGTTGATTGAATTTGCCTATCCCGCTGATTGGAGAAAGCGTCGCCCCGGGAGCCTTCTTGCCGAAGGCCCCGGGGCGGCCGGGCCCTTATCCGGGGAAGAAGGCGTAGCGGATCACGAACAGGGCGGCGACCAGCCAGGTGGCCGGATGCACGTCGCGAATCTTGCCGGTGGCGGTCTTGAGCACCACGTAGCTGATGAAGCCGAAGGCGATGCCGTTGGCGATCGAGTACGTGAAGGGCATGACCAGCGCCGTCAGCGCGGCCGGGGTGGCCTCGCACACGTCGTTCCAGTCGATGTCGATCAGCTCGCGCATCATCAGGCCGGCAACGTAGAGCAGGGCGGGCGCGGTGGCGTAGGCGGGCACGGCGCCGGCCAGCGGGGAGATGAACAGCGCGGCCAGGAACAGCAGCGCCACGATCAGCGCGGTCATGCCGGTGCGGCCGCCGGCCTGCACGCCCGAGGCGCTTTCCACATAGGCGGTGGTGCTGCTCGTGCCCAGCATGGAGCCGGCCACGATGGCGGTGCTGTCGGCGAACAGCGCGCGGCCCAGGCGGTTGGGCCGGTTCTCGGGCATCAGGCCCGCGCGGCGGGCCACGCCCACCAGCGTGCCGGTGGCGTCGAACAGCTCCACCAGCACGAACACCAGGATCACGTGCACGAAGCCGCTGTGCAGCGCGCCCATGATGTCCAGCTTGAACAGCGTGGGCGACAGGCTGGGCGGCGCGGCGAAGATGCCCTTGAATTCGTTGTAGCCCAGCACCATGGACAGCAGGGTCACCGCGACGATGCCGATCAGGATGGCGCCGCGCACGCGCAGCGCGTCCAGCGCCGCGATGATGAAGAAGCCCAGGATGGCGAACAGCGGGCCGGGCTTGGTCAGGTCGCCCAGCGTGACCTTGGTGGCGGGATGCGCCACGACGATGTCGGCGTTGGACAGCGCGATAATGGCGAGGAACAGGCCGATCCCCGCGGCGATGGCGCTGCGCAGGGAATGCGGGATGCCCTTGACCAGCCATACCCGGATGCCCGAGATCGTCAGGAACAGGAAGATCACGCCCGAGATGAACACGGCGCCCAGCGCCTGCTCCCAGGTATAGCCCATGGTCTTGACGACGGTGAACGCGAAGAAGGCATTCAGGCCCATGCCCGGCGCCATGCCGATGGGCCAGTTGGCGATCAGCGCCATCACCAGCGAGCCCAGCGCGGCGGCCAGGCAGGTGGCGACGAACACCGCGTCGCGGTCCATGCCGGTCGACGACAGGATGTCGGGGTTGACGAAGATGATGTACGACATGGTCAGGAATGTCGTCAGGCCGGCCACGAGTTCCGTGCGAGCGGTCGTGCCGTGTTCACGCAGCTTGAATAGCTTCTCCAGCATTCGAGTCCCCAGTATGTTTGCAGGCTTGCAGTTGCCGCGGGCGGGCGGGGCCGTCCGCGCATTATTGATGGTATGGATGAACAAACCCGCGTATTTTCGCATCAGTTGTAAACTCTGCCGCCATGATCATTCTCGGCTTTGAAAGCTCCTGCGACGAAACCGGCGTCGCGGCCGTCTGTACGGAACGGGGCCTGCTCGCGCACGCGCTGCACACCCAGATCGCCATGCACCAGGAATACGGTGGCGTGGTGCCGGAACTCGCCTCGCGCGACCACATCCGCCGCGTCGTGCCGCTGACCCGCCAGGTGCTCGAAGACGCGGGCCTGCAAATGTCCGACATCGGCGCCGTGGCCTACACGGCCGGCCCCGGCCTCGCCGGCGCCTTGCTGGTGGGCGCCAGCGTCGCGCAGTCGTTCGCCTGGGCCCGGCACCTGCCGGCCATCGGCATCCACCACCTGGAAGGGCATCTGCTGTCGCCGATGCTGGCCGATCCGCGGCCGGACTTCCCCTTCGTGGCGCTGCTGGTGTCCGGCGGCCATACCCAGCTGATGCGGGTGGATGGCGTGGGCCGCTACGAATTGCTGGGCGAAACGCTGGACGACGCCGCGGGCGAGGCCTTCGACAAATCCGCCAAGCTGATGGGCCTGGGCTACCCCGGCGGTCCGGCGTTGTCCAGGTTGGCCGCCAGCGGCGACGCCACGCGCTTCGACCTGCCGCGCCCCATGTTGCACAGCGGCGACCTGGATTTCAGCTTCAGCGGCCTGAAAACGGCCGTCCTGACCCGGGTGAAGGCCGCCGAGGCGGCCGGCGGGCTGGACGAGCAGGCCCGCGCCGACCTGGCGGCGGCCACCCAGGCCGCCATCGTCGAGGTGCTGGCGGCCAAGGCCATTCGCGCCCTGAAACAGACGGGCCTGAAGCGGCTGGTGGTGGCGGGAGGCGTGGGCGCCAACCAGCTGCTGCGCGCCAAGCTGGACGCGGCGCTCAAGCCGCTGAAGGCGCGCGCCTATTTCCCGCCGCTGGAGCTGTGCACCGACAACGGCGCGATGATCGCCTTCGCCGCCGCGGAGCGCGTCAAGGCGGGCCTGGCGGTCCTGGACGCGGAGGCGCACAGCTTCACCGTGAAGCCGCGCTGGGACCTGGCGGATATCGCCTGAATCCGAGGACGTCCCCCGCCCGCCGGCGGCGAGCGGCCAGTCCGCGGGCTGCTACCGGGCAGCAGACGGGCGCGCCGGGGTGGCCCTAGGCGCGCGCCAACCCGGCAACGGGGCGAAAAACGCCGCGCCAGGACGGCAAAAGGGCGGCAGAAGCCGCCCTGTATTCCTGCCAGCAGCCTTGCCGCCGGTCTTATTTTTTCTTGCCGCCGATCCGGCTTTCCGTGCCCTGGAGCAGGCGGGTGATGTTGGCGCGGTGACGGTAGAACAGCAGGATGCCGATGATGGCCAGCGCCACGCCCATGGCGGGCTGCGCGTACCAGGCCAGGCCGGAGCCGAACACGTAGTACACCGGGGCGAAAAAGGCCGCCACGAGCGAAGCCAGCGACGAATAGCGGAAGAAGATGGCGATGATCAGCCAGGTGGCGGCCGTGGCCACCGCCAGCCAGGGCTGGATGGCCACCAGCACGCCCAGCGCCGTGGCCACGCCCTTGCCGCCCTTGAAGCCCAGGAAAACGGGGTACAGATGGCCCAGGAAGGCGGCCAGCGCCACCGCCGCCAGCGCCCCGACGGGGATGCCGGGGGCGATCTTCTCGGCCAGCCAGATCGCGAACCATCCCTTGGCGGCGTCGCCCAGCAGCGTCAGCGCGGCGGCGGTCTTGTTGCCGGTGCGCAGCACATTGGTGGCGCCCGGGTTCTTGGATCCGTAGCTGCGGGGGTCCTGCAGGCCCATGAGCTTGCTGACCACCACGGCGAAGGGCACGGAGCCGATCAGGTAGGCCAGCAGGATGAGCGCCAGATTGAACGCCAGGGAGGGTGCGGTTATCGCCATGGAAAGGGAGTCCGTTATTGTCGTAATGGCTGCGGATTCTACCGCGCTCCACGCCGGGGCCGGCTACGGGTTATCGAGCGGGGTCCCGACAGGGCGGCGCAAGCCGGTCATACGGATGGCGCCCGCGGACGGTACAATCCGACACGTCCACCCGTGTCATATTTTCTTTCGGATGCACAATGCGAATTCTGGTTTCGAACGATGATGGTTACTCCGCCCCCGGGCTCGAAGCGCTGGTTGCGGCGCTGCAAGGGCTGGGCGATCTCACCGTCGTCGCGCCCGAGACCAACCACAGCGGCGCATCGAACTCCCTGACGCTGAACCGCCCCTTGTCGGTGCGCACCGCCTCCAACGGCTTCATCGCCGTCAACGGCACGCCCTCCGACTGCGTGCACGTGGCCCTCACCGGGCTCATGGACGCGCGCCCGGACCTGGTCGTGTCGGGCATTAACAACGGCGCCAACATGGGCGACGACACCCTGTACTCGGGCACCGTGGCCGCCGCCAGCGAAGGGTATCTGTTCGGCATCCCCGCCATCGCGTTTTCGCTGGCGGAGAAGGGCTGGGCGCACATCGATTCCGCCGCGCGCGCCGCGCGCCTCGTGGTCGAGCGCCACCTGGCGCAGCCCCTGGCCGCGCCGGTGCTGCTGAACGTCAATATCCCCAGCCGCCGCTTCGAAGACATGCACGGCTTCGCGGTCACGCGGCTGGGCAAGCGCCATCCGTCGCAGCCCGTGGTGCGCACCACCACGCCCTACGGCGATACGGTGTACTGGATCGGTCCGGTGGGCCTGGCGGCGGACGCCGCGCCGGGCACCGACTTCCATGCCGTCGAACAGGGCACGGTGTCCGTCACGCCGCTGCGGCTGGATCTCACCCAGCACAGCCAGCTCGACGATATCCGTGCGTGGGCGGAGCCGCTATGCGCAAACGCGTAAGCCAACCGGACGTGTCGCAGGCCGTGCCCGGACGCAGCGGCCCCGTCCGCTACGACTCGGGCCGGCTCAGCCCCGGCGTCACGCCGGCCAACAGCAACACCCGCATCTCCGCGGCCACGCTGCAGCGCCAGACCCAGGCGCCGGCGCCCGCGGCCGGCGGCAACCTGGGCCTGAACTCCGACCGCCTGCGCCAAGCGATGGTGGAGCGGCTGCGCGCCCAGGGCATCAGCGACGAACGCGTGCTGACCGCCATGGGCGCGGTGCCGCGCCATCTGTTCGTGGACGAGGCGCTGGCCAGCCGCGCCTACGAAGACGCGGCGCTGCCCATCGGCCATTCGCAAACCATTTCCCAACCCTGGGTGGTGGCGCGCATGATCGCGGCCGCCTGCGAAGACCGCGCGCCCACCCGGGTGCTGGAAGTCGGCGCGGGCTGCGGCTATCAGGCCGCGGTGCTGGCGCAGTTCGTGCGCGAGGTGCATTCCATCGAACGCATCCGCGGGCTGTACGAACTCGCGCGCGAGCATCTGCGCGCCTTGCGGCTCACCACGAGGATCCGCCTCATCTATGGCGACGGCATGCTGGGCCTGCCCGGCGTGGCGCCGTTCGATGCTATCGTTGTGGCTGCCGCTGGCCTCGCCATCCCGCAAGCGCTCTTGTCGCAGCTTGCGCCGGGTGGCCGCCTGATCGCTCCGGAAGGGGGCGCCAACCAGCGCCTGGTTCTGATCGAACGCACAGGCGCGGCCAGCTGGAAACGTACTGAATTAGAGGCCGTGCGCTTTGTGCCGCTACGGGCCGGAATACAATCTTGAGCAAACAGGAGAAACGTATGCTCAACGGGCAGTTGCAACTGACCGATATCACTCTGGGCGCGTCGTCGACGCGCCTGCGCCGCCCGCTCTTCATCGCGGGGGCGCTCAGCCTGGCCATCCTGGCCGGCTGCGCATCCAAAGGTACTCGCGCTCCGGTGGTCGACATGACCGGCGGGCAACCCGCGCCGTCGGCACAGCCCGGCGGCACCTACGTGGTCAAGCCGGGCGACACGCTTTACAAGATCGCCCGCGCCAACAATGTGGACATCGAGAACGTCAAGCGCTGGAACAACCTCAGCGACCCCAACCAGATTTCCGTCGGGCAGGTCCTGAAGATGTCCGGCGGCTCGGGCGGCGGCGCGCAAACCGCGCCGGTCGCCGGCGCCAAGCCGCAGCCGCGTCCGCTGGACCAGCCGGAAACCGCCACGCCCGCGCCTGACGCCACGGCGACGCCGGCCCCCGCGCCGGTCGAGACCAAGCCCGCCACGCGCGCGGCGGATGCCGGCGTCATCAACTGGGCCTGGCCGGCGAACGGCCAGATCGTGCAGGGCTTCAACGCCAGCAGCAAGGGCATCGACATCGCCGGCGCCCTGGGCGATCCGATCACCGCGGCGGCCGACGGCCTGGTCAAGTACAGCGGCAACGGCGTTCGCGGCCTGGGCAACCTGATCATCGTCGAACACCAGAACGGCTTCATCACCGCCTACGCGCACAACCGCGCGGTGCTGGTGAAGACCGGCCAGACGGTCAAGCGCGGCGCCAAGATCGCCGAACTCGGCCAAAGCGATACCACCTCGCCGCGCCTGCACTTCGAAATCCGTCGCCAAGGCACGCCGGTGGACCCGATGCAGTACCTGCCCGCCAAATGACGCCCACCCTGGTATTCGACCTGGAAACCATCCCCGACGCCGACGGGCTGCGCAAGCTCAACGGCTGGGGGGCCGAGGTCCCCGACCAGGAAGTGGTGGAGCGCGCCCTGACCGCGCGCCGCGAGGCCGTGGGCCACGACTTCCTGCCGCTGCACCTGCACAAGGTCGCGGTAGTGGGCTGCGTGTTCCGCGACGACCAGGGCTTTCGCGTCAAGACGCTGGGCCAGCCCGATGATCCCGAGGCCGCCTTGCTGGCGGGCTTCTTCAAGACCATCGAGCGCTACACGCCCAAGCTGGTGAGCTGGAACGGCTCGGGCTTCGACCTGCCGGTGCTGCATTACCGCAGCCTGATCCAGGGCGTGCCCGCGCCGCGCTACTGGGACATGGGCGAGGAAGACCGCGATTTCAAGTTCAACAACTACATCTCGCGCTATCACTCCCGCCACCTGGACCTGATGGACCTGCTGGCCAAGTACAACGGCCGCGCCAACGCCCCGCTCGACGAACTGGCCAAGCTTTGCGGTTTTCCCGGCAAGCTGGGCATGGACGGCAGCAAGGTGTGGGAAGCCTGGAGCCAGGGCCGCGCCGACGAAGTGCGGGCCTATTGCGAAACGGACGTGGTCAACACCTGGCTGGTGTATTGCCGCTTCCGCTTCCTGCGCGGCGAACTCGACCGCACCTCCTACGAAGCCGAAATCGCCCTGGTGCGCGACACGCTCACCGCCAGCGACGCGCCGCACTGGAAGGAATACATGGCGGCCTGGGACGCCGACTGAAGCCGGTTGGAGGCCTCGCGCAAACCGGGGCTCAGGCAGACCGACGACGGGGCCCTCGCGGCCCCGTCGTCGCGTCCGGAGGCCGCGCAATCGACTGAAACATGGCCGACGCGGACGAAACCCGGATGAAACCGCCCCGATCGCACAATGGTCTCGCTTTCTTCACTCACAGGAGACCTTCATGTCCCGATTCGCTATCCGCTCCAATTTGGCCGCTCTTGCTTTTGTCGCCGCGACGGGCGGCTTGGTGGCCGGCACCGTTATGGCTGCTCCTCCTCCCCCCGACGGCGGCCCGGCCGCGATGCACGAACGCCATCATGGCGGCGGCTTCCACAAAGGCATGCGCGACGGCCTGTTCATCCCCGGCCTGGGGCCCGTGTCCAAGGCGCAGGTCGCCGAACTGAAGCTGGACGACAAGCAGCAAGCCCTGTTCAAGACCGCCCAGGATGGCCAGCGCAGCCTGCATGAAGCCATGCGCGCTTCCGGCGGCAAGCGCCACGACCTGCTGAAGGCGCAGCTGGACAGCGGCAAGCTGGATCCGCGCGCCCTGATCGAGCAGTCCGAGAAGTCTCGCGATGCCTTCGGCACCCAGGCCAAGCAGGTGCGCGATCAATGGCTGGCGGTCTGGGACAGCCTGAACGACACCCAGCGCGGCCAGGTGACCAAGATGCTCAAGGACCGCGAAGCCAAGATGCAGGAGCGCATGGCCAAGATGGAAGGCCGCCACGGCAAGGGCAGGGGCCCGGCCGACGCCGCGCCGCCCGCCGCTCCCGCCGCCAACTAAACCCGCCACCCACCAAACCCGGCGCCCGGCCGCGAGGCCGGTCCGTCCTTCCAGGCCCCGCACGCGTTCGCGCGTCGCGGGGCCTGGCGCTTTGGCGCGCTCCCCATTGCGGGGCACGGGCAGGGCAAGGGGCGGGGGCATGCACGTTTCTGGTGCGTTGCGCGCCCGGCATGCACCCGGCGCGCGCCTGCTGGCGCCGTCCACCGGCAGTCCGAAGGTTGGCACGGACATTGCTTCATGGAAGGAGAGCCGGTCGCCAACGCTGCGATGCCGGCCTGATGGATGCGCCGCAAGGCCGTCCGCCTCCTCGATAAATCCGATCAGGACTCCGCACCATGAAGAAGACGCTGCCCGCCTTGCCCTTTGTGCTTGCCGCTTGTTTCGCCGCGTCGGCGCAGGCCGAACCCACCGACCTGGGAGGCGGCTTTTCGCTGAGCGGCAACGCCACGATCGCCAGCGACTACCGGTTCCGCGGCTACTCGCAGACCGACTTCCGGCCCGCCGCGCAACTGGGCTTCGACCTGACCCACAGCTCCGGCTTCTATCTGGGCAACTGGAACTCCAACGTCTCCAGCTTCGTGTTCACCGACGGCAACCTGGAAATGGACTTCTACGGCGGCTGGAAGGGCGACGTCGGCGGCGGCTTCGCGCTGGACGCGGGCGTGCTGCACTACTACTACCCCGGCTCCAGCTCGCCCAAGGGCGGCAACTACAACAACACCGATCTCTACCTGGGCGTGTCCTACGGCAGCTACAGCCTCAAGTACTCGTATACGCCCAGCGACTTCTTCAGCACGCCCGACAGCAAGGGCACCTGGTACCTGGACGGCACGGCCAACTTCGACCTGGGCGACGGCTGGGGCCTGGTCGGCCACCTCGGCTACCAGAAGCTCAAGAACCAGACCAATATGGACGGTGATTCCATCGGCCACTACGTCGACTATAAGGTCGGCGTGACCAAGGACCTGAAGGGCTGGATCCTGGGGCTGGCGGCCGTGGGGGCCACCAAGGACAACTGGCTACCCACCAAGTACGGCCATCCCTCGGGGCGGCTGGGCGCGGTCTTCTCCGTATCGCGCTCCTTCTGACCGGTATCCGTGGCGGCGCCTTGATCCGCGCCGACCTTTGGGGCGGGTGCAGTCCGCGGCTTGCGGCCTGGTCCCGCCCCTTTTTTGCGTCCCGCCGCCCGGGCCGCGGGCGTGGGCCGCCCGGAAATCCATTTCCGGGATCGGTCCCAGTCCTTTTACAATAGCGGGTTGCGTGTAATTCTGGACTGCGTGAGATGTCTGACGTTTTGAATATCGAATCCCTGGACCTGGAAGCCAGGGGCATCGCCCGCCGCGACGGGAAAGTCGTATTCGTGGAAGGCGCCTTGCCGGGCGAGCGGGTCTCGACGGTCACGGTGCGCCGCAAGCCCTCGTACGAGATCGCGCGCGTGGAAGAAGTGCTGCGGCCGTCGTCCCAGCGCGTGGTGCCGCGCTGCCCGCATTTCGGCGTCTGCGGCGGCTGTGCCATGCAGCACCTGGAGCCCTCCACGCAGGTGGCCATCAAGCAGCGCTCGCTGGAAGACACGTTCTGGCACGTGGGCAAGCTGCGCCCCGCGCGCATTCTGGCGCCCCTGCAGGGCCCGACCTGGGGCTACCGCTACCGCGCCCGGCTGTCGGTGCGCGTGGTGCCGAAGAAGGGCGGGGTGCTGGTCGGTTTCCACGAACGCAAGAGCAGCTACGTGGCCGACATGCGCGAATGCCACGTCCTGCCGCGCCACGTGAGCGACCTGCTGCTGCCGTTGCGCGCGATGATCGCGTCCATGTCGGCGCCCGACCGCATGCCGCAGATTGAGGTGTCGCTGGGCGAGGGCGTGACCGCGCTGGTCCTGCGCCACCTGCTGCCCCTGACCGACGGCGACATCGCCATCCTGCGCGCCTTCGCCGCCGAGCACAGCGTGCAATGGTGGCTGCAGGCCAAGGGGCCCGACACCGTGCATCCGCTTGAGCGCGAGCACGACGACACGCTCTGCTACACCATGCCGGAATTCGGCCTGCGCATGCCGTACCGGCCCACTGACTTCACGCAGGTCAATCACGCCATCAACCGCGCCATGGTGTCGCGCGCGCTGCAGTTGCTGGAAGTGCAGCCCACCGACCGCGTGGCCGACCTGTTCTGCGGCCTGGGCAATTTCACGCTGCCGCTGGCCACGCAGGCCCGCGAGGCCGTGGGCGTCGAGGGCAGCAAGGCGCTGACCGACCGGGCCCTGGAAGCCGCGTCGCGCCATGGCCTGGCCGGCAGCACCCGCTTCGCCACCCTGAACCTGTTCGAAGTGGACGTGGACTGGCTGCGCGGCCTGGGCTATTTCGACCGCATGCTGATCGACCCGCCGCGCGAAGGCGCGCAGGCCGTATCGCAGGCCCTGTCTCAACTGGAGCCGCAGGAGCGCCCGCGCCGCATCGTCTACGTGTCCTGTAATCCGGCCACGCTGGCGCGCGATGCCGCCATCCTGGTGCACGAAGGCGGCTACGTGCTCAAGAGCGCGGGCGTGATCAACATGTTCCCGCACACGGGCCATGTGGAATCCATCGCGGTATTCGAATCGCTGGACGCGGAAGGCGTCCACGCGGTGAAGGAACGCGCGCGGGAACGCGCCGCGAAGGCGGCCGCCGAAGCCGAAGCCGCCGAAGCTGCCAAGCTGGCCGCCGCGGCCGAGGCCCAGGCCGCCATCGAGGCGGCCGGCGAGCCCGTCCAGGGCTGATCCGGCGGGCCTGGGCGCCGCCTCAGTGCGTGCAGCCCAGGCCTTCCAGAATGGGGCAGTCCGGCCGGTCGTCGCCGTGGCAGTTCCGTGCCAGGTGCTTGAGCGTGGCCGCCATGTCGCGCAGGGCCTCGGCCTTGCGCTCCAGTTCCTCCACGTGTTGCAGCGCGATCCGCTTGACGTCGGCGCTGGCGCGGCTGCGGTCCTGCCACAGCGCCAGCAATTCGTTCATCTGTTCCACCGAGAAGCCCAGGTCCCGCGCCCGACGAACGAAGCGCAGCGTGTGCAGATCGTGTTCGCTGTAGACGCGATAGCCCGAGTCCGTGCGCACCGCGGGGCCGATCAGGCCGATGCTTTCGTAGTAGCGGATCATCTTGGCGGAAATGCCCGAGCTTTTCGCCGCTTCGCCGATGTTCATGCCAGCCTCCTGTCGTTGATCGTTCCCATTCTACGCTTGACCTTGACATAATTGGAAGGTTTAAGCTGTGTTCACGGTGGACGAAACCGTGTCCCCAACCCTGAATCCTCTGGAGATAAGCATGAGCATCGAGTTCCAAGTGCCCGACATGACCTGCGGCCATTGCGTCAAGACCATCACCGGCGCCGTGAACGAGGCGGCGCCGGGCGCCACCGTGACCGTGGACCTGCCCACGCACCGCGTGACCGTCACCGGCGCCGAGCAGGCCGACAAGATCGAGGCCGCCATCCGCGATGCCGGCTACGAGCCGACGCGCGTGTAGTCCCCTAGGCCGTCAGGCGCGATATGATAGTTCGCGCCTGGCGGTTGCAATCTCTTCATTGGTTAAAGCTATCAATCAATTTAAATTATTAAATTTGATTAATTGATAGTCAGCATTTATCATTCTATCCATGGTGGTTGAACAAGACCCCGCAACCCAAGGAGAGATTTGAATGCTGCAAAACCGCGAAGGCCAACGTGTTCCGAACGTAACGTTCCCCGTCCGCCAGGACAACGCCTGGAAGAAGGTCACGTCGGACGACCTGTTCAAGAACAAGACCGTCGTGGTCTTTTCGCTGCCCGGCGCCTTCACGCCGACCTGCTCCTCGACCCACCTGCCGCGCTACAACGAACTGGCCCCGGCCTTCTTCGCCGCGGGCGTGGACAGTATCGTCTGCGTGTCGGTCAACGACACCTTCGTGATGAACGAATGGGCCAAGGACCAGGAGTCCGCCAATATCACGCTGCTGCCCGACGGCAACGGCGAGTTCACCGAAGGCATGGGCATGCTGGTCGACAAGAGCGACCTGGGCTTCGGCAAGCGCAGCTGGCGTTATTCGATGCTGGTCAAGGACGGCGTGGTCCAGAAGATGTTCATCGAGCCGGAGAAGGAAGGCGACCCGTTTGAAGTGTCGGACGCCGACACCATGCTGGCCCACTTCGCTCCCTCGGCGAAGAAGCCTGACCAGGTCGTCGTGTTCTCCAAGCCGGGCTGCCCGTTCTGCGTCGAAGCCAAGGCGCTGCTGGATGCCAAGGGCTACGCGCCGATCGAGATCCCGCTGGAAAACAAGGTCCGCGGCCGTGTGATCGGCGCCGTGTCCGGCAAGGGCACCGCTCCCCAGGTGTTCATCAACGGCTCGCTGATCGGCGGCCTGGAAGAGCTGAAGGCGCACTTCGCCTAAGCGTCGGACAGGGCGGGGCGCCAGTCCCGCCCGCCATCCCGCCGGGCCGCGCCGCGGCCCGGCATCCCGCGAGTTTCCCTTGTTCCGCATCTTCGCGCGGCCCCGAACGGCGCCGCGGGACGGCGTTCGTCCCGAGGATGCGCAACAAGGCGGAATGCGCCTTGCAAATCCTGCTCCACGACTTACCGGGAGATACCCAGACATGAAGACTCTGCACACCGACATCGCCGTTATCGGCGCCGGCACCGCCGGCCTGGCCGCCTATCGCGCCGCGAAAGCCGCCGGCCAGCGCGCGCTGCTGATCGAGGGCGGCCCCTACGGCACGACCTGCGCCCGCGTGGGCTGCATGCCGTCCAAGCTGCTGATCGCGGCCGCCGAGGCAGCCCACGGCGCCGCGCACACGGAAGCGTTCGGCGTGCATGTGGGCGGCGAAATCACCGTGGACGGCGTCGAGGTGATGGACCGCGTCAAGCGCGAGCGCGACCGCTTCGTGGGCTTCGTGCTGGAAGGCGTGGAGAACATCCCCGCCGAGGACAAGTTGCGCGGCTACGCCCGCTTCGTGTCGGATACCGTGCTGCGCGTGGACGAGCACACCGAAGTGCATGCTTCGCGAGTCGTGATCGCCACGGGGTCGCGCCCCTCGGTGCCGCCGCCTTTCCGCGCGCTGGGCGACCGGCTGGTGGTGAACGACGACGTGTTCGCCTGGAATGAGCTGCCGGGCCGCGTGGCGGTGTTCGGCCCCGGCGTGATCGGGCTGGAACTGGGCCAGGCGCTGGCCCGGCTGGGCGTGGAAGTGCGCGTGTTCGGCGTGAGCGGCAGCCTGGGCGGCATCAGCGATCCGCAGGTCCGCCAGGTGGCGCGCAAGATCTTCCAGCGCGAGTTCTATCTGGATCCGGACGCCCGCGTCCTGGAAACCACCCGCGTGGGCGACGAAGTCGAAGTGCGCTACGTGGCGCTGGACAATAGCGAGCGCACCGAGCGCTTCGACTACGCGCTGGTGGCCACCGGCCGCCGTCCCAACGTGGACGGCCTGGGCCTGGAGAACACCACGCTGAAGTTGAATGCGCACGGCGTGCCGGAGTTCGACCGCGAAACGATGCAGGCGGGCGATTCGCCCATCTTCATCGCGGGCGACGCCAACGCGGATGCGCCGCTGCTGCACGAGGCCGCCGACGAAGGCCGCATCGCGGGCGAAAACGCGGCCCGTTACCCGGCGGTGCGCCAGGGCCTGCGCCGCGCGCCGCTGGCGGTGGTGTTCTCGGACCCGCAGATCGCGCTGGCCGGCAAGGGCCATGCGCGGCTGATCCCCGGCACCTACGTCACGGGCGAAGTGGACTTCAGCGACCAGGGACGCTCGCGCGTCATGCTGAAGAACCGCGGCATGCTGCACGTCTACGCGGACATCGAAACCGGGCGCTTCCTGGGCGCGGAAATGGTCGGCCCCAGCGCCGAGCACATCGGCCACTTGCTGGCCTGGGCGGTGCAGCAGGAGCTCACCGTGGCGCGCATGCTGGAGATGCCGTTCTATCACCCCGTGATCGAAGAGGGCCTGCGCACGGCGTTGCGCGACGCGGCGGCGAAGCTGGCCCGGGCGCAGGAAGCCTTGCGGCGCGAGGAGCCGGCAAGCGAGGCCGCGTAAACGCGAAGCCGCGCGCTTTTGTCTCGGGCGGCTCCACGAAAAAAGGCCACGATACGTCGTGGCCTTTTTGTCGCCCAGGCGGTTCAGTCGTCGGACTGTTTCTTGGGCGCGGGGAACGGGTTCTCGCGGTATTGCAGCGTGAATCCGGCCCGGTCGTCTTGCCCCAGCACGCGCGCCAGGTAGGGCATGGCGGGCTTCAGGGCGTCGTGCAGGGTCCAGGGCGGGTTGATCAGGAACATGCCGCTGCCATGCAGGCCGTAGCCGTCGATGGTCGCCTTCTTGACCGTGAGCGTGGCGTGGAGCCAGCTCTTGACCTTGAGGTTCTCGAAATGGCGGGCCATTTCGCCGGCCTCGCGGCGCTGCACCAGCGGATACCAGACGGCGATGGTGCCGGTGGCGAAGCGCTTGATGCATTCCTTGACCGTGAGGAGCGTGCGGCGGTAATCGTTCTTGTCTTCGTACGACGGGTCGATCAGCACCATGCCGCGGCGCGTGGGCGGCGGCAGCAGCGCCTTGACGCCCTCGAAGCCGTCGTCGCCGTAGATCGTGGTCTGGCGCAGGGCGGTGCGGCCCTGGTGCTCCAGGTTGGAGACCAGCGTGTCGATTTCGGTGGGGTGCATCTCGAAGAGGCGCAGCCGGTCCGAGGGGCGCATGGCGTCCAGCGCCAGCCAGGGCGAGCCGGGATAGCGCTTGAGGCGGCCGTTGGTGTTGTAGGCGCGGATGCGGGCGATGTAGTCCGCCAGGAGCGGAGGCAGGTCTTCGGCTTCCCAGAGCCGGCCGATGCCGTCGGCGAATTCGGAGGTCTTGGACGCCCAGTCGCTGTCCAGGCTGTACAGCCCGGCGCCGGCGTGGGTGTCGACGACCCAATAGGGCGCGTCCTTTCTGTTGAAGTAATCCAGCGTGTGGATCAGGATGGCGTGCTTGAGCACGTCGGCATGGTTGCCGGCGTGGAAGGCGTGACGGTAACTGAACACGGCGAGACCTGTCTCAGGCGGCCGGCCGGATGGCGGCCAGCTCGTCGGTGAAAATGCCGTCGATGCCCCAGTCGAGCAGCAGGCGCGCGCGCTCGGGGTCGTTGACGGTCCAGGCGGCGATCCGGTAGCCGGCCGCATGAACGGCATCGATCAGCTCGCGGGTCGCGTCTTTCTGATTGATGTTCAGCGCCACGCACTCGTACTTGGCCAGCCGTTCGCGCCAGTCGGCGGGGACTTTCTCCACCAGCAGGGCGCGGGGCAGCTCCGGCGCGGCTTCCTGGGCGGCCGCGAGCGCTTCCTCGGCGAACGAGGACAGCAGCGGGGCCACGGCGGCGCCTTGCCACAATTGGCGGGCGGCCAGCGCCACCGCGCGGCCGGTTTCGGCTTCGCGGCCCGGGCAGGGCTTGATCTCGACGTTGCTGGCGATGCCGTTGGCGACGGTATAGCGCGCCACCGCGGCAAACGTGGGCAGCGGCTCTCCCGCATAGGCGGCCGAGTGCCAGCTGCCGAAGTCCAGCTGCGCCAGTTCCGAGTAGGTCTTGGCGGCGGCGGGGCCCTTGCCGTTGGAGGTGCGGTCCACGTCGTCGTCGTGCATCAGCACCAGCACGTCGTCGCTGCTGAGCTTGACGTCGTACTCGAACATGGTGAAGCCGTGCTCGGCGCCGACGCGCATGGCGGCCAGCGTATTCTCCGGGGCCAGCCGGCCGCCGCCGCGATGGGCGATGTAACGGGAATAGGGCCAGGAGGGGAGTGTTGCGCTCATGGGGGTGTTGCTATCAGGTTCTTGGGACAGGGTTGCAAGGATACTCCTACTTCATGGGCGCCTTGCCCTGCGACACGTCCATGATCATCCGCGCCGCCAGGTACAGGCGCGGCACGATGCTGTCGATCTGGATGTATTCGGCGTCGTTGGAGTGGGCGCCGAAGCCGCTCAGGCCCATGCCTTCGATCACGGGGCCGCGCGCCTTCAGGGCGGCGAAGGCGGCGTCGGTGCCGCCCCCGCTGGCGCGGTCCACGACCTTCAGCGGCAGGTCGAGCTCCTGGTAGATCCGCACGCCGTGCGCGGCCAGGGCGCGGGAGGCGGGCGTGGCCTCCAGCGGCGGGCGCCGGACTTCGAACTTCACGCTGACCTTGGATTCGGGCAGCAGCTTCTTCTGGATGCCGGCCTCCAGGCTGCGGGAAAGCGCGTCGAAATCGGAGACGCGCAGCGCCCGGGCGTCGGCCTGAGCGGTCGCCTGCCCCGGAATGACGTTGCGGTTGGTGCCGGCCTGGGCCACGGTCCAGTTCAGCTTCAGCCCCTCTTCGGGCTTGGAGAGATTGTCCAGCTGCAGCAGCTGGTGCGCCAGTTCGTACAGCGCATTGACGCCGCCCTCGGGGCGCGCGCCGGCGTGGGAGGTCTTGCCCTGCACGGCCAGGTAGGCCGCGCCGATGCCGCTGGTGGCGAGCGTCAGGCGGGCCTGGGCGCCGCCGCCTTCGAACGAGAACACCGCGTCCTGGTCCGCGCCCAGGCGGGTGATGGTGCTGCGGGCGCCGGGCGAACTGATTTCTTCGTCGCCGTTGATCAGTACGGTGAGCGTGCCGTAATCGGCGAAGCCCAGTTTCTGCAAGAGGGCGATGGTGTGGAGGATCATCGCCACGCCGTGCTTGTCGTCGGCGATCCCCAGGCCGTAGGCCTTGCCGCCGTCGACGCGGAAGGGCTGGTCTTTCAGCATGCCATTGCGGTAGACGGTATCCATGTGGGCGATCAGCATGATCTTCTTGTCGCCCTTGCCCTTGAATTCGGCGTGGACCATGGGCCCGACCTTCTCGGGGGTGTCGTCCAGCCTGAAGACGTCGGTGGCCGGCACGATCTCGACCGTTCCGCCCAGCGCCTTGAGGCGGTCGCGGATCAGCTCGGCGATGCGTTCCACGCCTTCCACGTCCTTGCTGCCGGATTCGATGCCGACCAGGTCCCGCATGGTGTCCAGCATGCCCTGGCGCTGCGCCTGGGCGGCCTCGTGGACGGCGGCGACCGGCGCGGCCAGGGCGGCGTGGGCGCCGCCGAGGAAGGCCAGGGCGAGACAGGCGCGCAGGATAGGGGGGCGGGGGAAGGAGAGGGGCATCGGCGGAGACCTCGGTGCGTGCGTGGAGGGGCCGGGTCCGGAAAGGGGCTCGGCTTCGGGCAAACCCTGAGGCCACGATACGGGGCGCGCCGGGCGGCGGAAATGGTGATTCCCCGGGTTGACGGCGCCCGCATTCCATGCCGGCGAGGCCCTTGCGGCCCGTCGCTCGCCCGTGCGCGCGAGGCCCGGGGGCGGGTCCGGCGGCCCCAAGTTTCTTCCAGGCTCCCGGACGAATGAGAAATGCTAAAATCCGCCCGCTGATCCGGTAATGACCGGTATGGGAATAGGGCGAATCGGGTTCGCCTTTTTTTATGCGTTTTCTTGCGGCTCCGGGCAGATACCCCCGGGGCGCGGCAACAGGGATTCCATGTTCGAATTTATTCGCAGCCACCGGCGCTGGATGCAGTTGATTTTGCTGCTACTGATCGTGCCGTCCTTCTTCCTGGTCGGGATTCAAGGCTATGACAGTTTCATGCGGGCCGAGCCTGAGTTGGCCACGGTGGCCGGGCAACCGGTTTCGCGCGCCGAATTCGACCAGGCGCACCGCAACCAGCTTGAGCAATTCCGCCAGCGCCTGGGCGCGCAGTTCGACCCGGCCGTGATCGACACGCCGGCGTTGCGCGAAGGCCTGCTGAACCAGCTGATCAATCAGCGCCTGCTGGCCAACGTGGCGATCGACAACCGTTTCTCGGTGTCCGACGAAACGTTGCGCAACACCATCGCCGCGATTCCGGAAGTGCAGGACAACGGCCGCTTCTCGCCCGAGCGCTATCGCCAGGTGCTGGCCGCGCAGGGCATGTCGCCGACCTCGTTCGAGGCCGGCCTGCGCCGCGACCTGGCCGTGGCCCGCGTGCTGGAGCCCGTCGGCCAGTCGGCCCGCGCGCCCGCCGAGGTCGTCGCGTCGCTTGAAACGGCCCTGACGCAGATGCGCACCGTCCAGCTGCGCCGCTTCGCCGCCGCCGATTTCCGCTCGCAAGTCAGCGTCAGCCCGGCCGACATCCAGGCCTGGTACGACGCCAACAAGCAGCAGTTGCAGATCCCCGAACAGGTCCAGGTGCAGTACGTGGTGCTGGACGAAGCCGCCGCCACGCAGGGCGTGCAGGTCAAGGACGAGGATCTCGCCGCGTACTACGAACAGAACAAGAACCGCTTCGGCCAGCCCGAACGCCGCCGCGCCAGCCATATCATGATCGAGCTGGCCCCCGGCGCCTCGGAAGAGGCCCGCAAGGCCGCCCGCGCCAAGGCCGAGGATCTCGCCAGGCAGGCCGCCGCCGATCCGGCGCAGTTCGCCGAACTGGCTCGCAAGAACTCGCAGGACGCCGGCTCGGCCGCCAATGGCGGCGACCTGGGCTGGCTGGCTCCCGGCATGCTCTCGGGCCCCCTGGAGAAGGCCATCTTCGGCCAGACGAAGGACCAGGTCTCGGGCGTGATCGAAAGCCCGTCCGGCCTGCACATCGTCAAGGTCACCGAGATCCAGCCCGCCGCCATCAAGCCGCTGGCCGAGGTCAAGGACCAGATCGTGGGCGAAGTCCGCAAGCAGGTTGCCGCCGTGCGTTTCTCGGAAATGGCCAGCCAGCTGAACAAGCAGGTCTACGACCAGCGCGACAGCCTGCAGCCCGCCGCCGACACCGTCGGCCTGAAGCTGCGCACCGCCTCCGGCGTGACGCGCGAAGGCCTGCTGCCCGCCGACAAGGTCGGCCCGGGCTCGGCCGCCGACAGCCCCGATGCCGCGCTGCTGGACAACCCCCGCGTGCGCCAGGTGCTGTTCTCGCCCGACGTGCTGCGCGAGAAGCAGAATTCCGGCGTGATCGAACTGTCGCCCGACACCATGCTGGCCGTGCGCGTCGCGGCCGTCGAGCCGGCCCACGTGCCGCCGCTGGACAAGGTCTCCGAGTCGATCCGCGCCAAGCTGGTGGATGAGCGCTCGGCGGAAGCCGCCAAGAAGGCCGGCGAGGCCGCGCTGGCCGAGGACAAGGCCAACCCGGCCGCCGCGCCTGAAGGCTTCTCCGCGCCGCTGACCGTGTCGCGCCAGGATCCCAAGGACCTGCCGCGCCTGGTGTTGGACGCCGTGATGCGCCTGCCGGCCAGCACGCTGCCCGCCTATACCGGTGTGCAGTCGGGCGCCGACTACACGCTGGTGCGCCTGGAGAAGGTCGAGGCCGGCAAGGTCGATCCGGCCGACAAGGAACGCCTGGCGCAACAGCTGTCGGGCGCCTGGGGCCAGGCCGAAAACGAAGCGCTGATCCGCATGCTGCGCGAAGAGTACAAGGTGCAGGTGCTGCCGGCCGCGGCCGAAGTCATCCGCGGCGACCAGCCGGCCGCCGGCTGATCGCGGGGGCCTGTTCTCGACCGAACAGGCCCTAGCGCCCGTTAATCGAGCAGCGGCCGCAGCGTCGGCCACACGTTATCCAGCAGTTTGGGCTGGGCGTCCTCGTTGGGATGGATGCCGTCGGCCTGGAACATCGCCCGGTTCGTTGCGATACCTTCCATCAGGAAGGGCACGAGCCGGGCGTTTTCGTCTTTGGCGACCGTGGGGAATACCTGCGCGAAGCGCTGGGTGTAGTCCCGGCCGTAGTTGGGCGGGATCTGCATGCCCACGATCAGGACGCGGGCGTCGGCCTGGCGGGCCGCCTGCGTCATGGTGCGCAGATTCTGCTCGGTCATCGTCAGGGGCAGGCCGCGCAGCGCGTCGTTCGATCCCAGTTCCAGGACCACCACGGCCGGCGCATGCTGGCGCAGCAGGGCGGGCAGGCGCGCCACGCCGCCGCTGGTGGTGTCGCCGCTGATGCTGGCATTGACGACCCGGTAGTTGGGGTATTGTTCCGACACGCGGGCGGAGAGCAGGGGCACCCAGCCGGTGCCGCGCTTGATGCCGTATTCGGCGGACAGGCTGTCGCCCAGGACCAGGACCGTGCGCGGCGCGGAACCCTGGGCCGCCGCGGCGGTCTGAGCGTGGGCGGGAGCCACGATGGCGGCCGCCATGGCGGACACGAGAAGCAGACGGGAAAATAGGCGCATGGATAGCAAGAATTCGATCGAGGTGAAAGGGCTGGGCAAGCGGGTGGCCGATGCCGGCGGGACGCTGTCTATCCTGGAAGATATTGATTTTACGGTCGAGGCCGGCAGCGCGCTGGCCATCACCGGCAGCTCCGGTTCGGGCAAGTCCACCTTGCTGGGACTGCTGGCGGGGCTGGATGTTCCCAGCACCGGCAGCGTGCGCCTGGCCGGACAGGACCTGTTCGCCCTGGACGAGGACGGCCGCGCGCGCCTGCGCGCCAACCACGTGGGCTTCGTGTTCCAGTCGTTCCAGCTGCTGCCCAACCTGACCGCGCTCGAAAACGTGATGCTGCCGCTGGAACTGGCCGGCCAGCCGGCCCGCGAGGCCGCGCAGGCCATGCTGGAGCGGGTGGGGCTGGGCGCCCGCCTGCATCATTACCCGCGCACCCTGTCGGGCGGCGAGCAGCAGCGCGTGTCGCTCGCCCGCGCCTTCGTGGTGCAGCCCGACCTGCTGTTCGCCGACGAGCCCACCGGCAGCCTCGACGCCGCCACGGGCGTGACGGTCATCGACCTCATGTTCGACCTGCACCGCGAGCACGGCACCACGCTGGTGCTCGTCACCCACGATCCCCAGCTGGCCGCCCGTTGCGGACGCCAGCTGGTGCTGGCCGCCGGCCGGATGGCCGACGGCGCCTGAGGCCAGTTGGAATACCCTTCGCAAGAATGGTCGGCCCGCCGCCGGGCCGCCCCAAGGCGGGCCAGCCCCCCTGGGGGGCAGCTAGCATGCGTAGCATGCGCAGCGTGGGGGCCTCCACATGGTCGGCCCGCCGCCGGGCCGCCCCAAGGCGGGCCAGCCCCCCTGGGGGGCAGCTAGCCCGCGCAGCGGGCGCGGCGTGGGGGCCTACTTCGATTTGGCAACTGCCTGGTTCCAGGCCGCCACTACGGATTCATACTCGTTGGCCGCGGCTTCCTGGCTGACCGGGAAGATCTTGATGGTCTTCAGGTCGGGCAGGGTGGTCAGGCTGGCCACGGCCACGTCCGTGCGGGTCGGGCGGCGGAAGTTCTTCACCAGCTGGGCTTCCTGCGACTCCTTGCTCAGCAGGCCGTCGTACAGCGCCTTGGCCGCGTCCAGGTTCTTCGCGCCCTTGATGATGAACATGCCTTCGGGCGCGAGGTAGCTGCCCTCGGTCGGGTACACCAGCTTGATCTCCTTCTGGCCGCCGGCCACGTATTCCTGCGCGGCGTATTCCAGCGTCATGCCCACGGCGTACTCGCCCGCGGCCACGCCCTTGTAGGTGGTGCCCGACGAGGCGGTGACGACGGCGTTCGCGGCGATCTTGTCCAGGCCGGGCTGGCCGAACTGCTTGTACAGGCCGTACACCAGCATGTAGGCGGTGCCGCTCTTGGACGGATCGGTGATGGCGAACTTGTTCTTCCATTGCGGCTGCATCAGGTCCGACCAGGTGGCGGGCGCGGGCAGTCCCTTGAGCTGGCGCTCGTTGACCATCATCACCATCACGTGCACGTTGGTGCCCACCCACAGGTCGTCCGGGCCGCGGAATTCGGCCGGGATCTTGTCGAGGTCGGCCGGGCGGTAGGGCTGCAGGTGCTGGCGGTAAGCGCCCAGCGTGCCGAAGCCGCCGCTCCAGAACAGGTCGCCGCGCGGGTTCTGCGCTTCGGCCTCGATGCGCTTCATCATGGTGCCCGTGCCGCCGGTGACGGGCTGCACGTTCAGCTTGGGCGCGTGCTTCTTCACCGCGTCCAGCGCGGTTTCGATCGTCTCGGTGTTGTTGGACGAGTAGAGCACGACGTTCTGGGCATGGGCGGCGCCGGTGGCCAGGGCCGCGGCCAGGACGCTGTACTGAAGGAGGTGCTTGAGTTGCATGGTTAGCCTCTGTGCGAGTGGGTTATTTGCCGGAGAACAGCTTGATGCGGAACGCTTTGACGGACACGATGATGGGCAGCACGATCACCGTGACCAGCGCCGCGCCGTAGGCCGAAGCCATGCCCAGCCTGCCGCCGTCGACCTGGCGGAAGATGGCGATGGGCATCGTCTCCAGGCCGCCGCTGTAGGCGACGATGGAGGCCGACAGCTCGGAGATCGTCGTCAGCCACATGAGGATGGCGGCCGAGATGATCGATGCCTTCATGGCGGGCAGGACCACCTTGAAGAAGGTCATGAGCGGGGACACGCCCAGGCTGATCGAGGCTTCCTCGATCGACTCGGGGATGTTGAACAGCACCGACGAGGCGTTGCGCACCGCGAAGGGCAGGCGGCGCACCGTGTAGCACAGCACCATGATCCCGGAGGTGCCCGCCAGCACGAGCCAGCCGGTATTGAAGGTCTGCACCAGGGCGATGCCCAGCACGGTGCCCGAGATGGTCAGCGGCAGCACCACGATGTAGTCCAGCACCTGGGTGGAGGCGCTGCGCTTCTTGATGGTCAGGTAGCTGGCCAGCACCGCGAAGGCCACGCCCAGCACCGTGGCCAGCGAGGCGAACTTCAGCGAATTCAGGATGGGCTCGGGCGCGCCGTGCAGCGCGCGCTGCATGCTGGCCAGGGACCACTGGCCCCATTGCATGACCGGCCCGCTGGTCTTGGTGAACGCCGCGATGAAGACGACGATGAGCGGCAGCATCGAGATGAAGATCACCATGCCCACGCCGCCGGTATAGAGCGCCGCGGTCCACGAACGCACGCGCACGGCAGCCGGGGCGCGGCCCTGCGTCATGGTGTAGACCTTGCGCTCGACCACGCGCTTCTGGAAGAACAGCACGATGGCGACGATGGCGATGGAGACCACCGACATCGCGCTCTGCAGCGTCGGGCTGCCGCCCATTTCGCTGACGAAGGTGTTGTACGTCATGACCGACAGCAGCGGCACCCGGCTGCCTAGCAGCATCGCCAGCGCGAAGTTCCCCACCACCAGCGTGAACACGACGAGCGCGTTGACCAGCACCGCGGGCAGCAGCACCGGCACCAGCACCCGCAGCTTGGTCAGGAAGGGCGGCGTGCCCAGGCTCAGGCCCGCTTCCTCCAGTTGCCCGTCGAAGCCGCGCAGCGCGGCCAGCACGCCCAGGTAGATGTAGGTGTAGTAGACGAGCGTCATGGAGAACACCATGCCCGTCCAGCCGTAGAAGGACGGCAGCGAGATGCCGGCGTCGCCCAGCAGGTTCGTCAGGATGCCGTTGTTGCCCAGGATCAGCAGCCAGGACTGGCCCACGATGATCTCGGGGATGACGATGGTCAGCACCGGCAGGATCGCCACCAGGTTCTTCAGCGGAAAGTCGTAGCGGGCCACCATGTAGGCGAACGGCACGCCCACCAGCACCGTGCAGGTGGTGACGGCCAGGCCCAGGATCAGCGTATTGCCGAAAGCCTCGACGTACTGCGAATCGGCCAGCAGGGCCCGGAAGCCTTCCAGCGAGAAGCCGCCGTCCTGGCCGGTGACGCTGTTGCCGAAGAGCACGCCCAGCGGATAGAGCACGAAGAACAGCAGCAGGGCCAGGCTGATCGCGGTGAGGATGCCCCAGGGCCACCATTGGATTTTCATGGCGCGCGCGTCCTCAGGCGTTGACGACGCGGCTGTCGGCGGGGATCAGCACCTGCACGGCTTCGCCGGGCTGGAACTGCGCCACCATATTGCCGGCATGCAGCTCGACGCGGATCTCCGAGCCGTTGGCGAGGGCGATCCGGTAGGCCGTCTTGAAGCCCAGGTACTGCCGACGAAGCACCTTGCCCGGCAGCGTGTTGGGCACGTAGGGCGTGGGCGCCATCAGGGCCAGTTCTTCCGGGCGGGCGATCAGCACGCCGTTGCCGGCGAGCTGATCGCTGCCCTGCACGCCGTCGAAGCCCAAGCCGCAGAGTTCGTAGCGGACATGGCCGGCCGGCGCGCCGGCCTGGCCGTTGCGCGCCGGCACCGGGATCACGTTGGCCGAGCCGATGAAGTCCGCCACGTAGGCGTTCACCGGCGTGCCGTAGAGTTCCTCGGGCGTGCCCAGCTGGGCGATGTCGCCGTGGTCCATGATCGCGATCCGGTCCGACATCGCCAGCGCTTCTTCCTGGTCGTGCGTCACGAAGACGGTGGTGATGCCGGCTTCGCGGACCAGGTCCAGGATCACGTCGCGCATCTGCAACCGCATCTTGGCGTCGAGGTTGGACAGGGGCTCGTCCATCAACAGCACGCGCGGGCGGATCACCAGCGCGCGCGCCAGGGCCACGCGCTGGCGCTGCCCGCCGCTCATCTGCGCCGGGTAGCGGTCCGCGAGCGCCAGCAGGCCGACCTTGTCGAGCGCTTCATTGACGCGCCGGGAAATTTCAGCCCGCGCCACGCCGCGTGCGCGCAGGCCGTAGGCCACGTTGTCGAAGGCGCTCTTGTCGGGGAACAGGGCGTAGTCCTGGAACACCATGCCGATGTCGCGGCGGTGCGCGGAGACGTGGGTCACGTCGTCCTGGTCGAACAGCAGGCGGCCGCCGTCGGGCGCGTAGAAGCCGGCAATGCAGCGCAGCAGGGTGGTCTTGCCGCAGCCGCTCGGCCCCAGCAGCGTGTAGAACGCGCCGTCCGGGATGTGCAGCGAGAGATTGCGCAGCACTTGCTGGCCGCCGAAGGTTTTGACGATGCCGTCTACCGTGATTGATGCCATGTTGGGTTCCTGCCTGAGATTGTCGGCATCATAGGAACGGTGCCCCGCGGCGACCAGCAGTGTTTTTTAAGGCGTGGCGTTAGATTTTCTAAGAGGTCGGCGGGCGCCCGATCCCCTAGAATGCCGCTGGATAGCGGTGCGCGCGCGTGGCGCGGCGCGCCGACAATAAATAGACGACAAGGGTAAACGTGGGAAAGAGCAGCACAGCGCGGCGCCGGGCGGGCGCGCGGGCGGGCTACAACTGAAATGGCGGGCCCCAGCCTGCCACCGCTGAAGGCCTTGCGGGTGTTCGAGGCCGCGGCGCGCCTGCGCAGTTTTACCGCGGCGGCCGATGAACTCAGCATCACGCATAGCGCCGTCAGCCAGCAGATCCGCATCCTCGAAGAGTATGTGGGGCAGCCCCTGTTCGCGCGCGAGGCGCGCGGCGTCGCGCTGCTGCCCTGCGCCCAGGCCTATTTTCCCGAGGTCCAGGCCAGCCTGGAACGCATCGCCGCGGCCACCGCCAAGCTGAAATCGCCGGCCTACGGCGGCGTGCTGCGCGTCTGCGCCACGCCGTCCCTGACCATGAAATGGCTGATCCCGCGGCTGTCGGCGTTCCAGGAACGGCATCCCGGCATCGACGTGCAACTGACCACGCAGGGGCGGCCGTTCCTCGACCGCGGCGGCGACGCGGGCAGCGATGTGCTGATCCGCCACGGCTACATGGCGCATTCCGAGCTGGCCTGCGTGCATTGCCTGGACGACTTCCACGTGCCGGTGGCGTCGCCGCGCTTCATCGAACGCAACCGCCTGGCCGCGCCCGCGGACTGCCTGGGCCATCCGCTGCTGAAGATCGCCGGCGGCATGGACCACTGGCCGCGCTGGTTCGCGCTGGCGAAGGTGGACGTGCCCGCCCAACTGCCGGGGCCGGTCTTCGACCATCAATTCCTGTGCATGCAGGCCGCCATGAACGACCTGGGCATCGCCCTGGCGCCGTGGTGCCTGCTGGACGACGACATCCGCGCCGACCGGCTGCGCCCGCTGTTCGCGGAGCCGCAGCTGCCCAACGCCGGCATCCACGCGCTGTACCGCCCGGACGGCCCGGCCGCGGCCTCGGCGCAATTGTTCATCGAGTGGCTGTGCGCGCAAGGGCGCGACCCCTCCCAACCCGGATAGACAAGGATCTTCCCATGCTGTTGCCCAACCCGACTCCCGGCCTGCATTGGCGCGGCATCGCGCCGCCGCTCGCGCTGTCGGACTACCGTGTCATCGCCTTCGACATGGACTCCACCCTGATCTCCATCGAAACGCTGGACGAAATGGCCGACCTGATGGGCAGGAAGGCGGAAGTGGCGGCCTTGACCGAGGCCGCCATGCGCGGCGAAATCGTCGACTACAAGCAGAGCCTGCGCGAGCGCGTGGCGCTCCTGGCCGGCATGCCCGAGGCCGCCCTGGACGAGGTCTACGAACACCGGCTGCGCATCAATCCGGGCGCGGAAACGCTGATCGCGGCCTGCAAGGCCGAGGGCCTGACCTGCCTGCTGGTGACCGGCGGCTTCACCTGCTTCACGGACCGCCTGCGCGCGCGCCTGGGGTTGGACGACGTGCGCGCCAATGTGCTGGAAGTGGAAGACGGGCGCCTGACCGGCCGGCTGTTGCCCCAGCCCTGGGGCGACATCTGCGATGGCGAGGAAAAACGGCGCAAGCTGCTGGAGGTGTGCGCGGCGCTGGGAGTCGGGCCGGACCGGGCCATCGCCGTGGGCGACGGCGCGAACGACCTGCCGATGATGCGGGCGGCCGGCCTGTCGGTGGGCTATCGCGCCAAGCCGGCGGTGCGCCAGGAGGTGAAGGTGGCCATCGACGAGGGCGGCCTGGACCGGCTGCTGGAGTTGGTCCGACCTCGTAGTTGTTTTCCCGACGTATAGTTTGCCGAGACGACGCCGTAATCAGGGGTAGGGAAGGTGAACCCGCCTTCCAGACCTGCCTGCGCTCAGGAGTCGTCATGACTGTTCAAGCTTTGACGCGTGCGTTGTCTGTTGTCTCGTTGCTGGTTCCCGTCGTCGCCAGCGCCAATAGCGGCATGATCCGCTTCAGCGGCGCCATCATGGAGCCGGCGGCATGCAAGGTCGATATCAAGGGCGGTAGCGGGGGAAAGGGGGCTCCCCGCGTCAACTGCGGGGCGCCCGGCGGCGGGTCGGCCGTGCCCGCCGGGAACCGCGTCAAGGTGAGCACCAGCGTCTCGTCGGCGGCTTCCTGGCCGGACGACCGAGTGCGGCGCCACAAGGTCGTGACGCTCGACTACCTCTGACGCGGCCGGGGCCGGTCAGAGCAGGCCGCGGATTTCCACGGCCGGATCGACCTCGGCCTCGTAATCCACGCCTTCGACCTCGAAGCCGAACAGGCGCAGGAATTCCTGCTTGTAGCCGGCGAAGTCCGTCATCTGGTAGACGTTTTCGCTGGAAACCTGGTCCCACAGCGCCTGCACGCGGGCCTGCACCGCCGGATCGAGCTCCTTGCGGTCGGCTCGCAGGCGGCCTTCCTCGTCGAGGATCGGCGCGGGTCCGCAAAGACTGTCGCGGTACAGGCCGTAGACCTGTTCGATGCAGCCTTCGTGGGTGCCTTGCTCCTTCATGACCTTGAAGAGCAGGGACAGGTACAGCGGCATCATCGGGATGGCCGAGCTGGCCTGGGTTACCACGGCCTTCAGCACCGAGACGCGGGCATCGCCGCCGCGCGCGGCCAGCTTGGCGCGGATGTCCAGCACCTTCGTGTCCAGGTCCTTCTTGGCGGCGCCGATGGAGCCGTTCCAGTAGATGTCGTGGGTGATCTTCTCGCCCAGGTAGGTGAACGCCGTGGTGGTGGCGCCTTCGGCCAGCGCGCCGGCCTCCAGCAGGGCGTCGATCCACATCTGCCAGTCTTCGCCGCCCATGACGGCGACGGTGGCGTCGATTTCCGCCTGGGTGGCCGGCTCCAGCACGGCTTCGCGCACCACTTCGCGGTCGGTGTCCAGGCCGCGCAGGGTGACGGCGCCGCCGATGGGCTTGAGCGTCGAATTGAAGACTTCCCCGGTCTTCGGGTGCGTGCGGCGCGGGGAGGCCAGGCTGTAGACCACCTGGTCGACCTGGCCCAGGTCGCGCTTGATGGCCTCGATGACTTTCTGCTTGATCTCGTCGGAGAAGGCGTCGCCGTTGATGCTCTTGGCGTACAGCCCCTCGGCCTGCGCGTGTTCGTGGAAGGCGGCGGTGTTGTACCAGCCCGCGGAACCGGGCTTGCCGCCTTCGGGCGGGCGCTCGAAGCAGACGCCCAGCGTCTGCGCGCCACAGGCGAAAGCCGCGCTGATGCGCGCCGCCAGCCCGTAGCCGGTCGAGGCGCCCAGCACCAGCACGCGCTTGGGACCGCCGGCTATCGGCCCTTGCGCCTTGACGTAGTCGATCTGGTGCTTGACGTTGGCGGCGCAGCCGACGGGGTGGGTGGTGACGCAGATGAAGCCGCGCACACGGGGCTTGATGATCATGGAGGCCTCGATTCGGGGAATGCCGGGGGACGGGCCCTTGCCGCAAAGCGCCAGGGCGACCCGCATTGTACGGGAGGCGCCCCGGGCCGGCACCCCGGGGTCAGCGGGCGCGGGCGCCGGCCAGCGCGGCGGCCGGCGCGCGGCCGCGGCGCCATTCCACCACGCCGATGCAGATGCCGCTGGCGCAGATGATGGCGATGCCCAGCCAGGTCAGCGCGTCGGGGAAATGGCCCCAGACCAGCCAGCCCACCGAGGTGGCGCTGATGATCTGCAGGTAGACGAACGGCGCCAGCGTGGAGGCGGGCGCCCGGCGGTAGGCGGCGATCTGGAACAGGTGGCCCAGGCCGCCCGTGATGCCGGTGGAAATCAGCAGCGCCCAGTCGTTCAGGGACAGGGCCCGCAGCACGGGCAGGGCGGGCGGCAGGATGAAGGGCAGGGCCAGCGTCAGGAAAAGGGTGCCGACCGCGCCGCTCCAGATCAGCGAGGTGAACGGGTCGTCGCCCGCGACGCGCCGCGTGGCGATGAATTGCACCGCGAAGCAACAGGCGGTGATCAGGCCGAAGATCGTGCCGAGCGGATGCAGGCCTCCGCCGGGGCGGATCACGATGAGCACGCCGACGAAGGCGACGCCCGCGGCGATGAAGCGCGACAGGCGCGCGGGTTCCTTGAGGACCCAGGGCGCCACCGACAGCACCAGGAGCGGGGCGAGGAAGTTGATGGCGGTGGCTTCCGCCTGCGGGATGTAGCTCAGGGTCGTGAAGAACATGAGCGTGGCCAGGAACATCGAGCCGCCGCGCAGGATCTGCTCGCGCGGCTTGTTGCTGCGCAATATCCGCAGCCCGCGCGCTGGCAGCACCAGGGCCAGCACCAGCAGCAGGTGCACCGCGTAGCGGAACCACGACAGCACCAGGAGCGGCACGCCCTCGTTCATCACCCATTTGCCGCTGGCGTCCAGACAGGACAGCGTCCACATCGACAACACCAACAGCAGCACCCCGACCATCGGGCCGCGCGCGGCGGGCGCGCCGGAGCGCGTACGACCGTTATCGGCCGGGGTCATTTGAAAACTCCTTATTTTGGGGCACTGTTCCAGGGTACTGGCGGGCGGCTGACATGATACGCTCATCGCGCCGGGGGAACAGGCTCATGATCGAATTACGCAATATAGAAACTTTTTTCTGGGTCGCCACGCTGGGCAGCTTCCGCGCCGCGTCGGAAAAACTCAATACGACCCAGCCTGCGGTATCGCAGCGCATCGCCTCGCTGGAGGCCGACCTGGGCGTGCTCCTGTTCGAGCGGGACGCGCGCGGCGTCAAGCTGACGGGCAAGGGGCACGAGCTGCTGTCGCATGCCGAGCGCATGCTGCAGGTGCGCCGCGACATGTTCGAGGCCGCGCGGGAGCAGAACGTCATGAGCGGCACGGTGCGCATCGGCGTGGCCGAGACCATCGTGCAGACCTGGCTGCCCACCCTGATCGAACTGATCCATGCGAGCTACCCGGCGCTGGTGCTGGAGATCGAGGTGGACACGACCCACGTGCTGCGCTCGCACCTGATGTCGCGCCAGATCGACCTGGCCTTCCTGATGGGGCCGGTGCTGGAGGCCAGGGTCGAGAACCTGCCGCTGTGCACCTATCCGCTGGCCTGGGTGGCCAGCCCGGTGCTGGACCTGGGGCCCGAGCCGCTGACGCTGGAACGCATCGGCAAGCTGCCCATCATCACGTACCCCTCCAATAGCGCGCCTTACCGCGTGGTCCGCGACATGCTGACGCGCGCCGGCGTGACCGCGCCGCGCATGTACGGCAGCGCCTCCATGTCGATGGTGGTGCGCATGACCCAGGACGGCATCGGCACCAGCGTCATCGCGCCGGTGTTCCTGGGCAAGGAACTGGCGCGGGGCGAACTGCGCATCCTGCGCGTGGAGGCCGATCCGCTGCCGGAACTGAGCTTCACGGCAACCTGGGTGCAGGGGCCGGACAGCCATGCCGTGCGTCTGATCGCGCAAATGGCCCAGAAGGTGGCGGCCCAGGCCGGCGACGGCACGCCCTGCCAGGGGCCGTGACCGGGGGGGAACCGGGGCGCGGACCCTAGGTGTTTTCCCCAGCAGACGGTGTCCCTTTATTCGTCAGGGGTGTGGCGGCGGCCGCGCCGAGTGCCGGGCCGCCGCCCGCAAAGCCGCATGGCCGCGTCGTTTGCGGAAAACGCGCGCCGCGCCGCGCGCGAGACCCAAGAAATATTTATACCCCCGTATCGCAACATACGATTGGACGCCGCCAGGCCCTGACGCTGCAATGGCGGCGCGTGAACAACGATCGCCGCGGGGCTCCTGACTTCCCGATAAGCCATCCGCGCGCGACGAGGATAACGGGATCCCGCGCGCGGCATACCATCCCGCCAGCTAGGAGTTTTTGTCCATGAAGAAGTCTCTTGTGTTCGCCGCCGTCGCCGCCAGCCTGCTGGCCGGCACCGTCCAGGCGCAGGACCTGCCCAAGACCGAATTGAAGGTCGTGGGAGGCTTGAGCAACCTGACCGCCTACAACGATTACGAAAAGCCGTTCTGGACCAAGACGATCCCCGAGCTTTCCAAGGGCCAGGTCACGGCCACGATCAAGGGCTTCAACGAAATGGGCCTCAAGGGTCCGGAGTTGCTGCGCCTGATGTCGCAGGGCGTGGTCGAGTTCGGCACCGCCACGCTGGCCTACTTCGCCAGCGACAACCCGATCAACGAGGCGATCGACCTGGCCGGCCTGGCGCCGGACGTCAAGACCGCGCGCGCCGTGACCGACGCGTTCGAGCCGGTCTACGCCAAGCTGTACGGCGAAGGCAACAACGTCAAGCTGCTGGGCATTTCCACCTACCCGGCGCAGGTGCTGTTCTGCAATGCCGAGATCAAGGGCCTGGCCGATATCAAGGGCAAGAAGGTCCGCACCAGCAGCCGCACCACCGCCGAGTTCGTCGAGGCGCTGGGCGGTTCCAGCGTGACGATGGCGTTCGGTGAAGTGGTGCCGGCGCTGCAGAACAAGGTGGTGGACTGCGCCATCACGGGTTCGCTGTCGGGCTACTCGGCCAAATGGTACGAAGTGTCCACCCACCTGGTCGCGCTGCCGATCAACTGGAACCAGCAGATCCACGCCGTGAACCAGAAGGCCTGGGACAAGCTGGATCCCAACGTGCGCACGTTCCTGCAGACCAACGTGAAGACGCTGGTCGACAACATCTGGGACGCCGCCGCGCGCCAGACCCAGGAAGGCTACGACTGCAACACCGGCGCCGCCGCGTGCCCGTATCCCGTCAAGGGCAAGATGGTCCTGGTCCAGCCCTCGGACGCCGACCGCGAACTGCTCAAGAAGGTCACGCAGGAAGCCGTGCTGCCCAAGTGGGCCGCGCGCTGCTCGGCCCAGTGCGTGAAGGACTTCAACGCCACCATCGGCAAGACGCTGGGCGTGGTGGCGAAGCGGTAGATCCCCCCCCGAAGCGCTGCGCGCTTCCCCCCCGGGGGGGCATGCCTGCGGACCGGCGGAGCCGGATCCGCGGCATCCCGCTAGGGGATGGCTCGCTGCATGGCGGAGCCGGATCTGCGGCATCCCGACTGGGGACGGCCCGCTACATGGCGGAGCCGGATCCCCGGCATCCCGACTGGGGACGGCTCGTTACATAGATGGGGACGCGACCTGGAGTCGACCCCGTAAAGGTTCTTTCATGACTCAATCCGAACACTTCCGCCTGCTCGGCGGCATCTTGCGGCGCGCCGAGAGTTTCTCGCGCATGGCCGTTTGGGCCGGCGGGGGCTTGACGGTGGCCAGCGTACTGCTGATTTCGTTCGACGTGCTGGCCCGCAAGTTCCTGGGGTTCACCACCGGCGGCGCCGACGAACTGTCGAGCTATGCCTTCGCCATCAGCACCTCCTGGGCGCTGGCCTTCGCCACGCTGCAGCGAGCCAACGTGCGCGTGGACGTGCTGTACCAGCACATGCCGGTGCGCGTCGCCGCCGTGCTCGACTGGATTTCGATGGTGGCCCTGGCCATCTTCATGGTCTACCTGACCTATTACGCGTCCGAGGTGGTGCAGGCCTCGTGGGCGCAGAAGTCGACCGCCAACACGCCGCTGGCGACCCCGCTGTGGATCCCGCAGGGCCTGTGGGTGCTGGGCCTGGCCTGGATGTGCATCACGGTGGCGCTGATGCTGGCGCGCGCTTCGGCGGCGCTGGTGACGGGCGACCTCGAACTGGTCAAGAACATTTGCGGCGTGCGTTCGGCGCAGGAAGAAGCCGACGACGAAGCCGCCGCCGGCGAGCGCATGGTGAGGGGAGAAACCGCATGATTTCCACCGCATTGATCCTGCTCCTGGTGCTGATCGGCCTGTCCATTCCGGTGGGCGCGGCGCTGGGCGTGCTGGGCCTGATACTGGACCCGCTGTTCTCCATGCTGCCGCTGTCGCGCGCGATCGGCGAAATCTCCTGGAGCACCAATAACGAATTCCTGCTGGTGGCGATTCCGCTGTTCATCATGCTGGGAGAAGTGCTGCTGCGCGCCGGTTTCGCCGAGCGCATGTACGGCGCCATGAGCCTGTGGCTGTCGTGGCTGCCGGGCGGCCTGATGCACGCGAACATCGGCGCCTCCACGCTGTTCTCGGCCACTTCGGGCTCCAGCGTGGCCACGGCCGCGACCGTGGGCACCGTCGCCATTCCGCAGATCCGCAAGTACGGCTACAACGAGCCGCTGTTCCTGGGCAGCCTGGCCGCCGGGGGCACGCTCGGCATCCTGATCCCGCCGTCCATCAACCTGGTCATCTATGGCGTGCTGACGAATTCGTCCGTGCCCAAGCTGTACCTGGCCGGCATCATCCCCGGCTTCGCAATGGCCGCGCTGTTCATGCTCACCGTCGTGATCGCGTGCGCGGCCAAGCCGTCCTGGGGCGGCAAGAAGATCCAGGCGACCTGGGGCCAGCGGCTGGCCAGCCTGGTGCACCTGGCGCCGCCCATGGGCATCTTCTTCCTGGTGGTGGGCTCCATCTACGCCGGCCTGGCGACCCCCACCGAGGCGGCTGCGCTCGGCGTGCTGGGCGCGCTGATCCTGGCGGCATGGTTCCGGCGCCTGAGCTGGTCGATGCTGCGCGAGGTCATGGAAGGGACCATGCGTTCCACGGCCATGATCATGCTGATCGTCATCGCGGCCAGCTTCCTGAACTTCGTCATGTCCGCCACCGGCCTGACCGACGCGCTGACGCAATCGATCACGGGCCTGGGCCTGTCGCCGGGCTGGATGCTGCTGATCGTGGTGGTGTTCTACCTGGTGCTCGGCTGCTTCATGGAAACGCTGTCCATGATGATCACGACCATCCCCATCGTGGCGCCCATCATGATCGGCCTGGGCTTCGACCCCATCTGGCTGGGCATCGTGATCATCATCCTGGTCGAGGCCGCGCTGATCACGCCGCCGGTCGGGCTGAACCTGTTCGTGGTGCAGAGCCTGCGCAAGAGCGGGTCCATGAACGCGGTGATCGTGGGCAGCCTGCCGTTCGTCGCGGCCATGTTCGTCATGCTGGCGCTGCTGGCCTTCTGGCCGGACCTGGCGCTGTGGCTGCCGCGCGTATTCAGTTGACGCGCATTCCTCCAGACACCTTCCGGACGCGGCTGACCGCCGCGTCGCTTACTCCCTAGTTTCCGCAGGACAGATATGAAAGCCGTATTCCAGATCGAAGATTCGCAACCCCGCCAGATTGAGGTCGACTTCAACACCGTGATCGTCGCCGGCTGGGCCGGGCGCGACATGGCCGCCATCGAGCACCACATCGAGGAGCTGGCCGCCATCGGCGTGCCGCGCCCCAGCAGCGTGCCGCTGTACTACCGTATCGCCGACAACCAGCTGACCCAGGACGAAACCGTCCAGGCGCTGGGCGAGGATTCCTCGGGCGAAGTCGAGACCTTCGTGTTCGCGGTGGACGGCGAGATGTACGTCAGCATCGCCTCCGACCACACCGACCGCAAGCTCGAAACCTACAGCGTGGCAATGTCCAAGCAGGTCTGCGTCAAGCCCGTGGCCCGCCAGGCCTGGCGCCTGGCCGACGTGGCCGACTACTGGGACGAACTGGTCATCCGCTCCTACATCGTCGAGAACGGCGTGGAAGTGCTGTACCAGGAAGGCCCGCTGGCCTCGCTGCGCACGCCGCAGGACCTGATCGCCGGCTACACCGGCGGCGCCGCGGTGCTGCCGGAAGGCGCCGGCATGACCTGCGGCACGGTGGGCGCGATCGGCGGCATTCGCCCGTCGGTCGACTTCACGATGGAATTGCACGATCCGCGCCGCCAGCGCAGCCTGCGTCACCGCTATCATGTCGAGACGCTCCCCGTGGTGGCCTGAGTCCGGCCCCCGGCGCTGATCGCCAGGCGCGCCCACGACGGGCGCGCCGATTCGCACTCATGCCGCGCGGCGGCACTAGGATGACTATGGTTTCGACCCTGAATGATCTGACCCTGGCCCTGCGAGAGGGCCGTTCGAGCTCGGTGGAGCTCACCGAAGCCGCCCTGGCCCGGGCGCAGGACGAGGCGGGCGAGGGCGCCCGCGTCTTTACCCGGCTGTATGCAGAGTCGGCGCTGGCGCAGGCGCGCGCCTCCGACACGCTGCGCGCGGCGGGCATCGTCCGCTCGGCGGTGGAAGGCCTGCCCATCAGCATCAAGGACCTGTTCGACATCGAAGGCGAGACCACGATGGCGGGCTCGGTGGCGCGCGAAGGCGAGCCGGCGGCCGACGCCAACGCCGAAGTCGTGCAGCGCCTGATCGCGGCGGGCGCGGTCATCATCGGCCGCACCAACATGACCGAATTCGCCTATTCGGGCCTGGGCATCAACCCCCACTACGGCACGCCCCTGAACCCCTACGACCGCGCCACCGGCCGCATCCCCGGCGGCTCGTCCTCGGGCGCCGCCGTCTCCGTGTCCGACGGCATGGCGGCGGCCGCCATCGGTTCGGACACCGGCGGTTCGGTGCGCATTCCCGCGGCGCTTTGCGGCCTGACCGGCTTCAAGCCCAGCGCCTGGCGCGTGTCCATGGCCGGCGTGCTGCCGCTGTCGGCCAACCTGGATTCCATCGGCCCCATCGCCGCCAGCGTGCGCTGCTGCGCCGAGCTGGACGCCATCCTGTCCGGCGAGGGCGGCCCGGTGCCCGAGGCGCTGCCGCTGCGCGGCCTGCGGCTTGCCATCCCGACCACGCTGGCGCTGGACGCCATGGACAAGCACGTGTCCGAAACCTTCGCCGCCGCGGTGCAGCGCCTGAAGGACGCCGGCGCCCTGGTCGACGAGATCGCGATTCCGGAGTTCGCCGAACTGGCGGGCATCAACGCCAAGGGCGGCTTCACCGCCGCCGAGGCCTGGGCCTGGCACCGCGACCTGATCGCCCGCGCCGGCAAGCGCTACGACCCGCGGGTGGTGTCGCGCATCATGCGCGGCAAGGACATGGGCGCGGCCGACTATCTCGATCTGCTGGACGCCCGCGAGGCCTGGGTCGCGGCGGTGGACCGCCGCATCGCCGGCTACGACGCGCTGATCATGCCGACCACGCCCATCGTGGCGCCGGCCGTGGCCGATCTGCAGGCTTCCGACGACGCCTACTACGCCGCCAACGGCCTGATCCTGCGCAACCCCACGCTGATCAATTTCCTGGATGGCTGCGCGCTGTCGCTGCCGTGCCAGGCGGCCGGCACCGCGCCGGTGGGCCTGATGATCGCCGGCAGCAACGGCGCCGACCGCCGCATCCTGGCGATCGGCCTGTCGGTGGAGGAACTGTTCGCGGGCCGCTGAAAGCCTGCGGGGGCTAAGATGACGGCTTCGTAGCCGGACGCCGGTGCCATGATCGATCTGCGCAATATCGAGACGTTCTTCTGGGTGGCGACGCTGGGCGGCTTCCGCGCGGCGGCCGAAAAGCTCAACGCCACCCAGCCCGCGATTTCCCAGCGCATCGCCTCGCTGGAGTCGGACCTGGGCGTGCGCCTGTTCGACCGCGACACCCGCGGCATCAAGCTGACCGGCAAGGGGCGCGAGCTGCTCTCGCACGCCGAGCGCATGCTCCAGATGCGCCGCGACATGCAGGAGGCCGCCCGCGCCAAGAGCGTCATGAGCGGCACGCTCAGGCTGGGTGTGTCCGAGACCATCGTGCACACCTGGCTGCCCACCCTCATGGAGTACCTGCACGACGCCTATCCGGCGCTGATGGTGGAGATCCAGGTGGACACCACCACGATGCTCAAGACGCAGCTGGCCTCGCGCCAGATCGATCTGGCGTTCCTGCTGGGCCCCATGGAGGAGCCCCGCGTCGAAAACCTCTACCTCTGCAACTATCCGCTGCGCTGGGTGGCGAGCCCCAAGCTCAAGGTGGGGCGCCAGCCCATCCCCCTGAAGCGGCTGGCCGAATGGCCGGTCATCACGTACTCCTCCACGACGGACCCGCACCGCGCGGTGCGCCAGCTGCTGCAGCAGGCCGGCGTGGAATCTCCGCGCATGTACGGCAGTTCGGCGCTGAGCGTGATCGTGCGCATGGCGCAGGACGGCATCGGCACGGCCGTGATCGCGCCGGTGATCCTGCACAAGGAGCTGGCGCAGGGGGAATTGCGCATCCTGGACGTCAAGGCGCCGGCCTTGCCGCCGCTGCACTACACGGCCTGCTGGATGCAGGGGCCCGATAGCCAGATCCCGCGGGCGGTGGCCGAGGCGGCGCAGCAGATCGCCCGCGAAGAGGCGTTGCGCCATCCGGCATAACCCTGATAAGGAATTTTGATCGGGGTCTATCGGAACATGTGATTGGACGAGGGGGCCGGGTTCCGGTGCAATGTCCGCTTACCGATATCGTCTTCGTAGGGGAGTAGGCATGGTTTCGAATCCCGGGCCGCGTGCCAGCGTGGAATTGGCTCGCCAGGCGCGGCTGGATGCCCGCAGCGGCAAGCTGACGGGCCCCACCGCGAACCTGGCGCCCGGCCACGTGCAGGCCAACCTGGCCATCCTGCCGCGCGCGCTGGCGGCGGATTTCCTGCATTTCTGCCAGCGCAATCCCAAGCCCTGTCCCTTGCTGGCGATGTCCGAGCCGGGCGATCCGGCGCTGCCGGAACTGGGCCAGGACATCGACATCCGCAGCGACATCCCGCGCTACCGCGTCTGGAAGAACGGCGAACTGGTGGCCGAACCCACCGACGTGCGCGACATCTGGCGCGACGACCTGGTGTCTTTCCTGATCGGCTGTTCGTTCTCGTTCGAAGAGGCGATGCTGGACAACGGCCTGCCCGTGCGCCACATCGAGCAGGGCTGCAACGTGCCGATGTACCGCACCAACGTCCCGACCCACGCCGCCGGCGTCTTCAGCGGTCCGCTGGTCGTCTCGATGCGTCCCTTGAAGGCCGCCGACGCGATCCGGGCCATCCAGGTGACGTCGCGCTTTCCTTCGGTCCACGGCGCGCCGGTGCATATCGGCGACCCCGCGTTGATCGGGATTGCCGACATCGACCGCCCGGACTATGGTGATCCCGTTGAGATACGGGCGGGCGAAATGCCGGTGTTCTGGGCTTGCGGCGTCACCCCGCAGTCCGTGGTGGCGGCGGTGCGGCCCGAATTCTGCATCACGCATGCGCCGGGCCACATGCTGGTCACGGATCTCGTCAATAGCAGGATGGCGGTCTTCTGACCGTCCGCGCGGGCGCGAGCCCGAGCCAGTTTCAGCAGTACCGGTTGTGCCACCAAAACGATCCATCAAAGGACAAGGGGAAATGGCGACAACACTTCAGGGCCTGGCAGCTCCCGACCGGAGGTCGCCGGGCCGACGCGAGCCCGCGCGCGCCTGCCCGGCGCGCCGCGGCCCGTGCATTTGCATAGTTTTCTCACCTAGCCGCACCAATCCAGGAGTCTAGTAATGAAGATGAAGCTCATTGCGGGTGTCGCCGCGAGTCTGGCGTTGATGACCGCCGTGCCTGTCCAGGCGCAGCAGAAGGCGGTGCGCATCGGCGCGATCTATCCGCTGTCCGGCGCGCTGGCGTCGACCGGCTCGGAAATCAAGGCGGCCGTCGAACTGGCCGTGGACATCATCAACAATCCGCATCCGGAGCTAGAGGGGATCCCGCTGGCCTCCGGCAGCGGCCTGCCCAAGCTCGGCGGCGCGAAGATCGAAGTGGTGTTCGGCGACTCCCAGGGCAAGCCCGAAGTGGGCCTGGCCGACGCCCAGCGCCTGATCGACCAGGAAAAGGTGGTGGCCCTGACCGGCGCCTACCAGTCCGCCGTGACCAAGACGGCCAGCCGCATCGCCGAGCAGCGCGGCATTCCCTACGTGAACGGGGAATCCAGCAGCCCCGACCTCACCGAGCGCGGCTACAAGTGGTTCTTCCGCACCTCGCCCAACGACGACACGTTCGTCGAAAACATGATGCAGTTCCTGGACGGCGTGAAGGCGGTGCCGACGGGCAAGATCGCCGTGGTGTACGAGAACACCGACTTCGGCGTGAACACCTACAAGGCGGTCGAAAAGTTCGCCAAGCAGTACAAGCGCGAACTGGTCGCCAACATCGCCTATAGCGCGGGATCGGCCTCGGTGACGGCCGAGGTGCAGAAGCTGGCCGCCGCCAAGCCCGATGTGGCCATCTTCGCGAGCTACACCTCGGACGCCATGCTGTTCGTGCGCACCATGCGCGAAAGCAAGTACGCGCCGCCGGTGCTGCTGGCCAACGACGCGGGCTTCATCGATTCGCGCTTCGTGCAGGAAGTGGGCCCCCAGGTGCAGGGCGTGCTGACCCGCGACGTGTGGGGCAACGACGTCGCCGCCGCCAAGGCGGGCCTGAAGAAGATCAACGATATGTACAAGGCCAAGACGGGCAAGGACCTGAACGGCAACAACGCGCGTTCCATGCAGGGCGTGCTGGTGCTGGCGGACGCGATCAACCGGGCCGGCTCGACCGATCCGGAAGCGATCCGCAAGGCCCTGGTCGAGACCAACCTGGGCGAAGCGCAGGTGGCCATGCCCTGGGCCGGCGTGCAGTTCGACGCCAAGGGCCAGAACACCAAGGGTTCGGGCCTGATCCTGGAGCTGAAGGGCGCCTCCTACCAGACCGTCTGGCCGGAGAAGTACCGCACCGACAAGAGCCTGCCCACGCTGCCGTTCGCCTGGAAGTAACCCTCAGTCTGACGCGGCGGGCCGCGGGGCCCGCCGCAGGAGCACTCCATGTTCGAAGCTCTCTCGGCAGGCCTGTTCAACGGCCTGATCTATGCCGCGGTGGCGGTGGGGCTGGCGCTGATCTGGGGCATTACCGACGTCATCAATTTCGCCCATGGCGAATTCCTGATGCTGGGCATGTATGCCGCCTATTGGCTCTATACCCTGGGTCACATCGACCCGACGCTGTCGGCGCCGCTGGTGGCCATCGTGCTCGCCTTCGTCGGTTTCCTGACTTACGCCCTGATCATCCGGCGCCTGCAGAAGGGGCCGGCGATGGCGGTCATCCTGGCCACCTTCGGGCTGGGCCTGGTGCTGCGCCAGATCGCCTTCATCGCCTTCAGCCCGGACTACCGCAGCCTGCCCGACACGCTGGTGTCCGGCAGCGTGACGGTGGCGGGCATTTCGCTGGGCCGCCCCCAGGTGGTGACCGGACTGGTCGCCCTGGTGGTCGTGGCGGCGCTGTTCGTGCTGGTGTACCGCACCCGCTGGGGCCATGCCCTGCAAGCCGTGGCGGAAGATCGCCAGGTGGCCGCGCTGGTGGGCATCTCGCCCGACCGGGTCAACGCCCAGGTCTGGATGCTGGGCAGCGCGGCGGTCGGCCTGGCCGGCGCCTTGCTGACCACCTTTTTCTACGTCTTTCCCTCGGTGGGCACGGTGTTCGGCCTGCTCGCGTTCGTGGCGGTCTGCATGGGCGGCTTCGGTTCGCTGCCGGGCGCCTTCATCGCCGGGATCCTGATCGGCATCATCGAGGCCATGACGGGCTACTTCGTCGCGCCCGCGATGAAGACGGTCAGCGTGTTCATCCTGTTCATCCTGGTTCTCTGGTATCGGCCGCGCGGCCTGTTCGGACGGTGGTAAGCGATGCAGACGACACGGAAAATCGATACTTCGTCGTCCGGCGTGCCCAAGTGGCCCGTCGCGGCGGCGGCCGCCGCCGCCATCTTGATGGCGCTGGTGCCGTTGGTGGTGAAAGACGCCTTCACCCTGCAGGTGCTGCTGCTGGCCATCATGTTCGGCGCGCTGGGCGCGTGCTGGAACCTGGTGGGCGGCTTCCTGGGCCGGATCTCCTTCGGCCACAGCGTGTTCGTGGGAGTGGGGGGCTACACCACCTTGCTGCTGCTGCATCACCTGAAGCTCACGCCGCTCCTGGGCATCCCGCTGGGCGGGCTGATCAGCGCGGCGCTGGCCTGGCTGGTGGGCGGACCCACGCTGCGGCTGTCGGGCCACTACTTCGCGATGGCCACCATCGCGCTGCTGCAGATCGGCCTGCTGCTGCTCATCAACTGGGAGTGGGCCGGCGGCGCGGTGGGCCTGGAGGCGCCCATCGGCGACGCCGCCTGGATGCTGCTGTTCCGCAGCAAGGTGCCGTACTACTGGATCGCCGTGGGGCTGGCGTTCCTGACCTTCTGCGCCACCTTCTTCCTGGTGCATTCCAAGACCGGTTTCTACTGGCGGGCGATCAACGGCGACGAGGCCGCCTCGCGCAGCCTGGGCGTGCCGGCCGACCGCTACAAAATGCTGGCCTTCGTGATCTCCGCGGGCATGACGGGCGTCTGGGGCGGCTTCTTCGCCATGTACGTGGGCTTCATCGACCCGGAATCCATGTTCAACCTGACCATGTCCGTGCAGGTCGTGCTGGTGACCATCCTGGGCGGCGTGGGCACGCTGCTCGGCCCCTGGCTGGGAGCGGCGGTGCTGCTGCCGCTGTCGGAGGGCACGCGCGTGCTGTGGGGCAGTTCCGGCATGGGCCTGGACCTGCTGGTCTTCGGCCTGGCCATTCTGCTGGTCACGATGTTCCTGCCGGGCGGATTGGTGACATTGAGGAGGCGCCGTGGCTCTGCTGGACGTTAAGAACCTGACCAAGCGCTTCGGCGGCCTGGTGGCCAACAAGGACATTTCGCTGTCGGTCGACGCCGGCGAGATCGTCGCCATCATCGGCCCCAACGGCGCGGGCAAGAGCACCTTGTTCAACGGCCTGGTGGGCCACCACGAGCCCACCTCGGGCACGGTGACCTTCGACGGCCATTCGATGATAGGCAGGCGGCCGGAGCAGGTGGCCGCCATGGGCCTGGTGCGCACCTACCAGATCCCGCGCAGCTTCGGGCAGATGACGGTGCTGGAGAACGCCATGGTCGGCGCGCTGCTGCGCCATCCGCGCCTGCCCGACGCGCGGCGGGAATCCGCCCGGGTGCTGGAACTGGTGGGGCTGGCGGACCGCGCCGACGTGCGCGCGGCCGAGCTCAATGTGGCGGGGCAGAAGCGGGTCGAGCTGGCGCGCGCGCTGGCGACCGAGCCTCGCATGCTGCTGCTGGACGAAGTGGCCGGCGGCCTGAACCCGGCCGAGGCCATCGCGCTCACCGAGATCCTGCGCGGCATCCACGCCGCCGGGGTCACGCTCATCATCGTGGAGCACGTGCTGGAGGTGGTCATGCGCCTGGCGCAGCGCGTGCTGGTGCTGAACTTCGGCCAGATGATCGCCGAGGGCGTGCCGCAGGACATCGTGCGAGATCCCGCCGTCATCGAAGCCTATCTTGGGAGAAAGCACCGTGCCTGATGCGATGCTGAAAGTGGAGGACCTGAGCGTCGCCTACGGCGGAGTGCAGGCGGTGCGCGGGGTGTCGCTGGAAGTCCGGCCGGGCGAGATCGCCGCCTTGCTGGGCGCCAACGGCGCGGGCAAGTCCAGCACCCTGATGGCGATCGTCGGTTCGGTCAGGCCCAAGGGTGGGCGGGTGATCTTCGAAGGGCGCGACATCACCGGCACGTCGCCGGACAAGCTGGTGACGCAGGGCATCGCCATGATTCCCGAAGGCGCGCGCGTGTTCGCGCGCCAGCCGGTCGAGCAGAACCTGCGCCTGGGCGCCTACACGGTGCGCGACGAGCGCGTCTACCGCGAGCGGCTGGCGCGGGTCTACGCGCTGTTTCCGCGCCTGCAGGAGCGGCGCGAGCAGCTGGCGGGCACGATGTCCGGGGGCGAGCGCCAGATGCTGGCGATCGGCCGCGCGCTGATGAGCGGTCCGCGCCTGCTCCTGATCGACGAGCCCAGCCTGGGCCTGTCGCCCTTGCTGGTGGAGCAGGTGTTCGATGCGCTGGCGGCGCTGAACCGCGACGACGGGCTCTCGGTGCTGCTGGTGGAGCAGAACATGGCGCAGGCGCTGGAGGTGGCGGCGCGGGCCTACGTGATGCAGAGCGGCCGCGTGGCCCTGTCGGGCGAGGCCGCGGAGCTCGCGGCCTCGGACGAGGTGCGCAAGGCGTACCTCGGCATGTAGGGCCGCGCTCAGAAGATGTGGCGGAACCCGACGGCGGCGCCCAGCTGGTTGCTCTTGCCGGCGATTTCGCCGCTGGCGGCGTCGCTGACCTTGTTCCAGTCCACGGTGCCGTACAGCTGCGAACGCTTGGACAGCGAGTACTCGGCCACGGCGACCAGCGCGTAGCGCTTGCCCTTGTCGCCTTCCTCCACGACGTTCTTGCTCTGGTCGTAGTAGGCGGCGCCGGTGATGGCCCAGCGCGGCGTGGCCTGCCAGGTCACGCCGGCGAAATAGCCGTTGTCCTTGCGGTCCAGGCTGGCGGTGGTGGTGCCGCCCATGACGCCGTTGACCCAGCCGGTCTCGTCGCGCCCGTTGTAGTAGCCGGCGAAGACCTTGGCGCCGTCGAACTGATAGGAAGCGTTCAGGTTCCAGACGCGCTGGCGCAGGTCGGAATCCGTGGCGTCGTAGGTCTGCTGGTAGGCCGCGCCCAGGCCCAGCTGCCCGATCATGTAGCGCAGGCTGGCGCCGTACTGCTCGCCGGCCTTGTGGTCGTTCCAGTCTTCGCCATTGGCCCAGGACAGCACGACGGACAGGTCGCCGAAGGTATTGGCGTACTTGGTCATGTTGTTGGTGCGCACGCGCGACATGGCGGCGGGCAGCCAGGCGTTCTGGTCGTAGTTGCCCACGGTCAGCGGGTCGAAGTAGTCGGCCAGCAGGTCGAACATGGGGGTGTTTTGCAGGCCCAGCGTCAGGGTGCCGACCTGGCCGCCGTCCAGGCCCACGTAGGCCAGGCGGCTGAAGGCCTTGGTCGTGTCCGACCCGCGGCCGTTCTGCAGGTTGATGCCGTTCTCCAGCCGGAAGAAGGCGCGGTTGCCGCCGCCCAGGTCTTCGGAGCCGCGCAGGCCCCAGCGGCTGTTGGAAATGGCGCCGTTCTCCATCGACACGCGGCTGCCGTCCTGGCCGACCGCGCCCGAGCTGGTGCTCAGGTAGCGGATGCTGACGTCGGCGATGCCGTACAGGGTAACGCTGGTTTCGGCGCTGGCCGCGCCGGCGGCGAGGCCGAGGCCTGCCAGGGCCAGGGACAAGGTGATGCGTTTCATGCGGGGCTCCTCCAGGTATCGCTGTTTCTGTTTGCGCCGGGCTTGTGGCCCGGCCTGTTGCGCGTGGCGGATCGCCAGGCGCTGGGCCGCCGCGCCGACGCTTTCGGATGAGCGCGGGTCCGGGCGGCAGCCTCGGTTGCATGATCGCGCCCCGCCGAGAGGAGGCAAGGGCGCCAGGGGATTCTAAAAAAGTTGGGGGCGGGGCAGTGGCGGATTCGTTCGTCGTTTTCCCGGGTTTACAGAATCCCGAAACCGGCGGCGGCGGACCTGGGGCCGCCTTTGCGGGCGCGGCGGGCGAAAAAAACCCCGTTGCGGGAACGGGGTTTTCGGGGGCTCCGGGCGGGCCTACAGCGTCATGTGCTGAGGCAGCCAGGTCGCGATGCCCGGCACGGCATAGAGCAGCAGCACGGCCAGGATCATCAGGAAGAACATCGGCAGCGAAGCCCGGGCGATGTAGGGCAGCTCGCGGCCGCTCATGCCCGACAGCACGAACAGGTTGAAGCCCACCGGCGGGGTGATCTGTGCCATTTCCACAACGAACACGATGAAAATGCCGAACCAGATCAGGTCGATGCCGGCCGCCTGCACCGTCGGCAGCAGCACGCCCATGGTCAGCACCACGATGGAGATGCCATCCAGGAAGCAGCCCAGGACGATGAAGAACACCATCAGCGCCATGATCAGCCCGAACTGCGACAGCCCCAGGCCGCCGATCCATTCCGCCAGCGCGCGCGGCAGGCCGATGTAGCCCATGGCCAGCGTCAGGAACTGCGCGCCCGCCAGGATCAGCGCGATCATGCAGTACAGCCGGGTGGCGCCCAGCAGCGATTGCGTGAAGGTGGAGCGGTTGAGCGAGCCTTGCAGCGCCGACAGGACCAGCGCGCCCACCACGCCCACCGCCGCGGCTTCCGTCGCGGTGGCGATGCCGGTGTAGATGGAGCCCAGCACCGCGCCGATCAGCAGCATCACCGGGATCAGGTGCCGCGAGCGCGACAGTTTCTGCATCAACGAAAGGCCGGGGTCCGCCGGAGGCACCTGGCCCGGATTGCGGATCGCCCACCAGGCGATGTAGCCCATGAACAGCAGTGCCAGCAGGATCCCGGGCACGATGCCGGCGATGAACAGCCTGGCGATGGACACGTCCGCCGCCACCCCGTACACGATCATGATGATCGAGGGCGGAATGAGCAGGCCCAGCGTGCCGGCGCCCGACAGCGTGCCGAGGATCTTCTCCTCGGGGTAGCCGCGGCGCGTCAGCTCGGGGATGGTCATCTTGCCCACCGTGGCGCAGGTGGCCGCGGACGAGCCCGAGACCGCCGCGAAAATGGCGCAGCCGATCACGTTGGTGTGCAGCAGGCGGCCGGGCAGGCGGTTGAGCCAGGGGGCGAGCCCCTTGAACAGGTCTTCCGACAGGCGGGTGCGGAACAGGATCTCGCCCATCCACAGGAACAGCGGCAGGGCGGTCAGCGTCCAGCTGGAGGACGCGCCCCAGATGGTGACCGCCATGGCGTCGCCCGCGGGCCGGCTGGAGAAGATCTCCATGCCGATCCAGGCTGTGCCCGCCAGCGTCAGGCCGACCCAGACCCCGCAGCCCAGCAGGACGAAGATCGAGACCACCAATAGGGTAATGACGAGGAGTTCATTCATGGGTTTGCTGCGAAGTGGCGGCGGCCAGGCCGCGTGAGCGTCGGATCAATTCGTCGATCAGGGCGACCAGGAACAGCAGCGTGCCGACCGCCATGCTGATCTGCGGGATCCACAGCGGCGTCGCGTCGTTGGACGTGGAAATGTCGTTGAATTGCCAGGAGTCGTAGGTCAGCTTGGCGCTGAAGAACGCGAAGGCGGCGGCCAGCAGGCAGCCGACGGCCAGCGCGAAGATATCGAGCCGGCGGCCGGAGGCGGGTTGCAGGGAATTGAGCAGCAGCGTCACGCGGATGTGCTCGCCGTGCTTGAAGGTGCTGGACAGGGCGAGGAAGCCGGCGGCGGCCATGAAGTACCCGGCATAGGCGTCGGTGCCGGGTATGTTCATGCTGAGCTGGCGGGCGATGATCGCCGCCAGCACCGATACCAGCACGCCGATCGTGCACAGGCCGGCCAGCAGGCCGGCCGCGCCGTAAAGACCATCTAAGAAGCGGCGCATGGGCAGATCACTGCTTCTTGTAGGCGTCGATCATGGCCTGGCCGTCCGCGCCGGCCTTCTTCAGCCAGTCGTCCAGCATGCGCTTGCCGATCACGGAGAGGCCTTCCTTCAGCTCGACGGTGGGCTTGACCGTTTCCATGCCGTTCTTGGCCAGCTCTTCCTGGTACCACTTGTTCTTTTCCTGCGACAGCTTCCAGCCACGCTCCTCGGCCTGGGCGCCGGCCTTCTTCAGGGCGGCCTGCGTGGCGGGATCCAGGGCGTCGAACGCCTTCTTGTTCACGATTACGGCGTTCTTGGGCAGCCAGGCCTGCGTGTCGTAGAACTTCTTGATGTACTCGTAGGTCTTGGTGTCGTAGCCCGTGGACGCCGAGGACATGTAGGAATCGATCACGCCCGTGGCCATGGCCTGCGCCAGCTCGGCCTGCTGCACCGTGACCGGCTGGGCGCCGACCAGTTCGGCGATCTTCGCCGTCACCGGGCTGTAGGCGCGCCACTTCAGGCCCTTCATGTCGCTGATCTGCTTGATGTCCTTGTTGGCGAAAATGCCCTGGGGCGGCCAGGCCACCGCGTACAGCAAGGTCATGCCGTGCGAGTTCAGCTTCTTTTCCAGGAAGGGCTTCTGCGCCTGGTAGAGCTTGAACGAGGCGTCGTAGCCGGTCGCCAGGAAGGGCAGGCCGTCCAGTTCGTAGATCGGGTCTTCGTTGGCGAAGTTGGTCAGGAGGATTTCGCCGATCTGGGCCTGGTTGCCTTGCACCGCGCGCTTGATTTCCGGCGCCTTGTACAGCGACGCGTTGTTGTGCAGCGTGATCTTGAGCTTGCCTTCGGACAGGCTGTCCACGTCCTTGATGAAGGAGGTCAGGTTCTCGACGTGGAAGTTGCTGGCCGGGTAGGCGCTGGGCAGGTCCCATTTCGTCTGGGCCTGCGCGCCGGCGCTGAACGCCAGGACGATGCTGCCAGCCAACAGGGAGATTTTCTTGTGCATGGGTGGTCCTTCTTTGCGAATGGTGAAGCCGGGTTGTGCCCGTTAGGCATTGCGAAAGAGAGCGCCGCGACGGTAACGCGCAGCTGAAAAGCCGTGCCATTCTATGTTGCCGTGCGGCGACAGGGCGCGTGAAATCGTCGGTTTAGGGGTTATTCCTAGGGCGCGCGGACCATGAAGATGCTTGAAGGTTCAATGTTTGAGCAGGGGGCGGCCCGGCTGCGTCGGAGCGGCGGTTTTTCTTCTAAGATTGCGCTATCGAATGCATGTGCAGAGGCTTGCGTGAATTTCGTTTTCCGTCGTGATGAACTGTTGATCGAAGAAGTGTCCAGCGTGCTGCCGGACATCGCCCTGTGCGAACGCATCGGCTTGCGGGAGGAGATCCTGCAACCCATCTGGGTGCTGCCCGATTCCCCGCACCGCACGGTGCACGTGGAGCCCGGCGTCGACGCGCCGCAGGGGTACGCGTTCCGCAAGCTGCGCTCGCTGTTCGGCGTGCTGGACGACGAGCGCATGGCGCTGGCCGGCCGCGCCTACCAGATCGCCGAATGGGCGCGCACCCACCGCTACTGCGGCGTCTGCGGCACGCCGCCCGAGCGGCTGCCCACCGAATTCTGCCTGCGCTGCCCGTCCTGCGGCTTCGCGGCTTATCCGCGCATCTCGCCCGCGATGATGGTGCTGGTGCGCAAGGGCGACAGTATCCTGCTGGCGCGCCACACCACGACCCCCACCGCGCGCTATACCGCGCTGGCCGGCTTCGTCGAGCCCGGCGAAAGCATCGAGCAGACCATCCTTCGCGAGGTCTACGAAGAGGTCGGCCTGAAGGTCGGCAATCTCCGGTATTTCGGCAGCCAGTCCTGGCCGTTCCCGCATTCGCTGATGGTGGCGTTCACGGCCGACTACGTTTCCGGCGATATCCGCGTCCAGGAAGACGAGATCGCCGACGCCCGGTGGTTCGGCCCCGGCGATCCCATGCCCGACATCGCGGCGCGCATCTCCATCGCGGGATCGCTCATCCGCGCCAATCTGCCCATGGGCTGGACGGCGCCGTAGGCCATCCAGGGCGGCAAGGCGCGATTTCGTATCAACCGGCCCTAGGGGTATTCCCTTGGAATAAGGGAATGGCGTGGTTATAAGCTAATTTTTTATTGATGAAATGTAGATAAATTATTAGTATTTTGAGCAGATAAACTCGGCTCGCGTCTCTTATGTCATCCGCTTTGATCGCGTCCTCGGCCCACCTCGCCGGCGGCAGCGCGCCCGATCTCTCCGAGGTGGAGTTCGGCTTGATGATCGCCAGCCACGCCTTCGACCGCTGGACCGTGCGCTGCATGGCCGCGGCGGGCCTGCCGGACCTCACGCCCACCGACGTCATGGTGTTCCACCACGTCTACCACCGGCAGCGCCCCAAGAAGCTGGCGGACATCTGCTTCACGCTCAACGTCGAAGACACCCACATCGTGAGCTACGCGCTCAAGAAGCTGGAGCGGATCGGCGTCGTCAAGGGCGAGCGCAGCAGCAAGGAAGTGTTCTACAGCGTGACGGACGAGGGCGCCGCCATCCTCAAGCGCTACGCCGAGATCCGCGAGCAGTGCCTGACCTCCGGCCTGGACGCGCCGGGCGGCGGCGGGCTGGAATTCAGCCGCCAGCTGGCGCACACGCTGCGGGCGCTGTCCGGCCTGTACGACCAGGCGGCCCGCGCAGCCACCTCGCTCTGACCGTATTCATCAACATTCGGGGCCCGGCCCCGTCATCCGCAACCGCCCGCGGCCGAGCGCGCCGCGGCGGCCTCTTGTTATCGAGGACACCTATGAAGTGGCAATTCTGGATTGATCGTGGGGGCACCTTTACCGATATCGTGGCGCGCCGTCCCGACGGCAGCACCACCACGGCGAAGATGCTGTCGGAGAACCCCGAGCAGTACCGCGACGCGGCGGTCGCCGGCATCCGCAAGCTGCTGGGCATCGCGCCCGGGCAGCCCGTGCCGGCCGATCAGGTCGAATGCGTGAAGATGGGCACCACGGTGGCCACCAACGCGCTGCTGGAACGCAAGGGCGAACGCACCTTGCTGGTGACCACGCGGGGCTTCCGCGACGGCCTGCGCATCGCCTACCAGAACCGTCCGCGGCTGTTCGACCGCAACGTGGTGCTGCCCGAGATGCTCTACGAGTCGGTCTTCGAGGCCGACGAGCGCGTGGCGGCCGACGGCGAGGTGATCCGCGAGCTGGACGAAGCCGGCCTGCGCGCCGGCATGCAGGCCGCCTACGATTCGGGCATCCGCGCCGTGGCGATCGTCTTCATGCACGCGTGGCATGCGCCCGACCACGAGGCGCGCGCCGCCCGCATCGCGCGGGATATCGGCTTTCCGCAGGTATCGGCCTCGCACGAGGTCAGCCCGCTGATCAAGTTCGTGTCGCGCGGCGACACCACGGTGGTGGACGCCTACCTGTCGCCCATCCTCAAGCGCTACGTGGACCAGGTGGCCGGCGAGCTGCCGGGCATCCGCCTGATGTTCATGCAATCCAGCGGCGGCCTGACCGACGCGCACCGCTTCCGCGGCAAGGACGCCATCCTGTCCGGGCCCGCCGGCGGCATCGTCGGCATGGTGCGCACCAGCGAGACCGCGGGCTTTCCCAAGGTGATCGGCTTCGACATGGGCGGCACCTCGACCGACGTGTCGCACTATGCCGGCGAGTTCGAGCGCGAGTTCGAAACCCAGGTGGCCGGCGTGCGCATGCGCGCGCCCATGATGAGCATCCATACGGTCGCCGCGGGCGGCGGCTCTATCCTGCATTTCGACGGGGCCCGGCTGCGGGTGGGCCCGGATTCGGCGGGCGCCAACCCCGGGCCGGCGTGCTACCGCCGGGGCGGCCCCCTGGCCGTGACGGACTGCAACGTCCTGCTGGGCAAGATCCAGCCCGACTTCTTCCCCAAGGTGTTCGGCCCGGACGCCAACGAGCCGCTGGACCGCGACGCGGTCGTCCAGCGCTTTGAAGCCATGGCCGCCGAGGTGCGCGCCGCCACCGGCCGCGACATGACGCCCGAGCAGCTCGCCGAAGGCTTTCTCGAAATCGCGGTGGGCAACATGGCCGAGGCCATCAAGCGTATCTCGGTGCAGCGCGGCCATGACGTGACCGAGTACGCGCTGACGGTGTTCGGCGGCGCCGGCGGCCAGCATGCCTGCCTGGTGGCGGACGCGCTCGGCATGACCACGGTGTTCGCGCATCCGCTGGGCGGCGTGCTGTCGGCCTACGGCATGGGCCTGGCCGACCAGACCGACATGCGCCAGAAGACCGTCGAGAAGGTTCTGGACGCCGAGCTGATGCAGGCGCTCAAGGCCGAGCTGGACGAACTGGCCGGCCAGGCGGTCGGCGAATTGCGCCGCCAGCACGTGCCCGAGAACGACATCGGTGTCCAGCGCCGCCTGCACCTGAAGTACCGCGGCACCGATACGGCGCTGGAAGTGGCCTATACGGACCTGGACCGGGTGCGCGAGGACTTCGAGGCGGCCTACCGCCAGCGTTACTCCTTCCTGATGCCCAACCGCGAACTGGTGGTGGAAACCATTTCGGTCGAGGCCACCGGCGGCGGCGAGCGCGTGGGCGAAGCGCCCGCGTCCCGCGTGCGCGAAGGCGCGCTGACGGCGCGCCGCGACGTGCGCATGTACAGCGGCGGCGCCTGGCGCGACACGCCCCTGTACGTGCGCGAGGACATGGCGGGCGGCGACGTGGTGGCGGGGCCCGCCATCATATCCGAGCCCAACCAGACCACGGTGGTCGAGGCCGGCTGGCAGGCCGAGCTGACGCAGCAGGACCACTTCGTGATCCGCCGCGTCGAAGCGCGTCCGGAGCGCCGCGCCATCGGCACCCAGGCCGATCCGGTCATGCTGGAGGTCTTCAACAACCTCTTCATGTCGATCGCCGAGCAGATGGGCTACCGCCTGCAGAACACCGCCTATTCGGTGAACATCAAGGAACGCCTGGACTTCTCCTGCGCGATCTTCGATGCCCAGGCCCGCCTGATCGCCAACGCGCCGCACATGCCGGTGCACCTGGGCTCCATGGGCGAGTCGGTGCGCACCGTCATGAATGCGAACGCCGGCCGCATGACGCCGGGCGACGCCTACGTGGTGAACGATCCCTATCACGGCGGCACGCACCTGCCCGACGTAACCGTCATCACCCCGGTGTTCGGCCGCGACGGACGCGAGATCCTGTTCTACGTGGGGTCGCGTGGCCACCATGCCGACATCGGCGGCACCACGCCCGGCTCGATGCCGCCCGATTCCAAGACGGTGGAAGACGAAGGCGTGCTCTTCACGAACTTCCAGCTCGTGAAGAACGGCGAATTCCGCGAGCAGGCCGTGCGCGACATCCTGGGCTCGGGCCGCTGGCCGGCGCGCAATCCGGACCAGAACATCGCCGACATGCACGCGCAGATCGCCGCCAACGAGAAGGGCGTGCAGGAACTGCTGCGCATGTGCGACCACTTCGGCCTGGACGTGGTCCGCGCCTACATGGGCCACGTGCAGGACAATGCCGAGGAAGCGGTGCGCCGCGTGATTTCGGTGCTGAAGGACGGCAGCTACGAGTACCCGCTGGACAATGGCGCCGTGATCCGCGTGGCGGTGCGGGTGGACACCCAGGCGCGCAGCGCCGTGGTGGACTTCACCGGCACCTCCGAGCAGCTGGACAACAACTTCAACGCGCCCGGGGCCATCGCCGTGGCGGCCGTGCTGTACGTGTTCCGCACGCTGGTCAACGACGACATCCCGCTGAACGACGGCTGCCTCGTGCCGCTGTCCATCATCCTGCCGGAAGGCTCGATGCTGCGCCCGAACCCGCCGGCGTCGGTGGTGGCGGGCAACGTGGAAACGTCCATGTGCATCGTCAACGCGCTGTACGGCGCGCTGGGCGTGCTGGCCGCGAGCCAGGGCACGATGAACAACTTCACGTTCGGCAACGCGCGCCACCAGTACTACGAGACCATCTCGGGCGGCACCGGCGCGGGTCCGGTGCGCATCGACGCCGCGGGGCCGCGGGACGAAGGCTTCGCCGGCACCTCGGTGGTGCAGGCGCACATGACCAACTCGCGCCTCACGGATCCGGAAGTGCTGGAATTCCGCTTTCCGGTGCGCCTGGAGTCCTACGAGATCCGCAAGGGCTCGGGCGGGGCGGGGCGCTATCCGGGCGGCGAGGGCGGCGTGCGCCGCGTGCGCTTCCTGGAGGACATGACCGCCGCCATCCTGTCGAATAACCGCCGCTACGCGCCGTTCGGCCTGGCGGGCGGGCAGCCCGGCGCCATGGGCCGCAACTCGGTCGAGCGCGCCGACGGCACCGTCGAGGAACTGGGCCCGCAGGACAGCGCACAGCTGCGGCCCGGCGACGTGTTCGTGATCGAAACGCCGGGAGGGGGCGGGTACGGGCTGTAGGATGGGTGGAGCGCGAGATGACTCGCGCAAAAACCCAATCGCCCAGCGCGCGTAACCCATGCTGCCGCAATCGATTGTTTTCCGGCCGATGCGGGGCAGAATCTGCTCACGGTCGCTTGCACAGTCTGCTCAAGGCCGCATGGGTTACGCGCGTTCAGTGCCGGGGTTCTTGCTTAAGGACTCTCGCGCTCCACCCATCCTACGCGTCGTCCGGATCAGACATCACGACGTGTTCGTGATCGAAACGCCGGGAGGGGGCGGGCACGGGCTGTAGGATGGGTGGAGCGCGAGATGACTCGCGCAAAAACCCAATTGCCCAGCGCGCGAAACCCATGCTGCCGCAATCGATTGTTTTCCGGCGGATGCGGGGCACAGTCTGCTCATGGCCGCATGGGGAATCTGCTCAAGGCTTCATGCACAGTCTGCTCACAGCCGCATGGGTTACGCGCGTTCAGCGCTGGGGTTCTTGCTTAAGAACTCTCGCGCTCCACCCATCCTACGCGTCGTCCGGATCAGACATCACGACGTGTTCGTGATCGAGACGCCGGGAGGAGGCGGGCACGGGCTGTAGGATGGGTGGAGCGCGAGATGACTCGCGCAAAAACCCAATTGCCCAGCGCGCGAAACCCATGCTGCCGCAATCGATTGTTTTCCGGCCGATGCGGGGCACTGTCTGCTCACAGCCGCATGGGTTACGCGCGTTCAGTGGCGGGGTTCTTGCTTAAGAACTCTCGCGCTCCACCCATCCTACGCGTCGTCCGGATCAGACATCACACGACGTGTTCGTGATCGAAACGCCGGGAGGGGGCGGGCACGGGCTGTAGGATGGGTGGAGCGCGAGATGACTCGCGCAAGAACCCAATCGCCCAGCGCGCGAAACCCATGCTGCCGCAATCGATTGTTTTCCGGCCGATGCGGGGCATGGTCTGCTCATGGCCGCTTGGGGAATCTGCTCACGGCCGCATGCTCAGTCTGCTCACGGCCGCATGGGTTACGCGCGTTCAGTGCTGGGGTTCTTGCTTAAGGACTCTCGCGCTCCACCCATCCTACGCGTCGTCCGGATCAGACAAGTTCGTGATCGAGACGCCGGGAGGAGGCGGGCACGGGCCGTAGGATGGGTGGAGCGCGAGATGACTCGCGCAAGAATCCAATTGCCCAGCGCGCGAAACCCATGCTGCCGCAATCGATTGTTTTCCGGCCGATGCGGGGCACAATCTGCTCACGGCCGCATGCTCTGTCTGCTCACAGCCGCATGGGTTACGCGCGTTCAGCGCTGGGGTTCTTGCTTAAGAACTCTCGCGCTCCACCCATCCTACGGCTCGTCCGGGTCTGACATCACGTCCAGCGCGATCTCGGCCTTGTTCTTGCGGTCGTAGATGCGCAGCGTGACGTCGTCGCGGATCTCGAAGATCGCCGTGGCCAGGGTGTTCTCGTCGTCGGGATCGTCCGGCGAGGTGCGCAGGATGGGCAGGTCGCCCTCGGTGTCGTGCAGGGCGGCCAGCAGGTCCGCGCTGCCGGTCCCGGCCGACCAGCCGTCCACGATTCTCTCGATGCGATTTTGCCGCGCCCGCGACGAATCGGTCACGATCTGCGCAAGCCCGCGGGTCTCGGCGTGCACCATGTGGTTGGCGTGCCCGTAGCGGGTGCCGGTTTCGAGGATGGAGATGGCGCCCGGCGCGGTCTCGACGCTGAAGAGCCGGGGATCGCCCGCGGCCCCCAGCAGGTGATGGAAACCTCCCGAATGCGGCAGGTCGCGCAGCTGCGCGATGGCTTCGTCCAGCGTGGCGCAGTCCAGGCCCGCGCGCGCCAGGAACATGCGCGGCACGCCGGGGTGCCGCTGGCGCGTGCGCAGATTGTTGATGGTCTGGACCAGGCCGGCGCGGTTCGCGCCGAACGTGTGCCCGGGCAGCGAGCCGGGGTAGTAGAAGCTGAGATAGCCGGGCGCATCCTCCAGCGCCACGTCGACCAGGTGGCAGCGCCCGCGCAGGTAAGGATCGCCGTCTTCGTTGTGGGCGATCCAGCGCGCGCCGTCCGGCGTCTTCAGGGCGACCGAGGTGCACCCCTCGGCCGAGCTGTGCAGCAGGTCCCCGCGGCAGTTCCACAGCAGCACGTCTTCGAGCGGCAGGCGCAGGCCTTCGGCCAGGCCCTCCAGTTCTTCCCAGATGGCGGGCAACGCGGCGCGCGCCTGCTGCGCGAGTTCGCCCACGAAGGGGTGGCCGCGCCATGGCCGCAAGGCTTCCCAGGCGCCGCTTTGCTCCAGGTAGGCGGACATGATGGGGCGGGCCAGCTTGCCCAGCGCCAGGCCCGTCTGACGGCGGTTTCCGGCGATGCGTACGTACTTGTAAGCCATGGGGTTTCTCCGGGTGTCTCGCGGATTGTAATTTTTCTAAGCGCTGCCGGGTGGGGACGGATGCGTTAAGATCGCCAGTAAGTTGCTCCGGTGACCCGGCGTAGCCCAGGAATCATGCCCTATGACAAACCCGGGGTGCCGATGCTCCCCATGAGGAGAGTTTCATGATCAAACGCAAAGTCGCCGCCGCGCTGGTCGGCCTGTCCGTGGCCATGTTCGGCGCTGCCTCCGGCGCCCATGCCCAGGGCAAGGAGTTGGTGGTCGCCACCGATACCGCTTTCGTTCCGTTCGAGTTTAAGCAGGGCAACACCTACACGGGCTTCGACGTCGATCTCTGGGCGGCCATCGCCAAGGAACTCAACCTCAAGTACAAGCTGCAGCCGATGGACTTCGCCGGCATCATCCCCGGCCTGCAGACCAAGAACATCGACGTGGCGCTGGCCGGCATCACGATCCGCGACGACCGCAAGAAGGTCATCGACTTCTCCGATCCCTATTACGAAAGCGGCCTGGCCATTCTGGTGGGCGAGAAGAACACCGACATCAAGGACGCCAAGTCCCTGTCCGGCAAGACGGTCGCGGTCAAGACCGGCACCGCCACGGTGGACTTCCTGAAGGCCCAGGTGCCGGATGCCAAGCTCAAGCTCTTCCCGAACATCGACAACGCCTACCTGGAACTGGCCACGGGCCGGGTGGACGCCGCCGTGCACGACACCCCCAACGTGCAGTACTACGCCAACACCGCCGGCAAGGGCCGCGTGAAGGTCGTGGGATCGGTCAAGAGCGGCGATTTCTACGGCATCGCCTTCCCCAAGGGCAGCGATCTGGTGCCCCAGGTGAACAAGGCGCTCGCCACGCTGAAGTCCAACGGCCAGTACGACGCCATCTACACGAAGTGGTTCGGCCAGAAACCCTGACCACGGGGCCCGCATCGTTTCCTGGGCGCCCGCGGACCGCGGGCGCCGGCCGTAGCCGGCCGCGAGACCGGATCGTGGGGGGAATATCGTGGAGTTCGACTGGAATGTAATCAGGGACGCGTTACCCAATCTGCTTGAGGGGACGCTGATGACCATCAAGATCACTTTCTGGGGCCTGGTCGGCGGCTTCCTGCTGGGATCGTTATCGGGCGTGACGCGCGCCTACGGCCATCCCATCCTGTCGGGGATCGCGCAGGTCTACGTCGCGGTCATCCGCGGCACGCCGATAGTCGTGCAGGTGATGTTCATCTACTTCTCCTTGCCCTTGCTGGCAAACATCCGGGTGGATGCGGAATGGGCCGCCATCGCCACGCTCATCATCAATTCGGGCGCCTACATTTCCGAGATCGTGCGCGGCGCGCTGCTGTCGGTGCACAAGGGCCTGAAGGAAGCCGGGCAGGCCATGGGGCTGCCGTTCCACAAGATCCTGTTCCACATCATCGGGCCGGTGGCGTTCCGACGCATGATTCCTCCGCTGGGCAACCAGTGCATCATCAGCCTCAAGGATTCCTCGCTCTTCATCGTGATCGGCGTGGCGGAACTGACCCGGCAGGGCCAGGAAATCATGGCGAGCAATTTCCGCGCGGTCGAGATCTGGTCGGCGGTGGCCGTGGTCTACCTGATCCTGACCGGCCTCATGGCGATGGGGCTGCACCTGGTGGAAAGGAGGATGCGCATATTATGAGCATGGTTGAATTTCACAACGTCACCAAGCGATTCGGCGAATCCACGGTGCTCGACGGGATTTCGCTGAACATCGACGCGGGCGAGGTCGTGGTGGTGGTCGGACCGTCCGGCTCCGGCAAGTCCACCTTCCTGCGTTGCATCAACGTGCTCGAAACCATCAACGACGGCGACCTGCTGGTCGACGGCCTGAGCGTGAAGGGCGGGGCGGCCCAGGTGCGCGAGATCCGGCGCGAGGCCGGCATGGTGTTCCAGCAATTCAACCTGTTCCCGCAGATGACGGCGCTGGAAAACGTCATGTTCGGCCCGGTCCATACGCGCGGCCAGGGCCGCGCCGAAGCGCGCGCGCTGGCCGAGAGCCTGCTGGCCAAGGTGGGCCTGGCCGAGCGCATGAACCACTATCCGTCCGAGTTGTCCGGGGGCCAGCAGCAGCGCGTCGCCATTGCCCGGGCGCTGGCGATCAAGCCCAAGCTCATGCTGTTCGACGAGCCCACGTCGGCGCTGGATCCGGAACTGCGGCACGAAGTGCTGAAGGTCATGCGCGATCTGGCCGAGGAGGGCATGACCATGGTGGTCGTGACGCACGAGATGGAGTTCGCGCGCAAGGTGGGAAGCCGCCTGATCTTCATCGACGCGGGCAAGATCGCGCATGACGGCCCGCCGGGCGAGCTGCTGGGCAACCCGCCCAGCCAGCGCCTGAAGGATTTCCTCCAGCACGTGGCGTGAAGCGGGCGCGGCCCGGCGGGCAGGCCCGCCGGCTCGTCAGCCCTTGACCCGGACGATCTTCTGCACCTGGGGCACGTGGCGGATGGCGCGGATGACCTGCGCCAGGTGCTTGCGGCTGTCTACCTGGATGGTCAGGTGCAGCGACACCGTGGAGACCGCGTCGTCGTGCATCGTGACGTGCATGATGTTGGCGTCCGCGGCCGTGACTTCCGCGGCCAGCCGCCCCAGCACGCCGCGCTCGTTGCGCGTGACGATGTCCAGGCGGGTGGCCAGGTGCTTGGCGGTGTGGGCGTCCCAGGCCACGTTGATCCAGCGTTCCGGCTCGCGCAGGCGCTGGCGCATGGCGACCGGGCAATCGGCCGTATGCACCACCAGCCCGTGGCCCATGCGCATGCCGGCGATGATGGGGTCGCCCGGCAAGGGGCCGCAGCAAGGCGCGAGCTGCACGGCCTGGCCTTCGTTGCCCTGGATCAGGATGGGGGCGCTGCGCGCCGAGGTCAGTTCGTCCACGGCCGCGGCCGTGGTGGCGACCAGCTGGTGCTCGGGGGCGAAGCGGCGGGCCACGACGGCCGCCAGGCGCTTGCCCAGCCCGATATCGGCCAGGATCTCTTCGCGCGAGCTGGCGCCGGTGCTGCGCGCCAGTTTCTGCCAGGCCGGATCGTCGGTGGCGGGCAGGGGCATGTGCAGTTCCTGCATGGCCTGGGCCAGCAGGCGCTCGCCGAAGGCCACCGATTCCTCGTACTTGACCGTGCGCAGGTAGTGGCGGATCTCGGAGCGGGCGCGGCCCGTGCGCACATAGTTGAGCCACTGCGCGTTGGGACGGGACGCGGGGGAGGTGACGATTTCCACCGTGTCCCCGCTGTTGAGTTCGGTGCGCAGCGGCACGAATTCGCCGTTGACCTTGGCCGCCACCGCCTGGTTGCCGATGTCGGTGTGGATCGCGTAGGCGAAGTCCACCGGCGTGGCGCCGCGGGGCAGCGAGATGATCTTGCCGCGTGGCGTGAACACGTAGACCGCGTCGGGGAAGAGGTCGACCTTGACGTGCTCCAGGAACTCGCCGGAATCGCCGGTCTGGCTCTGGATGTCCAGCAGCGATTGCAGCCACTGGTGCGTGCGCTTCTGCAGGTCGTTCAGCGTGAGGTCCGCGCCCTTGTAGAGCCAGTGCGAGGCCACGCCTTCTTCCGCCACGTGATGCATGTCGCGCGTGCGGAACTGGAATTCCACCGGCGTGCCGTAGGGGCCCACCAGGGTGGTGTGCAGGGACTGGTAGCCGTTCACCTTGGGAATGGCGATGTAGTCCTTGAACTTGCCGGGAACCGGCCGGTACAGCTGATGCAGCGTGCCCAGGGCCAGATAGCATTCCGGCAGCGTGTGCACGATGACGCGAAAGCCGTAGATGTCGAGCACGTCGGAGAACGACTTCTTCTGGTCGACCATCTTGCGATAAATGCCGAACAGCGTCTTCTCGCGGCCGGTGACCTCGGCCTCGATGCCGGCGGCCGGCAGCGCGGCGCGCACCGAATCGGCGATCTTGGTGATGACTTCGCGGCGGTTGCCGCGCGCGGCCAGCACGGCCTTGTACAGCACCTGGTAGCGGTTCGGGTACATGGCCGCGAAGCACAGGTCCTGCAGTTCGCGGAACAGCAGGTTCAGGCCCAGGCGGTGCGCGATGGGCGCGTAGATTTCCAGGGTTTCGCGCGCGATGCGCCGGCGCTTTTCCGGATTGACCGCGTCCAGCGTGCGCATATTGTGCAGGCGGTCGGCCAGCTTGATGAGGATGACGCGCACGTCGCGCGCCATCGCCAGCAGCATCTTGCGGAAGCTCTCGGCCTGTTGCTCGGCCTTGGTGGCGAAGTCCAGGCGATCCAGCTTGGAGAGGCCGTCGACCAGTTCCGCCACTTCGGGGCCGAATTTCTCGGCCAGCTCGTGCTTGGCGATGCCCTGGTCTTCCATGACGTCGTGCAGCAGCGCGGCGGACAGGGCGTTGACGTCGAGTTTCCAGCCGGCGCAGATTTCCGTGACGGCGATGGGATGCGAGATATAGGGCGAGCCGCTGGCGCGGAACTGGCCCAGGTGCGCCTGGTCGGCGAAGCGATAGGCTTCGCGAACGCGTTCTACGTCTTTTTTATCGAGATAGCTGCCGATGATCTCGGTCAGCGGCGCCAGCGAAGCGACCGGAGAGGCGGTCGCTTCCGCCGCTTCCTGAGCGGCGACGGACGGCGGCGCGGGGGGATTTTTGTCTTTCTTGCCGGTGCGGCGCCCGAGGCGGGAGCCGGCACGCAGTGCGGCAAGCAGACCAGATGAAGCGTACTTCAGCCCGGGAAAAGCCATGCTTGCCGCCCCCGGAGATGATCAGGTGGGAACTTTACGCAGCATTTCCACGCCGGTGAGGCCGCCCGCGATTTCGCGCAGGGCAGTGACCGTGGGCTTGTCTTTGCTGTCCAGGCGCGGGGCATGGCCTTGCGCCAGCTCGCGGGCGCGGTAGGTTGCGGCCAGCGTGAGCTTGAAACGATTGGGGATTTGGTTCAGACAGTCTTCGACGGTAATGCGAGCCATTAGGACACCTGGTGCTGATGGAGGATAGGGAGAATGCGTTCGGCTCAGTGCTCGGCCGGGATGCCGAGTTGCGAGAACAACTGGCTGTGGCGGGCGGCCTGAGACGAAAAGCGCAGCCGCGCGGCGCTGACGATTTGAGTCAGTTCCGATAAGGCTACGCTAAATTCTTGATTAATAATAACATATTCGCATTCAGGCGCGTGGGCGATTTCGCCGCCCGCGGCCATCAGCCGGCGGGCGATGACCTGCGGCTCGTCCTGGCCGCGCGCCTTCAGCCGGCTTTCGAGTTCCTCGATGGAGGGCGGCAGCACGAACACGCCGATCGCGCCCGGGAAACGCTGCTTCACTTGGCGCGCGCCTTGCCAGTCGATCTCCAGCAGCACGTCGCGCCCGGCACGGGTGGCTTCGTCGATGCGGTCGCGGGGCGTGCCGTAGAAATTGCCATGCACCTCGGCCCATTCCAGCAGGTTCTGCCCTTCGCGCAGGAGCTTGAACTCCTCGGTGGAGACGAAGCGGTATTCGCGGCCGTCTTCCTCGCCGGGGCGCGGCGCGCGGGTGGTGCAGGAAATGGAGAGCAGGATGGAGGGGTCTTGCTGCAGCAAGGCCTTGACCAGGCTGGACTTTCCGGCGCCGCTGGGCGCGACGACCATGAAGACGTTTCCGGGATTGGCGTGCATGAATTGTGATCGGGGCGTAATGCTAAGAGTGAGAGGATAGCAAATCGCGCGGCCCGGCAGGGGAAAACCCCGACGGGCCGCGCGGCGCCCGCGGCCCGCTCAGCCGCCGGTCCGGGCCGCGGCCGCGTTCAGCTTGCCGCCCGCGGGCGGCGCGCCGCTGCCCAGCAGGTGCCCGTTGACCTCGACGCCGTAGAGCGAATCGTCGGAATCGTGGTACTTGGCGCGGGTCGCGGCCACCGACTCGGTGTAGCGCGGATCCTGCGGACGTTCATGCGCGTTCATGAAATAGGCCACGTCCCAGGCCTCCTGGTCGCTCAGCATGCCCGCCTGGCTCAGCGGCATGTTGGCCTTGATGAAGCCGGCCGCGTTGCCGATCTGGTGCATGCCCGCGCCCCAGTTGAAGGAGTCCGGGCCCCACAGGGCCGGGAACACCCAGTGCTTGCCATTCTTCTGGCCCTGGCCTTCGGCCCCGTGGCAGACCGCGCAATATTGCGCGTAGACCTCGCTGCCGCGCAGATAGTCGGCCTTGGCCGCGGGCGGGGGCAGCTTGCGGTAGCCCTGGCCCTCCAGCACCACGCCCGTGGGCGCCTTGCTCGCCAGCCAGAACATATAGGTCTGCAGGGCGGTGAGGGTGGGGTCGTCCGCGGGCGGGGCCTTGCCGTTCATGCTGAACCGGAAGCAGCCCTGCAGGCGTTCGGCCAGCGTATTCACGTGGCCGTTCTTGGCGCGATAGGCGGGATACAGCACGTAGGCGGCCCACATGGGCGCCGAATCGGGGCGCCGGCCGGCGTCCAGGTGGCAACTGGCGCAGGTCAGGTCGTTGCCGACGAACTTGCCGGCCTTTTGAGGCGTGTGCAGGAAAATCTGCTCGCCCTCGCGCACGGTCTTGCCGAAGTCATTGTCGGGCAGCGAGGCGGCCGAGGGCGGGCTGAAGGCGGGGCGCGGCTCGGCGGCCGACAGCGAGGCGGATGCGGCCAGGCCGACGGCGGCGGCCAGGAGGCGCAGACTGAGGGCGTTCATGGCTTGGCTCCCGCGGAAGCGCCGGTTTGCCCGGCAGGGATGGCGGCCGTGGGCAGGCCGGCATAGTAGGCGGACACGGCGTCGATCTCCTGCTCGGAAAGGCGGGTGGCGACGGCCGGCATCAAGCCCAGCGGGCCTGGCGGGCGCTGGCCCTGGCGCCAGGCGCGCAACTGCCCTGCGATGTAGGCTGCCGGCTGCCCGGCCAGGGCGGGGAAGTTCTCGCCGACGCCGATGCCGCCGGGGCCGTGGCACTGGTTGCAGGCCGGTACGTTCTTGTCCCAGGCGCCGCGGGTGGCGAGCCAGGCGCCCGTGTCGGCGGGCTTGGCAAGCTGCATGGCGGTGGCGGCGAGCCGGTCGGTATCCAGCGGGGAGGGAAGTCCGGCGTAGTAGCGCGCCACGGCCTGGCGCTGGGCGGGATCCAGGGCCTTGGCGGTGGCGGCCATCACGGGGCTGACGCGCGAGCCGTTGGCCATGGCGTTCAGCTGTTCTTCCAGGTAGGCCCCGCCCAGTCCCGCCAATTGCGGGAAGCCGGCGGCGGGGTTGCCCTCGCCGCGCGCGCCGTGACAGGTGATACAGGCGGGCGCGCCATTCGCGCCTTGGGTGCTGATCTGCTTGCCGTCGGGCGCGCCCTGGGCGGCGGCGGAAGCCGCGTACAGCGCGCCGAGGACGAGCGCGCCGGATAGGGACCGTGGGGTCATGGAACCTGCTCCGTAGAAATTATTGGATTTCTGGTAATAAGCTAATTGCCGGAAATTATATAAATACTTGTGACCGATCAACACTAAAGCGAAATTTTTGCTTGCGTGTTTCGCACGGAAAGTGTGTCCGCGCTGGAACCTTCGCTTGCAGCATCGGCCAGGCGATTCGGGTAGCATCTCGCGGATCGATAACAAGGAGAATCCGATGCAGACGAACGAGATCGAACCCCCGCGCGTTGCGCTGGTCACCGGCGCCGGCACCGGCATAGGCCGCGCGGTGGCGCTGGAATTCCTGGCGCAGGGCTATCGGGTCGTGTTGGCCGGCCGCCGGCGCGATCCACTCGAAGCGACCCGCACGGCGGCGGGCGAGGACGGCGTGCGGGCGCTGGTGGTGCCCACCGACGTATCGGATGAGCAGGCGGTGCGGGAATTGTTCGACGTTACCCAGCGCGAATACGGCCGGCTGGACGTGCTGTTCAATAACGCGGGGCGGGGCGCGCCGGCAATGCCGATCGAAGAGCTGCCGGTCTCCGTCTGGCGCGAAGTGGTCGACACCAACCTGACCGGCATGTTCCTGTGCGCGCAGGCCGCGATCCGCGTGATGAAAGCGCAGAATCCGCGCGGCGGCCGCATCATCAACAACGGCTCGATCTCGGCCCATGCGCCGCGGCCGTTCTCCATCGCCTACACCGCCACCAAGCACGCGGTGACGGGGCTGACCAAGTCGATTTCCCTGGATTGCCGGCCCTACAACATCGCCTGCGGCCAGATCGACATCGGCAACGCGGCCACCGACATGACCGAGCGCATGGCGGCGGGCATCCTGCAGGCCGACGGCAGCACGAAGGTGGAGCCTCGCATGGACGTGGCGCACGTGGCGCAGGCGGTCGCGGCGATGGCGCGCCTGCCGCTGGAGGCCAACGTGCAGTTCATGACCATCATGGCCACCAATATGCCCTTCGTCGGGCGGGGCTGAAAACGCCTGCGGCCCGCGGCGGCCCGTCCGTCATGGACGAGCCGCGGCAGGCTGCGATGCCCTCTCCGGGCAGCGCGCGACGCGCCGCCCCGACCGCCCGGTCAGTTGGGAGAGGCCTGGGCCAGCATCTGGCCCGGTTGCATATCCAGGTAGCGGCGGGCGCCCACGTAGCGTTTGGCCCAATAGGAATTCTGCATTTCATCCACGCGGACCTTCGTGCCGCGGCGCGGCGCATGGACGAATTTGTTCTGGCCGATATAGATGCCCACGTGCGAGGTCACGCCGCGGCCGCGGGTGGCGAAGAACACCAGGTCGCCGGGACGCAGTTCCTTCTTGTTGCCGACGGAGGCGCCGGCGGTGCGCTGCGCGCGGGCGGTGCGGGGGAGTTCCAGTCCGGCGATCTCGCGGAACACATACAGGACCAGGCCGCTGCAATCGAAGCCCTCGGCGTCGTCGCCGCCCCAGCTGTAGGGGGTGCCGATCGCTTCCAGGCCCGCCTGGACCACGCGTTCGCGCAGGGTGGGGACCGTGGGCTCCTGCGCCAGGCGCAGGCCGTTGAGGGTGGGGCGCGCCTGCTCGGACTGGAGCGATGCCTGGGCGGCGTCGGGCATCCAGGAGAGGGTCAGCGCAAGAATGGGGGCAGACAGGAATACGGGAATGCGGAAATTGGCAGTTCGGGCTTTTCGCGTGGGCGGCGTCATTACGTCACTTCAGGAATCGGAGTGGGCGGCATGGCTTTGCCTGGACAGGCAAGCCGGCGGAAAGGGGCGTTTCCGGGACGCATGACCCCGGAATGCCATGACATTGTAATGGAATAATGTTTCATTACATTTGTAGTGCAATGCAGCATTCTTGTCCCTAGACGTTACCGGCGGGCGGGCCGCGGGGAAGGCGGGCGGCGCGGCCGGAGGGCGCCGGGAATATGACGCTTTTTCTACCGCGGGCTCGGGCATAATCGTCGGAATCGGCCCCTGCGGCCCGCCAAGCCGCGAGCGGCCGCTGAAACACATAAGAAAGCGGAGTAAAGCTCGATGATGAACGCAGTACACCCGTTGTCCTCCATGAACCGGCCCGACCCCTTGCCCTTCGAGCCTTTCCAGGACGCCGTGTCGGCGGTGGATCGGCTGATCGAAATCTATGCGCGCAATACCGCTTTCCTGCGCGCCGCCTTCCGCGACGTCCTGAAGGGCGCCACCAACGGGCGCGAGCGGGCCCGCGCCTATTACCCGGCCATCCGCATCGTCGTGGAAACCTACGACCCGATCGATACGCGGCTGTCCTACGGCCACGTGGCCGAGCCCGGCATCTACCAGACCACGATCACGCAGCCGGCGCTGTTTCGCGACTATCTGATCGAACAGGTGGGGCAGCTGCTGCAGAACCACCGGGTCGCGGTGGAGGTGGGCGAGTCCGATTCGCCCATTCCCCTGCATTTCGCCTTTCCCGAGGGCGCCTACGTCGAGGGCGAGCACCTGGAGGCGCTCAAGCGCCCCTTGCGCGACCTGTTCGACGTGCCGGACCTGGCGGTGACCGACGACGCCATCGTCAACGGCTCGTGGCGCGGCAAGGAGGGCGAACCCAAGCCGCTGGCGCCGTTCACCGCCCAACGCGTGGATTACTCGCTGCACCGGCTGCAGCACTACACCTCGACCGCCCCGGCGCATTTCCAGAACTTCGTCCTGTTCACCAACTACCAGTTCTACGTCGACGAGTTCTGCGCGCGCGCCCGCGCGCTCATGGCCAGCGGCAACGAAGACTATGACATGCTGGTGGAGCCGGGCAACCGGATCACCCGGCGCGGCGAAAGCGGCCCCGGCGACGAGGACCAGGCGATCCGCCTGCCGCAGATGCCGGCCTACCACCTGGTGCGGGGCGACCATTCCGGCATCACCCTGGTGAACATCGGCGTGGGCCCGTCCAACGCCAAGACCATCACCGACCACATCGCCGTGCTGCGCCCGCATGCCTGGCTGATGCTGGGCCATTGCGCCGGCCTGCGCGATTCCCAGCGGCTGGGCGACTACGTGCTGGCGCACGGATACGTGCGCGAAGACCACGTGCTGGACGACGACCTGCCCACCTGGGTGCCGGTGCCCGCGCTGGCCGAAGTGCAGGTGGCGCTTGAGCAGGCGGTGGAAGAGGTGGCCGGGCTGTCGGGCTGGGACCTGAAGCGCATCATGCGCACCGGCACGGTCGCCACCATCGACAACCGCAACTGGGAACTGCGCGACCACCTGGAGCTGGTGGAGCGCTTTGCGCAATCCCGGGCGATCGCGCTGGACATGGAATCCGCCACCATCGCGGCCAACGGATTCCGGTTCCGGGTGCCCTACGGCACGCTGCTGTGCGTGTCCGACAAGCCGCTGCACGGCGAACTGAAGCTGCCCGGCATGGCCAGCGCGTTCTACCGCCGCCAGGTGAACCAGCACCTGGAAATCGGCATCCGGGCGCTGGAGCGCCTGCGCGACATGCCGCCGGAACGGCTGCACTCGCGCAAGCTGCGGACCTTCATGGAAACGGCCTTCCAGTAGGCGGGCCGTGGGCGGGCGGGACGGGCGCTTGATCCGTCCCCCCCCACACCCGATTTCTCCTGTCGGGGCCTCTTGCGCTATTCTCGCCGGTTGCTTGGAAATCCCGAGGCATCCGGCGCGCCCCGCGCCCGTGCCTTCATGACCTGAAGGAATGCATTTTGGCACCATCGGAACACGATGAACGCCGCGCCGGCGGCGCGGGCGCGGCGCAGGCCGACCGGCCCTCCGAACTGCGCCGCTCCCTGTCCGCGCGGCACCTGACGATGATCGCGGTGGGCGGATCCATCGGCACCGGGCTGTTCGTGGCCTCGGGCGCGACCATCGCAAAGGCCGGCCCGGGCGGCGCGCTGCTGGGCTATGTGCTGATCGGGATCATGGTCTATTTCCTGATGACCAGCCTGGGCGAGCTCGCCGCCGCCATGCCGGTATCGGGCTCCTTTTCCACTTATGGCGCCCGCTATGTCGAAGACGGCTTCGGCTTCGCGCTGGGGTGGAACTATTGGTACAACTGGGCGGTGACGGTGGCGGTGGACCTGGTGGCCGCCCAGCTCGTCATGGCGTACTGGTTTCCCGACGTGCCGGGCTTCTATTGGAGCGCCTTGTTCCTGGCGCTGACCTTCGGGCTGAACGCGATGTCGGCCCGCGGCTTCGGCGAGGCGGAATTCTGGTTCGCCCTGATCAAGGTGGTGGCGGTACTGGGCTTCGTCGCCATGGGCGTGATGATGCTGTTGGGCATCATCCGCGGCGGGGAGACGGGCGGCCTGGCCAACTGGACCGTGGGCGACGCGCCGTTCGCCGGCGGCTTCGCCGCGCTGATCGGCGTGGCGATGGTGGTGGGCTTTTCCTTCCAGGGCACGGAACTCATCGGCATCGCCGCGGGCGAATCCAAGGACCCGGCCCGCAACCTGCCGCGCGCGGTGCGCCAGGTGTTCTGGCGCATCCTGCTGTTCTACGTGATGGCGATCCTCGTGATCGGCCTGCTCATTCCCTATACCGACCCGCACCTGCTGCGCAACGAGGTCGAGGACATCAGCGTCAGCCCGTTCGCCCTGATCTTCGAGCGCGCCGGCCTGCTGGGGGCCGCTTCCGTGATGAACGCGGTGGTGCTGACTTCGGTGCTGTCCGCCGGCAACTCCGGCATGTACGCGGCCACGCGCATGCTTTACAGCCTGGCCCGCGACGGCAAGGCGCCGCGGATCTTCGGCCGCATCTCGCGCAACGGTGTGCCGCTGTGGGCGCTGCTGGCCACCACGGCCGTCGCCGCGCTGTGTTTCTTCACCTTCATTTTCAGCCCGAACGCCGTCTATATCTGGCTGCTCAATACTTCCGGGATGACGGGCTTCATCGCCTGGCTGGGCATCGCGATCAGCCATTACCGGTTCCGCCGCGGCTACGTGAAGCAGGGCCACAACCTGGCCGATCTGCCCTATGTGTCGCCGTTCTTCCCGTTCGGCCCGATCTTCGCCTTCGTGCTGTGCCTGATCATCACCCTGGGCCAGAACTACCAGGCCTTCCTGCAGGACAGGATCGACTGGGGCGGCGTGGTGGCGACCTACATCGGCATTCCGCTGTTCCTGCTGATCTGGGCGGGCTACCGGCTGGCGCGCGGCTCGCGCTTCGTCAGCTACCGCGACATGCGCTTCCCCGACGCCCGGGCGCGCAGCCTGTACCTGGATTCGGCGCTGCGCGGTGAGCCGGCGGCGGGCGAGGCGCGCTGAGCGGGAGACAGAGAGGGCAGGAGAACGTACCTGCTACCTTCGCCTCGAAGACTTGGCGCGATCAAAATCGTTGCGGCAAGTATCCTCTCTGGATTGCCTGGCCGAAATGGGTTCGGGCGCTCAGGCTTCGGAGATAAACCGGGCAACGAGCGGTATCTACTGCGGAAAAAGCATTGCCTGCTCTTCTACTGGAGTGACGGCAGTCGGGCCGAGAGAGTACTACCTCGACAGAGTGGCCATGTACGGTAATCGCCGGGGCCTTGGTTTCCCGCTCGCATTGACGGCCGGTGACAAATAGGATTTGGCTTCCTGCATTCGCCAAGCCCTGTCTGCTGTTCTCCTTCATCTGACTCGACAGGTCAGACCTAACGGCGTTTTCTTGCGACAGCGAGGAGAAGGCAGGGCCTAGTGTGCCTAGAATGCTGTTTGTTTATACAGTAGAATCTTGAGGCATCAATGACATCGCGTGGGCATGAGTACTTCCACGATGGCATCCGGACATTTGCCGGACTTCAGAAATTCGGACGCTGCCGGGCTTTGTCGAGAACAGTTCTTTCACCAAAGTCACCCTGTAAGTGGCTGGTCCAAAAATTGCCATTTTGCTGAAGACGTCTCCTGTCGGTTTGGAAGGAAAACAGCAAGCTAGGTCTTCATCTGTATCGCGAGGTTGGTTGAGTTAGAGAAGATCCACCAGTAAGGAGGGCGTTAATGGAGATTGACCAGTTGTGCCGTGCCGTTACTTCACCTGCCGAATTGCGAAAGCTGCCAGGCTATGTTGCCCAAGTCGATCCTAAAGTGCTTGGCTTACGGCGGATCGTTTGGCCATATCACTTCAGATCAAAATTGCAGTGCGCATTGACCAATTGTCGGGCGCATCATAATGAAGGAGTGATTGTCGAACTGGAAGATGGAACCATCTCAAATATCGGCCATGTTTGCGGCGGACATAGGGACAAATTTTCGACTAAATTTCACGATGAGATGCGGAAGCTCTCAGAGTCTAGGCGGCGGGAGGAAATGATGCCGCTCTTGCTGGATCGTGCCAAGCTACAGAGTATTGAGCAAGTAGCTCGCAACGCCTATACGGAAGGAAAGAAATGGGTTTCCCGAATGCGGGCGTTTGCTATGCTTCATCCCAGCATCAGCGCTGAGGTTGCTCGCCGCCACGGAATGGGTGTGAGTATGGCTGTCACTGAGATAGTGAGGCGCAGTGAAAAGGAAATTGAAGATGTAGTTGCATCAGGGCTTTTTCGTACCGCTGAGGCCGCTCAATACAAAGAAGTACAAAAAGGCGTAATTAAGGGGTCAGCAGTATTTGCGCTTACAGAGGCTTCAGTGGCTCCTCTTTGGCGTCGCGCCGACGCCTTACTTGCGACAGATCCGCAAGGGCTCGACATCTCGACTCTTCACAAGCTGTACGCTGAAGCGCACAACCTGCCGAGTCAATCACAGGAAATCTTGCGTCAGTGTGATGCGGGAAAGGAATTTTTTACTCGATCGAATCTTGCCTTAATGGCTCAGCTTTCAAAGTCGGAGAGCGCTGGGGCTTCCCTCGTCACTCTCACCGCTGAAATGTTGGATGCGCAATATGCGCGAAAGCCTGTTCAGGCGCGGGCTCCAGCCTTATCCGCCCAGCCATTGAACAAGAAGCAGCGAGATCACTTTCGTCGAGCGGAGAGGCAAAGGTTAGGCCGCTAAGCTTGGTACGCGACGCGTAACTAACCGGCTAGACGCGTCGACAGAAGCGATACGAACGCCCGGTTCATTCCAGGGCTTCGATGACCGCCTGGGGGTTCCGCTCAATCACATTGAGCAGAACCAGCGCGGGCCCCCTCGGCGAGCGATCGCCGCGCTCCCAATGCCGCAAGGTGGCCGCGGAGAAGCCGAACCGGGCCGCGAACTGCTCCTGGGTCATGCCCACTTTGGCGCGCACGGCCTTCACGTCGACCGCGCGAGGGCGATGCACGCGGACGCCGCGTGCATCGCCCTTGGCGTGGGCAATGGCTTCTTGCAAGCCTTGCTTGATGTCGTCGAATGCGGTGCTCATGATTTCGCTCGTCCTTTCCAGATGGCCACCAGGACATCAACCAGGCCTGCCAGTTCGTTGCGCTCGGCCTTGGTCAGATTGGCCTTGTCGCCCTTTGCAAAAAGCGTCGGCAGATAAAGCGGCATGAGGTCATCGTGGTAGTAGTAGATGAGGCGCACGCCGCCGCGTTTGCCCTGGCCACCCCGCCGCCAACGCAGCTTGCGCACGCCGCCCGTTCTTTCGATGATGTCGCCGGCTTCAGGATAGGCGGCAACATGGTCGATCAGGTCTTGGCGTTCTTCCGCGCTCAAAAGCCTGTCGGCCAACCGGATGTAGGAGGGCAGTTCGGCGATGCCATGCATCGGTTCGGGGAAGTTCATCTTAATCCATTGGATTAGTTGAATCAAGCGTGGTTGAAAGGTGCGTCCGGGGGCAAGCGGAGGATCAGGGGCGACGTGCCATCGAGTGCGAGTCGCTATCCGGCTATTCGCGGATTCTATTGAGAAGCAACGGGTCGGCCAGGGAACCCGAGACGAATTCGTCATCCTTTCGATACGATTGCCCAATGCTTCGCCTGACGGCGCGGCGCGCAGATAGTGCGGAGGGGGGGGCGATATCCAGGCATTGCCGGACATGCGATTCGGAAGGCGAGGGCGCGCCAGCCAGGCGAGCGATCGCCGCGCCGGTCCAGGCCGGGCGCGGCGCTTACGACGCTTGCGGGCTGCCCGGCCCCGTCACTCAATATTCTGCGCCTGCTCGCGCATCTGCTCGATCAAGAGCTTCAGATCCATCGCGGCGCGGGTGACGTCCATGCTGCCGGCCTTGGAGCCCAGGGTGTTGGCTTCGCGGTTCATTTCCTGGAACAGGAAATCCAGGCGCTTGCCGGCGCTGCCGGCCTGCTTCCTGCCCGATGGCTTGCCGCTGCCGTCGGTGAGGAGGTGTTGCAGTTCTTCCAGGTGCGAGCGCAGGCGAGACAGTTCTTCGGCCACGTCGATGCGCAGCGCGAACAGGTTGGCTTCCTGCGACAGGCGCTCCGAGAGTTCGGCGCCGGAGATGTGGGTGAAGCCGCCGGGGAAGGCGGATTCCACGCTTTCGCGCAGCTTGGCCGCCAGCTTGTCGCGATGGTCGGCCAGCAATTGCGGCAGGTGGGTTTCCACGGTTTCGACGATGCGCGCCACGCCGTCGGCGCATTCGCGCATCATGCCGGCCAGGCGCTCGCCTTCGCGCGCGCGGCCTTCCTGCAGCTGGGTCAGGGCCTGCTGCGCGGCCTGCATGCAGGCCGCGCCCCAGGCTTGCGGGTCGAGGCTGTCGTTGGCGCGCTGGCCGGGCCAGTTGAACAGTTCGACCAGGCGCGGAGGCGCGATGTCGGGGACGATGCGGCGCGCGGCCTGCAGCTGCTCGGCCAGGCTTTCGAGCCAGGACGGGTCCAGCTTGGACAGGTCGGCGCTGGCGTTGCGCGTGTAGGAAACGCGGATCTCGACCTTGCCGCGGCCGAGGTTGGCGGTCAACAGCTCGCGCAGCGGCGTTTCCACGTGGCGCAGTTCGTCGGGCAAGCGGAAATACAGATCCAGGAACCGGCTGTTGACGCTGCGCAATTCGAGCGCCAGCGTGCCTTGTTCCAGATCTGCCCGGGCGTTGCCGAAGGCGGTCATGCTGCGAATCATGATGTGCGTGTCCTGGTGATGCTGGTATCGGAAACCGGTTGCGCCGACGCCTGCCGTCCGCGCCGTCGGGGCGGGGAAGGGGCGCCGAACCGGATATATCGCGGCAGGATACTCCAAGCGGCGCTTTCCTGCGGCGCCACCCCGTACAATGCCGCCAATCTATGCCATGTCTGGAGCTTGCCTGTGACCATCGCCCCTTCCATCGCCCGTCCGTCGGGCCGCGCCGTCGACGAATTGCGGCCGTTCAGCCTCGATCGCGGATTCACGCGCTACGCCGAAGGGTCGGTGCTGGTGAAGGCCGGCGATACCCACGTGCTGTGCACGGCCAGCGTATTGGAGAAAGTACCGCCTTTCCTGAAGGGCAAGGGGGAAGGCTGGGTAACCGCTGAATACGGCATGTTGCCGCGGGCCACCCACACCCGGGGCGACCGCGAGGCGGCGCGCGGCAAGCAAAGCGGCCGCACCCAGGAAATCCAGCGCCTGATCGGGCGCAGCCTGCGCGCGGTATTCGACATGAAGGCGCTGGGGGAACGCACCCTGCACCTGGACTGCGACGTGCTGCAGGCCGACGGCGGCACCCGCTGCGCCAGCATCACCGGCGCCTGGGTCGCGGCGGCCGACGCGGTGGCCCTGCTGATGAAGCGCGGCGACCTGGCCGCCAACCCGATCCGCGACGCGGTGGCCGCGGTGTCGGTGGGCCTGGTGGAAGGGCGCGCCGTGCTGGACCTGGACTACCGGGAAGATTCGGCCTGCGACGCCGACGTGAACGTGATCATGACGGGCAGCGGCGCCTTCGTGGAAGTGCAGGGCACCGGCGAGGGCGCGACCTTCACCCGCGCCGAGCTGGACACCATGCTGGTGCTGGCGGAGTCGGGCATTGCCGACCTGGTGCGCGCGCAGCGGGCGGCGCTCCAGGCCTGATCGCGCGAAAGAGCCCTCCCATAGGCGCGAATCGCCGGTGGGAGGGCTTTTTTTGTGGCTTTAATGAAACGTTATTCTTGGATCGCAATGAATGTCGGGATATCCCTTATATTGAGATGTAAATATCTGAAAAATAAAGAGTAAATGGTATTTATGGTGATGAAACGTTGTCAATGAACAGCCAAAAATAGGAATCTGCGTGGTAGCCTTCGCCTGGGTTGTGCAGCAAGAAATTCATTCACATCGAGGCAAATGTGCTGTTAGAAAAAACGTTTCATTCTGGCGCGAGGCCGCCGCTGGGCTCGCTGATCGAGGGCCGGTGGGTGCAGGGCGAGTCCACGTTCACGGTGCTGGACAAGTATTCCGCGACGCCGATCGCCGAGGTGGCCAGCGCCACCCGGGCGCAGGTCGCGCAGGCGGTCGCGGCGACGCATCGCGCCGCCCAGGCGGGCGCGCCGGCGCCGGCCGAGCGGGCGCGAGTGCTGCGCCGCGCGGGCGAACTCATCGCCGAGCGGCGCGATCATTTCGTCGACGTGATGGTGGCCGAAGCCGGTTTCACCGTGGCGGACGCGGCGGGCGAAGTCGACCGGGCGGTGATCACGCTGAACCTGTCGGCCGAGGAAGCGCCGCGCGTGGTGGGCGACGTGGTGCCATTTGCCGCCAGCCCGGGCGCGCACCAGCGCATGGGTTTCACGCTGCGCTTTCCGGTGGGCGTCGTATGCGCGATCACGCCGTTCAATTCGCCGCTGAATACCGTGTTGCACAAAGTGGCCGCGGCCTACGGAGCCGGCAATGCCGTCGTGCTCAAGCCGTCCGCGTACACGCCGCTGACGTCGGCGTTGCTGGCGCAGGCGCTGCTGGACGCAGGCATGCCGCCGGAGTTCCTGGCGGTGGTGCAGGGAGAGGGCGACAGCGTCGGGACGTGGCTGCTGCAAGAGCAGGACGTGGCGTTCTACACCTTTACCGGCAGCACGCGGGTCGGCCGCATCATCCAGCAGGCCGCCGGCCTGCGCCGCACGCAGATGGAGCTGGGCTCCATCGCCAGCACGCTCGTCTGCGCGGACGCGAACCTGGACCGCGCCATTCCGAAGATCGCGAACGCGACGTTCCGCAAGGCGGGCCAGGTGTGCACTTCGGTGCAGCGCCTGTACGTGGAAGCGCCGCTTGCGGACGAAGTCGCGCAGCGCCTGGCCGAGTACGCGGCCACCTTGCCGGCGGGAGATCCGCGAGACCCGGCCACGCGCATCGGCCCGCTGGTCACGCGCGAGGCGGCGATGCGCACCGAACAATGGCTGCGGGAAGCGCAGGAGCAGGGCGCGCAGCTGCTTTGCGGCGGGCAGCGTGACGGCTCGGTGATTTCCCCCGCGATCCTGACCCGGGTGCCCAAGACCGGGCGCGTCTGGTGCCAGGAGGCTTTCGCGCCCCTGGTGGCGATCAGGCCCTTCGACGATTTCGACGCCGCCATCGCCAGCGCCAACAGCACGCCCTACGGCTTGTCCGCGGGCATCTTCAGCCAGGACATCGACCGCTGCCTGTCGGCGGCGCGCCGCTTGCGGTTCGGCACCATCCAGATCAACGAGACGTCCAGCGCCCGTTCCGACGTGATGCCGTTTGGCGGCGTGAAGGACAGCGGTTTCGGCAAGGAAGGGCCGTGGCACGCGATGCGCGAAATGACCGAAGAGCGCCTGGTGACGTTCAACCCCTGATCCCCGGCCCTTCCGTCTTTCCGGCCGCCGCGAGCGGCGCGCCATCCCTTTTCGCCTGCATTGCCGAACTCATGCAACTCACTGAAATTTCTTCGTTCTTCTGCCCGACCCGCATCCACATGGGCGTAGGCTCGCATGCGCGGATCGCCGACATCCTGCGCGCGCAGGGCTGCCGGCGCCTGTTCCTGACCGTGGACGCGGCCCTGCTGCAAGGCGACTTCTACGCCCGGATCCGCGCGCTGCTGGACGCCGAGGGCGTGGCGGCCGCGGTCTACAGCGACATCGAGCCGGATCCCAGCGCGGCGACCGTGGAGCGCGCATTCCAGGCCTGCCAGGCGCACGGCGCCGACATGCTGCTCGCCATTGGCGGGGGCAGCACGATGGACGTGGCCAAGGCGGTTGCCATTCTGGGCACGAACGGCGGCCGCATTCACGACTACGAAGGCATCGAGCGGTTTTCCATTCCGCCCCTGCCGTTGATCGCGATCCCCACCACGGCGGGAACGGGGTCGGAGGTATCCGGCTCCTGCGTAATCACCGACACCGAACGCAATCTGAAGATGTCGATCCGTCATGCCGCGCTGAATCCGGCGCGGGTGGCCATCCTGGATCCGCTGGCGTTGTGCAGCATGCCGGCCGCCGTGGCCGCGCATTCGGGCCTGGACGCGTTCGTCCACGCGTTCGAATCCTATATTTCGCGCCAGGCCAATCCGATCACGGATGCCGTGAACCTGCATGCCTTGCGGCTGATCGCCGGCAGCATCCGGCCTTTCGTCGCCAATCGCGCCAATCTGCAGGCCGGGCTCGACATGCTCTGCGGCTCGGCATTGGCGGGCATTGCCTTCGGCCAGACCGGCCTGGGCAACGTTCACTGCATGGCCCGCTTCGTCGGCGCGTTCTTCCATCTGTCGCACGGGCTTTCCAATGCGCTGTGCCTGCCGCACGTGGCGCGCTTCAACCTGCTGGCCGATCCGGCCAAGTTCGCGCGGGTCGCGCAGGCGATGGGGTGCCAGGTGGATGGCCTGGCGGAGCTGGACGCGGCCGAGCGGGCCGTGCAAGCCATCGACGCGCTGTGCGCGGACCTGGGCATCCCCCGCCGCCTGCGGGATGCGGGCGTGGACGAAGCCCGGTTGAAGGAGATGGCCGAACTGTGCGGGAAGGCCGATTACAATCGCTGGAATCCCCGCCACACCACGGCCGCGGACTTCCACGCCCTGTTTCTTGCATCCTACTGAGCAGGCGGGCGGCGATGACTCGGGCGGCGGGATATCTCTATTCGGGAATCCAATTTGAGCGCAGCAAAGACGACGCCGGCCTCGCGGCCGGCACGCATCACGGTGCACGATGTGGCCCGCGTTGCCGGCGTGGCGATCGGGACAGTGTCGCGCGTGGTGAACCAGGCGCCCAGCGTCACCGACGAGATCCGCGTCCGGGTGCTGGCGGCCATCGACGAATTGGGCTGGACGCCCAGCGCGGCGGCGCAGAACATGCGCGGCGTTGCCACCCGCATGGTCGGGTTCGTGTTTTCCGACATGCGCAACCCGCTGTACTCGGCCATGGCCAAGGGGGCCGAGGACGTGCTCGCGAACGCGGGCTACATGCTGGTCGTGGCCAGCAGCGACGGGCTGGAGTCGCGCGAAACGCAGCTGCTCGATCTGTTTTCGCGGCGCCGCGCCGAGGGCTTGCTGTTTTCCATCGAGGAAGAGTCCAGCCGCGACGTGGCGGCCGCCATTTCCTCGGCGCCGTTTCCCACCGTGATGATAGAGCGCGAACTGGCGCTGCCTGTCGGCGCGGTGGGCGCGGATCACTACACCGGCACGCGCCGGGCGGTCGAGTACCTGCTGGGCCTGGGGCATCGGCGCATCGCGATGATAAGCGGCGGCCGGCGCAATCGGGTCGGGCGAGACCGCAGCGGGGGCTATCTGGACGCCCTGGCGCATGCCGGCGTGGAGTCGGATCCGGCGCTGCTGCGCCTGGACAGCTTCGAGGCGGACTATGGCTATCGCGAAACGCAATGGCTGCTGGCGCAGGCCAGCCCGCCCACGGCCATCGTCGCGCTGGGCAGCCATCTGCTGAGCGGCGTGCTGTCGGCCCTGCGCATGAAGGGCATCGAGGTGCCGGGGCAGATGTCGCTGATCGCGTCCAACGACAGCGAGCTTGCCCAACTCGCCACGCCGGCGATCACCGTGATCCGCTACGACTCCTATCAGCTCGGCCGCGAGGCGGCCTTGCTGCTCCTGCGCAGGCTCGAAGGCAAGGTGGCGTTCGGCGCCGAGGCGCGCGTGGAAATTCCCACGGAATTCGTCCTGCGCGAGTCCTGCGCCGCACCGCCGGCCTGATAACCGCGGCCGGCCCGGCATCCCCGGCGCGGCCAGCTTTCCATTCCTTTTCGCGCGGCGCCGGCCGCCGCCATCCCGGCGGCGCGACCGGCGCGCGCCGCGCATCCCCCACTGAGGTGTTCCCCGCGCGCGTCCGCCAGGCCGGACCGCGGCGGCATGCGCTCGCCGATGCGTTTCAGCGATCGGGCGGGCGCGGCCCGCAAGAGGGAGTGCCCTAGAAAGAATCCGCCCGGAAAGACCGGAACAAGGTCTGCAGCGGCTTTTCCGCAAGCGCGAAACGCTTGCACCCCATGACCATCATCAGAAAGAGCAAGAGGAGCAAAACATGCTGAACCGTCTGACGGTTGCATCCGCCGTGGCGTTCGCCACCCTGACCCTGGCCTGCGCGGCGCCGGTTGCCGCCGCCTATCCCGACAAGCCCATCCGCATCGTGGTGCCGTTCAGCCCGGGCGGCGGCACCGACATCCTGGCGCGCCAGCTGGCCGCGAGCGTGGCCGAGTCGGAGAAATGGAATGTCGTGGTCGAGAACCGGCCGGGCGGCAACGGCGCCATCGCCTTGGCCTCCACCGCCCGCGCGCCGGTCGACGGCTACCAGGTGGTGCTGGCGCTGCGCGAGAACATGGTGATCGCGCCGCTGCTGAATACGGAGAACCAATCCTTCGATCCCTTGAAGGACTTCACCGCCATCGCCAACGTGGCCAGCGCGCCGATGGTGGTGGTGGCCGGCATGAATTCCAAGTACGACTCGATCCAGAAGGCGCTTGCCGCCGCCCAGGCGGACCCGGGAGCCCTGCGGTTCGGCACGTCCGGCCAGGGCAGCATGTCGCATCTGCTGCTGGCCATGCTGGGGGCGCAGGCCAAGGCCCCGATGACGCATGTGCCGTACCGCGGCTCGAATCCCGCCATGACGGACCTGGTGGGCGGCCACGTGGACCTGGTCGGCGGGTCGATCGCGTCCGGGAAGTCCTTCATCGATGGCAAGCGGGTGCGGGCGCTGGCGGTGTCGTCGCTCAAGCGGATGCCCACTCTGGCCGAGGTGCCGACGATCGCCGAACTGGGCTATCCCGGTTTCGACGTGGTGACCTGGTACGGCCTGTTCGGCCCGGCCGACCTGCCGCGCGACATCGTGGAGAAGCTCAATGGCGCGGTGAACAAAGTCCTGCGGACGCCGGACATGCAGCGGACCCTGCTCGAACAGGGCATGGTCACGCAAGTGGGATCGGCCGCGGACTTCGACAAGATGTACCGCGACGACTACGTCACCCTGGGCGCGCAGATCAAGACGCTGGGCATGACCGCGGAGTAAGGGCGCGGGTATCCGCCGGCGGCGCGCGCCGCCGCCGGCTTCAAACAGGGGAACGAGATGGCGGAACAGGAAGTGGCGGGATTCGTGGGGCTGGGCGCGATGGGCGGGGCGCTGGCGCGCCGGCTGGTCGCGGGCGGCGTGACGCTGCACGTGTACGACCCGGACGCGGCGCGGGTCGCCGAGCTGACCGCGCTGGGCGCGATCGGGCATGGCAGCGCGGGCGCGGTGGCGGATGCGGCCGCGACGGTATATGCCTGCCTGCCCGGCGCCGAGGTGAGCATGGCGGTGGCGAAGGAGGCCGGCGCCGGCAAGGCCCTGCGCATCTACGTGGAAACGTCGACGATCGGCCGCGGCGCCTTGCAGGCCATTGCGCGGGAGTTGCAGCCCCGCGGCGTGCAGGTGGTGGACGCGCCGGTCAGCGGAGGCCCTCGCGGCGCCGACGCGGGCACGCTGTCGATCATGGCCGCGGGGGGCGCCGAGGCGTTGGCCGGCGTGCGCCCTCAGTTGCAGCGCTTGGGCAAGCGCGTGTTCGAGGTCGGGGCCGAGCCGGGCATGGCGCAGATGATGAAGCTGGTCAACAACCTGATCTCGGCGGCCAACATGGCTTCGGCCTACGAGGCGCTCGTGCTGGGCGCCAAGGCCGGCCTGGACCCCGACCAGATGGTGGAGATCATTAACGTCAGCACCGGCCGCAATAGCGCGACGGTGGACAAGATCCCCCAATCCGTCCTGACCGGCACGTTCGACTACGGGGCCAGCATCCGCACCATCCACAAGGACGTATCGCTGGGGCTGAAGGAGGCCGAGGCCTTGCAGGTGCCGATGTGGATGGGGCAGAACGTGCGCCAGATATGGGAGTTCGCGCTGACGCAAGGCGGCGCGGACCTGGATTTCACCGCGCTCATCCGCTACATGGAAACGTGGTCGGGCGTGGAAGTGCGCAGCCGGCGCAAGGCGGCGCGGGCGTGAACATGAAAAGAGGAAGCACCATGCGTTTGGAGAACAAGGTGGCGGTCGTGATCGGCGCGGGACAGAGCGCCGGCATGACCATGGGCAATGGCCGGGCGACCGTGCTGCGGTTCGCGCAGGAAGGGGCCCGCGTGCTGGCGGTGGACCGGGACCTGGCCTCGGCCGAGGAAACCCGCGCCATCGCGGTGGGCGAGGGCGCCGCGGATTGCCTGGCGTGGCAGGCCGACGTGCGGCGGGAAGACGATATCGCGGCGGCCCTGCGGGCGGCGGTCGAGCGCTGGGGCCGCATCGACATCCTGCACTACAACGTCGGCATCAGCGTGGCGGGCGGGGATGGCAGCCCCACCGAGATCACGGAGGAAGCCTTCGACCTGATCTGCCAGATCAATCTGCGCGGTTGCGTGATGGCGGGCAAGCACGTGCTGCCCATCATGCGCCGCCAGGGCGCAGGCGTGATCCTGAACATTTCCTCGGTCTCGGCCTGGCAGCGCTATCCCTGGGTGGCCTACAAGGCGACCAAGGCGGCCATGGTGGCCTATACCAAGCAGCTCGCGATCGAAAACGCCGAGCACGGCATCCGGGCGAACGCCATTCTTCCCGGTCTGCTCGATACCCCCATGGCGGTGGACACGCGGGCCAGCGTTTTCGGCCGCGCTCGCGAGGATGTGGTGGCCGAGCGCAATGCGCGGGTGCCGCTGCGGGCGCGCATGGGCACGGCCTGGGACGTGGCCAATGCCGCGGTGTTCCTGGCTTCGGACGAAGCGGGATTCATTACTGGCGTGGAGCTGCCGGTGGACGGCGGGGCGCTCGTCAATATCGTGCGCTAGGGCGCGCATTTTTCTCTTGGAGTATGGCATGGACAGCAATAAGGAATTCAATCCCGTCACGCCTGAAACCGTGGCGGCGGGCCATCGCAACCGGCGCGCGACGCTGGGCGACGACTACGTGGACCAGTCGATCGCGCGGGCGCGGGAAGACGATTTCTTCGCGCCCTTGCAGGAAGCCGTCACGGGGCTGGCCTGGGGAGCCGTCTGGGGCCGCCCGGGGTTGAGCGCCAAGCACCGCAGCCTGGTCACGGTGAGCGTGCTGGTGGCGACGGGCAGGCGCCATGAATTGGCGCTGCACATCAACGGGCTGCTGAACAACGGCTGGACGCGCGCGGAATTGCAGGAAATCCTGCTGCACGCCGCCTGCTATTGCGGCATGCCGGCGGCGGTGGACGGATTCCGCGTGGCCAAGGAAGTGCTGGATGCGCGCGCGGCAAAAAAGGCGTAGGCCGATTCCCGGCTGATGCGCCCGCGGCGGACGGAGGGCCGCCGCGCACTACGACAACGGAGACAATGATGACCTATCGAAAGACATGGGGGAGAGCGCTCGTCCGGACGATTCTGTTCGCGACGGCGCTGGCGGCGGGCGCCGCGCAGGCCGATACCTATCCGAGCCGGCCGTTGACACTGCTGGTGCCCTTCACCGCGGGCGGAGCGACCGACGTGCTCGCCCGCGCCCTGGCCGAAGGCCTGGCCCGGCAGCTCAAGCAGAGCGTGGTGGTCGAGAACGTGCCGGGCGCCGGAGGCTCGGTCGGCCAGTCCAGGGCGGCGCGCTCGGCCGCCGACGGCTATACGTTGCTGCTGGGCAACGTGGGCACGCTGGCCGCGAACGCTTCGCTCTACAAGAACCTGAGCTACAACGTGCTCACGGATTTCGTTCCGCTGGCTTCGGTCGGCGACGCGCCCCAGGTGCTATCGGTGCGGGCAGGCCTGCCGGCCAGGACGTTCGACGAATTCGTGGCCTACGCCAAGGCCAACCAGGGCACCATGAACTTCGGCACGGCCGGCGTGGGATCGGGGTCGTTCCTCGGCGGCATCCTGCTGAACGCGGCCATCGGCGTGAACATCCTTCCGATCCACTACCGCGGCGCGGCGCAGGCGACGGCGGACGTGATGGCCGGCCACATCGACTATACGGTGGAGAGCAGCAGCACGGCGGTCAGTTCGATTTCGTCGGGCAAGATCAAGGGCCTGGTGGTACTGCGCGGCGAACGCGTGAAGGTGCTGCCCGGGGTGCAGGCCACGAGCGAGACGTCCTATCCCGACCTGCACTACGACATCTGGAACATGGTGCTGGTGCCCAAGGGCGTGCCCGCGGCGGTGGCCGAGCAGCTCAACGCTTCCCTCAACCAGGTCCTGCACAGCCCGGAGATCCAGGCGCGCTACGCGGAAATGGGGGTGGCGGTGCCGACGGCGGAACATCGATCCCTGAAGGGCTCGGCCGAACTGCTGCAATCGGAGGTGGCGCGCTGGAAGGCGCTGCTGCAAGCAGCGGGCATAGAACCTGGCGCGACCTGAGGCTAGAGGCCGGCGCCGGCGGCGAGGAAGCGTCGCCTGCGGACGCGCGCGAGGGGCCGCGGCGCCTGTGCCGCGTCCCTCGCGTTCTCAGGCGGCGGGCGGCAGCAGGGCGCCGATGCGTTCCTGCTTCTCCAGCCCCCAGATGGCGTCGATCAGGCCGCGCAGCTCGGCTTCGGTCGCGGCGCCGGCATAGCGGCCCAGGCTGAGGGTCTTGTCCTCGATCTCGGCGCGGCTGAGCGTGTTGCCCGGATCGCCCTTGGGCTCGTCCACGCGGCTGTGCAGCTTGCGGCCGTCGCGGGTGTAGACGGTGACCTTGCCGATCCAGCGCTGCGGATAGGCGCCGTCGACTTCCGGATCCAGCTCCATTTCGACCCTGCCGCGGAAGGTGGCCACGCCGGGGTCGTCCAGGCCGGCGTCGAATTCGGCCAGGCCGGCGCGGCCCTGGCGGGCGATCAGGGCCAGCACGGTGCCCATGGAGAACTTGGACTGGTGCACGGTCTGGGGATTCACGACCGGGCCGAGCACGTCGATGGCGCCCTGGTGAACGTGGGCGACCACGCGTTCGATGTCGGCTTCGGTCAGGTTGTTGTCCCGCAGGGCCTGCTGCAGCGCGTCCGCGGCCGGATGCGTGTGGCGGCAGGACGCATGGAACTTGAACGAGGTTTCGGCCAGCGCCCAGCGTTCGCCGAGGCGGTCGCACAGGCGGCTGGGGTCGGCGTCGGTGGACATGCCGGCGGCCATGCCTTGCGGGCCTTCGAGGATGTGGCGTGCGCCCGTGAAGCCTTCCTGGGCGAGGTAGGCGGCGGTGATGCCGTCGGCGGCGGCCTTGGCCGTGTGCAGTTGCTTGGAGTCGGCGGCGTCGCGCAGGAATTCCCACAGGCCGGCGGCCTGCGTGCCGGCCGAGCCCAGCGCGTTCAGCATGGCCTCGGGAGACAGGTTGAGCAGGCGCCCGGCGGTGACGGCGGCCGCCAGCGTGCCGGCGGTGCCGGTGGTGTGGAAGATCTTGTAGTGCGAGCGGCCGAGGAACTCGCCCACGCGGATGCCCACTTCGTAGCCGGCCACGGCGGCCACCAGGAGGTCGCGGCCGGAGCGGCCCAGGGCCTGCGCCACGGCCAGCGCCGGCGGGAACACGACCGCGGCGGGGTGGAACACGGAGCCGTTGTGCACGTCGTCCTGCTCGACCACGTGGGCCGCCGCCGCGTTCACCATGGCGGCGAACAGCGGCGTGGTGCGGCGGCGGGTGATGAGGACTTCGCTGTCGCCGGTGGCCGGGCCCATGGCGGCCGCGTAGCGGTCGATGGCTTGCACGGCGCGGGCCGAGGCGCCGGCCAGGATGGAGGCCAGGCAGTCCAGCAGCAGGTCTTCGGCCCGGCGCAGGACCGGCGCGGGGATGTCTTCGTAGCGCAGGTTGGCGGCGAAGGCCGCGAGTTCGGCGCTCAGGTGCGGGGTGTCTTTGGCAGCGGTCATGGATGGCGGGCGGGTCAGAAGGAGCGGGGCAGGCCCAGGATGTGTTCGGCGACGTAGGACAGGATCAGGTTGGTCGAGATCGGGGCAACCTGGTAGAGGCGGGTTTCGCGGAACTTGCGCTCGACGTCGTACTCGTTGGCGAAGCCGAAGCCGCCGTGGAACTGCAGGCAGGCGTTGGCCGCTTCCCAGGAGGCGTCGGCCGCCAGCAGCTTGGCCATGTTGGCCTGGGCGCCGCAGGGCTCGTGCGCGTCGAACAGGCGGCAGGCTTCGTAGCGCATGAGGCTGGCGGCTTCCACGTTGATGTGGGCGCGGGCGATGGGGAACTGCACGCCCTGGTTCTGGCCGATGGGGCGGCCGAAGACCATGCGTTCCTTGGCGTAGGCGGTGACCTTGTCCACGAACCAGTAGCCGTCGCCGATGCACTCGGCGGCGATCAGGGTGCGTTCGGCGTTGAGGCCGTCGAGGATGTACTTGAAACCCTTGCCTTCCTCGCCGATCAGGTTGTCTTCGGGGATTTCGAGGTTGTCGAAGAACAGTTCGTTGGTCTCGTGGTTGACCATGTTGGGAATGGGCCGGATCGTCATGCCGTGCTTGACGGCGTGATGCAGGTCCACGAGGAAGATCGACATGCCTTCCGACTTGCGCGTGACCTGCTCCAGCGGGGTGGTGCGGGCCAGCAGGATCATCAAGTCCGAGTGCTGCACTCGCGAGATCCAGACCTTCTGGCCGTTGATCACGTAGCGGTCGCCGCGCTTGACCGCGGTGGTCTTGATCTTGGTGGTGTCGGTGCCGGTGGTGGGCTCGGTGACGCCCATGGATTGCAGGCGCAGTTCGCCGGCCGCGATGCGGGGGAGGTACTCGCGCTTCTGGGCCTCCGAGCCGTGGCGCAGCAACGTGCCCATGTTGTACATCTGGCCGTGGCAGGCGCCGGAGTTGCCGCCGCTGCGGTTGATTTCCTCCATGATGACCGAGGCCTCGGTCAGCCCCAGGCCGGAACCGCCGTATTCCTGCGGAATCAGGGCGGCCAGCCAGCCCGCTTCGGTCAGGGCGCGGACGAACGCTTCGGGGTAGCCCCGTTCTTCGTCGACCTTGCGGAAGTATTCGGAGGGGAACTGGGCGCAGAGATCGCGCACGGCTTCGCGGATGTCCTGGTAGGCGTGGGAGGCGTTGGGCATGTGGCTGTATCTGATGGATAAGGGTTCGGTACAGGGTTGAATGTGCCGCAAGCCGCCGTCCCTGCCAATTCACAATTCGTTAATACGGGGTTCCTCTTCGCAAAAGCGCGCTTTCATGACGGGAGTTTGTCAGCGGGGCGGCGGGGTTGTGTCAAGAAATTGCCAAACTGGGTGTCCATAATCCCGCCGAGGCCGCCGCGGGCGGCGAGGTGATACACGGACGGATATGCGGAAAAACATCAGGGTCACGACGGCGGTGTCGGCCATTCTTGCGTTGTTTGTGGCGCTGTTCGCCCTGGCGGCGGCGGCCGGCATCGCCGTGCTGCGCGACAATCGCGCCGATATCGAGGCGCTGGGGCGCGGCAGCATCGAGCGGGCCAGCGACCTGGCGGACATGACGAGCCGGCTGTTCCAGGCGCGCGCCGCGCTGACCGACGCCAAGACCGCCATGGAGGGCGGGCTGGAAGAGGCGCGCGACCAGTCGCTGGCGCAGGCCGACGCGCTGCTCGGGCAGGCCGCGGCCAGCCTGGCGCGCCTGCGCGCGAATCCGGATGCCGGCGCGCAGGGCGCGCCGCTGTTCGAGCAGGTGCTGGCGGCCCACGCCGCCTTCGCGGACAAGACCCTGGCGCCGATGCTGGCCGCCATCAAGGGTTGGAACGGCATCGAGGTGAACCGGCTGGTGGACAAGGTGCTGCCGGGCAGCGGCGCGGCCTACGTCAAGCAGGCCGACGCCTACCAGGCCTATGCCCGGGCCCAGGGGCAGGCGGCGGTGGCCGGCGCCAGCCTCACCCTGGAGCGCGTGATCGCGGTGGCGGCGGGCGTGCTGGGCATGGTGCTGCTGCTGGCGCTCCTGATCCGGCTGGCGTTTCGCCGCGGCATCCTGCGGCCGCTGAACGAGGCTGGCGCCCACTTCGACCGGATCGCGGACGGCGATCTCACGGGCGCCATCGCCATGCGCGGCGACAATGAGATCGGCGTGCTGTATTCGGCCATGCGGCGCATGCAGACCGGCCTGTCGGCCGCGGTCGCGTCCGTGCGGCATGGGGTGGAGGAAATCCATACGGGATCGGGCGAGATCGCGGCGGGCGGCGCCGATATGTCGGACCGCACGGCGCGCCAGGCCGGCTCGCTGCAGGAAGCCGCCGCCAATCTGATGCAGCTGGCGCATACGGTCCAGTTGACGGCCGGCAACGCCGACCAGGCCAGCCGCCAGGCGCTGGGCGCCACGCAGCTCGCGCAGCGCGGCGGGCAGGCCGTCGACGAGGTGGTGCAAAGCATGCGCGGCATCGCCGAGAGCGCCCGGCGCATCGGCGAAATCGTCGGCGTGGTCGACAGCATCGCCTTCCAGACCAACATCCTGGCGCTGAACGCGGCGGTGGAAGCCGCGCGCGCGGGCGAGCAGGGCAAGGGGTTCGCGGTGGTGGCGGGCGAGGTCCGCTCGCTGGCCCAGCGCAGCGCGCAGGCGGCCAAGGAGATCAAGGGCCTGATCGAGGACTCCGCCTCGCGGGTGGAGGCAGGCGTGCGCCAGGTCGGCCTGGCCGGCGACACCATGCGCGACATGGTGCTGTCGGTGGACCGCGTGACGCAGATCGTGGCCGAGATCTCCAGCGCCACCGCGGAGCAGGCCGCCGGCATTGCTTCGGTGAACGACGCGGTGGCCGATATCGAGCGGTCCACGCAGGAAAACGCCGCCATGGTGGAGGAGACCGCCGCCGCGGCCGCCGCCCTGGAAGCCCAGGCGCAAGGGCTGCGGCGGGCGGTGGCGGTATTCCGGATCGCCGCGCCGGCCGGCGCGGCGCAGGCTTCAGCTGTCGAGTTGCGGCAGGGGGGCGCCGGCGTAGCGCTCGGTCACCAGAGACAGGTTCCCGTGCTTGACCTTGTGCTTGACGTGGGCGGCGGCCGAGGCGATGTCCTCCGGGCGGATGCGCTCGCATAGGGAGGGCGTGACGGTGAGGGCGCCCACTCCCAGCGTCACGAACGGGAAGAAGCGGGGCACGCCGTAGCGGTCCTCGGCCTCGATCCCGCCATTGCGGCGCCCCGCGTCGTCGTACAGGTCCATGGCGCGCTCGTTGAATTCCGCGATGATGCGGCGGGCGCGGTCCATCCAGTCCGGGCTGCGCAGCAGCACCACGAAATCGTCTCCGCCCACATGGCCCACGAAGTCCCGCTGCGGGTCGCAGTGGCGTTTGATGACCTCGGCGGTCAGCATGATCATGTCGTCGCCGCGCCAGTAGCCGTAGACGTCGTTGAAGGGCTTGAAATTGTTCAGGTCGCCGTAGCAGATCGTGAAGTCGTCCGCGTCGTCCAGCAGGGTGGCGATATGGCGGCTGATGGGGATGTTGCCGGGCAGCGAGGTGAGCGGGTTGGCGTAGCGCGCCGCCTCGATCCGCATCTCGGTCACCGAGCGCACCAGGGTTTCGCCGGTGGCCAGGCCGTCGTAGCGGCCGTCGCGGGTGATGATGAGGCCGTCCATCAGGTAGCGCTGGTCCTCGGAGATCAGCACGTGGCTCAATTGGTCGATGGACACGTCCAGGTCCACCAGCACCGGCTGGGCGTTCATGAAGGTCGAACAGGCGTCGCGCCCGAACAGGTCGCGCGTGTAGCGCTGGGCGTAGTGCTCAAGGAAGTCGCGCCGGTTGATGATGCCGACCGGGCGGTTGTCCGCGTCCACCACCGCCACGGCATGCATGTCCTTGTGCTCGATGAACAGGCGGTGCACGTCGTCGTTGGTGTGCTCGGACAGCAGGGCGGCCGGCGCCTGGACGCGCAGGCTGGCCGCGGTGCCGCCGGCGGCGCGTTGCGGCGCGGCCGCCTGGGTCCGCTGCCGCAGCGAGTCGCGCAGGGGCGGCGCCAGTTCGGTCAGCAGGGTTTCGTCGGGCCGTCCCAGGAACCAGCCCTGGGCGTAGCGTATGTCCAGTTCGCGGACCACGGCGAGGTCCTCGGCGGTTTCGATGCCCTCGGCCACGACCGCGGTGCCCAGGTGCTGCGCCACCTTCAGGATGGCGCGCACCATGTTCTGCTTGCGCTCGTCCTGGCCGATGCCGTCGAAGAAATAGCGGTCGATCTTGACCAGATCGGGCTGCATCTCGGCCCAGAGCTGGAGATTGGAATTGCCCACACCGTAGTCGTCCAGCGCCACGCGCATGCCGTGCTCGCGCAGGCAGGCGAAGGCGCTGGCCACTTCGTCCATGTGTTCCGAGAGCGGGTCCTGCTCGGTCAATTCCACGATGATGCTGGACGGCGCGAGGTCGCAGTCTTTCAGCAGCCGCTGGGGCATTTCCTCGCCCCAGAGGGTCCAGTAATGGATCAGCGCCGAGCCGGACAGGTTCAGGAACAGCATGCCGGCGGCGTCGTGCCGCTGGAAGCCCTGGGCGCCGGCGCGGAAACTGGCCAGTTCCAGCTGCGGATGCAGGCCCTGGCGGCGGGCTTCGGCGAAGAGGGCGTCGGGGAAGTGCAGGGCGGTGTCCGCCGGCCCGCGGATCAGGCTCTCATGGCCGTAGACGCGGCTATGGGACAGGTCGACGACGGGTTGGAATCGCGGGCGCAGCAACCGTTCGCGGAGGATTCCGGCGAGGTTCACGTGCGTGGACGCGCGGTCCCGGTTGGAGGTGGGCGCGCGGGCCGAAGCCGGCCGGGGCAAAGCGTGAATGGGATCCATCGCCGGTGCGTTCAGATACGATCAGTGACAAGTTGGCCATATTGACAACAAAATATGTCTGCGTTGTTGCGCCGACGACTGGCGCGTCATATTCAGCCGGCGCCATACGCCTGTCAACAACGATTTCCATCTTGTCCCGCCGGGCGGGAGGGGTATTGGGCGCGCGGGCGGCGCTTGCGGGCCGCCGCCTATACAATTTGCCCATGACTTCTCCCAAGATTCCCGATTCCCTGCGCCGCGTCGTGCTGGCGTCCAACAACGCCGGCAAGCTGCGCGAATTCTCGGCCCTGTTCGCGCCCCTGGGCATCGAACTGGTGCCCCAGGGCGAGCTGGGCGTGCCCGAAGCCGAAGAGCCGCACGTCACGTTCGTCGAAAACGCGCTGGCCAAGGCCCGCCACGCCAGCCGCCTGACCGGCCTGCCGGCGCTGGCCGACGATTCCGGCCTGTGCGTGGCCGCGCTGGACGGCGGCCCGGGCGTGTATTCGGCGCGCTATGCCCAGATGAACGGCGGCGAAAAGTCCGACCAGGCCAACAATGCGCTGTTGGTGAGCCGCCTGGCCGGCGTGGCCGACCGCAGCGCCTGGTACGTGGCGGTGCTGGCCCTGGTGCGTTCGGAAAACGATCCCCGGCCGCTCATCGGGGAGGGCCTGTGGCATGGCGAGATCATCGACCAGCCCGAAGGCGCCAACGGCTTTGGCTACGATCCGCATTTCTACCTGCCCGACATGGCCCTGACCGCCGCGTCCCTCGAACCCGAGGAAAAGAACCGGGTCAGCCATCGCGCCCGCGCGCTGCGCGAACTGCTCGGCAAGCTGAGCCAGGCTTGACGAGGGCGCCGCGCGGCGCCAGGTCCAGGAATCACGCATGTCCATCATCATTCCCATCCGCAACGACATGGGCGCGCCGTCGTCGCGCCCGAAACCGCCGGCCGGCGCCACGCTGAACAGCCTGCCGCCGCTGTCGATCTACGTGCACGTGCCGTGGTGCGTGCGCAAATGCCCGTACTGCGATTTCAATTCGCACGCCGCGCCCGGGGAAGGCATCCCCGAGCGCGCCTACCTGGACGCGCTGCGCAGCGACCTGGAGCAGGCCCTGCCTTCCATCTGGGGGCGGCAGGTGGTGTCCGTCTTCATCGGCGGCGGCACGCCCAGCCTGCTGTCGTCGGCCGGGTTGGACGAGCTGCTGGCCATGCTGCGCGCCTACCTGAACCTCTGGCCCGACGCCGAGATCACCATGGAAGCGAATCCGGGCACGGCCGAGGCCGGCCGCTTCCGGGACTACGCCGCCAGCGGCGTCACGCGATTCTCGCTGGGCATCCAGAGCTTCGACGATGCCCAACTGAAAAAGCTGGGCCGCATCCATGATTCGGCCCAGGCCCGGGCGGCCATCGAAATGGCGCAGCGCGCCGTGCCGCGCGTGAACCTGGACGTGATGTTCGCGCTGCCGGGCCAGACGCTGGACGCCTGTGTGGCCGATCTGCGCCAGGCCGTGGCGTTCGGCACCGAGCATCTGTCGCTCTACCACCTGACCATGGAACCCAACACGGTCTTCGCCAAGTTCCCGCCCGAAGACCTGCCGGACGACGACGCCAGCGCCGCCATGCAGGAAGCGGTGGAGGCGGAACTGGCCGCCGCGGGCCTGGCGCGCTACGAGGTGTCGGCCTATGCCCGGCCCGGCGCCCGCTGCCGGCACAATCTGAATTACTGGGAGTTCGGCGATTACCTGGGCATCGGCCCGGGCGCCCACGGCAAGCTGTCCTTCCACGACCGCATCGTGCGCGAAGCGCGGCTGCGCGGCCCGGACTCCTGGATGCAGGCCGCGATGGCGCGCGACGGCAGCCATATCGCGGAGAGCCGGCAGGTCGGCCCGGACGAACTGCCGTTCGAATTCATGCTGAACGCGCTGCGCCTGAAGGACGGGGTGGCTTCCTCGACCTTCGACGAGCGCACCGGCTTGTCGCTGGCCGTTATCGCGCACCAATTGGAGGCAGCCTCGAAACGGGGCCTGCTGGACGCCGATCCGACCCGCCTGCGGGCGACGCCCCTGGGCTGGCGCTTCCTCAATGACCTGCAGGAAATGTTCCTGTAGCGTTTTCGCACCACGATGGGGCAATCGTGCCCCATGCTTTGCACCAATATGGTGCTACATTTTCCCCTGAACCCCAAGCCACCCTCCGGGAAACCCGGAGGAAAACCTGGCACGCATATTGCTTCCTTGGTTTATGCCAGTCGACGGGCAAGGCCCTCGACCTTTTTATCTAATGGAGATGACATGGCAAGCCCGAAAGACGTCCTGAAACAGATCGCCGACAACGAAGTCAAATTCGTGGATTTCCGCTTCACCGATACGGTTGGCCGTGAGCACCACGTGTCCGTGCCCACCAGCCAGATCGACGAAGACAAGCTGGAAAGCGGCCAGGCTTTCGACGGCTCCTCGATCCCGGGCTGGAAGGGCATCGAAGCGTCCGACATGCTCCTCATCCCCGACTGCTCGACCGGCAACCTGGATCCGTTCCGCGAGGAACCGACCCTGATCCTGTCGTGCGACGTCGTCGAACCCTCCGATCTGAAGGGCTATGACCGCGACCCGCGCTCGCTGGCCAAGCGCGCCGAAGCCTACCTCAAGTCCTCCGGCCTGGGCGACACCGCCTACTTCGGTCCGGAACCCGAATTCTTCGTGTTCGACGGCGTGAGCTGGAACACCGACATGTCGGGCACCTTCGTCAAGATCAAGTCGGAAGAGGCCTCCTGGTCCACCGGCCTGGATTTCGAAGGCGGCAACACCGGCCATCGCCCCGCCGTGAAGGGCGGCTACTTCCCCGTGCCCCCGGTCGATTCCTTCCAGGACATGCGTTCGGAAATGTGCCTGCTGATGGAACAGATGGGCGTGCCGGTCGAAGTGCACCACCATGAAGTGGCCGGCGCCGGCCAGCTCGAAATCGGCACCAAGTTCAGCACGCTGGTGCAGCGCGCCGACTGGACGCAGATCACCAAGTACATCATTCACAACGTGGCCCACGCCTACGGCAAGACCGCCACCTTCATGCCCAAGCCCATCGTCGGCGACAACGGCTCGGGCATGCACGTGCACCAGTCGATCTGGAAGGACGGCCAGAACCTGTTCGCGGGCAACGGCTACGCCGGCCTGTCGGAATTCGCGCTGTACTACATCGGCGGCATCATCAAGCACGCCCGCGCGCTGAACGCCATCACCAACCCCGGCACCAACTCGTACAAGCGCCTGGTCCCGCACTACGAAGCCCCGGTCAAGCTGGCCTACTCGGCCCGCAACCGTTCGGCCTCGATCCGCATTCCGTACGTCGGCAACCCGAAGGGCCGCCGCGTCGAAGCGCGCTTCCCGGACCCCCTGGCCAACCCGTACCTGGCGTTCTCGGCCCTGATGATGGCCGGCCTGGACGGCGTGCAGAACAAGATCCACCCGGGCGACCCGGCCGACAAGAACCTGTACGACCTGCCGCCGGAAGAAGACGCGAAGATCCCGACCGTCTGCTCCTCGCTGGAACAGGCCCTGGAAGCCCTGGACGGCGACCGCGAGTTCCTGACCCGCGGCGGCGTGTTCAGCAACGACATGCTGTCGGCCTACATCGACCTGAAGATGGCCGATGTGAACCGCCTGCGCATGACGACGCACCCGGTCGAGTTCGACATGTACTACAGCCTCTGATCGCGAGGCTGTGGCTGGGGGAGCGCGATGATGTAGGCAGAAACCAGGGCCCGCACCACGCGCACCGCCAGACCGCGGATCGACAAACTGTCCGCCAGGCCCCAGGCCCGGCGGGCAGGGCGCCGGCTTCCGGCGACGTCGCGCTCCGCTTTCCCCTCACATTCGGGTATGTTGAAAAATGAATGTAGAAGCTCTCGATCTGCTAGCCACGTCCGTTTTCCTGGTCAACGAGCGCGGTCATATCGAATACGCCAACGCGGCCGCCGAAGACTTGTTCGGCCGCTCGCGCAAGCAACTGAACGGGCACTCCGCCGCGACGCTGTTCGACAGTCCGGAAAACATCCAATCCTCCATCGACCGCGCCGCCGCCGGCCGCTATGCCGACGTCAGGCAGCTGGCGTCCCTGCGCCGCGCCACGGAATCCGTGGAAGTGTCGGTGACGACGGTGGGGCTGACGGGCCAGCGCTGGCCCGTCCTGATCGAAACGCGCGAGATCGAGCAGCGCGTGCTGGCCGACCGCAACCACCGGCTGGTCGACGAGATCGAGGCGCACCGCGAGCTGTTGCGCAACCTGGCGCATGAAGTCAAGAATCCCCTGGGCGGCCTGCGCGGCGCCGCGCAATTGCTGGAAGCCGAGCTGCCCAGCGCGGCCCTGGCCGAGTACACCCAGGTCATCATTTCCGAAGCCGACCGCCTGCAGGCGCTGGTGGACCGCCTGAGCGGCCCGCAACGCGTCCCGCTGAATGCGCGGCCGGTGAATATCCACGAGATCTGCGAGCGCGTCTGCGCGCTGATCCAGGCCGAGTTCCGCAACGAAGTCACGCTGCTGCGCGACTACGACGCGTCGATGCCCGACCTGAAGGGCGATGCCGCCCGCCTGATGCAGGCCGTCCTGAACGTGGCGCGCAACGCCGCCCAGGAACTGGTCGCCCGGCCCCAGGGGCCGCAAACCGAACCCGGTGTCGTCACCCTGCGCACGCGCGTGGCGCGGCAGGTCATGCTGGCGCACAAGCAGCACCGCCTGGCGCTGGTGCTGTCCATCATCGATAACGGCCCCGGCGTGCCGGACCACATCCGCGACCGCATCTTCCATCCGCTGGTCACGGCGCGCGCCGGCGGCACCGGCCTGGGCCTGAGCCTGGCGCAGGACTTCGTGCAGCAGCATGGCGGCATCATCGAATTTGAATCCCGACCGGGGCGCACCGAGTTTCGCCTGGTCCTTCCGATGGAGCCTGCACACTGATGAAACCCGTATGGATCGTCGATGATGACCAGGCCATCCGCTGGGTCCTGGAAAAGGCGCTGGCCCGTGCCGGCGTCCCCACCCGTAGTTTTTCCCAGTCGGCCGACGTGCTGGAGGCGCTGTCGCGCGAAACCCCGGTCGCGCTGGTGTCCGATATCCGCATGCCCGGCGGCAATGGCCTGGAACTGCTGCGGCAGCTCAAGGAGCGCCATCCCGGCCTGCCGGTGATCGTGATGACGGCCTTCGCCGACCTGGACAGCACCGTGTCCGCCTTCCAGGGCGGCGCGTTCGACTACCTGGCCAAGCCGTTCGACGTGAACGAGGCGGTGGCGCTGATCCAGCGCGCCATGCAGGAATCGACCCCGCCCGAAACCCCCGAAGGGCAGGGTGAGTCGGCGCAGAACAACGAGCGCTGGATGATGACGCAGTCCTCGTCCACCGCCATGCAGGAAGTGTTCCGCGCCATCGGCCGGCTGGCGCAATCCAAGGTCACCGTGCTGATCACCGGCGAATCCGGGACCGGCAAGGAACTGGTGGCCCGCGCTCTGCACGGGCACGGCGTGCGCGCCGGCGGCCCCTTCGTGGCGCTGAACGCGGCGGCCATTCCGCGCGATCTTCTCGAAGCCGAACTCTTCGGCCACGAGCGCGGCGCCTTCACGGGCGCCAATACCCTGCGCCGCGGCCGTTTCGAGGAAGCGCACGGCGGCACGCTGTTCCTGGACGAAATCGGCGACATGCCGATCGAGCTCCAGACGCGGCTGCTGCGCGTGCTGGCCGAAGGCAGCTTCTATCGGGTGGGCGGCGCGCAGCCGGTGCGGGTGGACGTGCGCATCGTGGCCGCCACGCACCAGCCGCTGGAGCAGCGCGTCGAGCAGGGGCTGTTCCGCGAGGACTTGTTCCATCGCCTGAACGTGATCCGGCTGCGCCTGCCGCCGCTGCGCGAGCGCGTGGAGGACATTCCCGCGCTGGCCGGCCACTTCCTGACCGCCAGCGCCCGCGCCCTGGGCGTGCCGGTCAAGCGGCTGACGCCCGAGGCGCTGGCCGTGCTGACCAAGTTCGATTTCCCCGGCAACGTGCGCCAGCTGGAGAATTTCTGCCACTGGCTCACGGTGATGGCGCCGGGCCAGACGGTGGAGCCGGCGGATCTGCCGCCGGAGATCCGCGCCATGGAGCATCAGCAGCACGCGATCCCCGCGCCGCGTCCGGCCGCGCCGATCGCGGGCGTGGGCACCGTGCTGCCGGCCGCCGCGCCGGCCGACGAGGGCGCGCCGCGCAACTGGCAGGATTCGCTGCTGCGCGACGCCCAGTACCGGCTGGAGCGCGGCGAGCCCGCCGTCATGGCCACGCTGACGCGCCAGTTCGAGAAGATCCTGCTGCAAAGCGCGTTGGACGCCAGCCGCGGCCGCCGCGTGGAAGCGGCCTCGCGCCTGGGCATCGGCCGCAACACCATCACGCGCAAGCTGCGCGAGCTGGGCATCGAAGACGAGTAGGGCGCGTCGCCGTGAAACCCGCGGGCGGCGCTTTGCCGCCCGCGCCTCGCGAGGCTTGCGCTCACCCCATGCCGAGCAGCCCTTCGCACAAGCGCGGCGACTTCAGCTTCTGCAACCACCACTTCAGCGCCTCTCCCGGCGCCTCCGCCCGCCACGCATACGCCACGTGTTCGGTCAGCGACATGCCCTCGTCGGTATCGCAGATCACGAGCACGCCCTGCGCCAGATAGGGCGCCGCCAGCGTCAGCGGCAGGTATCCGCAACCCAATCCACGGATCTGCGCCTCGATCTTGGCCTGCATCGTCGGCATCACCAGCGTCGGCTGCTCGGCCAGGATGCCGCGTGATTGCGGCGGCAGGTTGCGCGAGGTATCGGCCACCACCACCGCGCAATAGCGCGTGATGTCGGCCCGGCTCAAGGGTTGCGGCGCCGACGCCAGCGGATGATGCGCCGCCACGCAGAAGCCGAATTGCGCCTGGCCCATGGTCTGCGACCGGTAGGGGCCGGTCGGCTCGCCCGCGGCGCCCGCGCCGATCACCAGGTCGGCGCGGTTCGAGGTCAGCGCGTCCCAGGTGCCGCTCAGCACTTCGGTCGAAAAGCGCAGGGTGGTTGCGCTGCCCAGCGCCTGGAACTCTTCGACCAGGTCGTACAGCGGCCGCCAGGGCAGCACCGCGCTCACCGCGACGCGCAGCTCCACCTCCCAGCCCGTGGCGATGCGCTTGACCCGGCAGGCCAGGTCGTCCAGCGATTGCAGCACGTGGCGGCCATCCTTGAGCAGGGTTTCGCCGGCCGGCGTCAGCACGGCCCGGTGGCCCGAGCGGTCGAACAGCAGCACGTCCAGCCCGTCTTCCAGCTTGCGGATCGCATAGGTCACGGCGGAGGGCACCTTGTTCAGTTCGCGCGCCGCCTTGGCGAAGCTGCCATGGCGCGCGATCGCGTCCACCAGGATGAGCAATTCGGGCGTGATCGGCTGCATGGGAGGGCTCCGGAAATGTCATTCAAACAATTTGAATGGTTTCTTCAAATCATAGCGCCGAATCGACCCCCAAGTACGCGCACAATGTCATTCATGCCGGTTGAGCAGAGCCCGGCTTCCAGTCGCAAGGAAAGGAAGCCAGCCACCGCAAGACCATTCACTTATTTGAAACAGGGAGTCCACGATGCTTACCATTCGCCGTAGCGCCGAACGCGGTCACGCCAACCACGGGTGGCTCGATTCGTTCCACACCTTCTCGTTCGCCAACTACTACGATCCCGCCCACATGGGTTTCGGGGCGCTGCGCGTGATCAACGACGACCGCATCGCCGCCGGCCGCGGTTTCGGGACGCACGGCCACCGCGACATGGAGATCATCACCTATGTGCTGGACGGCGCGATCGCGCACAAGGACAGCATGGGCAGCGGCTCCACCATCCAGCCCGGCAACGTGCAGCGGATGAGCGCCGGCCGCGGCGTGATGCACTCGGAGTTCAACCCGCGCGCCGACAAGGAAACGCACATGCTGCAGATCTGGATCGAGCCGAACGTCACCGGCATCGCGCCGGAGTATGAAGAAAAGGCGTTCAGCGACGCGCAAAAGCGCGGCCGCCTGCAAGCCCTGGTGTCGGGCGACGGCGTCGACGGCTCGATGACGATCCATCAGGACGTGCGGCTCTATGCCGGCTTGTTCGACGGCGAAGAGTCGGCCACGCTGGAACTGGCCCCCGGCCGCCGCGCCTGGGTGCACGTGGCGCGCGGCAGCCTGACGGTCAACGGCGTCGCGCTGTCGGCCGGCGACGCGGTCGCCATCAGCGATGAAACGCGGGTGGAGCTGTCCGGCGGCGACCAGGCCGAAGTGCTGGTGTTCGACCTGGCCTGACGGCCGGCGGCCGGGCGGCCGATGCGCCGCCCGGCCTTGTTTTCGATGCGTGGCGGGCTCCGTCCTCTGGCGGCGGGCCGGCTGGCGGTTCAGTAAAGTCCCCGGGAGCCTTAACATGGCTCCAAGCAGGCCAACCTACAGGAGCATTCCATGTCCACCTTGTCCCAACCCGGCGATAGCCAGATCGAAACCGTGGTGGTGCCGCGCAGCAGCGACCTCGGCGGCTTCGAAGTCCGCCGCGCGCTGCCCTCGGCGCAGCGCCGCACCGTCGGCCCGTTCGTGTTCCTGGACCACATGGGCCCGGTCGAGTTCGCCGCCGGCTCGGGCATCGACGTGCGGCCGCATCCGCACATCGGCCTGTCCACTGTGACCTACCTGTACGAAGGCTCGATGGTGCACCGCGACGGCGCCGGCAACACCCAGACCATCCTGCCCGGCGAGGTGAACTGGATGACGGCCGGGCGCGGCATCGTCCACTCCGAACGCTCATCGCCCGAAAGCCGCCAGGCCGCGCAGCGCCTGGCCGGGCTGCAGATCTGGGTCGGCCTGCCCAAGGAGCACGAGGAAACCGATCCCGGCTTCACGCACTATGGCCTGGATGCCCAGCCCGTGGTCGAAGGCGAGGGCGTGCGCGCCCAGGTCGTGGCCGGCTCGCTGTTCGGCAAGACCTCCGCGGTCAAGACCCATTCGCCGCTGTTCTATGGCGACATGCAGCTGCAGGCCGGCGCCGTCACGGTGCTGCCGGCCGAACACGAAGAGCGCGCCGCCTACCTGGCGATCGGCTCGGTCGAGGTGGATGGGCAGGTGTTCGAGAGCGGCCGCCTGATCGTGTTCGCGCCGGGGCGCCCCGTGCAGATCCGCGCCTGTACCGACGCGCGTTTCGCGGTGCTTGGCGGCGAGCCGCTGGACGGCCCGCGCTTCATCTGGTGGAACTTCGTTTCCAGTAGCAAGGACCGCATCGAGCAGGCCAAGGAAGACTGGCAGCGCAACCGCTTCGGCCAGACCGTGCCGGGCGACGAAACCGAGTTCATCCCGCTGCCGCCGCCGCGCGCCTAGCGCCCCGGAACCGCCCGGCCCGCCGCGCGGCGGTATGATGCCCGTCCCGACCCCAACAACAAACCGGGATGGAGACACCATGCAACGCTATACCGTCAACGCGCTGCGCGGCCTGGCCGCGCTGGCGCTGATCCAGGGCGCCTCGTCGGCGCTCGCGGCAGGCTATCCGGCCAAGCCCATTACCTTCATCGTTCCCTATACCGCGGGCGGCACCACCGACCTGGTGGCGCGCACGGCCGGCCAGAAAGTGGCCGAGAAGCTGGGCCAGCCGGTCATCGTCGAGAACCGTCCGGGCGCGGGCGGCAACATCGGCATGGACGCGGTGGCCAAGGCCGCGCCCGACGGGTACACCATCGGTTTCGGCGCGATCTCCACGAACGCGCTCAATCCCTTCGTCTATCCGTCCATGCCTTTCGACCCCACCAAGGACTTCACCGGCGTCAGCATGCTGGGCGCGTCCACCGTGGTGCTGGAGACCGGGCCGGCCTTGAAGGTGGATAGCGTCAAGGACCTGGTGGCCTATGCCAAGCAGCATCCGGGCACCTCGTTCGGCACGCCGGGCACGGGCACCTCGATGCACCTGGCCGGCGTGATGTTCGACCAGCTGACCGGCGCGGGCATGCAGCATATTCCGTACAAGGGCAGCGCCCAGGGGCTGAACGATCTGCTGGGCGGGCACCTGCCGGTGATGTTCGACAACCTGCCGGCGTCGCTGCCGCACATCAAGGCGGGCAAGGTGCATGCGCTGGCGGTCACGGGCAGCAAGCGCGCGCCGGCGCTGCCGGACGTGCCGACCCTGGCCGAGCTGGGCTACGAAGCGGCGGTGGTGGACCCGTGGTTCGCGGTCTATGGGCCGGCGGGCATGACGCCCGAGACCACGAAGGCGCTGAGCGACGCGTTCCAGTGGGCGCTGGCCCTGCCGGAAGTGAAGGAGAAGCTGGAGCAGGCCGGCTTCATGCCCTACGGGTCCACGCCCCAGGAAGTGGAGCGCCTGACCCGCAGCCAGCACGAAGCCTTCAAGGCCCTGTCGCAGAAGGTCAAGCTGTCCGCGGACTGACCGCGGCCACGCCGTTCAGCGGCCGCGGGCGAAGGCCTGCTCGCGCCGCTCTTCCAGCGCCTCGCGGCGGATGAAGTCGCGCACGAAGGCGTCGGCCGGATGGTGGTGCAGGTTGTAGGGCGTGTCCCATTGGGCGATGCGGCCCTTGGACATGATGCCGATGCGGTCGGCGATGGCGAAGGCCTCGGCCTGGTTGTGCGTGACCAGGATGGCCGTGTGGCCGGTGCTCTTGAGGATGTCGCGCACCTCGAAGGCCAGGCGCTCGCGCGTGTCCACGTCGAGGTTGGAGAAGGGCTCGTCCAGCAGCAGCAGGTCGGGCGAGGGCGCCAGCGCGCGCGCCAGGGCCACGCGCTGCTGCTGGCCGCCGGATATCTCGTGCGGATAGCTGTTGGCGGCGTGCGCCAGGCCCACCAGTTCCAGCATCTCCTCGACCCGGCGGGCGCGCTCGGCGCGCGCCAGCTTGCGCAGCCCGAAGGCCACGTTGAGCGCCACCGTCAGGTGCGGGAACAAGGCGTAGTCCTGGAACATCATGCCGACGCGGCGCAGTTCCGGCGCCACCTGCACGGTGGGCGAGGAGATGACCGTGCCGTCGAGGAGGATGCGTCCGGCGCGCACCGGCTCGAAGCCGGCGATGGCGCGCAGCACGGTGGTCTTGCCGCAGCCGGATTCGCCCAGCAGGCAGCCGATGTGCCCCACGGGCAGGCCCAGGGTCAGGTCCTGCACCACGGGCTTCAGGCCGGCGGGCGTGTCGTAGGCCAGGGAAAGGTGATCGATTTCTAACAGATCGGGCACGATGATCAATGTCCCATTTTCAGATTGGTCCGCGCCAGCAGGATGACGGGAAAGAGGCCGGCGAGCACGATGGCCAGCGCCGCCACGGCGCCTTCCTCGTACGTGCCGCGGGCGGCTTCCGCGTAGAGCCAGGTGGCCAGGGTGTCGAAGTTCATGGGGCGCAGCAGCAGCGTCGCGGGCAGCTCCTTCATGGCGTCCACGAAAACCAGCAGCGCGCTGGCCGCCAGCGCCGGGCGCAGCAGCGGCAGGTGCACGCGGCGCAGCGTGCCCGCCGAGCTCTCGCCCAGCAGGCGCGAAGCCTGTTCGAGCGAGGGCGGGATGCGCGCCAGCCCGGCTTCCAGCGCGCCGGTGGAGATCGCCAGGAAACGGATGGCATAGGCGCACACCAGCGCGCCCATCGAGCCCATCAGGAACAGGCCGCCGCCGCCGAACACCTTGGCGACCGCGGTGTCGATCCAGACGAACGGGGTCAGCAGCCCGATGGCCAGCACGGTGCCGGGCACCGCGTAGCCCAGGCTGGCGACGCGGGCGCAGGCGCGCCCGGGATTGAAGCCGGCGCTTTCTCGCAGGGTGCGCCCCGCCCAGGCGACCACCAGGCCGCACACCAGCGTGACCACGGTGGCGCTGAACGCCACGATCAGCGTATTGCTCAAGCCCCGGATCAACTGGTCCGAGACGCCGCCCACCAGGTGCAGGCGCTTATAGGTTTCGACGAGGAGGTACAGCGCGGGGGCGACGAAGCCGATCAGCACCGGGATCCAGCCCAGGGCCGTCGCGACCAGGGCGGCCGGGCCGCGCAGGCGGCGCGGCTGCATCGGGCGCATGCGCTGGGTATTGGCGTAGCGCTGGCGCTTGCGCCCATGGCGTTCCAGCAGGATCAGCCCGATCACGATGGCCAGCATCGTCAGCGCGATCTGGGCCGCGCCGGCCAGGTCCGAGCGCGTGACCCAGGTGGTGTAGACCGAAACCGTCAGCGTCTGCACGCCGAGGAACTCGGAGGCGCCGATGTCGTTCAGCGTTTCCAGCAACGCCAGGCTGACGCCGACCACGATGGCGGGGCGCGCGAGGGGCAGGGCGACGCGGAAGAACACCGCCACGCGGCCGGCGCCCAGCGTGCGGGCGGCTTCGAGCAGGCTGGCCGCCTGCGTCATGAACATGACGCGGGTGCTCAGGTACACATAGGGGTACAGCACGAAGCCCAGCACGAAAATCGCGCCGTAGATCGAGCGCAGGTCGGGCAGGCGGAACTGGCGCGGGCTGTCGTATCCCAGCAGCGCGCGGATGGCGGTCTGTATGGGGCCGATGGGATGCAGCAGGTCCAGGTAGGCGAAGGCGATGATGTAGGTGGGCACCGCCAGCGGCAGCAGCAGCGCCCAGGTCAGGACGCGGCGGGTGGGGAAGTCGTAGGCGGTCACCAGCCACGCGGCGCCGGTGCCCAGCAGCGTTACCACCACGCCGACGCCGGCCAGCAGCACGGCGGTATTGGCCAGCGCCTGGGGCAATACGTAGCTGGCAAGGTGCTGCCAGTGGGAGAGCTCGCCGCCCAGCGCCCACCAGCCCAGCGTCAGCACGGGCGCGAGCACGGCCAGCGCGATCAGGGCGGCGCCGGCCAGCCAGCCGGCCCCGCGTTCAGTCCAGCGCAGACGCAGCGGCCGGGGCAAGGAATCTGTATGCATGCTTCAAAGTCGATTGCATCAATGGCAAGGCCTGCTCCCCCGGAAAAGAAGGGAGCAGGCCCTGCGCGCGGACCTGAAAATCGTCCGCGCGTCCGTCACTGCCGCATGGCGGAGCCGCGCATCGAGGCGCGGCGGTCCATGGGCCTATCAGTTGTCGAAACCGACCTTGTCCACCAGTTCGCTGGCTTGCTTGCGATGCTTGGCGATCTCGGTCAGGGGCAGCGGGTCCACCTTCAGTTCGCCGAAGCTGGCGATGACGGGATCCAGCTTCACGCCCTTGCGGACGGGATACTCGTAGTTGGCCTGGGCGTACAGCGCCTGGGCGGGTTCGGAAACCAGGAAGTCCAGCAGCTTGACGGCGTTGGCCTTGTTGGGGGCGTGGGCGGCCACGGCGGCGCCGCTGACGTTCACGTGCGTGCCGCCGCTCTTGGCGTTGGCGAAGGTCGGGCGGATGACCTTGATGGCGTCGCCCCACTTGCGGGCGTCCGTGCCCGGCTCGGCGTTCTTCATGTGGCCGACGTAGTAGGCATTGGCCAGGCCGATGTCGCAGATGCCGCCCAGGATGTCGCGAGCCACGTCGCGGTCGCCGCCGGCGGCCTTGCGGGCCAGGTTGGCCTTCACGCCGCGCAGCCATTTTTCGGTGGCTTCGGCGCCGTCGTGCGCGATCATGGAGGCGACCAGCGCGGTGTTGTAGGGGTGTTGGCCGGAACGGATGCAGACCTTGCCCTTCCACTTGGGATCGGCCAGGTCTTCGTAGCGGAAGCTTTCCAGCTTCAGGTCCTTTTCCACGTACAGCACGCGGTCGCGCAGCGACAGGGCGTACCACTTGCCGTCGGCGCCGCGCAGGTTGGCGGGGATGACCGATTCCAGGGTCTGCGACTTGACCGACTGCGTCACGCCGCCGTCCACCAGGTCGAGCAGGTTGCCGATGTCCACGGTCATGAGCACGTCGGCGGGCGACTTCGCGCCTTCGGCCTTGACGCGTTCCAGCAGGCCGTCCTTGACGAACACGGTGTTGACCTTGATGCCGCTTTCCTTCGTGAAGGCGTCGAGCAGGGGCTGGATCAGCTTGGGCTCGCGGGTCGTGTACAGGCTGACTTCCTCGGCGGCGTTGGCCGACACGGTGAAGGCGGCGGCGCCGGCCAGCGCCAGGGCGCGCAGCAGCGATTTCAATTGGGGACGCTTGGTCATGACGAGGTGCTCCGGCTAGGGCTGCAGCGGGCGGGCGCGACAGGAGGCCCGTTGCCGCTGCTTAAAAAGCGGTCTGCTAACGAAAATGATTATCAAATTGGCATGCGACGATAACAGGAAGCTTTGCGCCGTTCAACTATTAGTAAGTCGAAGGTTCCCGCCCTTGATCCCCATCAATACGGCATAAGGGTATTACGGAATAATGAGAGCAGTTATCATCAAGACCCTGTAGAATAGGGTCAACCCTAATGCCGGCCGCGTCCTTTGTGCGGTACGGAATGACCCCGCGGCGCGAGCCGGGCCCCAAGCCCGGGGGTGTCCGCCCTGAATAGATAAGACATGGCTGCTTTCAACACCGAGCGCGTATTGAGCGTGCACCACTGGAACGACACCCTGTTCTCCTTTACCACCACGCGTGACGCGGCCTTGCGGTTCCACAATGGCCACTTCGTCATGATCGGCCTGGAAGTCGAAGGCAAGCCCCTGCTGCGGGCCTACAGCATCGCCAGCGCCAACTACGAAGAAAACCTCGAATTCCTCAGCATCAAGGTGCAGAACGGCCCGCTCACGTCGCGCCTGCAGCACCTGAAGGAAGGCGACACCATCCTCGTCAGCCGCAAGCCCGTGGGCACGCTGGTCGTGGACGACCTGAAGCCGGGCAAGCACCTGTTCCTGTTCGGCACGGGCACCGGCCTGGCGCCCTTCATGAGCATCATCAAGGACCCGGACGTCTACGAACGCTTCGACAAAGTCATCCTGGTGCACGGCGTGCGCTGGGTCAGCGAACTGGCCTACGCTGACTTCATCGAGAAGGAACTGCCGAACAACGAATTCTTCGGCGACGTGGTCCGCGAGAAGCTCGTGTACTACCCGACGGTCACCCGCGAGCCCTTCCGCAACCAGGGCCGCATCACGGAACTGATGGAAAACGGCAAGCTTTGCGCCGATATCGGCATTCCGCAAATCAACCCCGAAACCGATCGCGCCATGATCTGCGGCAGCCCGCATATGCTGGCCGACATCAGCGCCATGCTGGACAAGCGCGGCTTCACGGTGTCGCCGGGCGTGGGCCAGCCGGGCGACTACGTCGTGGAACGCGCCTTCGTGGACAAATAAGCCGCCGACACCGGCGCAGCATCGAAACCCACCGCATTGCGGTGGGTTTTTTTTCGCCCCGGCGCGGGGAGGGCGGAACCCGTCTTGTTGTGGTGCAGCTTAGGGTTAGCCCCCGCTGTCGCCGGCCAGAACGCTATCCCTATAATTCGTCCATAACATAAACATTATGTCCATATTATGGAAGGATAGCCGATATGCCCGTAGACAGGCCGGACGCCGAACCCCTCACTCCCTACCAATATCCCAACCCGCCCGAGGCCCTGCCCGAGATCGTGATTCCACAGGCGGTGCCCGCCGATGAACGAGTGTGGGTGCCGCAGGCCGAGAACGTCTGGTTCCGGCCGCTCTGTCTGAACGCCAGCCAGGGCTACTGGACCAACCTGCTGCGCGTGCGGAAGTCGGGCGTGCTCAGCCGCCACCGCCATCCGCAGGCCGTGCACGGCTTCGTGCTCAAGGGCCGCTGGCGCTACCTGGAGCACGATTGGGAGGCCACCGAAGGCAGCTATGTGTTCGAGCCTCCGGGCGAGACGCACACGTTGTACGTGCCGCCCGACGTCGAGGAAATGATCACGTATTTCCAGGTCAACGGCGTTATGTACTACACCGATCCCTGGGGCAAGGGGATGGGATACGAAGACGTCTTCACCAAGATCGACATGTGCCGCAAGCACTACACCGAGGTCGGCCTCGGCGAAGACTACGTGCGCCAGTTCATCCGCTGACGCTGGCCGGCCTCGCGGGCCGGACGGCGGCTCGCTCCCCCCCTCGCAGTCCATAAGAACACCTATTGGAGACACCATGAAACGTCGCGCGTTCACCCGCTGCATCCTCTCCGCGCTCGTCGGCGGCGCGGCCCTGGCCGCCGCCATCCCGGCGGCGCGGGCCCAGAATTTTCCCGGCCGGGCCATCGAACTCGTCGTGCCCTTCGCGGCGGGCGGCGGCACCGACGCCATGGCGCGCGCCATGAGCGACGCCTCGCGCACGCACCTGTCGCAGCCCATCGTCGTGCTCAACAAGCCCGGCGCGGCGGGCGGCATCGGCCTGACCGAAGTCGCCAACAGCAGCCCGGATGGCTACAAGCTGGCGCTGGTGACCGCCGACATGGTGATCATCCCGCACCTGGGGCTCACCAAGACGACCTACCAGAAATTCACGCCCATCATCCAGCTCAACGCGGATCCGTCGGCGATCACCGTGAGCGCCGATTCGCCCTACAACACCATCGAGGAATTCCTGGCCGCGGCGCGCGCCAAGCCGGAAAGCACGCAGGTGGGCAATGCCGGCATCGGCTCGATCTGGCACCTGGCGGCCGCGGCGCTGGAAGACAAGACCGGCGCCAAGTTCAACCATATTCCGTTCAACGGCGGCAATCCGGCGGTGCTCGCCCTGCTGGGCGGCCATATCGACGCGGTGGCGGTCAGCCCGGCCGAGGTGATGCAGTACGTCAAGGCCGGCAAGCTCAAGCCCCTGGCCGTCATGGCGGATGCGCGCGTGCCCGGCTTCGAGAACGTGCCCACGCTGAAAGAGCGCGGCATCGACCTTTCCATCGGGACCTGGCGCGGCATCGCCGCGCCCAAGGGCACGCCGCAGCCCGTGCTGGACACGCTGGGCGTCGCCTTCCGCAAGGCGGCCGCCGAAGGCAGCCTGAAGCGCTTCATGGCGGAGCAGAACCTGGGCTACGTCGTGGCCGACCAGCAGACCTTCACGACGCTGATGGAGCGGGATAATGCAACGTTCAAGGGCTTGATCGAAAAGTTCGGCATGCGCCAATAGATCGCCCGCACACGACAAGGAGCAGAACATGGATCTGGGTATCACCGGCAAGACCGCCCTGGTGGGGGGCGCCAGCAAAGGCCTGGGCTACGGCTGCGCGCTGGCCCTGGTGCGCGAAGGCGCGAACGTGGTGATCGTGGCCCGCGGCGCCGACGCGCTGGAAAGCGCGCGCCAGCGCCTGTTGGGCGAGCGTCCGGCGGGGGGCGAGGGCTTCGTGAAGGCCGTGGCGGCCGACATCACCACGCCGCAGGGCCGCGACGCGGTCTTCGCGGCGCATCGCGACTACGACATCGTGGTGACCAACGCGGGCGGGCCGCCGCCGGGCGATTTCCGCGATTGGGACCGCCAGGCCTGGCTGAGCGCGGTCGAGGCCAATATGCTGACGCCCATCGAGCTCATCAAGGCCACGGTGGACGGCATGGCCGAACGCGGCTTCGGGCGCATCGTCAACATCACGTCCAGCGCGGTGAAGGCCCCGATCGACATCCTGGGCCTGTCCAACGGCGCGCGCAGCGGCCTGACCGGCTTCGTGGCCGGCGTGGCGCGCAGCGGCATCGCGGCGCGGGGCGTCACCATCAACAATCTGCTCCCCGGCGCCTTCGCCACCGACCGCCTGACCTCCAGCCTGGCGGCCTCGGCGGCCAAGGCGGGGCAGGACGTGGACACGCTGCGCGCGGCGCGCGAGGCGGCGATCCCCGCCAGGCGCTTCGGCAACGCCGAAGAGTTCGGCGCCATCTGCGCCTTCCTGTGCAGCGTGCAGGCGGCGTACGTCACCGGCCAGAACGTGCTGGCCGACGGCGGCGCCTATCCCGGTACTTTCTGAGCGAGCGGGCATGACGTTCAAAGCGGATCTATTCGCGGGCAAGACGGCGCTGGTCACCGGCGCCACGCAGGGCATCGGCGCGGCGGTCGCCAACCGGCTGGCCTCGCTCGGGGCGCGCACGGTCGCGGCCGGGCTGCAATCGCAGGCGGATGAATTGGCGCCGGGCATCGACGTGCGCCTCGGCGACGTCAGCCAGGCCGGCGACGTCGAGCGCCTGTTGCAGGGCCTGGACGAGCTGGACATCGTGGTCAACTGCGCGGGCATGATCCGCCGCGGCGCGGAACACGATCCCGCCGTGTTCGAGCAGGTGGTCGCGGTCAACCTGACCGGCACCATGCGGGTATGCAGCGCGGCCCGGGAACGCCTGGCGCGGCGCGGCGGCTGCATCGTGAACACGGCGTCCATGCTGAGCTTCTTCGGCGGCTCGCTGGTGCCGGCCTACGCGGCCAGCAAGGGCGGCGTGGCGCAACTGACCAAGTCGCTGGCCCTGGCCTATGCCGCGGACGGCGTGCGGGTCAATGCGGTGGCGCCGGGTTGGATCGCCACGCCGCTGACCCAGGCGCTGCAGGACGACCCGGCGCGTTCCGGGCCCATTCTGCAGCGCACGCCGCTGGCGCGCTGGGGCCGGCCCGAGGACGTGGCGGACGCGGTCGCGTTCCTGTGCGCGCCGGCGGCCGCGTTCATGACGGGCGTGATCCTGCCGGTCGACGGCGGCTACCTCGCGGCTTGACCCGGCCCCGCGCGCCGGGCCGCGTTTGCGGGGATAATGGCGTAGCCGCCCGCGCGGCTACGCCACGTCCGTCCGCCATCGCCACGCTTTCCGCCATGCCAGAATCCCAGTCCATAGCCAGACCGCCCGCCGCGCAGGTGGCGGGGACCGCCGCTTTTTCGAAGTTCATGCATGTGCTGCAGGTGGTGGCCGACACGCCCGAACCCATGACCGTCGCCGAGCTCAGCAAGGTCAGCGGCTATCCGCGCCCGACCGTCTACCGGACCGTGGCGGCGCTGGTCGCCGAGCGGCTGCTGGCGGAACATCCGGGCAGCGGCAAGCTCACGCTGGGTCCGCGGCTGATCCAGCTGGCCAGCCGCAGTTGGGGGCGCTCGGAAATGCGGCTGGCCGCCGTCGAGGATCTAAAGCACCTGCGCGACGCGACCGGCGAGACCGTCCACCTGGCGGTGCCCAACGGGCCGCACATGGTCTATATCGAGAAGCTGGAAAGCCCCAGCGTCGTGCAGATGAATTCGCGCATCGGCACCAATGTCTACATGCATTCGACGGCGGTGGGCAAGGCCTACCTGGCCATGCTCGACGAGGACGCGCTGCGGGCCGCGCTGGACCAGCTGCCGCAGCCTTACGCGCGCCATACGCCGAACACCGTGAAGGACGAGGCGGACCTGCGCCGGCAGCTCGACCTCGTGCGCGAGCGCGGCTGGGCCGCGGACGAGGAAGAAAACGAAGCCGGCATCCATTGCTTCGGCGCGCCGATTTTCGGAGCCAACGGGATGCCGGTGGCGGCCATCAGCGTCAGCACGCTGCGTTTTCGCCAGAAGCCCGATCCGGACGCGGCCTATGTGGCGCCGCTGCTCGCGGCCTGCCGCGCCATCACGCAGCGCATCGCCGGCAGCCCGATGCTGTCGGCCCGGGACGTGCTGTAGCGCGGCCCCGGGCCCGGCGCGCGGCGATCATTCCGGCTGGATGCCGGCCTTCTTGATGATGTCGCCCCATTTCTTCGATTCGGCCTGCTGGAATTGCGCCAGCTCGTCCGGCGAGGACGTGGCGGGGTCGGTGCCCGTCTGCGAGTAGAACTGCTTGGCGGGCGCGGTCTGCGTCGCCTTCACCAGCAACTCGTTCAGGCGCTTGACGACCTCCGGCGGCGTGCCGGCCGGCGCATAGGCGGCGAACCAGTAGCCCATTTCGTAGCCCGGCACGCCCGATTCGGCGATGGTGGGCACGTCTGGCGCCAGCGCCGAACGCGCCTGGCCGGTCACGCCCAGCGCGCGCAGCTTGCCCGATTTGACCTGGGGCAGGCCGGTGGCGGTGTCGGTGATCATCATGTCGATCTGGCCGCCCAGCAGGTCGGTGATCGCCAGCGGGTTGCTCTTGTAGGGCACGTGCAGCAGCTGCACGTTCGCCATCTGTTGCAGCAGTTCCCCGGCGATGCGGCTGCTGGAGCTGCCGCTGCCGAAGCTCAGCTTGCCTGGCTGCTGCTTGGCCTGCGCCAGGAATTCGCCCACCGTCTTGGCGGGAGAGGCGGGATTGACCACCATGATCTGGCCGCCCTTGCCGAGCAGCGTGAGCGGCGCGTAGTCCTTGACGGGATCGTAGGTCAGGCTCTTGTACAGGTGTTCATTGGCGGCATGGGTGGTGTTGGTGGTGATCAGCACGGTATAGCCGTCGGGGGCCGCGCGGGCGCCGGCGGCCGCGCCGATCATCGCGCTGGCGCCCGGCTTGTTCTCGATGACGACGGCCTGGCCGGTCTGTTCCGTCACGCCCTGGCCGATGGCGCGCCCGATCTGGTCGGTGGCGCTGCCCGCGGCGAAGGGCACGATGAAGGTGATGGGCTTGGCGGGGAATTGCGCCAGGGCGGGCAAGGGCAGGGCCGCCGCCAGCAGCAGGGCCAGGCGGCCTTTGAAAGCGATGCGCATGTGTGTCTCCTGTGGTGTTTTTTATAGGAACGGGAATCAGGCGGCCGCGGGGCGGTCGCCGGGTATGTCTGGCAGCCGGCCGGCCAGTTCGGGGCTGACCTCCACCGTCATGTCCAGCAATCGGAAGGACAGGCTCTTGCCGTGCGTGTCCAGATTGAGGGCGTCGTTCACGCCGCCGTCCAGCACGCCTTCCAGCACGAAGTTCATCGCATGCAGGGTGGGCACCAGGTAGCGGGTGACGCGGCGCGGATGGCGGTAGGCGAACCAGGCCGCGACGCGGGCCTCGGTCGCTTGCGCCTCCAGGACCGCATAGCACTCGGGATCCCAGGCGATCAGGCTGAGATTGGAGATGTCGCCCTTGTCGCCGGAGCGGCTGTGGCCCAGGCGGTACAGCGGCACGGGGATCAGGTCGGGGCTCATTTTGCGGCATCCTCCAGGAAGGTCCAGCCGCTGGGCACGGCGTCGCGGGGCAGGGTGCAGGACAGCATGTTCAGGCGCGGGCGCAGCGCGGTGCGCACGCCGCCGCCGCCGGCCGGGCCGCAGGTGTACAGCGCGTTGACTTCGCGCAGCACGCTCTCGGCGAGCTTGCGGTCCAGGTGTTCGGTGGCGATGCGCAGGCGCACGTCGCGGGCGTGGCCCTCGGGCAGGGCGCGGCGCATTTCGCCGGCGTCGTCGGCCAGGATGCTGATGGCGCCGATCAGGTCGGCGCGCAGGCGCAGCGCCGGGTCCACCCGCTTGCGGACGATGTCCGCCGCGAGCCGGGCGCGCGCCTCGGCCTGGACGCCGGCATAGGAAATCTCGGCTTCGGCCAGCCAGCCGCCGCGATAGCACACGTTGACCTTCAGTTCGTCGGGCCGCGCATGGCCGGTCACGCCGCGCACCGCCACGCGGTCGGGGCCCAGCTCGGCCACCGACGCCCGGCTCAGGTCGGCGACGACGTCGGGCGTGAGGTAGCGCGCGGGGTCGTGCACTTCGTACAGCAGCTGTTCCTTGACCGTGCGCGCGTCGACCATGCCGCCCGTGCCGTCGGCCTTGCCGATGACGAACTCGCCGTCGGCGTGTATCTCGGCGATCGGAAAGCCGGCGGCGTGCACGTCGGGCACGTCTTTCAGGCCGGGCACGCAGAAGTAGCCGCCCGTCACCTGCAGGCCGCATTCCAGCATGTGGCCGGCCATGGTGGCGCGCCCCAGGCGCGGCCAGTCGTCCAGGCTCCAGCCGAAGTGCGCCAGGGCCGGCCCCAGCGTCAAGGAGGGATCGGCGACCCGGCCGGCCACCACCACCTGGGCGCCGGCCGCCAGCGCCTGCGCGATCTCGGACGCGCCCAGGTAGGCGTTGGCGCTGACCACGTCCAGTCCGTCGAGCGCGCCGCCCAGGCGCTGCCGCAGCAGGTCGTGCTGCGCGGCGCCGGTCAATGCATCGCCATGCACCACCGCGATGCGCGGGCGGGGCAGGCCTTGTTCGCGCGCCAGCGCGGCGATGCGGCGGGCGGCGGCGGCCGGATTGGCGGCGCCGAAGTTGCCGACGATGCTGATGCCGTGGCGCAGGCAGTCGCCGAGCACCGGCCCGACCAGTTCGTCCAGCAGCGGCTCGTAGCCGCGTTCGGGGTCGTCGTTGCGGGCCAGCTGCGCCAGCGCCAGCGTGCGCTCGGCCAGCGTTTCGAAGATCAGCGCGCCGCCGCCGCGAGCGGCCAGCGTGCGCACCACGGCGGCGGCGCCGTCGCTGCGGTCGCCGGAGAAACCGGACGCGCAGCCGATGAGCAGGGGGGAGTGGGGCATAGGGCCGGGTTCAGTGCGGAAAGTCGGTGTCCGGATCACTATAGGGATGGCGGGATGATCAGTAAAATAGAAAGATCAGATCAATTCATAGAAAAAAGCCATGAATCTGTCTGCCCGCCAACTGCGCGCCTTCGTGGCCCTGGCCGACGAGAAGCACTTCACCCGGGCGGCGCAGCGCTGCCACCTGACGCAGCCCGCGTTCAGCGCCCTGATCCGGCAGCTGGAAGACAGCGCCGGCCTGCGCCTGTTCGATCGCGATACCCGCAACGTCGAGCTGACCGCCGAAGGCCGCATCCTGGACGCCACGGCGCGCCGGCTGCTGGCCGACATGGAACTGGTCATGGACGACCTGCGCGACCATGCGGCGCGCCGCCGCGGCCGCGTGGCGCTGGCGGCCTTGCCCTCGCTGGCGGCCGGCTGGCTGCCCGGGCTGCTGGCCCGGTTCCGCGATGCCCATCCCGGCATCGTGGTGGACCTGCGCGACGCGCTGCTGGATCCCTGCCTCGATATGGTGCAGGCCGGCCAGGTGGACTTCGCGGTGGCGTCCCGGCGGCCGGACATGGCCGAGCTGGACAGCGAGTTCCTGCATGCCGACCGCTACTACCTGGTCTGCCGCGCGGACCATCCGCTGGCGGACGCCCGGGCAGTGCGGCTGCGCGATATCCTGCGCTATCCCGTGATCCAGCTCGCGCGCGGCAGCAGCGTGCGCAAGCACCTGGACGAAGCCTTCGGCGCGGACGCGCCGGCGCCGGTCTTCGAGGTGGAGCACCTGGCCACGGCGACCGGTTTGGTGCGGGCCGGCCTGGGCATCTCGGTGGTGCCCGCCATGACGCTGTTCCATTTCGGCGGCCCGGACCTGCGCATCGTGCCCCTGGCGGGCAAAGCCCTGACGCGGCCGCTCTACCTGGTGCAACGCAAGGGCCGCACGCTGTCCGTCGCCGCCCAGGCCCTGTACGACCTGCTGCGCGAACACCGTGGCGATATCGAAGGCCCGTAGGATGGGTAAAGCGCAAGACCGCCTCCGCAAGAACCCCGACATCCAAGCGCGCAACCCATGCGGCCGCGGGCAAACGTCGACACCCACCGCGCGCAACCCATGCGGCAATGGGCGGACGTTGCCACCTTCCGCGCCCAACCGATACAGCCATAGGCAAATCGTTTTCCTGCCGATGCGGGGGCATTATCTGCCCACGGCCGCATGGGTTGCGCGCGTTGACCGTTTTCGTTCTTTTGGTGGGGATCTCGCGCTCCACCCATCCTACGGCATCCCGCCACTTTCGCAAATGTCTATTGCTGTTTAAACTTCGATAGTTGTAGCTTCTATCCGTCATCAGAAGGATTCCGCCCATGAGCAAGCAAATCATCCATACCGACGCCGCGCCCGCCGCGGTCGGCCCTTACTCGCAAGCGGTTGCCGCGAGTGGCACCAAGACTGTCTACCTCTCGGGCCAGATCGGCCTGGAACCGGGCACCGGCGACCTGGTTTCCGAAAACTTCGACGCCCAGGTGCGCCAGGCGTTCGCCAACATGCAGGAAGTCATCACCGCCGCGGGCGGCACGCTGGACAACGTCGTCAAGCTGACGCTGTTCCTGACCGACCTGGGCAAGTTCACGGCCGCCAACGCCATCATGGCCGAGCTCATTCCCCAGCCGTTCCCGGCGCGTTCCACCATCGGCGTGGCCAGCCTGCCGAAGGGCGCGCAGTTCGAAGTCGAGGCCATCCTGGTCCTCTAGGGCCAGCCCGGGGACGTTTCGAACCAGGAGTTCGTTCCTTCATGCCGGCCGCGGCCGCGGCTTCCAAGCGACCCGGCGCCGACACCAAAGGCGCCGGCAAGGCCCTCACGGATACGGAGCGCAAGCTCCGTAACCTGGGTCTGGTGCTGCCCGAGGACTTCGTGCTGCACCTGCCGCTGCGCTACGAGGACGAAACCCGCGTGGTCCCCATCAATACGCTGCGGCCGGGTTTTCCCGCCCAGGTCGAAGGCGAGATCACCAAATCCGAGGTGCTGTACCGGCCTCGGCGCCAGCTCACCGCCACCCTGGCTGACGAGAGCGGCGAACTCCAATTGCGCTGGCTGAATTTCTATCCCAGCCAGCAGAAGCAGGTCAGCGTGGGCAAGCGCCTGCGCGCGCGCGGCGAAGTCCGCGGCGGCCTGTTCGGCCGCGAGATGGTCCATCCCCGCATGACCAACGCGGACGCGCCGCTGCCCACCGCGCTCACCCCCGTCTATCCCAGCACCGAAGGGCTGCCGCAACTGACCCTGCGGCGCGCCATCGCGCAGGCGCTGGACCGCGCCGACCTGTCCGACACCTTGCCCGACGAGGCGCGGGCCCGCTACGACCTGCCGCCTTTCGAGCCGGCCATCCGCGCCTTGCACACGCCGGCGCAGGGGGAGTCCGAAGCGGCCCTGCTGGATCGCGTGCATCCCGCGTGGCGCCGCATCAAGTTCGACGAACTGCTGGCGCAGCAGCTGTCGCTGGCGGCCGCCCGCGCCGCGCGGCGCATCAAGGAAGCCGAACCGCTGCCGGCGCGCGCCGAGGCCGGCGGCCTGGTGGCCCGGCTGTACGAAACCTTGCCGTTCAAGCTGACCGGCGCGCAGGAACGCGTGGTCCAGGAAATCTCGGCGGATTTGGGCAAGCCTTATCCCATGCACCGCCTCCTGCAAGGCGACGTGGGCAGCGGCAAGACCGTGGTGGCGGCCATCGCCGCCGCGCAGGCCATCGCCGGCGGCGCCCAGGTGGCGCTGATGGCGCCCACCGAAATCCTGGCCGAGCAGCATTTCCGCAAGCTGGTGTCGTGGCTGCAGCCGCTGGGCGTCAACGTGGCGTGGCTGAGCGGCAGCCTGACGGCCAAGGCGCGGCGCGAAGCGGCGGCGGCCGCCGCCGACGGCAGCGTGCAACTGGTCGTGGGCACGCAGGCGCTGATCCAGGATCACGTGGAATTCCATCGACTGGGCCTGTCCATCGTGGACGAACAGCACCGCTTCGGCGTCGGCCAGCGGCTGGCGCTCACGCGCAAGGGCGAAACCGTGCGCGGCCGCATCGTGCCGCACCAGCTCAACATGAGCGCCACGCCGATTCCCCGCACGCTGGCCATGACCTTCTTCGCCGACCTGGACGTGTCCGTCATCGACGAGCTGCCGCCGGGACGCACGCCGGTGCTGACCAAGCTGGTCTCGGACGCGCGGCGCGAAGAGGTCATCGCCCACATCGCCCAGGCCGCGCGCGGCGGGCAGCAGGCCTATTGGGTCTGCCCGCTGGTCGAGGAAAGCGAGGCCCTGGAACTCCAGACGGCCGTGGACACCTACGAGGGCATGCAGGCGGATCTGCCCGACCTGCGCATCGGGCTGGTGCACGGGCGGCTGCCGCAGGCCGAGAAAGCCGCCGTGATGCAGGCGTTCCGCGACGGCGAGGTGGACCTGCTGGTCGCCACGACCGTCATCGAGGTCGGCGTCGACGTGCCGAACGCGTCGCTCATGGTGATCGAGCACGCCGAGCGGTTCGGCCTGGCCCAACTGCACCAGCTGCGCGGGCGGGTGGGGCGGGGCACGGCCGAATCCGTGTGCGTGCTGCTCTACCAGACGCCGCTGTCGCAGGTGGCGCGCGAACGGCTGCGCGCCATGTTCGAAACCTCCGACGGCTTCGAGATCGCGCGCCGCGACCTGGAACAGCGCGGCCCGGGCGAATTCCTGGGAACGCGCCAGTCCGGCATGGCGCTGCTGCGCTTCGCCGACCTGGAAACCGATGCCGCCATCGCGGAAGACGCGCGCGACGCGGCCGTCTGGCTGCGCGCGGAGCATCCGGCGGCCGTCGAAGCCCACCTGGCGCGCTGGATGCGCGGGCGCGAGGATTTCCTGCGCACATGAACCTGCCGCCAGCCATGAACCTTCATCTATCGAACGCCGGCGATGCCGCCGGCGCACAACCCGCGGGGGCGTAGTCCACCATGACTCTCACCGAACTCAAGTACATCGTCGCGGTCGCGCGAGAGCGCCACTTCGGCCGGGCGGCCGAGGCCTGTTTCGTCAGCCAGCCCACGCTGTCGGTCGCGATACGCAAGCTCGAAGACGAGCTGGGCGTGACGCTGTTCGAACGCGGCGGCGCGGAGGTGGGCGTCACGCCCATCGGCCAGCGCATCGTCGCGCAGGCGCAGAAGGTGCTGGAGGAAAGCGCCAGCATCAAGGAGATCGCCCGCCAGGGCCACGATCCGCTGGCCGGGCCGCTGCGCGTCGGCGTCATCCACACCATCGGCCCGTACCTGTTGCCGCGGCTGGTTCCGGTGCAGATCGGCCGCACGCCGCAGATGCCGCTGCTGCTGCAGGAGAACTTCACGGTGCGCCTGGTCGAGCTGCTGCGCCAGGGCGAGATCGATTGCGCCATCATGGCCTTGCCGTTGCCCGAGGCCGGCCTGGTCATGCAGCCGCTGTACGACGAACCCTTCGTCGTGGCCGTGCCCAACGACCACGAACTGGCGCGCCGCGAGGCGATCGACGCGCAGGACCTGAAGCAACAGACCATGCTGCTGCTGGGCAGCGGGCATTGCTTCCGCGACCAGGTGCTGGAGGTCTGTCCCGAGCTGTCGCGCTTTTCCGCGGCCAGCGACGGGATCCAGCGCACCTTCGAGGGGTCGTCGCTGGAAACCATCCGCCACATGGTCGCCGCCGGAATCGGCGTCACCGTGCTGCCCGTGACCGCCGTGCCCGAGCATCCGCCCTCCAACAGCCTGCTGCGCTACCTGCCGTTCGAAGGGCAGGTGCCCGAGCGCCGGGTCGTGCTGGCGTGGCGCCGCAGTTTTCCCCGGCTGGCCGCCATCGAGGCGCTGGCGCAGGCGGTCTACGCGTGCGAGCTGCCGGGCGTCAAGATGCTGACCGACGAAGTGGCGGCCGTGCAGGATTGACACGCCCCGATTTGCGCGCCGTCAAACGCCCTGGCGCTTATTGACGGCCGCGCCCGGCTTCGCGCCGATTTGCAAGGTTTGCAGTGGTATCCTTGATTTGCACTTTTATCCATAGGAGCTAGCAATGGCCAAGTCCCCCAAGAAGACCTCCAGCGTTCCGCGCATCAACATCGGTATCTCGGACAAGGACCGCGCCGCCGTCGCTGGCGAACTGTCCAAGCTGCTGGCCGATTCGTACACGCTGTACCTGATGACGCACAATTTCCACTGGAACGTCACGGGGCCCATGTTCAACACGCTCCACCTGATGTTCATGACGCAGTACACGGAAGAGTGGAACGCGCTGGACAGCATCGCCGAGCGCATCCGCGCCCTGGGCCACTACGCGCCTGGCACCTACCGCGAATTCGGCAAGCTGTCCTCCATCTCCGAGCCGGACTCGGTGCCGGAAGCCCTGGAAATGGTGCGCCTGCTGGTGACCGCGAACGAATCCGTCGCCAAGACCGCGCGCGCCGCGTTCGAGAAGGCCGATGCGGCCAACGACCAGCCCACCGCCGACCTGCTGACCCAGCGTCTGGACGTGCACGAGAAGAACGCCTGGATGCTGCGCAGCCTGCTGCAATAAGCGCCGCGGCCGCAAGAAAAAACCGGAACCTCGCGGTTCCGGTTTTTTTTCGTCCTGGAGGACGGATCAGGCGGCGTTGCTTTGGAGGAAGCGGTCCAGGATGCGGCGGCTTTCCGCCACGTTGCCGTTCTTCAGGTTGTGCATGGCCAGCTCGATGTTGGCCTCGCGATCCATGGGCGAGGTCTGGATCACGCGCTGCGCGCTGGCAATCACGTCGTCGGCGTTGGCCGAGTTCGAGCGGCGCGCCAGGAATTCACGCTTGTGCGCGTCGGCCAGCGAGCGTTGCAGCGAAATCAGGCCCTGGTAGGACGGATCGATCGACTGGATGCCGTTGAGCGCCTCTTCGGCGTCGCGCAGGCGTTCTTCGGTCAGGCACTTGCGGAAGCTGCGGGCCAGGGCGCGCAGGCACTTGTCGATGTGGTCGTGCGCCGTGTTCAGGTCCATGGAACCGCTTTGCGACAGTTGCGCGTAGACCCGGGCTGCCGCCTGATGGGCGCCCAACTGCGAGAGCTTCACCGCGGCCAGGCTGACGGTGTCGCGCTCGGCCGGCAGGGGCGAACCGGCAAGACGCTGCCAGCATTCGACGGCGGCGCGGGCATGGCCCTGGGCCTGCAACTGCTTGGCGGCGCGCTGGACGTAGCGCGGATCGACGGGCGCCAGCTGCGCCAGCCGGCCCAGCAGCGCAACCGTTTCGGTGCTGTGCTGGTATTCCGGATAGGTCTCGTAGGCCTTGAGCAGGCGCCGGTAGGCCTGGTTGATCTGGTCGTCCTGGTCTTCCTGGCCGTCCTGGGGCAGCGACTGCAGCGCATAGAAGGCGCTGAGCGTGGGCAGCAGCGCGCCGACGCGGCCGGTGCGCTTGACCTCGCGGGTGGCGCGCTTGAGGACCGCGGCGCGCGCCGCGTCCAGCCCGGCCTGATCCACGCCGGCCGTGCGGGCCAGCGCGTTCACCATGTTGGCGGCGTCGGCCAGCGGGGTGTGCGCGCGCGAGGCGAAGCGCAGGGCGCGCACGGCGTCGCCGGCCGCGTACTTGCGGAAGGCCTGCTCGGCCTGCGCGTTCTGGCCCAGCTTGGAATGGATGCGGCCCAGCAGCAGGGCGGTCTTCTCGTCGCTTTCCTTGTCCAGCGATTCGGCGGCCCAATCGCGGGCCTTGTCGAATTCACCGACTTCCATCGCGCCTTCGGCGGCCTGGCGCAGGATGTAGGCGCTGCGGTTGCTGTCGATGGACAGGGCGATGGACCAGGCGTCCAGGATGTCGTCGGTCTGGTCCAGCGCGGTTACGGCGCGGGCGCGCAGCACGTAGGCGGTGGGGCTGCCGTTCTTGAGCTCGATGGCGCGGTTGGTCAGCAGCAGGGCGTTGTCCCATTCCAGATCGCGGGCCGACGCCTTGGCGCGTTCGATGCACTGCTTCCAGTCCAGCGGCTCGGCGGAGGCAACCAGGTCCTGGTCGGCGGTGCCCAGCAGCTTCTCGCAGATGGCGCGGCCCACCAGCTTGGCGAACGCCGGCGTGTAGTGGGCGGTGTCGCGGCCTTCGTCGGGCATGCCGCGGCTTTGGCCGAAATGCGCGAGCAGCGCGCCCGGCTCGATCACCGGGATGCCGAGGGTGCTCGCGGCCAGCTTGACGGTCTCGACCATCTGGGCGCGGTCGGCGATGGGCTGGCCTTCGGCGTTGATCGCGTTGCAGTGGGTGACCAGCACGAAGGAGCCGCCCAGCAGTTGCTGGATGGACTTGAGGTCGTCCAGGATCTCCTGGGCGTTCTGCACGTGCATGACCGTGTGCGTCAGCGCGTGCTGGACGTGTTCGGGGACATGGGCGAAGCTGGGTGCTTCCCGCAGGGCGGCGGCGCGCTTGGCCAGGCCGTCGCGCGTGGCGTGGTCGAAGAAGATCTTGAGCAATTCGGGGCAGAAGTTCAGCGCTTCCTTGAAGCGCACCAGCTGCAGGTACTTGCCGTCCAGCTCCAGCACCTTGGTCGAACTGATCTCCACCACGTGGCGGGCGTCGGCGGGGTGGGCATGGGCGGGATTCGATTCACGCGGGGGTTCGCTGGAAATGAACGCCCAGGCGCTTTCCGGCAGCGTGATCTCGCCGCGCATATAGCGGATGGCCTGGATGGTTTCCTTGGTGTTGTGCGTGAAACCGTAAAGAAGACGATTATCCAGAACGAAGTTCCGTTGCGCCTGGAGTTTGGTCATGGGGCCTGCCACGCGGCAGGATCCGATCGTTGAGATAATCATTGTTCGATACTCCTTCGTTACATCAGGGCGAAAATATATAGGAAGAAATGCCCCTCCCGGCTGCGGGGAGTGAGTATGAGTAACCGTTTATCCGGGCTTCCGCCGGCGAATGGCGCCAGCTGGGAATGTGGAGAAACAATATAAAAACAACTGCTGCAAATCAAAATCCTGAATAACCAAACTGCCTGAGGTTATTTATCCAGGATTTTGTTGCGGCATTATTCAGGATATTTTCATGTGCAGGAGGCGCGGCTCCGCGCGCACCCCGGAGCTGGCGGCGGGCTGCGGCTTCGCGGCCTGCATCAGAAAATCGTCCAGGGCCTGTTCCAGCGGCGGATATTCGCGTCCCAGGCGCTCCCGCGCGCGTTTTCCCATGGCGCGCACGGCCTCCGAGTCCTCCAGCGCGTCCAGCAGGCCGTGCGCGATTTCCGCCGGGCTGCCTGAATAATCCACGTGCAACCCCTCGCGGGCGGATTCCACCAGGTCGGTATAAGCCGGATTGAGCCCGACCGCCGGACAGATGCCGTGCGCCATGCTTTCCAGCAGGCTGGCGGTGGGCGGCAAAGCGGCGATTTCGGCGCGCGTCGGAATATAAGGAAACAGCGCCAGTTCCACGCGCGCCAGCAGTTGCTCGCGCGAGGGCAGGTCGCCGATTTCGGGCAGGAATACCAGTTGCTCGTCGTGCAGGCCGATGGAAACGGCGTGGCGATGCATCAGCGCGGCGGATTTGGGATCGCTCAGCACCAGCAGCACGGTATCGGGCCGGCGCAGCGCGATCTCGGCGAAGATGTCGATGACGGCGCGGGCCATGATGGGATCGGGCTGGTCGTCGGTGAGGGCCAGCACCCGCTTGCCTTCCAGCGCGGCCAGCGCGCCCTGGATTTCCGGCGCGGCGGCCTTGCGCGCCTTGCCCGAAGGCAGGGGCAGCGGCGGCAGGATGGTGGCTTCCTGGGTTCCGCCCAGCAACTGCTGGGCCGCGTCGTGCATGGCGCGCGAACCGAGCGCCACCAGGTCGGCGTCGACCAGCGCTTCGGACACCAGCTTGAGCTCCAGCCGTCCGCGTTCGGACAGCTTGTGGTTGGCGTTCGCTTTCTGGAAATAGTCCAGGCCGAGGAGGACCAGGCCGTAGGGCACGCGCAGCGTCTGGGCGGCGGTGCTGGCCGCGATGGCGCAGCGCAGGCTGTTCCAGGCCAGCACGGCGCGCGGGGGCTCGCTCACGGTGGCCGCCAGCACGGCTTCGGACAGGGCGCCGGCGGCGTCCTCGATGGCCTGCGTGCGGCCGGGCTCGGCGTGGACGGCCTTGTAGACCACGCCGTCGAGCACGATGTCGTTCTGCGGCAGTTCGGCGCGCAGGTTCGCGTCGGCGCGCGCGGCGTCGTCCGACGCCAGGGTGATGACGCACACGGCGCCGTGGCGCTGGTGCAGCAGCGCCGCGTGGCGGTGCAGGGCGTTGCTGGCGGCGCTGCGGCCGTGCAGCAGCGATACCGGCGAGACGATGACGATGGGGCCCGCGCCGTTGAAATCGAAGGCCTGGCGGGGCCGCGGGGCGCGGCGCCTGGCGCGGCACATCAGGTCGTGCGCATTGCGCACCCGCCGGGCGCGGTGCTGCTCGGCGGTGCTGAATTCCACGCCGGTGTCCTGGGCGCGCGCCAGCAGCTTGGCCGGCGCGGTCACGAGGCCGGCGTCGTAGAGGCTGAAGGCCAACTGCCGGACGTGCGGCGCATTCGGGCCGAGGGTCAGGAGCTGTTCGGCGATCTGTTCGGAGATGTGCGGATAGCTGCTGCGCGCCCACTTGGCGACTTCGCAATAGACCTTGACCTTGGTCTGGGCCGGCCACGGTTGCTTGGAGATCCACAGGATGACTTCGGCGTCGCGCACGCGGCGGGCGTAGTCCAGCGCTTCCTTGATGGCGCTGGACGTTTCCGCCGGCAGCGCGGTCGGCGCCTGCCGCTTGGGCGAAGGGGCCTGGTGCCGCTCGCGCTTGTGGGCGCCGGACAGCTTGTACAGCCGCAGGGGCAGCATGACGTAGTCGGCGATGCTGCGCGCGCGGGTCACTTCCTGGCCGAAGCGCCAGGTCAGGGTGCGCTCCTGGCGGGCGAGCTGCTGGTTCGATTCGCGCAGCAGCGCCTTCACGCCGGCCAGGTCCTTTTCGGCCTGCAGGCGGGCGGCGCGTTCCTGTTCGAGGCGCGCATACATCAGTTCGTTCTCCTGCGCGAGCTGGCGCAGCCGGTCCGGCTTGGCGGGCGCGCGCAGCGCTGCGGGGTCGGAGGTGGGGGCGGAGTGCGCAAGTGCGGTGCTGGGAGGCATGATCTTCAGGTGATGAAAGTTCAACGGGCCTGGCTGGCTTCATCGAGATGGCGGCGCACCCACGCTTCGCGGTAGGCGATGCGGCTGCGGCGGCCCTCGGCGCTGGCCAGGCCGGATTGGGGGGATTGCGTCAGCGAGCCGGCGCGGTGCAGCGCCAGCGTCTGGATGTCGGGGGTGCGCAGCAGGGCGTTCCTGCCCAGCCGCAACGCGATGCGGTGCTCGTATTCCTCGTCGGCGCCCCAGCGGGTCTCGTCGAATGCGCCGACATCGCGCAGCACCGATCGCCGCATCATGAGCGAGCAGGGGTTGTGGCGGACAAAGGGAAAGATGCGTGGCGCTGCAAGGTATCCATCCTCCGAGATGCGTATCAGTCTGCTGACCGTGGCTGCCGCGCCGGACTGCTCCAGGGCGCGCAGCTGGGACGCGACACGCTGCGGCAACATAATGTCGTCCGCATCCAGGAAGGTTATGAAGCTGCCCCTAGCGTGGCGCATTCCTATATTCCGGGAGGCGTAGGCCCCATTATTCGGAAAGCGAAGTGCAGTTATACGCGGATTTTCCGCGGCGAACTGCCGCATATGTTGGAATGTGTGATCCTGCGATCCGTCATCGATGGAAATAATTTCAATATTAGGATAGGTTTGCCCCAGCACGGAGCGCAGGGCGGTGCCTACGTAGGGCGCGGCATTGTACGCACAGATAATGACGGAAATAAGCGGCGGCTCGTCCCGGGAAAGTGCGAGGGAGTCCCCATTTTCCCCAATGAAATCGGCCAATTGCAGGGGCGCCTCCATGCCGTCGGCGGGATTGCGAGTAATTGTCAGGATATCGTTCAATAGATTTCCCGCTTGTCCGAATTCGCCGGCCTTGCTGTGCAAGGCTGCAAGAATTACATGCAAATCCTTTGATTTCCTAATGTCTTGGCCCAGCTTGCGGGCGGCCGCGAATCCGGCGTCCAGGTCGCCCGCGGCGAGGGCGAAGGCCGCCCGCAGTGCCCATTCGCGCGGGCCCAGCCAGCGCGCCGCCTCGCGCGGGTCCCAGCGCGCCAGCGCCAGGGCGTACTGGCGCCGCTCGTAGTCCGACACGCGCCCCAGATAGGCCGCCGGATCGACCGCGGAGCCGGGGCCGTCCAGTTCCAGCCGGGCCCTCGCGCGCGCGAGGCCGAATTCGGGCAAAAACCGGCGGAATGTTTCAAGGCTTGTCTGAAATAAGCCAATTCTGTTCAAAATGACGGCGTTATCAGCGCCATTTTCATAGAGCTCATGGGCCCGCAGGCGACGCGTAAGCCTATGTACTTTTTTTTGATAAATATTGAACAGGTGCTTGAGCAATGGCTGATCCGTGGTCGCGGGCCGCGGGGGGTGTCGCGGCCGGTCCGTCCCTGAAAAACCGGGATTTTGGGCAGGGAAACGCTTTGATTATAGGGCTGCATATACCGCACTTATTTTTCATTTCCGATCCGAGCCACGTTTGATTGGATTTGATAAATATTGAAATCAGCGCGATTTTTCCCGCCCGTATCATTCGTTCCGATTTCCGGATCGCCTGTCGGTCCGGTTCGAGGATTAATCCGGCGCAGGCCGGGCAACGGTTGATTATCGGGAGAGGAAGGCATGATTCAAGGCGGAGCAGGCGGGTGAGCGCGACGGCGCTGCAAGTGCAGCTGAGAGTCGTCCTGTCGCTGATCTTCCGGGAGACGCGGGTGCGTTTCGGCGGAACGCGGCTGGGCTACCTGTGGGCGCTGATCGAGCCGATCCTGCACGTCGCCGTGCTGTCGGCGATCTACGTCGTATGGGGCCGGATCGCGCCGATGGGGAACCTGCAGATGTTCTTCATCACCGGGATCATGCCGTTCTTCCTGTTCAGCCACACCTCGTCGCAGCTGTCCCGGGCCATTTCCTCGAATGCGCAGCTGCTGCGCCTGCCCCCCATCACGAACATGGACATCGTGTTCGCCAAGGCGCTGCTGCAGGGGCTGACCTGGATCATCGTTTTCTTCACGCTGCTCTTCATCGTGATGCTCGGCGGCAAGCTGGTCCTGCCCGAGCACGTGGAGGAGTGCGGCGCCGCGGCGTTCTTCACCTTTCTGCTGGGGTTCGGCTTCGGGCTGAACAACGCGGTGCTGAACGTGATGTTCAAGTCGTGGGAACGCATCTACAGCTCGGTCACGCGGCCGCTGTACCTGCTGTCCGGCGTGTTCTACCTGGTCGACTCGCTGCCGGATCCGGCGCGGCGCGTGCTGGTCTGGAACCCCCTGGTGCATGCCATCGAGTGGTTCCGCGAGGGCTATTTCGCCAACTTCAGTTCGCTGACGCTGGACAGGTCCTATCTCATCAAGTGGTCGGTCGCCAGCGTGGTGATCGGCCTGTGCATGGAGCGCGCGTTCCGCCGCCGCCTGCACTCGCGCTGATCCTACGCTAGACGCGGTTCATGGAGGGGCATTTGCTCGAACTCAGGCATATCTCGAAGGGCTTTCGTTCCAAGAAGGGCATCAAACGGGTGCTCGACGACATTTCCTTCACTTTCCGCAGGGGCGAGAACATCGCCATCCTGGGGGGCAACGGCTCCGGCAAGTCCACCCTGGTGCGGATGATCTGCGGCATGGAGCTGCCGGATTCCGGCGGCATCCGGCGCGAGGGCACGGTGTCCTTTCCGCTGGGCTTCGCCGGGGCCATCAGTCCCAACATGACGGGCCGCGACAACGTGCGCTTCGTCGCCCGCATCTACGGCGCCCACGTCGGGCAGGTGGAGCGGTTCGTCTACGAATTCTCGGAGCTGGGCCGCGCCTACGACCTGCCGGTGGTGACCTACGCCAACAGCATGCGCGCGCGCCTGTCGTATGGCATCTCCATGGCGCTGAAGTTCGACATGTACGTGGTCGACGAGATGGTGGCCGTGGGCGACCCGGCGTTCAAGCGCAAATGCCTGGAAGTGTTCGGCGAGCGCGCCAAGGACGCCACGGTGCTCATCGTGTCCAGCGTCACGACCTCGCCGGCGCGCTTCTGCTCGACCGGCATGATTCTCAAGGACGGCAGGCTCGGGGAGCTCATGCCGTTGACCGACGCCATCGCGGCCTATAGCGGCACGGCGGAAAAGACCGTCGCGGTCGCCTGATTCCACGCCGCCCGAGGGCGCCGCAAGCTGAAATTCTAAGAGTAGAGAAATGACGAGTACGGAGAAAGTCTATACGGGGCCGCGGCTGCCCGACAACACCACGCCGCCCACCATGAGCCGCCTGCGCTGGTCGGCGTTCCTGGTCATCGGCGTGCCCGCCGTCCTGCTGGCGATCTATCTGTTCTTCGTCGCGGCGGGGCAGTACGTCTCGGAGGCGCGGTTCGGCCTGCGGGCCGGCTCGCAGACGCAGGTGGCGGGCGCGGGCTCGCAGAGCCATCCCATGGCCGGCGCGGCCGGCATGACCACGGAGCTGTTCGTCGATGCCTTCGCGGTGGTCGACTACGTGAAGTCCCGCCAGATCGTGCAGGAACTGGACAAGACGCTGGACCTGCGCAAGATGTGGTCGCGACCGGCGCTGGATTTCTGGTACGGCATGGACAAGGACGACACCGAGGAAGGCCTGTGGCGGCAATGGAATCGGATGGTCGACATCCAGTTCGACATTTCCACCGGCGCCATCATCCTGAAGGTGCGTGCCTTCTCGGCCGAGGAATCGCTGGCGCTGGCGCAGGCGATCCTGGACTCCAGCGAAAAGCTGGTGAACCGGATGTCGTCGAAATCGCGCGAGGATAGCGTCCGTTTCGCCACCGAAGAGGTGAAGCTGGCCGAGAAGCGCCTGGTCGACGCCCGCGTCGGGGTGCAGGAGCTGCGGGCGCGCACCGGCGTGCAGGATCCGTTCAAGGAGGCCGAGGCCAACCTGGCGCTGGCCGCCAAGGTGCGCGGCGACATCGCCACGCTGGCGGCGGAACTGGAAGCCCTGCGCCGCGGCGGCCTGTCCAGCGGCCCGGCCTATGAGCGGGTGCAGGCGCGTCACGAGGCGCTCAAGCGCCAGCTGGCCGACCTGAACGACCACCAGATCAGCGGCGGCCGCGAGCGCGATGGCAAGAGCGCGCTGTCCGGCCTGCTGCGCGAGTACGAAGGCGCCGAGACCCAGCGTCAGTTCGCCGAAGCCTATTACACCGGGGCGCTCAAGGCCCTGGAGGACGCGCGCGCGCTGGCCTCGCGGCAGGTGCTGTACACGGTGGTCGCGTCCCAGCCGCAACTGGCCGACGAATCGCTCTATCCGCGCCGTTTCGTGGATACGGCCCTGGGCGTGCTGACACTGTTCATCCTGTGGATCGTCGGGGTGCTGGTGACCTATGCGATCAAGGACCACGCCTGACCGGGCGGCCAAGACGAGGAACCAAGCCATGTTCTCCCTGCTATCCAAACTGCGGCGGCCCCGGCGCGCCGAGGCCGGCGGCAAGGCTGCCGGCGATGCACCGCGAGAGCGGGCGACCGTGCCGGATCTGCTGGCGGCGGCGCTGGCGGCGGCCGGCGTCGAAGGCGCCGAGCCCGAGCGCGATCTGCTGCAGCGGGCCCGCCATGCCCTGGAGTCGCGCATCAAGGCCAACGATCCCCTGGGCGCGGCGCCGGAGCTGCTGGGCTACGTCCAGCAGTATCCGCAGACCGAATTGTTCCAGGTGCTGGTGGCGCGTTGCCTGGAGGCCGCCCACCGGCCGGACGACAGCCTCATCGTGTGGCGCGGCATCCATCAGCGCTTTCCCGATTCGTCGGACGCTTTCATCCTGATGCTGCGCGGCGTCAAGCGCCAGCTGGGCGTCGAGGCCGGCCGCAAGGAAATGGAGCTGTACTTCTCCGGCGGCAGCGTGGCAGCCAAGGACATCCTGCTGGAAGCCAAGAGCTGGGACGAGCTGGGCGACGCCGAGCAGGCGGCCGCCTGCTTCGAGCGGCTGGCGCAGGCGCATCCCAAGTTCGAAACCGGCTACGCCTCTTGGTCGCAATCATTGGTGCGGCGCGGCTATCCCTGGCGCGCCCGCCAGGTGCTGGAACAGGGCATCGACGTGATCGGCGAGGGCGCGCGCAAGCTGTCGCGCCGCCTGGGGGACCTGAACGGAGACCTGATCGCCCTGCGCAGGCTGGGCGTGGAAGGCGAGGGCAGCGACACGCCGGTGAGCATCCTGGTGCTGGAAAAGCTGTTCGAGGAGATCGGACGGCGCCGCAACGCCGAGTACGAGCCGGCCGACGAATCCTTCGTGGGGCCGGTGCTGATGATCAACGGCTCGCTGGGCGCGGGCGGCGCGGAGCGGCAGTTCGTCAATACCGCCGTCGCCCTGCAGACCGCGATCCAGCAGGGACGCTCGATCGCCGGCTATCCGGTGCTGGGCCCGGTGCAGGTGGTGTGCCGCTCGCTGCGCAGCCGCGAGGGCGCCGACTTCTTCGCCGCCACGCTGAAAGAGGCCGGCATTCCCGTGTCGGTCTATTCGGACATGGCGGAGTGGGGCGGCTGCGAAGTGTCGTCGCTGCTCAGCCCCTACCGCGACTACCTCCGCTTCCTGCCCAAGCAGATCGTGGAAGGCACCACCAAGCTGACCGACGTGATGCGCGTGTCGGTGCCGTCGGTGGTGCACATCTGGCAGGACGGATCGATCTTCGCGACGGCGCTGGCCGCGCTGCTGGCGGGCGTGCCGCGCATCGTGCTGTCGGTGCGCACCATGCCCCCGGTTGACCGGCCCGACCGCTACCGCGTCGAGTACGACACGATCTACCGCGCGCTCCTGGGCATGCGCGGCGTGGCGCTCAGTTCCAACTCCGGCTTCGCCGCGCGGCGCTACGCCGATTGGCTGGGGCTGGACGAACGCAGCATCCCGGTGGTCTACAACGGGCTGGCGCCGCTGCCCGCCACGCAGGACGACGATTGCCGGCGCATGTGGGATGCGTTCGCGGCGGCTTCGCCCGCCGGCGCCTACACCATCGGCACCGTCATGCGGGTGGACGACAACAAGCGGCCGTTCCTCTGGGTGGAGGCCGCCCACCGCTATGCCCAGGCCAATCCCGAAGCGCGCTTCGTCATGGTGGGCGGCGGTCCGCTGCTGGAACCGGTCAAGGAATTCGCGCAGCGGCTGGGGCTGGACGGCCGCATGCTGTTCACGGGCATTTCGCGCCGCGTCGGCTTCTGGCTCTCGCATTTCGACGCCTTCATGCTGCTGTCGCGCTTCGAGGGCCTGCCCAACGTGCTGATCGAGGCGCAGTTCTCGGGCGTGCCCGTGGTGACGACGCTGGCCGGCGGCGCCGGCGAGGCGGTGCAGGAAGGCGTGACCGGCGTGACCCTGCCGTCGGGCGAGATCGAGGCGCCGGAAGTGGTGCGGGCGCTGGAGACGATCCGCGAGATGTGCCGCAACGACCCCGACATCGGCGCCAAGGCGCGCACCTGGGCGACGGCGCGCTTCTCGCTCGACCAGATGATCGGATCCACCGTCAATTGCTATGTCAACGCCTGAGGGCGCCGGGCCCCGGCCTGCATTCTGGAACGGAGTTATGAATACACGAGTTTTACGCTTTACCGCGATCTTCGCGCTGGCCCTGCTGTCCGGCTGCAGCCTGCTGTCCGGATCGGGCCCGACGCGTTCGGCCATTCTCGACGGGTCCACGGACCCCGCCGGCGCCCAGTACGACGTGGTGGATCTCCAGGCGGGCACCATCGCGCCCTATCTGCTGGACAAGAACCGCAAGGACGACGGCGGCACCTCGGACGGCTACGCCGGCAATATCCGGGTGATGCCGGGCGACGTGTTGCGCATCCTGGTGGCCGATAGCGTCGAGGGCGGCCTGTTCGCGCCGCTGGCGGCGGGCGGCACCCTGTTCGAGGCGGTGCGCGTGGACGCCAACGGCGCGATCTCGCTGCCGTACGCCGGGCGCCTGAAGGTGCAGGGCAAGTCGCTGCCGGCGATCGAAGAGATGGTCAAGGGCAGCCTGCGGCATTCGGCCGCGGTGCAGCCGCAGGTGATGGTGGACCTGGCCGACGACCGCAGCAACTCCGTGCTGGTGGCCGGCGCCGTGCCGCGCCCCGGCCGCTTCGGCGGCATCAAGGCGCCGCTGACGGCCCTGGACGCCATCACGCTGGCCGGCGGCTCCACGCTGCCGTCCTACCAGGCCGACGTGGTCATCCGCCACGGCCGAGAGGTAAAGCGGATTCCCTACTACCAGCTGCTCAACGGCCGGAACGTGGCCGTGGAGCCGCGCTCGGAACTGGTGGTGGAGCCGAACCTGAAGCGCTTCGTCGCCATGGGCGCGCTGAGCAAGCCCGGCCTGCACGAGCTGCCTTCGAACCAGACCAACCTCCTGGACGCGCTGGGCGTGGCCGGGGGGCTGAACGACCGCGCCGCCGACGCCACCGGCGTATTCGTCTTCCGCCTGGAAGGCAAGACGGCGGATGGCTCGCCCAAGCCCATCGTGTTCCGCCTGAACATGCGCAATCCCGAATCGATGTTCCTGGCCAAGCAGTTCGAACTGCTGCCCGAGGACGTCGTCTACGTCAGCAACGCGCCGATGTACGAGTGGGAAAAGATCATTACGCCTATCGTGCAGGTCCTCATCGTGGGCCAGCGCGTCGGCACGTACTAAATCCTCTGCTGGAGATATGAAATGAACCAGAAACTGCGCACCCTGCAGGACGTGAAACTCGCCGTCGTCGGCCTCGGCTATGTCGGCCTGCCGCTGGCGGTGGAGTTCGGCAAGCGCCTGCCCGTGATCGGCTTCGACATCAACACGCGCCGCATCGACGGCCTGATCTCGGGCTTCGACCAGACGCTGGAAGTCAGCGACGCCGAGCTGGCCGAGGCCGCTCAACTGAGCTACACCGCCGACCGCGCCGAGCTGGGCAAGGCCAACGTGTTCATCGTGACCGTGCCGACCCCGATCGACGAGTACAAGCAGCCGGACCTGACGCCGCTGGTCAAGGCCAGCGAAACCATCGGCGCGGTGCTCAAGCGCGGCGAC